>Ga0207933_1000002_pt1 | contig 448138 bp, 385 predicted proteins | sample NGESurdeep092012_4_FD_184488 | JGI IMG/M metagenome (GOLD analysis project Ga0207933, IMG submission 184488) | Arctic peat soil microbial communities from Barrow, Alaska - NGEE Surface sample F53-3 deep-092012 (SPAdes) | ecosystem: Environmental > Terrestrial > Soil > Wetlands > Peat ... | reverse complement strand
CGCCGAAGCCACCGCCGCCGCCGCCAAAGCCACCGCCGCTTCCGCCGAAGCCACCGCCACTGCCGCCGAAGCCACCGCCACCGCCACCGAAGCCACCGCCGCCGCCGCCGCTATTGCCCCTTGGTGTATTTGCTATGGTGCTTGTTTCCGGATACGATGAGGCTACCGTTTGAGACAGTCCAGCCAAGAGCCTGAAAATCAAAGCCGGGTCGGCATGGTCAATTCGAATTCTTCGAGTCACTTTTTCTTGGGTCGGAGCCAAACTTTGCTCGGTATTTCCCGTATCGCCAATCGGAGCTGTCTCCTTCACTATGATCTCGTAAATTCCGCCAGTGATCCTATAAGTGGCATTTACTTCTCCCAAAATTTGTTCAAGCACTGTGCTGAACGGTTTATTGTCAATTGAAAGAGTAACACTCCCTTGAACCTGCGGGTCGACCGTATACGAAACCCCAACGTCCTTAAATAGTGTTCTTAGGGCATCGCGCACATCCGCGTTTTGCAGATCCATATGAGAGATGTTCGTATTGTCAATATTGTTATCTTGTGCAAATGCGCTTAATGGGATTGCCCCAACTGCGAATACTAACATAAGTGCTACGAGTGACTTTTTCATTTTGATTATTTGATCCTTACTTTAAATTGGATGTTTAATTCCTTTAGACGTTTCGTTTTGTTCAATTAATTCTACTACTTTGCTAACTGGATTGCTTCGTTACCCAGCTTGGTTAACCGACGCCGCCCATCTTGGGTCCAATGCTGCCCTTTTTAGGAGGTGCGCCAGGAGTGCCGCCTCCGCCTGTTCCGCCGCCCGTGCCCGTAGTTCCACCGCCCATTCCTGGCGGTGGTTCCTCAAGTTGAACATCTATCGTGTGCGGCAAAGTATTTCCCGGACGACGCAGAACCGCTTTGCTATCATCAATACTTACAACCGTCCAGTCAGTCCCTGGAATTAGCTCACCCGGAGAGACAATTCTCGGCGGCTGGCCATCACCCATGTCGATAATTGCAAATACCGCGTTACCAACTAGGATTCCCGATAACCGTCGGTATGGCTGAGCCTGTTCAACCGAGGGAACTTTAACCGGGGGCTCTTCATACATGAAAGTCATGTTGCCATTGCTTGCAACCAAACTTTCCGCCAATTGCTCGTTATTGAACTCTTTCTCCTCACTAGAAAGAGCAAACGGATCAGATCGATTCGTGAATCCTTTTGTCTGAGCCAAACTCGAAAAAATCTGAGTGTTGTTCGGAGGAGGATTGACTGCAATTCCAGACTGAACATCAATCGGTATATTCAACCCGGTAGGTGTTCCTGCAGTTCCGGAAGTCGTGGTTACTACCGTTGTTGTCGGCGCAACTGGAGGAGTCGCAGGGGGCGTCGGAGCACCACACCCTAACAGCCAAGTTCCCACTAAAACTAATCCCAAACTTCCGATAATAGTTCTGGAATTCAACATCTATTTACCCACTCCTATTCCCTGCATTTGTGGACCTATTCCGCCTTTAGATGGACCCATTCCTCCGCCTTTCGACATCCCTGGTCCACCAAATCCACCGCCCCCAGATGTGCCCAATCCGCCGCCGCCACCACTTGGCGCAGCCGATTCAGGTACCGGTACGTAAATCTGATTTCCGCGAATGTAACCCACTATAGATACATTATAGGTTCCCGTTAAATAAGGACTAGTGCCGTCAATTCTTAAACCATCCGCAACTGCTAAGTAGCGAGGCATTGTGGCCCAGCTTTTCACATTCGTCATGATCTGGTTCCAATTCCCCTGAACTTGTATTTGCCCTAGGTCAAAAATAACAACGGGAAATGGAATCGCAGGATAGTTAAAGTAATCGGCTAAAATTGTCGCCCCAGATTGCGGAGGATTGGTAACGAACGGTCCTTGAAGCACCTTCACGCCACCCTTTTTGATCTGGTCGTTGACTTCCTTTTGTACCGAATCTCTATATTTCGGCGTATCCACAACAAGTTGCCAAGCGTTTTCGCCAATATTAATTCCGCCATTGGCCAAATTGGTTGATGGCGTGTACTGATCTTCAATTCCTCGCCAAACTTCAGCTTGCTCTGCTACCGTTTTCTTTGCAAGATCCACCCTCTTTTGAGATTGAGACAACTTGTCGCCTTCCAATTCAGCCCGCTGAGCGGTGTCGTTGTCCATTTGCGCTTCAGATTCGTTCGGAGAGAAAATCGAATATCCGTACGACAAGGCGATAATCATCAAGAAAACGCCGAGCAAAATTATAACTAACCTAGATTTCAAAGTGGAGCTCCTGATCCGCCCGCGGTTGTTGTAGCGGGGGTACCTGTAGATAGTGGACTTGATAACGTTGCCCTAGGATCAGGGGTTTGCAAATCTTTCTTTAAAGTCACTTGAATTGTTACAACCGTAGCGTTCGGCATCGCCTGACGAGTCAGGGTGGGATCGCCGCCGAAGTTCCCTATGTTTTGAAATGAATCGGGCTTCGCTGCGGCTTGCATCGCGGCAAGCCTTGCCAATGGATCATCTGGAAGATTCGATTCGCCAGGCTTAATCCGTCTGCCCGTTTGATCTTCTGGTGTGAGTGCTGGAACGTAACTATTGTTTAATTGATACTCGCTACGAGATACAGAAATTGTTCCTGGGATTCGCCAAAGTGCCAGCATCACGTCTGCGTACTGCTGGTAGTTGTTAATAACTCCGGTCATTGTTATGGTCGAAGTTGTATCGTCAATCGGAGCGGCCCCTAAACTTGTTAAACGGAAAAAGGAAGGAATATATCCCCTCACCGAATTGTATAGTTGAGGATAAACGCTGCAATGGGCTTGCATCGAATTGGCAAGCGATATATTGCGAGTCAGTAAACCCACATTTTGAGATTGCATAATTGCATCTGCTTGCTTAGAAGTTGTATCCGCTGTGTTAGCGCGCTGCATTTGATCGGCCAAGTGCCCTGAAGCATCTGACAAATCTCCGTTTGATTTAACAATCATAAGCACTGCAACCACAACGCCGATTAACGTAAGTACCCCAAAAGTAATCCATGCACCGGTAAGCGCACCCTCTTGTTTTACTTTAGTTGGAAGTAGATTGAGCTTCATACTTTTTGCTTAGTCGAAAAATGGATACAGTCCGTTACCCACTGCAACGGCAAATTGCTGACGATGTTCGTCAATAAACTCTGGCGCAACTTTTCGCACGTTGATATTGAGACGCCGCAGAGGGTCGTAAGAGTCACACGGAAGTTGCAATGCTTCTGATAGATATTCAGAAAGTCCTCTAAGTTTTGCTCCGCCGCCGCTGATTAATATGCGGTCAATCGAACCACCTCTACTTCTAAAGAAATCAATCGATCTGCGAACTTCTTCTAGGAACTCACTTAACACTGAGCTGAATGCATTATAAACTCTCACGGCTTCAGGATTTTCTTGAGGAATTGGCATTGATCCAGCCGGAGGAGCCGACATCGGCGGAGCAGGCGTTGGAGGCACTTGCCCAACTGCATCAGCTGGAGCTTCAACCGGTTCAGGTATAACCGCATCTGCAGGTTGCGCAGGAGGTGCCGCGGAAAATGGATCAAAGCTAGAAGATGTACCCATGGTTGGTTCAGCCACCGGCGGCGGAGAGCTTGCCGGATCGGCAAATGGATTATAAGCAGGGGCAGCAGCCCCCGATGAAAACGGACTAACCGGCGTTGCGCTTCGGCCTGTTCCTTCGGGAATAGATCCAGATTCCAGCTTCATTTTTTCTGCTTCATCGAACGAGATCGTTAAGCTATCGGCAATTGCTTGAGAAAACATTTCGCCCCCAATTGGAACTTGCCGTGGTAGAAGTAACTTACCTGCGCGGTATACGTTGATTGCGGTTGTTTTGAATCCCACGTCTACAAGGCAAACTGTTTCGGTAGCCGGAATATCGTCGTAGCAAATGGCAAGTGTTCTCGCCAAACCCAACGGTTGAACATCAATCCCCGCAATTTTGCGACCCGCGCGTTTCATGCATGCCACCACCATATCCACCGCCGATTGAGGTGAAATCGCCATGACAACATCCATATTTGGCGTACTCGGGTCGTCATCTCGCAAAGGCTTAAAATCGTTAACTACATTACTTTCTGCAAACGGAGTACTTCGGCTAACTTCCCATTGCATATGTTCGTTCAGCTCGGCTTCGTTCATTCTAGGCACTTCCAAAGTTCGAACCATTACCGAAGCCTGACCCGCTATCGAAACTACCGCGTCCTGCACGGTTGCCCCACTATCTCCAATGACTTTCTTCAGAGCAACTCCTACAGCATCTGGATTAAAAATGCCGGTGTGGTCAACGGCTCCTGCAGGTGTGCCGATAATTCCGAGCGTGGTCACCATCGGTTCACGACCGCTGTTTTTGATCTCAGCGATTTTGATCGTGCTACTTCCGATATCAATTCCTAGAACGCTACTCAGCTTTTTTGCCATATTATTTAATATCCCAGTCTTGTTTTAGTGCCAGCCCCATGTTTTTAACGAATCTCGCGTGCGATTTTATCAGATTTTTATTGACATTCCGAAAAGCTGTCATATCCCAAAAACTCTTCAAACCAGCTTAACTTTCTGAACCGCGTTTCCCAATTTACAGCCGAAGTTGGAGACCAAAATACTGCACTAGAACCTCGTTAGCTATTTATTTGACGCACGCATTCCATGCCTCGGTTCTAGGTATCTGCAAATTACATAAAAATGGGAGACAGGCAATCGCCTGTCTCCCGCTTTTGCCCGCGGTTTTAGTTTGGTGTTGGAATCGGATACCACGCCGGTGCCATCGTCTCAAAATAGACATCTGAGGTTCCGCTTCTTGAACTCGTCCAGAACAACCAAACTAAGCTGGGGCGTCTTAGGTTGAACGGAATTGGATCAAACGGATCGAGGAACGCCGTGACTTGGTTATCGTTTGCAGGCTGATCAATCGGAATTGGGGCCGCAGTTCGCTCGGATATCCAGGTCGGAACCACTTGCGTAACCGTACCGTTTACGGAAAGCGTCACCTTATCGCCCTCATCTGCAGTTGTGAAATACACATTTCCAGTTGAAAGTTCGATTTGGAATGGACCATTACTTGTGATTTCAGTCGGACTGGGCGATCCTAAGCCAAGTGCAGGGAAATTGATTCCAAGGCGCATTGTCCCAAGCATGGGATGAGCAGACTGCCCGTTTCCGGCGGACGCTCTATCGTATGAAACCACGTATCTGGCATCTCTAAGGTTGTTGTCTGACAAGTTACCAAACACACCACCTGGTTCATACCAAGCCCTATCTGCCATGAGTCCAGTGTTACTGTAATTCGTCGATCCCACAAGTTTGTTATCCCAAACCAGCGAAGGTCGAGTAAACCCTGAAGTGGATTCCGAGGAAATCCGAATGATCGCAGGCTGATAGCTCAACGAAACCACTACTTTCGGACCCGGAACCGCACTCGCAAATCGAACTGTGCCTACGGTTGGGTCTAGATAGGTTCGTCCTAAGCTCGTAGTCACGCTCCAAATTCCATTACTTGCATCTTGAACGCCAGTAGCAGTCACGTCAAACGCTTGACCGCCGATCGTAAGAATAATTGGTGATCCAGGATTCCAAATTACTCCATTACTTCGATATATCCCCGTCGTGTCCGAATTAATCAAGGCTTCGTCAGTAATTGGCGAGAAATAACTCAGCTGAGAATTCGTACTATTTGACGCATCCGGATTCCCCTGAGCATCAGTCGGCATCCGAGCCATGAAAATTTCATTGTTTAGTCTCCCTCTCAGCTTACCGCTGAAAATAAGATCAATTATCTTTCCATTGGTGGCTACCGAGGCCTTATCTCCGCCTGTATAATTCCTTGCCGAAACTGAAGGTCCAGTTGCACTTTCGAAACCTTGCCCCAGATCGAGAGTAGTTACAGTTCCAAACGCCCCATTGATGTAAGGTGTGTAGAAAATGTGATCGGCTCCCGTGCCAGCGGTCCCATAAAACACCAAGCCCTGGTCGTTGCCAGTTTGTACGACGCTAGGCTTGCTAAGGTCCTGATTACCGGCTCCGGCTAAGGCAACCGGCGCACTAACGGTCGGTGCCGCATTCTGGTCAATCGTAACCGCAGAAACGAACAGCTTATTCACGGATCGAACCTGGGTTGGTCCAGTTACTTGAGCCGAACCAGTAAATGACATCAGCATAGTGCCGAATGACTGAGTTTCGTCATAAGGATCAACCTGACCCATGCTCGGGAAACTTGGATTGCCAAAAGTAGCGGTGTCCGATTCTCCGTTGACCGTGCCGACAACATGCTCGGAAGCTCCTGCGCCGAAAAGCGCATTAGCCATTGCAACTGATCCCGTGCTCGGGCCAATCGGATAGGGCCCAGCCGTGTTAAACCACTGCGAGTTAACGCCCGACTTAAATCCAGCTAGATCGCTGAGGCCGCCTTTGTTTGCAGCCGCAGGAGTCGTACCAAGTAACTTGCCAAAGTAAAGTCGATAATCGCCATTTGTCGTAGTGGCGAGCAATCCATTCGCACTAGTTGGTCGGTTAGAACTCCACGCCGTGAGCAAGTCTCCGAATAAATCTCGAGAAGCGGCAGGTTGAACGTTTGAATCGATTGGCTGACCATTCCAGCCGTTAGGTACTAAATTGTCCGCCATTATCGACACGTTTTGGGTATTGGTGTTCGTCAAGCGAGTTTCTCGAACCGTGAAACTAACGTTTAGTGTGGGATCTGAATAAACCTCATTATTCAAATCTAATGATAGGTCATATCCTGGAGGATTGAGAGGATTCGCCGCTTGGTAGCTTCGATCTTCAATAACTCTTACAAATTGATAATATTGACCAACTGGGAATCCAATCGGCGGTGTAATTGCAATCCTAGGATCCTGAGAAGGATAGTTCGGACTCAAAGCAAGACCGGTCAGCCTACTGATCGGGTTCGTTAAGACTCTGAATCCGCTGCCATCAGTTACGCGCGATTTTTGACCAAGTACCTCGCCTCTTGGTAATACTCCGCCAAGATTGCTTGGGGCAAAGAAAGGATCAAGATCGCTGTACATAGACACCGTTCCATCCACAAAACCAAGATTGTCGTTCCCCGCACTATAAAATGGCCACGGCGAGTAATTATTGCCGTTATTGCTGGAATGGGCTAGCCTCAAATTGAGCATATTGACGTTGCCTTCATTCAGCACCTGAAATGACTGATAAATGTTGGGCTGATTCAAAGCACCCCATGGCGAGTAAACCGAGTTTGGCGTGATTGAAGCGGCTGGAAATAGTCCGGTACCGCCCGCTAATGAGCCAAGATCTACGTTAGGCGTTATTACATTCAGCTTTTCATCAACATCAACGCCCGAACCAAGTAAGAACGTTCTAAATGCATCTCGTCTTCCGTTGTTCAAGTCGAGGTTCCCTGATCCAGTGCTATCAGCGAAAACATTGACTCTTGACAAATAGCCGTCATCTACCGACAAGCCGAGAGTATCGAGAGTGGTTGAACCGTTAGCTGGTTGGTATCTTGGCACGTTCACATCAAACTCAAACGGAGTCGGGACAGGCGTGCGACTGGCGTAATTACCAGAAGCCAAGGCATTTGTCCAATTACCATCGGCGTCCTTCGCAAATAATCCATTTGGTATTTCTAGAGTGACGTCACCAAAAACCGGGTTCTCAGTATTGCCATTCGGCTCTTTTGTGACAACTAGAGAATCAGCTTGGATATCCGGATAATCTAAGCTGGTGTTTGGATAATTCACCGGATAAGTCTCAAAAGTATTGAGAACCAACATCCCGGGATATAAACCATTAGCACCACCAATTGGCTTGACAACTGCGCCATAACCGCCTTGCCAGCTCATTGCATTTCTATTCACACGAATATTCGTTAAGCCGCCAATATCTGGTCCGTTAAGAAGCGAAAGCAAACTCCTATCGTATACCGCGATAACCGGCCTACTGGGAGTCCCATCCGAAAAGGACTTGGAGCTCCCAGCACTACCAGTGTTACCATTCGTGATAAACCCTGTGCTTGTAATTAAACTCGCGGGAATAAATCCATTAGGGAGGGGAGCCGGATCGCCAGCAGTATTGGCACCGTTAAACAAGTTTTCCCCGCTTGACGGAGAGCTAAAGGACGCTAAATCAGAACCCAAGGAATCCTTAGCCAGCCCGTAATTCGGATTCAAAAGGTCAGGCATTAATGCAATTCCGATCGGATTTGCTAGATAAAAATTAATCCTCGTGTTAGGATTTTCAAGGAAAAAGTTCTCGGTAGTACCATTTGATTGCTCAGCTGAAATCTGAAAAGTGATCGATCCTGATCCAGGGGTGAGCGAATTAATGCCCGCACTTTGAACTGGAAAAGACAAGACCGCATAACCATCTTCATTTGCGGAGGGGGCACCTTGGAATTGAAGCGAACCAACCGACACTGTTCGGAAGGTATTTCCTTCCACTGTGAATGTAAAATTCAGCACAGGAGGGGCTCCGCCGTTTGGATTTGTGTACGGATAATCGTAAACAATTGGATAAAGAGTTTCGCCAAAGTCAAAAGCATTAGGAACACGATTCTCAAAGCTCGATGGCTGAATATAGGTGGCGTAATTAGGATTCGGATCCTGACGCAATGCCTTATAGGCTGCCGGGGTCAAGAACGCAATTTTCGCATTTTGAAATTGTTGAGATGCGGGGTCGTTCGGAACTCCCACTGGTGCGCCAGGAGCACCTCCAACACCGCTAACACTAGCACCATTCCCAAATGCATATAAGTACCCCAGATTGTCGGTACCAACCATGTAGTTTTGGGCAAGTGCCATAGGCGTTTTAATTTGGCTGCCTTGAGCGGTGTATCCGTAAGCCAACCGGAATCCGGAACTATTCAATGTTCCCTGAGCAGCGTACAGACCGTAAAAATTACCGTCATCGGTCGGGACCATAACTATTGGAGAAGTTTGAGCACCAATCACTCCGGTATTGTTAAAAACGTTAATGTTGGTAAAACTTAGCGGCACTGACGTAGTCGTATTCAGTTCGCTTGTTGCCCAAAGAACATTGCCAAGGTCGTCAAATGCGTAGATATTTCCGTTTCGATTGCTCGCAAAGATATAATTACGACCGTCGCCAACTGCATTATTGAAAGCGGTGGCGACGCCACCATCAAAACTGTCAAAATCCGGCTGGCTTATCGCATAGTTAACATTGCCATTTTCGGTGTCTAGCGAATAGAAAGCTCCCGGAGTCACGCCATTATTCATCTCGGTGCCGAAGTAAATTGCGGCGTCGTTACCCAAAACTCCATCAATGGAAGGAGTCATCGCAATTGGACCCAACGCAGGCTGAGTTATCAACGGATATTCCCATTTAACCGTGGTCACATGAGTGGCATTATTGCCAGCTGCGTCGAGTGCGTACATTCTTCCTTGCGGAGCGGGCACGAAAATCGTTGGACCATTGGCGTTTGTGTGGTACACCAAAGAACCGGTGAAAGAGCCAAGATTGCTCACCTGCGGAGTTGCCGGATAATCGTCTGGATAAGTCCAAACCCTATTCGTAGTTCCTGGTTGCTTTAGGGAGACATTATTATCCCCTCGCCCAGTCATATTTATACAATAAACCCGACCGTTTGAACTTGCTATGTAGAGGAAAAAGTTTCCCGAACCAACTGGAACTTCTTGAATAAGTGCCGAACTCGTATTGAATCCGGTAGGCATAATCGCTAAAGTTGTATTGTTAACTCCATCTGGACCGCCATTTATATTCGGATCAGGTGTGCTAGAAGGAATCGTAGGATAAGCCCAATACACATTCGTGGTCCCATCTGCATTGCCTTTTGCGTCGAGACAATAAATGCGGCCGTCTTCGCCGGCTACGACGACTACATTGGTATTAACCGTGGTAGATCCTGATCCATTCGCATTAATCGCAATTGGCACGTTGGCATACACAGGCGTTGAATTAATTGCTAAATTGAAAGCTCCCACAAACTTAACCGCGTCTGCGTAAGCTGGTAAACCCGCGTCAGCCGCCTGAGTGTCTAGATTCGTAATCTTGAACACAAGTGGTGCCGCTACTGAATTTGTGAACTTTCTGGTACCGATCGCGACGTAACCGTTCGTTGAGGCTAAATTCACGATAAACGTACTGACCGTCGCCCCTTCGTCTACTTCAACTTGAACCGCTTTGGCATAATTTGCGGCCTGAACTCCAGGCATCCACATGTAAATTAAATAGGTGCCATCGGCCAAGGTTGGGGTGTACGTTACTTGGGCTTCATTTACCGCAGTATTTGTAACAGGAGTGGTGAAATAATCTGGACCTAAGTTGTAAGCTCCATTTGCAGGCGTTGCTACTGTAGTCCATGCTGGGCTTGCGACTACCCCTGGATTTGGATTATCAAGTGTGACAAAATCCCCCGCCGAGATAACCGGGGAAAATTGCCAAACTGCAGAAACAGCCGCCGGAATCGTAGCATTGGAGTATTTGAGAGCGTCTAAGACTCCTTGTTGCTGAACAATATTGCTTCCGTTTTGCTGGGTAACAACATTGTTATTGATGGGCGCAAACACGCGAACTGGGCTGACCAAGTCGGTTGGATCTGTAGCAATGATTGGCTGAGCATCGTATTCGCCATTATTTGGCACCGCTTCAGCAGCGTCCGCATACACAAGAAAATTCTTCTGCAGTGTTCCATTAGAGTTAACTGAAACTCCAATTAAATTGCCCTTGGAATCACGAGGCACCGTGTTAAAAAGCTTGATTTTGATCGGAGTTAAACCGTCATAGTGAAACAAGGCGTTGGTTGGCAAACCGCCATTTCCGAGCCGAACAAACCCGCCACCAGATTCATCTCGGTCCACAACATCGACGAACGTCTGATTCGTACCGTAGTCAACTTCATAAACGAAATATCTTTGTGGATAAACCGGTCCTAGAACTGCGTCCGTGGTCGGTCCAGTTGGAAGCCAGACACTCAACGCGTAATCTTGCGGAGTATTTGTTGGCGGTGTGAACTGCCAGGTAAACACGTTTGCTACTCCTGCAAGCGGAACTCGTGGATCGCCGCTCAAGTTCGAGGGCACCACCGTTGAATAATAATAAGGAGGATAAGGGATGGTTCCGTTAATCAGATTTTGAGCCGCATTGCCCGTATTCGGAGCAATAAAAAACCCGCTCGCCTCGTTACCTAAAAGAGGAGAAGCCCAACCTCCAACAAAACTCGCTTCCGATGAATTATTGTCTCGAAGCAAGGTTGCCAATTGTCCGATTCCGCCTAGGGGAAAGAACCAATTTAGTGCCGCAACTCCGGGATTATCGGCGGGATTAAGGTTTTGCCCCTGTCGCTGATTGGTTCCTTGGTACGTTGGGTAAGTCGTTTGGCTAGATGCAAGCGAAACTCCGAGCAATGCGACCACTACACTTGCTCCACGGATCAAAGATTGAACCTTTAACAAACTCTTTATCATTTCTTTCTTCGACTTCAAATAATTCATTTCGGTTCTCATTTTCTATCTGCAAAAACTGGCGCTTCTATTCCTCTAGCACCTTGGACACTAGGTAACTCAAACCGAATGCTCAAACTATTGAATCCAAAATTTGGCTTGGCAAAGTTAAATCCGGATACATTCGCAGTCGCCGCAGTACTTCCTTCAAGTTCCAAAACTTCTCCAGAATAAGGCGCACCGCCAATCGTTTGACCAACATAACCGTTCACAACGATTACCGTTCCATCAGTCTCTCTACGAGCATAGGTGGGCTGGAATCCAGCCGCATTTGTAGGCAACAAATTGCCATTGAACAAACTTTGACGCATTGAAATATAAGCACTGGTCGGAAGCATCCATTCAACAATCCAATTTTTCGAGACCGGATCTTGAGTTACCTCGTAAACGCCAGTTGAATTGGTAAACATCAATCGGATTTCCGTTGCCCCTGAAATTGGATTGAAATAATCCGATAGGGTCGCCGATGTAATCGATCCGAGCGGCATCGTTTGTTGAGGAATCGGCTGAGCATTGAAAGTGCCAGTCGTTTGGTCATAAACAACTCCTGCTGGAATTGTCGGGATGATCACCTGATCGATAATCTGAGTATTCGATCCGTCGATAAGCACGATTGTCCCATTTCCGTTGCCGGACGAGTGAACTTGTGGGACTGTAGCTCCATTTGTCGGGTCAACTACCGGAGTATCAAGCCCCACACTTGAGCGGCTCTGGGTTTGCTGTCCGATAGACGCCGCGTAAACATAAGTGTTGCTGTAAGGCGAATAAACTCGGCTCACCGTGCCGTAGGCAAAATCTTTTCCTGAATAAGCGTCCGGCGAATGGTAAAACAGCTCATGCGTCCCAAGCGTCGCTCCAACTATATGAGTGATCGGATCAACCGCATATCGATCAACAAGCTCAATCAACCTATGGTTTCCCGTATCCGCAATTAGGAAGTGCACCCATTTCTCAAGCGGAGCAGGATTGCTAAACGGCGAATTAGTATGGTAATCAAAAAAAGTAAGCACGTCTTGCGGCTGACTCAAACTAATCGTTTCACCAGAGCGAAAACCATCTGGGACGTAATTCGGATCGACCACGAAACTCGAAATCGACTCTAATTCCTTCCCCGATTTATCAATATCAATAATTCTATTCGAACCAGGATCGGCCACCAACCAGTTGGTCGGAGACTGCTGATATGCTCTCGTGGGTCTTGAAATCGTGCTCGTTATTCCGCTTGGAACCCCAGCAATAGAGGCGTATACTCCCGCAACCGTTTGATCCGAAGACCAAAGCGCGTTCCCGGATGGATCAAAAGTCGCCACCCTTCCCGCGTCAGCTACTGTAACATCGGCTCTTGTGTACCCATAAAGACCTAAATTGCTGTATGCAAATAAGTTTCCGTCGCCAGCACTGAGACCAAAGCATGTTGGGTTACTGCCGCTTAAAGGATCATCCAAAGTAGTTTGAAGCAATCTTTGAACATATTGTTGGAACGACGTCACCCCAATTTCTTGGGGCCACAAAATATCGGGGTTTGGCGCGATAGTGGTCGGGCTCGAGATTCGCAACATATTTAGTTGCTGGAACCAAGGCCGGCGAGCCGGATCGTTTCCTAAGAACGGATCGCCTGTTGAAATAACCGCAGTTTGAGCTGTCAAAATTCCTGATGGCGGATTGGCGAACGGATTCAAACCACTTAGGATGTTCTGGGCAATGCTATTCCCTGCGAAAAATAACGTATCCCCGGTTATAACTGGCGGACCCGTATCAAAATTAGCTGCCGGTCCAGGACCATCGTCAACTCCATGGGACACTGAATACCATTGAAGCGTGCTCCAATTACCGAGGGTGCTTGGTTCAATAACTTCATCTGGTCTACCGTTTTGCCGCAAAATAAGGGGCAAACTTTCGCTGAATGTATTATTAAACTGCCCTGACAGGGTATCGCATAGTGAGCTGAAAGAGATCTTCGTGCCGGTCAGATCCTGTTCACTTGTAAATTGGGCATTCGTCATCTGAGTGTAGGTATCTGGAACCGTTTTGCTAGTGGAGCGCAAAATGTCCGGCTGGAGCAAACTGAATCCGGTCTCAATATTGCCAGGGACGACAAATGAAGGTTCGGGCGGATTAGCTGAAAAAGCCATCATTATAGAACACGGCACCCTCCCACGGAATTTATATCCGCGGGCTTTGACATAAACATAATTGCCGCGAACGGCAGGCCCGCTCACGAACGTCATTTTTGAAAATGCGCCGCCTAAAAATACCGGTGCGAATCCCTGGATCGGATCCATGTCTTCTAAAGTTTCCTTTTCTACAAGTGGCGAAGGAGACCCAGTTAAATTAAGATTAAATTGAGGGTAAAGGTCAAATCGGCTGAGCACCTTGAAAGTTCCTCTGCCATATTCCTGAAACGTGTAAAATGCACCATCCGAAATCCCGTCGTTTGGATTAGCTTCTGATGCGTACAAATAGCCTTGAGGTCCCAATGCAAGATTGCCCACGATGAATTTTGAATTGTTCGGATCATCGCCCAGGTGAAATTGTCCTCGGACCGAGTTTCTTACGGTTGGATTAGTATTATCCCAGTCTATTGAATAATCAATCGCAATTGAAGTGATATTGAGTGCCGTGAAATCAGCGAGGGTCACTCCTGGTTTGAGGGTAAACGAAAGCACTCCGTTATTGTTGACAACCCCGCCTGTAAGCAACGTGTTCATGGTCGCAGCCGATATAGCATCACCATTAGAATCTTCCAAAGTAAGCCGTATTCCATGAAGGTCTGATCCAGCCGGATCATATACCGGTGCTCCCGCTTGACCTGCGCGGGTTGAGACCACCAGTTCGTTTGGCTCTATATCAAGAGCATGCTTTTCACCGCGCGTGCCAACCCAGATGCTTATGATTCCGCACGAAGATCCGCCCGCTCCATTTGGAGCCGTGGGTAAATAAGCAACTTCATCTTGACCTCCGGAATTATCGAAGATTGGGATGTATCCGATTGTTGCCGCTGCGCTAACTTGATTTGAAATTATCGTGTCAGACGGACTTCCGATACACCATCCGTTTACGTTTGATCCCGTGGAGGGATCAAGGACCCAGATTCGACCATTCTCGCCGAACGCTCCAGCAACATTATCAGTAACGTAGACCAGATCGTTTACAATCGTTGGGGCAAAAGGAGGGGTTACCCCAGTACTCGTGGGCGATCCCGTGGGCGATGCGTATTGACCTATTGTTGGATTGTCGGTGGTTATGAAACTGCCCTGAGCATTCAATGGGAAAGCATTAAATGCATCTAAGTTTCCGGCTCCATCTACTACAAATACCTCGTCAACCGAAGCGCCGCTCGATGTATGAACATGAGTCGCAGCCGCTCCAGAAAGGGGCCCTTGTAAAGCCACGCTCTCCCAAACCAGATCGTATCCCTTGCCTAGATTAAAATCTTGTATTCCATCATCTGGATTTCCATCGTGATCCAAATCCGACCCAGGAACCGCTGAAAACGCCATCAGCCGATTTCCTTCGCTCACAAAAACAAGACCTTTATATTCAACCGGTGGAGAATAAGGTTGAGGAGAGCCCAACCCTTCTGCTGTAAACGTTTTCAAAAGTGGCGCGGTAACGTCAATTGGTGAGCTATTTGCTTTTCGAGATGCCTGACCATTTTGGGAAAATCCTTCGGTCAAGTGGATTAAATTAATCGCGAACTCTCCCGCTAAATCGCCATTTGAATCTGAAATAGGAGTTTGGGCCACAAACCCTTGATTAACTCCCAAAATAGGAGTTGCCGCAGTATCATTCAGCACAGTTGCAACTTGACGCGCAGTTATAACAATCGCTCCCGACCCAACCGAGGCATAAGAAATAATTGAATTGTTGGTCCCTCTATCTACTTGAACTGGCTGCAAGGTCTCATAGTCCGGTCCAATTGTTTCAAGTACTGGGATCAAATTTGCATACCCAGCCGAAGCCAAATTGGGGAGAAGTAGATCCTCAGTGTTGTTGACTGGTTCGTGATAATCAGCCGGAAGAGTTGAAATTTGATAAGGATAAGTAAGTAACGGCGAGGTGGAATCTACCGATACATTCGACGAACTTCCCCCATGCTGGAAAAGGGCAAATGAAATTGGTGTACTATTTCCCGCGTCCACTTGAGTTGTGTAAGCGGTATCAACCCAAAGCACGCCGCCTTGATCCATAAATCGTTGCAACTTGGCTCGCTCAGAAGGATTAAGCGATAAATATTCGTGAACCGGCATAAGAAGCACATCGTAATTGCTGATTTCAGCATCAGTGATTTGAGCGAGTGGAACTTCCCAGTAGGGAGCGTCCTGTTTGGTCAATCTTGTTCCGACTGCAGGCGGCCCATTTACTCCTAAGAGCCCCGATATACTTGCCCAACGATCAAAGCTTGCTTGTGAAAGAGTCGCTGCTGCAAGCGGATTATAAAAATCCCATCCCGCTGGCTTAACTAATCGGTTCTGGTTAAGGTTGTACCAAACGAATGGATCGTCATTCATCACCGTCGCTCCAACTTTATTGCTGTTCAAAATCACGACTCCAGCTCTGATTTGAACCGTACTGTAAGCACGGTCAACAGGTCCAGCTAGCGCGCTCGAAATCCCAATCAGCATCGCTCCGCCAATCGTTATCCTTTTCAAAACATTAAGTAAATTAACTTTATTCATCAGAACTGTTCGTCTCCGTAGTAAGCCAAAGTTGGGCTAACCGGCAATCGAGGCATCGGTGGTAGTGGTCTTCCGTATTGGTCGACTCTAACATATTTATCGGCCGAAGCGGGATCATTCGTAGCCGCAAATCCGGCAACGCGTCCCGTTGCAAGCATTGGATCGTAAACGATATTAAGGTTCGGTGCATACGGCTGATTACCTATTACTCCAACCTGGTGTTCGGCCGGAATATTCCGATTGTCCGCGCCTTGTTCAAGCGGTATCCATCCCCATTTTTGAAGCCATTGGGCTTGCACTGATATCGGAGCAGGCATGTTTTCACTTATCGAGCCGAAGATTGAAATTTTTACATCTAAGGGCTCGCCATAAAATGGCGTATCAACCGATGACCCAAAATCGGATTGCCTTTGCTGATTCGCAAAAATTGTTGCCTGAGCCTGAGCATATCCTTGCGTCTCAAAAGTCTGAATGGAAGACAAATAAGCTGGGCGACTGTCATTAGGATCGGGGTTAAACCATTGACCAGGAATCACAAAGAAGCTTCCATTTTCGGCGTAAATTGCAGCTTCAATTCGGATGTCGGCCGGAACAATTGCCGCTTTTGCCAGGTAATAAGAGCTTGTTGGATTTGGACCAAGTTGCGAAAGTTGAAGGCTGAGTGAGTTCGTCGCTTCTTCTACCATCGAATACGTGCCGCTGAGATTTGCAGGTTGACCGGTTAGAGTTTGATTTGCCGCGCTAAAGTTAAAGCTAGGAGTCACAAAAGGCAAGGTGAGATTCTCAAAATGAGCGTATCTCTGCCAAGGCTGGATTCCAAGCCCGTCTAGAGCTGCATAGCCCGCATTTGTATATCCTGGCTCCGTGTAATTCGGACCCAGAATCGGTTCAGCGGCATTATCAGAATCCAGCGGGAATAAATAGCTGGGCGTTGCAAGCCCGGTGTTAATTCCAAGCGAGAAAAATGTGGCAGAGCCGCTAGTCGGATCCATCGAATGGCTCAACAAGAGTAGAGTGGGCATGGTTTGGGTGGTGCCCGCCACAGTGTAATTCGTATCGTAAGGCTGCCAAGTTGATGGTGAAAACGGATTAGTTGGCGGCGATGTAGCATTCAACGGACTTGGGTTCAATAAAAACTCATGATTCAGTGTGAGCGTATCGCCAACTGTTTTTAATATCGCTGGCGTTGTTCCCACCGCCGTCGCTCCGTTTTGGTCAACTTTGTAAGAATTCATCCCAGGGCCAAAGAACTGAGTAGTGTTCAAAACCACGTAATCCTTAGCCATCAACATCAAAGCCGATCGGGATGGGCGAGTAAGTAATGCGCCTCGATTAGCATCAGTTGCGATGTCGTTTCCAACTACGCCTTTTGTAATGCTTCCCTCGATATAAATGTTTCCGCCTGAGACTACCGTGAGCTGGTCGTCAGTGGGTATTTCCCCCCGAACCCGAACGTTTCCGGCAAAATCCAATACTCCATTGAATATGGGCCCAAGGTTGAAATTCTGAGCCGTAAGCGTAATATCGGTAACTCCCGGGGTGAGCGAGTTAATGATATGCACTTGTTTATCAGCTCCCAGACCAACTCGAAATTCAAGAGAAGAGTAATTCGTAGCAGGTGTGCTTCCGTCTGGATTTTTCCAAAATGCCGTATTAGGATCAGTCGCATCTCGGGTAATGATGAAACCATCTGGTCTCAACTGCAAATAGGCTCCGACTGGCACATAAAACGGTCCTCGCCAGCCGCTTCCAGCATTCAGTCCATTATTCGGGTTCAGCCAATCATTTTCTAGCGAAGCCGAACTTCCTGCAATTGCCTTGCCCGCTTCGGTGGTCGGAATCTGTTGATCCTTCGTATTATCCACGTATACGCCAGACCCAAAACCATACTGCCCGCTGATTCCGCCGCCCATTAAAGTGCCAGTCGACCGCGTGAGCTCGGTATAGCGATTGAGACCAGTCTGGGCATCTTGACTATCGATCAACGGCGGAGCTTTATATCCGATTCCCCTCGAAAAGCCGTTGATATCGGTTGAATCAATCCCATCGCGAACCGCTCCACCATAAGTCATGAATGCTTGGTTGCTGTTAAGGCTAGCTCCAGTAAGTACAAACAGGCTATTGGGAGGATTGATCGCGGGGAAGCCGCCGTACCATCCAGCAGGATATCCCGGTCGGTTAGGCAAGAACTCGTTTCGATATATGTCAAGTGCGGAGGTGTCTGTCGATCCTTGAATTGTTCCGTTCACCGAAACGCCATCACCTAGAGTCGTGTTCACGGCAACTTGCACCGTGTTATGGATCAACAAGTCTGCGTTAGAGTAGATAGATCCGCCAACGTCAATTGGATTGATCGTAGGCGTTGCCGGAGATCCTAAATTAAACATAGGCAAAGCCTCTCCATATACTTGAGGAACGTTGATTGCAGCGCCAAGATATGTGATTCCAAGCGATGTTGGCACGCCGAGGTCGGCTGGTCTTGTCACCATGTCTTTGTTCGAGATGTAAAGTGCGCTCTCAAGCATTCCAATAGATTCAAACGCGACTAGCTTTCTGGAGGTTGCAAAGTTCACTTCCGCCGTTGCCATCTGAGCCAAATTTGATTGTAACGATGCAGAGTTACCGTAGCCCTGAACCTGCACCAGCGGACCTGCGCCAGCCGATGTGGGGTCATTGGGATTGACCGCACCCGGGCGTCCGATGCTCTCAATGATTAAATAATTACGCGCTTCTCCAGGGTTGCGAATTGCCCCAGTTGGCGAAGTACTGAACACATTGGCGTCGCTTGGGGCGTATCTCACGCGTACCAAAGCCCTCCCATTTGAAAATGGAACTCGTGTGTAAAAGCCTAAACCATCTGGCCCACCCAGATCAATTTTCGAGGGATCACTTGCACTCAATTGAAGACCGCTTCCTTGCCGCAAGTAATTAGCGTCAGGATCACGGGTTAGATTTACATTGCCGTTTGCAGGGGCAAGAGGAGTCACACTTCCGCGCCAATCCGCTCCAAGTGCACTCGACAATGCTTGCTGGTGGGCATAGACGATTCCCGCTTCAGCCAAGTCTGACCCAACCGATCTCTGGCGATATTGACCAGCATTTTGAATATTTCTTCCGATAAAACCAAGGAACACGAATCCCAATATGAGCAAGACGCCAAGCACGATCAACGCGATGATTAATGTCTGACCGCCTTTAATTGACACCCGATTTAAAGTGAGGCTTTTATGAGAAGAGCGATTATTTTTCATTAGCGAACAAAATTCCTGACATCAACCGTCGTTTTAAGAGTTACCGTCTGCGGATTTGGCGTGAGATCCTGGTTCGAGAAATTGCGAATTGTAACCAAAAGTGACATCACTTGCCGAGTGTCGTAATCCACTGAAAACGCGTCTCTGCTTTGGCTCATTTGGAAACGATATGAAACCTTAAAAGGCACTGTATTTGGCAGAGGAGTGTTGGGGTCAGAGTTTAGCGTGATATAACCTGGTTCATATTGAGCCTCGAGTAGCGCCGACACCGGATTGGTCGGATCATAAACCGCTGGCTTGAATCCGGTTAAGTCTGTGGCATTTGCGCCCAGCAAGGTGTAATCGGTTGGTGGAGTCAGGCTTCCATAATTGATCTTGTACTGGTTCGGACCAGGATCACCTTGTGCGACGCGGGTATATCGTACCTGCTGACCATAATCAGGACCTGGCAACGCATCCGGACCGTATACAACCTCCGATCCCGCTGTGATGCTGGCTTGAGGAAAGCCCATGCCAAGACCCTGAATTGTCACATTTGGAGTCCCGTAGGGCCAGTTCGACTGGAATGGAAATAGCGGTCCGAAGGTTCCATCCTCGTTGGGCGTCACCCTTAGATCTATATATCGATGTAAATTGGCGCGCAGTTCTGGATAGTCGTTATAAGCCGTATTGAACGCATCATTAATCGTGAATGCCGGTCCCGCGAATGTGCTTACTTGACCCGGATTTTCAGGCGTTGTCATCGTACCTTCGTTGGATAGAGGCAGATTTGGTCTCGAGCCGGTAGGATCGTTCGGATTCGGAGCAAGCTTGTTCAAACCTACTTCATTGATCCCAAAACTAGCGTAAAGTTTCCCTTCTTGCGAGTCATAGTAATACGGGACGTATGCGTCAACATTGTTTGCAAAGCCGCTTGACCAATTACTCCTGGTGTTTGCTGCGGTTAAAGCCACCGTAAATGGGTAGGAACTGCCTCCAAGCCCAGATAAATAACTGTTAACGTCAAAGAATTCGGTTTGCGGAGTTACGCCGTCCAAAGTTGAATAAATACTAAATCCAACCGATCCATCTGATCGTGTCAAATTTATTCCTAAACTTTGAGGAGCCGTCGCCGGGTTGTTATTACCACTTGTGGGCCAAAGATGAATTTCTGCTTGCGTCCAACCGCCGAGGCTGGTGCGGAACACGTCCGAGCCGATGGTTAGGGAGCTGTCATTTTCATCACCCAGTCTTAGAGTATTCATTCCTTGAACTGTTTCTGTCCCCACTCGAGTCGGACGAAATTGCAAAAGAGGCACAAGCTGGGGGACGAAATCTCCGGCTGCATCCGTGACATAAGCTAGTTTTTGACTGTATTTGTTATAAACCGGCTCAATCATGTCGTAATGACTGATTTCGGTTTGAATAACTGAATCGGAAATCCAGTTCGCAATTCGAGCTGCCTTTGCCGGAGTTCCATCCGGAATCATAAAATCAGGATCGTCAAGAATCGGTCTGCCGGAAGCGTCAGTTGCAAATAAACTCGTATTAGCCACATATCCGTTTTGAGAAAATGTGTAGGGTTGAATTTCAGCCCGGCGAAGCACAAATAAATTGTCCTGCGCGCCGATAATTCCTTGGCCAAGCAACGAGTTATACGGATTATTGTAAAGCCCTGCTTTTGGAGAAGTGCCTCCGTAAAAAGGATCCCTAAGGCAGACGAAATACCGGATTATTGTGGTTCCGGGGACTACCGGTAGCACTACCTGACCTTTTGAAGCTGTTAAAGTGGGGTCAATACGCCCAGTTGAAGGATCAATATACTCCGGACCGTTTGGACCAATCTGAGGCTCGCCCTGAGCTGGCTTTAAAATGTCGAGCTTGGAATATGGTAGGCGCACAGTAACCGTTGGATTTGGCGAGCCCGGGCCCGAATTAACTACCACATCTATCGCCCCGCTATCGCCCGAGTTGTCACGAACTCCCGCGCTATTGGAAATTTCCCTCCCAATCGCGTCAAGTAAGTGACGCGCACTTGTTTGAGCATCGCTGTAGGATTCGGCAAGATGCACTAGCTTAACGCTTTGGATAACGGGAAATACAATAATTGTAAGAAGCAGACCAGTGATTGCTATAACCACCAGCAGTTCAATTAGTGTGAAGGCTTTTCGAACACTCGTCTTAAAATTCATCTTTGTTTTATCCCCTGCTTGCATAAGTTTCAAATATTGTTTGCCTTATGCTTTGCTGCTCTTTATCGAAAGCATTCGCGTTATCAAGCGGCACGGTGTCCAGCCCGAAAAAGTCGGGATTCTTAGTAACTCTCACAGCAACACTTACTCCATGGATTCCGTTGACCGCGTAACCATGACTGAAGTCCAGAGAAACAGCGTTAGGATCGAAATCCTTAACATCAATGTAAGCCCCATTTGGATCGGCTGGAACATTGCGCACCACGAAGCTTTGACCTTGGATTTCATGCACCACTCCAGAGCCGTCTACATAATAAAGGTCATCTACCGACACCTTGCGTCCGATATCCATCCTCGCGAAATACACCCGGCTGTTTAGACCAACTTCGTATTGACCAGGGCCCGGCGCGGCTGCGCTTGGGTAATAGATGGCACTTGCAACCAAAGGCTGGACGCTCCAGTCACCTTTAGCTCGGTAAAGAACATCAATTACTCTACCGTTGGCATTAACTACAATTGGTGTTCCTGAAAAACCCGAGGCAGTAGTCGGGTCGGGTGTGTAAATCTGTATTTGATTTCCGGCAGTGTTTGCCTGAAAATCATTAACCGAAAAATTGCCATTTGACTTATCTACTAAGAATGAACTAAGAGCCGGGGTTGACTGACTGCTGGGATCATAAGCTACGATTCCTCCGGTTAGCTCATCTATAAATACGATATCCGAATTTGGCAATTGCCCCGATCCATTGATATTCGGAAGCTGCAGACCCGGATAACTAGCTCCATCACTGTCGGCCGTGCCCGTAATTTTTATCCCTCCAAACGTGAGTTTGAAAACCTGCTCATCATCTTGAAGGCGAATGCGATCACGCAAAATCTGCCAATCAAGGACATCATAATCGGCCCTAGCGTGAAGATTTTCAGTAGCCCCATTCGCGGATTGAATTAAGTAGTTATAAGTAATTGGATTAAACAGCAGTTCGCCGTACTGCAAATTCATCACTTTATATTGATAAGGATCAATTTGACTAAAATTTGCCGCAGGAGCAACTTGTTGAAAAATTCTCTGAACCTGGATGGTGTCTGGTATGACCCCCTCATAAGTTTCGCCTGGAGGAGCCAGTTGTGAAAGATTTACAATTAAAAAGTTGCCATTGAAAGTCCCAATCGTCGCTGTAGGCAAAACTGCGCTCACAACGCTGCGCACGTTGGTAACAGCTCCGGTAGTGGTGTACATTACAAGAGAAACCCGGAATTGGGGTGAATCGGTTGGATCATCTGTTTGGATAGCAAGTTGCCCTCCGATTCCGGTCGCCGAAGTTAAATAGACCTGACCGTTTTGAACAATATTCAAAGGAGGATCGCCTAAATTCACCGCGTAGTCAGAACCGTAGACCACGATCGGAGTCGATTCATTTGGACCAAGTTGGCGGGTCGGCCCATAATGCAAAGAACTTATTGATCCGTAATAATTCGTTATTGAACTAGGTGGAGGGATAGTGAGCCCATCTCCCACGATATGGCGAAAAACGTTTGGCCCAGCATAATAGTGGTAATCCGCATAGTTAATGCCGCCATAAGTCAACGATCCATTTTGGTTGATCGTTGCATTCGCTTCATCATAAATACTTGGATCTAGGGGCGAGCGATTTGGATCATAATTTTCTGTTCCTGTGATAACCGGCAAAATCATATCCGGCAATTCGTTAAGATTAGATTGAAGGTGGGAAACTCGATCTTTAGCAACCGCATCGGCAATTGCTAGATCGCGGGAGTTGTTCAGTATTTTAAAGCCTCCCGGAAATACCTGGGCAATTGCTAAAATGCCAATAAGAAAAACCGCCATGACCACCAACACTTCGATGAGAGTGGTGCCAATCCTTTTTTTTCCGTAAAATCTTAATCCCATTTTTATCGCGTTATCACTTCAGCTTCTTTGCGGTGAGAAAATGCTTATTGAAGTTGGTTAGCTACTCCAAAAGCCCACGCATCATCAAACATGTCAAGCGAGTCAGCCGGTTTTGCCGAACCACCTAGAGTGAGTACGATATCGCGGTAGCCCCCTCTAAGCGGCATGCCTTGCGTTGGACCAGCGGTCAAGTTGTAGTTTCTAAAATAGGAATCCCACGTAATGACAGTTTCCTGGGGAGGATCGCCATACCCAATCTGATATTTAAAATCAGTGGCGCTTCCAGTTGTAAGACCATATCCCGTCCAAAAAAGCGAATACCTAAGCTCTCTTTCAATTCCATTGGGGCTGTTAACCGACGCCGTATCGTATCCGCTCACCGTGTAATATTGCAGTGGCGTGGCAAACCCTGCGCCCTCGTTTCCGTTAGCGTCTACCGACACAAGACCATCTAATGGTCCGTATCTTTGCTTTGCGAGATCTCCCGAGCCGCCAATAAACGATGAAGTGGGCCATACCGCGTTAGTAATGCTAGTTGGCTGCGCTTCAATATCCCGGACGTATGCTGGACGAAATGTATCCAAACTATTGACCCGTTTGGAATATAACGCACCAGAAAGAAGATTGGCCGGTATGACATTGCCCATATTTGGCCCGGAAGTATAAAGCGTTACATAGCCAAGCAAGGCAGGTGGGTAAGCACCGTTGTCGGTATGATAAAGTTGCAAAGCGGTGCGCAGCGAATTCATGTTCGCCATGTCCGAGCTCCGGTACGCAGAGTCTTTGACCCGTGAGTAAACCGGGAAAATAATTGCCGAAAGGATTGCAATGATTGCAATCACAACGAGCAGTTCAATTAAGGTGAATCCTTTATTTCGGTTCATAGGTTTCTCGCACGCGGGTTAGCCCCGCGATAATAGACATACAATTAATCTTACATGTTCCAATAAGACTGTGCCGCCCCCAGCCCAATGCCAATAGTTCGACAAGTATTTAGATAACTCATTGCCAAAAACGGTTGCTAAAATCGCCCCCAATGCGAGATAGGGCCCAAATGGAATGGTTGTGTTGCCCACTTCCAGTTTTTCATCTTTAGTATCCGCGCTTGCAACTGCCTCAAAAGGATTCTCCCCGAAATAAGCGATATAGAATTTTGGAAAAAATAAACCAATCGCGTCGAGGCAAAATACATAGCCAATCAAACATTTTAAAAGTGACCCCAGCGACTCCGGCGAATCGTCAAATTCATCTTCGGGCCCGTCCTCCGCTTCCTCTTCGCGTGGTGCGCTCCTCATCAAGAGCAGTTGTAACACCCCAAATACCGCGCCTAAAATCACGGCAAGACCAAAGCTTACAAGTGCTGACACCGGAAATAGAACTGCGCCTACGCCTCTCGCCATCTTGATATCTCCGTGACCCATCGCATCTTTGCGAAAAAGAATCCTGCCTAAAAATGCAATGGACCAAAGAGTTATGACCCCTGTCAACGCTCCCGCCAGCGCGCTCGGAATCCCCCAGGTCAAAGCTCTAGCATCATGCGAAGCGTACAGATAAATATTGAAGAGAATGCCGACCAAAAGCATGAACGCATTGATCTGATCGGGAATGATATAAAACTGCCAGTCGATAAAAATCACCGCGATTAGGCAAGCGCCAATAAGTGCGTAAGCAAATCCTTGAGCAGGTTGCCATCCAACCACGAAATATTGATAGTAAATTCCCGACCAGAGAGTTCCAGTTAACAACTCCACCCAAAAATAACGAGACGGTATCTTCGATCCGCAATGTCTGCATTTCCCCCGCAAGACTAGCCAACTAAGCAATGGAATCAAATCTGGAACGCGAAGTTGAGACTTGCAACTTGGGCAGAAGCTATGCTTTGGATTTCCCAAAGAGAGCCCCCGTGGCATCCGGTAAATAACTACGTTGAGAAAGCTGCCAATTGACGCCCCAATAAACAATGCAATGATGACCGTCCAACCGGGCAGGCTCATTGGGTTTGCAGCTATTTGCAACACCCGGGATTCATCGCAACACTATTACCGGATATTGCCATAGCATGAAGGCGATCTGATCCGTCGATAAGCCTAAAGTAATGAGCAAAATTGCTTTTCATTTAACAATAAAAAGGATGCAGACCGATTAGAGCCTGCATCCTTTTTTTCAATTGAATTTAGCCAGCAATTTACGAACCGCTATCGCTAGAATCTGCGCCGCCTCCCGATAGTTGTGAAATTGCGCTCACAAGCGGCAAGAACATCGAAACCACGATAAAGCCAACTACAAATCCCAGACTAACAATCATTATCGGTTCGATCGCAGCTGTCAGAGATGCAAGTCTGGATTCCACTTCAAGTTCATAGAAATCGGCGATTTTTTGAAGCATAAAATCCAGAGATCCGGATTCTTCTCCAACCCCAATCATATGAACGACCATCGGCGGAAACAGCTTTGATTTTTCAAGAGGATCACCGATCCTGTCTCCTTCACGAATCCTCGCCCGGGCTTCAAGAACTGAGTCCGCCATGATCGAGTTGCCCACTGTACCTGCAACTGTCTCCATGGCCTGCAAAATCGGAACGCCTGACGTTAGCAAAGTTCCCATCGTCCGGCTAAACCGAGCGAGACAAATGAAATGATGCAGTTTGCCAAATACCGGCACTTTGAGTTTCATGCGGTCTGCAACTCTGCGCCCAAACCGGGTGCTGACAAATAGCCTCCATAAAAAGAATAGCGCTAGGAGAGCGATCGCTATCCACAACCCGTAATTTTGCATCGCGTTTGAAACATCAATTAAAAACTGGGTTGGCCCCGGCAATTGATCTGATTTCAGACCCAAATCTTTCAAAATCTTAACCCATTGAGGCACAAACCAATAAACGAGGAATGTAACGATGAGGACCGAGAACACGGCCACAATAACCGGGTATACAAGGGCTGACTTTACTTTTCTGCGAAGAGCCACGTCCGCTTCAAGGAACACGGAGAGCCGCTGCAATGCCTCTTCCAGGACGCCTCCAACTTCACCCGCTTTAATTAAACCGATAAACAAGTTTGAAAAACAACGAGGATGCCGCTGCATCGCTCTAGATAGACTTTCGCCTCCTTCAACTCGCTCGCCAACATCAACCAAAATGCGCTTTAATTTTGGATCCTGGGTTTGATGCTGCAAAACGTCAAGGCTCCGAACTAGCGAAACGCCAGCGTCGACCATGGTTGAAAACTGCCTGCAAAAAACAGATAAATTAATGAGCTTAACTCTGCCCGTGCGCTTGACCTTGGCACTTTTAGCCCGAATCATGCTGACCTCGGTAATGATTAAGCCCTGTTCTTCAAACCTGCGCCTTAAAACCTCTTCGCTTTCCGCATCTGCCGTTCCCTTTTGGATGCCGCCGCTAAGATCCCGATATGTGTAACTAAATACTGGCATTTTGTTTCTTTATCCTTATTTTGTGCTTTTTACTGACCGAAAATTAGGTATTGGGTCGCCCCTGAGGGCGACCGATATTAGCATTGCCGCCAGGAGCACCGACCGTTCCAGGACTTTGAATGGTGCTAATCATCTTGCGTAACTCATCAGGATGCTGACACCGATCAAATGCGGTGTCCATTGTGATTTGACCCCTTAAATATAAATCCCTCAAAGCCTGGTCCATTGTGATCATTCCCATTTTCGCGCTAGTCTGAATCATTGACGTAATTTGGTGCGATTTCGCTTCACGTATCAGGTTGCGAATAGCTGACGAAGCAATCATGATTTCATTGGCCGGAACCCGGCCCGTTCCTGTCGCCTTCGGCAAAAGTTGCTGAGATATGATTGCTTGAATATTATTAGATAACTGCGTTCTAATCTGTTCTTGCTGCCCAGGGGGGAAAACGTCGATCATACGGTCAACAGATTCAGCCGCGTTGTTAGTGTGTAGAGTCGCAAAAACAAGGTGACCGGTTTCTGCGGCCGTGATTGCAAGCGCGATCGTTTCCATATCGCGCATTTCACCAACTAAAATTACGTCTGGGTCTTCTCTGAGGCAGGCCCTTAAGGCGTTCGAAAACTCCCTAGTATCGCTGCCTACTTCGCGTTGATTAATCAATGAAATTTTATGAGTATGAAGATATTCAATCGGGTCTTCAATCGTGATGATATGAACGGCCCGGTTCATATTGATGTAATTGACCATCGCCGCAAGTGAAGTCGATTTGCCGCTACCGGTTGGCCCGGTAACCAAGATAAGTCCTCTAGGTTTTTCGGTTAAATTGTTGAGAATCGGGGGCAAGTTCAAATCTTGAACAGTCGGAATCTTTTGAGGGATCAACCTGAATGCGGCCGCGCAAGAACCCCTGTCTCTAAATAGATTAACTCTGAACCTGGCTCTATGTGGAAGTTGATAGGAAAAGTCAAGCTCGTATGTTGTTTCAAACTTGTTGATGTTTTCATCGGAAATGATGTCGTACATCATCCTTTGAATATTTTGAGCGTAAAATTTCTCAAAGTTCAGCCGGAATAAAGTTCCATCTTCACGAATGATTGGCTCCGAATTATTGGCGATGTGAAGGTCAGAACATCCTCTATCGACCACAATATTTAACAACTCGTCTACATGGATATCTTCTAAAGATAATGGAGGACCGGCCGCTCCTTCAACCATCGGGGTGACAATCGATGCGTCCGTCTCACTCGCTACATACTGGCGAGCAGATCCAGATGGAGGAAGCGCCACCGGGGGCGCATTGCCATTTGAAGGTTGAGGTTGAGGTGCTCCCACAACCGGAGGAGCCCCTTGGACGATTGGAGGCGGGATGCTATTAGTTGGTAAAGGATTATCTGCCATTTTTTCTTTGTTATCTTAAATTAATTCTTGGGGCTAAAAGCCAGCTGTAAATACGACTCTCATAACTTCTTCGGGACTTGTGATCCCTAAAAGCACCTTATGAAGACCGTCTTCTCTAAGTTCTTTCATGCCGTTTGCTTTAGCCGCTTCTCTGATGTCATTCACGGCTGCACGCCTTACTATGAGTTCGGCAATTTCAATATTCATCACCATAAGTTCATGAAAACCGGTTCGACCGCGATATCCTGTTTGGCGATTATTCTCGTTCGGTATTCCTCGGTACAAAATCACTTTGTCTTCTGGATTCTCAGGCTTGAATCCAAATCGCATCAAGTCGGTTGCTGGAACTTCGTAAGGCTCGCGGTGCTCTTTGTCGACTTGTCTGCCAAGCCGCTGAGCTAAAACCCCGGTAACGGTTGCCGCGATAAGGTATGGCTCGACTCCCATATCAATCATACGAAGAGTTGTGGAAGGAGCATCGTTGGTGTGGATGGTTGAAAGCACCATGTGACCAGTAAGGGAGGCTTCAATTGCGATTTCAGCCGTTTCAAGGTCTCGCATTTCACCCACCATCATGATGTCTGGATCTTGCCGCAAAAATGATCTTAATGCAGTGGCAAAAGTAAGACCGGCTTTTCGGTTCATTTGAACCTGGCTGATGCCGGGCAATTGATATTCAATTGGATCTTCGGCCGTGATGATATTCACCCCAACCGTATTTAGGATATTAAGGCAAGAGTAAAGAGTCGTGGATTTCCCCGAACCGGTAGGTCCGGTGCACAAAAACATTCCATTTGGCTGAGAAACAATCTCTTCAATCTTAAGCATATTTTCATCGGTAAAGCCAAGCTTGCTAAGACCGATCATGACGCTTTGCTTATCAAGAATACGCATGACGATTTTTTCGCCGTAAGGAGTTGGAATGGAACTCACACGAAGGTCGTACTCCATCGAATTGTGACGAACTTCAATACGTCCGTCCTGAGGAACACGCCTTTCCGCAATGTTCATTTCAGCCATGATCTTAAGGCGAGAAATAAGAGCTGCCATCAGCGGTCGAGGAACCGTCATCGCTTCCATCAGAACTCCGTCTATTCGGTAACGAACTCTTACCGAGCGCTCCATAGGCTCGACGTGAATATCAGAAGCCCGGTCTGCAATCGCTTGTTGAATAAGCGCATTGGCAAGGCGGATAATCGGTGCTTGCTCCGCCATTTTTTCCGCATCGGATTCAGAGACGTCCTCATCTCTTTGCTGAATGCCAGCTTGAGCAATGGCTGCTTTTACGTCATTGTTAAAATTCTGAGTGGTCGGTTGGGGCGTCTTTGCCGCCGCTGGAGTTGATCCGTTGGTGCCCCCGCCCGCATAATACTTGCGGATCGAATCTTCAATCGCTCCCGGAACCGCTAGTACCGGCACAACTCTAAGACCAGAAGCCATGCGCACGTCATCCATGGCTTGAATGTTGCTTGGATTGGCCAGTGCAACGTAAAGAACCCCGCCTTCCTTTCTAACCGGCAAAGCGTTATGAGCTTTTACGATTCTTTCAGGCACAACATTAAGGGTCGTGGATTCAATCGTGATACTGTCAAGATCAACAAACCCAAGACCTTGCTCTTGAGCTTTGCCTTGAAGAACTTCGCGCTCGCCCACCATATTCAACTGGGACAAAACTTTTCCGATATCTGATTCTTTTGTCTGGGTCTGAACCTTCATCGCTTCTTGAAGCTGCTCAGGTTTCAAATATCCTTTGTCCATTAAATACTGGACCATCGATTTGCGAACTGCCATTCTTAGCTAACCCACCCCTTATCCACCTTAATCATATTGCTGCCATCTTCATCGATCAACCCAACTTGTGGCTCAACTTTTGCCCCCAAAAACTGCGCCATATTTTCCCGCTTCCCTCATCAAATTTGATAAAAGGAAAATTTCAAACTGGCAGGTTGCTTCATTTTAAGACGCAATCTGCAACGAATTCGTTTACGGTGAAAGTATTGTAGCCGCTTTTGAAATAAGATATGTTGGAAAACTATTCTAAACCTTTCAAACGATGAACTCAAGATTGTTCTTTAGATGAGATACCAATTTCGTAGGAACGATAATTGAACCTAGAATCGGCCCTTTATGGTAGATTTTAAGAACTACCATTAGTTTTTGTAAATTCAAATGTTGCCTATTGATAGTTTTATTTCCAGACGTTTATGATAAAGTCAGCCCTTGCCCGCGAGATTGCGAACTTAATAGAAAGAGAGCTGGGCCATCAAGGTTTTTCGCAGGCTTTGCCAAGTTATCTCGCCAAGGTCAAGGCCCTCCCGACACAATCTGAACTGGTCCCAGAAGTCGAACTTTCCAAACCAAAACCAGAACTTGGAGACTTTGCCACCAACTACGCTCTGATCAATGCAAAAAAACTTGGCGAAAATCCGATAGTTTTAGCCAATCGAATTGCGAGCCTGATTGAAACCCTTAACTACGTTGGATCAGTCAGCGTGGCCGGACCGGGGTTCATAAACATCAAATTAAAAGCCAGCCATTTCTTTGGATGTATTGGCGCGATTCTTGGTTCAAATCAGGAATACGGCTTTGCCAAGGAGCGGCTCGGTAAAAAACTTAATGTCGAATTCGTGTCGGTGAACCCAAACGGTCCGATCACGGTAGGCTCTGGTCGCGGAGCCGCTTACGGCGACACCCTTTGCCGGGTTCTCAGAGCGGCGGGATACGACGTCGATGCCGAGTTTTACGTTAACGACGCCTTGAACTCTGAGCAAATGCGCCTTTTTTCAGAATCGGTTCGCTTTTATTTAGCCGAACTCGAGGGCCTGCCCATACCATTCATAGAAGGAGGTTATAGGGGCGACTACGTGAAAGACGTGGCGATTAAAATTCATCATGAAAAACTAGCCACTTCAGACAGCTCTATCCAAGAACTTCAAACAATTTCCCAAAATTTAATGCTCGCATCTCAAAAAGCTGATCTCGCCGAATTTGGAGTGCATTTTCAAAGGTGGTTTTCAGAGCAGTCCATGCACGACAGCGGATTTGTGCAAGAAACCATCGATAAAGTTAGATATTCCAATGTCGTTGATGATGAGCCTTATCGCACTGAAACTATTCACGAAGGGAAAATCACCAGAGAGGAAAGAATGCCCCAAGAAGCAGGTCCAGTTTGGCTGCGTTCAAATGCGCTTGGCGATGATAAAGACCGAGTACTGATCAGAGCCGATGGCCGCCCCGCTTATATCGCCGGCGATCTCGCTTACATGGAAAATAAGTTGGGCGTTCGCGGCTACGAAAAAGCCATAACCATTCTTGGCCCCGACCATCATGGCTACATCGGCAGGCTTAAGGCGGTAGCAAAGGCCCTTGGGCATGGTTCAGATCAATTTGAAGTGATCATTTATCAGATCGTTCGTTTTGTGCGCGACGGCAAGCTCGCCCCGATGCGCAAACGAGACGGCAATATCTACACCTTAAGAGATCTCATCACTGAAACGGGGGTAGACGCCGCTCGGTTTTTTTACCTCATGAGGTCCCATGAAACTCACATCGATTTTGATATCAATTTAGCCACTTCTCAGTCTGACGATAATCCTGTCTATTACTGCCAGTACGCTCATGCCCGAATTTGCAGCATCATCAGCAAAGCAAGTGAGCTAAATATAACCGTTCCGAAGTGGAGTGAAGATTTTGCTGGGCTTCTTGGAGAACCCTCCGAAATTCAACTCATAAGAAAAGTAGCCGATTTAGACGAGGAAATTCTGCGGTGCGCCGACGACTACGCCGTGAACCGCCTTGCAACTTATTCAATAGAACTAGCGCGGTTCTTTCACAATTTTTATCAGTCCTGCCGTGTCATCGCTTATGCGGATGGCTCCAATCAAAATGAACTCGATAGGCCCTTAACCTTAGCTCGGCTATGCCTGTGCGAGGCCACTCGAATCGCACTTATGCAATCTCTTAATCTCCTTGGAGTATCTGCCCCCGAGCGCATGACCAGATCGTCATGAACTCGATTGCAGTTTACGTTCATATCCCATTTTGCCCAAGCAAATGCGGCTACTGCGATTTTAACAGTTACGGGATGGGAGGTGATGGAAAGCCTGGTCTTGAAAATTCCCTTATTGACCGGACGGTTAAGGCAATCATCAATGAAATTAATAGTTCTCCCCTAAAGGGAATGCCCGCTAGCTCCATTTTTTTTGGAGGGGGCACTCCTACTTACCTTAGTGCGAGCGATTTAAAGCTTATTCTCGAAGCGGTTAAAGAAGTTCATCCCCCACGCGATTTGATTGAAATAACCAGCGAGGCTAACCCTGGTACTACCGACCAACAAAAGTTTAATGAAATGCTTGAAACGGGATTTAATCGCCTTTCAATTGGAGTGCAGAGCTTTGATGATAATGAGCTTCTTCGTCTAGGCAGAGTCCATAACTCCTCCGAGGCTGAAAGGGCCTTGGGATTGGCTCGCCAAGCAGGCTTCAAGAACATAAATCTTGACCTCATGTTTGCCCTTCCTCAACAAGGCTTATTTCAATGGAAGCGAAACCTAACTAAGGCAATAGAACTAAATCCTGAGCATCTATCTCTTTATTGCCTCACGATTGAGCCTCGAACCGAATTTCATAAGTTGCACGCAAGCGGAAAACTAACCCAGCCCTCCGATGAAGATCAAATTAAAATGTTTGATTTAACCCGCAGTCTCACTGAAAAAAGCGGTTACCACCAATATGAAATTTCCAATTTCGCTAAGACTGGTTTTAAGTGTGCCCACAATCTTTCCTACTGGCTTGGACAGCCTTACGCTGGATATGGCCCCGGCGCGGTTGGGTGCGTCCAAACGGTCGCCGGGAAACTGCGCTCCATGAATTTGCGCCATCCGAGAAGATACTGCGAAGCAGTCGAAAATAATATTTCCCGGTCAAAAAGCCTTGAAGATGGCGGTTGTACACATTCAAGCCCTGAGCTTAAAATCGGCAACGAATTTCTAAAATGCGAGACCGAAATCCTAAGTGACATCGAGTTAAAAACCGAACAAATCATGCTTGGTCTTCGCCTCAATCAAGGCATCGACCTGCGGGCCGCTGGAGTCGATAATTCAAAAGCAAGTCTTGTTGTAAAAAGAGGCTGGGCAATTCAAAGCGGAGATCAACTTTGTTTAACCAACGAGGGCCAAAATTTTTGCTCAGAAGTCACCGTTCTCCTGATGTAATCATATGTAACTAAAGCAAATAGCAACACATTCAAATTAAGCCATGATTAAACCAAAATATCCGCTCATTATGTGGAGTTACGATATTGCCCGCGAGCAATCTCCCAGCCTTGATAACCTTAAAAGCCTGTGCGAGAAATCACTTCTTGCTGGCTACAACGCGATTGGGCTCTACCTTGAGCACCAGTTTCGATATCCGAGTCTTCCCTATAATCATGGAGGTAAATGCCTTGATCCTGAAGATATCGCCTCATTAGAAAGGGAGTTTCCGGGGCTTTTGATCATCCCGATGATCAATTTGCTGGGCCACATGGAAGGCTTTTTGCGCTCAAGTGGTTTTGAGCATCTATCAGAAGAGCCATTTGCCGGTCTCCAAAGCTGCCCATGCCTTTTAGAAACAGCCGAACTCGCAAAAAAGATTTTAAATGATACTATAAAGTCGTTCTCTTCAAGCATTATCCATATCGGGGGTGACGAAACCGCAAAACTGGGCTCTTGCCCTCGGTGCAAATCCCGGATTGAAGCGATTAGCCGCCAGTCAGAAGGCGATCCCAAAGCAACTCTTTACGCCGACTACTTTCAGCCCCTTCTAAGTGAAGTCATCGCTCAGGGGCGGGTTCCTGCGATATGGGGCGATATGTTGCTTCAGCATCCGGAGGCGATGGCGCAGATTCCCAAAGAAACGATCATATTTAATTGGCAGTATTTTGAGGATCCCGCTCCCACTCACGCAGAGTTGCAATCAGCTGGGTTTTCAGTGGTGACCTGCCCAGCTTTTCTTTCTTATAACGCAGGCTGGCTTCACTTAAAACAATCTGAGCAAAGTATTTTTAATCATCTTAACGTTTTGGCCCCTAAAGGCGCCGCTGGTATTTGCATCACAACTTGGGAGGCCGAGCTTTTTGGGACCTTTGAAACTTGGATCCCGGCTTTGATGTGGGCAGGCAAACTTTGTAGTAATCCGAAAAGCCCTGCAATAGAAGGTTCGCCCATTGGAAGCAGCATCGCAAAAGCTTACGACTCCGAATTTCCTAATTGTGGCGCGCGATGGGCAACTCTCATGGGAATTGAACTTCCAAAAACCTGCCCGTCATTTGAATTTAGCCGGATACGCTCGGGGGTTAAGTGCAGGTTTTTGCTTTATTCAAACCCTTTTTTACTTTGGCTGCGTCAAAAGGATTTGATTTCACCTGGAGGTGAAGACGCCCTGAAAATTGCCAATGAAGCGATTGAAATTGCGCCAAACGCGGCCTATAGAGGCGTGGCTGAATTCACAAAACTCAGCATTGAATTTTGTCAAGTAGCGGAAGCCGCTTCCCATCACTACCAACAATTTGAAATTGGGCCTTGCATCCATCAGCTTTCGATTTGCAGGCAAATTTTCGACGCCCTTGAAAAAGTGGCATTAAGCACCCACGTTCGCTTCGGCGGTTCCGAGGCGGACATTTGGCGGTGCCGCGCAGCTCGTGACCACGTAGAAAAAGTGATCAAAAGGGTTCGCGATTTTGGCGATGGATCGCTGGGCTACCGCCCATCGTTTGAATCCTTGACTCATCCCAAATTTATGCCGTACGACCAAGGAGCTTGGTGGCTGGTGAACTCCTGGGCGAACGAATAACCTAAGAGGAATTCCTATTTAAGTCGACTATTAACTTTTGCCAGCCCGAGCAGGAACCAGTTCTTTGCCTCCTGATGTGAGCCGCGCTCTCATCGCATGGGTAAGCGCAATCGCAAGGGCGTCGGCCACGTCATCCGGTCCTGGCACTTTGTCAATCCCTATAATTTTGCTCACCATATAACCCACTTGGTTTTTATCGGCGTTTCCGTTACCGCAAATCGATTGCTTGATTTCGCTGGAAGCATATTCCTGCCAGCCTAACCCACGCTTTCCGCTGAGATAAAGAACAACCCCAAGAGCCTTGGAAACGTCAAATGCAGTGGTCCGATTAGCCGCAAATATGAGGCGTTCGGTAACTACAAATTCAGGCTTAAATTCATCCACAATGGCTTCAAATTCACGCCCGATTTGAACCAATCTATCGCAAATTGGACCTGGAAATGTTTCAATCAGGCCTAATTTAACCGCTACTAGCTTGCCCCCGCATCGATCTACAATCGCCCACCCCATGCGACCAAATCCGGGGTCAATTCCTAAAATCCTACTCATGAAATAATTGCTTTGGGCAATGGTCTCGCCTCAGAAGATCCACCACTCCCTGACCAATAAATAACAGTAAATAACAAAGGCATATTCATAACCGCTTGAATAGACGCAATATCGCTTCCCCGTCAAGGGTCACCGTAATCGGTCTGCCATGAGGGCACAGATAGGGGTTTTCGGTAAAGGCGAGATCCTCAAGCAATTTTTGCATTTCGGATAGGCTAAGGGGATCACCCGCTTTTACCGCCATTTTGCAAGAAGCCATTGCCCAAACTTGCTCGCAAGTAGGCGGCACGCGGCGAATTGCGATGCCATCGGCCAGTTCCTCGGCGATCCTCGTGAGAGTTTTCATCGGGTCTTTACCCTTTAAGATTGAAGGCACCGAGCGCACTAAAAAGCTATCTCCTCCAAAGGGCTCTAAATCAAATCCAGCCCTTGACACTTCGGCGAGACCCTCGCGCATCATAACCGCGCTTTTGCGGTCAAGGGTAAGAGTAAGCGGCACCAGCAATTGCTGGCGATCAATCCCTCCCGGACCTTTTAGCCCGCAAAGCCACTCATAAAGCACCCGTTCGTGGGCAACATGCTGGTCAATAATCGCAAGGCCCCGCCTGGTTTCGGCAATGATGAAAGTGTTATTGGCCTGGCCAATCACTCTTAGTCCGTCAAGTAAATCGCCGTATGGATACCGGGAATCACTGCCCCAAGCACCTGATGAACTGAAACCTCCACTGCGCCCACTCTGATAGCTCTTAGGCAAAGCGAAATGCGCCGTAGAAAGCCCGTCGAAGTTTTTTGAAGCGTCTCCCGAAGCGTTAGCCGGTCCACGACTTAGCCCTTCAGCTCGTTCGCCAGCTAGCCCCTCCGCTAATCCGTTAGTTAGCCCCTCGGCTAATGCGCTACCTGCCCCCTCCGCTAATCCATTAGTTAGCCCTTCATTTAATCCACTGCCTACCCCTTCGGCTGCTCCGCCATCTAGCCCTGCGGTGCCTAAGGTCAAATTGGTTTGAGGATCAAACTGGGGCAAAGCATTTTCTAATTCCGCCTTTCTACCTCCGCCCAAAATAGTAAAATCGTGCCCCTCCAGGGCCCCGTTATCTCGAACCTGTCGATGCTCTCCCGAATCAGCTGGCAACTCAAAATCGCTTGTAAAATAAGGGGCATCAAGGCGCAATGGCGGTGATACCACATTGTGAAGGGCCCAGGTGCTGCTCCATCTGCCACTAAGTTCTGGGCTCAATGTTGGCCTCAATGCTGGACCCGGCACTGGATCCATCGCTGGGCTAGCCGCCAGATCTGAACCAGAGGATGAATTTAGGTAGCTAAACCGCGACTGTTCGGATTCGCTTAAATAGCTTTGAACCGCTTCATTTACGTTTGAATTTCGCGACCCCGCATCTTGAGATTCGTGTCCATATCCTTTTCGAAAATCACCTCGGGTGCTACCCTGGAAATTACTTCTCGATCCGCCCATCGCTCCGCCAGATAGTCCGCTAGGCAATCCTTGCCTAAATTGCCCCGCTGCGCCCGCCAATCCGCTCGCATCGTTGCCGGCGGCGGGCCCCGGTCCGGCCAGTACTCCTGTCAGAGGCTGCCCCAAGCCGGATAACGTGCCGCCACTAACGTCATTAACGCCGGTAGAACGAATGGCGGCATTGGCAATTGCAATCGAACTGGCTGAAGGCATCATTCCGTGCTCCATCAAGCAACCCCTAATCGCAACTCTTAGGGCTTCAAATATCGATCCTTCATGAGCAAATTTCACCTCGCTTTTGGTGGGAGACACATTCACATCGATTCGCGATGGATCAATTTCAAGCATCAAAGCCACCACTGGGAAACGCCTCTCTGGGGTGAGATCTCGGTAAGCCTGGTCAAGAGCTACCGTAAGCGAACGCGAGCGCACCGAGCGACCATTTACAAACAAATACTGATAGGCCCGGCTTGGCTTAGTGATATGAGGAGGACTGATAAATCCCTTAAGCTTTATTCCTGCGACTTCCGCGTCCACTTCCGCGAGAGAGCGCGCCATGTCCCTGCTCCAAACGCTCGCCAAAGCTTCAAACCGGTTCCCTGTGCCCGGAGACGAAAATGCTTCGATCTTGCCGTGGAAAACTTTAATCGCGATGTCAGGCCGGGCCACCGCTAGCCTTCCCGCGACATCAAGGCAAGCTGAAAGTTCGGTCGCGTCGGTTTTAAGAAATTTTAAACGCGCGGGGGTGTTGTAAAACAAATCTTCCAGCGCGATCTCAGTGCCCCGCGTTCCCCCCACCGGCGGCATCTCGTTAAAAGCGCCGTCTTCAATCCTCAGGCGAAATCGGGGACCGTTTTCAACAGCAGTTTGAAGCGTCATCCTCGCCACCGAAGCAAGAGACGCCAGGGCTTCTCCCCGAAAACCTAATGTGCTCACTCCCAGCAGGTCGCTAGCTGAAGTGATCTTGCTGGTTGCATGCCGAAGCATCGCAACCCGGGCGTCTTCTGGTGACATCCCCGATCCATTATCTGAAACCTTGATCAGTTCCTTACCCGCTTTGCGAATCTCCACGAAAATCCGACTAGCACCCGCGTCAATCGAGTTCTCCATCAACTCCTTTAAAGCTGAAGCAGGTCGCTCTACCACTTCCCCCGCTGCGATCTGATTGATCGTGTGAGGATCGAGTAGCCGCACTTTCTGATTATGATTTTGCCTAGGCGGCGCAGGTTCCAAGACCCCCTCAGGAATCAGCCCATCTTGTAATGCGTCGTCAAACTCCGCCGGATCCGCGAGGGACGTTTCCACCTTCGGCTCGGTTAGAGAACACTCAGGCGAAGAAACCTCGGTCAGCAATGCGTCCACCGGAACGAATCCATTTTGCAATGACTTAGCACCGTCTGACTCGCTCGTCATGGCTTGACCCAAAGTTGCCGCAACCGATGATCCGATTGACGCCGCCGCACCTACCAATGCCACACCTGAACGGACCGCTCTGTGCGACGCCGACCTTGAATTAGCCGGACCTAATGACCCGGAATCTGTTCTCGATTCCGGTTTTATTGCTTCAACTCCCGCCATCCGCCCGCATCAAACCGATCAACATCTCTGCTTCCAATCATTCCGATCTAATACCTTTCAAATCTAGCCCTTTTCAAACTCGGTTTTCCAACTCGTCAAATAAAGACGTCTTTCCACCCTAGCCCTTTTCAAATTCGGTTTTCCAATTTTCAAATTCGGTTTTCCAACTCGTCAAATAAAGACGTCTTTCCAACCCCATTAGACCTTCTCACATGTTACTTTGTCTAAACTAAAGTACTCTATTTTGCCCTCAAAAGTCTCTAAAGTTTCGCTCCACCAACAAAAATTGCTAAGCTTTAACCCAAAACTACGTTCCAGTAGATAGGGAGAATACCAATTTCAGCCGATATTTCTAACAGGCTTTAATTAATGTTTGTACTCATTGGACTGGTGGTCGTCATGGGCGCCGTCATTGCTGGCTATGCAATGCACGGTGGCAATATTGGCGTGCTCATGCAAATCAATGAGTTTGTCATCTTAGGAGGCGCAGGAGCGGGTTCGTTTGTGGCTGCAAACGGAGTGGGCAACGTCAGTAAATCCATCAAAGCCGTGCTCACCCTCTTAAAACCCGATCCATATAGTCCTAATGCCTATATGGACCTGCTCAAAATGATGTACACCCTCTTCAATGTCGCCAGAAAAGAAGGTCTTCTAGGCCTCGAGCAGCACATTGAAAATCCCGATCAAAGCACCATCATCCGCAATTTTCCCAGCTTTTTGTCCAACGCTCATGCGATCTGCTTTTTTTGCGACACGATGAAAGTAATTCTCACCGGCGCAGTAGGCCCCCACGACCTCAGCGAAATGATGGAAATCGATTTGGACCTCGCTCACGAAGAAGCGATGCTTCCAGCCGAAGCCCTTCAAACCGTTGGAGACGCGATGCCCGGGTTTGGAATCGTGGCCGCGGTTCTCGGGGTCATCATCACTATGGGCGAAATCGGAGGAGATCCGGCTGCAATCGGTAAATCCGTAGCGGCTGCCCTGGTCGGCACTTTTCTAGGAATTTTGCTGGCATACGGCGTTTTTAGCCCTTTATCAAGAGCGATCACCTTGCGCCTGCGATCCGAAAGCCAGTACTTGAACTGCGCCAGATATGCCTTATTTAGCTTCGCCCGGGGCGAATCGCCAATGACCTGCGTTGAATTTGCCCGCCGAAACATCGAGCCTTCTAATCGGCCCGGATTTGCGGAAATGGAAAAAGCAGTCAAAGAGAAAGCGGCTTAAGATATGGCAGATGGCGCCCCGATTATTGTTCGAAAAAAAAAGGTTGTTGCCGCTCATGCTCACCACGGCGGTTCCTGGAAAGTGGCCTACGCTGATTTCGTAACCGCAATGATGGCCTTCTTCATGGTCATGTGGATCATGGGCCTATCAGATCAAACGAAGGCTCAAATTCAAGGTTATTTCAAAGATCCCTTTGGCCTAATCAAAAGTGAACCCGCCTCATCAAAGATATTCAATATCCAAACCGCGCCCCCTGAATCACGACCTCAAGTTCAATCTGCTTCCAACGCGTCTCAAAAAGATCGAGATCAAATCAAGCAGTTGCGAGAAGATATTTCCCATAAGCTCATGTCGGACGCTAAGATTCGTTCCATCATGAAAAACGTAGTGCTTAAAATCACACCAGAGGGGCTTCGCATCGAACTGGTGGAATCAGCCGATACTGCTTTTTTCAAAACCGGGAGTGCCGTGCTAAACCCGGCTGCACTCGAAGTCACCAGCCGGCTCAGTCCTCTACTCACTCATTCTCACCGCCAAATCATCGTGGAAGGCCATACCGATTCTCGACCTTATCCGAGCTCAAATTACACGAACTGGGATTTAAGTTCAGACCGCGCCAACGCCCTTCTCAAAAATTTAGTCGCCGATTATGTGCCACCGAGCCAGTTCAAAGGAGTTCGCGCGCTTGCCGATACCGATCTTGAAATTCCGTCTCGCCCATTTGATCCGCGGAACAGAAGGGTCAGCATCCTCCTTCCTTACATTACCCCTGAAGAATTTTCCGACATCCTTCCAAAAGACGAAGTAAAAGCTTCTATGATCAATCCGGCTAAGGGATAGCTGGTTAAACAACATCCCAAAGCCCAAAAGCCTTTTTTCACAAATCTATGAGAGGCTAAACCAGCCTGGATTTCGTCCTCAAATAAATATTTATGGCAGAAATGGTGGGAAATCTGTGGGAATATAACCTAACCAAAATTGTAGTGGTAGATGTAAGTGATGATTATCGCCTGATGCAATCCCCCATGCCTTCCGATTTTTACCTGGTGCTCACCGAAGCATGGCTCCCCGCTTACCGCCTCGACGAAAGACTGCCGAGGCACGTCCTGGTTTCCGGCTACCTGTACGATTGGCATGAAACTCCTGAAGATAAGCTGGGATGCTGGTACGTCGGCGTGGTCAAAGAAGAACTCGCGGCGATCGACGCAACTTACTGAAAAATCGTACCTTTAAACTAGCCGCTATTGAATTGGCACCGAATCAGCCAGAACCGTCACCCTGGTTTGGGTAACTTCAGCAAACCCTCCCCGAATTGAAAGCTCCTTCGGAAATCCATTGGTTTCAACGTAGGTCATGTTCCCCTCAGAAAGGGCCACAATCATCGGTTCATGCCCCCCATAAACTCCAAAATAGCCCAAAGCTCCTGGAAGAATTACCGAGGTAGCTGAAATCTCAAGCACTTCCCGATCGGGCGCTACCACCGCAAGTGAAAACTCAGATGGCATGGCTAAGCTTGAACCGCTTGCAAGTTCTTGGCTTTTTCATAGACATCGTCAAGGCCACCGCAATATAAAAAGGCTTGCTCTGGAATGTCATCTAAGTTTCCGTCCACTAACTCTTTAAATGCTTTCACGGTTTCGTCGATGGGCACGTACTTGCCTGGGTTTCCAGTAAATTGCTCAGCCACAAAATTTGGCTGACTCAGGAACCGCTCGATTTTCCTAGCCCTATTGACCAGTGTTTTATCGTCATCGGAAAGTTCGTCAATCCCCAAAATTGCGATGATGTCTTGGAGTTCTCGAAATCTTTGAAGGGTCTGTTGCACGCGGCGAGCCACTTCATAATGCTCGGGGCCCACAACCCTAGGGTCGAGATTTTTAGATGAAGACATGAGCGGATCAACTGCTGGATAAAGGCCCTTTGAAGCAAGACCTCGATCGAGATAAACATAAGCATCAAGGTGAGCAAATGTAGTCGCAGGAGCGGGATCGGTGGGATCGTCGGCCGGAACGTAAACCGCTTGGACAGAAGTGACCGAACCCTTCTTGGTTGAAGTGATTCTTTCTTGCAAAAATCCCATTTCAGTGGCCAGAGTAGGCTGATAACCAACCGCGCTCGGCATTCTTCCAAGAAGGGCCGATACTTCAGATCCAGCTTGGACAAACCTAAAAATATTATCTATAAAAATGAGCACGTCTTGATTCGCTTCATCCCTAAAATATTCCGCCATCGTAAGCGCAGTTAAAGCTACTCGAAGTCTAGCTCCAGGGGGCTCATTCATCTGGCCAAACACCATCGCAGTTTTATCGATGACCCTCTTTTGGGTGCCGTCAACATCCTTGAACATGGTTTCGCTAAGCTCAAGCCAAAGGTCGTTTCCTTCTCTAGTTCGCTCTCCCACCCCCGCAAAAACCGAAACTCCAGACGCTTCCACTGCAATATTTCGGATGAGTTCTTGAATAAGAACGGTTTTGCCAAGACCGGCTCCTCCAAAGAGTCCAATCTTTCCACCCTTATTAAAAGGGGTAAGAAGGTCCACAACCTTAAGACCAGTTGGGAGAAGTTCCACCCTCGTGCTCTGCTCTTCAAAAGTAGGAGGGGTTCGGTGGATGGGATAAGTTGGATTATCCTTTGGAATTGGCTCGCCGTTGTCGATTGGCTGACCAAGCAAATTGAAAACTCGCCCTAAGGTTGCGTTGCCGACAGGAACTTGAATCGCCGACCCGGTGTCGACCACTTCCATGCCTCTCACTAAACCATCGGTTGTACTTAATGCAATCGTTCGCACGATATTATCTCCCAAATGTTGAGCCACTTCGCAGGTGAGATTTATCCCCTTATCGGGAACATCGATTTTAACCGCGTTGAAAATGGACGGCAATTCCTGTTTGGGAAACCTGCAATCTACGATAGGACCAAGAATTTGAATTACGGAACCGGTACCAGGCATATGAATTGTTGCTATCCACTGAAAATTGGTCACCCTTTAAGTGGGGCGATAAAAGTGGATTAGGCGTAAAAATTATACCTTGCGCGGTTTCATTGATTCACTCTCAACCGCCAAATGATTCGAAAATTTGCGGCTCCAGCATGGTCCTTATGGCATTTCTCATACAATCCTTGGGTTAGTTGCCATAATTTAAGGTAAGCAAGTATAATTTTCCCAGCACCTAACCTGCGAAACCCCAAATGAATCGCTTATTTAATTGGATCAAAGCCCTCTTCAACCGCACCATGGATAAAGTTGAAGATCCTGAAATGATGCTCGATCAAGCGAGACGGGACATGATGACCTCCGTGCAAGCTAATCGCGAAAAAGCAATTGCGGCGATTACTCAGCGCAATCAACTTGAAAAAATGCTGGCCGATAACCGGGCAAAGTCTGATTCTCTCAATAAACAAGCTGAAACCGCCTTAAAACAAAATAACCGCGATCTCGCTCTGCAAATCATGCGGGAAAAGCAGAACGTGGACGCCACCATTGCCCAAATCCAGCCCAGCTACGACCAGGCCACCACCACCGTTGAAAACGTGAAAGTGGCAATGAGAAGGCAAGAAGAAGTGGTTAAGAAAAGAATCGCCGAGTCCCTTGCCCTTAAAGCCCAATGGAAACAAGCTCAGATTCAAAATTCCATCGCCAAAGCACTTGACGGCTTAAACTTTGAAGATCAATTTGAAACGAGCAGCTTTGGGGCTGCCTCAGAGCGCATCAAACTTGCTCAAAGTGAAGCCTCAGCTCGTTCTGAAATGCAAAATGATTCGATTCAAGGCAAAGTCATGGCGATGCAGGATCAGACAATGAACTCCGAAGCCGAATCTGAGCTCCAAAAAATGGAAGAAAGACTTGGCATGAAGCAATCTTCGGTAGTGGTGCCGGATGTGGCTCCAGTTGTCACCGAGGCGGACGCTTCCGCTACTCAAATTGTGGGCAACTCAACCACAACCCCCCCGGTGCCCGGAGAAGCCGAAAAAGCATTAGAAGAACTCGAGCAGAAGCTTAAAAATAGCAACTGACGAGGCCTTTTAGCGAGTGAAGTAACGGCAATCAATGGCATGCCGATGAGCAAGCATTGATTCGTAAACCACTAGGGTCGATTCGACCATCGTATCTACTGAAAACTTTTGCCTTGCCAATTCTTGCTCGTTCTGACTAACGGTGAGGCGCAAAGCCGGATCATTGGCGAGACGAGTCACCTGCTTTACCATAGCCTCGATATCTCCCGGATTAACAAGCTGACTCGAACCTTTGGCCACCACCTCTGGGATTCCGCCGATATTTGTGGCTACGCACGGCACTCCTTGAAGGGCTGCTTCGACAAGGGCTATTCCCATCGCTTCCCGATAAGATGGAAAAATAAAAATGTCCATCAACTTAAGATAAGGTGCGGTGCGATGCTGATAGCCAAGGAAATGAACATTTCTTTGAAGTCCAAGGTCGCCTACAAGCTCTTCACAGTTTTGCAGATCATCCCCCGTTCCAAGTACCAGATATCTAATATCGGGAAATTCGAATTTTAGGTGATGAACCGCTTTAATCGCATCCGCAATTCCTTTTAGTCGGGTGACCCGTGCCACCGTGCCTAAAACCGGGAAAGTGCCCGAGAGCCCAAGTTGAACTCTAAGCTGATCTACTTCACTTTCAGAGGCTTGCTCCTCGACCACTCCGTTATAGATCACTTTGATCCTGGAAGGTTTAACTCCCTGACTAACAAGGTGGTTTTTCACCTCTTCCGAAACCGCAAGGAGCTGATCCGCAAAAACAAACGATAGTTTTCCGCTCATGCCATGAACGGTGGCAAAACTTGGGACTTTGGCAAGCTTTGCCGCCAAACAGCCATTCACGCTGGAAGTTGAGAGATGGGTATGAACGATCTGAGAACGGCTCGATCTAATCTTTTTAGCCATGGCTGCAATTGCAAATGGATCCAGCTTGGTCCGCACGTAAACTTCGTCCACCGTTTCTCCGTGCCTGCGCAGTTCGGATCCAGCCCCTCGCCCGGTAAAAGTAATGAACCTCACCGAATGACCCCGCGATTGCAATCCTCCAGTAAGAGTAAGCATGCTCCGCATCGCCCCGTAATTTAAATTACGGGCCGAGCAAACCTGGGTGATTTCAAGTTGGTTAGCGATCGAAAAGCCTCCCTCGCCATAATTTGTAAAGCAATCCGGCTACGCCGGTGTCTCTGCGGATGTTAATTCTAGGCACGAGATATGGATTTGTACCCGCTCGCCAAAGCCCTTTGCACGTCGAACAACCAACCTTATATCCCGCCTGCTGAACAAGATCCAGTACCCTTTGGTTCTGCGAGCCGTAGGGGTAACAAAACGAATCGCATTGGATGTTCAAACGCTCTTCAACCATTTGTTTTGAATTAAAAATTTCCTCCCGAGCCTTATCGTCATCAACTTCTGACAAATGCACGTGATTAATTGTATGGGAGCCCACTTCAAATCCTTCCTTTACCGAAATCTTCAATTCGTCCCAGTCCATCAACTTTTCAATTGAATCCCCTTTTTGAATATCCCATGAGTTCGTTTCGCCCACTTGCCCTGACACTACAAAGACGGTTGCAGAGCCATCAATCTTCTTTAAAAGCGCCATTGCAACCTCATAAAAACTTTGATAGCCATCGTCAAAAGTGATTGCAATTGGCTTGAACGTCCGCGTCGCAGAAGTTCCCGATGAACCCATTGGCAAAAGTTCTGAGACATTGGTCAGCTGAAACTTTAGGTTTTTCAGCAACTTAAGCTGAGCCTCGAATACTTCTTTTTCCACGTAGTGACCCTTGAACATCGAGTTTTCTTGCGGTTTCCCAAGCCTGTGATACATCAAAACCGGGATTTTCATCAATCTTTTGTAAAAACACGCGGCAGACGCGGAACGGCTAATCCCTCTAACCAGCATCCCCCTAATTTCTCAGATTTATTGCGCTTTCTTCTTCTTCTGCCTCAATTTCTGATCTTTCTTCTTCCAATTCTTCTATCTCATGGGGGTGCTCAGCTCGGTACTTTCCTTCCATTTTCCAAAAGTAATATCCGCCCCCGAAAATAAATGCAAGCATCGCCAGCGTTGCAAGTATCATAACCAAAGGAGAAGGATAGTCGAGCGCAAGCATGTACATAATTTGAACTTTGAAGTAAGGGGATGCCGCCTACTTTTCAGGATACCAGAGCTAAGATTATTACTATTGACTTGCACATCACCTGCTCAACAAGCTAACTTTCAATCACGCTCCAATCAACATGATTCCATATAAATCGAACGTTCGCGAAATGGAATTTGCCTCAGAAAAGGAACTGATGACCTGGGCGGGGAAATGGGTTCAAAACCTGCCATTCCCTTGCTTTATCTTGCTAACTGGCGCGCTCGGAAGTGGCAAAACCTCCTTTGTCCGCGGGTGCTTGCAGGGCCGTGGCTGGCGGGGTCAAGTGCGCTCACCAACTTTTAATCTTGTCAACTTATATCCAACCGACCTACCTGCAGCCCATGCCGATCTCTATCGATTGATTGGTCAAAATACATGTGATATTGAAGAATTACTAGAAGATCGGCTCTCATTTATCGAATGGCCAGGAGAACTTAAAGACCGCCTACTGAACTCTCAAAAAACCACTGGTACTCCACGCGCTATTTACGATTTGACCTTTGATTTTTTAGCAAGCGGCAGAAAGCTAACTCTAGTGGAGTCAGTCATAAATGAAATCTGATCGCAAAGCCGCGGGCGCAGTAAGCTAAAGCTCTTTCATGATTAAAATCGGACTTTTAGGGATTGCTCATATGCACGTAGGTTCCTATATTGCCTCCCTGAGCAAGGATTCGCGGGTTCAAATTATCGGATTTTGGGAAGATGATCCGGCTTTAGCCAAGCAATTTTGTAGCACTTCAAAGACAAATCAATTTGCTGAAATTGATGAACTGCTTGATAAAGTCGACGCTGTTATCGTGTGCGCTCCAAATGCCGATCATCATGACCTCGTAATTAAAGCGGCAAAAGCTAAGAAATCGATTTTATGTGAAAAGCCAATCGCTACCTCGGAAAAGGATGGAGAGGAAATGGTGAGTGCCTGCAAAGATGCGGGCGTTATTTTTATGACCGGATTCCCCTGCCGTTTCTCTCCTTCTTTTAAAAAGCTTAAAGAAAGAATTAAAAGCGGCGAAATCGGGCAGATTCTTGCCCTAAATAGTACAAATCGTGGAACCTGTCCGTTTGGCTGGTTTGTGGATATTGCTAAATCTGGCGGCGGAGCCATGATTGATCACGTCGTTCATGTTGCCGATCTATTGCATAATCTGCTCGGTGAGGAGCCACACAAAGTTACGGCTGTTACTGGAAATCAAATGTATAAAAAAGATTGGGAAGATAGCGCCGTTCTCATTCTTGAATATCCATCTGGAATTTTCGCATCCTTAGATTCGAGTTGGTCTAGACCTAAAGGTTTTAAAACCTGGGGAGATGTCACGATGCGGGTGATCGGCGAAAAAGGGGTGATCTCCTTAAATATGTTTGGCCAGGACCTTGGTGTTTACCAAGCAAATTCTCCCTTTCACGTGGCAAATTTTGGCAGCAACCTTGACGAGGCCATGGTTTCTGAGTTTATCGCCGCAATAATCGAAAAAAGGCAGCCTTCGGTTACAGGAGCTGATGGGCTTGCAGCATTGCGAGTGGCGTTAAAAGGATACGAGTCTTTAAATCTAAATCCAAAAATCATGCGTTAATAGCTCCTAGCGTTTCGATTTATCGTAGATGTAAATTGATTACATGAAGACGATCATCCCCATTGCCCACGATTTCATTTGCCCTTGGTGCTGGATTGCGATCAGGCAAGTTGAAAAGCTCAGGGCTAATTTTCGAATTGATTTTGATTGGCAAGGTTATGAGCTTTTCCCAAATGACATGGAATGGCCCTCCTGGCGGCCAACCAACGAGCCAGCTAATAAGCCGGCTACCATGAGCCGGCTCGAATTTTTACTCGATATTGAAGGCGTGACCATCCCCGTAGTTGAAAAGCCCGCCAAAATGCGCACCCATAACGCTCATTTAGCTTGCGAATTTGCCAAAGCAAACGGAGTTGGAAATGAATTTACAGAATCCCTCTATCATGCTTACTGGCTGCGCGGAACCGACATCAATAACGTCGATGAATTGCTTGAAATTGGAAAGACCTACGGCTTAAGTTCAAAAAAACTTAAACAGTCAATTGAAGAAGAAGCTTATGCCTGTAATCTAGTTATGTTTGATGATCCGGCGCACTCAAAAGGTGTCTACAACGTGCCAACTTATTTCATCGGAGAATCCCGACTAGCAGAGCAACCTTATTCTGTAATAGAAACCCATTTAGTTAAGGTTCTTAGTTCTCAAACCCAAGTGCCATATTGGAACATTCAATTCCCGTCGGGTGCAGATAAAAAACCTTATGTGATCCTGGATATGGTCGCCAGCATTGATGGCAAAATAATTACCGGTTCGGGGGGCAAATCAGTTACCGCACTTTCATCACCAGTTGATCGCCAGGCCATGAAAAATCTCACTGGCAGTTGCGACGCGGTGCTGATCGGGGCCAACACGCTCAGAAATACGGCCCACGCGTGGAATCCTGACGTAAAGCATAGACTAGTCATGACCCGTTCGGGTGATCTTGATTGGAAAGTCAAATTTCTAAAAGAACCTGGAGCAACCGTAATTTTACAAAATAAATCTAAATCAAAGGTGCCGAAAGGCATTGATGTTATTACGGAAGAAGGTGGTCTTTCTAAACTCTTAGGTCAACTCAAATCCAGGCAAATTGATCGCCTATTGATATTGGGTGGCAGTGAGATAAATGCTCAATTTTTAAAAGCCGATCTAGTCGATGAAGTCTTTCTTACAATAAGTCCTAATATCACCCTTGGAAGTGACTTACCAACTATCGCTGGCGGTGAAGCATTAAATCAATCAGAGTTGCTTAAATTTAAACTTATATCTCATATAGCGGTTGGCAATGATCTCTTTTTAAGATATAGGAAATCGGTTTAGGCTTGTCCGAGCTTCCAAATTTGGCACCCTCTAAGCCCTCTGAGCCCCCCAATCCATCGGCGAAAGCAATGCTCAACAAGGAAAAGCGCGTCATTCTTAACCCAATGGCGCCGATGACGTTCCTTTTGCGGAACGCAGGCAAAACTATTCCCCTTGCTCTCGTCATCGTAATGGCGGTCATGCTCATCGCTGGAATTATTGCTCTAATCGATTCCATACCGCTCTCAATAAAGACGATTTACTCTTATTCAAAGGTGAGTTTAGGACTTAGTCCCCGTGGTGATCCTTCCGAAACCCCTAAGCTACTTTCCATCATAAAAAAAGAAGCTCCAGTGCCCATAGATCGCGTCTTAGTTTGCAGAGCATCCGGATCACAAGTTCGCAGCATCGTGGGTGAATGGCCGTTCCTTGTTTTAGGTTTAAGCCAACCCGACATTACTTACTTTCTCGACCGCCAAGCAGTAACTCATTTAGAGGGGCATTACCCGTCGCCAGGAAAGCCTGAAATTCTTGTAAGTAAACCAGTTGCCACTAATCTCCATCTTCACATCGGCAGCCCATTACTTGGACCTGATAAAGAATATAGTTATTCGCCATTAGTTGTCAAAGTTGTTGGCATCGCAGATACCAATAAATGGCTCATGGTTGATTCAATTGAATATCAAAGGCTTTACTATTACCCTCCCGCTGATTTCGCCATGGTGTTCGCAAAGAATCCAGTCGATGAAGAAAAATTAGACACATGGGCAACTAAGCGATTTCTAGGCTCAAATGCCCAGGTATTTACGTACGACGACATCGAAAAACAAACGGAAGATATGTTTAAGACTTTGTTTTTACTTCTTGATCTAGTCATAGGCATGTTGACGTTAGTTATAACCCTGATGATGGGACTGCTCATTAACATTTATCAGTCTCAGCGATTGGTGGAATTTGGCTTACTTCAAGCGGTTGGTTACACCAAGAAAAAACTGGTGCTCCGTTCTTTATTTGAAAACGTTCTCATTGTGGCTCTTGGTTGGGTGCTTGGTCTGCTGGCTTCTTACATCCTTCTGGTGATACTTGACGCATTACTAATGGCGCCCCAAGCGTATGCGCTAAATGTCATCGATACGAAGGCTTTGGAGTACACAATTCCGGTTCCAATAACCGTGCTTTTCACCGCTTGTTTTACCGTTTTTTGGCGATTTAGAAACTTTGATCCGGTAGCAGTGGTTGAGCGGAGGCTAGTTTAACCAATGCCAGTTCTATTAGCCGCGTCGAAAGCGACCTTGAAATATCTCGATCACGACGGCGAAGTGTTTGCATGCAAAGATATCGAGCTTGAAATCGACGAAGGAGAATTCCTCGGAATATTGGGACCAAGTGGCTCCGGAAAGTCGTCTTTGCTATACATCTTAAGTGGTTTAAAAACACCAACTTCCGGCGCTGTTTCCGTCGATTCCGACAATTTAAGCGATTTAAGCGACGAAAAACGTAGCCAGTTGCGACTTTCGAGTTTTGGATTTGTATTTCAACAGCCTTATCTGCTTGGATACCTGAGTGCCCTTGAAAATGTGCTGATCTCGGATCGATCTGGCCCGGAGGAAGCGATTAATCTATTGGACCGACTTGAAATGAAGGAAAAAATGCACCGACTTCCCCATGAGCTTAGCGGCGGAGAACGTCAACGAGTCTGCGTAGCTAGAGCCCTTCAGGGAAAACCACGAGTCATTTTTGCCGATGAACCAACCGCATCGCTAGACCATAAAAATGGGCTTGCGGTAGTTGAATTGCTTAATGAAAACAGGGGAAACGGAGCTTTAGTCATGGTAACTCACGATCCATCAATGCTTAAAAAAGCAGATCGAATCGTGAAAATTGAAGACGGTCAATTAGTATAAATAAAGGCTCTATTGGACAATCCTGGCTCTCAATTGACAAGATTCAATTGAATCCGGTAAAATGATCATCCTACACCGCCAAGAAAAGTGGAGTAGTAAATATGCACGGTCGCCGCTTTATGCGAGAGCCGTTCAGCAAAAAGATTACTTTGGAGTAAAGATTTATGAACCCCAGAAAAGATACGAATCAAAATTTTAGCGGCTCACAAATCAATTTGTTGCTGAGTTGTTTCGTTGGGTCGCAAGCAGAAAACCAAGCCTGCGAACTGTCATTTAGCGAGGGTCATGTGATTGGCAAATCTTCAGCTCCTAGTTAGCGTTTTAACTTTTATTTTTTGCTTCGCGGTTTTGGCACCCGCAGAATACGCCCCTTCCAGGCTGATCCACCGGTCGCGGTTTAAGCGTCTCTGGAATCGCTTCCGATCCATCTTCGGTAGCATTTCAAGGAATTCGGTGGCGTCAATTCCGCGCACAATCACCGACAGCGGATGGACTACCATTTTTTGCGATGATGTTCCTGCATTTGAAAAATGGCTTAGCCGAGACGAAATAGGCTTTCCCACCGGAAAATCAGAGCAACCCTCACTTGGCTCTCATCTCCTCGTCGAGCTTTATGGATGCGGATCTGAACTTCTGGAGCGAGAAGAGTACGTCGGCAATGTGATGCGAGAAGCGGCTACTGCAAGCAGAGCCATGGTTGTAGCTCAGTCGTTCCACGAATTCAAGCCCTTTGGCGTGAGCGGGGCCGTAATTATCCAGGAGAGCCACTACACAATCCACACGTGGCCAGAACACGGCTATGCCGCGGTTGATTTATTCTATTGCGGCGGAACAGTTGAGGTTCACCGAGCAGTCGACGTTTTGAGGGAAAAATTCCGACCTGATCGAATCAAGTTTTTGGTGGTTCGACGCGGTTTGCAAAGCGAAGTCCATTCCCAAGGTTAGAGCTCATCTAATCCGCCAACGGGTCATAGTCACGCCCAGCTTGCTGAGCGTGTCACAATTTCAAATTGTGATTTACATCAAAATCGAGGTGCCAAATGTCAAGTGACGCGACTGGAATTTTCATCAACGAAACTCATACGAGTGCCGCAATTTGGCAATATCGGGTTGAAAAGATGATTCTCGAAGGCAAAACCAAGTATCAAACTTATCAAATTGCCGAGATTCCCCGTTTTGGAAAATCTTTATTCTTGGATTACAACATTCAAACTTCTCTTCTCGACGAACATGTGTTTCATGAATCCATGAGCTGCCCCGCGCTCACATTGCACCCTAATCCTAAGCGAGTAGTGGTTTGCGGAGGAGGTGAAGGCGCAACCCTGCGAGAAGTGCTCAAACAAAACACCGTTCAGGAAGCAATCATGGTTGATATCGACGAAGAACTCATCCACATGGTCAAGACGAACATGCCAGAATGGCATCAAGGCGCGTTTGAAGACTCCAGAACAACTCTTGTTCACACCGATGCCCGTGAATGGCTAGCCCAGCATAAAGGGGCAAATTTTGACGTGATTATCAGCGATTTGCCAAACCCCCATGAAGATGGTCCCGCTCAATTTTTATTCACCAGAGAATATTTTCAAATCTGCGCCGAGGCTCTTTCCGATGAGGGAATCTTTGCGATGCAGGCTGGAAGTGCAAATGCCAATTATCCTGGATGCATGGTTTCGTGCATCGAAACCCTTGAATCAATGAAGGATGCATTTGCAAGCGTGGCTGGTTATAGCGCAATGGTGACCACTTTCTTCCAGCCATGGGGATTCGTGCTCGCTAGTAAGAAGCACCTAATTTCCAGCCTAACCGAGGGCGAAATCGAAGCCCGCTTTCAAGCGCGAGGAGTTTCGAATCGGTATTACACCCCGCGATTTCATCTGGCAATGTTCACCTTGCCTGATTATCTGCTTGAGGCTCAAAAAACCGAAGGTCGCATCCTCACCGATGCCAACCCGTATGCCTGGACCGCTTAAGGATAACTACTGTGCCCTCAGCTGGTGCCGAATATTATGGGCATCATCCGCGACCGAAAATTCCACTCTGACAGAGGGGTGTCCGATAGGGCGGGGCGTTTTTTCCAGGAACTGCTCATTAATTATTGTTTTTCCCAAAAAAACTCTTTCCCACAATTTTCAGCTCAGATAGACGCCCCGCCCTCGCGCAGCAAGTCCCAGAAATCGCGAGTACATTCCACAGCGCATATCTCTTTGCCAGTTAAAATTCGGTTAGCACCAGTTGAGTTGATCAAGTCGCTTTAAAATCGAAGCTATTAAATGCCAACCGATATCGAAGAAATGGAAAGTTCCGAAATCAAGTTCTGGCTGGGCGCCAATGTGCTTTGAAAAATGTCCAGCCGATTGGGTAATCGAGATATCGAAAATTAAGTCAACGTAACCCGGGTCGAAGGAGACCCACTGAACATTTACGTTTTCAAGCAAGCTTCCCACGATGCCCCCAAAGTCCAGTAAAGATTCTGCTCTCAATACTCTTTGGATTCGATTAACACTATCGGGAACGGACGAAAGTTCCAAGGGTCGGATATGCGAAAGTCCCAAATCTGTAAGAAAAGTTTCCTGCAATGATCCATTATACAAAGTACATTTTTCCAGCCCTTGGGAGCTCGTTGCTAGGCAGCTCAGGTCGATTGTTTTGAAGAAATTCATCAAGGATTGAAAATGGTACTGCATTGGAGACAAGTGATCTTCGAGTTGTCAGGCAGACTCTTAAGCTGCCCAGACTGATCAGACCATTATTTGCCAAAAAAACAAATCTCATATAAATCAAAGTTCCATGTCATGATCAGTTCAAGTATCTTCTTTGGTTGCGCCCAGAATCCAGTTAAAACCTGCGGGGCATCGCTGCAACAAACCAACAGACTCGACGCGTCAATCTCCGATGCATCGTCAATTTGCAGGATATAGTTAACCGGTAGCCAAGCTAGCCTGCGGACAAAAAATATGTGACTTTCATTCCATCTGACAATGTCGTTAAATAATATTAAAGTGTCCCGAAAAGAATTGTCTGACTGAAAATATCTAGAGAGGGAATCCGTATCAGACCTTTCACATCATCCACTTCTCTGGTTCAGGTCGGCTACTGCCCATAAACGGCTCCTCTGCAATGGCTATTCAAGATATCCTGACGCTATGCCAAAACCCGCGATTAGCTGAAAATTCTAGTGTTTGATCGGAGGTGGCGTGCTTGGCGGAGTCGCAGGCGCACCGCTAGGTGCTGGCTGACTACCAGCCGACGCCGCTGAACCCACCCCTGGAGTAGTTTCAATTTCTTTTGCAAACTGATTCCAAGGATCTATAGCGGCTTTTTGATCAACATGAACCAAATCCTTATCTTTGATTAGTTCCTGCTGGACATTGTGTTCAAAATCAGTTGCGCTCAAGCCTTCTTGGGTCATTAGCGACCTTCGCACTCTTTCACGAAGATTATCCGTGATCGGCTGAGGCGTTGCCGGAGTTTTATGATTTATATAAAATATAACCCATCCGTTTGAGGCATGAATCCAAGGAGTGGTGTGTTGCTCCGCAGTTTGATTGAATACGGCCCTAAGTTGGTCCGGCATTTTTGTAGTATCGCTAACAGGATAATGGTAACCATTTTGCCTGCCGTTAGGATCAACTGAGAGTTCCGCTGCAACCGTTGCAAATGCTTTACCGGAACCTAATTCTTTATTCACGGCTGCCTTTTTCTCGTCACTATCAACAGAAATCATCAGCGATTCAATTTGAGGTGGAGTCATAAACGTGTCCGAGTGGTCCTTGATGTATTGATTGACTTGATCAGGAGTGACCGTTACTCCCTTAGTGATGATTTTGAACTTACAAAGCTCAACTCTAAACTCTTCCTGAAGCATTTGTACCGAGTAGCCTTTGGCAATCGCTTGCTGTAATAAGTTGGGATTATCTACTTGCTCAAAATCGATTTCCTTCTTTACGTCATCGTCGGTTGGATACACGCCTTCATTTTTTGCAATTTTTTCAATGATTTTATCAATGATTAAATCTTTCATTGCCTGGAATGCAGGCGATCCCGCGAGTTGCAATGATTGAACACCTTGGGGCGTTTGAACCGACATCTGAGCCTTTTGCTCTAAATAGCTGTAATAGTCTGCCCTCGAGATAGGCACGCCATCAACAGTAGCTGCGTCTCCTCCTTCAACCCCTTTGCCGCACCCCGATAAAATTAAGGTGAATCCCAAGGCTAGCCAAGCATAATTCTTAATTGTCAATAAATACCTCTACAAACGCAACAAAAGAGTACCTTTAGAACTCTTCAACAGTTTTTAACGCTATATTCGTGCCAGAAGGTTTATATTCGGCAGTTTAGGCAGAAATATCTAGCTGACAAGCTTCTGTTCCCTGCGGAAGAATAATAATTTGAGCCGTCACTGTTTCCGCACTTGGTAGTTCGTGCAGCTCCAGTACGTCTTCGTTTGGCGTGTTTTCTTGATCCCCGTTCTCGCCTTCTTGCTTTCGAGGATGATCGCCCGGCTGCCCGATGGTTAAAGTCTTAGCGACTAATCCAACTTGAGAAGCAATTGAAATTACTGGATCGATTGGTGCCAATTATCACCTTTTTCCTGCCGCTCCTTCTGCCTTCATATGGTTTCGGAGCCTGTTCATGGCCTGCGTGTGGAGTTGATAAACCCTAGATTCACTCACTCCTAACACTTTTCCAATTTCCTTAAATGTAAGACCTTCAAAATAATAAAGCGAAACAACTAAGCGTTCGCGATCTGGCAATTTATCTACACCGGTAGAAAGGATCCGCCGGATTTCACGACCCTCAATCTCTGCTCCCGTATTGGCGGTCTCGTCAACGATTAGTTCCACGAAATGGATGTGGTCGTCATTATCCGAAACCCCCAAAATATCATCTAGCGAATAAACATTGGTGCGACCCATTCGCACCATTAATTCGCCAACTTCGGCGTTACTAATGCCCATAGTCTCAGCTATCTCCTGTTCGCTAGCTTGACGTCCAAACTGAGTTTCAAGTTGCAGCATTGTTCGGTCTAAAAGTTTTAACTTTTCCCGAATTGACCGCGGCACCCAATCTTCATCTCGGAGCATTTCTAGGATCGCGCCTCGGATAAGGGCTATTGCATAAGTCTCAAATTTGACATCCCGCGTTGGATCAAATTGATCCACACTTTTTATGAGCCCCACTACCCCTGCACTTACCAGATCTTCCCGATCTAATCCACCGGGCAGACTAGTTACAAGTCTCCCCGCCGTAATCTTAACTAAGTAAGCATAATGGTTGATGAGTTCTAATCTAGCTTCCGGGTCTTTATGAACCTTGAAGTCTGTCCAAGACCTTCTTAGTTGTTCTGGCGATAACACCATAGTATTCATATCCTTTATCTCATGCGGCCTTGGTCGTTAGTTCCATATCCGAATTTGCATCATCTGAGTTCGTCAGTAACCATTCTGGGTTTCCCCCCCCAGAATTATTAAAGACAACATGCCAAATCGTACATCCTGCCCAACCTAATATGAATGCAAATCCAGCTCGAGTTAAGCAAGTTAGCGGATCAACGCTGTACAGCATACCTGCACCTAGCGCAGTTGTTGCAACAAGTGATCCAACTACTTTCGACATTTCCTTCCCGTATTTATACTGGCAGGTTGACCCGCCTTCATTAGAGTAAATCTCAAATTACTTGCGAGGTTTTCAAGCGATTAACCTACCAAACGTAATTAAAAGCTTAATTTGAGACCATCATAAGCTAATTCCACATTTGCGGGCAATTCTTGATTAGTTTTATCATGGTCAAAATCATGAGTCAAATGGGTCAAATATGTATTCTTCGGATTTAGCTTTTTAACGACTTCTAATGCTTGCTCTAAATTAAAATGATTTGGATGCGGGCGAAATCTTAAGGCGTCCAAAATGAGCACATCGAGGCCCTCAAGTTGATCCATAACTTCTTCCGGGATAAACGATACATCCGTGATATAAGCAAGCTCATTTACTCTGATTCCGACCACCGGTAAATCGCCATGAACCATCACGAAAGTATCAATATCAAGCCCCGCAAGCTGAAGTCTAGGCTTTATTTCTTCCATTTTAAACCTCGGAAAGCTTAAACCTGGAGGAGGTTCACGAAATGCATAAGGAAAAATCCGGCGCACGTCTTCCAAATAGTTAGGAAGGCTGTAAATTGGCATTTCCTTATCCCGCAAAATGCAAATTGATCTAAGGTCGTCCATCCCCATCACATGATCAGCATGAGAATGGGTAATGATGACTGCTTCTAAATCATCAATATTTTCTTTGGTGAGTTGTAATCGAAGCTCGGGTGGGCAATCAATGAGAACATTTCCGGAAGGACCTTGGAGCAATAGTGCGCAACGAGATCTGTGATTTTTTGGGTTATCCAGGTACCCGGGCGCATAATGATATCCCAGCATCGGAATTCCATTGCTGGTTCCCGAACCCAGAACAATTGCTTGATTCATGAGCTCGGGCTAAAGTTCATCCGCTTTCTGCAAAACGTACATTGCCACAATCGAAGTTGGTATTTCCGAGTACTGCGAAATCCTTTCCATGCAGCGGGCAAAATTCCTTTCTCCCATTTCATCCCACTGATCTTGGCTCTTTCGAGCACTCGCCACGATGTCTATTGCCTCGACGAAAAATCGCGCCCGGTTTTGGGGAAGTGATTTGTTTGTAACAGCAGCGTAGCGCCTGCTCAATTGTTCGTAAACTGAATCCCAACTAACCTTCGCCGACATTTCCGCGCGAAGTTTATTCATCGCTTGATCTTGTAGCTTTTTAGCTTGTTCGTCGCGTCTTTTTTGGGCTTGCCAATCTGCGTCGGTGGTTCCGTCGATGACCCTCACCACAACCGGGCGTCCAATTGCTGCAGACGTCAATGTTTCCATGAGCCGCTTGGTTGCCATCACCTTCAGATGACCAGCTAATTCGCGCTCGCCTTGAGGCAATCCGATCACTAAAACGTCGTCTTCCAGCGCAACCGGCTTGCAAGAGTTGAGTGCTGCCCAAACACCAACTCCGGTTACGCCTTCACGCACTTTCGGCAAAACCGAGTTCCATAGTGTGGTTAAATCAAGCACCAACTTATTATATAATTCCAATCAAGCTTGTCGCTGATGAAGATCAAAATTGACACACAGTCGACTAATTATTTGCAGCCGCCACGTGAGTTCCAACCAGCCATCGCGGGCGATCGAACAACTTATCGCCTGTCCCAGCGATTAAAAGTACTTGGTGGATGCTGAGGTCCAGTTACCTCAAGACTTTGCATCGCAAAAGAGCTAATCCAATCTCCCTCAATTAAAACCGCCCCGCGCATTCCTTCATTGCACTGCAAAAAGACTGGCCATGAAGTCCGAAATTCCCTCTGCTTACCATTCGCAAATTCAACCTGGACAAGCAGTTTGCCGCTTGGGGCATCTGTTTCAAAATCGGAAAAAACAAGGTCGCCATTTTCGCTTACGGCAAAACGGCTCAGAATTAAGGCGCCCTGGTGCCACCCAGTTGATTTCTTACCTTCTTTAGACCTTAACGTGACCGCAAGCACCATTGCAATTAGAAATATCACGGCACCGAGTCCAAAAATCGCAACCGCGAAAATGCCCCAATCCGGAAAACTTAATGCGAATGGAGGTAGTAAGATAACCGGAGCCCCGCAAAGACTCCCAAAAATAACAAGTCCCAGCCCCCAGTACGCTAGGTTTGCAACTTTCTTCGAGTTAATACTATCCAAGAATTTCCCCTTGCTAGATTATAACAATTTACAGGGTTAAGATCGAACCGACAGGGGTGGACCCTGAACGATGGCTCTCGCCAATGCAAAAGATCGCCGCATATCTTCCACAATTGCTTTTGCGCGATGCCCCACGAAATCATCTGCATCCGTAAGTTCAACAAAATAACCGTCGTCTGTCCAGCCCACAATGCGAGTGGAATTCTCGAATGCTGACCGCCTCACGTTGCATTCCAGCACCTGGGCTCTCCTGTAACTTAGATATTCTTTGTCGAATTCTTCTATCGTTCCTGCTGTAATGTCGTATTCCTCATATTCCAGATCAAAGTCTGCTCGAATGTAAATTCCTCGGCGCATTTCGTGTTCGAGCATCTCAACGTTTTCGCCGTCCATACCGATCAGTGCTTCCACAACTGCGGGGTGGCATTCGATTAGAAATGCGTCACCTGGGTCAGAAAGTTTTCGCCACATATCCCGCTCAACGTAAAGCGAAACCGTTTCTTTCGAAGAAATTCGACCAACTCCTAAGCACATCGGACAAATTTCAGAAATGGACTCCGTTACCGATTCACCCGTACGTTTTCGCGTGACCTCAATAAGCCCCAAAGATGAGATGCGTCCGACCCTTGTCCTAGCGCGATCTCGCTCTAAGCCTTCAGTGAATCGATCTAACAAAAGTTTCCGATCGTTTGCCGCTTCTACATCAATGAAATCGGTGACAATTATGCCTCCCATATCTCGGAGCCGCAACTGACGTAGTACCTCATCGCAAGCCTCGAGATTGGTCTTCATAATGGTTTCGCTTAACGCAAAAGCTCCGATATGCTTGCCCGTATTAACGTCGATAGCGGTCAATGCTTCCATTTCATCGACAACTAAATAGCCACCCGACTTCAGCGGCACTTTATGCCCCATTAGTCGTTCTAATTCTTGCTCGATGCCGTAATAGTCGAAAATCGGATCGTCGCGGTCGTAAAGTCCAATTTTGTCGCATAAACTTGGACTAACTTGACTTGCCACTAGGTGAACTTTTTCGTATTCGTCGGGATCATCAATCGTAAGCTGGGTGATCTCATCGCTAAACATATCTCGGACGGTTCGATATAGCAAAGTTTGATCCTTGTGGATGCATGCAGGTGCATGACTCTTTTTTGCGGCACTCATTACGCTTACCCATTGCTGCTGCAAGAATGCGATATCGGCTCTAAGTTCGGCTTCAGTGCATCCTTCACACTCCGTGCGAAGAATAAGTCCATATCCTTCTGGAACGATACGCTCGCCAATTTTCCGCAGCCTTTCGCGCTCCATTCGATCTTCAATTTTTCGACTGACGCCAACGCTTTGAACGTCTGGCAGAAGCACCACATATCTTCCCGGCAATGAAATTCTTGTCGTAACTCGGGCTCCCTTTTGACCACGAGTTCCCTTCGTCACCTGAACAATGAGTTGCTGACCATTTTTGATCAGTTCCTTAATTTTTCTGCGGCGAAGTTCGCTTCGTTTCATTGCTGCTGGCGAATTATCGCTAGGCTCGTCTGGCATCAAATCGCCCACGTGAAGAAACGCGTTTCTTTCCAAGCCAATATCGATAAATGCTGCGTCCATTCCAGGAAGCACATTTTGGACAATGCCTTTGAAAATAGATCCGACCACTCGCTCTTCGCGCTCAACTCGATATTCCATGAGCTTGCCCCCTTCGAGCATTGCGATTCGGGTCTCGCGGTTAGATACATTGACGACGATTTCAACTGCTCGAGAAGGCGGTAGTTGAGGAGAATTTCTGGTTTTTGAGGAGCGCGGACGAGGGGTTCGAATTGAATTAGTTCGCGTTACGCTCTTTTCGGGCGAAGCCACTGATTTGGCCATTAGTTAATCATTAGTGTACCGGTTTAACCCGATCTCAACTTACTTATTCACAATATAGATGGATTTTTGAAAATTAAATGCCTTTACTTGAGTTCAGATGTCTCAGTTGCGGGAAAAAATTTACCGATCTAGTCGGTGTAACCGCGGACCATGCGCCTCGGAATTGCCCTCATTGCGGTTCTAATAAAAAAACCAAGCTAGTCAGCAAATTCGCAAAATTCCGCGCTGAAGACGCCCGCATCGACGAAATTGCCGATCAACTTGAAGGCTCGGCCGATGGCGAATCCCCAAACGAAATGCGCCAAATTGTGCGCGAGATGGGAAAAGCAATGGATGAAGACCTTTCCGATGAAATGGAGGCAATGTTTGAATCAGATATGGAGGGAAAATCGGACGAGGAAGATTAACCGCAAAGTTAATGAAATCAGGCAAATAAAAAACCCGGCAGAATTCCGCCGGGTTTTTCTATGCTTGTTAAAGCTTTTGTTTAAGGCTCGCGATCGACCGTATACGTTCCAGTTATTGGGTTCGGAGCTGCAGGAACCGGAGCATTAACCCATGCCATGTTCGATTTGACAACTGATCCATCTGCTTTTGAAACCCAAACCGTGCCGGTGCTTGAGGCTGGTGTATCGCCTTTTGTTTCCTTGATAACAATTGAGATTTTATAAGAATCAATTGTATCTACCGTTTCTTCAGAGACCAAGACGTAGTTCAAAGTCGCGGCGACCGCGCCAGTTTTAGCATTATCAGGAATTGTCGCCGACCAACTATCGCCCATATTTACCGGTTTGTCGGGGAATATGACTTCATTCAGCGCGGCTAATCGATAGTCCTGGGGAGACAAATTCTCACCGCGAATCTCAACCAACTGACCATTTGGTTGCATAACGGTTGTCTTAGTAGTCCCTGAATCGCCGTCAATAGTTTGACCACCAACATCAATTTTGAGATTTTGCTGAGTGCTCTCTACGTCAAAATTGCCGTTCGATTCAATCTTCGTAATTTTGTTGGTGATGTCGCCGGTTACAGTTGCTTGACTTCCCACTTGGCCCGCGTCAAAGCTTGCGGTGAGTTTGTACTTCAACGTTTCGCCAACGGTAACGGTTCGCTTAAGAGTGATCGGGTCGGCTGCAACAGCAATGGCCGCAATTGCAACTAATCCCAATGCAATGATCAAAAATGGCTTGATTTTCATATGTTTTATATACCTGCTAGTCGACCCTTAAAATATACATTATTCTTGTTGAGACGGCCCTTTGATGGTTTTTTATATGACGCTTAGCGGTTGGGCTCAGTTTCGAAAGTAAACTACTTTTAGCACCAAATGGGAATGAATCTCCAGCAAGTTGGCAAATTGTTCGTTGGAATCGGGGCTTTTTTGGTTCTTTTTGGAATCTTGTTAGTGATTTCGAGCAAACTCGGATTCTTCAAATTTGGCAGAATCCCGGGAGATATTTCGGTCTCGAAAAATGGGTTTAATTTTTATTTTCCAATCGCTACTTCGATCATATTGAGCATTGTTCTTACCCTTGTACTTTGGCTCGTGTCTGCGCTCATAACCGGAACGCGTAAATGATGGGTTCAAATCTGCCCGAACTCGTCACCTTTGATTGTGCCCAGACTTTGATCAAAGTTGATTGGCAAGTCGGGAAGTTTGCGGTCGAGTGCGCCAGGCATGCCAAATTGGATCCGCCTGATCTTAGCGGCGAAATTTATGCATCACTTTTTTACGCTCGCCGCAGCACTTTCCATTTGCTCAATTTAACTCGAGAACCGGTAGTTATCAAGCAATTTTGGCTTCAACTTGGAAGAGATTGGCTCGTCCAACAGCAGCTCGAACCAGAACTTTCGGAAGGATTACTGGAAGCTTCTGAACAGCTTGCGTACACAATTCCCTCCCGTCTTTTCGAACTTTATCCGGACGTTAGACCATGCCTTGCGCGGCTTAAAGCACTTCAAATCAAGTTGGCGGTGGTGTCAAATTGGGATATTTCGTTGCACCGCGTCTTAAAACTTTTTGATCTTTATGATTATTTCGATTTGGTAATCGCATCACTTGAGGAAGGAGTTGAAAAGCCAGATCCAAAACTTTTTCAAATTGCTCTTAATGGGTTGGGGATCTCGCCTGCCGAAGCATTTCATCTCGGAGATGATCTGGTAGATGATATGCAAGGGGCTCAAGCAACTGGAATGCGAGTTGCTTTGATTGATCGCCAAACGAGCCATTGTGAACCGCCCTACATTTCAAGCCTAGATCAAATTGAGGAGGCATTTCAATGGAACCCATAGCGGATACTAAAACGGAACTGATTGATTACGACCTGCCCGAAAGTCTAATCGCGCAGGAGCCTTTGGCAGTGCGTTCCAATTCCAGGCTCCTGTGCTTAAATCGCTTAACCGGAGCAGTCCAACACCTAAAATTCACCGATTTCGCTCGTTTCTTGCACGAAGGCGATGTCTTAGTTCTCAACGAAACCAGGGTCACCGCCATCCGGCTTTATGGACAACTGGAAAATTCATCAGGCAAAGAAATTGAAGCTTTGCTCATCCGGCAGTTAAGCGACCTTGAGTTTGAATGTTTGATGCGGCCTGCAAAAGTTCTAAAAGTTCATGCCCGAATCTGTTTCGGCGTCGACGTATTTGCAACGGTTATATCCGAAGGTCAAAATGGTCTGAGGATCTTAAAATTTGACAGCGGCACCAGTCTTAGGCAACTTGAAAACCTTGCCTACGCCCCAATTCCACCATACATAAAAACGCCGCTCCTTGAAAAAGAAAGATACCAAACCGTTTATGCTCAAAATCCATCTGGGATTTTAGATGGAAGCGCAGCTGCTCCAACGGCTGGCTTGCATTTTACGGAACCATTACTCGCAGAAATAGCCGCGATTGGCGTTATTATCGCAAAAGTAAACTTAACCGTTGGTCTCGATACATTTCGCCCAATCAAAGATTTGTCTAGCCACGCCATGCACGGCGAGCAATGTTCGATCGACGAAGCTACATGCGACCTTCTTAACAACAGAACAGGCAAACTTTGGGCGGTTGGCACTACTTCGGCAAGAACTCTTGAATCTTTCGCCAGAACCAGTAAATTGAGCAAAAAGTTTGAACCTGGAACTCAAACGACCAAGTTATTCCTCAAACCGGGCAACCAATTTCTAGCAGTGGAAGGATTACTCACGAATTTTCATATGCCTCGAACGACGATGCTTCTAATGATAGCCGCATTTGCATCGGTCGCATTTATTAAGCAATCATATTGGGAAGCTGTACAGCAACAATACCGGTTTCTTAGCTTCGGCGATTCGATGTTGATCTACTGAAACCTATACGTGACGCGAACTGCACACAAATTCAAGTAGAATGGCATTTGGTTTATTATGGGCTCCAAAACTTCAAACTTCGATCCGTTAGCATATATTGAAAATGCATTTTTAGACAAAAGTCCGAAAAAGGACAAACAAATTGTCAGCGCTTCTGACGGTATAGACGGTCTTATCCAAGACCATCCAAGTAATGGGGTTGCTGGTAACAACGGTGAATCGTTGCGCAGGTCCGGCAAGGGGGAATCGGCTAAGTTTCGCAAGACTGAAATGAGTGCCCCGCGTCCTAGAAGGGCGAGAGAACCGAAGCCAAAAGTTCTGTTTGTTAATTCCAGCATGCAAAGCTTGTGGGACACTCTTCCCCGCAACCTCGAATTTCTATTTTCCTTTTACGACGATTCCGTAACTGCAAATTATTACCGAGGCGAATTTAAAGAATCACGACATGAGCTCGCTCGGCGCCTCATCGATCCAGAATTGTCTCTCGAAGAAACAAGCCGATTACTCGGCGTTTGCCCCGCAACAGTAAGACGCTATACCAACCGGGGTTGGATTGAGCATCACAGGACCAAAGGCGGCCAGCGCAGATTTTATCTCAGTGGTCTCGTTAAGTTTGTGGAAAATCATGGACGATTTCCCGAGGGCTAGCTAGTTTCTTGGAACTTCAGACTTCCTAAATAGCTAGGAAAGGATATGCGAATCGCTATTTTCTCGGACAGCACTCTTCCGATGATCAATGGCGTCAGCATCAGCATCGATGAGTTGGTTAGCCAGCTACGCGATCTTGGTCATTCCGTTTATATTTTCGCCCCCCAAATCAATCGCGAAGCGGAAAATGATCCCAATATCTACCGATTTCGGACACTAAACATGCCTTGGGCTAAAGGAGTTCCGGTTGCGTTTCCGCCCTTCTTGCGTATGCTAAGAAAATTCCGTCGCCATAAATTCGATGTAATCCACCTTCACACAATTGGCACTGTCAGCTTTGTGGGACTGCGTTGGGGTCAATCTCACGACATCCCCGTAGTTGCCACTTATCACACCTTGTATGATCGCTATACCCATTATTTTCCTGTACTTCCCTATCGATATGTAAGGTTCAAAATCGCCAAACATACCAACTTTTTTTATAACCATGTGGACCGCGTCATCACTCCTAGTGAAACTTCCTTGAAGTGGCTTAGACGTCATAGCGTTTCGACCCCCAGCGTGGTCATCAAAACCGGTATACGCCCGGCCAGAACGTTCGAGCGTGCAGAAGCGCGGCTTCAACTTAAAATTGCCCCCCAACAAACGATTTTGCTTTTCGTTGGCCGATTAGCAGTTGAAAAAAACATGGAAACGCTGCTTCAGGCAGCTTCTAAAGTGTTCGATTTCGATTCGAATCATAGGCTATGGATCGTGGGGGATGGTCCATACCGCACCGAATGTCAAATGTTTGTGAGAAAACTCGGAATAGGAGACAAAGTTAAATTCGCAGGATTCGTTGCCCGTGACGAGGTGGACCAATATTATGCGGCGGCCGATGCGTTTGTTTTTGCTTCAATGACCGAAACTCAAGGACTTGTTGTCCAAGAGGCAATGTCATACGGCCTTCCTCCAATTGTCGTCGAAGGCGGCGGCGCATCCGGCGAAATTATTGCGGGATTTAATGGACTTTTAGCTAAAAATGATCCCACCGATCTTGCAAAAAAAATAATTCAAGTCACTCACGACGATGATCTCTATGCACACCTCAGCGATGGTGCCAAAAAAACCTCTCGTCAAACGTCTTCAACTGCCATGGGCGAGATGGTGGTAAAAGTTTATCAGGACGCAATTGACGAACGAAAAGGCGAATCTAGGGCATTGAGTGCAAGCATCTACTAGACTGGAACGCAAAAATAGTGGTCTTCGCACTTTCTTTTTAATTCTCCTTTTGCTTGCGATACTTGATTCGGTCATCGGTTTTCTTGCCGTGCCGAATTCCTTAGTGGTCCCCGCGTCGATACTGCTCGGAATCATCACGATTGGGCTACCCATTTACGGCATATATCGAGGTGCATCAACCCGCTGGAAACCGACGCTCGCGATCAGTTTGATCGTCGCTGGGGTGGCGACTCAAATTGTCTTAACCGTCGTTACCACTCGAATGGGAACTGTTTCAAACCCTACAGAATCCATCCTCCAAGGCTTTCTGTTTACAATTTCTCAAGCTGGCCTCCTTACCTGGTGCATGGCTTTAGGGGCTCTGCTGGCGACTCTAATTCGAGAAAAGAATCTGATCCTTCCGATTGCAATTTTCCTTGCATGCTTTGATGTGTTCTTAGTGCTCACGCCATCCGGATTCACCCATCAATTAATCGTGCAGCATCCACAAATCCTCACTAAAATGGGATATACAGTTCCAAGCGTAGTCACCCACGAGCACGCCGGCCCGGTGGTGCCGTTTGGATACATCGGCCCGGCTGATTTCCTTTTCCTCGGAATGTTTTTTGTGGCTTTGTACAAGTTCGATATGAATCTGCGAAAAACTTTCTTATGGGTCACTCCGATTCTGCTTTTTTACTTTGCGGTCGTTGATCTATTTGGCAGCTATCATCTCGGACCGTTGTCACTTTCTGCATTGCCAGCGCTGTTGCCAATTGGTGCGGTGGTACTTTTCACCAATCTTAATCAGTGGAAGTTAACTAAAGAAGAAAAAATCTCCGTTGTAGTTGTAGCGGCAATTGGAATTGGATTAATTGCGTTGGGTTATGCAAGAACCCATAAATCTCACAATCGTCTTGCTCTTAACAGGTCTGGTTCTCAGCAAGGATCGCCCTTTGAGCTTTCGAAGCTACTGGCAAATTCAATGCGGTTAATATCGGAAGGCTCGCCTTCGCAAGTTTTGCCAGATCAATTCCGGTATCGTATCCCGATCTCTCTAGGAAATACACCAAATCTTCAGTGGCAACATTTCCTCCGGCACCGGGAGCATAAGGACACCCGCCAAGACCAGCCGCGCTAGAATCAAAGCTCCGAATTCCAAATTCAAGAGCTGCTGCTACGTTTGCAATTGCGGTACCTCGAGTGTCGTGAAAATGATAAGTAAGCTTTTGAACCGGGACTACTTTTAAGACAACCTCCGTCAATTTCCTGATCTCGTCTGGAACTGCTACTCCAACGGTTTCGCCAAGGCAAATCTCGTCCGCCCCCAGATCAAGCAGCAATTGGGACACAACCGACACCTCAAGTGGTGAGATCTTTCCCGCAAACGGACATTCAATTACGGTGCTTACGTATCCGCGCACAAACTTCCCACCAGCGTCCCGAAACATCGACACAACCTTGGCGAATTCATCCAATGATTGCTGAATGGTTCGATTTATATTTCTCATCACAAATGATTCGCTCGCAGCCGTAAACAATGCGATTCTTTTGACCCCAACGTTAAGTGCCCGTTCTAAACCCTTTTCGTTTGGCACTAAAGCCGAATAAATGCCAGGTTCAGGTAGGAGTTTCCAAAGTTCGTCGGCGTCGGCAAGCTGAGGGGTCCACGTCCGAGAAACGAAGCTGGTTGCTTCAATTTCAACGCATCCAGCCCCAATCAAATTTCTAATGAATTCAAGTTTCACCGGGGTCGCTAAAATGGTTTTCTCGTTTTGCAGCCCGTCTCGCGGTCCAACTTCCACGATTCTTACCTTGCGATCGCCTTCTAATTTCACTCTTATGTTCTACCGCTCCTGGCCCGATTCAGATTCTAAAACCGGAAAAAAACCCCGATATTAGCAAGGCATTACTACCTGGCAAATGGCAAATAGGGTACAAAAGGCCTTCGATTTCGTCCATAATAAGAGAAGTCGAATTTCGAATGCTTTTTTTGCCCGCCCTACTCATATTGCTTCTCCAAGGATCTGCTCATGTAGATAGGCTGATCCCGTCAGCGGCAATGCAATCAGGCACAAAATTCGCCCAAGTAAACAACATCAATGAACTGACTGTAAAGCAACAGCATCTGAGTCAGTCCAAATGCGTGGCAAGTTTAATCGTCATTTTGAATCAGAACAAGGCAAAGGTCTCTGTTCCCATTCAGGTGAGGACGCTCCCAGTTTCCTTCTGTGAAATTAGATATCAAGATGCTCCCTGCGAATTCAACCACGCCCGCGATGGGCCTGCGCTCGTATAGCGCCCTTTCGCATTATTCTCGCTTCGACGCCCATGGCGCAATTTTTCACGTTCACGCGAGAACCTGAACCGCCCCGTGCTAACCGCGGACTTTAACATTAATGGATTTCTTACGCAAATTATTTGACACAAGCAAAAAAGACGTCGCCAACGTATTACCGACCGTCGAAAAAATCAACGCTCTTGAAGAGCAAGTTTCTAAACTCTCTGACGAAGAACTTCGAGGCTTTGCCCAGGGTCTCAGATTGCGAGCAAAAGAAGGTGCCACCTTGGAATCGCTTCTGCCCGAAACCTATGCGGCTGTGCGAGAAGCAAGCGTGCGAACCGTCGGGATGCGTCATTTTGACGTCCAACTAGTTGGTGGAATTGTTCTGCACGAAGGCCGGATTGCAGAGATGAGAACCGGTGAAGGTAAAACTCTCGTCGCCGCAGCTCCGATCGTTCTGAACGCTCTAAGCGGCAAAGGTTCGCATTTGGTAACTGTAAACGATTACCTAGCCCGAAGGGACGCGGTTTGGATGGGCCCGATTTACAGTTTAATGGGTCTTAGCGTTGGAATCATCCAGGGTCAGGCACAGGACAGCGACGAACTCGGCGGCTCGTATCGATACGAACTCGGTGCCTATCATGAAGATCCACGCTATATGAATCTGGTACCATGCACCCGTCGTGAGGCTTATTCATGCGACATCACTTATGGCACGAACCATGAATTCGGGTTCGATTACCTGAAAGACAACATGGCGTTCGATGAAAAAGACCTCGTAATGAGAAATCTCAATTTTGCGATGATCGACGAGGTCGATTCGATCCTTGTTGATGAAGCCCGTACGCCGCACATTATGTCTGGGCCGTCTCACGAAGACATCAGCGTCTACAAGGATGTGGACGTGGTTGTGAAGCAGCTTCAACCCGAAGTCCATTACACCTCGGATAAGAAAAACCATTCCGCTAGCCTCACCGAAGAAGGCATGGATGAAGTTGAAAGGCTGATGAATATCGACAACATCGCGTCTCATCCGATCATTTTTCACCACGTGAGCGCGAGCGTTAAAGCATACGCAATCTTTGAAAAAGACGTCGATTACGTTGTTCGAAAAGGCGAAGTTGTGATCGTTGATGAAAACACTGGCCATATGATGTTTGGCCGAAGGTTCAGCGATGGTCTTCATCAAGCTCTGGAAGCAAAAGAAGGGGTCACGGTTCAACGAGAAAGCCAGACTATTGCTACGATCACTTTCCAAAACCTCTTTAGAATGTACGAAAAACTCGCTGGAATGACGGGCACCGCCAAAACCGAAGAAGACGAATTTCGCAAAATTTACGGTCTTGATGTGGTCAGCGTCCCAACACATCGACCCATGGTCCGAAAAGATAACGCAGACACCGTTTACAAGACCAGCGAAGCCAAATATCGCGGAATTTGCTGGGAGATCTTACGTCTTTTTTCAAAGCAACAGCCGGTTCTAGTCGGAACGAGATCTATCGAAATGTCGGAGAAAATTTCAAAATGGATCACATCTGAAATGCTACAAAGGAATCTGATTGTTCAACGCTTAAGGGAAATGGTCGAAGCCAAAAAAGAGCTCAAAGGCGAGAACAAAAAGCATGCAACCGAAATTTATCTTGCTGATATCGAAGAGATGAATCGAACTCAAGTCAATGCATTTCTTTCAAAACTGGAGCTGAGCCCTGATATCTTGAAAGGTGACTGGATGGAATGGTTCCTGGATTCGACTGGTCTAAATAAAGAAGATAACCAGTACTTGGAAGAGGCCCTGATGCATGGAATTCCTCACAACGTTTTGAACGCTAAATATCACGAACGTGAAGCGGTGATAATCGCAGAGGCCGGACGAAAAGGTCAGGTTACAATCGCAACCAATATGGCGGGGCGTGGCGTCGATATCCTCCTAGGCGGAAGAGTCGAGGACGAGACCGTAACAAGTGTTCGAAATGCCACTAAAGCCACGGAAAATGATGGCGTCATTGACGAATTTGCCGAAACCTTCGCAACCTATCGGCGCGGCGGAAAAGAGCGCGCAGCTCCTCCATTACCCCTTGATGACCAGGAGCGCAAAGGACTCGCCGATGAAGTGCGAGCACTTGGAGGCGTGTTTATTTTGGGCACCGAAAGACACGAATCGAGGAGAATCGATAACCAACTTCGCGGTCGGTCTGGACGACAAGGAGACCCCGGCGAAAGCCGATTTTTCGTCTCTCTTGAAGACACTCTTTGGAAGGTTTTTAACTCAAATATGCTTGAAAATCCATTGCTGAAGTCATGGCCGCCGATGGAGCAAGTGGATCAAAAATTCCTCAGCAGATTGATTGAAAAGACGCAGGAGCGAATTGAAAATCACTTTTACGAAGGCAGAAAGCAGGTCTTAGAATATGATGACGTCCTCAATGCCCAAAGAGAAGATATCTATTCAATGCGACGCGAAATTTTGCTCGGTAAGGACTGCAGAACCGAAATCCTCAGTTTCATTCCCGAAATCATGACGGCTACGGTGGATAACGCTTGGGTTATCGATGACAATGAAAACCGCGTCTATGACTATTCGCTCCTTTTCGAAGATCTAAATGAGATTTTCCCGCTGGTTGATTTTGCGACTCTTGCTGACTTGGAAGGGCATGATCCAAATGGAGACCTTGCCCAAGTTGTCACGGATTTTGCGATTCAAGCATACCAAGCCAAGCTCACGAATATGGGCGATGATGTCATGAAAGGATTAGAGCAACAAGTAATGCTCTACGCGGTCAACGAAAGATGGATGGAGCACCTTCAAATGATTGATTACATCCGCGAAGGAATTAACTTGCGCGGTTACGGTCAGGTTGATCCATTAGTCGCTTACAAACGCGAAACTTTTGACACTTTTACCGAGACCAAGCGCAACTTGCACAACGATGCCGTCAAAATGATCTTCCGGGCCAGGGTAGACCAGCAGGCGCAGCAAATGCACCAAGACGCTCCGAACATGCTAAGAATTGAAAATGATTCAAGCGACGAATCTTCTAACGGCACTTTGATGGACGGCCTCGGTGGCGCGGGAACAGCGGTTGCCACCAAAGTTGATCTGAGCAAAATTAATTGGAAAACGGTAGGGCGAAACGAACCATGTCCATGTGGCAGTGGAAAGAAATTCAAAGCCTGCCATTATCCTTCGTTGCGAACTCAAGGAGTCATTTAAGTTCTTATCTCAAAACATGAAACTAATCAACTATTTTTAACGTTGCATTAAGTAAGATTAATAAAATGCGATCTAACAACCCTTTTTTGAAAAATAACAAATTCAGCCAAGCGGCTGGTTTTACCAGCATCGGTCAGGCAAGAATGACCATAGCAGGGGCTTTAAATAAAGCCCTTTTTCTGGGATTCTTGGTCTTAGTTGGAGCTGCGTTTGACGCCGTTATTTTTTATAATAATCCAAATTTGGCATTGGGTGCGGGTATTATCGCTATGTTCGTAGCTTTTGGCGTGGCAATCGCCACTTCATTCAAGCCTGAATGGTCACCAACCACCGCTCCGATTTATGCATTGGTCGAAGGCGTGGCCGTCGGAGCATTTAGTATCTATTATTCGCAATTTCAAGGAGGGATCGTTCCTGGAGCAATCATGCTCACCACGATCATCTTCCTTGTCATGGCGGGACTTTATCGAGCCGGCATTCTTCGAGCCACTCCTCGATTCGTCCAGGTTGTCACGTTCGCAACCATCGGAATCGCCTTCACTTACTTGATCGCGATTGGGCTTTCTTTCGTCGGAATACACCTCGGATTCTTTTTCGCTCCGACCTTACTCGGAATCGGGTTTAGCCTTTTTGCCGGAACAATCGCGGCATTGAATCTCATTATTGACTTCGGAATTATCGATCAAGGCGCGGCAAATGGAGCTCCTAAATACATGGAATGGTACGGCGCATTTTCCTTGCTCGTAACCGTGGTTTGGATTTACCTCGAAATGCTCCGCTTGCTTAGCAATATAAGTCGCAGATAACCACTGCGGTCAAGATTGTTTTCCGCGCTTTCCTCGGTTGTGCTGAATCGAAATCTTTGAGCTTTTGATCGACATTGATGGGATATTCTCAAATTGAAAAAACCCTTCCGATAAGTCAGCAACTTGCCTGAATTGCCGCCAAAGTAACCGGCTGCGACTTTTCTCCTTTATCTTTGCCTCTAGTGCTGCTGATTCAAAAATAGTTCTTTGGATGGCACCCAGTCGCGGGCAAAATGGTCAGCCATTGCAAGCCATGTTTTAATCCGATCTTCCACTGGGACGCTTGCTCCCCAATTTTCCAAAAAAAGTTCATCAGGCAGTTCATGTCTATAGTCAACTTATCGGCAAGCACGGCAAGCGAATCGCGATCAAAAATCGGATATCTGAATGTGGAATTTTCAAAGTGGCTCCCATATCCACAAGCAGAGTCTCATAGCCAATCCATCACATTTCTACGGCAACCTCATCCACCAATTTTGAACCAACAAGATAGTGATTTTCGCGTCCTTCTCTACTTTTTTGGATTTTATTGTAAAGATCGCCCGATTCCCACGCGGAAAGAATTCGCGGCTCCAATTTTGGAGGTCTGCCTTCATTGGAATTGTGAATTGCGCATCAGCCAGATTAGGGGAATCTCGAAGGTCCATGAAAGAATCATAAGTTTACCTTTTTGAACCTATTTGCCCCTCAATAGCCTAAAGCTAGCCAGCATCCTGAATGTACGAGGTTCCGGTAAGGCTGCCGCGCATGTCGCAGCCATGGAGTTCGACAAGCAAAAACTATTATTGTGTTATGATTAGTGAACAATGATCGAGTTCTGTTATCTGCGCAATCGTAGAATTAAACAGTACCTCTTGCTGCCGATCTCAATTCTTTTATTGGTAACATCGGCGGCTTTTTGTGACGCGGGAACTTGGGCTTACAGCTTTACCGGAGGGTCGGCCTCTCCCAACCAACAGATTTCTAACCCCGGCGGCGGCAGTTATAGCATATCAGGTCATTCTCCGGATCCAGCCATGCAATATTCCACCGCAACTGGGCCAACGCGCGTAACCTGCACTTATTCTCCGTCATCTGGCGAATCGCCGGTGCTTGCAGTTGTTGCCTAGGTATATGTGAATGCAAGCTACGAGGGTCTTGGTCCCGACAATGGATCATACTGCGATGACGGCTACCCGGCTGACCCGATTGCCCCTACCACCTACGGCGGAATTGGTCAGAGTCAGAGCGGAACGCATTATGTTGGTCCGTTTACTCCGGATAAGAATAATTCAGTAGTTGTAACGTTAACTGCGGCGAGCGCAGGCGGAGCGGCAAACCCGCACCCTTCGACAAAAAACGACTCTAATGCAGGGGTCGGCTTCCTCGTTACTTGTTATGCGATTGAGATGACTACGACAGGAACAACCTCGATTGCGGGAGTTGATCAAATCATCGTTGGTCAGCCATTTACGGCGACCGTTACTACTGGTGGTCTGCCTTCCAGCGGCGACACTTATGCCTGGACCGCTCCATCGCCAGGCGGTTCTGGCGCGCCATTTACCAACTACCAAGCATCGCTTGCCTCGGCTGCAGTAACTCTGTTTACAGATCCGACCACAAGCAGTTTGGCGTGTTTCTTTTCAGCCGCTTCAACAGGTCTTACTCCTAGTTGCAAGTACCATTGCGGAGTGCTTGATGCCGACATAACCGTCACCCGCCAACATCCGATTTTAGTGATGTCGCCAACCATTAATGACCCTCACACGGGTTGCGGAACTATGAATCTGCTTTCGGGTCCTCCCTGGGCTCTGAATAGTACTAATCCGACTGCATTTGAGCTTTGGGGAGACGAATATGCCGGTACCACTACTGGGACGATTTACGTTGCCTGGGTTGCCGATCCATCTGGATTTGGATCAACGCCAGGTAAGTACGGTTACGTTCAAATTTTAGAAGGAACGGGCTATTCCTCCTGGACGCTCGACACTGCGTTCCCGTACCCCAACGTCGGAGGCTGGTATTCCTCGCCATCAAACAACAGTGCTTTGACAGTTTGGGACGACCAGCCGGGCTTTACAAATCTTAGAGCGTACTCTGATCGAACCTTTGACACCGCATTTCAGATGTATGTGTTCTATATGCCTCCCGGATCGGGTGCTGTTTACGTTCCCCTAAAATGCATCAAATGGTTCGCTGATGGCGAGTACACCTACGCCGCGCCAAACACCTGGACACAACAAGATCTTGGGTCGGAACTAGGAAACCAAGTTGTTCCCGTTCCTCCAGGGTCGTTTCCGACTTGGACCTCAGTGACCCAATGAGAAGAAAGCGACAATCACAGGAAATTTAACCAAAAAAGAATAAAACTAATGATTACACTACTGAATCTTCTAATTCTCACATCAACTCTTCACGGAGGAATTGGTCCAAATTCATGGCCGGGTTCCATGATAAACAGCTTAAGAGTTCCACCAAGTTCAATTCAAAGCAACCATAAGTTATTAAAGTGCCGCGTCCCTAATTTGACCATGCGCGCAGGCAATAAAAAAGTTGGTAAAACTGACCTTAAAGAAAATGCGACATTGGGAGTTTCTGCTCGCACTGCAAATCCGATTCCAATTGATATGTCACCTACTGCAGATGACATCGCGGCAATGAATGACTACAAATTTGCAATAAAAGCTAAAAAATTTGGAGACATTGCAAAGGCAGCAAGAATCATGCAGCATACCGTCGACCAATATCCGGAAGCAGTGCCCGTCATGTCCGCCACAATGGACCTTGCCGATCTTTATTTTCGGTTGGGACAGGATAAAGCGGCTTATGGCCTTATGTCATCTTATAACGCCAGGTGGCGAAACAGGGGCGGTGATGCAGCCCGGCTTAATATTACTGATTGTTTGCTTTTGACATCGCTTGCAGTTGCCATACATGGACAGGTGTTTGCGGGTCAGGCGGACTATTTGCGCAAGCTAATTGATACTGGATCGCAACTAAAACAAGATTTGCCCCAAACAAATTCCGTCCGCGACACTACGCTGCTGAGTTATTTAGCACTTGGATGGTATTGGGATGCATATAAAGGCACTGGCGAAGGAAAGAACTATCGTGGTGGTGGATTTTGGTATTATCACGAGGCTTACAAAGAGTTTGGACCATCTGCCTACCTTGATTTCATAATGGCTGGTCATGCCTGGGGCCAAAAAGATGCCACACTTGCATTTCAGTATCTGGATGACGCTGAAGCGAGGTGTAATTCCGTGTTCCTATATCGAGAAATTGAAGGCGCACGGGACCAATTCAATCAAGAAATAAGGGATGCAAAAAATAAATCGCAACATTGACACTGCCGCAACGTAGAAATCGCAGGTTTTACATGCCAGGGTTGACGCGCTAGATGATTAGCTTTTCAGCACAGGCATAATCAAAATGCCAGATCCGCAACCACCTCCGAGCTGTCCAGGCTGCCGGGGCAACCCTGATCCGTGATCTGGCCGCTTGGCCTTGCTCTGTTTTAGGAATTGATGACAGATATTCCCAGATGTCGCCGCAATGGATATGGTCTGACAAATTCTTTCGATAGCTTCGATAAGCGGCTAAGTTATTGTCATTGGCCCAATCAATTGAGAAAGGATGCCTTGAATAATAGCGATTAAGAAAAGTGAATCCGCCCGTGAACCCTAAATCAAGACCGCCGCACCCGGAAAACATGGACACAATTGAAGCGACCGGATTGGTCAATGGTCGGTCCCTACGAATTCTCTCACCCGCACGTGTGTCAACGTCGAACATTTTACATTGCAGGACGGAAGAGGATGTCAATTCGATCTTACGCTTGTGGCTTTAACGTTGTCACCTAGTTAGCTCAACCTGTTCCTATCCGTTTGCTTAAACTAGGGAAGACACAAAAGCTTGCCCCGGACGTGACCGCCTTCTAATAATTCCAAACCCTCACCCACATTCGCAAAGTGAACCTGACCTGAAACCACGACTCGCACTTGCAAATCCTCAATCAAGTCGCTGATCGCCTTTAACATTTCGCCGCTTGGCTTGGCACTCATATACTTCGCAGTTTTTCCGTTCTGATCAAAAACTGATTGGTCGGGCTGCCCGGTAAGGGCAACCAAAATGCCGCCTGGTTTAAGAATTTTTTCGGACCGAACGCCAGTCTCACCGCCAATCGTATCTAGCACTAAATCCACTGGATCAAGCATTTCATCAAATTTCTGTGATTTATAATCGATAAATTCATCCGCCCCGAGCTCGCGAACAAAATGCTCGCTTGACCCCGAGCCGGTCCCAATTACATAAGCTCCTTTCCATTTAGCAAGCTGAACCGCAAATGACCCCACTCCTCCCGCTGCCGCATGGATTAGTACGCGCTGACCTTCTTGCAGATTTCCATGCTCAAACAATGCCTGATATGCGGTAAGCGCACTTCCCGGAACAGTGCCCGCGTCGGGTAAATCAAGTGAGGGCGGCGCAAGTGCAATTCCATTTGTAGTCGCAACTGCATACTCCGCCATACTCCGCGATGCCGAGCCATAAACTTTATCGCCAACTTGGAAATCCATGACTCCAGTGCCGACTTTTTCAACCGTGCCACTCATCTCAAATCCCGGGATAATAGGAAATGGTCCCGCAAAATCAGGCAAATGCCCATGCAATATCTTAAAATCAACCGGATTTAACCCAAGCCCAGCAATCTTAACCAACACTTGGTTTTCCTTCGGCTCAGGAACCGGAACATCTTCTATTTTGAGCTTGTCAAACCCGCCAAATTCATGGTAAACCACGGCATTCATAATCAAAGTGTATCCGCTAAAGGAGGTTTAGAACCTAAATATGAAGATCTACAAGCGTCCTGGGCCATTAAGTAACCGAAGACCGCTTAGAATAACCACAATTGTCGAACCTTCATGGCCAATGACTGCCAGCATCAATGGCAACCTCGTCACTAACGATGCCACCGTCAAAACCACAATAACTCCTGCCGCAAAAAGCAAATTCCCACGTACAATGCTTCGCGTGCGCCTGCCGAGTTTAATCAAAGCTGGAATTAGCTCGAGACGATCCCCCATCAAAACAACATCTGCGGCGTCCAATGCCACGTCATTTCCGAGCCCTCCCATGGCTACGCCCACGCTCGCAACCGCAAGACTGGGGGCGTCATTTACTCCGTCGCCAACCATCATTACTTGACCGGTCCTGGAAAGCTCCTGGATATAATCGGATTTATCCGATGGCATCATCCCTCCCCGCACTTCGTCAACGCCAACCCGATTTCCTACCGAAATGGCAGTTGGTAGGTTGTCTCCACTGAGCATCGCAACCTTCTTAATTCCAAGTTTATGCAACGAATCCACAAGTGTTTTTGCTTCTGGCCTTGGTTCATCTTCAAATCCAAATGCGCTTACTTCTTCCCCAATTGTCACAAAGCTTGCCGTAAGCCCATCATTTTGCATTTCCAAAATCCGCGATTTCATTGTCGGCGGAATAGAAAGTCCATTCTCAAAAAGCAATCCTTCATTGCCAACCGCGACTTGTATCCCCGAAATAGTGCCGACCATGCCTCTTCCCGGCAAAACTTTAACATCGGTAACCTCCTGAACGACCAGGTTTTGAGATGTAGTTTCAGCCAATACGGCAAGTGCAATCGGATGGTTTGCATATTGCTCCAGTGCCGCTGCTGCGCGCAATATCTCCGATGCTTCTGCGCTCATTGAAGGGCTACCCATCCAACAAGGAGAGTCAGGTTCGGAGTGACAGCCACCTGCCAAGACTTTGTCATGACAAACACAAACTTTTTTGAGGACTGGCTTCCCCGATGTTAAGGTTCCAGTTTTATCCAAAGCTACAACGTTCACTAATCCAGCCCGCTCAATAAACTCGCCGCCACGGATTAGTATCCCTCGGCGAGCTGCCCAAGCAAGCGCACTCAAGGTAGTCGCTGGAGTGGAAATCACGAGGGCGCAGGGGGACATCGCCACCAGTAAGGTAAGTGCGCCATAAAGTGAATAGGCCAAGCTTTCGTGAAGCCCAAGCCGAATGAAAAATGACACTGCGAAACTTGCGAGCACAAGCAAGGTAAATCGTTGCCCAAACCATTCGCTCACCTTTTCACCCGAAGCTTTATTTTCTTGAGCTTCCTGCACCAAATCCATAATTTTATCGAGTGTGGTATCCCCAACCGCAGCCGTAATCTCGACCAGCAGAAGACCATCCAGATTTTGAGTCCCCGCCAGCACTTTTGAACCCCGACCAACCGGGATTGATCTTGATTCACCGGTTATCGCGCTTTGATCTAGCGAACTTTGACCATCTAGAATAACTCCATCTGTCGGGATGCCTGAATAAGGCGGAATCCTTATTGTTTCACCTGATTTAAGCTCACTGATCGGCACCACTTGCTCAACTCCATCAGTCAACAAAATCGCAGATGACGGTCGAAGCTTAACCAGGGCTGAAATTGCCGACCTCGTTTTGGTCATCGCGAAAGATTCTAATGTTCCGCTGAGACTAAACAGAAACAGGAGGCCCGCTGATTCTATAAAATCACCGATTGCAAACGCCCCGATTGCAGCAAGCAGCATCAAAACATGAACGTCTAAGTTCTTTACTTTAAGGGCTTCGAGTCCTTCTTTAGCCGCTTCAATTCCGCCAAAAAAAGTTGAAATAATTGCCGGTATTTGCCAGGCGAGAGCTGAGCTTGAGTGAAAAATTTTAAAGAAGGCCGCGTCGATTAAAAAGACCGCGCAAAGAATCGTGTATAGAGTCTCTCGAAATTGAAGAGACTTTAGCAAAGCTAAATTGCCGCCTTCCACATTATAAGTTTGCTTGGCACGTCTATTTTTCGAATGGCATTTACACATTGATGAAGCCATCCTACTAGCAGATCATAATGCATTGCAATACTCTTAGAAAGTATCAGTGTAATTCGAACCTAAGTTGCGAGAATGAAATCTGAAGCTCCCTGATGTTGCGCCGCGATAGGGCTAATTCGAAGTCGTTACACATCAGAAACCCAGACTTAAGAGAAGCCTATGGTGTTTTCCAGCTTAGCGAGGTCTATTCCGCTTGGAGCCATCGCGATCTGTTTGAACTCGACCGGTGGGTCTAGGTGCTACCAAACCAGCCAGGATTTTGCCTTCAAAACCCCGTGGTTTGTCCTTGCGAGGTTGGTGAACGTATGCCGCTTTTGACAAACCTCCATTTCCTGAACTAGCTGAAATTGAGCGAGTCGTACGTTCCCCACCACCGTTGCTTGGAGCCGACTTGGATTGCAAGTGCCTCGATGACCGAGGGTGAACACTTGGATTTCCCGATCTATGCCGATTCCTCTGATCCAGTTGATTAGGAGTTCGATTCCCTCTTGGTTTATCGCTAGCCACCGATGATTTTCGTTCCTCAGGATTCCGCGAAATTGATCGAACTGCCGCAACCTCCGATTCAAAAAATCGTTCTGTAACTGGTCTTTCTACTCTTTGCCTGAAGTTTGTACCTCTTCTAATTGCACCAGGCCGACCAGTTTCCTGACGACGCACAATATCGAGCGGCGAATGAACCGAGAGCGGAATATGATGTTTCAATATTTTTTCCACCGCAAACAGTTCTTTCTTTTGCTGGGGCGTCGCAAATGTAATCGATCTACCAGAAGCACCTGCTCTTCCAGTTCTGCCAATTCTATGGATGTAATCTTCTGGTTGATCGGGAAGATCATAATTCACCACCATTGAGATATTTCTTACATCTATCCCGCGAGACGCAATATCAGTTGCGACCAAAATTGCATATTTTCCGCTCTTAAATCCAGCCAATGCGTCTGTTCGCTGAGCCAAAGTGCGATCCGCGTGAATTTCAGCGGCAAAATAATCCATTTGACATATAGCTTTCGCGAGCTTTCTCGCTCCATGTCGGGTTCGTGTAAAAACAAGCACGGGGCCTGATTTCTCGCCAAGAATTTTCTCCAGAATATTTACTTTTTCGGCGTGCTCAATTACCCACAATTCCTGTGATACGTTCTCTGCTGCAGTTCCTGCCTCTGAAATTTCAATTTTTTCTGGATTTCGTAGCAGTTCTCCTGCCAATTGCTCGATTTCTTTCGGAAAAGTTGCACTAAAAAGTAATGTTTGCCTTTCCTTGGGAACCACAGATGCGATTCGCCTAATCGATGGAGCAAAACCCATATCAAGCATCCGATCTGCTTCGTCCAGCACCAACGTGTTAACCGTGTGTAACCTCAGGGTCCTTTGTCGCAAATGGTCTTCAAGTCTGCCAGGGGTAGCGATGATGATCTGCGGGCGAGCTTTCAATAGCGAAAACTGGCGGTGCAATGGAACCCCGCCAATTAAAAGCGCAGTTCTAAGACCAAATGGACGGCAGATTTTTTTGAAAACCTCGTCAATTTGGGCGGCTAGCTCCCTGGTTGGAGCCAGGATCAAGGCTAGAGGGCCATAGTTGCATGGACCCGATCTGGCTCCATGCAAATTTTCTACCAATGGCAATCCAAAAGCCAAGGTCTTGCCAGTCCCAGTTTGGGCTATTCCAATGAGATCCCTAAATTCAAGGGCGACCGGGATAGCCCGAGCTTGAATAGGTGTAGGCTCTGTGATGCCTAAGCTATCTAAAATTTTTATCGATTGTGGACAGACGCCAAGCGATCCGAAGCGGTTATCTAATCCCGCGGAAAGTTTTTCTAAATTGGTAATCCAATTAGTATACCCTTTAACTTACTTTGAACCTGATATGCCAAAATGCTCCGTTCTTTATCGCAGAGTAAATTAGCTAATTGGTGCTTGAGTAAAGTCTAATTCAACCGTCGAAGGACCTAATGAACTAGTGCCCACCACGATGACCTGAAGAGTTTTTGACACAGTATTAACTGAAAAGTTGACAGTTTGGATATTGATATTTGTCACCGGTGTTGATGTCAAGAATGCATGAATCAAACTTAGAGTCAATACGGTGCCCGTGACCTGCCAACTTCCGATATCTGAGATCCCATTGACTGTGATCGTAGCCAAACCATTTGGATTGAATGAAATGGACTCAGTGCTACAATTGAAGGTTCCGCTTGATCCCGGGCAAGCCGTCGAAATTGTCGTGCCCCCTTGAGTCAATTTTTGAGAGCTTAAATCCCAATTTCCCACTAGAGGACTAGAAGCACCAGGGCCGGTACCCGATCCTCCGCAGCCCAAGGCCAAAAAAGCCAAGGCGATGATTCCTAAAAAATTCTTCATTGATGATCACTCATTAGATTACTTATTTAAGACTCAAAAGTTAACCAGCAAAGTTTTTCGGGACGATTACCTTGAGCGACTGCGCGGCAGTCGAAAAAATAATTGGAGTCCTGCCCCTGTTTTCCCCGTCAATTGTTACCGTCTTGCTGGGGAGAGTGGTTATTTTTCCCGAGACCGCTTCTTCGGCATGAACTTGGGACATCAGCCCCTGCAAACCAGTCGGAAGTGCTAAAGCGTATTTTAATAAGGAAAGTTTAGTTGAGGATTCCACGATATATATGCTTTGTCTGCCTGTGGTCAATGAAGCGTCTGGCGAAACTGGAAACGGACCGCCGTGGTAATGACCATTGCCGATTACAACTTGAATACTTTCAAATTCCTTAGTGCCATTTTCGGTTTCGATCTTTAACCAAAACGATTTTATATCTTTGAGGGCTCTGAATACGGCAAAAAGATAAACTGCTTTTCCAAACTTTTTCTTCATCGGCCCGGTCAGGTTCTGAGCAATCTGACTCGATAGTCCGGCCGTCACCACATTTACAAAATAATAATCACCGCACTTTCCAACGTCTAACTCCTCGGTTCTCCCTTCCAAAATTACTTCGATAGCCTCGTCCACATTGCTTGCGATTCCCAAATCCCTGGCAAAAGCATTTCCGGTGCCGAGTGGGAGGACTCCTAATCTCGTATTTGAATTGACCAGCAGGTTTGTTGCCCCATTTAAGGTGCCATCCCCTCCTCCGATAATCATGGTTTCAATTTCGTTCACAAAACTTTTGGCGTCATTAAAGAGATCTGTGGCACGGAGATAGCACCGACTTTTCTTAAGGTTAAAACCTTTTTCAAGCAGTGTTGTTTGGGCCAACTCAAACGAGTCTCTACCAAGTCTCGATTTTGAATTCACAAGCAAAACCGCCTCTTGCTGGGAACCTTCGCCATTTTTCATAAAACAAATTATAGTAACACAGCTAATACGGTCAAACTGGTCTCAGAGTCAAAATCCGTGTAGCAAACATCCGGCGATGAGGATTTTGTGCTTCGCAGCTTTCAGGCGAGCCCGAGCAGTTACTTATATTTTATAAGACAAACGGTTTAGGTTCAGGACCGAACTATGCAAAGCACTTGTTGTAGCATAATCCAGTCCGAAGCTCCCGGTATGAATGCAAAAAATCGCCGGTTTAAGATTATAATGTCGCTATGCGTATTCATAGTGTCAAATTAGTTTTAGCTTTGGCTTCTTGCTTTACATTTCTGGCGACCTGCTTCGGATCGGCCAAGCCAAATTCCGCCGCCGTAAAAACTGCTTTGACTAGACGTTATTCTCAAATGGAACGTGATTTTCGAGCTCAAAATTTTTCCGACTATAGTTCGCTTCTCACAAACAGCTTTACGATTAATGCGATGGGCAAAACCATGACCAAGGCTCAGACTCTTGCCGATCTTAAGAAGCAATCTAAACTCGTGAAAAATCCCAGATGGGTGCGGAACATCACTCATTTGGTTATCAACAACAAAACTGCGGTGGCATCCGTGACCAGCGATTTTTCCACTTCAATCCAAATGCATCCAGGAGCAATGTCAACCTTTACGTTGCATGAAACGAAGGCAGACACTTGGGTTCAAACTCCGAGGGGCTGGTTGCTTCAAAACACGGCTGTGCGGACGATGGTTCCAACCATAAACGGCAAGAAGGTCTAATCCGCCTAACGATTAGCTCTGATTAATCTTAAAAAGCTTGACCAGAGATCGCTGGCTGCTTAGTATTAGACCCTCTTGCGATAAGCTGTTACGCAATGCATATTGATTGGACAGTTGTTTTAGCATCTGGTCTTGCTTCATTTGTGGAGTTCGTGGAGGCTTTCACAATCGTTCTCGCAGTCATCATCGTGCGGGGCTGGAAAGAAGCAATTATTGGTTCGATTGCCGCAGTTGCACTACTGGCAATTCTCGTAATAGCCCTTGGTCCCAGTCTGACCACTCTAAACACTGAAGCTTTCAAAATCATTATAGGAACCCTTATCATGCTCTTCGGATTGAGATGGCTCAGAAAAGCAATTTTAAGAGCATCTGGTGTAATTGCGAAGCACGACGAAGAAAAAGCCTTCGAAAAAGAAAAAGCCCTGCTGGAATCAACTGGGACAAGAACGGCTTCATTAGAATTTGGAAGCGTTGCGGTTGCATTTAATGGAGTTTTGATTGAAGGAGTGGAGGTAATTTTTATCGTACTGGCAATAGGCAGCGCGCGCGGCCAAATTGTGCCCGCGTCCTTCGGCGCAGCGATTGCAGGACTTATGGTTATCGTAATTGGACTAATTGCAAAAGGTCCGCTCACCAAAATCCCTGAAAACTTGCTGAAGTTTATTGTTGGAATCCTCGTGAGTACGTTCGGCACTTTTTGGGTTGGCGAGGGCTTACAAATCCACTGGTTCGGAGGTGATTTCTCCACATTACTAATCGCCGCCTGCTACTTAGTGGCCGCGATTTTAACCGTATTCCTTATTAGAGCAACTCTGGCAAAGCGATTAATTTCCCAGGGAGCATCAAATTGAAAGTACTCGCCAACATTTGCAATGAAGCAATCGGACTACTGGTCGATGATTGGATTTACGCGGCCACCATCGTGGCGTGGATTCTGTTAATGGTTCTCGTCACAAAGGCCTTTCGCTGGGATGCGGTTGGCGGTATTTTCGTGCTTGGAAGTTGCCTCATCTTGATCTGGTTCAGCTTTCAAAAAATCAGAAATATCAAAAACTGAAATTATGTACTAGCTAGGTGGGTCCATGCCATCTAAACCTGTTAATATTACTGTTTTTGAATGCGTCGATCTCCGCCTACGCTTATGATCCGTAGGTCGGATACCGATTATCAATAACTGGATCATGCAAGGAAGCAAGAAAGCGGGCAATTTATCGTGGCGCATACTCATCTTCAGTTTATGGGGACTAGCAATCGGGACGGGCACCCTCTACGCAATGAAACTTGACGCGGCACCGGGTGCAGCTGGACAAGCGAAAGTAACTCAGATTCAGACGAACACAATGCCTCTTCTTGTTCTTGCACTTCATTCGCAGTGTCCATGCAGCTTAGCAACAGTAGATAACTTAGCCGAATTAGCGGCAGAAATGCCAAACAGATTACGAGTGTTAGCGGTGATCACGGGTCCCAATTCACATGATTGCCCGGTTCTAAAAGCCTTGCAATCTGTTCCAAATGTCCAAGTCAAATTCCTTTCCGAATCAGAAATCCTTACTCAATATGGAGCCAGGACGTCCGGCCAAGCTTATCTCTATAACCAGAAGGGCCAATTGGTGTTCTCAGGCGGTCTGACCAGTTCAAGAGGCGAAGTGAATGACGCCGCTGGCATAGACGCAATCCGAAACGTCCTTGAAGGAAAACCAGCAATCAAATCAACTCCGGTTTTCGGATGCGCCCTTCAGACTCCGGGAGAAGAAAAATGAATCCTACAAAAGTGCTAAATGACAGGACTATTGAAGTTCACGACAATGCTATTGCCGAGTTATATCGTTCAACAAACCGAAACTTCGGGTTCTTGCTTATTTTCGAATATTTCGCAGTTGTTATTTGGGCGGCATTAAGGAGCCCGCTTACGTGGCACGGTCAACAAAGTTCAATCAATTCCCACGTGTGGGTTGCTCTACTTCTAGGCGGGATCGTTGCACTGCCGTCTTCCTATTTGGGATTATTAAGATCAAATAAACCCGAGACGCGTTGGGTGATCGCAGTTTGCCAGCTTCTGATGTGCTCGCTTGTAATTCATGTGAGCGGCGGTCGCATCGAATCGCATTTCAGTATTTTTGTCTCACTTGCATTCTTATCGTTTTACATTGATTGGCGGCTCATCGTGATTCCGAGCCTTGTCGTTGTTATTGATCACCTTATCCGAGGCATTTATTTGCCTCAATCAATTTACGGCGTTTACGCAGGAGCCAATTTCAGATTTATAGAACATGCACTCTGGGTTGTTTTTGAAGATTTCGTTCTGATTGCCGCATGCTTAAAAGGTGCCAAAGAAGTGTGGAGCATCGCCCAGCGGCAGGCCCTACTTGAGACAACCACTCACAACATGGAAGTTATTGCTGAAAGAAGGTCGGCGATCCTCGACAATGCCATGGATGGAATTATTTCAATGGATTCAAACTTCTTGGTTACCGAATTTAATCCGGCTGCTGAAGTTATATTCGGAATCGATAAAAATGAAATCCTCGGAAAGGATCTTTTCTGCAGTCTAATCCTGGAAGAGCACCGAAAGATTCACCTTGCCGGGCTGAAGCATTACCTCCAAACCGGAGAATGCAAGGATCTTCGTAAACGAATCGAAGTCACCGGTCTACGCAACAAATTGCAAAAGTTTCCCATCGAACTTTCCATAAATCCAGTTCATTTTAAGGACGAAGTGATGTTCACCGCATTTGTCCGCGACATCGAAGAGCGCAAGCGACTTGAAACTGAGTTGGCCAATCGAAGTCAAAAAATGGAGAGCATTGGCGAACTCGCAGCTGGAGTTGCCCATGAAATCAACACTCCAAACCAATACATTGGGGATAACATCCGATGTCTCGAAATTGGTATGACGAGCCTCATGCAAGTGATGACCGAGTTCAAGGAATTACATAAAATTGCTCATGAACAAGGCTTCCAACCTGAACTCATTCAAAATATCGATGAAACTATAGAGGAGGCGGATTTAGCTTTTGTCCTTACCGATATTCCACGAGCGGTGGCTCATTCGTTGGAGGGTGTCGAACGGGTCGCGTCAATCGTAAGAGCAATGAAGGATTTTTCACATCTTGGTCAAGACGGTCGATCAACCGTCGACCTGAATCGCGTTATTGAAAGTACGGTGGTTGTGGCACGAAACGAATGGAAACATGCGGGGATACTTGAGTTAGATTTAGATCCTGGCTTGCCCCACATCCGAGGTAATTCTGGTCAGCTTGGTCAAGTTGTGCTCAACCTAATAATCAATTCGGTACACGCTTTAAAAGAGCGATATGAAGGTTTAGAAATGGGTCTGATTAAGATCAAATCTCGCAAAATAGAAGGTCAAGTGGAGATTACGTTTTCCGACAATGGTTGTGGTATTCCAATAACTTCTCAGCCGCGTATTTTTGAGCCATTTTATACTACCAAGAGGGTTGGAGTAGGAACTGGTCAAGGTTTAGCCATCTCGCATTCAGTAATTTGTGATCATCATGGCGGAGAGATCACATTTGTCACGAAACCAAACGAAGGTACGACGTTTACCATTCTTCTGCCAATTGAAAGTGAAGTATCCAAAGTTGCATGAAACAATTATTATTTGTAGATGATGAAGTTAGGGTCCTTGACGGACTAAGAGGCATGCTACGCACAAATCGGAAGATTTGGGAATGCCATTTTGCAACTAATGTTGACGAAGCGCTCGATATATCTGGAAAAATAGACCTGGACGCAATAGTCACAGATATAAACATGCCTGGCAAAACAGGTATCGAATTGCTGCACACATTAAGGCAAGACGACCAGAAAAAGTTTTTACCGATTCTCATGCTCACCGGCAATAACGATGCCGCGGTCAAACGTGAAGCATTCGATTTAGGCGTTACCGATTTCCTCACTAAGCCTTTCGATGGTATTGATCTGGTAGCCCGGCTCCAAAATGTACTTGCAATGAAAGGTTTTCAAGACGAAATTCGGATTCAAAACAAGATTTTAGATCAGCGCATTGCCGAGCGAACTATTCAACTAGAGCACTCACGGCGCGATATCCTCTTCAGGCTTGCAAAGGCAGGTGAAATTAGAGATGCGGACACTGGCGAACATATCGTGAGAGTCGGAATAACGTCAGGACTCCTAGCCAAAGCCCTTGGCTATGACGAAATCTATCAAGAACAAATAACGATTGCGGCACCGCTGCACGATGTTGGAAAAATTGGGATATCCGATTCGGTTTTGCGAAAACCTGGTCCGCTTTCCCCACTTGAAAGGCAAGCAGTGCAAGAGCACTGTGTAATAGGGGCAAAAATCCTGTCCGAAAATCTTGGCCAAATTGTCAACCAACTGTCCGAAATCCAATATGTCGGTTTTGAGAACCATTTGCTGACAATGGCAGCCACGATCGCATTGCACCATCACGAGACCTGGGACGGAAGGGGATATCCTTACGGCCTGAGCGGCGAGGACATCCCGATAGAGGCTTGAATCGTTTCAGTAGCAGATGTATACGACGCTCTAACTTCAGTGAGACCATATAAGCCAAGATTCAGCTCTGAAAAATCGGTAGCGATGATTCTGGAAGGCTCGGGAACTCAATTTGATCCTCATATCGTTCAAGCCTTCGTTGAGATTCTTGACGAAATCAATCTCGCGGTAGAGCATTTGCAGGAAAAGCCAGAACTGGGACTAGCAGCCTGATCCTATAGTCCACAACAACGAAATTAACTGCGGACTGTTTAGACCGAGCAAGGATCAATGCTTGCTAAAAATCATTTCCCAAAAGAAGATTATAATTGCGACGCTCATTACAACCGCTGCTAATATCCCCACTATATTTGAAAGCCAACTATTGCAGCGATCACCAAATATCTTCCGATTATTACAAATTAATAGCAGAATCACAATTAGCGGCGGGGCTATAATTCCATTCAGAACCGCCGAATAAAATAAGGCATGGATCGGGCTTATTACGCGGAAAAAGTTCATGATGTAGCCCACCACGATCGACAGTACGATCATCGAGTAAAAGTTCTTGGCGCGCGCAAACCTGCGAAACAAGCCGTATCTCCAGTCCGCTGATTCCGCCACCGCGTACGCAATCGAGCCCGCCAGAGTAGGAATCGCAAGAGCTCCCGCTCCTAGAATTCCCAAGGCAAATAGCCAATAAGCGGACTGACCTAAAGGTAAGAGACTTTTCGCAGCATCCTGAGCCGTATTTATATTAGCAAGGTTGCTACCATGAAGATTTGAGGCCGTGCAAATGATTATAAAAAATGCGACTAACTGGGACGAAATCATCCCCACCATAGTATCCGAGCGCAACCTCCGCATTTCCATGTCCGTAGCAGGTCGACGTCGCTTGCCAGGGGCGTCGGCCTTGCTTTCTTTAATCTCTTCTTCAACTTCCTGAGATGCTTGCCAGAAGAACAAATAAGGAGAAATGGTTGTTCCTAATATGCCTACCACCGTTGTCACAAATTCAGGATTATTCTTCCAGCCTGGAACAACTGAATCATGCAAAATTCGCCCCCAGTTGTTATGAGACGCGGGCAATACGGCTGTAACTACATAGGCTAGCAATGCCAGGCAAAGCCATTTCAAAACCTTTACATAAATCCGGTACGGAATGTATATTAATAACAATATGATGACAAGTGTCATCCCCGTCACCCAGACTAAAAATGACCCCTTAAATAACATTTGTGCGGATGAAGCCATCACGTTCAGATCTGCATAGATATTGGTGACGTTGGCACCAACGAGAAGTGCTACCGCGATATACAATATCCACCGAGGGTAATGGTCCTTGATTGCAGAGGTCAGTCCCTTGCCCGTGACAACGCCAATGCGCCCACACATTTCCTGTACTGCAATCATAAAAGGGATGCAAAATGGAATTAACCACAGCAATAAATATCCATACTGAGCTCCCGCAACTGAATAAGTTCCGATGCCGGACGGGTCATCATCCGCAGCCCCCGTAATAAGACCCGGACCACAGGTCTTCCACCAAGCCTCCGTTGTAGCGATGTTGAGTTCCTCGCGAGAAGATTCTAAATCACTTTTATCTTCAGCTGCTTCTGTCTGATCTGGTCTGGCCGCCTCACTCGAAACTTGTTCCCCGGTTTTGTTTTCTTCCATTTAAGTGATATACGACAACGCGTTATGCGATTAGCGATATGAGCCTCGCTCGATTATTTCAAATTATTTTAATAAAAATAAATCACTTGGCTATTTGGCAGACAATTTGCCGTTAGTAGTTTAGTCGTTAACGACTATTTCATACATTCACACGTAGAGAAATGAAGCTTTTCTATAATCAGTACAGTCAATAATACCGATAATTTTGCGAGGAATCCGTCACAATAGAGGAACCATTTGTTTACTAAATTGAATTTACAACCATGAATTTATGAAGAAATTTATCCTGGTCTTTTTGTTCTTTTCGATTATGCTTCAAGTGGGAGCGCAATATCAAATAGTCTCGTCGGGACCATTTGCAACCTTGACTAGGCTCGCTGCTGTGCCGCTCGTATTCGTATGGTTCGTAGACAGAATCTCGAGAAAAAGACTTAGAGTACCAAATTCAGTCTTAATAGCTTGCTTCTTTTATATTGGGTGGACTTTTCTGTCGATCCTTTGGTGCCCAGACCCGAACTTTGGAATCGGCTACGTTGTTTACACCCTTTCTGGGCTGGCTCTCGGTTGGATCGCATGGGACCAATGCAGAGATAACCGGTCACTCCGAATTATTTCCCACGCGTTAATCGCTGCTTGCTGGCTGCTGTTCCTGGTCTCGTTAAAAAACGCGATCATGGGAAACAACATGTACACGGATCGAGTTGCCGCATCGACGTTTGATCCGAACGAAGTTTCTTTCTTTATGGCTCTTGTAATGCCGATCGCCTGGTTTTTGGCGACAAGCAAAGAGCCTTACAACAAATTCCTGAGGTTTCTCAATTTCATTTTCCCAGGAATCGTCTTTATAACTAACCTCCTCACAGCTTCAAGGGGTGGCTTGCTCGCGTTTCTCACTGGTGCAATTTGCATTTCATTCATGATTCCTCGCACTTGGAAAACCGTTGAGTTTCGAAAGCCAATTATCCAAGCATTTTCCCTAGCCATAGCCTGTGTAGCTATTATATTGGCAAAAGCCCATATTGCTTTCCAAGTGCAAAGGTTGCTTGCGATTGGGTCAAGCGGCTCGACCGATCAATTCACAGGAAGGCTTCCGGTTTGGAAAGCGGTTCTTCAGATCATCCATGGTCATTCTCTTCTCGGAGCTGGTGCAGCCGGAGTTTCGTATTTTGACACCAATGCCCCGGTCCCCCATGTGATGGGAAATGAAGGCATAATCGCCCACAATACGCCTCTGGATGTCGCTGGAAATTATGGGCTCATTGGTCTAGCTTTGTTCTGTGCAATTTTTTATTTCTTGATTCGAAACGCAATGAAAAAAGAGATCAACACCCTGCATATGGCAATTTCGTTCACAGCCATATTTGCAGTAGGTGCTTTTGCGATTAGCATTGAATCTAGACCCCAGCTTTGGGTAATTTTGAATATTTGTGCAGCTATAGTGTGCGGCTGGGTTACGGTTGTAGTGCCTAATGTAGCTGCCGAAAGTCGACGTCGCCGTCTGACCACTGACCGATTGGTGCCCGCATACCAGGCCATGTTGCCGCACACTACCGATCCCGCGGCAAGCAAGTAAATTGCTCCTCGAGATGCCCTATGTTTCTGTGGGTCGGCGACGGTCGAATTATGTAAGAATGCAAGCTGTCGGACCGGATGACCGCTCCGGAGGGTGAAAGGTCGCGCCTCAAAAAGCGAGCGCTACCCGGCCGAATCAAAAACCTAGCGGTTACGTTCCCCGCTTGCCACGTGATGATGAGCTCCAAGAAACAACTTAGTCAGCATTGATCCCACCGGTCCCGCGAAGTTGCGGATTTCTTAGCGAATCGGGGATCAGCTAAAATAACAAAAATCGAGGGCATTCGAATCGAATGCCCTCGATTTGTTCGGAGGATTGGTCTACGAATTCCAGCGGATGGAATACATGGTTGAGTGCACTGATTTGAACGAATTCACCACTGGTGCATAAGGACTGTCGGTAACGTCTATGAGGCCGACGTTCTCGTTATCGCCGCCAGCAACCCCGTACACGCCTCCTAATAAAGGCTGATCATACATTTCATACCAGTTCGCTCCAATCACGTATGAACTCTTGAGCGCGTTCGTGAAGTAATTAGCTGCGTCGACTGCGCGACCATTCTCATCAACATCGCTCTCTCCCGCTGTTCCAAAAAGCGAACTGTCCAATGACCCATTGGACCATTCTGTAATCAGCAACGGAATATTCTGCTGCTGCGCCGCCGATAAAGCGGTTGCAGGAGGAACTGCCGTGTAAGCGTTTAAGCCCATCGCATCCACAATTCCCTTTGCAGCTTCCAAAACTAGCGGATTGAAGTGATTGATCGTCATTTCAGTTCCTAAGTCAAGCAGGTTAGGATCTGCCGCTTTTATAACGCTGTGAACTGTTGTAAAGTAAGTTTTCAAGAAGTTCAATGTGTATCCCTGGAGATCCCTGATGAGCCATGGGGTCGCCATAGATGGAATCGTCAATGGCGCGGAGAATTGTGACCAACTCGATAAATGGGTTCCCCAAACGGCATTTAACTGTTGGACGTGGAGATATTTCCTCTCCATTTCTCTTACAAATTCTGCTTTTGCTGGAGAGCTGCCAGCATCTCGCCCTAATGCTCCGATCGCCAGCCCATAATTCTGCAAGGATCCATTGGGTCCAGTCCATGACATTTCGATTCCAGTGTAGATTCCGTAGCACATCGGATCGCCTTGAACCATGTTTTGAGTGTTTTGCATATTGACTACCAAGGCTTGTTTGAACTTTGGGTCATAAGGATCCGGCAGAGGACCCCATAGATCGTTCCCACTTGAAACCGTGTCATAAGTTCCCGCAGAGGAAAGATCAGTGCAGTACGGTAATTTTCCGTTCCGTATTCCATATCTGGAATTGTACGATCCTAAACAATTGAATCCCCAGTTCTGTAGACGACTAATAACCATCTGCCACCAAGGTTGTTCCCACGTCGCCGTGCCCCATTTTTGTTGCAAGTTAGCCGACATGTAATTGTATGTGGTGAGATTGACGCCGTTCTGATTGAACGAAGAATAATTGACGCCTAAAGGAGAGTTGACCGGAGGCAAGCTGGTAAACATGTACCCTCTTCCAGCTGTAATCGTCTGCCCAAAGAAAGGGTCGATTTGATCAACGCCACTTGCAAAAAACAGATGACCGGCAGGAGTTACAAACCACCACTTCCCGTTGATTTGAGAAAGTCGAAATCGACCCGTTGCCTGTTGGGCGGCAAGAATCAAAGTTCCTTGGTATGCATCCACATTTTTATCTAGGGGGCCCGACGCAAGCTGGCTTTGTTCGGTCTGTAGCCGAGTAGTCATGTCACTAACTGAAGACACATGGTTCGGACCTTGAGTGGCTGTGGATTGACCAAATGTATCGCTGATGCCTGTGAGCAAAGTTGAGACTGTAAACGGTGCAAACAGCCGAATATCCGAGATATTCACCACATAAGTAGTTGTAAAAGGTGCAAGCGCGTATATCTGAACATTTGCCACGTTAGTCCAATCAAAATTTGCGTTTCCGGTAGCAACCTGGGCGTTCATGCCCGGGTACGGATTCGGTAGATAATTCATTCCGTATGCCGCGCCATTAGTCGGAAAATGATGAACTAAAACATAGTCCGCTGAAGAATTTGGTGCCAAGGTCATTTGAATTCCGACCGCCCGATCCGATGTGTCATGAAGCTCAAAACTTATTGTTTCAGGAATGGCTGTGGGATTGGCTAAATGAATTGCTGTGGCTCCGCCTTGGCTGAAGTTCACAGAATTAATATTTTTCAATATTAAAAGACCATCGTTCAATGAGCTAGGAGAAAAAGACACCGAAACCGCATTTTGGATCGTGGTGAGATGTCCCCCATATATGTTATAAGTATTAGCTCCAGAATCACCTGCCGTGGAGAAATCATTAAAAGTGGCAAACGCATTTTCTGGAAGAGCAGTTGCCCTTACGGTTGAAATTGTTCCGATGCCAAAGAGTGCAATTCCTAATGCAAGCGCATATGCATGTTTTTTGAAGGTTGAGGATACTTTTGAGTGAGAAATGACGACTTTACCGTCTACTGGTTGACTGAATCTTATTTTGTTTGTTGAGATCACGAAAATTGCCCCCGCCGGACGCCCGACGTAAGTAGTTTTCCACCCTAACGTACGCTAGCGATCCGTGCAAATTACTAGTTCTCTATGAAATCTTATTTATAAGAGCCACCCTCTAAGACTTCACTGACCTAGTATTCACAAGTGTAGCACAAGTATCGGAATTATATGTAAGTTTTTTAGATTAACTTGTAAATTTCTTTTGGAAAATTCCGGAGTGAATTTGGGCGAGGCAAAAAAGCAACCTACGAGCACCATAAATTATGATCGGGAAAATAGCCTATATATTAATAGTCGACTAAAGTATCGTGATTTTACTTTAAAAATAAAATATTCACTGGTATATTTGCCAGGTTATACCCCTTTCCTTTTTTAAATTGCGTTTTACTGCAAATCTGACTCGAATTGACACAGTGATCATCCCTCTCGCCCATTCGCTTACTTTCACTGCGCGACTTGTGCCCCGCAAACAAGTCCGATTTCGACTGGCTGATTCGTCTTACTTTTAACAGTGAAATAAATCATGTCAATACCTCAAGCCCAATCCAAAGCATCAACGTCCGTCGAAGGGCGAAACCTCAAGGTCACTAGGATCATTAACGCCACACCCGACAAGGTGTTCAAAGCATGGACCGATCCGAAGCTACTCGTCCAATGGTTTGCCCCCAAACCTTATACGACGCCAAGTGCTGAGATCGACGTTCGTCCGGGAGGAAGCGCGTTGGTTGTAATGAGAAGTCCCGAAGGCAAAGATCTACCTGTGCAATGGACTTATCTGGAAGTGGTGGAAAACAAGCGAATTGTGGCCACCGATGCCTACGTGAACGCTTGGGAACCATCTCCAAAGCCCTTCATAACGGTTGATCTAAACCTTGAAGACCTTGGCGGCAAAACGAGATATACGGCAATTGTCCGCCATTGGACCCTGGAAGATCTTGAAACTCACGAGAAAATGGGATTCCACGAAGGCTGGTCTCAATGCGTCGAACAACTCGCTGCTCTGGTTGAGTAGCATCAGAAGATATTCCTTACAGCCGACATCGTATTTCCAACGTTCTTCTTGGTGGTTCCATTTGGAATGTTGGCCTTTTTGCCGATGGTTGGGCTAGAGGCAATCATCCTCAAAATAATGTTGGCGACCAATTGGAAGTTGGCTATTTACTCTTCATTTATTTCAAACACCGTCACCACTTTTATTGGTGTCCCTATTGCCGCAATACTCCTTGCTACTGGAAGTGACTGGATTCCAAGGTCCGGATTCCTTAGGCTCATTTGCTTTAATTGCTACTATGGAGGTGGATCGTCACTACGCGAAATTCCTCTTGGAGAAATTATAACTACTTTCATTTTTGTTGCTATTTGCTGGGGACTCTCAGCATTTGTAGAAGGAAACATCAATTTGAAGATTATCAATCAATCCAGGCTTAAAAAACCCCTAGACAGTCAGGAAAATGCAACTGATGAAAGCAGTAATTCCGTTGGAACTTGTGCGGCAGAGCCAATTGATAGAAAAGCCATCTTTCGTGCATCGGCTTGGGCTAACCTGGCAAGCTACCTAATGCTTGGAATCTTTACCCTACTAGAAATTCGTTTAAGTTTGGGCTAACGGATTACCCGATAAGCAGATCTGAGCATTCCGCAAAGGACTATTACCCACGCAAGGCAAGCTATTGCGAGAAAGGTCGAAGCGATTGGCTCAATAAACGGCAGCTTAAAGTACTCCGAAACGGAGAAAGTAGCAAAGGCATACATGCCTAAGGGAAACACAATGCTCCAAAGTTGAGGCTCATATCCCAACGGAGCTCGCTTGATTACATGCCGCCAAACGCCTAAGCACACAAGCAACGGAATCCATCCCGTAGCAACAATCCAAAAAAACAGAGTGACAGCCTGCAATACCGGGAAGGCATTGACGTTTAGACCCCAAGTAGCAGAATGCTTATTCAACTCAACCCCGGCGAGGCAGGAAATAGAAGCGGCTCCCATCATAATCCAGTACGGCGGAGCTAAATCCGCCACATCGACTTTCGTGAGAATGAGTCTGGACACAATGAGGGAAATCAGCAACAGATAAGTGGCACATCCCGTCACAAATAACGCCACCGGTATAAAAAGTGGGATCCTATCGTTTAAGAGAGCCGAAAGCACCGACAGAGACTGGGTTGCAACTACGATGACTAGCCATCCACCATTAACGCCTCGCTCAGCCGTAGGCTTTTCCGCCGATACGACCACAACGGTAGCGAATAGATAGCTCATCACGAACCAAAGCACCGCATCAAAGCAAAGTAATCCAAAAGCTATAACGGTCGAATCATATAATCGGATCGCCACCGCTCCAAGAATGCCTGTTCCGGCTACAGTCGTGAAAAAGCCAGGTCCTCGCGAGAACGATGTAAAATCCGCCCACATATCCACCGGATACCGTACCACCCGGCAAATCGACAAAACCCAAAGCTTTAAGTAGCCAAGAATTCCGAGTACAAAAAGCACTCGTGCGATTGTCCCGTAGCCGAAGGCATTGAGACCGGACGCCACAATTCCGGTCGCCATGACGAAGGCGAAATAGCCCGGTAACAAGGTACGGATGATCTCGGATGCCTTATGATTCACAATTTGTTTTTCTCATAATCCTGCAACACCGACTAATGAGGCTGAATGAAGAATACATTATAAGTTCGCCAGAGGTAGCATTATTGAAGCGAGCTCTTATTCGCCAGGAAACCGCGATTTATTATGGACGACAGTAACGAACAGGCTAGCGAAACTGTTAAAAGCGATTCAGAGCGCATTCCGCCAAGCGTTCGCTTTTCGCATGAAGTTCTTCAATTCGACCTCGGTGCCACCGTGGCGACCCTCGAGAAAGAGCACCATCCAAGCAAACTCGGCCATCGTCAGATAGCGCTCTACAAGTGCGATCAAGTAACCGTAGCCCTCTTTCAGTTTGAAAAGGACGGTTTTCTGCCTCAGCACAAAGCAAATGGAACCGTTTTGATCCAGCTAATCGAAGGCGATTTGTCGGTAACAACGGCCGGAGAAGAGCGTCGACTTACTCCCGGTACCTTGTTGGTATTGACCCCAAGCTTGCCGCACGACGTTCATGCGTATGAGAAGAGTGTGATGCTGCTTACCGTATGCCTACAGCACTGACCATCAAAACCCCAAGCATCGCTAGATGGTCGGTATGAGGTCGAAATACTCATCGTCCTCGTTGGTGCCGCCCATTCCAAGTCCCACCTCTTTTTCTGACATTACGAACTCGATGCGTTCTATCCACTTGACCATTTTGTAGCCGAGTTGGTTCTCGGTTCTAAGCCGAAGCGGTGCCCCATACTCCAACGGTAGCGATTTGCCGTTCATTTCGTACGCCAGCAGACATTCAGGCTTTAGCGCGTCGCTGATAGTTTGAGTGTCGTAATACGTCTCGCTGTAGAGGCCTGCACCAAAGGAATAAAACACTATTGTTCTAGCGTAAGGAAAAGGCTTGACATGCTTAATTAAGGTGCTCAGAGGCAATCCGCCCCATTGAGCGATGCCAGACCACCCTTGGATGCAGTGGTGCATTGTGATGTTCTCTTCCTCTCCCAATTTCCGCAGGTCCTCCAAGGACAATTCGATAGGATTCTCTACAAGACCCGAAACTTTTAATCGATAGTTCTTGAATCCATCGCTCGCCATCTCTTTCCAATCTTCGCGAACCGGCATCTTTCCGTTTGGCCAAAAATGAGGAGAGATTTGATCAATTGTGTAATGCTCACGAGGATTCAAGCGATCCAGCGTCATAAGTTTGATCGGCTGGATAATAGCTCGTTCCATGTGTTGCAGGGCGCGAGGCATATGCCAAGAGATGAAATGGGCTGCAAACCAATAAAGAATGACAACCGCGATACCTATGCATCCCAAAACTGCGCCCATCGGATTTTGATTATCCACCCCTAGCACGATATGGTTCATATTGCGCACGAAGCCTGTTATAACAACTAGTGAAACGTGAATCACGATGAACATAATCCATCCGACAAGGAGCATGAAATGGATGGAGCGCGCGCCTTGCCGTCCGTGAAACAACCGGACATATTTGGGAAAACGGTTTGCCATAGCCGGCGACATCGCCATCCCCGTCATGATCATGAGCGGGGCCATGACTACGATAGTTGCGAAGTAGACCAACTGCTGAAGTGCGTTGTAGCCGTAAAAGCCGTTAGGCTCAAAAGGCAAGTGAAAGTTGGCGTACCAAACAAAAGTGCCCCAAGCATCGGCAAATATGGAGGTTGAAGTGGGGACTATTCGCATCCACTGATCGCTTGTAAGAAGCCCGCTGACAAAGAAAATGCCCACAAAAATGAACCCATAAACGTTGAGGAAATGCCAGCACCTAGCGATCCCAACCGTATGCCTATAGCCTGGCGTCGCCACGACTGGCGAGATGTACCGGGCGTCATCCTTTGCCGTCCACATGCGATCTGTCGGAACCTTTATTGGAGTGAACCGAATCCATTCCGACCCCGGAGTGCAGTCCTCATTCCAATACAATCTTGGATGATCCATGAGGATGGAAAGGCCGCTCCTAATCAGCATGAACAGGAACAACATGTTGTAGAAATGGCTCCAGCGAACCCAAGACGGGAACCCATGCGGTCCGCTTGTTGGGATCACACCGAAGTTATGTGGGGTGGGGATGATCGGCAACCCAAATACCGCGCGCTGAACCCAAGCTACAGCCAGCAGGGCAAGAACCGATAAGCCAATACCGATAAGAAATGGTCGACTTATCCAAACACGGAAACGGCGATCAGGCGGGTAATGAACAGCCTTATGGGCAGCATCGAAATCAACCAACCTTTGCCTCCACTCTTATTTCACCAAGGGCACGCGGTCCCGCTTCATTTGATACCAAGCGCGCGCCAAACCAATCCATGCAAGTCCGTTCCCCACTTCAAGAATCATGGTACCCTCAGAGGGAAATTCCCTCTGCGGAAGATTGCCCGGAGCAGAAAATTCCGCGACTTCGGAAGGACGCCGCAAGCCTAATCGGAGGTGGATTCTCAATTATTGCTTACTTACCGGGAGACCGACCGGATGCAATTTCTTGCCGGACGGCAATCGGCACGTATCCAGTTTCAAACCTTTTTGGCGGTTTCACGACGAGAGCAGGATCAAGAGCAGCTAATTTACCCCGACTAGGAGGTGCCATATATTGCTTGTGCACCGTCCATTTCGTTTGTAATCTTTCAACTAGGTGTTGTAATCGTGACTTTTCAACCGAACTAAGGTCCGCGTTTTGCATCGCTGGCTGATCAATGAATCGATACCAATAGTAAGTCACTACACTTCCATCGGAAAGTTTTGCATAAAAGGGACCAGCAACCGGACCAGGTCTATGCCAGCTATTTTCTCCACTTTTTGGAGACGAGTAAATTGCATTTTGAACCGAAGTTGGAAACTTTTCCGCAATCAACCCAGTATCAGTTGGCACGTCATCGGCTTTGACCGGCGTGAGTTGGTTGCCCGATTTCTCAAAGTATTGAGGGAAAACTCCTTTGCGGAAATTCTTTGTCCAGGCTGAAGTGGCGTCAGATTTCCACTCAAGTCCGAAAGTGGTTTTATCGAGGGCTTTTGTTTGAACGTAATCCTCAAGGCCACTTATATTCACCTTTGGATCACCTTGTTGCAAAATAAGCGGATTTGCTCGAACGGTTGGGATGACGGCACCTGCGGAATTAAACTCACCAGACGATGCCGAACCGCCGTTTATCCAGGTAAGAACTTGGTTATAGAGTGCCTTCTTGGAATACTGGGTGAGGTTGTGAATGAGAACCGTTTGGTTGTTACTATCCACCGGAAATTGCAGTAGCGGCACTTTCGAGTAGTCATTTCCTTTTGAATCGGTGCTCGTATATCGTGGAACCGTATTGACTTCGATCGCACCGCCGGTAACTAGTCCTTCCCTAGCGTCAAGACCTCTACCAACCGCCGGAGGGTAATGCAGTGAAATTCGGCTCCAAGATACAGGAGTCCAAAATGCAACCGGCCCTTTGCAGTTCTTGGTGTTCAAAAAGAGGGTCCAACTTTGATTTCCGGTTGGCACATTTAGGCCATCGGTAATTGCATTTGATGGAATTAGAGGTAATGCCATCCAAGCGTATCCCAGGAGGTCGCCATTTGTGCCTTTTTTGAACGTAAATCCATCTGGCGGGACAAGAATGTGATTGCTCAGCTGGGCAATGTCCATTTGAACGTCTTTAAGGGAAGCAGTATTCGCGCCTCCGCCAAAACCCCATCCCGAGGTGCTTACCATGTAGTTGTAGCCGTTGGTGGTTCCATTCATGCGGAACTTAGCCGTAGTTGATCCAAATCGGGTGTCGCCCCAAAATCCGAGACCTCCTTCGATCGTTTCAAAAACATCGCCGTAGCTCGGACCTCGTTCCGGCCAATTGTCACGCGCAAACGTCCCCTTAGGCAGCAAGGAGTATTTAATAGTGCGATTATCGGGGACTATCCATATTGAAGCAAGTCCGATTTGGAAATCCCTCAATGGCTTTTCTGTGAGTGGCCATGCGGTGGCATACAAGCTCACACCATATCCGTACCCGGCTGGGGGAGCCTCCACCGCCATACTGATATAACCCTCAAATCCATTTGAAACCAATTTCGGCGTTGGCACTTCTTGGGTAGATCGTTTTGTTGGCACCCCTTGCACCCCGACTAAAAGGGCCCCTGGAAGCAATAAATTAAAGCCTAGATATCGATAAAGGGAACGGCGAAACCTTTTCATGTCAAGCACTTTTCTGCTAAGAACTCGGAGAGAGATTACCCCTGCGAATTGCGCCGCGTAAAATCCCCGCCTTTGGAAGGCGGCAATCAGCCCCTGAGGTTCCCCTTACTACGATCGCCCACCGGGCGGGTTGGTTTCCGGACTAAGACCTAAAAAACAAAGCACCCCAAAACCCAAATCTAAGCGGCGATTCGCAACTCTTCCGCCCCGTAAATCTCTTGCAGCGCCACCACGCAATCCCCATCAAACGCACTGCCGATATCCCCAACCATGATGTCCCAAACCTTGTCCAGCGGCATCGCATCCCGATAAGGACGTTTAGCCGACAAAGCGTCAAATACATCGCAAGCAGTCACGATGCGCACGTCAAGCGAAAGCTGATCCGCCGATAAACCTCGCCAATAACCCTTTCCATCAAGCCGCTCATGATGGGCTGAAGCGATTTCCGCCATATAATCAAACCCCGGGATTCTCCCTAAAATAAAATGGCCAAACTTGGGATGCAACTTCACCCGATCAAACTCTTCCTTCTCCAAACCACCTGGCTTTTCCAAAATGCCGGTCGGCACCCCCAGCTTTCCGATGTCATGCAGCAACGCCGCTCGACGAAGCTTGGCCAAATGATCCTTGCTGAACCCAAAATACTTCCCAAGTGCCACCGAATAATCCGTGACCCGCGTGGAATGCTCCGAAGTGAAGCTGGATTTCGCGTCTACAATCATCGCAAATGCCTGGCAGATCGTATCCAGGTCCGATTCAACCGCATTAAAATCAAGCATCGGCAGTTTCTTTTCAAGGAAATTCGGATCGCCTAAGCCAGCGAGGAATTCGTCATCGCCGCAAAACGATTCTGATGCCCGAACAACCTGCGGATCAAACCATTTCTTCGACCTCGCCTTAGCCATATCCATTGCCGCTTCCGGTCCAAAAGTAGTTAGAAAAACCTCAAAAGTCTGAGCAAAACAGATAATGCGGCTTAAAATCGGAATGTTCTCCCCTGCGACCTTTGAAGGAGCGCCGCGCCCATCCCAATGCTCATCCAGATAAAACACCGCATCCGCAACCGTTTGCCGAAAACTCAGCATTTTGGCGATCGCCGCTCCCCGAGTGCATCGCGCTTCGGTAACGTCGTTCATGATCTTTGCGGGCGGACCCACATTGCCCGCCAGCCTTCTGAGCTTGGCACTTAACGACTGACCTTCCTCGGTGTGCATCCACGCAAATTTCAGCGATTCGGTGGTGGAGCTCCAGTCGATTAGCTTCACTTTTCTCTTGAGCAAATGCTCATCTCCCCCAAAAATCTTCTGGATTCGAACCGCGTTGTTGGTGCATCCCGCATCTTTCAGAGCGGCTGCAAAGTATAAATCCTGATGCTGCTCTTCGGTAAGGTTAAGTTCATCTGCAAGTCGCAAGGCAATCTGAGCGGTGCGCATGGCGTGCCCCTCGGGCTGACCCTCTACCAGATCAAGAGCGAGGCTGAGGGCTCCAAGTATATGCGCTTTCGACGGCCGATTTTCCATTTAAGTTGCTTGTTGAATTATCGGCGCGTTTTAACGCGGACTCCCCAGGTGATTGCTCTAGGATTCTTCAAGCACAAGCAGATATTTCACCAAATCGCTCTAAGACCCTTAGTCAGACCGCTAATTAAAACTGACAACCGTAACCGCAAAAGGCTCAAGCGTAATCTTGCCGCCAACCAACGTCACTTTGTGGGCAGGACCATCTTCGGTTGATTCATCCACCGAGAGAGCCCTCGCGTTTTGGCCGTCAGCTAGAGTCAATTCAATGACATGATCTCGCTTGTTCACCAGCAATAATTTATGACCTGAATGAGTGGCAAACGCTTGTGCGTCTATGTCACCGGAGTCTTGCCCTACAATGCTTGTCTCAACAAGGGAATCGCCGGGATGAAAGCTGTCCTTGATCAGTTTAAGTACCCAGAAACGTGCGTTAGGCTCGTTAGTAGTCCAATCCATCATGCTCACGCTTGGAAACTGAGTCGGATAACCAATGAGCTGCGATTCTCCGACGATATCGATCCCTAGCCGTGAAAGCTCAATGTAAAGATAACCAAAAAGAGATCCAGCCAGATTCCAATACGCCCGAGGAGGAGGAATATTGTCTTTTGCGGTGTTATCAGTTGGCAAAATCACCCCCAGTTCGTCCAGATCCGTTTTCGTTTCTGGCGAAAGAGCCTTGCGAATAGCCTCAATCTTTCGGACTGTGCCCAAGAATCCGTCCGCCTGTTCAAAAAACGTATTTTGCCAATCGGAAATAGTCTGACTTGGAGACGGCGAAGCGTAAAAATGATACGAAATATAATCTAGATCAATACCTGGCGCGTGATGCGCTGGATTCAGAAAGTACTTGACGAAGGCCAGACCATTCTTTGGGTCGGACAATGCCATGCCCATGAATTTTGTTTTAGGGCTGGCGCGACGAATTCCTTCGACTATCGCATCGTATCGCTTAGTATAGTCTTCCGGGGACGTTGAATGCTCCGATTCCACTTCATTCAAAACCTCCCATACAGGGAACTTATAATGGTATCCAGACTTGTGATAAAGTCCATTTTCATCAGTGAAACCCCCATCCACGTACCAACTTACAAGGCGATTATAATAGTCTCCCAGCTGCTTTCCTGAGGGGTCTACTAAAAGAGTCCCTTGAGTATAGTTCCAATACGGCTGATTGGGGTCAGTTGGATATGTAACCGGTTTATCCGTCTTAAATAACCACGCTGGCATAGTGCTGAAATTCATGACGGTTGGGTGACCTTTTGTTGCCGCCAAAAAGTCTTTAGTCATTGGGTCGATCAGGTTGAAATCCCAAGATGTCTTCTGAGCGGTTGGAGGTTCAAGCTCCGCTACCGCCAATCTTGGATAGGGTAGCCAAGGAACGTACCTAACATAGTTGGCACCAAGCAATTTCACTGCCTTGTAAGCTGCTATGCTCAGCGGCTCCCCGTGCCGCAATGGCGGATTCACGACTACTTGCAGAGTCGGAGTTGTCTTCGACACCATCGTAGTTTTATTCCAGTTGATGGTCAACCGGAGATCGTTTTGACCGTGTGAAGGCATCGCTAATCCAAGGGCCGCGATACCCATTATTGATAGTCCAGCTGATAAGCGTCCAGTCCGGCAAATTTGAAACGGTTGAAGAGTCATTATTCCCGTCAGCATATCACACCTCCATTACCATCAGGTATAGCGTCGGTTGGAGACTTGCGCATTCAGACTCTTTTTCGGCGACAGTTCTCGGGTGCCATGGGCTTGCGCAAGGAAATCTTTAACTAAATCCGATTTCAGGAGCGTGGCAAAGACGTCGGTTGCACCGATTTCGAGCTTCTCAGCGAGTCCACGCGCGTTATCATCGATAAAGTGGCTATCTTTGCCTCTTCGTCTACGAAGTGGGTCAAGACGGTGAAATCCACGTCTCGAGTGACTCTGATTTCTCCCCAAGCTTGCAATGCAAGTCCTCCAATAATGCAGTTAGATAATCCAAGATTATCAATTTCCATTTGAAGTTTAGCCGCCGCAACAATCAAATCCGTCATCTATTAGTTGCCTTCATCATGGCTTTGTAGAACTCAACCAGCCCGCTTTCGGTTCGTGGAGGGAGACTTTGGGAATAGCCAAATGAAAGTTCCAGAGCCAGAATTGCCTCTTTGGTGACAACTTGACGAAGTTTTGACCGCCGCTCTTTCTCAAGATAGTCCCAGCCCTTTTGCTGACTCTTTAATATCTGTCTAAAAGTGACCCTCTCGGATTCGGTCATTAACCATTATGGCACTTCGCAAGAGTCCGTTTTGGATTCACATAAGGAATACCAACCGTCACCCATAGTATCCGGAATGGACACTTTTGTCCATTCTGACTCATAGGTTACACATTGTCTCTTCAATAGGAGAGTGGATGTGGATGCCTTGGAAGGAGTTTTCTGTGATTGAAGAGCGTATACGTTTGTTATTCGCCTACTAGAGAACGAGGAAATGAGCTATTTGTGTAGGGAATTCTGGATATCCCATAGATTCGCAATGGACATTACGAAAAATGGTGGGCGGTATAGGCTCCGCGCTTTGTCAGATTCCTCTATACGCCGTTCGCCTTCAACTCCGAATCAATCTCCGAGATCTCCCGAAAGTCTTCTGGCTTTAACCTAGCACCCGATCCGTGAAACGACCGATTGCGGATCTCATTCCAGCGCACGACCCACTTGGTTCGAGCCTCCTTGTTTCCGTTTTTTGGAATTCCGAGGGTTGGTTCGAACAGAGTCCAATTAGCCGTTGCAATTTCTCGGTAGTCGATGATCATTAGATAAGTTTCTGGCGGGTGGTCTTCGCCTTCTTCCTCACGTCGTTTAACCGCTTCGACGCGCACTTTCTTTGGTAACTGTTTCCACCAGCCATCACCATATGTAGCCTTGAGGGCTGCGACAACGTGATCCTTTACTCGTCGCTCAACTTCGTCGACAACGCGCTTAGTTTCACCGGCATGTGTCGTCTCCCTTTCGTGCCGCCATTTATCGAGATCTCCATACGTGAACTGTTCGTCCCGCGAGTTAAGATAGTCGGCGATTTGAAAAGCCAGTTCGGCAGGAGCGCCGGCTCCGTAATGCTGTCGGAGGGCTGCGATCTCTGCAGAGCTTAGAGAAGCAAAAAACTCGCCAACATGGACCCCAAAAGGTTCAACCTGTTTTCCAAGTGAATCTGAATCGAGGTCAGACGCATTCGGATCAGATCGACGAATGTAATCTAGGAGTTCAGCAAGAATCCGGACCGCAGCAATGACGCCGCGGTTAGTGGCGACAAGACCACCATCGCCATCGCCGAGTTCCCACTGCTGGCTTGCTTCGGAGGCAATCGCAAAAAAGAACCCTTCAAGCACTGTCTTTACACGGGTAAGCGTGTTTTCCGGTTCGCCGTACCAAAGGATTCCGAATTGTCTAACAATGCCGTTGGACTCGCTCTTGATAAAGAGACCAGGCCTCTTTAATGCGTCAGCGAAACTCTTGAGAGTAATGCAGCGCTTCTCAGTTCTCTCCTCGTCTGGCAGGAGAATTCGATCCGCGAATATGCTGCCGCTAGAGCCTCGAAGGTCTTGTATCGCCTGAGAAATGACTGCGCGCACCTGAAGCTTGGGATCGCTTGAGTGCCAGTTGAGCGTGGCAAAGAGTGCCTCTAGGTGGCTCGCGGCGACTTTCTTTTGTTCAGAGTTGATCCGCACGAAAAGCTCTGCCTGCGTGCTTGCGTCAACTCCGTCAAACGCAGTAACTGTTAAAGTCGAGCTCGAAGCCCACTTGTGACCGCTATAGGACAGCACGCGATGCTGACCATCGATTATCCAGGCTGTTTGATATTTCGCTGGGAGGGTTAAGTGACCTAATCTCGATCCATCACCGGCTTCCTGGGGGCGTGCTCCGGGTTCGAATCGAAGCAACGATGGCTTTCCTGGAGCACGACCAAAGTTAACGACGATGTTCGTAGGGAATACGCCGCCGTCGTCGATGTATTCTCTGATTCGCGTCAGTCGGCGCGGCTGGACCATGCGCTGGTAGCTGCCAATGTTGTTTCGGGCCCGGTGGGCAACGTAGGTGATTTTAAGGAGATCCTCGGGCGTAATCGCGAACGTATAAACCGTGTGTTCTCCCATTTTGGCTTCAACTGCCGGAAGTTTGAGGCGGAGTCCCTCTATCTCTTGCCCTTGGAACAATTCGCCCAGAAGTTGAAATCGAGACGCGCTTCCAATCAACCTCGCCAATCTTGCAAAGTATTCAATCGCCTCGTAGTCGAGAACCAAGATTTTTTCGCCTGTCGCAAGTTTCAAGTCGTGTTCCGTGATCGAAACATTTCTGAGTGCAAGTATGGCACCTACCTTCAGCTTGCAATCTCGGTCGGTGGATTTGTTTAGACCTTCTCGAATTCCATTTCGCTTCTGAATAAGCTTTGCGATTTCGCTTGGAACATCGAGCCGCCTGTTGGAGGCAGATGCTTTGCATTCCACGACGACGACAGATTCGTCATCGTGCGCGACCACATCAACTTGGTTGTGAATCTCTTCATCCTGTCTTAGAATGACTCCCTCTTCACCAGAGATGAAAGGGAAGCCCATGTCGAATAGGATCTTCCAGACGAGGAGTTCCAACTGCTTATCAAGCGAACGCTCGCGCTCAAGTTGCGCCTTATGCTTGCCGAGCTTGAGCACTGTCCATCCCGAATCTAAATACTGGGCGTGTTGCCGAATGGGAACAGAAATCCTGTCTCTTTCCTGACTGACTGCCCGCAAAAGACCCCGAAGATCCTCACGTTTAAACAGTCCTTCAAGTTTCAAGTAATGTGCCTCAAGTAAAGACTTTCGCTCACGTGGCGCCGACCTTCGCTGATACCAGATACCGAGGTGTAGCGATTGATGGTAATTCGTTCAAACGAGGAATAAAGCATGTGAAGGTCTTTATGATCAGCGTTAGAAACGATAACGTGGGCTCCGCGTTCCGCTGCCAGATTAGCACCTACGGCAAGGTTTTGTTGATCCGACCAGGAGAAAATATGCTCGTTGTATTTTAAGAATCCATTGTTATTATGAGTAACCGTGTAGGGCGGATCAATGTAAACGAGGTCACCCTCTGTTGCCTCCTTGAGAGTGTCGTGGAAATTGGAAGTTGAAAGGTTGGCACACTGTAGAACACGAGAGCACGCGCGAACATGCTCAGGATCACACACACTCATCAAAGTCTTGTAGCCATACGGAACGTTAAACATTCCATTTAGATTGACTCTGTAGATGCCATTAAATGAAAAGCGCATCAGGTAAAGCAAACGAACGGCTCTTTCGAGTTGCGACTCCGGCGTTAAGGATCTCTGGCGATAGTATTCCTTTTCGGAGTTCTTGAGCTGTAGCAAAGCTGCTATTACAGCCTCTGGGTCTGATGCTACCATTCGGTAAGTTTCAATCAGATCGGCGTTGATGTCCGCTAAGATTGCTTTACTTGGTCGCAATGCAAAGAAGATTGCGGCCCCACCGGCAAAAGGCTCGATGTAGCGAGAAAACGTAGCCGGAAGGTGCGGCGCGAGTTCCTTCACCAGCCATCTCTTGCCCCCCGGCCATTTAATCAGCGGCTGAAGACGAGTCCTGGGCACCTCAACATTGAGTGGCATCGTGTTTTGACATTCTTGAGTATAGCATGCGGATCCACCCGGCGTTCGAACGCGCAACTGGACAGATTGTGCTTCCCCCTCGCTGTGTCGGATTGGTTGAACAAGGAAGCTGAGGCATCCGAAGCCGAATAATTTATACTTGTTTCGTGTAGAAGCGAAAACATATGAGGATGCAGCGGGTAAATTGACCGCATCCCTTCCCGCTCGAACCTAATAAATGGTGGGCGGTACAGGATTTGAACCTGTGACCCCTACAGTGTCATTGTAGTGCTCTACCGCTGAGCTAACCGCCCGGGAGTCTTCCTCTCGAATAAATCAGAATACCCGCGCAATGGGGGTCCACAAAATCCGAACCGACCTAGCTGACAAACCAGAAAGTCTCTCAATGACAGTCTGAGCAAGTGGGACCTTAAAGTCCGATAGAACATGGCAAATCAGAAAGCCAATCAGAGACCTTCTGGGCAAACGTGACTCAAAGTCCGAACCGACCTAGCTGACAAACCAGAAAGTCTCTCAGAGACCTTCTGGGCAAACAATACCATAAAATAAAAACATGCGGAATGCAATTCTCATGGTCGCCATTTAAACTAATTATCTGCGATCAACCCAGCTAAACGGCTTAAGCCATTAGGTTTCACCGCAGATCACGAACGCACCGATTCCTGCTTCGCCTGAATTTCACTAATAGTCGTCCAGGTTGGTGAATCAATAGATCACCCCAGAATTGAGTCATTACCAATGCCTTTTTCATTTAATTTAATTATTCGCAACTCGATGAAAAAGTCTGGTCTAAGAATTTCTCTTCAAATGCTGATCACCACTGGAGACTATCCAAAACGAGACAATAAATCGCTAGATTTGAGAGCCTCATGCGTCGACCTCTAGGTTAAGCGTCTGACGCTCGATCCGGCGGTCCGGCACCAGCCAATATAAAGCAACTCCGACAATTATCGCGCAGGACGCCAAAGGAGAAACCCAAGCCAGACCTATCGCAAGCGCATAAGCCACCACCGATATCTTGCCTTTGAAGTCCTTGCCGATTGCCCGCGCCAGCTCAGAATCCGGCCCATTTGCGCTCACCAGCATCCTTCCCAGAACGAAATAGGCGAGCCCCGCCATAAGTTGCAGAAATGCGTAAATCGCGACTAACAAAGGCTGAAATCCGTACATCGCCAGCCATGCAGTGACCGGCGGCACCAGCGAAAGCCAAAAAAGCAAATGAAGATTCGCCCATAAAACTGCCCCCGACACTCGCATTCTGGAATGAAGTAAATGGTGGTGGTTATTCCAGTAAATTCCAATAAAAATAAAGCTGATTAGATAGGTTCCGACTGACGGCAGAATGAGTAGGATATCGTGGTAAGTTGGTCCATCCGGTCGCTTCAACTCCAGCACCATGATCGTGATAATCACGGCCAGAACTCCGTCGCTGAATGCCTCAAGTCGCCCTTTATTCATTGGATTTCCTCAAAAGAATACTTCTTGAGCGGGAAAAGTCAGTTTCAAGATTTTTTTGAATCTCCTTTGTTAAGCAGCCTCGCTGAAGCGGAGATGGGATGTTTCTGATGGCGATGCGAATTAAATTTACTTCAGCAGAATCCCTCATCATTATAAGATCGGAACCGCCCCGCCCTACGAGCATCCCTCCGGCAGAGGGGAATTTAAGCGGGCACTCACCCCAAATTGCATGTCATGATTTATCGCGTCGACGTTTAGGTCGAAACCAAAAATTCCCATCTCGGGAATATCGGCAGAACTTACGTCAATGTCGACCAATTCGAGTTGTACTGCTCGTCTGAAACCTGTTCCAGCCAATCTACAACTTTTCCATCGAATGTTCCGCAATCGCGATATGGGTCATGGCATTACTGGACGTCGCGCCGTGCCAATGTTTTTCGCCAGGAGAAAACCAAACGATGTCACCCGGATGAATTTCCTCTTTTTCTCCGCCTTCTCGCTGCGTCCAACCCAAACCACTCAATATCATCAGGGTCTGACCTCGCGGGTGGGCGTGCCATGCCGTTCTTGCCCCTGATGCAAACGTAACAATCGCGCCGCGTACGGCAGCCGGAGGTTCAGCTTGAAATGGCGCATCAATTCGCACGTCCCCACTGAACCAATTTCGAGAGCCTATTAGCGATGGTTTGGCACCGTTTCGTGTAATTTGCATCCTGCTTCCATGCATCAATCAACTTATTTATGGCAACTAAATCTTGTGGTGCCCAGGTTTCCACTCTGAATTCTACTCCGGTCAGATTCGACAAGTTGGTGGAAAAGTCTGTCAAAAAAACTTGGCGACCCTAATAAAAATAAAGCAAAAATCCTTATCAGATAAGCTAAAAAATCAGATGCTGCTCGTCATTTTCTCTCTCGCCTACGGATTCCTTGCCTTCATGGCAGCACTCAATTTGATCCTAATGGTGCGGCCAAAACGGACTCGTAACGGGCTCGAAGGTCCCGAAGTTGTGGTCCTGGTACCGGCTAGAAACGAGGAAAAAAATCTAAAAGAACTACTTCCCCGCTTGTTTCAGGCTGAACCTCATCTCAAAGTGTACGTTTTTGATGACGAATCGTCCGATAAAACTGCCCAGGTGGCAAGAGACGAAGGAGCGATAGTCCTCCAACCAAGCAAGCCGTTGCCTCAAGGCTGGACCGGCAAAAATAGAGCCTGCGATACCCTCGCAAAAGCAGCAATGGAAGATTCCGACGCCAATTGGATCATTTTTCTGGATGCTGACACCCGCCCTGGACCTTTATTCATCCCGATTTGCCGCGCTCTTGCCGACGAATGTCCATCTAATATCGGCGTCATTTCAGGATTTCCAAAACTTTCGCCAGGAGCCGCTTTCGAGCCGCTATTCCTCGCGTGGGTGCCGTGGGTATTGCTCACCACCAATCCATTTGGTATAGCCAGCCGAACCGGGATTGGCCATAACCAATTTACAAATGGTCAGTTCACTCTTTGGCGCAAGAAAATTTATGAGGACCTGATGCCCAATGAGGCTCTCAAAGGAGTCGTGCTGGAAGACGTGCATATCGGCAGGCTTCTAAAAAAGCGCAAAATCGGGCTGAGGGTTTTGAATATGTCGGAGCATTTTACAACTCACATGTACGACACCTGGCGGCAAGCCTACGATGGCCTTAGCAAAAATGCATTTGATATCACCGGGAACGCATGGGGGACTTACGGTCTGGCATTACTCATGCTTGCGCTTGGGTTCGGATGGGTTTTTGTGGGGCCGTTTTGGTATCTGCCCTATGGGCTTTTGTGCCTGAGCGGGATATTTGTTTTCTGGGTGGGCGGCATGGGCATCATAATGGGTTTTGCAATGCCGATCGTCTTGCTAATCGCCGCGTGCACCCTGATTCGAAGCGCATCGTGGCGAATGCACGGAAAAGTGACGTGGAAAGGCCGCATCATTTCTTCTTCGCCCGATGAGAAGAAAAGTTAGTCGCCTAAATCGTACTCAAGCGTGTCTTCAGGGATTGGGATATTGGCTTGCCGAATGAGTTGGATAACTATGCACGCGGCCACAATGATACCTGCGACCAACCCAATACAAGCGGCTATGACGCTTGGTCGAAGCCCCCAACTGTATGTATCAGTATCGGGAATATGGGCTGCTCCAGGAGTGAAAATCGGGCCGAAAATCCATCCTAATATGAAACCGCAAACGGGCAAGTACACAAATAGAAATGGACCAAGCCAAGGATTATCAAATTTCGGTTTCTTCATGAATCCGTTTTTATTATAGCACCCAATTATTAGTCGACAAATTTGAAATTTTAAGGAAATAATAGCAACTCTTGGAGAGCAAAACTCGTCGAACTAATTAGTTGATCCAGGTAGCTTGCAAAAGTTGGTTGAGATGCAACGTGAAGATTCAGGTATGAACTTCAAGGAGGCTTAAAGATTAGTAGTCTGAAAGTATCTTGGGCACCGCGTGTTCCCGCAAGCATTTATGTGGCGGAGAAAACAAACGGCGATTACCTTTAATTCGTTGGGAGCGCGGGCTTTTTGCTCGCCTCCCTATTTTTTTGTCCGCTTCAGCTTAACTAGCTACGGCGAAAGTTAAGCTCACTTAAGTGAGCTTTTTTTTTGCCGGATATTAAAGGGAAATGCTTTCAAACGGAGTCGTGCGCTCCATCAAAGTTTGAACGGCGCGACGCGAATCAAGATGACCTTCCAAAATCAAATGCACCGACTCCAAAATTGGAGCAACTACCGAAAATCGTTTTAGAATTTGGATTACAGCCGCGCTAGTCGGAACCCCTTCCGCCACTTGCCCAATTTCCTCCAGCGCATCGCTTAAGTTTTTTCCTGATCCGACCGATCGTCCCACGCGGTAATTTCGGCTTAGCGATGAAACCGCGGTCGCGAATAAATCGCCAACTCCAGCAATCCCAAGAAATGTTTCGGGCGAGGCGTTCATCGCTCTGCCAAGTGCGATCATTTCCCGCAATCCTCTTGCGAGTAAAGCTCCTTTGGTATTGTCGCCAAATCCTAAACCATCGCTGATGCCAGCCGCAATTGCGAGCACATTTTTAAGGGCTCCGGCTAGCTCAAGCCCAACTACGTCCTGGCTTTGATAAACCCTAAAACTAGGTGACATAAACGCCGGACGAATCTTTTCCGCAGTCTCTATATTGCGAAATCCAACCACGGCTGCAGTTGGAATCCCGCGCACTATTTCAAGGGCCAGGTTCGGACCACTGATGGCCCCTACTTCGCAATCCGGCAGAACTTCGGAGATCATCTCGCCAAGAAGTTGCCCTGAAACTACCTCCAATCCTTTGGAAGCAAGAACAAGCGGTGCTTTGCGAAGCACCGATTTAACCGATTCAATATGCAATACAGATCGCAAAGCCACCGCAGGAACCGCCGAAATCACAAAGTCGGCCGAATCCCTGCAGTCTTCCAAATTCGCCACTGAAACTTCCTCAGGCAATATAAATCCAGGAAGGTATTTAAGATTTTCTCGCAGCCGCTGGATTGAATAAACTTCGTCCGGATCGCGCCCAAGCAGCTGAACCTCGGCGCCATTTCGCGTAAGAAGAATCGAAAGAGCCGTGCCCCAACTCCCGCATCCTAAAACAACGATCCGCATCACCAAAAGAATACTGAATCGGAGGAGATTATTCTTCCAACTGACCTATAAATGGTACAAAGACTGACAAATCGAAGCCGGAGTTTGAGCATCACGCACGGCTGTAACCGCAAAAACAGCTAAATGTGTGTTCTTTGGCAAAGTGATGGTCTTAGCTCCGCGCGGCACTTCAACTTCCAACTTAAACAAGTAAATGTACTTGTAGGTGTCCAAATTACCGTCAGTGGTAATGCGATGTGTTGCATTCCAAGCAACCGGCGTTTTGAACATGTATTCAGGTTGAAAATCAGGTTGATCCCACTGCAATTTTCCGTTAACCATTCGATTTTCCCACTGGGCGATTCGCTTGTCGTATGCAGGCACTTCAAACCTTTGCGATAAATACCCCGATTTAATCGAAATATTTTGAGACCCGGAAAGCGAAGTTGCAAGGACCTCCATTCGATCCGCACCTGCTGGCACTTTTATCACCTGACAATTCGCCAAGAAATAATTTTTCTGAGTTGAACCTAATTTGAAAGGAATTCCTCCAGAATTGATTTGCGCGTGCCATAAAGTGGTCGGAATAAGATAGCGAATCCCGGGGCCCTCCACCACCGGTGGAATCGCCTGCGTGCTTGCGGTTAGGTTAGAAGTGAAGTTTGCTTTTCCGACCAGCGAAGCTGCCAAAGGCAATTTCAATTCCCAGGTTGTTGCTGGCAACGTATAGCTTGCTTCTGGCGGATCTAAATCCACCATAAAAGCTCTTGGTTGCCAAGGCTTGAGCGTGAACTCAATACGATTTCCGCTGAGAGACATTGCTTCACGGCGGTGAATTATGTTCTCCTGACCATTAACTTCGGTCACCGATCTGATCCCACTTACGAATGAAATAGAAGCTTGATGGTGCAAAATTCCAGCCCTTTCAAAAACTTTAATGATATAGGATCGACCGTCTTCTTGCTTTTTCACGGATTCAATTTCGACTGACGGATCATTTGATTTAACAAATGAAAAGCTTGATCCAAGCGATCCGGCATGGGTAGAACTTTGAAGCGCAACTAACGGTCGATTTAAGGCAATCGCCTGATTATCGGTCTCGGTTCGCCAACTTCCCTTATGCGGGATAATCGAAACTGTAAAATGATGTATTCCAAGATCATTTGTGCTCTGATAATGGAAATTGCCATTATCTTTGGGGGTATGAATCAGCGAAAGTCGCATCAGATTATCGGTTGGTTTGTCCCATCCGTATTTGCAATCCGTTGCCAGCGAAACGCCAAATTTATTGTCTGGCTCGCTTAGGTCCGCCCATTTTTGAGCAGGCACTTCATATTTTTTATCATAGTCGTTGCCGCGCTGAATAACTCCAAGACCAAGGTCATAACTTGCTTTTGGATTTGAAATATCTAATGGGAAAGTCATTTTCAGTAGCGTATCCATAGAATGCCAATCCACTGTATTTTGAATATCGATTCTATCGTTAGCCGCGCAGACCTTTACGATCTGGCTAAAAGTTGAGCCATCGCATTTGCGCGTGATTTTAAATCCGACCCATTCCGGCGAATGATTTACGGGAACAATCTGAGCCGGTCCACCAACCGTAGATCTTGCGGCTGAAGTTTCCACAGCGTATTTGATTTCCCATTCCGGCCAATCCGGAGAGTAATCATCGCGCAATTCAAGCTGGATAGGCGATTTTAACAAGTCTTTGTTAAGTTGCTTGTCATAAATTTGCTCAATGTCCCCATTTCCGTTGATGGCAACGTCATACTTCGAGTTTGAAAGTTGATGCCCATGGATAGAAACCGTACTCACCGGTTTTGAACCGCTCGTATCTGGCAAGACATGATAAACGGCAAATCCGACCGACGGAACCGTTGCCGAAAAACTAAGCTGATTCCCGTTCAAATTTGCAGGAACGCTTTGCCGATTCGAAGACAAAACCTTTACTTTATGCCAAAAAGAAGGTAGTTGAACGGTTGCATTAACTTCGCCTTTTCGCTCGATTCCCATCGGGTTATAAACCACAATCGGAACGCCCGGGCCTTCAGTGTTCATCGCACCTGTGACTACTTGAAGTGATTCCTTTTCGACGTCGGCAAATTGATTTAGCGACAAAACTTCATCGTTCCACGAAAATGGATAAACCTGAGGAATGGACGTGCCGGTTAAATCATCGTGAAATTGGTGCCAGAGAAATCGAATCCACGCATCCCGAAGCTCTTGAGTGGGATAGTTCATCCCTCCAAGCCAATCAGCGATTGTGGCAGACCTTTCGGCAGAATCGGCAAGATTTTCATTTTCGCGGTTAAGCAATTTCATGGCCGCTTGGCCGGTATAGCATCCAGTTCCATGAGTTGTCAAAACCAGTTCTCCGTTGTAATTTGGCAACGCCTTGAATTGCTCCATGTTTAGAGCGTGATATAACTGATCCGATGCTGCGCTGAGTACTTTGATCGGACCGGGATTCTGCATCGCCGCTTCCATGTCTTGAACTGATTTTTCTGTTGGCGCCCCGCCGGTGTCTCCCGTCCCTTGATATCGATAAGCTACAAACGCTCCGCTTTTTGTCCCAGTGGATTCAATATCCTTGAGCAACTTGCTATCCGAGGTGAAATCTGGCGATAACTCGGTTGTGTAAGAATGCGGATTCAAAGCCGCATAAATCGTGGAACCATCCACACCCGTCCAACTTCCAAATGGAAATGGAATCCCAGATGCTGAACCCCAGGTTAGTTTTTGGGTTGAAAATCCGATCAATCCGCAAAAATGCGCGATTGAAGGAAGAGCGTATCCAAACCCAAAACAATCTGGCAAGAATAGGTCATCGCTTGTGACGCCAAAGTTTTGCTTCCAAAATCGGTTTGCGTATAAGGTCTGTCGAATTAAGGATTCTGGACTTGGCAAGTTGACATCGCCCGCAACGATCGCACTGCCCGCTACAAACCAGCGTTTTGCAGCAATCTCTTTTTTAAGTTCTTGAAATGCATCTGGATAATATTCCTTAATAAACATATACCGAATTGCACCTTCAAAATTGAAATTGTAATCGGGATATTTCTTGAACAGCGCAAAGTTATCGTTATAGGTCTTTGGGATGTAATCGTTGATCGTGGATTGAATGGTCCATAGCCAATTCGTATCAAGATGCGCGGTGGCTACCGTATAATCCGTTCCTTGCACGGTTGAAGCTTGTGGCGTTTGGTTTGTTTGAGGTGATTTCGTCAGTAAAGTGGCAAGGGCAAGGGCAAGCATCATACCATTAATATTAACCCAACTTCAGGATAATTCTCCAATCGACCCAACTAGGTCAGTATGAGATCGGCAAAAAACTCAATTCACTCGCTCAGACCGCGTAAATAAAAATTCCGCTTATTCCGGATGGATAACTCATCAGGCGCAAGCGGAACGAATTTAACTGATCTTTATTTTCTGCGGCGGACGACTACCAGAGCAGCAATTCCAAGTGCAATGATTGGCGCAGGCTCAGGAACCGGCTGGACCCCGCTAACATTTGAGATCCAGGCTAAATCTTGATAAGTATCTGCCCAACCTGACACGTCGCCATAGAAACTTGTTACCGCACCCTCATTATTCGGGGATGCGACGTAAGAACCAACGCCCGCTAGCTCCCACTGACCATTCACCTGAGTAAACATGCCTGATCCGCTATCACCGTTTGCAAGGCAACCTTCAAGATGTAATGGGTACGGACTTGAACCGAGGAAACCTAAAGTATTAGCTGTTCCCTGGGGATTATCAAAATCAGCAATGTATCCGGGTAAGAAGTTGCCGGTGCCTTGCCCGTAATTTAGCGCATCAACAACGTTTTCAAAACCGCGACGCAACGTATTGTTGGTGATAATGTCCCCGGTTAATCCAGTTCCAGTAGCTCCGTATCCCACTGATGCAACTGTGCTTCCAATTGAAACCGCACTTCCGTCCAGACCGAGAGGAGTAACGTTCGTAACTCCCGCACCGGTTAGGTGGATCAAAGCGATATCGTGATCAAGGCTCTGACTTTGGTTAAATAGAGGATCTATAAAAACTTGATCGTAATCGTAAGAAGGTGAATTGACACTCAGGTCATCCGCGAGCCTAAAACCTCGATCTGGATTTGAAAGGGTGTTCAATAATGCTTGGCCCACATGTCCTGCTGTCATGATCCAATTCGGAGCAATAAGAGTTGCGCTTCCCGATTCGTCGGCTCCATATACAAATCCAACACTTTGGAAATTAGTATCAGCAAAGCCTGTATATTCGCTATCGGCAACGTCGTCCCGAATAGTACTTGCAGCCGCTGACCCAACTAGTAAAGATATAAGAGCAATGCTCCATCCACTTCTAAAATTCAATAAATTTTTCATTCCCGTCTCCTACTTATACTTTAGCTCACCTTTGTAACAGTGTGTGCGAAAGATTTGCAAAAACTAGTATTTTTACCAGGAAAATCGTTATATTTTTGAAGCTGGCTTTTGGTCAGTTACACAAGCCTCGTTGTGAGCACTAACGTAATATGAACGAGCTTCAAATCCAACTGCAGCTGCAACCAAGCATAACAGAACTGCAGATTCAATCGTGACCAGTCGTAGAGTTCTCAAGTAATTTCGCGCATAGATGGTGGCTGATTTGTCTTTTCCAACCGCGCTTGATACTGCCATAACCGTCGCTTTAGCACTTGCGAAGTCGACCCGTGCATTCCTGGAAAAGAGATAACCGACAATTACGTTCAACCGATCCCGATATGTGCTTGTTCCAGAAACGAACGCAATTGCGCTTTTGCTAGGTTCTTTAATCAACGTGAATGCTCCTTTTGAAGTTCAATTTCAATAATTTTCAGACCAGAATAGAACTGATACTTAACCGTATTTAAATTCTTATCAAGTTGTTGCCCAATTTCCGCCAAAGTCAAGCCGTCGTAAAAGTAAAGCGTCACAACCCTATGTTGAGATTCAGACAATAAACTCAGACCGGTTGAAACGTCAAGTTGAAGGTCGATTCGGTCATAACTACGCGTCGAATGCTGATCTGCCTCTTCCGCAGTTAAATCGCCAGCGCCGATTTCATCGCTTTTTCTTCTTCGAGAGCTTTCGAAAAGTTTGTACTCGGCAATCGAAAATAGCCAGGTTTTGAATCCAGATCGACCTTGAAAATCATTAAGCCCTTGCCACGCGGCTAACGAAGCCTCCTGCAAAACGTCGTCCACGTCGGCATGGGTGCCTTTTCTCAAAAGCCAGTTGTTGAGTTTTGTACTATGAAGATTCCATAGGGCATCAAAACTGTCACGATCTCCGGCCCGGGCTTTTTGCAAAAGCCGGTCCTGGCGACCAATATCAAACACATTCAAAAAGCCGATCTCATTTAACTGAAAATTAGAACGGTCGAATCCGCGACGGGAAGAATTTTCAGTGCGCTCCAATTGAGGTTTTTTGGTTTGCAAAGGTCATCCTCCCGCGTGGATCTTTGGTTTATCTTCGGCGTCTAGCAGCTAAAATTGCAATTCCTGCAAATGGAAGTAGCCCAAAGAATCCGGATGGGGCTGGCACCGGATTAATAACTAGATCGTAGCTTGCGGATACAAACGCATCACCAGCATAAACGAACGTATCTCCAACCGGTTGTTGCTGTCCATTATAATCCGGAACTGTTGTAAATCCCCCCAGCACAGCTGGCGAATCGGTTGACGAAAAAAGAAAGCCGTCAAGAGTTGCTCCAGATGCTAAAGTCCCTCCGCCCCAGTGAATTCCGTAGCCGTCACCAGAATCGCCGTGGGTGATCCCGTCTAGGGTCCACCCGGCAGGGGTGCCCACCGAAGTCGGCATTGTTGGCAAATAATCCTGACCCGGATTCCAGGCATACCAAAGAGTCCCAATCCCGCTCGTCCCCGTATTAGTAATGCTAATGTCGTAGTTGTAAACGTTTCCGGTTTGGGAAAGCAGGGTGATGAAGCCAGTTGCCGACGTCGTCTGAGCGATTGCTCCCACGCTAATTGTCGCCAGCGCCAATACAACGGCTGATTTTGAATTAAGTTTCATTTGTCTCCTTTTAAACAGTATCCGCCTGACGACGGATTAATTGTTTCATTCTTTGAGTAGGATTCGGAGTTCGAAAAGTTGGTTTAATTTGTTAGGTTTTTTAAATCCGACAACTAAATATTCGAAGTTCTATAGAAATTTGTCAAAATTGAAATAACTCATGGTACTTTTTTCATTTCTTCCTCATACGATTCCTTCCAGTTTGATGAAAACTTCGGCAGCCCGTCCAACCCAGATGTATACCGATTCTAATTTTAGGTTCGAGTTTTTGTCACCAGGCCTAGTCCGCATCGAAGAAAAAGGACCAGAAGGATTTGAAGATAGAGTTACATTTAACGTTTCAAACCGAAAATTCTCACCAACCCAAGTAACCACTTCGGCAAACGCGGATGGAAAAACTTATGAGACCTCGCTACTAAAAGTACTTGTGCCCAGCGATCCATCCCAAAAGATTGAGGTTGAAAATCGAAACGGCAAGGTGATATATTCCTTTGACAAGAAAATGCCTGCTCCGCAATTTTTGCCAGCGCCAAGCTCCCCAGCCGATTTCGTTATGCCCGATTCGCCCAGGCTCATCCCTCCACCTTGGGGCGCAACTCCTGAGCTGTCAAATAGTAATTATTTGCCCGCGACCTCTGGTTGGGATACTTCAAATGATTCTCCTGATGTTTATGTTTTTGTAGAGCCTAACTACGCTGACTTAAGAACCGATTATCTCAATCTTTGCGGACACACCGAGTTGCCCCCGCTTTTTACTTTTGGATTTTGGAATAGCCGTTGGTTTCCATATAGTGAATCCACCGCACTTGATGAAATAAATCAATATCGAAAACGAAAAATACCGCTGGATCTTTTCACGTTGGATACCAACTGGCGAGTCGGCGGGTCACATGGATATGCGGTCGATCAAACTTTGTTTCCAAACATGAAAAGATTTATGTCCGAAGCTCATGGCTTGGGAGTCAAAATCATGTTTAACGATCATCCAGAGCCGGTAGGTGCCGCTTTGAGCCCAAAGGAATTGTCCTACCGCCAGTGGGGATTAGACAGCCAATTCGCCAACGGACTCGATGTTTGGTGGTTTGATCGAAATTGGTCGACTCATTTAGGTCAGCCGATGCCGAAAATGCCTCTTGAAGTTTGGGGAATGCGCCTTTATCATGACATGACCCAAGCCTATTATCCAAACCGCCGGCCATTGATCATGACTAATGCCCAGGGGATAGACAATGGGTTTGCAGATTATGCGCCAAACCCGGCTGCCCATCGCTATCCTATTTGGTGGACTGGCGATACTCAATCTACATTCGAATTCTTGCAGCGTGCTGTTGCAAATTGCCTCAATCAAGGAGTGGAAACCTTGTGTCCCTACATCCACGATGATCTTGGTGGGCATATTGGTCCCCCCACGCCGGAACTTTATACTCGTTACCTTGAATACGGTTGTCTGTCGCCCGTTACTAGAGTTCACTGCACTTTCCGCCAAACCCGTTTGCCTTGGGATTTCGGACCGAATGCTCTGAAAATCGTGACTCAATACATCAAATTACGTTACCGTTTATTGCCCACCATTTACAGCGCAGCTAAAGTTAATCACGATACTGGCGTTCCAATTCTCCGCAGGCTCGATTTGTACTATCCTCAAACCCCATCGACAGCTTTAGACACGGAATATTTGTTGGGAGACAGCCTTCTAGTGGCTCCCATGCTTCAACCTTTGGTTCCAGTTTCGCCGCCCATTCCAGCTTCTATGTTCCCAAATGGTTTGAGTGCTCAGTTATTTGATAATCCAACCCTAAATGGCGAGCCTATTTTACAGCGAACCGATGCCAATGTTAACTTTGATTGGGGTAATTCCGCGCCCGATCCAAAAGTGCCTCAGACAAACTTTAGCGTTATCTGGACAGGGTCGATGAAACCTGTGACCGTAACTGGCGATTATATTTTTGCCGTAACAAGTGACGACGGCGCAAGGCTCTTCATTAACGGAAACAAAATAATCGACGATTGGGGACCAGAAGACGGCACCACCCGTAGGGCCACCGTCCATTTAAATGCCGGACAGTCGATATTGGTGCGACTGGAGTACCAACAGCTAGGCGGGGGAGCTTTCTGCAAACTTGAGTGGTTGCGGCCAACCGATTTAAAAGTAAATGCAAGTCGGAGCGTGTGGCTTCCGCCAGGCCAATGGAACAATCTTTGGACTGGAAAAATTGACAAGGGCAACAAATGGGTCGTTGCCCCTACGCCATTAAATCAGTGCCCAATGTGGATGAAATCGGGCAATTTCGTGTTCCTTGCACCACCGATGCAATTCACTTCCCAAAAACCAATTGATCCGATCACTATTGATGCATATCTGGGTACCAGAGACACTGATTATTCAGCCAATTATTATGAAGACGACGGCATTTCAAATCAGTACCGTCAAGGAAATTTTGCAAACACCAAAGTGCAAATTCATGCATTAACCAATAAGATATCAGTCAAAATTTCACCCAGAATGGGCGGATTCCTGGGAGAAATTCCAAATCATAGTTGGATTCTAAAACTCCACCTAGCAAAGGGAAAGCATATTATAGGTTCAGCAACTTTAAATGGGATGCATTTGAAGACCGAAATAATGCCAACTAGTGGAACCTCCAAGCCAATCGTATTGGAAGGTGCTGGATATTCGGGTCCAAGTCTCAGCGGACAAACGATTCAGATTTTCCTCGGAAGGCAACCTTCTCAAAAAAGTGAGACCCTTATCTTGAGAACTAATTGATCTTACGACTCTCCAATGGATTGATGCCAGTTAGGGCGAAGTAGCTCCGCAAGATAGCAACGACCCCTTTCAAGTTGCAAGTCTCGGAGCGGTGCCCTTTAGATTTCCCAAATTCCCCTCCAGCGGTAGGGTGCGCACTTCTGAATTTCCCGCCATTAGGACGAGGTGGTTCCGGAGTCCTTTTTAAGCAATTTTGCAAACGGTTTTGGGACAGTTGAGCGAATATTTTCTGTCTCGAGAAACTCCTGTTCGGCTACTAGCAAATCACTTCTTGTAAGGACTCCAAACACGGTCAGGTCTGCCGAACTCATCACAACCGGCAGCCTTCCGATCCGATTTGAAATCATCAAATTAGCCGCGAGGCGCAGATTAGCGTTGACATCAATATGGATCGGAACATTTTGGACAATACTTTCTAAAGTTGCTTCGGGCTCATTTTTTGGAGACAAGATTTCCCGGGTTGTCGCGACTCCCACCAGTTCATTTTTCGAATTTACCAACGGAAATCCTTGGTGGTTAGCGACTTCTGCCACGTCGGCAAGCATTCTGCGAGCCTCAAGCAAGGTCAACGAGCTTTGCAAAACGATAGCTGGGGTGCTGCAGTAATCCTTGACCTGAGCGCTCGCTAAAGGATCGGAGCGATATTCGGACGGAACCACAACTCCTCTTCGGAAAATTTTCTCAGTCATGATGGTTGTGGAAGACATTGATCGCGCTACCACCGCAGCTGCGGTGCATCCAACTAAAAGTGGAACTGCCCCTTGTAATTGTTGAGTTGTTTCTAGGGCGAATACGATTGAAGCTAGAAGTGCCCCCGACGCCCCCGAAAACAGCGCCGCCATTCCAACTAAACCAATTACTTGGGCATCGATCCCCAACCCCGGAAAGGCATGGGAAACGGTTAACCCCAAATAACTTCCAAGGCACCCGCCAATTGTGAAAATAGGAGCCAAAGTACCACCGGAAGTGCCACTACTCAAGGCAAAGAGCCAAGAAATCATTTTCCAGAAAAACAAGGATAGGAGCAACGCAACCGTGAATTTGCCTTGCAAAAAGCCATCGATATTGTCATATCCTATTCCTAAGGATCGAGGTTGAAGCAGACCAATAATGCCGACGATTACGCCCCCTAAAGCTGGCCACCACATCCAGTGGATTGGCATCCTATCGTAATTGTCTTCCACCCAATAAACCGCCTTGGAGACAATAACCCCTAGCCCGCCCATGACAAGTCCAAGAACCAGGGCAAATGCAATGTTTGAACTGGGCAAAACGTTTGGGATTTGTTCCATCGGAAAAGTTGGAGCGTGCCCTTGCACGGCCGTGCGAAAAGCCATCGCCGTTGCTGATGCAATTGCCACCGGAGCTAACGATCTTAAACGAAATTCAAATAGCAGCAATTCAATCGCAAGAAGCACCGCAGAGATTGGAGAACCGAAAATTGCAGTCATGCCTGCGGCCGCTCCTGCCGACAGCAAGATTTTTCGTTCCGTCCCAGTGCATTCAATCCATTGACCAACTAGCGACCCCAGCGCGCCGCCGGTTGCGATAATCGGACCCTCTGCCCCAAACGGACCACCTGTACCAATTGCAAATGCTGAAGAAATGGGTTTAAATAAAGCAACTTTCCAGGAAACTCGGCTACTGTTGGTCAGAATTTGCTCCATTGCTTCTGGGATTCCGTGACCCCTAATCGCAGGACTCCCGTACTTCGCCATTATCCCTACAATCAAGCCCCCAATCGCAGGAATAAAGATGCTCCACCAGGCCAGCTTTGCCTGGTACGGAGAAGTATTCGCGTAAGAATAATGGTGGAAAAAAGAGATATTGGTGACGACGTGAATGAGCGCAACCAATACAACTGCAACAATATAGGCGAGCAATCCGATAACTGCTCCCAGCACACACATTATTAAAATTCGACCTCTTTCAAAGGCCGGAGTCGTTTGTTTTGAATTCACAGTCGAAGATATTATATCTTATCACGATATAATCAGAGTATGGGGAACATTTCAAAGAAAGACTACATTAACTTGTTTGAATTTCGAATCATGCTTCGAAAGTTTCTCTCATTTTCTGAAAAAGTTGCCGAGCAAGAGCATATTTCTCCCCAGCAACATCAATTGCTTCTGGCTCTAAAGGGTCACCCCGACCAAGAAGCGCTCTCGATTACCGAAATAGCACAAGCCCTTTTGATAAAGCATCACTCCGCAGTTGAGCTCGTAAATCGATTTGAAAAAAGTGGCTACGTGGTCAGAGAACGAAGCAATCTCGATAGACGCGTAATCCACGTTAGAATTGCCCCAAAGGGCGAACAGATGCTGGAAAAACTATCCATTCGTCATCTCGAAGAACTTCACGCCTTAAAAGCTGCGTTTGGCAAGATAAACCACAAATAGCAAGACTCTACGAGTATTTATTCTAGATGTGGAAACATTTTCTTACTTTCAAACAGTAATCTTGCCGACATGGTTTCTCTCATCGCATCCCTAATTCTTTCTCCGGTGAACATTTTGCCAAATCTAACTTTGACAAGTTCGCTTGATTTCCAGCAACAAGGACCGCAATTTGGTCAGCAAGGCAGGAGGCGTCCTCCCGGAGGGGCTCCAGACGCCTCGGCAGCTCCGACTGCGCCGGCAACAACACCAGGAATAGAATCAATGGCCCAACGGGATAATCGACCAGACCGGTGGGTGCAGACTCATCACTCCATAACCATCAATGGCCAACAAATAAACTACACTGCAACTTGCGGATATTTGCCGGTAGCAAATCGTGATGGGACGGTTCAGGCTAACATGTTTTTCGTTGCTTACACCAAAGACGGCGAAGATGCCCACAAGCGACCAATTACGTTTGCCTTCAATGGCGGGCCTGGTTCGAGCTCAGTCTGGATGCATATGGGAGCAATTGGGCCCGTGCGCGCTGAAATGACTTACCACGGTTTTATGCCGAAACCTCCATTTAGATATACCGATAACCAAGAATCTTGGATTCCTTTTACCGACATCGTAATGCTTGACGCAGTTGGCACCGGATACTCCGAAACGGTAACCCCGGGGGATCGGCAATTTTACAACGTTCAAGGTGATTTAGGCGCTTTCACTTCCGCCATAACCCATTACGTGACCGATGAAAATCGGTGGCTCTCACCCGTGTTTGTGGCAGGCGAAAGCTATGGCGGATTTCGCGTCGCTGGTCTCAGCAATTCCCTCCTTCAGGCCGGAGTTGCATGTAGTGGAATAATTTCCGTATCTGGAGTTTTGAATTTTCCGACCATTGACGGCGGCAAAGACAACGACCTTCCATTCATTTCGTTCTTGCCTTCGGAGTGTGGAGTTGCTTGGTACCATAAAAAACTATCTCCAGCTATGGAGGGAGATTTGCTCGGCACCATCAAAAAGTGCGAAGATTTTGCCCGAGGTGAATATGCTCACGCCTTAATGATGGGGTCTGATCTCAGCGCGGCTGATAGAGACCACGTCGCCGCCGAGCTAAGCAGCTACATGGGAATTTCCAAAAAATTTATTCTCCAAGCAGATCTGAGAGTTCCAGAATTCGAATTCATGGGAAAACTGCTTGCCGATGAGCACACGAGCGTGGGAAGATATGATGCCCGCGTAACTGGATATATCGAAAACACCACTCGTCCGTCGCCAGATTACGATGCGAGTGACGCCGCTTCTTCTCCTGTGTTTACCGCAGCTTTCAACGACTACATCAAAACTCAGCTTAAATTTGATAACCCAATGGCTTATAAAATCATGGGCGGAGTACCGGGATGGGACGAAGAAACGAGTAACGACACAAGCGACATGCTAAGGCGCGCAATGACAGAAAATCCCACAATGCAAGTTATGTTTGCATTTGGGCGATTCGATCTAGCTTGTCCTTACTTCGGCACCAGGTACGTGGTGGATCACATGCAAGAACCGGCAGCATTGAGGAGCAACATCCATTTCCAATATTATCCAGCCGGTCATATGGTGTACTTAGACACTCCAAGCCGGATTAAATTGCAGAAAGATGTGATGGGTTTTGAGACGGGAGCCGTGGTAGGCGGCGGCGATCCAGCCACCAATCCAGACACTCCAATGTCAAATAAAGGCAACTAGAAGTCGCAACTGAAAGGCCCCTCTTAGTAGGGGGCTTTTTTTCAGACGAGGTCGCAAGGGACACGATTAACTTTGCCGTGGAGGCAAAGTGACCTCGCGGCTTCCATCGAAAGAGTGTGGCAATGCCAGGTTGCTATTTCCGACGTCGAAATACCAAGGCGATCAACCCAAGTCCGAGAATGGCTATAGGTGCAGGTTCTGGAACCGCCTCTTGGTCAATGTTATACCCAATCGCGTCAAGCAAACTAACTTCGCCATATCCTACATTTTCAATCTTTCCTTTCGTCCCGTCCCAATCTTGCACTTGTGCTGGGTTGTGTTTCACCCAATCGCCGTAATCGCCTTTAGTACGTTCAAATTGGTTGTATTCTTCGATGCTGTTGGTTATAGTTCCATCCACTGAGAAGTATGAATGCACCGTTGCACTGGTAGTGAAACTTCGTGTGTTCAGAGCTTGATATCTAAAGAGATCTGCATTTGTAAAAGCACGGCCGACACCAGAGCCGGTTCCTAGCACCTCGTCAATTTCGTGAGCTGCGTCCGCAAAGAGATCGTATTTATTTGGGTCTGGATTGGAGTGCCCCGAAAAGCATTGGCTTCCATCCAGCGCAATGTACCCGTCGTACAACTTGCCTTGAACATTTAAAGTACCAGGGTCTCTGTAGCCGAGAGCGCGGCTATTAGCTGACGCCACATCGACGTTTCTTCCCATATAAGGATCGGCATTTAATTGTTTCAGAGCGGCGGTATCGATAGCATCTTCGCTGGAATCGTTGGTCAATTTAGTCAGATAATTAGCGTAATTTAGGGTATATCTTGCTTTTTCGCTGAATCCAAGCCCCTTGGCGCTTGTATTATCAAAGAATATATTAACAGTTATATTATTAGTGATGAAGGCGTCGTAAAGTTGAATTACAGATTTTATCGTGGCTATTTGAGCGGCGTTAAATGTGTCGGTTGTGCTAAAAGTTGCCTTAATTGTAATTGCACTAGATTGCGTGACCGCACCCACAATTCCGATTGCGATCGATCCTGCTGTTAACCATTTATGGTCGTAAATATTCGAAAAGCAAGAATCTTTATCGATTCTGTAAAAAATACTCATAGGATTTTTACCTAATTAAATCTTACTGCAAAAGATATTGTGAGTCAAGTAGATTTTGAATATTCTTCAGTCAACCTAGTATTTTTACCGGGTTATTGACATTTCCCGAACTACACACGACTCGCTCGAAAGAAACTCGGGCCCCAGAATCCAGAAGAAAACCCTGAGTTAAAACCCTTAATCGCATGCAAATATTTTTGATTTTGGATCTCTAAATTGCCATTTCCATCATAGCTCCGCTGCTCAACGGAAGTTCAAACTAGTTGAACTAAAAAAGTGATAAGGACTCTCTTGCAAAGATGGCGGCTGGTTAAGCGGATATTTGCTGGAAACCCGTCGCCGAACCGCTCGCGACAACTTTAGTTGGCGTTCCGAGAGAAGAATCCTCAGATACCTTAAAACTTACTGAAGTGGGCGGAGCCGACCAAAACAAAGTAACTTTTTCGTTGCCTGAATTTTTGGTCTCATATAAATAAATCAAGCAAGTTTGCACCCACTTAACGTATTAAATAGCAAGAGATGAACAATTAAAAATGGATCAAACGGCTGAAACTGCATTGTTTGGCGCAGGGTGTTTTTGGGGGGTCGAGGAAGCATACAGGATTCTTCCTGGAGTCATCGCAACCACGGTCGGATATTGCGGTGGAACGGCTGAAAGCCCCACTTACAAACAAGTTTGTTCAGATCGAACTGGGCATGCTGAAGTTGTTCAAGTGACTTTTGATCCACTACTTATATCCTATGACTCGCTTCTCGACGTTTTTTGGAGTAATCATGATCCAACCCAGATGAATCGCCAGGGCCCAGATTATGGGAGTCAATATCGGAGCGTTATTTTTTATAACTCGGATGCCCAGCGGCTTGCGGCTGAAGCCTCAAAAGCAGCAATGGATGCAACCCATAGGTTCAATCGGACTATCGTCACGTCGATCGAGCCGGCTCAGACATTGTGGCCGGCAGAAGACTATCACCAAAAATATCTTCTAAAACGCGGTCAGTCTTCTTGCCATATTTAATTTCGAGGTTCGGAGAACTCGGTTAAAATGTCAGCTATTCTTGATTTAGGAAAACTTCCGTTTCGCTTGCCATATTTTTAGAGCACATGGTTAAGCCCTCCCTTGACGTAAGCTAATTGTCGATGAAGCCCCATTCCAACAATCGATTAATTACCCAGTTGCCCAAAGTGGGAATTCGGCCAACAATCGACGGTCGATACGGCGGGGTTCGGGAATCCTTGGAAGAATTCACTCTTGCTATGGCGGATTCAGTCGCAAAATTGATTCAGAAAAACTTGCAGCATGCTTGCGGAGATGAAGTTGAGTGTGTCATTCCCAATTTCTGCATTGGCGGATTTGCCGAGGCCGCTCAATGTGAAAATCTTTTTGCCCGAGAAGGCGTCGGCGTGAGTTTAACTGTAAGTCCCTGCTGGTGTTACGGAAGCGAAACCATAGACCTCGATCCGGTTCGACCTAAGGCAATTTGGGGATTTAATGGCACAGATCGCCCTGGTGCCGTCTATCTTGCCGCGGCCCTTTCAGCCCATGCCCAAAAAGGCGTTCCAAGCTTTGGTATCTATGGCAAAGACGTTCAAGATCTAGGCGACCTTAACATTCCTGCAGATGTAGCAACCAAAATCCTGCGATTTGTCAAAGCGGGCGTCGCGGTCGCGACGATGAGAAAGACTGCTTACCTTTCGATCGGATCGGTTAGCATGGGAATCGCAGGATCGATGGTGAACCAGAGTCTCTTTCAAGATTATTTTGGAATGAGAGTTGAATCGGTAGATATGGCAGAAGTTGCCGGTCGAATTCAAGAAAACCAATTTGATCAAAATGAATTTAAGAAAGCTTTAGCTTGGACCAAAGCTAATTGCCACGAAGGGGCTGATCCAAATAAAAAGCCAAGAAGCCGATCAGAGAAAGATTTAGATTGGGAAACTAGCGTTAAGATGACTTTGATAGCGCGAGATTTAATGATCGGCAATCCAGCACTTGCAGAAATGGAATTGAAAGAGCAAAGCCGAGGACACAATGCTCTTGTCGCCGGATTTCAAGGCCAAAGACATTGGACAGATCACTTTCCAAACGGCGATTTCATGGAAGCTATCCTGTGCTCAAGTTTTGATTGGAATGGCATTCGTCAGCCTTTTGTCTTTGCAACTGAAAACGATTCCCTTAACGGTATTTCAATGCTACTTGGCCATTTGCTTACCGGATCAGCTCAGCTCTTTGCCGATGTTCGCACTTACTGGAGTCCAGACGCGGTGAAAAGACTCTGCAAAGATGAATTCAAAAATCTACCAGAAACTGCAAGCAATGGATTTTTGCATTTGATCAATTCTGGTCCAGCAGCTCTGGATTGGACCGGTGACCAGCAGGAAAATGGCACTCCCACTGTAAAGCCTTGGCACAAAATAAAACAAAATGAGGTGGAAAAATGCTTATCCGCAGCTCGGTGGTGCGCCAGCGACCTTGGCTACTTCCCCAAAGGAGGATGGAGCACCGATTTCACCACCAGAGGCGGGATCAAATGCACGATGTTTCGCTTGAATCTGGTCGCGGGATTAGGTCCAGTTCTTCAAATTGCAGAAGGTAGAACGCTGGATTTGCCAGCGAAAATCCACGAGAAGTTAGACTCGCGGACCAGCCCTGCGTGGCCATCAACTTGGTTCGTCCCAAGGCTCACCGGCGAAGGCGCATTTCGAGACGTTTATTCGGTTATGAACTCTTGGGGCGCAAATCACTGTGCAATTTCAGCTGGTCATATCGGCGCAGAGCTTATCAGCTTAGCTTCTATCTTAAGGATTCCGGTTGATATGCACAATTTAACCGAATCGGATATTTTTCGCCCCTCCGTTTGGAATAGATTCGGAGGATCAGAGAAAACCGGGGCCGATTTTCGCGCCTGTAAAGAATTCGGTCCACTATATCGGTAGGTTCGCAATTGTTAGGCAACTGGGTCAATTTGATCGTTTTTGCCTTGAATCAAATGTTGAATGCTGGAGCTTGCTCGTATTTTGAACAACAGGAGAATGCTCCTTTTAATTGATTGAAAATAATGGAAGGAGCACGCTCCTTCGCATGAGAACTTTTCGCTTCGAATCAAGGGAGTGTTGCGTGACCTCGCTTTTTAATTTTTCAAAGGTGCCAGAAGGTGTTGACATTTGCAAATAATTGTTGTATAAACAGTTCATTGGCAAGAAAGTTTGCCAAGGATTATGCTATGAACAGAACAGAACAGAACATTCGTTCGAAATTCGTAATAGTCTCAATTCTATAGGCTTAGCGAGCAAATTTTCAATTGCTAGCTTTTTAGTTTTTGGGATCATAAGCGCAGCAATTGCCCAAGTGAACGTGGCAAGTATAACTTCAACTTCAGATGCTTTCATCGGAAACGGCTCCGCTATCGTCACCATCAACCTAATTAGTGCACCTGGACCTTCTGAAACAATCAGCCTTTCTTCTTCCAGCAGCGCAATTTCATTGCCTCCCACCGCAGTTGTACCGGTTGGGGCTAGCTCGGTTCAAGTAACTGCAGTAGTTACGGCTCAGGGCAACCAAATTTCCCAGGGTCAAATTAGAGCGGAAGACCCTACCGGACTTGCCGTAGCTGAAAATGTCTGCCTGATTCCTTCTCAATCGTTACTTGCCCTTGCCGCGCCAGCAGTTGATTCCGCTTACGGAGGAAATATCGTGAGAATCCCAACCCAACCTGATGGAATTCCTAGTGCTAGAACTTTAGAACTTGTAGTCGTTCGCCAAAATTCGGACGGAACCGGATTCACAACCCTTTCGCCGGTAACCGATACTGCCTATGTAAACCCGACCTCTACCGATCCAAACAAGCCGATTTCACACTATCAATACGCGTTGCAATATGTGGTGAACGGCACCGTTCTAGTTCAGAGTCCTTGGAGCACAACCGTGAATTCTCAAACTTCGGGGAGTTACATTTCACTTGGAACTGTTCCAAGTTCGGTAAGCGGAGTTGCCTATCTTCCTTCCAGTTCGATGGGCGAAATGCTGATATTCAATAATCAAAGTCTTTATGCAAGTGCGATAAGCCATCCTTCTCAAGGAGGCGGGAATCCATCTTCACTCGGATCTTATTTGGTTCTAGACAGTGCCACCATGCCAAGCGGCTTATTAACAATTTATCGGGCGATTAGTGGTCCAGGAGAACCTCCCATGATTTCAATTCCGTATTCAATCAAAAGTACGGCATCAATTAGAGAATTGGATAGTAGCCAGCTCACTGAAGCTCAATCGGGTAACTGGCCCACTTTTCAAATCAACGTCCCTTCCGGTCAATCTGAGTTGGACCTTGTTATTTCACGTGATGCCAGCGGACCTAATTCGCCGGTTAGGACCATCAAGTTCATTAACCCCAATAGCTTAGGCATAAGTCAAAACGGTCAAACCATAAATGTCGCCTGGGATATGAAGACCGACCAAGGTCAATACCTGGGTAATTACAATGATTCTTACACGGCAACGCCGGAATATAAGCCAAATCCAGGAACGCCAATATCGGGTCCGCCAATGGACAGTTCTTGGATCTGGGCCGCGCCCGACGTTCTAGTTCTTCAAGATAGATTCCAGTATTTTCAGGACACCCAAGGGCTATGGCAGCCGGAAGCCAACTACATCGAGAGCATATTTGTTCCGTTTAAAAATTATGTCGCGGAAAAAGGTCTGAATCTGGTGTTCCTGATCGCGGGGGAAAGTCGAACGCTAAAGGAGTCGACTATGAAAATAATTGACAAATACATGGCTTATAACGCAACTGTGTTTTACGCCAATTGTCATGGTGTGGTAACGCCGCCAGGAAAGCCGACCACGCCTCCCTGGTCAGTTTTTGCAGGAAATTACTATTTCGGTCCCGGTCCGGCTTCCCTTTACCGCAAGTATTACTCGGCAACGCATTTTTTCTCCTTGGCTGACCAAAATTTGCATAATTATTATGTGGCAATACTCAACTGTTGCAATAGCTTGGGCCTAAATCCTAATAACAGCAAACTTGAATACAGTTACGATTCAACCGAAAGCCGATATTTTTCGTGGTTCAACGGGTTCAAGTTAGTCCAGGATCCCTATGAGTTTGGAGCCGGACCCTATTGTTTTGGCTGGAGAAGCAGCGTCCCTCAGCCAATTGCGAACAACGGAAGTGTAAGTGCTTTCGGTATTTGGATGCAGAAGTTTTTTAATTACTCGATGCAAGGCTACACGTTTGGGTACGCGAAAATTCAGGCAGATTACTGGCTCCAACTTTACGGTCTTTACGACACTCTTCAAGACGACAATGGTCACCAGTTTTTTTATTTAAGGCCTGATGGAACGTCCCCAACTAACATTTTTGGAAGCGGTCCCGAAGAGTCAATTTATGACGACAACAGTAACGATGGAACGACCTTGCCATGACTCCTAAAAGTAACATTGTCGATCTGGAAGTGCTGCTGGGGAACGAAATCCGATGCTGAAGGCAGTTCTTATGCTAGTTTTTTGCACAGGCTGGCAACACAGACATATAAATTGGAAATATGAAGGTTTTGACGACTTAGACATGATCGTGAACGGAATTCATTCTATCAGGTTCATGGCGCGTGAAGACAATGTCACTGAAGCTGACTTTGGAAGCACCAAGTTCGGCATGGGCTCGGGGCGAGCAAAGGTGGTCGGAAGGAATTTCAATGAGAAGACATTTTTTATGTTTATTAATCATTTCGCTCAAACCACTGGCCTATGGCTGCCAACCTTCACCAAGAGAGCATGGATTTTGTCGCCTTGCATTGCAGTATTTGTCGAAGGGTGCTCGGACTTCAATGGAGACGTCCCTGTGGGCGGCCTGAGTTTTGACTCGCCGGTAACCAAGGAACAATTTCGATGGCTCAAAAAGCTCGCCCAAGGAGCACAGACAGTAGGAAATAAACCAATGATGATTCCGGTTATGACAGGCAAAACCCATAAATTGAAAGGGGACATAATAAACGATTATAAAATGGAGCGGCTCTACTGAGAACGACGGCTGATTTAGTGGCAGACTTGAACAACCTCAACAGCTTCGGTTTAAACGATAATAACCCACTTGGTTACAATTACGACGCTAGCGAGAGCCGATTACTGTCCTGGTACAGCGGATTCAAATTAATTGAAGACCCGGGTGAGTTTTTTGCAGGACCCTATTGCTTTGGCTGGAGAAGCAGTGTGTCCCAACCAATCTCTAACAATGGCAGCGTTAGTGCCTTCGGTCAATGGACGCAGCAGTTTTTCAACTATGCTTTTCAGGGATATAGCTTTGGCTACGCGGAAGTCCAGGCTGATTATTGGGTGCAATTATATGGACTATTCGATTATTTATTTGACGACCTGTTTGAACATGAGCAATATTACTATGACAAGCCGGATGGAACAAGCCCGACCAATGTATTCGGCTCCGGTCAGACCGAAACAATTTATGACGATGTGGTCTAGGCGGAGCAACTTTACCGTGAATGACAACTTAGAGGACTTAGCCAAGAAGGTCCCCAATCGTTCATGGATCTTGCTGACAATTGGTATTTTGATATGCCAGTGGGCATGTCAATCGTGGCGGCAACATCATGGTCCAGGTGTCGTTTTCGAGGATTTGCTGAACGGAATTCATTCGATACGTTTAGAATCTCGGGAGAATAACATGTTCGAAAGGCCTTATAAACCGAAGGGCCCATTCGGTTTTGGAATTGGGCAAGCTGAAATTACTGGAAAAAATTACAGGGATGATAGTTTATTCGAGTTTATGAGGAATTACGCTTCGATGAGAAAGATCGGTGTTTTCCTCTGGGACCCGGCGGCAAGGCCAGATACCTACTACCCATATCCTGTTACTGCAGTTATTGTGGAACCTTGTTCAGACGATAGTGCCAACGTACCCGTCGGCGGATTAGCATTCATGTCGCCGGTTGACGAGACTGACCTTCGGTCTCTTAGGAACCTTGCCCAGGGGGCGAAAACCGTTGGAAATCAACCAGTAATAGTTCCCGTAGCAACTGAAAGGACTCATCTGTGGAAAGGGCAAGTAATCAAGGACTACAAGGAAAGGCTCTACTGAAATAAAAAGTATTTGAATTTGGATAAATACTTTTTAACTTATAACTAAGCGGTCCGCAAGTTGATGCGCCCCCAGCAAATAATCATCCATAGTAGCGTCTTGATCCTTCTGAAATTATTTTATTATTTTCAGTTTGGAATAGATTTGGAGGATCAGAGAAAAAAATCGGTGCCGATTTTGGCGCCTGTCGACGGACCGGACCTCTTTTCGGCTAGGCCGCAACTTGAAAAATAATTAAGGAATGCCAGAAACCCAATATTCCTTAATTGCGAAATTATCGCACGCGATCAGCGATGGTCCGTCGAATCATCGCATCCGCGATATCCGCGCCGCTTGGATTGTACGTGCCGCTTTCAATTCGACTTCGGAGATCGGCGATAACTTCATCGCGATCTGGCATCTGCTGAACAATTTCAACCACCTGATCCACTAATTCTTTGTCTTTTCTAAGATCAGCTTCGATCCCGATTGTGAGGATTTCCTCAACTATGGCAGGGTGAGATTTGCCTTCCTGAGTTTGAGCCAATATTCTTTTTACTTCTGAGTCTGATATACGCATTTATTTTTACCTATACGCCTTTCAAACAGGTAACCCGGCTTTCTTTCAGATTTTTAATTCTTTTCACGAAAATTAATGATAGTTTCCAAAAAGTTTTAATCTTCAAGACCCTTAGGCTTTGCGTAATCGAGTCACCTCGATCTTGCTCTTTTCTGCTTTGCATTCCATTTGGAACGCTAGCATTATATCTGTCGGCGCATTCCCAAATTTTCTTTAGGGTAACCAAGCATTTTTCTTAGTATTTACCTATTTCTTCTGCCAACTCTTCCAATAATCGGCATCTTCAATCGAAATCGCTTGCTTAGTGATCTTAAACGGATGGAAAGTATCCACCATAACTGCCAGTTCTTCCGTTCGAGTTGCTCCCAGCGAACCTTCAACCGCTCCCGGTTGTGGCCCATGCGGAATTCCGAGCGGATGAAGCGTAATCGATCCTTCCTCGATTCCTTTTCTCGACCCAAATTTATCGTTCACGTAATAAAGCACTTCGTCTGAATCAACATTTGAATGGTTGTACGGAACCGGAATTGCGGCGGGGTGATAATCAAGCATCCTTGGGCAAAAAGAACAAACGACAAAGTTATGGCCTTCAAAAGTTTGATGAGATGGAGGAGGCTGGTGAAGTTTCCCCGTAATTGGCGAGAAATCATTGATGTTAAACGTGTAAGGATACACATATCCATCCCAACCAACTACGTCTAGCGGGTGAAAGCCATAGGTGTACATCGTGAGATGATCTCGGGCCCGAATGAGCACTTGATAATCTCCGCTTTCTTTATGTTCTGGCAACTCCGATGGAGGCATGAAATCCCGCTCGGAAAATGGGGCGTGCTCTAAAAGCTGACCAAATTCATTGCGGTATCGCTTTGGCACATCAACTGGTCCGTAAGATAAAATTGCAAGCATCCTGACGGGCAATTTGTCAAAATTGATCTTGTAGATAGTTCCTCTTGGGATCACAATATAATCACCTGGCTTAAATGAGAGCGATCCAAATAAGGATTCAAGATTTCCCGATCCATCATGGATAAATAAGATTTCGTCGCCGTCTGCATTCTTATAGTAGCAATCCATTTGGTCGCCAACGCAAACCTGATTCCAAACTACATCCTGATTCCCAAGAAGTGGAATTCTGCCTGAAACCGCGTCACCACAAGGCTTAAGCCTTTGGGTTTTCAAATGGAGGTGGTGCAAGGCTCCTTCTTCAAGATAAGTCACTTTCACGCTGCCCCGATCTTCGTACGATTTCACCTCGGTAGGCATATTAATGTGGTACAAAGTGGACATCGGGCCGCTAAATCCGCGGGTCGAAAATACCTGTTCGGTATAGAGCGATCCGTCCGGCTGGCGGAATTGAGTGTGGTGCTTTTGAGGAAGTTTTCCTAACCTAACGTATCGTGACATTTGAAATTTCTCTTTATTATCTTCTACTGACGAAGCAATTGCGTTTGCGCAATCGTTTTTCCTATTAAACCCCCTCCAGGTGGTTCTTTGAACTGCGCCATACTGATTATTTATTTACACAAAGCATTACTCGTTGAAACTTGACAATTAAGTCAACTTTAAAGCATCATATTCGTAGAATAGTCGCTGGACAAATTTAACTGCGCCTAGCTGAAAACCAATCCGATTTTATGTCACTTCTTGAAATTTCAAACTTACACGCCCGAGTTGAGGAAAAAGAAATCCTTAAAGGGCTGAACTTATCCGTGAACGCCGGAGAAGTTCACGCCATTATGGGTCCAAACGGCTCTGGCAAAAGCACTTTAGCAGGTGTGATTTCCGGTCGAAGCGATTACGAAGTCACCAGCGGTGAGATTACATTCAACGGTAAAGACATGCTTGAAATGGCTCCCGAAGTTCGTGCCGGAGAAGGTTTATTTCTCGCATTTCAATATCCAGTTGAGATTCCCGGAGTCACCAACATCTACTTTTTAAGAGCGGCTGTGAACAATATCCGCAAATATAGAGGTCTTCCTGAACTCAGCCCGATTGAACTCACCAAATTTATAAAATCGAAAGCCGATCTCATGGAGCTTGATCCTTCCCTTCTTGCTCGATCGGTAAACGAAGGCTTTTCCGGAGGCGAGAAAAAGCGAAATGAGATATTCCAAATGGCGGTACTTGAACCTAAACTGGCAATTCTGGATGAAACTGATTCGGGATTAGATATCGATGCTTTGAAAATTGTCGCTCATGGAGTGAATACTCTCAGATCGCCGGACCGAGGGATTATAGTCGTCACTCACTACCAGCGCCTTCTCAATTACATCGTGCCCGATTTTGTGCACGTTCTTGTCAATGGCGAGATCGTTAAAAGTGGGGGGAAAGAACTTGCTCTTGAACTAGAAGACCAAGGCTATAACCCATTTGAAACCGAGCTTGCTGGAGTTTAATTCATGCCAGAAACGTTGATCGCTACAACTGGGCTCCTTGTCGATTATCCCCAAACTCGATCTTTGATCGATGCTACCAGTCCATCGATACTCAGCCCTCTTCGTGACCGAGGGTTCAAGAAATTCACCGAGTTTGGAATCCCGACAACCAAAGACGAAGAATTTCGATATATTTCACTAAAAATTCTTGAGGAAGAACACTTCAAGGCTGCTTATGGGGCAATTGTGGATCGGTTCGAGCTTAGCGAAAAGACCGTTACCGGAAAAATCGAAGCAACAACCCTTGCGTTCATCAATGGACAAGCGGCACCAGAGCTGAGCCATCACCACGCACTGCCGGAAGGTATTTGGGTAGGAACTCTTGAAGATGCGTTGCTTGATCATGAAGATTTGGTGATGAGCCACATCGGGAAAATTGCAACGTTAGATGGACGACTGGGTTCAACAAACGACGAACGCTTTTGCGACCTCAATTCTGCATTTTTAGATGAAGGCGCCGTGATTGTGATCGAAGACAACGTTGAGCTTGATCATCCGATCCATCTGCAATTTATATCCCGGGCAAATCACGGATTGATGAGCGAGTTTCCTCGAACCTTGATTTTGGTCGGAGAAAATAGTGCTGCAAAAGTGATCGAAAGCTATGTCGGATTGGATGGCAGCTACTTTTCATGTCCTGTCACCGAGGTTTATCTAGCGAAATCGGCCCGGCTCGAACATGTTAGGGTTCAAGATGAGACTTCAAGTGCCGTTCACGTCGCCACGCTAGCAGTGACTCAAGAAGAAGGCAGCACTTACACTTCGAATAGCATCCATTTTGGCTCTCAGATCGCAAGGCTTGATGTAAATGTTTATCTGCAAGGAGAAAACATCGCATCATGGCTGAACGGGGTCTCGGTTGGGACTGGATCACAGGTCATCGATAACCACACTCGTATTGACCATGCTTTCCCAAATTGCAATTCATTCGAAGTTTATAAATCGGTTCTAGATGACGAAGCAAAAGGCGTATTCAACGGCAAAATTTTTGTTTACCAAGATGCCCAAAAAACCGATGCCAAGCAAACAAATAAGGCGGTTCTGCTTAGTCGAAAGGCCGCGATGGACACCAAACCTCAACTCGAGATTTTCGCCGACGATGTAAAATGCACCCATGGAGCCACAATCGGTCAATTGAGTGCGGAAGCCCTCTTTTACCTTCAATCCAGAGGAATTCCTTTATCAGAAGCGCGAAGCTTGCTCGTTTATGCCTTCGCCGCCGAAGTAATGGAAAAAATTTCAATTCCCGAGTTAAAAGAAGCTTTGGAGACCAAACTTCTCAGCCGTTTAGGCACAAAAACGAGCTAAAAGAGTAATTAATTATATGCCAAGTCGAATTGATGCGTTTAATTTGGGATCTGAAGCCGAGGGCAATTTGAAATCGGAAAGCACAATCTCGGCTAATTCGGCCGAAGGAATCCCAGTTTCCAATGGAAGCACGCTAAGTCCTATAGAAAAATCAATTTTCGCATCTGAAGTAGCTGAGCAAATCCGAGACGTTTTTGATCCGGAAATTCCCGTAAATGTTTACGATCTCGGGCTGATTTACGACATTCGAGTCGACGATGAGAAAAATACCCATATCGTCATGACCCTCACATCGCCCGCTTGCCCGGTTGCAGGCACACTTCCCGGTGAAGTTGAAATGGCGGCGCGAAAGACTCCCGGAGTCGGAAAAGTCACGGTTGAACTCACGTGGGAGCCTCCGTACACGCTTGAAATGATGCCTTACGAGATTCGGGTTATGCTAGGTTTAGATTAAATGAAATTCTCATCTCAAGAAGAGTATGGACTGCGCTGCTTGCTACAGCTAGCTCGAATCGGACAATCAAATTCTATGACGATTACGGAAATCAGTAGGGCTGAGGGTTTGACTACCACCCATATCGCAAAGCTGCTTATGATCTTGCGCAAAGAGGGCTTTGTGACCAGCATTAGAGGTCAAACTGGCGGATATTCAATTGCCAGATCGCCTAGCGACATGTCTTTGAGGCTGATTTTAGAGGCTTTAGGAGGCAAATTATTCGACCAAGAATTTTGCACGAAACACGCCGGGAACTCCAATATCTGTGCTCACGACATGGAATGCACGGTTAGATCTCTATGGCAAAATCTGCAAACCAAAATTGACTCCGTTTTAGATCAAATGACCCTAGCCGACTTAGTTCAGCCGTCAAGTCTTGATTTGAAGCTCTCCACAAAACGCAAATCGCTTTCTCAACTGCCCATGACATCACGGGTATTGATTCACGACTAATGAATAACGCATTTCCGCTCGAAATTGAACCTGGACTCGCATCAAAGTTTGAATCTTTGATCGCCAAAGATAATCGATCTGAGTCATTTATTCGAGTTGGAGTCAAAGGTGGCGGCTGCTCAGGATATGAATATTTATTAAAAGTCGATACCAAAAGCCGACCTGGCGACTTGGAAACACAGCTTGGATCGGTCCGAATAGTTTGCGATATCAAAAGTGCTCCCTATCTTGAAGGAGCTAAGCTGGTTGCTTCTCAAAACCTAATCGGCCCAGGATTCAAATTTGAGAATCCGAATGTAGAGAAAAGCTGCGGATGCGGATCGAGTTTCACCCCGAAACCAACCTTAAAAGTCCAAACCAAGTAGATTTTCAATGTCATCAAGTACGCTTTTAGCAAAATGACAGACGAGCGTACTAAATCAGAGAAGACACTTGGATGGGCAATCCTTGGAACCGGAAGCATCGCTCACCAATTCGCGGGCGGACTAAGAGAATCCCAGTATGGAAAATTGGTTTCGGTTGGGTCGCGAAAGCTTGAATCGGCTGAAAAGTTTTGCCAAGAATTTGGAGGGACCCCTTGCGATTCGTATCAGGCTGCAATTGATTTTCCGGGAGTGCAAGCGGTCTATATCGGATTGCCTCACCACATGCATTCGGAATGGACCATCAAAGCAGCGCAAGCACAAAAAGCCATTCTTTGCGAAAAGCCTTTTACCCTGACCCATGCCGAAGCTGAAAGGACGCTTCAAGAAGTGAAAAGAGAAGGAGTGGCATTCATGGATGCTTTCATGTTTCGCTACCATCCTCAAACCGCGAAAGTTTGTGAGTTAATCAAATCTGGGCGGATTGGTGAGCCCCAAATTATTGATGCTGAGTTTGGGTTCAACGCATCGAGAGACTGGGATGGTTTTAGATCGGTGAATTCACTTGGAGGCGGAGCCCTCATGGACGTTGGATGTTATTGCGTTGAATTAAGCCTCCTCATTTTTCAAGGTGAACCAACTCGATGTGAATATGCGGCTCAAATAGGTCCAAAAGGATACGATGAAACCGGTGTCGGATTATTAACGTTTCCAGAGGGAAGGTCGACTCATTTTGCTACCGCAGTACATTTAACTTTGAAAAATGAGGCAACAATACACGGCACAAAAGGACATATTCGAATTCAGGATCCCTGGAAAGTACGTCAAGGAGCTAAAATCCTTGTTTATAAAAGTGGCGATCTTGAGCCAAATGAAATTATTGACCTTTCCGATTCAAATGACTTCCTATATGGGTGCGAAGCCGATGAGATGGCGGATTTAGTGCAGTCATCTGAGTTGAAAAGATTGGCTTGCAACCGCGTACTTACAAGCATGAAAACGCTAGACCGATTAAGGGAAAGTGCCGGTCTGCATTTTGAAGGAGAAGAAAATCGTTAATGGAATACGGAAACGTTCCTCATTTTGATAAGCCGATTTCTCGGATCGTCTTAGGTTCGGTGCCGTTCCATTCGGATGATATTAAAAATACTTTTGAACTCATGGATTGCTACCTGAAGGAAGGCGGCAATTGTGTGGATCTTTCCCATGTTTATGGCATGGGCGATTGCCAAAGAGCGTTGGGAATTTATATGAAAGATCGGGGCAACCGAGATAAAATCGTGCTTTTCGATAAAGGCTGTCACCATTACGGAGGTCGTCACCGAGTTAATCGCGAGTCGATGATTTCCGACATCGACGACAATCATCGCAATTTAGGGGTTACGGAAACTGATTTTTTTGTCCTTCACCGAGACGATCAAATAATTCCAATTGGCTCTATTGTGGAGTGGCTCAACGAGCAGGTTCAGGAAGGCAAAATCAAAGTTTTTGGGGGATCAAACTTCCACCAAAGCAGGATCATTGCCGGAAATGAGTATGCCAAAGAAAAAGGTCTACAAGGCTTTTCTGCAAGCAGTAGTCATCTTTCACTTGCGTCGCCGAGCGCGCCTATGTGGGACGACTGCCTATGGGTCGATAGAGTCGGAAGGATGTGGTACGAAGAATCGAAATTCCCACTCTTTTCATGGTCTTCAGGTGGGGGCGGCTTTTTTGCCGAGATCGATACTCCTGACATCCGACGCGTCTACCGCAATTCAATCAATGCAGCCCGTCTCAAGCGAGCTAAAGAATTTGCTAAAAAATACAAGACCTTGCCCTCAACTATCTCCTTAGCCTGGACTTTATCTCAACCATTGAACATCTTCGCTCTAATAGGTCCGGCCAATACGGACCAACTCAAACACAACCTTGAAGCTCTCGAACTTAAACTTAGTCTGGACGAACTGAATTACTTAGAATTTGGCAAATAGGACTATTGAAAAAAATATTGGATGAACCGTAAATCTGATTGCTAGGTTTTTCGCGTAAAACTTAAGAACTCGTATCAAAGCGGGTCAAAACGGATTAAACCTAGCAATTTTCCCATTACTTTTTGCCAAGAACGAGCATAATTTCTTCCGATCATATTCTTGTAACGTTTGGAATCGCAATCGTTGCCGGAGATTTTTTGAATGCCTTACTTTAGTTACGTCGCGATAGATTCGACGGGAAGAACAATAAAATCAGTGATGGAGGCGGATAGCGAACATTTAGTTCTCGCTAAATTGCGCGACCAAGCTCTCCATTGCACCGAAATTAAAAACACGAAAAGAGTTCCTAGGTCCCCTGCAAGAAAACGCAAGGCAAAGCTTAAGAGTTTGGTTGTATTTTCAAGGCAATTCGCCACCATGATCGATGCCGGTATTCCGATCCTTCGCTGTCTAGAAATCGTATCCGGACAGATGAAAGAACCGAGCATGAAAGCGGCTATTGAAGAAATAACCGTGGACGTAAAGGGCGGCTTAAATCTAAACGATGCAATGCAAAAGCATCCTCACATTTTTAGCAAGCTATTTATCAACATGGTAAAAGCCGCCGAAGCGGCCGGTATCTTGGATAAGATCCTAGATCGGCTCGCAAATTTCTTGGAATATGAAAGCGAGATTAGGGGCAAGATCAAAGGAGCATTAACCTATCCAATTCTCGTGCTCGTTTTTTCGCAAGTAATGCTTTTTGTTATGTTTAGTTTCGTGCTGCCGAGATTCAAAGACATTTTTGCCGGAATGAATATTGACATGCCGCCAATGACCCAAGCTTTGTTTAGTTTTGGCGATTTTATGAATCACTTTTGGTGGGCAGTTATCCTCGTAGTCTTCGGAACTTTCTTTGGAATTAAATTCTGGGGCAAAACTCCAAAAGGCAGATGGCAACTCGACTGGCTTAAGATGAAAGCACCTGTAGTTGGAGAACTTAGCCTGAAGCTAAGCGTGTCACGTTTTTGCCGCACATTCGGAACTCTCATAAACTCAGGTGTTCCGATGATGCGCAGCCTTGAAATCGTGGGCGAAACCCTTAACAATGTGGTTCTAACTCATGCGATTGATCAAACTAGAGCAAGTATCCGTGAAGGCAACAGACTTTCACTACCTCTAACTCAAAGCGGTCTTTTCCCTAACATGGTTACCACCATGATTGATATTGGCGAAGAATCGGGCAGACTATCTGAGATGTTGGTGAAAATTGGCGACTTTTATGACAAAGAAGTTGAATCGGCGGTTAAAGGATTAACCTCCCTCATCGAGCCAGCTCTAATCATGTTCATGGGCGTCATTGTAGGTTTCATTGTTATCTCAATCATGAGCCCAATGTTCAAAATTGTGAGCGCGATCAAGTAAATAGTAGGGCTTACAAGCTTTACCGTTTATGACTAATTATATAGCGACTAAGTTTAATAGCGAAGCGGACTTGCTAGGAGTGCAAGTCCATAAGTCACCGTAATGGTGAGAATCAATGGAGTGATTATGAGCGATTGTCTATCTTTTAACCAAGACCCGGAAGGTCTAATTCTTCGGTACATGGAAAATCCGAAGCCAGATCTCAAAGACCTAATTATTGTGCAATATTCTTCGCTGGTCGAAAGAACAGCAAGAAAGTTCGCGGGCATAGAACCGATTGACGACTTAACCCAAGTCGGTTACATTGGTTTGCTCAATGCTCTTTCAAAGTACGATCCCCAAGCTGGCGTTCGCTTTAACACTTATGCAAGCTATCTGATTGCGGGCGAAATCAAGCATTACTTGCGAGACCGCACTATGACGATTAGGCATCCAGCTTGGTTGCAAGAACTAAGACAAAAGGTCGTCAAGGCGTCCGGATTACTACAACAAGAACTAGGTCGGCCTGCTACTGAGCGCGAAATTGCCGAGAACCTCCAGGTTTCAGAGACGGCTATCCGCGAAGTTTTCCAGACTCAGGAAATGTTAAAAGTAAGTTCGTTGGACGCGCCTTCCAACACCGACGAAGCTGGCGAGAACGAATTTACAGATGCGGGCATGATGTGCCCAGAACAATTGTCATTAGAGGATCGATTAGTTCTGGAAGCAGCGATGAAAAAGCTGCGAGAACTAGAACGACAAGTACTAACATTATTCCACTTCGACGCAATGAGTCAAACCGAAATTGCCTCTCGCCTTGATATTTCGTGCAATTATGTCTCCCATATCTTGCGACAATCACTCGCAAAGCTAAGAAAGATTCTCACAACTGAAGAAGATAAATGTCGATTATTGCACCGGCAATCTTCTGATTCGGAATCCGAGCTAATTGATTTAGAAACCGGTGCCTATACCGAATCGTTTTTTCACTCTAGACTTCAAGAAGAATTACACCGAGCCAACTCAAGCGAAACGTCGGTCTCTATTTTTCTTGTTAAGTTTCAAGGTCTCAGCAACTTGAAGAAGTACTATGGAGACCAATCAGTTAAAGATTTTATGTCTGATGCATCTGATTTCTTACGCAATAACGTTAGGAGACTAGAGATCGTAGCCCGGTACGGCGATACCGGGTTTGCGATTATATTTCCGGAAACAGGATCGCGAATCGGCCAGGTTCGCAAACGCTTGTTAAATAAGTTGTTTGCTTGGATGCATGGTCGATGCGTCGCCGGTTCGGGTGTTACTCTGGAAATGGGCCAGGCGGTTGCTCCAGAAGACGGAAAAACTTACAAGGAAATCATGGCAGCGGCAAAGTTTGTACCAGCCGATCAACTTGTTCAAGTTCCCTTCGCCGAAGCTGCGTAATCGCAAACTTCAGCTGCGTATGGATGGAGCCCGCGAACCCAAGTTCCCCACTTGGGGGGTGTCCCGATCCGTCGGGATGGGGCGGGTTTCGGAAAAATCCTGCAAGCTGCAACTTATTTCCTGGGTCGAACGCCCATTAGACTCCGCATGCATCGCTTCTGGCGGAAGAATCTCCCACCGAGAAAGTTAATAACTATTTCGACCACCATGCGAGCGGTGCCCAAGTCTTTGGAGAGTAAAGCCACGCCCTAACTGGATGCGCCCCGCCCCCATAAAATAGAAGACCATATTGAGTCTGTAGCACTTCTGGACTACTTGAAAAAAGCAACGTCGCACCTGTATCAAGGTCTACAAATGCCGGATGACCACGCTGCATAACCCGAACGATAGCCTCACCGGAAGCATCCTTCACAAAAACTGGCTGAGAACTAAATTCTTGTAAGTCAATGCGAGATTCAGACGCCGGATCGAAGATTCCTGTGTAAAAAGTGTCCTGATCAGATCGCTCCACAAATCCAATCCTCTGATTTTCGAGCATTGTAATCGAAACCGGATTTTTGCCCAGAGTTTGATACGATGCCTCCCCAGTTTTGAGATCATAATCCCAAGCTCCCCAGGAATCACCCTTTTGAATATAGGTATAAAGCTTCCCAGGCGCAGCGTACAAATCGTCATCAATTAGCTTCGTCGCAAAAGTAAATCCAGGAATAATTATAATCGCCTGAGGCGCTGGATCGGGAGACGATAAATCTACTTTTACAAGACATTCTAACCACGGCCTGCCTGGCGCATCTTGCCACCGGACCAGCAAATAAACGCTTTTCCCAACTCGCTTGGCTCCGCTCAAACCTCCAGCCTTTAAGCTACGACCGTCATCTTGTTTAGCTTTTAATGTCGTCAAGATATCATCGTGGCTGCGCAACCTCGGGCTGGTTGGTATGCCTTCCAAATGGCTAGAAATCACCCGTTTGCCGTTCCTGATCGTCAGGCCACGTTCGTCCCACACGGCAAAAGTTTGATTATTTCGAAACGCTTCTTCCAAGTCTAAAGGAACGATCGGAGCGACTCTTGGAACCCTCGCAACAGCAGGACCATCCTTTGATTTCGCAATTTCAAATTCATCATTTGAATACCTCAAGAAAAATGTAGGATTCATAGGCAACGGAGTACGCGAGACCGCAAACAAATAGGCGGCAACAAAAAATCCGATCATGGTAATGTAGACGATAGTGTACTGCCGAGATTGCCCAAGATTCCACCTTGAAACAAAAAAATGTCTTGATGGAAAAGTTAATCCACCTACGTGGGAAAAATCTGTTGATGTTGCTAATGTACTTGGGATCAGGTCAATTTGCGTTTTCAATGATCACCGGGAACGGCTGATTTCTTCCCGACTGAGTTCATCTCCGCTCCCAGTTCCAAACCGAAACCAGTACTGATAGCTGGCCGAGCGGTAATCTTTCAGTAAATATGTCAATCGTCGATCTCAGGCGGCTTTGGAGCCTTCACGAACTTGACGCGGCTATTCTAGATGTTCGAGCCCGTGCGGCAAATTTGGATTCTGGCCAGACTGACCTTAAAAATCTAAAACAACTGATCTCCGAAGATGAAGTCAATGGAGGAAAAGCCAGAAAGTTGTCTCAAGAAAATGTCGATCTTGAACTTAAACAAAAAGAACTGAGCGATAAAGCCAACAAATTTGAAAAGCAACTCTATGGGGGTTCGATTGTGAATCCACGCGAAGTCGAAGCGATGGAAAAAGAGATCAAAATGCTCAAAAAACAAGCAGGCGATTTAGACGGGCGATTACTTGAACTTATGGAGGAAATCCCGCCTGCTGAAATAGATGAAAAAGCGTTTAAAATCAAGACCGATACGCTAAAACGAACTGTTCTCAAAAAACGGGCGCAAGCAGAAAAAGACCAGCAAAGTCTCAACCAACAGTATCAAGAATTAACTTTGAGGCGACCAGAAGTTGCTAGGGAAGTTCCCGCCCCCCTTCTAGGCAGATATGAAGCAAATAGAAAGAGCCATGGCGGCATCGGTATGGCTAGGATTACTCGAAGTCAGACTTGCGAAGCTTGTGGTATGAATCAAGCCGATAAAGTCGTAACACTAGTTAAAGAGGGAAATCTATCGCTTTGCGAAGCCTGTAAAAGAATCCTGTATTGGTCCGATGGTGCTTTGTAAAAGCTTATAAATCTGATGAAAAGATTGTTTATTCTTGCGCTTGTATTTGGATCACTTTCTTGCGCAAAATATCCGACTAGCGCAAATGGTCAAACAACCAAGAGATTAGTTTTCACGATGACGGTAGCCGGACAGCTCAATCCAAATTTTGTTTACATCGTAGCTTTGCGGCCAAGCACTTTATTGAACCCGACCGACTCGGGTCCGATCCCGGTCGTCGCGCCGCCTTGGGGAAATGGATTCGTAGCCGGAAATTGCACTTACTTTGTACGGTGGAATCCAAATTTCACTCCTGCTTACAATATCTACCAATTCACCGACACGCTCCTGAACAATTACATTGCAATCGGGGTACCAGTTGCCTATACCGATGTCGGCGGATCGATGAATCAGATTCAATTTTCGTTAGATCTTTCCCAAATTGCCACGTCCCCGGACGCAGCCAACGCTTATCAATCAATCCAAATAAACTTCCTGACCATGGATCGAGTCCCCCAGGGCACTAGCGGCACCAAGAATTGGGATGCCCTTGGCGACGGAAGAACCGTATCCGGAATAAACACTTGGATCACAATTCCACTTACCACTACCGGACTTTATAACAACGCGAGATATGGCTTCATCGAGCCAACTGGTGACGTAATAACCGATGGCGATCCCGCTTTGGACATAAGCGATTTCAGCGTTCAGGTTCTTCAGCAGTAGATGAAGCGATTTTATCTTGACTATGCCGCAGGCGCACCGATGAAATCGCAAGCCCGCGATGCAATGGTCGAGTGGCTTAACATTGGACCTGGCAACCCATCAAGTCTTCATTTTGAAGGTCAAAGAGCCAAACGAAAAATTGACGAATCGAGAGAGATTATTGCCGAGCAATTAGGTTGTCTATTTGGCGAGGTACTTTTCACAAGCAGCGGAACTGAAGCCGCCAATCATGCGATTCTTGGTCTTGCAAATTCTTCAACAAGTGGCAACCGCAAGAAAATCATCATGAGCGCGGTTGAGCATCATTGCGCGTTGGCGACTCGCGACCGGTTGCTCCAGATGGGCTACGAGCTATTAATTGCGCCCGTAAATCGAGCGGGCAAAATTGAATTAGAACAGTTCAAGACCTCACTCGACGAATCGGTTTTGCTCGTCTGCATCATGCATTGCAACAACGAGTTAGGTACTTATCAGCCGATGAAAGAAATAATTGACTTGGCTCACCATGTTGGCGCATTCGTGTTTATGGACGCGGTTCAATCTTTTCAAATCCCTGACGAATTTGGACTTCCATGGGACATTAAAACGTTGCCTGCCGATATGGTTTCCATTTCTGGCCACAAAATTGGCGGACCTGCAGGAACCGGAGCTTTGTATGTCCGCAGCGGTCTAAAAATTGATCCACTTATTTATGGAGGTGGTCAGGAACGAGAGATGAGAGGCGGAACTGAAGCCATCGCCAACATCATCGGATTCTCAACCGCTGCCAAATTTCTCGCCGATAATTCTAAGCGACTTGTCTGCCGAAACGCATTTGTGAAACAGCTCACGAGTCTAAGCCCCACCGTCCTGAGATCAATACCAACTCACCCGGGAATTGCTCATTTTATGTGCCCTTACCCAATTGCAGAATCGGCTCTCATCGCCCTTGACCAGCGAGGAATATCGGCCGCCAGCGGTGCCGCTTGTGCTTCCGGCTCGATTGAGCCTAGTCATGTTCTACTTGCTTGCGGATTCTCAAAATCGGAAGCTAACTCCGGGTTGCGATTTTCATTGGGAGACGCATTCTCGGATCAAGAAATAAGGTCTGCCGCAACGATTGTAAACCAAGTAATCTTTGAGTTAGCCGATTTACATCGCAATTCGCATCGCGAACAAGAAGCAAGTACAAATTGGCCCAAGATTCCGGTGACGCCCCATGTCTAATTTATCCATGAACGCTTTTAAATATATCTCTCCGCTATTAGCTTTGTCCTGCGCTACCGTTTGTTGCGCCCAGCAACCTCCTATCCCTATCGCGCCACCTCCGATGGTTCCAATGTTTTCACCTTCCGAAATCACTACGGTCATGAATTATTGGCATACTCCCAATCGGTTTCAAGAATTGCCTCCAGAAGATGCATCTAAAACCGGTCTTTTCAGACCTCACTTAACCGTACAAGGCTCTACTTGGTTGCTAAATTACGAAAGGTCCACCAGAACCATAGCCGCTCCTACTGAAAACTCGCTCCAGAACGGTTCGCCTCAAACCGGTTGGAACGCATGGATCAAGGCTAAATTCGCCTACGACTACGCTCAAGCCGAACTCGTTGCAAAAGAATACAATAGTCTTGCCGGCGATCCCACTCCAGATAAGGGAATTGATGTTGGCGCTCCCGCTCCCGGTTTATGCCCTCCTGGTCTTGCCGCCATAGCTGGCGACCCACCCGCTCTAGCTGCAGCCGAGCCAATCCATGAATATAAAATTCATTTTGATGATTGTGACCTCACCTACTTTGATCACGTAGCCGTTCCGCCCCAATACCCTTACTACCGATTCGACGCCGGAATAAATAGCGAGGGGACAGCCGTGACTGAGATGTCACAAGACCGCGTAGATCATCTTTACCGAGTTGCCGGAATTGATCCCACAATAGAAGCCGCCTTCAGCGCGGTCTCGGCTCTAGAGGGCGGATTTGATGCCGTTAACACCTACGACACCGGATTTGTCTCGGTTGGATTCATCCAATTTGCTTCGCTAACCGAGGGCGGCGGCTCACTCGGCACCATGCTCATTACTTATAAAATAAAAGATCCTAACGACTTTCAGCGCGATCTTCGCCAATACGGAATAGACGTAACCGCCAATGGTCTTCTTGCTGCAATCGACCCGCTCACTGGCGTTGAAGTCCAAGGGCCAGATGCTAATGCCGAAATAATTCGAGAACCTAGGCTGCTTGCCGTCTTCCAACGCGCCGGTTTAAAGAGCGACTCATTTGATGCCGCTCAAATAACTTCCGCAGTGCTTCAGTTTTATCCTGTTAATGATATGATTCCAATCACTTTGCAATCTGGACCAACTTCAATCCGCGTGGGCGACATGATCCACAGTGAAGCAGGAATGGCAACGCTGACGGATCGAAAAATTAACACCGGGAAGATCACTTACCTTTCAACCGTGTTGTCTCAAGTTGCGGCTGAGCATAACCTCACCAACGCAAACGACCTTTCTTTGTATGAACTTGAAGTCATTCAAAAAATGCGATACCGCAAAAACTATCTTAAAGATTCCAACCTAACTCAGCCTCCTGCAATGCCGAATAAATCACAATCGAGCAGTTAATTCCACGCCCGTAGAGGGATGGGGCAGAGAAAAAATTCCCCGCTTTTCAAGAGGGGTGTCCCGATCTATCGGGGCGGGGTGTTGTTCTGCTGCATTTTATGTGTTGCTCGCAAATCTATGAAAATCTCCCTGGCACAATAAAAATATCACAATAATGAACTCGATTCGGTAATCTCGTTGAAGTGAATAAGTCAATTGGATATGCACTTTTATGCATTGTTGTTCCGATGGCGTGGGGGCTTGCAGTCATGCTTCTTTCCGAATGGTTCACGAATTGGCGAAAAAAGAAAGATGCCAAGAATCCGAGCGGGGAATCTGAATAGTTGTATTCCATTAGTATCGGAGTTGGTCATTCCGTGCCGATCGCTGGCATTGTATTAGTTGGTTTGTTCATAGGAATTGTTGCCGGAATGTACGGCATCGGCGGGGGATTTGTCCTCACTCCGCTTCTTATGTATGGATTTGGTATTCCACCAACTATAGCGATTGGTTCAGCCCTTAGCCAGAAATGCGGCACATCGGTTGCTTCTTTTTTGAAACTTCGCAATTACGGACTCGGCGAACCAAGATTTGACCTATACATGATCGGTGCCAGCCTCATGGGAGTGGATTTAGGGACAAGGATATTGCACTATCTCGACAGTCTCGGCACCTACAAGGGTTTCAGCGGCGATGTACATCATTCGGTGCAACTTTGGATCGATATTTTATTTCTGGTGATGCTTGTACTTACTGGCACTTTGATTGCCCGGGAATCGATTTCTGCCCTTAAACAAACCACATTGCGAGGTGATATTACCATTCCTGGTTTTCTTACCAAGCTTCGGATGCCGCCCTATGTTGATCTTCCGGGTGCGGGGTTAAAGCAAGTTTCGCTTCCGGTTATTGTCTATCTCGGATTAATTTTAGGGGTATTGAGTTCTTTAATGGGCATTGGCGGAGGCGTGGTTTTTACGCCAATTTTAATGTACGGCTTTGGTCTGTCGGCTCGCCACGCCGCTGGAACTGGAGTTGTCTTACTTTTCTTCACTGTCGCACTGGGCACGTTTGAGCAAGCCCGAAATGGATACGTCTCGCTGAGTTTATCGCTTACTATCCTAGCTGGATCGGCAGTTGGATCGGTAATCGGCACTTCAATTGTGAAGCGCACCAAGAATCGCTACCTGCGATTAATTTTTTCTGGGTTGGTGCTGGGAACTTGCGGAATGATCGCCTGGGATTTAATTTCGCGCTGGCCCGCTTAAATAGCTCATCGTTAAGAAATTACTTCACGATAAATAGAAAGAAGTTTTACCGGATTTCTCCAGCAAAACTTCTCTCAACCTCAATCAACTACATTGGTCTGATTAAGAATAAATTACGAGCGGCGTCGCAAACTAATGAGACCGATGACCCCAAGAGCTAGGATTGCAATTGAAGCAGGAGCAGGCACCGACTGAACCGTCAGTTCCATCGAACCTGTACTCTGATTTGAAAAATAATTTCCAACTCCATTGGCCGATTGATATTCTGTGCCGGTAACTCCAGTGTCGTTAAAATTCCAGTAGCTAAAGTTCGTTGGATCTCCCGCACTGGCAACGAGCCAATATGTTGAACCTGCATTAAGCATTGGACCATTGGTTACAGAAATATCGGTAAGTGGAATTGCTCCCCCTGACGCGTTTGGGGAAGATGCACTAAACGTGCCCAGGTCAGTACCGAGAACTCCTCCGTTATCGGTGTACAAATCAAAGTTTTCCAAATTGACACCAGCAACGTAACTATAACCAACCTTGATGTCAGTGAGCATTCCAGAAGCTCCCGACACAAAGTCGAATCCACTGCTATATGCCGTGCCCACCGCCGAATTTGATCCAGAAACGGTTGCGCCGGTTCCGTAGGTGAATCCGCCACTGGCGTCTAAATTATTATAGGCAATTGTCTGTGCGCCTGCGATTGAACCTAAACCGATTACGGCAAGGCTGATTAAACTAAGTTTTTTCATTATTTTCCTTGATGACTCGGAATTCCTTTCCCTTCCAAGACCCTCAGATTATAGTATAACAGCATTCACTCCGTTTTATGCGATTTCATGAAAAAACTAGTATTTTTACTAGCTAAATTTACCTGAGCTCACCGAAATGTGGCAACAGCAACGAATCGTGCTGTTAACCCACCGACCCTTCGAGGCTAACGCCCAAAAGCTTTTTGGCTTCAATCGCAAATTCCATGGGCAACTCTCGAAAAACCTCTTTGCAAAATCCGCTCACGATCATATTCACCGCGTCTTCAGTGGGAATACCGCGCTGGTTGCAATAAAAAATTTGGTCCGCGCCAATCTTAGATGTCGACGCCTCGTGCTCAACAATGGCGGTCGGATTTTTCACCTCGATATAAGGAAACGTGTGAGCACCGCAGCGATCACCCATCAACATGGAATCGCATTGGCTGTAATTTCTAGCATTTTCCGCCCCCGGATTCACCCTGACTAAGCCGCGATACGTGTTCTGACCGTTTCCCGCCGAAATTCCCTTGCTCACGATGGTTGACCGCGTGTTTTTTCCAAGATGGATCATTTTTGTGCCGGTATCGGCCTGCTGCTTATTCGCGGTTAGAGCTACTGAATAAAATTCACCGATTGAATCGTCGCCTTGCAAAATCACGCTTGGATATTTCCAGGTAATCGCAGACCCGGTTTCTACCTGAGTCCAAGTAACCTTGCTTTTCTTGCCTTTGCATTTGGCTCGCTTGGTTACAAAGTTAAAGATTCCACCTTTGCCGTCTTTGTCGCCTGGATACCAATTTTGAACCGTGCTGTATTTGATCGTCCCGGAACCCTCCGCGATAAGTTCGACAACGGCTGCATGAAGCTGATTTTCATCTCTCATTGGAGCGGTGCATCCCTCCAAGTAGCTCACGTACCCTCCTTCATCGGCAATGATAAGGGTGCGTTCAAACTGACCAGTTTTAGCCGCATTGATTCGAAAATAAGTGCTGAGTTCCATTGGGCAGCGAACTCCCTTCGGTATATAAACGAAGGAGCCATCTGAAAATACCGCCGAGTTCAAAGTAGCGAAATAGTTATCGCTATAAGGCACCACCGAGCCAAGATATTCTCTAACGAGATCGGGATGCTCTTTCACCGCTTCTTGAATCGAACAAAAAATGATTCCAAGTTCGCTGAGTTTTTCTTTGAATGTGGTTACTACCGAGACCGAATCGAAAACCACATCCATTGCCACGCCGGAAAGACTCTTGGCTTCAGCCGGTGCTTGATTTTCCGAACCTTTAACATTTAACAGCACCTTTTGCTCTGAAAGAGGAATGCCCAGCTTTTGAAAAGTTCTGAGTATTTCTGGATCAGCTTCGTCAATCGAATTCAAAATTGGCCGCTGTTTAGGGGCTGAATAATAGATAATCTCTTGCAAATCAATTGGGGGATAATGAACATTCGGCCAATGAGGTTGCTTCATGGTTTGGAGATGGCGGAACGCCTTTAACCGCCAATCCAACAACCATTGCGGCTCTTCTTTTTTTGTGGAAATTCTTCGGACTACCTCTTCCGAAAGACCAGGCTCAAATTGATCGACGTCCAATTCGACGCTAAAGCCCTGGGTGTATTCCCGATTTGCAAATTGTTCTAGAAGGGCGGTGGACTTATCTAATGTTGATTGATCTAATTCGGTGCTCATTATCTGATTTGGTCGCACCCTCCTGGCATCACCAGCTACGCGCGTCCAACTTACTACTACGAGTATATCTTTTGGCAAAGCACATAACTGTTGATTCTAATCGTATAGAAAAATAATGGCATCACGTCCAATATGGAAAGGTTCGATTAGCTTCGGGTTGGTTTATGTGCCCGTGACTTTGTATAACCTTGAGCATAATGTTGACCTTCATTTTAAGCTTCTTGACAGCAGAAATCATTCTGCGATCCGATACGAGCGAATCAATGAAACAACTGGCGAGGAAGTTCCTTGGGATAAATTGGTAAAGGGATATGAATACACCAAGGGCAACTTTGTAATCATCGAGGAGGAGGAATTCAAAAAAGTTGCGGTCGAAGCAACCCAAACAATTGAGATAGTCGATTTTATCAAAAAAGAAGAAATATCTGATCTTTATTTTGACAAACCTTACATCCTCGTTCCACAAAAAAAAGCTGAAAAAGGCTACGTTTTATTGCGAGATGTCTTGCAAAAATCGCAGCGCATAGGTATTGCCAAAGTAGTAATTAGAACGCGAGAATATTTATCCGCTGTACAACCCCTTGAATCCGGATTAGTGCTCATGCTTCTAAGATTTGCCCAAGAAATCTTGCCCCTTTCCGATTTTGCCCTGCCTACTCAGAGTGCAGAAACCTATAAGATTTCACCTAAAGAAGTAGAATTGGCAACGCAATTGGTCGATTCCCAAAGCTCAAAATGGGATCCTAGCAAATACAAAGACGAATACCGCGAGCAACTTCTCAAATGGATTGAAGAAAAAGCTGAAAAAGGGCATGTTGAATCAATTGAGCAGGGCGGAAATGAAGACGCCGAAGTTGCAACGAACGTCGTGGATCTAGTGGAGCTACTGCGCAAGAGTGTTAGTAATCAACCGAGCACAGCCCGCGCAAAACCCGATAAAAAGCAGAAAGCTTCTAAAGCTTCAAAATCTGCTTAAGCGAGTCCGGACTCTTGCCGAAACCTGCCCATGGGTCAGATTTCTCCGACTTCAAATATTCGGCAATGTTCAAAAGATTAACATCATTTGATGAAGTTGTCTTTTGGCAGTCCTCCCATGTAATTGGAATTGAAACCGGAAATCCGGGTCGCGCTCGCAAGCTATACGCACTGACCGCAGTCGCACCTCGCCCATTTCGCAAATAATCGACGAAAACCTTCCCTTCTCGTTGTTTCTTGCTCATAACGCTAAGAAATTTTTTGGGGAACTCTTTGGAAACCTGCTCGGCAAATGATTTGCAAAACGATTTAACTTCTGGCCATGCCAGCTCTGGCTTAATCGATAAGACTAAATGAACTCCCTTTCCTCCTGAAAGTTTTAAATAAGGATTTAACTTAATCGATTCCAGCCTTGATTTAACCACCGCTACCGCATCAAGTAGTTGATCCCATTGAACATCTGGGGCTGGGTCTAAATCAAAGGTTAGGTAATCGGGTTTTTCAATGTTGTCTAGTTTGCTACCCCAAGGATGAAATTCAACAACTCCCATCTGGGCGCATTCAAGTACTGCCTCCATATTTGGAACAACTAAGTACATGTTTTCTCCGTCCGCCACGTCTTTTAAACTTGAAAAATGCCCATTGGATAAATGTTTTTGAAAGAAGTGCTCACCGGAAAGCCCGTCTGGACATCGAACCATTGCAACAAATCGATCTTTTAAATGAGGCATGAGCCGGCTACCAATTGATGAATAATAATCAAAAACCTGTTGTTTTGTGATGTTATTCTCGGTGTCTAACATTTTATCGGGATGGGATAGTTTAACGTTCGTTTGCTGCTTGGATTCCGATTTGGACTGCTTGGCGGGCTCCTTTCTCTTCTCAGGCTTAGTTGCAGGTTTCTCAATTTTAGCTTGATCCTTCTTTGGGAGGGTGTTGGTACTTTCCGTGCTCAATCCTTTGAAACTTCCCTGGCGGATAATCCCATCGCTGGTTATTTCCGCGTATTCATATTGGGCGATAAATTTTGGATCAGTCCATTCAACTCCCTTCGACTGGCTCTTGGTCAAACCCATTACGGGTAGTTCTTTTACCAATAGCGGCGAAAGGTCTTTTAGAATTGAGGTACGTTGGGTATTGTTAAACCCAGTTCCAATTCGCCCGATGTATCTAAACCCCTTAGTATCATTACTCGCTAATAAAAGAGAACCAATCGCATTATCATGATCTTGCAATTTTGTAAATCCGACCACGAAACCTTCATCTTGTTGTCTGCACTTAACCTTTATCCAATCGGACGTTCTCCGACCCATGTAAACGCTATTTAAATTCTTAGCAACAACCCCCTCTAACCCAACTTTACAGGCAGTTTTATGCACGCTATTTCCGCCGCCTTCTAGCTTGGGAGAAAGAATCAAACTATCTGAACTAACTTCGTGAACTATCTTTTCGAGAAAATGAATCCGCTCACGCAACGGAATCGCCCGTAGATCAGTATCTTCTCGGCGAAGCAGATCAAACGCCACAAACGTAGTATCTTTGCCGCCTAACTTAAACGATTTTTGAAGCATTCCAAAATCGCTGATTCCTTTGCTATTTAGCACAACAAGTTCGCCGTCCAAAACCGCGGTTTGGTGAAACTTTGGTGCCAATCTCTTGAGTAGTTCAGGCACTTTGATCTCATTACCATTTCGGGAAATGAATTTCAAATCGCCATTTTCACTATAAAGCAAGGCTCGATAACCATCCCATTTGACTTCATACCGCCATTCCGATCCTTCCGGGAGATCAGTACGTAACTCGCAAAGTTGCGGCGAAGCTGGACTCTTTTCGTTCCATTGAGCTCCACCGCTCGGCGGTTTGTTGTCATCGTCGTCGTGAAGTTCTTTGATTAAGAGCCAATTTTCCTTCTTTTCGGATTTTTCGCCCATCCGCACAAGCACCCAATGCCCTTGCAGCTTCTCACCATGAAGGGTGAATTTTAGCTCGCCTTTTTCCATGCCTTCATCCACATCAACTCTTGGTTCCCAAGTGCCGTGGTCCCAAATTTCAACCGACCCAGCTCCGTAATTACCTTCTGGAATGATCCCTTCAAATGTCGCGTAATCCACCGGGTGATCTTCCACATGAATAGCAAGCCTCTTCACTTTTGTATCGGTCGAGGGCTCTTTAGTTACCGCCCAGCTTAATAGGACTCCGCCATATTCAAGCCTAAAGTCGTAATGCAACCTCGTCGCTCTGTGTTTTTGGATAACATAGATGTTGCCAGAACTTTTGGTCGACTCGGCAGGTTCCTTGGTGGATTCAAAATTTCTCTTCTTCTTATATTTTTCTAAATGATCAACGCTCATCTAGTTTCAGACGTCTGCTTGCGGGCACTTATTAGATTTCAAAAAATGTGAAAATAGCTACTATCGCACATCATTGACCTCAAGAATAGAACCGGGATAACGAATGGTCCAATTCTTGCAGTCTCAAGAATAGTAGTCGTTCCAAAAGGCGAACCAATGCGAGCAAGATTATCGACTATAATACTGCACGCACAAATGTTAAAATGAACTTCAAACCGTTAAATTCAAAGGAGCCAATCGCTCACAATTCCATTAATATTTCTTCTTCCGTCAAATTCTTGACCGGAGCCCTAGTTCTAGCGATGACTGCAATCGGCAGCTATTCCGCGCAAGCCATCACAATCAATGGGAATTTCGATTCCAGCATCACCGGTCTTTCAAATGCCGGTGCGGTTGAATCGGACATCAATGCGCTACTTACCTATTACGACAATGAAATCACGACTGACATTACAGTTAACATCACTTTTTCCAATATGAATAGTGGTCTCGGCGCAAGTAATACTGATTTTTATCAGGACACCTACTCTGATTATTTAGCTCACCTCACTGCGACCGCAAGTAGTGACGCGATTGATACCGCTGCTCTCGCCAAACTTACGTCCAATCCGTACACTGGCGCAACCGTTGATTTTTCATCTGCAAATGGGCGTGCAGTTGGTCTCGACACACCCGCTGGCGAAGATGGTCACGTGTATTTAAATACCGGTCTTTGCTTCACTACTCACAATTCTCCGGTCGGGGGCAAATATGACCTTTACTCGATTACTGCTCACGAGGTAGACGAAGTGCTCGGAACTTCATCGGGAGTCGGTGGCGATTTTCAAGATACCGATCTTTTCCGATATGACGGCAGCGGCAACCGCAGTTTTACTTCTAGCCAGAGCGTTCATGCCTACTTTTCGGTAGACGGCACCACTAGCATTGATGAATACAACCAATATAATCGCACGAACGGCGATTACGGGGATTGGATTGTTCATAACCCATCTCAGGTTCAGGATTGGAGAGGCACCACAGGCGAAACGATTAACCCGGGTCCTGGCGAGATTGGTTTGCTTGATGCGATTGGTTACAATATGCAAGCCGTTCCAGAGCCGGCTCCGATTGCGGTTTTCGGACTCGGTATGGTTGCTTTGCTAATCCGCCGCCGTAAATAATCGACCGGTCCGCTCTTGGGTGTCCATCGCGAAATTCCCCTCGATCAGGGATGCGCGAAAGTGCCCTAACTCCCCTCGCTTATGGATGCGGGAAAGTGCCTCAATTCCCCTCTGTCAGAAGGCTGCGCGTGGCGCGGGGTGTTTCTTCTGCAATGCGGTTATCCGATCGGAGATTCTGGTAACAAGCAGTTCCACAAGGTCAAATTCATATGAGAAGCACCCATCTTCGATTGCGAATCTAGCCCTCAGGCAGAGAGAAGTTTCAGAATCTGCGCGTGACGATCCACAATGGTAGACAATGCTCGGACTTCTAATCGCCTTCACTGCGTTCACACCAAAGGCTTCTCCACTGCGAATTTTGGACCTTTCTTCCTTGGCAACCGCCAGAATTGCGACTAAATCTGAACGGGAACAAGTTTGGGATATCGTCCAGGCAACTGTAGCCGCGCAGGGAATTCTGAACCGCAAGAGCCCACAACTTTACATTAAATTTGAAGGCAACAAGGGAGCGACCGATCAGTTTTGGCTCAATTACCTACGGAAGAATTGGCTTTCAAAGTCGACCGTGATCCCCCTTGACGATCCCAAACAAGTCTTCAAACAATTTAGAAATTCATTTAAAGGCTTAGTTGTTTGGGATGAAAATGTGCCGTCTACTTCAGAAGTGGCCGATACAGTGGCTGGCGTTGATGGCTTGATCCCCGTCCGGTGGGATCCCAAACCGAATAGTCTTTATTCCTATTTCGCAAAAAACTTGAAATTACCGGTGAAATGCTGGCTGGTAAAGAAAAACGGCGCCTCAATGTTTAGTGGTACCGGGAATGTCCCAGGAACAAACGAACCAAGCACCGGCTCGGCAAAAGACGATGCGTTCCTTTGGGCGGCCGATAAATTTCTCAAGCCCGGTGCTTGCCGACCTGGATTCATGTCTTATTATCCAGGTGCTTTTTGGATCAAATCGCCTCTCAAAAATCCGATAAATCGCCTCTGCCTTCCAAATCACGATTTTGGAATTTCAATAAAAGCCTTCTTTTTCGATCTAAGCCCGTGGAGCGACGAAGTCCCTCGCGACGACCCCCACCAGCCTCTCGGATCGGATCACGAAACTCTTCTAAAAATCCTGATGAAGGAATACAAAATAAACCCTGGTGGAATGTGCCAAGTATCCGGATTTGTCCCTTGGAATCAAAAATATACGAGCGACACCGGCGGAAAACACGAAGGAGTTGCGACCGAATGGCGCTATGCTGAAATTCTTAGCAGTTTCAACGCTTTCATGGACGCAGATGCCTTCGGGCTAAACGATATGGCCAATGCCTCTGCGTTTTGCCACCAGCCTCTTCAAAAGGCCTATCCCCAAACCAATTTGCCCGCCAATAACACGCTGAAAGCAGCGGGACTGCTAGACAAAAATTGCCGGATTACCCCTAAACATTATGTTGCGATTTATATGGGAGATTACGATTCAGCCGCTTGGCTTTACAACATGCTACCATCGGTTTGGACTGATCCAGCAAGAGGCTCAATTCCAATTGGATGGGCATTTGACCCCGAAATCCAAATTCGATTCCCTGCTGGCCTGATGTATTCCCGTGAAACCACCACGAAAATGGATTACTTCATCAGCGGTGATTCAGGTGCAGGATACTTGAACCCGGGCTCGCTTCAAGCACCCAGACGCATCAGCGGACTGCCAAGTGGAGTCCAAACCTGGGCAAAATTTTCAAGAATTTTATTTAAAAAATGGGATTTAGGAATTACTGGATTTATAATTGATGGGGACGCCCCGGCCATGTCGAAGGAGACTCTAAAAAGTTACTCAACTTACTCACCCGACGGGATCGTAGCCCAAAAAGTACCTGAAATGTCGATGATTGACGACACCCCCGTTCTAAAGATGAGTGCCGATTTGCCTCACGATTCGATCATACACGCCGCTAGCGTGCTGATCGGCGGTTTACCGAAACAAATTCCAAGTTTTTCAGTTTTCAGAGCGATCCTATGGAATCCATCTGAGCTCAAAGATCTCTACGCCAAGGCGAAAGAACTAGACCCAAATATTGAATTTGTCGATCCCTATACTTTAATGCTGCTCGCAAAAAAAGCAATGACTAAACTGCCCGTGAAAGCAACTAAACAAAATTAAACTAGGAGGCGATCTTATGCCACTCCTAGCCTGTCTCACTGCTATCAGGGTTATTAATGTTAGCTCCAATTTGTTAATTGTTTTAACCGGTCAGGATAGGTTATGTAGTGGACAGCATCTACCCGGAGCGAGTACTGGGGGCACACTGGGAGCGCGTACTGGGAGCGCGGGCATCCTTGCCCGCTTCTTTTCCCTAGCTCGTCCACTCTGAAAAGCACGCTGGGGACACACTGGGAGCGCACTGGGAGCGCACTGGGAGCGCGGGCATCCTTGCCCGCTTCTTTCACCTAGCTCGTCCACTCTGAAAAGCACACTGGGGGCACACTGGAGGCACACTGGAGCGCGGGCATCCTTGCCCGCTTCTTTCACCTAATTCCCAGCTTCGAAGTGCGCACTTCCAAAAGCCCATTCCTCTGGGACTAAACATAATCCTGCCTTTACAGGATTGTTAACAATGTAAGCATGGACCGCGTTGTAGTGCTTTTCGTTGCGCATAAAACGATCATAATAGTCTTCTTGCCAAAATTTCCCTTTGAGTCCCAAAGACCGGTTGGCTGCTGTTGCCGTAAACGACTTCCAGGAATGGATAATGGAAGACATGGAGATATTCTCGAACGTACTGACCAGAATATGCACATGATTAGGCATTATTACCCATGCATATGTGCAATATCGCTTACCGTCAAATCGCAAGATGGCATCCTGCACGACTTTCGCGATTTTTGGAATACGGAGGTGACAAGCACCATAGCTTGAATCAAGTGCCTGTTCAACGCGTAGGTTCCATTCCCGCTCTTTGTCCCTAGTCGAGAGTCTTTCAAGTTCGGCGGTCCATCGCTCCATACGCTGCCGCGGAATAGCATCAGCAAGCCGAAAAATAATGTGCTGTATTGTTTCGCATGCGTCAAAATGAGGCAAATAGCCCCGTGAATGCCATGGGCTAGATACACTATCCGAATATTTTAGGATGTGTTCTTTTTCCATTTATCTCGAATCCCTAAATAAATTATGCGCTTTAAAAGGCCGGAATGTGTGCCACAGGAAGCGGGAACCAGGAAGCGGGAAGCAGGAAGCGGGCAAGGATGCCCGCGCTCCCAGCCCGCGCTCCCAGCCCGCGCTCTCAGACCGCGCTTCACCCGAAATTGGGATTTAGACATTCGCTGCAATTGGATAGGTAATCTTAGTTCCACTTACTTTAGCAAACCGGGTCAATTCATGAACTTTAACACTTGACTCACTGATAATATCAATCGCTTTGATTCCCCGCACCAGCAATGCATCTGCAATCAAAGACCGATGACATCGCCAGGGAACCGCTTCCGCGCACATAATCGCCACCTGTGATTTCTTGGCAAGTGCAATAAGCTCATTTAAGCTCACTTCGAACTCTGGAGTTTGCATATAATCCGCATATCCCCGAAACGACTTGTTCCTCCATCCTAAATTAATTGAATCTTTTTTGGCATGTCTTAATCCACCTAAACCTTTCAAATGGATGTATTTAATTCTCGCTTTTTCAAGATCGCTGGGCAGACTGTCTTCGTTAAATTGAGGGTTATGAAATGACCTGGCTATGGTGCGAACATCTACGAGGATTTTGATTTGATGCTGCAACAAGAGCTCGATAAATTCGTCGATAGGTCGAGTTGAATGGCCAATCGTGAATACGGTTATCTGATCTTCATCGTTTGATCCCATGAACTCACCTACCAATTGCTCGCGCTTTCAGACCCTAAACATGCTTCAAATATCGAACAATGGGGTCGGAATAAATACCAATTTTGCCAGCTAACGTCCGCTCGAAGATGGTAGCTGCGTTTTCTGCTTCAACGTCAGTGCCATGAGCTATCACGAGAAAATGACCGTCACTTAGTTCTTCTATGTAAGGACTGATATCCTGGTCATCAATATGCAGACTTCTAAACGTTTGCTCAAGTACGTTTCTGTCGGTAAACGCTTTTTGAACCTTGAGTAGTGAAGCAAAATAACCTGCACTTAAGATTTTAACGCCAATACCGGAACCAGTAACCGCGGAACCGCCTAGATAATGCCAAGCAAAGTGCCAAAATGCCCCATAACTTCCCCACGCCCAAACTTTTTCAGCAAGATCAATATAGCCCGAATCGGATTCAACTTGAATAGGCAAGCATCCTAATACGCTGATCTTTCGAATGGCATGTCCGCGGTTCATCAGCACAGTAATTGCATCTTCAGCGGCGTCTGATGTGGAGTACATCGCCAAAGCGTTGTCGGTTATTTGCGCCGAAACAGACATATTTTGTCCCCAATAATATTCCACGATAGATTATGCGGGTTAGGAATTAGCCCACTTAAGAGAACCACGACAGACTGGGTCGCGACGGGTCTCCTTAAAGAGACCCACGCCTCCTCTCCTTAAGCGTGGGTTTCGCAAAGTCAATGTCACCGGTGGCTTGGTTTGAACTGACCTTTAAGGGACTAAAAGTTTTACTAGTGTGCGATAAATCCTCTAATGTTTGGAATTTTGCTTTGACTAGCTTGCTTGGAAAAATCAGATTGAATGATCGAACCATGGTCGAAGACCCGGTAGATGAAAAGTTAGAAAGTCGATATCTGGTTTGACTATTGGAATGGCGATTGGCAGGTGAGACCAACCTTGAGAATCCGTACAAGATTCCTACCGCAACTATAAACAGCACCGGATGAAATTTCATTGAGGATTCATGCCCGCTGTTATCGGGACTTCAAAGACTTGGGCCGAGTTGGCGCGACGGGTCATTTCCGCGCATTTCCAGCAAGACTCAGCGGTTCGTCTACAAACCTCTAGTCTTCGGGAATATTTCTCACATTCGGTGGCACATTCTTCGCAAATTCTAATGCATCTATCTTGGTGATGCAATTCTCCCACATGGATCGACTTGGCATGATCGCTACAACAGTCTGCGCATTGTAAACATAATCGTACGCAAGCATCCATGCCGCCCATTTCTTCGCAATCGTCGGCACAAGCCTTGCATAACTGGAGGCATCTAGTGCACGCGCCAATACAGTTTAGGACGGGTTGAGTAATTTGCATTGTATAGCTCTGATGAGATACAGATAATATAACACGTGATTTTCAGTTCTGCAAGTCGTTTTTTAGGCGTAGCCTATGCAGAGTAGTCCTTTAAGACTACACGTTTAATTAGCACTCGTTTTGCAACTCCAACCAGTAACGCGATTTATATCTATTTCTGAGCAACTCTCTTGCTAAAAACGTTAATTAGATTTACGCAGTTTGCCGTCCGTACTAACTGCATTACTCCATGCGACATTTTAAACCGCTAGCTCTCGAATAAGACTAGTAACCACCAGCCCTCCATCGGTCTCGTGCGATCCTAAAGTACCAACGATTGTGATCTCTTTACCGTCCTTTTTTAGACCCCCAGTACAAATTATTTCAGCCGCTCGCATTGAGTAAGGGGATTTGTAAAAATTGGTCATTTGTTCGTCATGATTTTTGCGAAGGTGTTGGGGAATAAGTCTGCTCACATGCTCTCCATTTAATTCACCTGGATCGTATCCAAACATATTTTCGGCTGCAGTGTTTAGCCATATAAACCTTCCTGTGGCATCACCTTCTAGAGCGGCTTGTTTTGACTTTTGCAAAATCTCTCTCCTTGGCACCGAAGCGATTTGCCCTGCATTGAGCAATTCCTCGCGGAGATCCTCTGCGGCTTTTTTTGATCTTTGGAGAATCTCATTTCTCAACGCGGATGGGTCAGGTCCCACTTTGGATAATTCTTGGCTACGCCCTTTTTCGGCTTTTTCCGATTTTTGAATGATATCTCTTCTTTCGGCTGCTGCCTTGTGGGTGGCGCTGGATAGCTCATCGCGTAGACTTTCGATAATCATCCCGAGCTCTCGAACATGCAGTTCGTACGCTTCTCTTACTGCCAAAGCCACTAACTCGGTGCGATTAAAAGGACCGACCTTGCTTCTAATTCTTACCCAATAACTTTTGACGGTGGGTTCTTTAATGCCCAGCGTCATTGCGATTGCGTAGTCGGTAAGACCTTCAGCCGCAAGCGTGATCAATTGTCGCTCACGGTCGGATAATGCAGGGCGTTTTTTCTCGGTCCAATTGCCGTCATAACCTACGATTTCCTGTTTCCCAGAATCGGACTCCATTTCTGCCTTATTTGTCCTCAATTTAGGCCACGTCTTTTTTTATAACTAGGACAGCGAGTTTGGAATAAATCATCGATTTCTTTTAGATGCCCACCTAGAATGACGTTGAATTTAAATTTAGGGAGTTGGTCATTCCAGTAAAGGAATCTGGATTGCTCTAAGGCGCTCACGTAGTATAACATCCAAAAAATTGGATCACACGTCGTCAGTTTGGACGACATTCGGGCAGTGTAGTCCGTTAGGTCTACATGGAAGATTTTACATCTGCTCAGAGAAAAGACAAAACCGTAGCTCTGAATAAAACCTTAGTCTGATTTCGCGCGAACGACCTTTCCCACGAAAAGAGAAACGGCATGTTCAACCGATAAGTGACGGATGAGACACGTTACAACTAATCCTTCCGTACTTTCAAGCGATCCTAATGTGCCAACCATTTTGAACTCTTCACCATTTTTTCTAATCCCGTTCGTACAAATTATGTCGGTAATTTTCGGCGAAAAAGGTGCTTTGTAAAAGTTGATCATGTGTTCGTCATGGACAGACCGAAACTGTTGGGGAACTAGCTTGTTTACATGTTGACCCTTTATTTCTTCGATGCTATAGCCGAACAATTTTTCCGCAGTAGCATTTATCCACATGAACTTTCCGTTGTCATCGACTTCTAAAGCTGCATCTTGTGATTTTTCAAGAATTGCTCTCCTTAGCTCCGCGGCTTTAGAACCAGCATTGGACAATTTTTCTCGAAGAGCCAGTATCGTGGTTGTGAGTTCTTTTGCGTGGATGTCGCACGCTTCCTTAAGTGCAAGAGCCACAAGTTCGGTGCGGTTACTCGGACCCATTTTGCTTCTTACTCTTACCCAATAGCTCTTCACCGTGGGTTCACTGATGCCTAGTCTAGATGCGATCGCATAATCAGTAAGACCCTCGCCGGCCAGCGTGATTACTTGATGCTCCCTATTTGATAACGCCGGGTGTTTTTTCGCCGAGGCTTTACCGTCGAGTTGCCCTGTTTCACTTAATTGGCTTTCGTTTGATTCGGATTCCGTTGACAATTGTACGCCTCCAAATATTTTTACTGTTCTATTTGCGACTAGTGGAGCACTTTTGCAGTAAAAATACTATTCATTTCTTGATTTCGACAAAAGATTATACATTATCTGTGATAAGTTGTTTTGATATGGAAGGCGAAGAAGACCGTGCCCCCTTAGTCAAAATTGAGATTCAAGCCCGCAATTGAATCGATAAAACGGATATTAGATTCAGAATATTTTTACTAGCTCGCAACCATGTCTTGGAATAATGCATGAAAAATGGTTAGAAAATTGTCCTATAGACTTTCTTGTCCAGAGATTCCTAATTTTATGCTTGCCCGTCAGCCCCGCCCATTTAAAATCAAAATTAACTTTGGCACTTGTTTCTCCGCGATTAAATAGAGCAACCGCTAAATGACCACCGGCTAAAGGCTTGGTCCAGATCTCAGTTTGGTTATCGGTCTCCAAACGGGTGCCAGCTTTGCCCAGCGGATCTTGATCCACATCAATGACCTCCGGATTTGTAAGCAAGTTCAAGGTGAAGGAATCAAGTTGGGTGAGATCGCAACCTATGATTAAAGGTGCGGCAAGCATCGACCAGAGGCTAATATGGGTGACTTGCTCATTTGGCGTCAATTTGGTCGGTTTCGGATGTGAGCCCCAGCCTAATTTGCCAACTACTAGCATATCAGGATCGTTCCACCCGCCATGCCCAGCACCTTTAGCCCATTTCGATCCTCCAAACCCATTTGCGCTCATTGCGCCCCAGCTGTCGTTGATATCGCCTGTTGTGCGCCACAAATTTCCCCCAACTGAACGGCCCCAATTCCAAACATTTCCCATTCCGTATTGGCACAACGAAAAAACAATGTCACGATCCGTATTCTTAAGACATCTCCCCATCAAAATGTAAGGCTTTTTGTAACCGTTGAGGTCTGGGTGTGGATCAATTTCGCTGTAACTGCACCAGTCATATTTTAAATAATCGATGCCCCATTTGGCGTAAGTATTTGCATCTTGCTGTTCGTGCTGGTAACTTGCCGGATATCCCGCGCAAGTCGTAGGCCCAGGACCCGAATAAATGCCAAGTTTCAAACCCATTGAATGGATCGAATCGGCAAGCGATTTCATGTCACCAAATTTTTTATTTGTGGTGATGTTTCCGTTTGAATCACGATTTCCTTCCCAAGTATCATCGATATTTACAAAGTTGTAGCCAAAATCCGCAAGCCTTGATTTTCGGAGTTCCGTTGCCGCGTCTCTCATTTTTTGACCATCCACTGCTCCTGCCCACACATTCCATGAATTCCATCCCATTGGAGGAGTTAAACAAAGTAACCCGTGACTATTGATCGTCATTATGCGATGATCAGTTCCAAATTTGCTCTGCACAAAAAGTTCGGATTCTTGAATTATTTTATTATGAATGACTCCAGTGATAATCCCGGTTTTGGGGTTTAAAAACAATCCGTTTGGCAAATTCTTAGCAGAAAAATGCAAAACACCTGCTCCTGAGCATGGAATCCTATATTCAAAAGGCACCTTTGGTGAGCACCCAAATAAAAGGGCATTATGTAACTCTGGATTAGATCGCAAGTTGTTAGCGATTTGCGGAACTGGCAAAGCCGGAGGCTTGTATGTGGAAATCGATCCAGCCGAATCAGTCAATGTCATGATCTCAGGATTCAACCAATCTGCATGATCATTGTCAATTCCGTCTCCTCCATCCGTCACGACCAGCGAGAGCAAATGAGAATTCGTGAGGGCAACATCAAAATGATAAGGTGCCATACCTTTTCGCATCACCGGGCTGTGAGCTTTCATCTGACCATCAACTACGATTTCAAACTCAACTGATCCATTGGAAGTAGCTTCGTCGTCCAACCCGCAATCGGAAGTAAATTCCGTAGCTTTTCCGTGTAAATTGATCATGAACAAACCGTTGGCATGGGTGCCCAGTCCCATCGGATAAACAGTTCCGGCAACCGACAAATGATTTCCGCTTACGCTCACGTTTTTGCCTGGAGACCCATAATCTTGCTGGACATTAGATAGGTTCAGGTCTTGAGGCAAAACAATTTCCCCAGTTGGATTTTGCTTGCTCGAGGCGTTGCTCATTGCAGGACTGGATAAAAGGATTAACGGTAGCAGTATCATGATTTTTTAAGCGGCAGCAAACCCTGCCATTAGGCGCATGAGGTTTTCTTCGGTGGCATCAGGTCCAAGCACCTCGCCAATTAATTTACCTTCATGCATAACGATTATTCGATGCGAAACTGAAATAAGCTCGGGTAACTCGCTTGAAACAACCAATATCCCCTTTCCTTCAGCCGCAAGCTCGCGCATCAATGCGTGGATTTCAGCCTTGGCCCCAACATCTACTCCCCGAGTTGGCTCGTCCACAAGCAGGACGTCACATTCTGCTGCCAGCCACTTCGCGAGAACTAGTTTTTGCTGATTTCCTCCAGAAAGCCCGATCGAGGCTGAGTCCAATCGGGGAGCCTTGACTCGCATTCTTGCAAAATATCGGCTTGCGGTTTCTCTTTCTAAACCGAATCGAATCAGGAGAGCACGGCTCAGCCGACCAATAAATGGAAGCGTGATATTTTGAATACAATTCATTGAAAGCACCAGCCCAAACCTTTTGCGATCTTCAGGAGCTAACCCAAATCTATGCTTGAGAGCCTGCCCTGGTGATGTGATCTCAACACGTTCATTTCTGAGCAAGAGTTTTCCCGTACTCGCTGGATTTAAGCCAAATATAGATTCCACAACTTCGGTTCTGCCCGCACCCACCAGACCACCGATTCCAAGTATTTCGCCCTTATGCAAAGTAAACGAAATATCTTTGAATTTGCCGGGCAAGCTCAATTTATCAACCTGCAACAACGGTTCTGCATTGATTGAATTGCTAAGCTCGGCAGATCGTTGAAATATCAATTCCCTGCCGATCATCATCGAAATCAGTGTATCCCGATCAATTTCGCTAACGAGTTTCGTTCCAACTAATTTCCCATCTCGAAGAACTGTGGCTCGGTCACAGATCGCAAAAACTTCGTCAATTCTATGAGAAACGTAAATGCACGTCACACCTCGCGTCTTAAGCACTCGAATCAAGTCAAGTAATCGTTCAACTTCACTCGCACCTAGCGACGAAGTGGGTTCATCAAAAATAAGAACTTTAGCCCCAGATCCAATGGCTCCTGCGATTTGAACTAACTGTTGCTGGGCGATTGCAAGCGAACCCACCAAGCTGTTTGGCGATATATCAACTCCAATTTCTTGCAACCAGGCAGTGGCTTGCCTGTGCATCTGCTTTTGATCTACAAAAATTCCGCGAGTTGGAAACGCCGTCATTGCCAGATTTTCGGCTACCGATAAATTCTCGCAAAACAAAAGCTCCTGATGAACAATATTAATCCCCAATTTTTGGGATTCAAGCGGGCTATGAAAATGGACCTTGGTTCCATCAAGTTCGATGTACCCCGAATCCGGTTGATATAGCCCGCTTATAATTTTGCCGAGAGTGCTCTTGCCTGCTCCATTTTCTCCCATGAGGGCATGGCACTCGCCCGGAAGGAATTCTGCGCTAACCGAATCCAATGCCTGAACGCCCGGAAAACGCTTAGAAATATCAACCGCTTTGACTAGGCTGCCGAACATGAATTATGGAGTCGTTTTAGCAGGAGGCATCGCAAGGAATTTCGGATCAATACCGGTCATTCCCCATTTCTGAAGTTGCCGTGCCCAATCTCCAAGATTGGCTTTGGTCACTTTTACAAGATCCATTTTATTCATCACAGGCACATCTTTGTGGTTTATGACCTTATCAACGATCATGTGAACCGAAACATATCCCCAGTTGTAAATCGGCTGGGCTAAAAGCACTGGCGCGATTCCTTTGTCAACATATTCAAGTTCAGCTGGCAAAGCGTCCACCGCAACGCATTTGACCTTGGTAGGGTCCATTGAAAGTAAACCTTTGGCAAACAGCGGCCAACCGCCGATCATAGCCCAACCATTAATTTGAGGATAAGCGTTCATTACGCTTTGCACTTTTGCTGTAGCGTCCTGCGGAGTCTCAACGTGGTTTGCAACCGTCACAATCTTGATTCCAGGATATTTTTTCGCCTCATCTTCAACTGCTTTTACACGTCTTTGCAAGTTCGGAGCATTTTGATTCCCGGCTAATATGGCTACGCTGCCCTTCCCCCCAAGAACAGTTGCAAGGTTGTCCATAACTTCATGCCCGCAATCAATGTCATCGGTTCCGTAATAGCAAAATCGCTGACTGCCTGGGCAATCGCTGTCGAAAGTCATTACCGGAACTCCCTTTTTAACCGCATCGTCAATTGCGCCTTTTACTTTCGCTGCATCAGAGCAGGAGATAAGAATCGCACCCGCTCCGTTATTCACGCCTTCAGTAATTCGATTTGCTTGCTCCTGGGCATCTTCGTTTGCAGGTGTTTCCCAGTCCACCGTGATGTTCACTCCTGTGGATTTACTTAACTCGACTGCGGCCGCCTGAGCTCCCATGTCTGATACCGGGAAAACCGGATTGCTCTGTGATTTAGCAATCATTACAATTTTCAAAACCTTGGGCTTTGCTGTGTTATCGCCAGTAGTTGTTGTTGAAGTTCCACCGGCAGTATTGTCCGCAGTATTTGATCCGCTACCACACCCGCCAGCAAGAAATGCCGCCACCAATGCTAATGCTAAATATTTTTTCATTTTTAATTATTGTTTTAAATCGCTTTGATCGGTCAAAGCGGCTCGGGTTTGTGTATCCGAAGTTTCGATTTTTTCTGATCTAACCGACACAAGCTGCCTTGCTTTTAGCTTAGCACTTGCGCGATCCAAAACGACGGCGATCACGATTGCAAGTCCCACGATGATCTGCTCATAGTTTGAGTTTAGATGCAATATATCGATTGATTCCCGTATCATAGAAATCAGAACCGCCCCTAAAACCGCTCCCAATGCGCTGCCTTTGCCTCCCAATAAGCTTGCTCCGCCAACCACCGCAGCTGCGATCACATACAACTCATATCCGGTACCATCACTGCTAGAAGCACTTCCGTAATAGCCAATTGCAAGTAATGCGGCTATTCCAGAACACAGCCCAGCGAGAACGTAAACTCCGGTGATAATTCTTTTCACAGGCAGACCTGCATATCGACTCGCCTCCAGATTTCCTCCCACAGCGAAGATGCGTCTCCCCATCGGGGTTTTAGTGAGGTATATCCCACCCAAAATAGTCGTGACGATCATTACAATCGTTGGAACCGGAGACAATCCTTTGAACCCAAGGCTAGCCGTGATTACATTGATCAATGCATCCGGCGTTGAAATGCTAACCGCTTGAGAAATTACAAACGCGATACCGCGAAATATCCAGAAAGTACCGAGGGTGATGATAAACGGATGGACATCCAACAACACGGTTGCGACCCCATTTACAAGACCACAAAGCGAGCCGATGCCAACGCAGCAAATAATGCCGACGATGACGATCGTGAAATTTGAATAACCTCCATGGTGGCCCATCGCTCGCAAAACTAACGCCGTTCCGACGCTGCATAACGCGTAAATTGATCCAACCGAGAGGTCGATTCCTGCGGTGATGATTACAGCTGTCATCCCAACCGACATAACCGCAAAAAATGCCGATCTAGTTGCAATTTCAAACAATGTATTGGCGTTTAGGAAATTGCTGACTGGATTGCCGGAGTAACGATCAGGATGGCTGCCCCCAAATTTTGTGAGCACAATTCCAAACAGGAAAATGATTAGAACGAGCCCAATTTCATTAAAACTCACTCCAAAGCTGACCTTGCGTAGACCAGATCGCGCGGGTGCCTGAGGAGCCAAACTCATCTAAGAAATACTATAGCTTAGAACTTAGTCAAGTGTTACGCCCCGCTCTAAACTTGGACTCATGAACTTCAAATCGGCATTACCTTGAAGCTGGCTCTTTAATTTCTCGATGTCATCGGTCAAAGCGATCACTGTTCCGCCGTGTCCGGCCCCTGCTAGTTTGCAAGCCCGTGCGCCCGCATTTTCAGCATCCAAGACCACTTGGTTAACTTCGTCGCCAGATCCGCCAATTTCACGAATGACTGTTTGATTCTCCTTCATCGAGATAGCTAACTCCTTCCAGTTTTGATTTTTTAGGCTTTCTTCCCCCAACCTTCCCAGCTCACTAATTCTGGCGATTCCCTTTATAACCAATTGCTCATCTTTAAGCCAGCGAGTTGAGAGCGGACCATGAACACTGCCACTAGATCGGGTGACACCAGTCGTAATGAGGAGAAATGGCAAGTCCGTTTTCAGCGATTCCAGTTTTGCCTGAGGTCCAGGCTGAATCGGATTTTTTCCTGAAAAATCCATGGCTTGCATGCCGCCAAAGGTAATCATATATGCATCTTGAAATCCGCAGACGACATCCGCTTCCACTCTTTCGATGCCTCGGACCAACTCGGCAAAATCTGATTTTTCCCTTACCGATGTCTCGGAATCCGCTCTAAGAATTGGCGGTTGGTCGCCCAGTCCAAGTTGAAATCTTGCCTCTAAGACGCAAAGTAAAATGGAAGCGAGCATCGCGGTTGACCCTGCAAGTCCGCTCGACATAGGCACTTCTGAGGTTAAAATAACTTCAAATGGTTCGGGCAGTGAATATCGGCTGAGCACGGCGTTCAATAGCCTAGGATCTTGTGGCAACTCACCGGATTTGCCAATATTCAAAACGCAATGGTTCCGATTCGGAATAGAGCAAGAAACAACCATGCCCCCATACATATCGCTTGGATTTCCGATGATCCCGCATCGTCCTGGAGCCGAAGCTCGAACGGAAATCACTTTCCGAAATGCTCCAAAGCGGCCCGATATCCATCCACCGATCCGCAGTCAAATCGGATCACCTCAGATGAAAGTTGATGCGCCAATATTTGCATGTTCCGCTGAATCGCGTCATTGAAAGCTTCCGTAAGGGGAACGTCTTGCCCACGTTCAAAACTTTGGAGTTCGCGCAAAAATCGCAAGACCCGATCCGTGAAAAAATATCTCGCCGCGATCGCATATCGACTTGAAGTTTGTGCCACCGAAGGCTTTTCAATAAATTTTTTGGCGTGTATGCCATCGCTTCCAATTTCGACCATTCCATACTTGTTTACGTCTTCATCAGTCACTTTTTGCACGCAAACCGCAGAATCTTTGAACCTGCAACGTGGAGAAAAAGTACTGCAAGGAGGGGTTGAAAAAATCGTATCGGGTAAGGCAACGAGGCAGTCTTCCACTACTCCGCTGGCCAAAATTGCATCCATAAGCCCGATGGGTTCAGATTGATATTTGAGGTCCACTGGCTCAGAGCGACGAGAAACTATTTGTTCAAGATCAGGTTTATCTCGGCTGATCACCACTACTGCTCTTGAGACTCCGGATTCAAAGACTTCGTCAATGACTCGGTCTAAAATTGTCCTACCGCCAATCACTAAGGCTTCTTTCGAAGTTCCTGCGGTGATGTCCTGCATTCGAATTCCTTTTCCCGCCGCCGGAATTACCGCTTCCAAGTGCTCACCTTCTGTCCGATTTTACGCATGTCGTTTAGTATGCAAAAGTATGAAGTATGATTCGCGTCGTCTGTTTTGACATTGGGGGTGTTTTAGTTCATGTGGCAAGGACCTGGGCTGAGGCAATGCAACGAGCAGGCTTTGAATCCACCCCTGCCTTAGAAATAAAATTGGAGGAATGGGACGGCTTGAAACTATATCAATCCGGGTCGTTATCTGAATCCAAATATCAAGAGAGGCTTGTTGAATTTCTTGGTTTGTCGCCCGCAGATGCAGTTAAGGTCCACAACGGAATCTTGATGGAAGCCACCGACGGCACCATGGAAATCGTTGAAAATCTCAATGTTAGGGGCATCATTACGGCTTGCTTGTCCAACACGAACGGCATGCATTGGGTGATGCTCACAGATCCTGAGATTTATCCAAATATCGAACTTTTAAATTTTAAAATCGCATCCCATTTACTAAAATGCCACAAGCCAGATCGAGCGATTTATCGAACTTTTGAAAGAGCAGTTGATTGCAAACCAAACGAGATAATATTCTTTGAAGACTCAACCACCAATTACCAAGGAGCCATAGATGCCGGATGGAATGCGGTGCTGATTGACCCCCAAGGGAATCAAGAAACTCAGATCAGGTTTGCTTTAGCTGGCTTCGAATTGCTAGTATGAAACTTCTTCGGGTTCGCCACCTGCGGCTTTCAAGCAATCTTTCATTTTTGATGTCGCATAATTGAACATTTCCGGTCCTGAATATCCTCCCAGCGGGCCACTCGCTTTGAGATGCGGTTCCAATGTCAAAACTCCATGCCAACCCTTGTCAATCATAAACTTCAGGGTTTCGACTATTTCAGCGTCACCATCTCCGCATGCAACGACCTCACCTGATCCAGACCTTGCGTCCTTCATGTGAAGCGTGTGAATGTAAGGCAGAATCCAGGGAAACCAGTCCCGCAAGGGCTTATATCCAATAATCACGGTGTTGGCAAAATCAAATGCGGCTCGAAAAAGCGGCGATCCAAGCTCTTCGAAAAGTCGTTTTGCATTCTCAGGGTACGCCGCAAAATATTTCCCATCATTTTCGTGAAGCAATAAAATGTCGGAAGCTTCGGCCATCACAATCATTGATTGCATTAATTCTTTGATCTCACCCCAAGATTCACTCGGAGCTTCTGGAGTAAAGATTCTGACAGTTCGCGTGCCAAGGTTGTTAGCCGCATGAATCGCTTTTTGTAGTCGATCCTGCTCCGCCTTTGGCGTTTCTTTAGCCATTGAAACTTTGTTGACCGGCGAACCAACCGATTGGATCCTCACTCCGGCATCAGAACATTTTTGCTTGACGTCGGCAAGTTGGTAAATGGTGAGATCAAGAACATTTACATTATCTACCGACCGAATGTCTATACCTCCTAGCCGAGCAGATTTTATCGCCTGAATCTGCTCTTCAATTGTGCTGCCAGCTTCGTCTCCAAATCCAGATGTGAGGAATGGTTCGCTCATAATTTCACAGAATACTTGTAATTGAATGCTAATGGTGCATCAATTTTTCGATTAGCGTTGGTATGCCAAACTATTTTTATGGGACAGTTGCTTACTCCACACTACATTGGAGCCCAGTTATATACGGTTAGAGAGTACTTGCATAGTGAAATTGATCTGCGCCAGTCATTGCACAAAATCTCAGACATGGGCTACCAAAAAGTGCAAATGTCTGCAGTTGGCGCAATGGAGGGCGAAAATCCTCAACTGACTCCGAAGGATTTTCGAAATTATCTCAACGAATTTAACTTAAATTGTCCGGGAGCCCACACATCGCTGGAAAGACTTAACGATCACTTTGATTCTGAAGTCGAAAAACTTCGCGAAGTGGGATGCTCGTTCATTGCAATTGGATGGGTGCCCCCAGAGTTTGTTGACACTGAAGAAGGTCGCGCCAAATTTGAAGCCGACGTGATGGAAATATCAAGGCGTTTGGAAGGAACCGAAATCAATTTTGCGATTCACAATCACGCTCACGACACGAAATTTCTAGACGATTTGACTCTCCGGCTTAACATCGGATTTGAAGTGGATGTTTACTGGGCTGCTAAGGCAGGTTGTGATCCTTGCGAATTGTTGCTCCGGCATGCTGGAAAGGTGGGTTTGATCCACCTGAAAGACATTCCCGCCTCAGGCGAAGGATTTGCTGCAGTTGGGAAAGGAATTCTCAACTTTGCGGCGATAACCGAGGCTGGCTTGAAAGCTGGAGTTGAACATTTTGTGGTTGAACAAGATGTATGCCCGGGCGATCCATTTGATTGCCTCCGCGAGAGTTTTAACTACCTGAAGTACGGAGATTAAGTGATTGAATCCGATATTTCGGTTCGCCAGGTCCCTTATGGATCGCAGGATTATCTCCTTTGCGTGGCTCTTCGTCAGAAAATATTGCGCGACCCCCTTGGAATCCAACTGACTCCTGAGGAGCACCTTGCCGATCGCGAACAAGTTCACTTGTTGGCGCGATTTCGGGGCCAATTTGCCGGTACCACCGTTATTCATCAGGTCTCAGGACAACCCAAAACTTTGTTTTTGCGCCAAGTTGCGGTGGACGAAGGTTTCCAAGGTAAAGGAATCGGGAACCAACTAATCGCATATTGCGAGGACTACGCCATCAGGTATGGTTTTGAAACTATCAAACTTCATTCCCGAGTTACGGCAATGCCTTTTTATTTGAAATTGGGCTACCAAACCGAAGGCGAAGAATATATCGAGGTCACCGTGCCCCACATTACAATGTTCAAGCACTTTAGTTAGAGTGCGGCTTCTTTGATTCCACTACCGTAATTGAATCAGGCGGAAGTTTTATTTCATGTGAACTTCCAAGTTCAAATTCTTTCGGTGGAAGACTTTTAGAAGGGAATCCATCTTCTTTATTGGCATGCCATTTGTATTGAGCGGGCCCAAATTGCGACACAGTACTTCCGGTAGGAAAATCATTAAGGCGAACTAATTGGGAAGCCTTTCGTGATTCATTGAGAATCATGATCGCGATGGTGCCGTCAGGGTGCAAAACCGGATACGCCCCAAAATTATTTGAACCGATGACCGTAGCCGAGTAAAGTTTATGCAATCCACCTGCATGGCTAAGCCATTTTCGAGTAATTAGCCACTCAGCCCAAAAGGTTGCAAGCTTATATCGGGCTTGAAACTGATCATCGCCAAGCAAGATCATATTGTCACCGTAGCTTCCACAGCCCCGTTCATCCATCAAATTGGATGGCTCCGATCCGTACATGTACAGCCTGGACGCTTCTTGGGAAAGCCCAGTCCCAACGATTTCGGCATCCATAACCGCCCCATCCAAGGTCACTTCTGGCTCGCCGCCAAAAGCCGAGTATCCATATTCAGTGATGAACAGCGGAATTGATTTTGGGATGCCTTGAGCGTGAAGCTGATGAAAAATATTCGATAAAATCGTTGGCTGGTTTGTCAAATGAGCTTGAAGATTAGAGCAAACATTGTCAAACGGATACCACTCAAAAGAAAAGAAATTAAGCTTGTCAATTGCTTGTTCTTTTTCAAGAGCCCTAACAAACAATGTTGACCAACGTGGTCTACTCGGCGGCTGCGGAAAAATATTGTAGTCAAATCGGCTACTTTGTAAGCTGGGGCCGCCAAGCAAGACTTTCGGATCAACTTTTTTTATTTCAGTTGCAACTTGCTTATATAAAGCCGCATAATCGGCTGGCTCGCCTAGTTGACCATCTGGTTCTTCTCCGATTTCAATTCCCGATAAAAGGACATTCCGATTCATCAGATATTTCACCATGCCCGGCGGGTCTTCCGGAACGCCGTATAATGCCGGAACTGGCAACAAAATCGGCAAATTGTTGCCGATTCCCGATTTTATAACCGCATCAAAGCCTGGTTGCTCGGTCGAATAATCAATGTCAGACGCCCGATGCCAGGGGTCCGTGGAACTCACCGCCATTACGGTTTGACTTCGCTTACCGTGTCTTATAAAATCATGGAATTTCCCCTTTTCAGTTTCGCCCAAATAGATTTCTCGAATTGCAAAACCTTCCCTGTCTCGGGAGTCTAGGTGGGATTTATTCGATAAATCAGCATCGGCTGTATGAGAGCTTGTCCGCAACCAAATTCGCACCCACCGCACTAGGTGATGACCGGGCAAAGTCAGCTTTTGAACACCGCCGCGCGATGAAATCCTTAGTAGATTAGGAAATGCGAGCCAAGAACCTTCGTCGGCATCTGGCTCATTCGGACCATTCCAGTACTGAACAGAAAAATCGGTGGCAAACGGATTTCCCCATTCAATTCGAATCTCATTTAAAAGTCGAGCTTTTGCCAAATCGATGACAACCCATTGGGGGTGATTTTCATCTGCTTCGCCTGTATATCGCTTGCTTAAATAGGGATTGCTCTTCCAGAATGTGTTTTCTGCGCCGTCATCTAGCCTTGAAAATCCGGTGTTATTGGCCTGATCACCGCTGTTTCCTCTTCTCGGCAAGAAATATCCATAGGAGACCTCAATCGGTTTTTTTGAATTTGAGTTTGAAATCCAATATCCTCGATGGTTTTTTGGGTCGCTCCAATTCCCAGACGGGTTCCAATGCCATGCCTCACAACCCAATTCCGTTCGCAAACGATAGGTCATTGAATGAAGACCTGAATGCCGAATGAGATTTACATTTCGTGGGGTCAAAATCAGCTTGGTATCGCCTCTCTCGTGACCATCGAGGGTGTAACCCAAAGCCACTTTTGGATCAAATTCATTGAGGACGTGCTTAAAGTCGATTTTTACTGCCGCCGGAGTCGCTGGATCAGCCCTCGGTGCAATGAAGAATACTGCGAGAAATAACCCGATCATTAAGACTCATCTCAAGCTAGCCAGCAGTAAACGTTACTTTTAATAAAGGTTGGAGACTCGCCCCGTTCTGAATCCAATTGCCTTTGAGTGCTGGTCCAAAAAAGCCAAGCGAAATCAAATTAACTGAATAGTTGCACTCTGTCAAGCTCTCAGTTGGATTCAATTTCGACATCAACATCGTGTGAGTTGATTCGATTTCTTTCGCGTATTTGCTTACCCGAGACAGTGGGTCTTCTTGAAGTAAATCTGGGCTTACGGCAATAACTTTCTCGCCTGGTTTTCCTTCAAGTACCATCCAAATTTCTCCGTGATCCTTTAGTTGAACGCGAATTATCGTAGCCTTTGTTTGCCAAATCGATGTTTCAAACGGCGAAATTCTGCCCTCGTCGTACTTGTCGGGCTTACCATCTACCGGAAAATCGGATGGTCTTTGTTGCTCTAATATCCGAGCAATTGAAATTGATTTTGGATGTTGGTCAAACCGAGCCGCCATCGAATCTGCGCCAAGTTCGGTGAGATATCGAAAAGATTCCTGGTTATCTTGATCCTGTATCTTGCTGAAATTAGCGTTGCTTCCAATCCCCATCACAATTAAAATCCCCAAGGAAATCATATTCAAAAAGGGTACCTAGCTTGGCTCATTCAGCATCACGATGGCCTGATCGGCCCTTTTCGCCTTATTAAGCTGAAAATTGGACTGTATTTTCTTTCAGCAACGATGCATAAATGAGATTCACTTTCGTAACTACTTAAGTTAACTAAAGTATTTCAATGAAAGCCAAGGGATTTTTAATTGTTTTGATCGTCGTGGTCATTATTTTGGGGCTGGTGGGATGGCGAGTAGTAACAAAAAGAAAATCGAGTGCAGTTCAAGCCGCAGTTACAAAAGCCCGGTTTTCGTCTCCACCAACTGTGGCTACCTCCCTTGTAGGGCCATCAACTATCACGGATCAAATCCAAGCGGTTGGGTCAGTTACCTCGCCGAATGTAATCAAGATCTCCCCTACAATTTCGGGACTCATCAGCTTTTTACAGGTTAGAGAGGGCGACAAAGTTAAAGCAGGTCAAGTCTTGGTGAAGTTGAACCCTCAAGACCTCACTGCAGTAGTTTTTCAAAATCAAGCAAACGTAGCTCAAGCCGAATCAAAATTAGCCCAAGCAAAACTTACCGAAAATCCAACTGAAGTCGGCATATCAGCTGCTATTTTGCAACAAGAGGCACAGGTTTCAAGTGCACAAGCAGCTGACATCCAAGCGCGCTCTACCTATAGTGCCCAGGTTGCCGCTGCCCAATCGCAAATTGCAGATGCCCAAGCCAAAGTCGCCGCTGCAAAGGCTGGCGTGGAGGGAGCAACTGCCAGCGTTCAAAGTGCCCAAGCCAACGTCACAGATTCAAAAACTAAATTAAGCCGAACGCTTTCACTGTATCAGCAAAACTTCATTGCCGCACAAGATGTAGACGATGCTAAAGCCGCTGAAGCAGTTTCAGAAGGTGCGCTGGCTGTAGCAAAAGGAAACTTAACCTCTGCAAAAGCAAACGTAAATTCTGCGAATGCAACTTTGAATGTAGCAGTTAAGCAACAAGCGATTACAGTTCAAACGGCTAAGGCAGACATATCGGCTAAAGACGCTCTTTTGCTCCAAGCGAAACAAGCAACCAAAATAGCAAACGCAAATCTAGCCCAAAATCCTGCTTACCAAGAAAATCTAGCTGCATTGCAAGAAGCTGTCAGCGCTGCTCAAGCCCAGTTACAGCAGTCCCAGGCAAAACTCGGCGAAACTACCGTTATAAGCCCGATTGACGGGGTTATAACCGAACGGGATGCCGACCCAGGCTCAATTGCCGCGCCCGGGCAAACAGTGCTGGTCGTTCAATCATTGAAATGGGTATATGTGGATGCGTATATCCCGATTGAGAAAAGCCCTGAAATTTATGAAGGACAAAAAGCTTCGATAACCTTTAGCGGCATTTCTAATCGTGTTTTTACGGGCACATTGGCGCAAATTAGCCCTTCAGCTGATCCAACGAGCCGCCAATTTCTAGCCCGCATAAAGTTGAGCAATCCAAACTCATCGATAAAGCCGGGAATGTTCGGCAATGTAACAATTGGCGTTCAATCAATAGTGGCCCCGATGACGGTTCCACGCGAAGCCGTGACCTTAACCACCGGCACATCCGCCACTGTTTATGTGGTTGATGACAAGAACATTGCCCATTTGCAGACGGTCCAGGTCGGTGTGAGCAACGCCAAGATTTATCAAATAGTGAGCGGTCTCCAGCCGGGAGATCGAGTCATCACGCTTTCCTACGCCACGGTTAAAGACGGCACTAAAGTAAACCCGCAAAAAATCTAAGTACTCCAGGAGCATTAAAAATCATGAGTCTTGCTAATTTTTCAGTTTCCCATCCGGTTGCAGTCACGATGCGTATTGCGGGGCTGGTTCTGCTCGGAGCAGTCAGCCTTACCAAACTTTCGACCGACTTGTTACCAAATATAACCTTGCCAACCGTTGCAGTGGTTGGATCATGGCCGAATGTGGCTCCCGAGCAAATGGAGACTCAGGTCACACGTCCGCTTGAAGAAGCCGTTTCTCAAACGCCCGGGATCAATTTAGTTACCTCAACTTCAAGCCAAGGCTCGAGTTTCGTCAGGGTTCAACTCAACTATGGAGTAAACGTTAGCGACGCCGCCATTGACGTGCTTCAAGAGGTTCAAAGAGCAAGAGGGGCACTTCCGAACGATCCTACTTTTCAGCCGCCATCGGTTTTCAAGTTCGACCCATCTTCCTTGCCTATCATGATTTTTGCAGTTACTGGTGAAAGCGATCCGGTAAAGCTACGAACCCTCATGGACAATGAAATCACGCCAATCCTTGAATCTGCGGACGGCGTGGCCTCGGCAACTGCTTCCGGCGGATTGCAAAGAGCGATCATTGTCAACGTTGATCAAACGAAACTCCAGGCTTATGGGTTTTCTATGGATAATGTTCAAAATCGAATTGAGCAAGAAAATCTAGACCTTCCGGCGGGCATCGCCAAGCAAGGAAACAGCGAGTACATCATAAGAGCCAACGGTTATCTTCAGAGCCCTGCCGATATTGGACTGCTACCCTTGGGTGTCCACAACGGTCAAATCGTTAAGATTGGCGATGTCGCTCAAGTTCAAGATTCATATCAGGAGCAAAGAATTACAACCCGCCTCGGCGGGCAAACCGCAGTTGGAGTGGCTATCACGAAGCAGACTGATGCCAACACGGTTTCAACTGCAAATGCCGTGTACGCGAAATTAGCTCAAATAAAGAACATTTATCCGAATTTGAAGTTTAACGTTGCCTACGACCAAAGCCTCTTCATCACGAATTCGATCTCCGATTTGCAGCGAACCGCAATCATTGGCGGATGCCTTGCAATTCTTGTCTTGCTATTCTTTCTTCGCAATATCCGCTCCACTTTGGTGGTCGCTCTTTCGATTCCTACATCGATTATTTCGTCATTTGCCCTGTTTTACTTTGCTGGATTCACCCTAAACACTATTTCTCTGAGCGGCCTTGCCCTCGCCAGCGGGCTAATCGTAGATGACGCCGTCGTCGTGCTTGAAAATATCTTTCGCCATATTGAAAGGGACAAGTTACGCCCAGCCGAAGCTGCCGTAGCCGGTGCAAACGAGATTATGGGAGCAGTTGTATCAAGCACTCTCACGGTCATGATCGTATTTTTGCCTTTGTTTTTAATTCAGGGCCAAGCTGGTCAGACGTTTGCTCAGTTTGCGCTCGTGGTTATTTTCGCGATGGCGATTTCGCTATTGGACGCCACCACAGTGGTTCCGATGCTTGCTTCAAGATTTATCCGGGTTGACGAAGTCGAAGAAGAAGCTCATCCCGAGCTCAGAGCTCTGCATGGTAAACCTTCAACTCCGATGACGAAGGCTTTCGATTGGGCAGGGAGGAGATTTGAAGCAATTGATCAATCTTATCGCTCAACTCTCGCCCAAGCGTTGAAATTTCGCTGGATTGTGCTCGCAATTGGATTTGGAATCACCGCACTTAGCCTAGTTCTTTGGCCAATGATCGGAACCGAAACCCTGCCCGCAACTGACTCTGGAGACCTCAGACTCAACGTTAAACTTCCGATTACGGCTGCCTATGCAGAAACAAATAACATCATGAAGCAGGTGGATGCCATTATTGATAAAGATCCTGACGTCCAAACTGATTTCAGTTCAGCTGGAGCGAATTTAAATCTTCGTGGTGCCTCTACGACAGCAACCGGCTACGAGGGCTCTTCGACCATTCACCTCAAAGAGAATCGAAAACTATCAACCGCCGCCAACGCCCAATTACTTCAGCAAAAGTTAAGCAACATTCCCGGTGCTCGAATTCAAATCACACCATTCGATCTTGTATCTCAGATTTTGACTGGTAACGCTACCAATTTTGAAATTGATGTGTTTGGTGCCAATTACGATCAACTATTCAAAGCCGCTTATCAAGTTGAAGCGGTCATGACCAAAGTTCCTGGTCTGAAAGCAGTTGATTTGGGAATACAGGAAAAATCTCCCCAAATTAACTGGACTGTAGATCGTCAAAAAGCACTGACCCTAGGAGTATCGTATTCCGATGTTGCCAATGCTTTGGAAGCCGACACAAATGGAGTTCTAAGCTCCTATTATCAAGAAAATGGATTCCAATATCCAATTTACGTCCAAGCACCCGAATCCCAACGTAAGACGGTTGCTCAACTCGAAAACTTGCCTATAACTCCAAGTCAGGCTCCTAACGGGTCAAAGGCTCCAGTGCTTTTAAGTCAGGTCGCTACCGCAAGCTACGGAGTTGGACCTAATCAGATCACAAGACTAAATCGGCAGAGATACATTTCCGTAAGCGGAACTCTGGCAGATCGGCCCGCAAGCGCAGTCCAAGCCGATGTTCTTGCAGGTCTCAAAAAAATCCAATTGCCAGCTGGCGTGTATACCGATCTCGGATATTTTCAAAAGCAACAAGGGCAGGAATTCTCGGGTCTTGGAGTCGCCGTAGGACTGGCTATCTGCCTCATTTACATGCTGCTTGCAACTCAATTTGAATCGTTTATCTATCCTCTCGTCATCCTCACCTCCGCTCCACTTTCCATTTCTGGTGTGCTTCTTGCCCTCTTCATTTCGGGTAGAGCCTTTGGACTTACCGCTTTTATCGGGCTGCTCATGCTGATAGGAATCGTCGTCAAGAACGGAATTTTACTGGTCGATTATACAAATCAATTGCGGGCTAGGGGTCTGCCCCGTGATGAAGCAATTCTCACTGCATCCCCAACCAGATTACGTCCGATTTTAATGACAAGCAGTGCTGCCATTCTCGGGATGCTGCCACTTGCAATTGGTTTGGGCAGAGGCTCTGAAACCCAAGCTCCCCTTGCAACTGCAGTTGTTGGAGGCCTTGCTTCATCGACGCTTTTGACCCTGTTCATCGTTCCATGCGTGTACACAATCTTTGACGATCTTGCACGGCGAGCGCGCAAAGACCGACGCGACCTTCATCCAGCCGGGATGGTTTTGCCGACCGTCACCGCAATCGGGCCGGGCTCTTCATCAGTAGCTGGCGGCGAAGATCCAGCCCCGGTCCAAGGAAGTCCTAGACCTTGATCTTCAACTTAGATAGCCTTGAGTTTAGGGCAACGGAAGTTGAAAGGCTGCTTCCGCTCGTCGCTAGATATCTGAACAGATCAACTGAGTCGGATCCTTTCCACGAACTTACGCTCGGTCAAGGTCGAATAGTAAAACTTCTGTTTGAAGGTCCCAAAAATGCCACGACAATTGGGCATGTTTTGGGTTTGAGCGTTAGCGCAGTAATGCAAACTTCCCAAAAATTAATCGATCAAGCGATTATTGAAAAATACCACGTCGAAGTTGACCGCCGTGTGAAAACCCTCAGATTGACGGAAAAAGGAAACCAACTTGTGCGACATCGAATCGAAAGCCGAATGCGACAGGCCAAACACTTACTAAAAGAAATGACGGATGAAGAGCAACATCACGCCGTCGAAGCCCTTAGGCGATTGGTGAACCTAGCTTCTCAGTACAACGAATCAGAATCCGAGTTCAATTTCCCTGAAGTTGAACTATTAGACCGAGCTTAAATTTTATGATTTTAATCGCATTTTCAGTTCTCGCCGAAGTGTTAAACGCAAAATTGCATCCGCTTGATATCAGTCCTCATCAAACGCAGGCACAGGGAGTTCAAGGCCCCGCTAAGGTAACGGTTATGCCCGCTCAATCGACTGGTCAAACTCCAACGCCGCCACTTCCGCCCCAAGTGGTAACTACCCAAGACCCTGGGGCTTACGAACTGCCCCCTCCCACCACGATTGATCCTTTGGTCACCAAGCCAATTTCAGCTGACGATGCAGTGCACGTCGGGTTATTGCGTCAGCCCAGCCTTAAAACTGCTTTAGCCGCCGCAAATGCGGCTCGGGGGCTTGTGATTCAGGCAAGATCAGGACTTTTTCCAACCACATCCTTAGATTCTAGCTATTCCTATAATTCCCGAATTGGCAGTCTCGGTAGCCAAAGTTCAAATTCAAACTCTGGGGGAAATGGCGGAACGAACGGCAATGGTGCCACAAGTTCAAGTTCGATCAACGGATTTACAAATAGCGTTCAACTAAGGCAGCTTGTATTCGATTTTGGCAGAACTCTTGACGAGGTGCGGCAGGCTGAATTCAATCAAAAATCATTCTTGCAGCAAGCCTACAAAAATGAAAATGATCTCATTTTTTCCATCAAACAGCAGTTCTTTATTACTACTGAAGCGCAAAAGCAAGTGGCATTTGATCAGGTGAATCTAACTGCAGAGCAATCTCAATTGACCCTGGCGACGGGTCTCTTCAAAGGCGGATTGGGCGCACCATCGGACGTTGTCACTGCAACCACTAACGTGGATAATGGACTTCAAACTTTGGTTCAGGCGCGAAATAGCTACCTCATTGATCGTGTCACACTTGCCGCACTAATTGGGGTTGATCCTCGGACTCCTCTCACTCTTTTGGACGCCCCTAACACAAGCCAGGCTCCTCCGACTGACATCCAAACTTATGTCACAGACGCCCTAACAAATAGACCAGATATTCTCAGCGCGCAAGCAAATCTTAATGCCGCGAAAGCAGGTTTGGCGTCAGCCAAGAAGGAGCTATTGCCGTCAGTAGATTTAGGACTTTCGGCGGGAACGCGCGGTTCGGTTGATCCATTTTCAAGCGATACTACTTCTGCTTCCCTCTCACTCACTTTTCCATTTGAAGATGGGGGGCTCACGGCTGGAAGGATCGAACAATCTAACGCGATTGTATCTGAAGCCGAAACCGAACTAACTTCCGTTCAACTCAGCGTTGTTTCCGATGTGGCTCAGTCCTTTTCAAACCTTCAATCAGCTTATCGAAGGCTTGACTCAGCTAATGCAAGCGTCGCAAACGCCCAAGAGGGGCTCAGACTTGCTGAAGGACGATATCGTGCCGGAGTTGCTCTTTTCGTTGAAATCACCCAGGCAGAAGCATCGCTTGCCACAGCTCAGTCAAACCAGATATCGGCAGAAGGGTCATATCAAATCGCCCTTGCCCAGTTAGATCATTCAGTTGGATCTCGAATTCAGCCCCTTCCTATAGCAAATTCGGCAAACATTAAAGTAAGTAAATGAGGATCATGTTTTCGTAGACTAACGGTAGATGAACCAGACAAAATACTTATTGATCGGAGGAATGTCGCCAGCGTACGCTTCGGTGTCGATTCGCGAAGAAGATCAAACCGGCGCGATTTCAATTGTGGGTCAGCAACCCGCCAAACCGTACGACCATCCGCCACTGTCCAAAGATTTTCTTCAAAATCCCAATATGAAGGAAGATGATCCTGAGTGTAAAATGCCTAATTATTATCCAGATAATAACATTTTGCTCTTTGAAAGCACTGAAATCGACCATATTGACCCAATTGCACATATCGCAACTGCTAAAAGCGGCGAATTATTTCAATATGAAAAAGTACTGATTGCAACTGGTTCTAGTCCCATAAAACCTCCGATTCCAGGACTCGACCTTCCCGGAGTCTTCATGCTACGCACGATTTTTGATGCAGTAAAAATTCGAAATGAAATTCAGGATGGCAAAAAGGCCCTCTGCATCGGCACCGGATTTATCGGATTGGAGGTCGCTGCATCCTTAAAGCAACGAGGCATGGAAGTAGTTGTCGCGGGGGATTCATTGCCTTATGGAAAATTTGAAAATATAACTTTCAGCGAATGGATGATAGGGCAAATGGAAAAGAACGGTGTTCCTATCCATTGCGCCGAAAGATTGACGAAAATTACCCAAACTCAAAACGGACTTCAGGCCGAATTTGAAAGCGGACTAAAGCTTGAAGCGAATATGATTGTGGCTGGCCTTGGCGCGAAGCCGAACCTGGATTTACCAAAATCTTTAGGACTCGAGATGGCACTTGGCGGGGTCAAAGTTAGTTCAAAATTAGAAACGAGCGTAATCGATGTTTATGCTTGCGGAGACATCGCAACTTTTCCCGATCCTTCAACCGGAGAGCTTTGCCGCGTGGAGCACCACATGAATGCAAAATGGCAGTCTCAAACGGTGGGCAAAGTGATGAGCGGCCATTCCGGCGAATATAAGAAAATCGCTTATTTTTGGTCGGATGTTTTTGATGTTCATCTGGGATATCGGGGAAATTCCGATGGGGCGTCGCCCGCGAAAAATTTTGGCAGCATGGATGACGGTAGATTTGTTGATCTTTGGGCACGTCCCAACGGAGAAATCGCCTCTGGTTTGATCATTTGGGACGATTACGAAAAGATTGACCCTATTTCAGACAAACTGGAAGTGCTACTTGAGAACAAGAAAGACATCGCCGACGTTGAACCTAGCGACCTTGGATTGTAAAAAGGATTAAATTGCCTGCCGAAGGAGAAGCGGCGGGCAGCGACCGCTGCTCCATCAGTCCAGTTTTCTCTTTATCAAATTTCCGATCGACTCAAGAAATTCAAGATAATAACTCATTCAATCGTCGAACCGCTTGTAGCTAGAACTAGGTTCTACCGAAGAACTTCTTTTTTAGATTGTCTCCGTCAATTTAAAATTCCGTTAAAACCTAATCAGGCTGGTAGACTCGCTTTGAAATAGCGGCTATAAAGAGCCATCGGCATCAAAAAAATGAGATATGCCGAAATTAAGCTAAGTGTAATCGCCAACAATTTCGGAAAAAGTCGTAGCCGATCAAGTAATCGGTGAAATTGCTTTGGTCAATTTTCTTAAAAGACTAGTCAAACGGACGCCCGGTCATAAATTGCATCACAATCTGATTTAAAGGATTCTTTTGAATGATGAACTCTCGCGTTTGGTTATTGCCGTCCAAAGTCTGGAATGCGAAATCAATATCAGCCGGGTCAGTTTGTTGAAACTGAGCCGGAGATACCTCAATGGCACTTGAACTGGAGGTTGGCTGCGATGCAGGCAAGCTTGCTACGTCTGAATCCGGGTAATCACCGTAAAACAAGCCGTTTACCCAAAATTCGGCTGGCCCACAATTAACTTTTGTAGTGCCGAAATCCACCGATATGCTACCGGAAGTTCGGTGCCCGTACACGTCCAATGTGAATGCGTCGTTGTTGTCGATCCCAAAGGCAGGGTTCCAGTACCAAATGATTGAATCAGGCACGAACCCACTGAATTTTGGAGCCAGCATATAAGATGAACCCTGTACGTCAGCGACAAATATCTCGTTTCCGTTAGACCAAACTCTGCAACCATACCGGTTATGAATCTTCTTGAAAACCGTAAAAATTTCAGGCTTCGTCGGGCTCGTTGCATCCATATAAAAGGTAGCTGTGGATGACTTCTTTAAAAAAATAATAAAGAAGCCAATTAGAACAACCAGCACTGCTCCAAGGATCGTCCACCATATTTGGCTCCCCCTTTTCCTCCCCTGGTTATCTGTTTTCGCGATCCCCATGATGTTCCTTCCACCAGTCATTCCCTTGCTCTGAAATTCCTTTTATATTTTCCATCACCTTGGCAACTTTTTCCCCTTCTTCACCTGCTTCGCTTTCGATCACAGCAGGCGGCGAGATCCCACCGGTTGGATTTCCGTAAATAGTCTTTACTGCCTGCTTCGCTATTGGAACGATCGTGTTATGAATTTGACCCTCCTGATACTTGCTCCAAATTGCGCTCGAATCCAAGTTTCCGTTCGGATCCTCTTCGTTCTGAATTATTTTATTTCAAACAGCCTGTTTTTCCTTCACGCCATTATTAGCCTCATGTATAGTTGTAATTATTGTGTGTACGATTCCGTAAACTGCAACTGCGGCAGCGATGATACCAAGTATCAAAAAAAAGCAGTGTCCGTTTGGATCTATTAGCGCAAGTGGACTGTTTTGGCAGTAGTCGTGCCAATTTCCGCCGTCCTTGGCTGGGTCGCGGGTGGGGAGACGTCCGGTAGAAGGGTCGTAATAACGGTGCCCGAGGAGCATCAACCCTGAATCGGAATCTTGCTGATAGCCTGCGGCTCCGACGAATCCGAATGGACTTGAAGGAGCCCCAGCAGTAGACTTCTGATTTCCAAAAGCGTCATAACAAACCTGATAACTAACGGCCGACGCGGAATTAGTCTGCAAAGTATTAGACCCTAATCTATTATTTCCGTAAAAAAGTTGGGTTTACGGGTTGATAATTCATATTTTAAATAACCAGAGCTAATTTGATTAATCGTTCAAAGGAAATCCATCTCTCGAATTAATCCTCATTACGGACTTTGAAATAGCCCGTAACCTAATTTTACCACATTCAGTCAAAATTAGCAAGATCAAGATGAGAATGAGGCATTTCCTAAAAGTAGCTCGAAGTGATTTGGTATAAAAAAATTCCTCGATTGGTCGCTGAATAATAGAATAAGCCCGAAATAAGTGCCTTCTATCAAAATATAAATTAAGTCGCATTTAGTGGAATTGTGAATCGTCAAAATATCGGCTTCAGATAAGTCCAATTTTCTTAAAAAGCGCAACTGAACACTTAAGTTAAAAATCACTAATCGAACCATAAAAAAAGCAGCGAATAAGACCAAAAGCAAATAACTTGCGAACGGATACAATGCGCTTTCAAAGGCCAAAGTGTGAAATGAAATGCTATTCTCCGATCAGCTGCTTAACTTGAGAGAGCCACCAAAGGATTCCAAGGGTGACCGTGTGGAAATCTATTTCATACCTTCGTCCCAGGCGGGGGACCATCGTCTAAGACCGGAACACCTTCTTTTAAAGGTTCTTTGCAATCCTTCTTCGAATATATTGATGTATGGTAATTTGATCCCCTCAGAGGACCCCCTCATTCAAGAGAGCACTCAGCCGTATTTCTTTCGGATGGTCAAATGAGAAATATGAAATGTCGCTCATCCGTATAAAAAATTTACTTAATTGCATAGAGGACTCGTCAACTAAATAGGACTCGAGCCATTCCCCTACACATTTAACCAAAATTGCAAATCGGTCATCTCCTGCGGTTGTCCGGAAGCCGACTACTTTTTGGGACTTTGCAAGGACCGAAATGGTTTTTGTCATATTCCTCGCTCCCGGGACTATTGAAGCGAGAGAAGATTCCGTGCTTCTTAAATATTTTTCTCTCGCAAGATTATATTCAGTATCATATTCGATACGCGTCACATCAGATATTCGGACAAGATAATAGCCAAAACTCTGGTGATCGTCTCGACTCCTCATTAAAAAGAATTCCTTTCCAATTTCAATTATGCTGCCGAACTGTAGCCAATTTGAGGGCATCGACTCCAAGTAAACGGAGACGCTGGTATTTTCAACTAGTGCGTCGCGAAACTTGAACAATTTGCTTACATCTTGGGTCATGAGATCAGAGTTACTTTTAAGTCAGGAATTACGACGTTGCTATAGGCGGCAAGGTTAAACTCCATTTTCCTTAGGCACTCTGTCTCGGCATAAAGGTAACCGCTGAACTGCCCTGAGCTGTAGGTGAACAACTGTAAGCGAAATGACCTTTGAGAAATCTCGGAAATTATCCCAATTTCGTTATCGACCCAGTTTTCACTTACTTCGCACATTACTTTATTAGTTTCTAAAAAGTTAAGAATTTGCGGCACGGACTCCATTTGGACGATCACTTTCCAGTTAGGAACTTCGTCAAATGATCCAACCCTTCCTAGTAAAATATCAGTCAACGGTCGGACCTTTACGGCATGGATATCGTGGATCGGAATAAATTTCATTGATCGATATTTCGCAGTAAAATTAATAATCGTAACTAGAACGCAATCTTCGAATAGCTTCTCCGTCCGACAAAGGGTAGATTCTTCAATGTCGGATGAAGTGGATATTTGACACACTGCTTTTTGACTGCACAACCTTTCAAGGAAAGCTAAGTGCTTGTTATTCTTCTTCGCGGTTTTTGCACTCATTTAATCGGCCCAATAGCTTTTTTTCTTTTTGCGACAGTCAATTTTTTATTTCCCCCCGTCCCTTCCTGTTCTTTTCTTAAAATCGTAATTGCTTTCTCCTGGCAATGGTCTTCGTTGGCCTCCCTTTTCACCGCCGCCGTCCGCTCTGGTTCTAGATTGGCCAGCTTGGTGTTGACCCCGATTCGATTTGCCTTTAGACCCCCTTTTCCCATGCTCTTCAAAGTGGTAGTAGACAACCGCTATTCCTATGCCGATAAGTATGCCCCAGCCCAGTGGCTCCCAATCCAGCGGCGCCGTTGCGACAGCTGCCGCTGCCAGAGCAGCTTGGTATCCAGGTTGGTCGATCCTATTGGCCGGATTGTTTCCGACATAGTCGTACCAATTATTTCCGTATTTGACCGGGTCGCGGGTGAGGAAGCGGCCAGTGGAGGAATCGTAATAGCGATGACCCAGGAGCATCAGACCAGAGTCGTTGTCCTTCTGGTAGCCAGCGGATCCTACAAATCTAAACGGACTAGAAGAAGAACCAGTGGAAGATTTCTGGTTACCAGATGCATCGTAGCTGACCTGACATGTAACCGCGCTAGAAGAGTTAGTCTGCATTGTCTTAGAGCCTAGACTATCATTTCCGTAGAAACTTGATACGCCCGATCTGGACTCAGAAATTCCTGGAGTATAAGTAGCAGCTGAATCAGAAAGTACCGGGTCAGTGACCGATGCCCCATCTCTCACGAAATTCTTTGTTAGGGCCGAACTTACTTTGCTAACCTTCATGCTACCATTGTTAAAATCATGAACCTATTTTGATCATAGATTATCTATGACGCGTCGGATCTTGGGTATTTCTATCAAATTAAGTTCCGGAGTACCATTTTTTCGGCGTCTTTTATAAGTTTCTTCATATGCCTGGAGCATGAAGTCCTTGCATAACGGCATTTCAACGGGACCAACTTCAATAAAATATAAATCTAACAACTTTATGCGCTCAACCCTATATGCAACTGCCATTGAGCTAATCCCATAACCTCTAATTTCGTGCTGTGGTGTTTGATCTACGATTTTCTTAAGATGGCTTATGGATAAGTTGTCGCCGAAAGCAAGATCAACAACATTTTTGTTTACGCTCAGATGGACAATTTTAGACACTACGTTTGACCGTTCGCGAAGATATCTTAAAAATGCAAATGGGTACAATTTCCCGGGTTCAGGTCGAAACGGATAACGATTGACCAATTCTTCATGATTTTGTTTTAACACATTTAATGTGTCTTCTTTCATGAACTTTCGCCCTCCGTCATTTAGGAATTTTACTGAAGTTTCTACAGAGACCATACGTTCGGACGCCCTCTTAACTTCGATAAAATATTGCCGAGCAATTTCAGATTCGAACTCGCCGCATCGGAGAGCAAACCAAATATCGCCCTCCAAAAACTGAATTCTGTAATAGGCTAATGTGCTGTCGATTGCAAACCCATCAAAATAACCATCAATAGTTTTGGCAAAGACATCCCCGCTAAATTCGTCAAAATCAGCCGAGTACCCAACCGCAACTGTGAACCCAGGCTCCGCCGACATAAAGCCTGAAACGTTTCCGAAATAATAGCCTGGAAATTCAAATTGATCCCACAGCCTACGTATATGATCGTGGCCATTTTGGGAAAAAGAATCCAACTATTTCCTACTTTGCCAGGGCAGATGAGCTTTCCGTTTTCCGATATGAAAATGGAGCCATTTGTACGGGGGAACTGTAGGATCGCCCCACTGATTAATGTCAACCCCAAAGACCCTATCAGTGCCTAGACGAAGATTAAACCCTCCACCTCCAGTGTTTGGGTATCTCCAGAGTGTGACGTTGGTCTCACCATAAATTGGACAACCTTCGCCTGTAGTTATTGTTCCTCCAATATAGCCCCCGATTGCGATTGCAGAAGCTGTGCCAACTATCCGCCCAGCTGATTCAGGATCACCGTTGTATGCCCCTGGCAAAGTGCCCCAGACTCCTTCAACGGGCTGGACTATTAGGGTGGCTATCGGATGCCTCCAGCCGCCATGTATAAGACTACCAACAGTGCCAATAGTACCCGTCACAGGCGAAATAAGCCCTTCGCCTTCTCCCTTGAATACCTGGGCTACATCGCACCAATACTGGTGCCAGTCCCACAGTCCCCTAGTGTCAATTCTCGTGAGCGGATTATTTCCAACATAGCCGTAATTCTTCCAATACTCCGCTCCCATTTTGGAGATTTTACCGGTAGCAAGACTCGTTTCAGGAACGCCATGGCCCGACGTAGAGCATCCGCACCCTAGCCTTATTCCTTCCTTTCTCGTTCTCGAAGAGATGGCGGACGTTGCCACGGATCCAACCAAGAGCTGGATCATCCGGATTCAACGACGCTCTTTCAAAGCTCCAGGATCCTGCCTTCTTTTCTCGCCATCCATTTGGATCGATGCGGAACACGGCGCGGATCACGTGATCAGATACGGCGCAAGCGACCTGTATCTTGTCTCTTCGCCACTTTGCAGCTGGCCAACAACATTTGATGCGTTCAAAGACCTCAGCATCCGACCAGTTATGATCATAAGGGTTCAAACGATAGAGAACGGCTGGCACCTCAAAGTCTTCTTTGTCCACCTTGCGTGTGCATCCGTATTTCGCGTTTATCTCGGCTATCGTCGCATGACCCAGCTCGCTCTTGTGTCCGCGAACCTCGTTTGCCACATCGATCCCTGCCAAGCGATAAGCGTCGATGGCGAGACCCTCATAAGCGTAGGCTTCCTTCTCTGAGTCGCACCCATGACGAAGAATGCAATGGCGGGGACTGGCTCCAGATTTGAGAATTGACCGGATTCGCCCGATCTTCGTTTCTGGGCTCTCAAGCTGCTCGGGGGGATCGGCCCTCAGCGCCTCATCGAGATGGGCAAACACGCGCCGGTTGCGCCCTTTGCCGACGTAGAACGGAACACCGGTTGAGGGATCGAGCAGGACATAGACATACCATTTGAGCTGATCCGGAACGCCGTCTTCAAAATGTTCGTGCTGGTTCATAGGGCGCTCAGATGTACCCTTCCCGGGCGGCAAAAAGCGACTAAATCCCGGCCAGCTTTTACGAATTTACTAGATTCTTGCATCCTCTCAGAACCAATTCCCGCATTACTAACATTTAATGAAGATTCATTGCAAGAGCATGAATCATGCGGGGGGGGGGGCAAAGACCGTTAATTTGAAAATTACCAAAAATATTCATGAATAAGACTCCGATGTCAATCTCTAATATAACACATATTTTCTAAAAAACCAAATATTTTTGCTAGTTTATTAAAAAAACCGACTCGTAAATAACATTAGGTTCAAGCAGTCCGAAAAGCTGCGTCTTTATTTCGAAATTCGGTGAATAATTCAGATTTTTGCTAAAACCATTAAAACTGAAGACTTGATTTTCGAAAGATCATCAGTCAAGTAAATTTCTGTAAGCATCTGATCGAACCTCACCTAGAAGTTGCGTCTAGAATCACCTTCCAGTGAACTTGAGACAATTTGCACTACGCGCCGCCATTCGTCCGCCAGATATTTTGACAGCCGGAAGCTGGCAAGCGGTATTCTTGTAATAATGTTTTCAAGGCGTAATTTGTTACGACTCGCGATGACAAGCCCAGTTTTGATGGGTTCTGCCATGTCGCCCGCCTCGCTTTTGAAATCCTTTTCAGAAGGATCTTTTCCCGTGTCTTTCAAAGGAAAGGAAGTTTTTGACTATCTAACCGAGCAAACACTTCAAAATGATTGGGAAAAATTATCGGTTTCTCAGTTAATGGGTCATGTAGCAGGTTTGCTTAAAGGCACTCCTTATGTTGGACACACCCTCGAACTTTCCCCAGATAAGGAAATTTGCGCAATCAATTTTGAAGGGCTCGATTGTGTAACTTTCTTTGAAGACGTACTTGATTTTTCCCGCATGATTCTGCTTGGAGGACGCTCGCCGGAAGCCATGCTCAAGCAAATTGAGTTCACTCGCTATCGTGGCGGAAAAATGACGGACTACACCAGCCGGCTTCATTACACCACCGATTGGATTTACGACAATGTCAAAAAGGGCGTCGTAACTTCTCTCACTGAATCTCTGCCTGGTGCCGAAATCTTTACTCAAAAAGTTGGATTTATGACCGAGCATCCAGAAGCTTATTTGCAACTTAAAGCCCATCCCGAATTGATCCCGATCATTCGAAAATATGAGAACAAAATCAATGATCGAAGGTCGTATTATTTACCAATGGATCGAGTTGCAGATGCCGAGCACCTACTTCGAACCGGCGACATTATCGGAGTAAGCACAACTGAGCCAGGAATCGATATTGCTCATACCGGAATTATTTACAAAGATGCTCACGGCGTCGCCCATTTTATGGACGCTTCTTCAGGTGCTGATTCAATGAAAGTGACTTTAGAAGGGCCATTGCATACCTCAATTTTGTGGAGTCATCGGAATACCGGCATTGTTGTCGCGAGACCTCTTGAACCAATTAAAGCCTAACGTCGACGTGAACGTGCCCAGCAATAAAAATGGTAAAGCCGAGATAGAAGACGCTGCCATTTTAGTCACACGAGCCCGATCTTAAGCCGCTCCGTGTCGGTAAAGAACGTTTTGTCGTGCCCAAAAAGGGTGCTCTAGTGAAATCACTTCGACGCCAGACTATGCCCAAAAATCCTAAAACGCCTTCCGGCGTGAATTTTGTAATAATTGCCGCGTCTAAATGCAACCGTTTTGAGTCAAACTTAATAGTAGGAATAAAGCAATAAGAAACACAAAATACATTTTCGTTACGGGAGGAGTTGTCAGCTCAATAGGCAAAGGCATCACGACCGCAAGTTTGGGAAGGCTGCTTCGAAATCGTGGCTATATCGTGGCTCCGCTCAAACTTGATCCCTACATAAATGTGGACGCTGGAACCATGAATCCGTACCAGCATGGAGAGGTTTTTGTTTCCGAAGATGGTGCCGAAACTGACCTTGACCTTGGTCATTACGAACGGTTCATGGACGTCAATTGTTCGTCCGGATCTAGCATCACTGCGGGCAAAATTTATCAAGCGGTGATTGCAGCCGAGCGCCGAGGCGATTATTTGGGAGGCACTGTTCAAGTGATTCCCCATGTCACAAACGAAATTAAAAAAGGCATCAACCGACTAGCGAAGGAGCAAGAAGCCGACGTTGTAATTGCTGAAATTGGCGGTACGGTTGGCGATATCGAATCGCTTCCATTCCTTGAGGCCATTCGTCAAATGCAAACCGATGTCGGACGGGAAAATACTCTCTACGTTCACGTCACCCTCGTGCCAACCGTGGGACCATGGGCAGAGGTTAAGACCAAGCCAACCCAGCATTCAGTTTATAAACTGCGCGAAATTGGCATCGCTCCTGATATATTGGTCTGCAGATCGGATGTCGAATTGCCGCAAGACGTTCGCGAGAAGATTAGTTTGTTCTGCGGGGTTAAACCGGAAGCCGTTATTGAGAGTCGAAATGTAGCCACCATTTATGAAGTTCCAGTGGCCTATGAAAATTCAGGATTAGGCGATTTGGTATGCGAAAAACTTGGGCTCGACTCCAAGACTAATGATGGCGGGACTTGGGCAAGCATGGTCGACACGATCAAGCATCCCAACAATTCCTGCACAATCGCGGTGGTGGGCAAATACACATCAAACGGTGATGCTTACAAATCAATTAGCGAAGCTTTGATCCATGCCGGAATCCCTCACAGCGCTCAGGTCAAAATAAAATGGATTGAAAGCAATACTTTGCTCAAAATTGCAGACGTTGAATCCGCATTGAAGGAAGTTGATGGATTGGTTGTTGCGCCCGGATTTGGGGGACGCGGGGTTGATGGCAAAGTAGACGCAATTCGCTACGCAAGGGAAAATGGGCTTCCATTTTTAGGAATTTGCCTTGGTCTCCAGGCTGCAGTCATCGAGTTTGCCCGCAATGTTTGCAATCTTGACGGGGCAAACAGCCACGAATTTGACGAAGCGGCTCCGTATCCGGTGATTCATTTGCTACCGGATCAAAAGCACGTTATCGAAAAAGGAGCCTCAATGCGATTGGGAGCCTACCCCTGCAATCTTGTGCCAAATACGCTGAGCGCAAAGCTATACGGAACTACGCGCATCTCTGAAAGGCATCGGCATCGCTATGAGGTCAATAACGATTTTCGCGAAAAATTGCAAGAACATGGAATGACAATTTCAGGCGTTTCGCCCGATTACAGGCTTGTGGAAATGATCGAACTAAGTTCGCATCCGTTCTTTGTTGGGACTCAGGCGCATCCTGAGTTTAAGAGTCGACCAAATCGCCCTCACCCTCTATTTGCTGGCCTGGTGGGGGCCGCTTTAGACTGGAAAGGGAAACATTCTTTAAATCCGGGTACAACATCTAGTGCACTTGGGTCTGTAGCTTAATGGTAAAGCATCGGCCTTTTAAGCCGCTGAGTGTGGGTTCGACTCCCACCGGACCCACCACCTAACTGTCAAAATCCGCTCTTGATACACGAGCGACTTTTACCATTTTGAGCAGTTCCTAGGTAAATAAGCGGAAAACGGGCAGTTCCTCAGTAAGTTAAGCTGTTTTTCGCGGTTTATCATCAGTTCCGTGGTAAGTTATTCTTAAAATCGTATATCCGACTTAGTTTGGGTTTTGGACTTCCTAGGTAAGTTAAGCGGAAAAATAAGCAGTTACTTACTAAGTTACGCCGGTTTTCGCAATTTAGCGTGAGTTCCTTAGTAAGTTATGCGTAAAAAAACCTTTCCAAAAATTAGATAGTTTTTGAGCTTCCTGGGTAAAATAAGCTCAAAATAAGCAGTTCCTTATTAAGTTAGGCGTTTTTTCGCGATTTAATGTTAGTTCCATGGCAAGTAATAGATTTCAAGGTCTTCTCGAAGTCTTTTCCGCCTCAGATGTAAACAAGTCTGTCATCGCAGCTGGATTGGGTGAAGGAAAGGTGGGGCGCATTCGTCGCGGACTCTATACGACGAACTTAAAAGAATCGCCAGAAGCCGTGGTCAAGCGGAATCTTTGGCCGGTGGTTTCAATTCTATGCCCCAGTGGGGTGGTAAGCCATCGAACCGCGTATGAATGTCGTCCGACCTCTCATGGTCTTGTCGTTGTGACTGGACCTTATGACCGCAAGTTTGCCATTCCGGGGCTACGAATACGGCAAATCAAAGGACCTGGCCCACTTGCTGGGGACGCGCCATTCTTACAGGGTCTCTATATGAGTTCGCGCGGACGGTTTTTGCTCGAATGCCTTTCCGGCAAGGTATATGGAGAAGATTCTCCTTTTCTCTCGACTGAAGCGGTCGAGAGTTATGTCGAAAGGCTACTTCTGCTTGGTGATGACAAAGTGAATGAAGCGCGAGACCTTGCCCGCAAAATTAGTGCCGATCTAAATATGCAACCTGAGTTCGCCCGCCTTGAGTCAATCATTGGCACATTGCAGGGCACCAGAAAATCAAAGCTTATAAGCAAGACAGCTATCGCCCGCGCGTCCGGCAATCCCTATGACTCGCAAAGAAACGAGATTTTCCAGGCTCTTTTTGAAGAATTGAACACCTGGCCCGCAACCACACGTAAAGACACCGACGTGGCGGGCCCGGAGTTCACAAACTCGGGATTCTTCGCGATGCCGATTTCTCTAATTTCATCGAAGGAACTGAATTCCAAGTTGAGGAGGCGATGGAAATTGCTTTCCAGGACAAAATCCCAACCTCGCGCCCAGCGGATGCCCACGACCTTCTTGGAACCTATAGAATAGTTGCGAACCCGTCAGAAATGTCGATCAAAGTGAGCGAACTCGCTTTAAAAGAATTTCTCGGACTCCTGAAGTCATGGCATCTTTCAATTATGAAAGGACGTCCGGACAAGCGACCAGGTCAATTCAAAGAAGTCGCCAACCGAGCCGGTCAGACATTATTCGTTGATCCCACCTTAGTCATTGGCACCCTCCGGCATGGATTCGAAATGGCCCGAGCTGTCCGAAATGCATTTGATCGAGCCGCATTTCTAATGTTCCTAATTTCGGAAGTTCATCCGTTCGACGACGGCAATGGACGTGTTGCGCGAGCGGTTGCCAGCGCGGAGCTCGTCTCGAACAAAGAACAACGCATCCTCGTTCCCACTGTCTTTCGCACCGACTATATGGACGCATTGCGACTTCTTTCCCGCGAGGGTCAGTCGCGCACGTTCGCCAGAATGTTAGATCAGGCACAGGAATTCACAGCTGACATTGACTTCACAGATTTTGAAACGGCACGAGCGCACCTTGAGGCATGGCATGCGTTTGACACAGACTCAGAGTCGCGGCTACGACGTCCAAGGTAAGTGATAGCTCGCTGGTTTGGCGGAAGCAGCCATACTGATCTGGCAGAGGGGATAGAAGTTAACTTGTCGGATGGTACGCTATGACTCAGTGGCAGAACAAACTACTTATCGCGCGTCAGGGGTCAATGTTGACGAAGCCGAACGCGCGTTGCGAGCCGTCCTACCTGACATTCTTTCGACTTACCAAGAGCCGGTAGTCGCTGGTGTTGGCGGGTTTGGGGCTCTCTTTCGCGCCGGATTCCCAGGAATGGAAAATCCTGTTTTAGTATCTTCGATAGATGGCGTCGGAACGAAATCAAAAACCGCGGCAATGGCCGGTTTGTTTGAAGGTTTAGGATATGACATCGTAAACCACTGCGTAAACGATATCCTTTGCCAAGGTGCCAAGCCGCTGTTTTTCCTTGATTATTTTGGTGCCTGCAAACTCAACGTGACCATATTCGAAAAAGTCCTCAAAGGTGCTGCCGAGGCTTGTAAAGCGGTCGAAATGAGTTTAATCGGCGGTGAAACCGCTGAAATGCCAGGTGTATTTCACGATGACGAATTCGACGTCGTGGGTTCAATTGTAGGAGTTGTGGATTACGATAAACGGCTGCCAAGGTCGAAAGTTCGGCGTGGTGACGTTGTGATTGGAATCGCAAGCGACGGATTGCACACCAATGGTCACGCACTCGCGCGTCGCGTTTTATTTGAAATAAATGGACTTTCCGTTCGAGATAGTCTGCCCGGTATAGACCGCAGCCTGGGCGAGGAGCTATTAATTCCCCATCGATGCTATTTTAATTCAGTTTATCCGATGCTTAACCAAAGTAACGGGAATGGACCCTCTTCAATTGGAGCTATCGCCCATATTACCGGGGGCGGTCTCTACGACAACATCCCGCGGATATTGCCAAGCGACGCGTCGGTAGTGATTGACAAACGATCTTGGACTCCATTTCCCATCTTTAAGCACATCCAAGAACTTGGAAATATATCGGATGGAGAAATGTACCGAACATTCAACATGGGAGTTGGAATGGTGCTACTTGTAAATCGAGATGATGGCAAGGCTGTGGTTGAAGAACTTCAAAATAGGGGTGAGCGAGCAGCATTGATCGGAGAAATCACCATTGGCTCTAAGGAAGTTAAAATCGTTTGAATTATTTGGCGAAAGGATAATCCGTGCGTCTTCTCGTCAGTAAATTTTCGTACCGATCAATTTGAGCTTCTATTTCAGTTGGGTGCTGCTCTGCATACTTAAGCGCAGATGCAATGTCAAAGTTTGGTATTCCAGGAAAAGCATCACAAAGGCGCTCAAGCGAGCCCAATTTCCGAAATTCACGTACCACTTCCCAAACTGCGATTGCGCTGGAATCTAATTTCGCTACCGCGTTTACTTCAACGTCCACAACGGCCCTGGAAGTGGATTCTTGCCGAAATCCATGGGCTGTACGAAATTCCACCAATTTGGCTTCAACTTCTTCATGGCTCACGGAAAGAAGTTTCGAGAATGCATCAATCGTAAGTTCTTCTTTGTCTACTGCGGCAATCGCAAGGCTTTCAAATAGTCCGGGATAGGAATTCCAGATTGTATTTAAAATTGTTTCAACCCGTTCTTGGTCGATTTTGCTAAGTCGAGAAATACCGGATAGTTGCCATGGTTCAAATACTTTCCACATAGGATTGCAATGGGAAATCTCATGAAAGGATCGCCAATGACCATCAATGCGCGTATTGCAAGGGATAAGTTTCGGTACGTTACCCTGAGACTTCTATACGTTAGACGGATCAATGGACGATTTGATTCAACGCCTAGCCAACTTTTGAGTTTCTTTGGATTCGGAAAGTCTAATAAATCAAAAGCTCTTGTTTCAGTATTTCAACAAAATTTAATCAATTGACCCTTTAAATCAACTAAGCAATAATAAAGACGAATGTAGGCGATAATAAAGGGTTAATGTTTGCATTAAATTTTTATTCCGATCTTTACGGCGATGTCTTGCGAAATGACCGAAAGACAGTTACAATTCGCCTCGGAAATAAATCGGATAAGTACAAAACTGGGATGATCGTTTGGGTTACGGTTGGGCCACGATTTGGACGCCGTCAAAAGCTCTATTCGGCTATTTTAGATCGGGTCGAGGTGAAAAAAATATGCGAACTGTCACCAAGAGATATCGAGCGTGAAAACCCAGAATTTCGAAATCACGACGATGTGAATGCAATGTTAAGCCGCATTTACGGCGATCTGATCACGCCAGAACACACAATCACGGTTATCTATTTTTCAAGAGTGGACGACTGATTTAATGTCCCGAGCCGTTAATGAAATAGCCGATGCCTTGATTGATCAGCCACTTGCCTGCTTGGATAAAGGCTTTGTTAGGTTGGTCGATTATATGGGCGGTGATGACCGCATCGTGCAATCTGCCAGGGTTAGCTACGGTGCTGGTACTAAATCAGTTCGAGAAGACAAGGGTCTGATCAATTATCTCATTCGGAATGCCCACACCAGCCCATTCGAGCAAGTTCAACTTACGTTTCATACCAAAATGCCAATATTCGTTGCCAGGCAATGGGTACGCCACAGAACTGCTAGGCTCAATGAAATTTCTGGGCGATATTCGGTAATGGAGGATGAATTTTATCTTCCTGATGGCGAAAATCTGAGACCTCAAAATCAGAAAAACAAACAGGGCCGGAGCGACGAACGGTTTGATGAATCGCTTGAAACCGAAATGATAAGCCAGATGTCGGCTGAGCAACGTCAACTCTACGACAGTTATGCCGGTCTCCTGGAAAAAGGTCTTGCTCGAGAAATTGCGAGAATAAATCTTCCCTTAAGCCTTTACACTGAGTGGTACTGGCAGATCGATCTACACAATCTATTTCACTTTTTGAAGCTGAGAATGGACGCCCATGCGCAATACGAAATAAGGGTTTATGCGGAGGCAATGGCGACTTGCGCAAAAGCCGTGGCCCCGCTTGCTTATGATGCATTCGAAGAATACTCACTACATAGCGTGTCTTTTAGTCGTTCGGAAGCAGCAGCCCTCGTGGAAATGATTGATGGCAAGCCTTGCACGTTGAACGGCAGATCAAAAGCGATTTTCGAAGCTAAACTCTTGGGATTACGCGCTACTGACCAGCACCCGAAGATCCCGCAAGAATAATGATCGGACGCTTTGGCCCGTGCGCTTTTTCGGCAATTGATTCGAGTTTGCGAACTTGATCAAGTGATTCATGGGCACTCTGCGCTGGCATTCTATAAACCGAAAAAGCCTCCTTAAAAATGGGCCACATCTCGTCGGTTATATGGGAATAATCAAAAACCATAACTCCTTGAGTTGTAGCGCAAGCGGCTGATAGCACGTTTAAAAGCGCGTTGGGATCATCCTGAAAACCATCAGGCGTAATACCTGCGAAAGACCAGCACTGATTATTGACGGCTTGGTTAGTTAGGGCCCCAGCAGCTTCTACCGTAGCCCCTAAATCTTGAGCTTCGGCCAGAGCTTCATGAATAGTCGCGGTGTGATAATAGCAGCCCGTGATCAGAAAATCAAGCATTCCCGCAAAGCCGGTTTGCGAGTAAGCGGGAGTCAGCGGCCAAAACCCAGCGGAAAAGTTGCGAGCCGCCCAATTGCTTCCAAGCGACCAATACTCGCCATACCACGAACCTGAATAATCCCCTAACTCCAAACCCGGACGCACTTCATTAAGGGTGTTGCGAACTCTGCCTAAGAAATTGCGAATCGTAAGGGCGCGAAATTGAATCCATGCATCCCAATCCGGCCCCGGGACAACGCCTCGATGAAAATCAGTTGTAAGTGAATAACTGTAGCAAGAGTTTGGCCAGTCGACCGAGTGACCTAAAAACTTTTCAAATTGCGTGCGAGTAGTGTCGCTGAAATCGGCGTCAAACCCAGCGTAGCGAAGCCGGTCATCAAAAATAACACCGTCAATTGGGTAAGTCGCGGTCACTTCACGCACCATATCCAAGATATGCTCCTGATTGCGGGAGTCGTTCGGATTCATCATGAGCGGAATTTCTCGGTTTGGACGCTGGCTGATCGGCACCAAATACGGTGCCACAACGTAGTCAAGGCGATCTCCGGGAATACCATTTCGCCTTAAGTAGTCTGCTGCGAGCCCGGTGCCAATAATCACGGCACCGCCTTGGGGTATCGTTGGAACCCCTGCTCCTATTCCCCCTCCTTCAAATCCATCAAGCACTATGTGCCCGGGTTTTAAAGTTACAGCAAATGCTCCCTGCATCGGAAACTTCGGCAGTTTTGAAGCATCATTAAAGACTCCAATTTCACTCGCGCCGGGCGGCATTACGTTTACATCGCTGCTACAAGGAAAGGTCTCTCCCCCGGCACCGCGAAGAGTCACTTTCGGCTCATAAATCACAGTTTGCCGGTCCAGCTCTTTATAACCTGGCCCAACTTGAAACATTTGGTGACCTTCGCTAAAAGCATTCATGGACACAAGCAGCGAAATGTGATTAATCTTGCATTCTCGGGCCATGATCCGCAGAGGATCAAATCCTTCCGGCAGAGATTGATCTCTCCACGTTAGAATCTTTGGCGCGTATCTACTTGGATAAAGAGTCTGACCGGAGATAGGCTTCACATCAAAAGTAATCGTGTTGAATCCCGCGTTCTTTATTTTTTGAACCAGAAATATGATTTTCCCTTCGGAGTTAACTGCATCAAGATTGGCGGTGCCATCAATCCACATCATTCTTGTTTGAAGGTTATGCTTCCTGGCAACCTCGGAGGCAATGCTCTCCCCTACCAGGAAAGAATCGACGACTATAGCGGGCATTCCTGGCAACGGAAAGGCATCCCTAAACCGATTTGCGGCAGGATGTGGCATCAGCGGCTGCTCTACCGCTGGGCGAACCGGCAAAACCGCTTTAGCTTGCTTTTGGCCCTTTTGAGATTGAGCCTTCGTTGGATGATTCTGGATTTTTTGGTGACTGGGACTTAGTACGATACACGTCCCAATCAAAATCCCTAACATAGCTCGCCCAAATAATTAGTCAATCGGCTTTGTTTTATTTGCCTTTGAACGCGTATTTCGCTGGATTTTTTGCAAACAGGGATGGACATGTGTTGCAGCAAAAATAGTATTTAACGCCCTTGTAAACTTGGAACTTCGCGCCCTTAGTTGTGGCAAGTTCGTCGCCTTGAACTGGGCAAAGTGGCTTTCCATCTTTAGCAACGTACACTGCGTTTCTCACCATGCCGACTTTATTCTCGGAAGCCATGATTGCTGAAGTTGCGTTTTTAGGGTCATTTTCCGGCGCAAGTTTCTTTACGGCACCCGATTCGACTGAATTCGAACTTGTCGCACCGGAGTTAGTCGGTGTAGACGTACCGCAACCAGCAACAACGATCAACGAACATATTGCCCCTAACGAAATCAAAAAGGTTTTCACTATATGGTAAGTATACGCGTTTGTAGGAAGCTAAATTGAACCTCGGCGAATTACTGAAGCGCAAATCTTTGAAAGTCTTAATCTCTAATTTGGTGATTTGATTGCCGGATGCACAAATTAATCTACTAGGCAAAGGAATAGCTTGCCCGGCCCGTGAATCCCGCGGATCAAAATGCCTTCGATGTCGGCCGTGCGAGACGGACCCGTTATTATCACCGCAGTTCGATTATCTAGCATCGCAACTGCATCCTCAATCCTGCTTACAATTTTGGCGGTGCTTAGAAAAATCAAGTGACTTGGCGGAGCAAGGCTATTGAGCCTGCGCCGATTAGGTTTGTTCAATATGAGAACCGATCCGGTTTCCAATATTCCCGTTTCTGCCATCGTGATTCCGAGGTCAGCGTCCCATTCATTTACTCTTTTCAGTCCTGGATCCAGGTGTTTTTCCATCCACTCCATGGGAACGTCGTCGTCTGCGCAATAGCTTTGAACCCCCTCTACTTTCTCTTCGGATCCCAAGGCGATTCCCCCTAGAGCCCTAAACCTAGTGAGAAAATCATCCAACGATGCGTTGCCTACGTCATTTGCCATGACCGGATTTTCAATTTCGGTATTATTTTTCTCCTCCGTTGTTGATGCAGAAGGTGCGAGATTTGCAGATTCAAACCAACCTCGAAAATCCCGACCAACTCGTTTCGGCAAACTATGAAACTCCATCCAGCCTGCCGGTAAAAAGTGGAATCCGGCAAGACCTCCAGTAAGAGGCAACATTTTCAAACCGAATTTCCAAAAGCTGGGGTGCACACTTCCAAAAGCAAATGATTCCCAGGTGACGTCAACTCCATGCCTTTGGCTCATCTGATCGTTGCGAATTTCAATCAGCATTTTCGGGAGTGGTATCTTGACCGGACAGACCTCTTCGCAAGCTCCGCATAGAGACGAGGCAAATGCTAGATGACCAAATTTTTCGATTCCGTGCAATGCCGGTGCAAGCACCGCTCCGATTGGACCTGGATAAACATTTCCATAAGCATGACCACTGGCTTGCCGATAAACCGGGCAAACATTAAGGCATGCACCGCATCGAATGCACTTCAAAACAGATCGATACTTTCCGTTCAAAACCCGGCGCCTGCCATTATCTAGGATCACCAAATGTGATTCTCTTGGACCGTCCTGCTCATCCGATTTGCGTGGTCCAGAAATAAAATGGGTGTAAGTTGTCAACGCCTGACCAGTTGCACTTCCGGCTAGTAATCGAAGGAAAAGCGGCAAATTACCTTCACTTTTCAGTAGCTTTTCAATACCCATTACTGCAATATGAACGTCCGGCGCAGTTGTGCAAAATCGGTTGTTCCCCTCATTCTCAACTAGAACGATTTTGCCGGTTTCCACAATCCCAAAATTAACTCCGCTGATTCCAATTTTTGCGGATTTGAAAACTCCTCGAAGCTTCTTGCGAGCCTGCATCGTAAGCTCCTCGGGCGAATCTGAATAAGATCCAAGACCGTTTCTAAAAAATGAATCAGCGACGTCCTTTAAGGTTTTATGGATGATTGGCGTGACGATATGACTGGGATGATCGTGGTCAATTTGAACGACATATTCTCCAAGATCGGTCTCAATTGGCTCAAATCCGGCTTCTTCCAGCGCGTGATTAAGTTCAATTTCCTCGGTTGCCATAGATTTCGCTTTGGCGATTAATCGCGAGTCACCAAGTTGAAGAGCTTGGCTGCAAATTTCCGCAATTTGCTGGTTTGCTTCAGACGCATTCGCGGCTAAATGAATCTGAAAGCCATTTTGCTCAGCCTTTTCAATGAACTCAGCAAGATAATCTTGCAGATTTTCAAGTACGTCGTCTTTTAGTTCCGAGGCTATAGATCTTGCCGCTTCAACGTCTTCAAAAATGCTGGCAAGTACTTGCGTTCGAGATGCGATTTTTTTAATCGAAGCGGATCGAACTGCATCCGTCACACTCGGCTGCAGATGCCTCGCAAATTCTTCGACTGGCGGCTTTTTCATCTACAACCCTGCCGATTCAGCCAGAATCTCCGAATAGTGTCGGAAAATCATTCCGTCGGCGCTCGGCAATGTTTGAAGGTGCATAAGGCAGCCCATATCGCCGCTCACAACATCCATGCATCCTGTCTCGTGCAAACACCGGAGCTTCTCATTACCGATTTCGGAGGCAATTTTCCCGTGAGTTGCGCAAAATGCACCCCCAAATCCGCAACATTGCTCTGGCTGACTAGGTTCGATTACTTCCAAATTTGGAATTGTTTTCAACAGTTGCTCAACTTTGTCGCCCAGGCCAATTCCTCTGCCGTGGCATGATCGGTGAAACACAATTTTTTTGGGTTCGGTAAAACCTGTACCGCTCAGCGGCCAGCTCTTAATTCCAAGATGATCAACCAAGATTTCGGAAAGCTCCCAAGCGACTTTTTTGGGATCGTCCGGGAAAAGTAGATGATAGCCTTCCCGGATCATCGCGGTGCAACTGCCGCTGGGCACCACAACCGGACACTGCTCCCCAAATTCAAGAACTGATATTGCGTGATTCGCCGTCTTTCTTGCTTCTTCCCAGTGTCCCGAGTTGAAAGCTGGTTGACCGCAACAAGTTTGATTCGGCAAAAATTCGGCTGTACATCCTGCATATTCAAGCACTTTAGCCGTCGCAATTCCCACTTCGCCATAAAGGGCATCGCATAAACAGGTGAGCATCAGCCTAATTTTCAAATGGCTCCGTAGAAGCGCTCATCTTTAAGACACGCTAAACATCCAACTCTTAAATTTCCCAATACAGTTGCTTCATTTGGTCCATTTCGGATTTCAAGCCCGGACGTCTCAGCAATTGCTTGGCAGACTCGCTCACTTTTTCCACCGCCGCCTCCGATAACAATTCTTTTCAGCTTCCGATTTAAGATGTTTTCCAAAATTGGAATTTGATTTGTAACCGTTTTAGCCATGCTGTTCAAGGCAATTCCAGCCCAGTGTTGATCAGTTTTTATAGTTTTGCCAATCAGTTTGCTAACTGTTTCAATCATAGAAGGTGGATTGTATAGTTCATTATCCATAAAATCCACCGATTCTGTATCTTTGTCAGCTTGGTCTAGCCACGTCGCAAAACCCAGGGAACTCTGAATTTCATCATAAATCCTATTTAACACGTAAAAGCCGGGGATATTTTTGAGGAACCGTATTTTTCTGTCATATCCCCATTCATTCGAAAAGCCTGAGACTTCTGCCGCTTGGCTCAAAATCGGCGTATCAACCACCACTCCCGCCAATATCCAGGTTCCAAGATTTAAGTACATTTCGTCGGCCCCCAACTCTCCGAACCCGGCCACAGCTGACGCGGTGTCATGGCTGCCTACGTGGCTAAGAACGACGTTGCTAAAGTTTGAAAGCTGGGATCCATTCCACGCAGGACAAGTTGGAGGTGATTCTGGAAACGGCCAACCGATTAATTCCAATAATTCCTCACTCCATTCGCCGTCAACTCCCATCAGTTGAGTTGTCGATGAATTTGTGATCTCATAAAACGACGATGCTCCCAACATCTTGCCGAGCAAATCCGGGAGTAACAACCACTTCCCCTGCTTGGGCAATTCGGGATTTTCTTCCTTACGTGCAAGCAACTGATATATCGTGTTAAATGGCTGATGAGCAATGCCGGTTAGCTGGAACAACTCGTGGCGATGAGCTTTCATCTGGTCAAATTGAACCAAATGAGAGGGATCACGATAACAAACAATGGGTTGAATGAGTTTGCCGTTTGCATCAATAAAGCCATGGTCTACGCCCCAAGAATCAATTCCAAGCCCGCAAATAGAAAAATGGCTCGATCCGTATTCGGCTGCGCGATTGCAAAGTTCGAGAAGAGAATCAAGGTCCCACACTGCTTGCCCATTCCAAGTTTTTGGAGAATGAGGCATCTGCTCAATCAATTGCCAATCTAAATCGCCATCAGGAAGTATTCGACCGGCTGCAAACCGACCGCTGCTTGCTCCCAAGTCAACTGCCATTACCCCGGCGTTGTCTGGAAAAGTGAATTGACCCTGCGGACCGTCATAAATCACCGAAGCAATCCTTCGCGATTGCCGCCGTCCACCGGAATTACAGCCCCAGTCGTGCGGCTTGATTTTTTCTCGGAAGCGAGCCAAAGAATTGCCTCAGCGATATCCGAAGGAGTCACCGAGACTTTTAGTAGGGATCGTTCTTTGTAATAATCTTCTAGTTTTTCGGGTTCAATCCCAAGGGATGCAGCGGTTTGCGTTCGCCAAGCTTCGGTCCAAATTCCTGAGCCTTGAACAACTCCATCTGGATTCACGGCGTTGCATCTAATCCCTTCTTTAGCAAAATCAAGGGCAACGGTTCTCATTAAATGCAGTTCAAACGCCTTCGCAGCTGAATAGAGGGCCGCATTTGAACCGACCGCAACTCCGTTCTTACTACCGACCACTACAATGCTTCCCCCCGTTTTTTGGCGGACCATCAATTTAACCGCCTGCGCCATCGTATCAAAATAGCCCTTCATCAGCAAATTACTAAGCATCGCGTAATCGGCTTCCGATGTGTCGACAACTGTTCCACGCCGGGCGTTGCCCGCATTTACCACCACGATGTCAACTCCTCCAAAAGCGCAAATGACCTCCTCAAATGCCCCTGAAAGCGAAGCTAAGTTAGTAACATCGCATTTTATTCCGACCACAGCGTCCTTGGATTTTGCATGCACTTGGACCTGCGATACCGCTTCTCCGAGGCGCTCTTGGTTGATGTCTAACAAAGCTATGCAAGAACCCGCCTCGACTAGCCTAATCGAAGTTGCTTTTCCGATGCCTTGAGCCCCGCCCGTAACAATCGCAATGTGTCGGGACAGCTCCTTTTCTGGGGGCTGACGCCTCAATTTGGCTTCTTCAAGCGACCAATATTCAATGTTAAATGCTTCTTGCTCGGGGAGGGCCACGTATTTGGTAAGCGATTCGGCTCCGCGCATCACATGAATAGCATTGATGAAAAATTCGCCTGAAATCCTTGCTTCAGAAGCGGTTTTTCCGAAGCTCACCATCCCAAGACCGGGCACCAAGATTATGCTTGGGTTGGGATTCCGCATCGTAGGCGAGGCAATATCCTTGCACCGATCATAGTACGAAACGTAATCTTTACGAAACCGGGCTAATTTTGAATCTAAATCTTGAACGTCATCCAGCCAAAGAGGTCGGATTTTTGTTCTCAGAAAATGATCCGGGCAACTTGTGCCAAGTTTCGATAACTTCTCCGCCTTTTCGGATTCGAGAAACTCGAGTACGTCCGGGGATTCATCGATATGGGCAATGAGGCGATTCCCTTCAAAGCACACTTTGCCACGCAATTCAGGCAGAAAAGTTGACCAATGTGGTGCAGCGTGATTTAGCTCTATCTTCTTCCCGAACGGATTAGGTTTGCCGTGAGTAGTAATGTAATCCCGAGCCTGGTCAATGAGATCAAGAGTTAGGTTAAAGCACGATTCCCAATCGTCGGACCAGCAAATAAGACCGTGCCCGCCAAGTATCGCTCCAACGATTTTTGGATGCATTAAGATGAGTTCTCTTAACTGAATTCCTAGCTCAAATCCCGGACGCTTCCAAGGTAGATATCCAACGCGGCCTCCAAAAATCTGCTCCGTCAATTTCTCCGAATTTTCACTTGCTGCCAAGGCAATAATTGAATCGGGATGCATGTGGGAGACGGCCGCATATGGAACCAAGGCATGCAAGGGAGTATCAATGCTTGGCGCAGCTGTGCTTCCACAAAAAGAGCAAAGCGAGTAGAGCGGCACCAGATCGTCTTCATGGACCCCCTTTCGCCATTGAGCTTCTAGGCCGGTGATTCTCTTTAAATCAAGGGTTGCAAAATTAGCTGCGGTTGAAGTTCCAAGATCCCCCCCGGAGGCCTTAATATAAAGCACCTCCACTTCCAAACCCGTAACCGTGTCAACTTGAACTGCCTTGAAGCTAGTATTTCCGCCACCAAAATTTGTGATCGCAGCGTCCTTGCCCAAAAGATTTGAGGCATAAAGCAATTGGTCCAATGGCGAGTAGGAACCTAAAATTTTGGGATCAAGGGTGCGCCGCAAGTGCGATTCGCTTTCCATTTCAGGTCTTCAAGGTTACAATAAGCTTGCCGCTTTTCGCACGAGATATCGGTCGCATCAATTTCAGAACTCTTTAATTTTCCGACCTATCCTGTGTCGTATTGAGCAGCAGAATCAACGTACCAATAACAATTTGTTGCCCGATGGGCAACCATTCCGCTAGGCGATTGTGCCAATGGGTCGTCAGATGTCGAATCCGCAAGGGCTACCTTTTTCCCAGATCCTGAGACCAGAAATAAAGTGCAGGCGCTTTTCAGCAAATAGGGAATCGTCATTGTAAGCCTCTGGGACACTCCGTTTGGTGAAAGAGTCGGCACCACCCAATTATTTTTCTCGTCAAGCTCCGATATTCCTGGAAATAAAGATGCAGTGTGCCCGTCGTCTCCGATTCCAAGCAATGCCAAATCCATTCCGCCAGGAGCGAGAAGCTTTAGCTTTTGTTCATAAGCTATTGCCGCACTTGCAGGAGTTGAATGAGGTTGGTACATTCCAAAAATTTGATCTCCAGGAATCGGCACTTTCTCCAACAAGCTGTTCCTCGCCGAATATTCATTACTTTCTGGATGAGTCTCGGGCACAAACCGTTCATCTCCGAAAAAAACGAAAACCGCGTTCCAGTCTATGTAATCCCGATATGGCTCCTGCGACAGCAATTCGTACAATCGCTTAGGTGTACTGCCGCCCGAAAGAGCAACCTTAAACTGAGAAGAAATCCGGATCGATTCCTTCGCTTTTAACACGAAAAATTCGGCGGCTCCATGGCTTAGAGAATCCAAATCATCAAAAACGCGAATTTGCATGATTCCAAGAATTTATTGCGGCTTTTTGATCGGCGTATTTTTAGTCGCGGGAACGCCAGCATCTTTCAATGGCGACGAATGCCAGCTTCTTCCATCACGCGCAATTAACGCTTCAGATGCTTCTGGCCCCCAAGTGCCCGCCATGTAATTTGGAAAATCTGCGCTGGGGGTGCTGGTCCATGCTTCTAAAACAGGTTCCACAACTTTCCAAGCTACATTTTCTTGGTCATCCCGCATGAATAACGAATTGTCGCCTAACAGAACGTCAAAAATCAAGGTCTCGTACGCTTCTGGAGGTTGCATCTTGAAGCTCGTATTGTAATTAAAATCAAGATTAACCGTCTGGAGTCTCATTCCCCTTCCAGGTTGCTTGGCCTGGAAACGAAGAACCACGCCTTCCTCAGGCTGAATATTAATCACCAGGCGATTTGGCTCAATTAAATCTGCCGCAGCTGGAAAAAGCAAGTGAGGAACAGGCCTGAATTGAATTGAGATTTGACTAATTTTATTAGGCATGCGCTTGCCCGTGCGCAAATAAAACGGAACGTCTTGCCATCGCCAATTGTCAATGTAAAGTTTCAAAGCGGCAAAGGTTTCAGTCGAGCTAGTAGGCGATACCCCCGGCTCCTGGCGATATCCAACCACCGGAACACCCTGCGAATATCCGGCTCCATATTGACCTCTAACAGCACTTTTATATAGCTCGCCTGGAATAATCGGACGCACTGCTTTGAGGACTTCAACCTTTTTATTGCGGACTTCATCCCCTTCAAAACTCACGGGCGGCTCCATCGCCACCATGCACATGATTTGAAGCAGATGATTTTGGATCATATCGCGCAGGGCTCCTGCCGACTCGTAAAAGTTGCCTCTAAGTTCAACCCCAACTTCTTCAGCGACCGTAATTTGAACGTGGTCGATGAATTTCCGATCCCAGATAGGCTCAAAAAGAGCATTTGCAAACCGAAATGCAAGGATGTTCTGAACTGTATCTTTGCCTAAATAGTGGTCAATTCTGAATATTTGAGGTTCATGGAAGGCTTTTGTTATTTTGCGATTAAGGTCAATTGCAGAAGGCAGATCGTGTCCGAAAGGTTTTTCAACCACCAGCCGATCGCGTTCCTCGTCTTTATTGAGCCCGGCTTTATCTAGCCCCGAAACAATCATTTCAATTACTGCAGGGGGCACGGATAAGTAGAAAATCCTGGTTGCTTTTTGCCCCCAAGCCTTTTCTGTTTTATCAATTATTTGACCTACATCAACGAAGGTCTTTTCATTCTCAAAGACTCCAACTTGATATTCCAGCATCGGAGCAAATTCTTTCCAAACTTTTTCATCCAGACCGGATCGTGAAAATTGTTTCACTGAGCCTTTCATTTTTTCTTTGAATTGCTCGGTGCTGCCAGATCGACCAACTCCAATGACGAGCATGTTATCAGGCAAACCCTTGTCTAAAAACAAGTTATACAGAGCCGGCACGAGCTTGCGCATTGCAAGATCCCCGTTGGCCCCAAAGATTGTGATTATCGCGGGGCTGAGTTTATTTGGAATCATAATTTATTCAACAAATCGCTTAGCTTTTTGAAGTCCACTGAGTATGAAAGACTCCCGGCATATCGGTTCTCTCGTAAGTATGAGCCCCAAAAAAGTCTCGCTGAGCTTGAATCAGATTCGTTGGCAAATGCTCGCTTCTCATCGCATCAAAATAGGCAAGACTTGCGCTGAGCATTGGACAAGGTAATCCCGAAGCAGCCATGTACCCCACGACGCTTCTTAAAGAACCCTGCAACTTCAAAACCGTCTTTGAAACTTCCGCATCCATCAGTAAGTTGTGAAGCGAATTATTCTTTTTAAAGGCATCCATAATTTGCTGGAGGAATGCCGAACGAATAATGCAACCCGCTCGCCAAATTTTAGCAACTACCTCTAGCTTCAGATCATAAGAATAATCTGCGCTAGCTATTCTCAACTGAGAAAATCCTTGAGTGTAAGAAATTATCATTGCCATATAAAGGGCGTCGTGAAGCAAATTTTCAACTTTTAAGTCAATCGAATTCACCGCAGTCGCTTTATAGATGCCCGATAATTGCTTGCGTTCATCTTGATAACCCGAAAGTTCTCGCGCCGAAACTGAAATATCGATCGAAGGCACTGGAACCCCAAGGTCCATCGCGTCCTGACTCGTCCACTTCCCGGTTCCTTTTTGTTTTGCCTTATCGCTGATCAGATCGACCAGATTTTTGTTGATCTTAGGATCGACGTACTGGAGCACATCTGCCGTAATTTCAACCAAGAAACTCTTGAGCTCTCGCTCGTCCCACGACGCAAAAATTTTCCCAATTTCATCGTTCGATTTGCCTAAACCGCGCTTATATACATCGTAAATCTCGGCGGTCGCTTCCATAATCGCGTATTCGATTCCGTTATGAACCATCTTCACGTAATGTCCCGATGAACCTGGACCCATAAGGGCTACACATGGCGCGCCGTCTTCTGATTTTGCACTCACTTTTTCCAGAATTGGTTTAACCCGATCCCATAACCTTTCGATTCCGCCCGGCATCATGCTTGGACCATATCGTGCGCCTTCTTGGCCACCACTCACTCCCATTCCAAAAAAGCCCATCTTGATGGATTCCAAGTCTTTGGCGCGACGATCTGTGTCTTTAAAGTAGGAGTTTCCGCCGTCGATTAGCAAATCATCTTCTTCAAGCAGGGGTTTTAGTTCAGCAATGACGTCGTCTACCGGTTTACCGGCAGGCACCAGCATCATGATCGGACGAGGTTTGCGGATTGACTCAACAAATCCTTTCGTATCTGAAAATCCTTTAACCGATTTTCCCAAAGCCGTGAACGCTTTTGCTTTATCTTCCGAAGTTGCGAGTCCAGCGACCGAGTAACCGTGATCCGCAAGATTAAGCGACATCGCATTGCCCATAACTCCCAAACCAACCATTCCAAATTCTAATTTCTCACTCATATTAATTTAACTTCACACGTGCAGACCGTATTTCTCCATTTCCTTTAGCGTCTCCTCAGGAGACTTATGACAAATTGTGGCAAGACCAGCAAGCTGACCAGCTTCGATCAAGACCTCTCGATCATCAATATAAAGGGCTTCGTCGGGCTTCACCTGGGCGAGGTTTATCGCTAAATTATAAAGCTCCAATGAAGGCTTTCGCATTCCCACGAACCCTGAAACTATAAAGGTATCCATTATCGTACGTAACTTGAATTTGCGGATTCGGTAATCGCCCAATTCCCGACCTTCGTTGCTGAGACAAAACACTCGCACGTTATTTTTTTTCTTGACTCGGCCCAGAGCTTCCAGCATGTCAGGTAATTTTTTAGATTGCTCTTTCATGAAGGATTTGAAATCAGCCTTTGAAAAAGGTCTCGGAATATGAAAAACCGTAAAGTGAAGGTAGTCGTCCATTGTCATTTTCCCCTCTTCGTAGCCACTGAATACCATTTCATGTCGTTTAGAAAACTCGACTAAATCTAATTTGAAATGTTGGACCGCAACTCCCCGCTCGGCATGATCCCACCCGTTGGTGAGCAAGACACCTCCGAGATCGCAAAAAATGACTTTAATCACTTGGACTTTGCCAGGTGGTCTAGTTTATCAACGCCGCCCATCACATCGGAGCCCAATTCAAAGCGAATCACCCTGCGATTATGGGTCAGCAAGGCATCCTTGTCGCCTCTTGCCTGAGCGTTTCGAAAAGCCCCAAAAGTGTATTTCGTTTTGGGAACCTTAACGTCAACTTCGTCAGATTGAGTGAGTTGCACAAAATGACCCGTGTTTGGACCGCCCTTGTGGAATTGACCAGTTGAATGAAGAAATCTGGGGCCGAATCCGCAAGTACAGGCAACTTTAAATTTATCTCTTAGATGGGCTTGCAACTTGCTCAAGGCTCCGTCAAGTTTGGGCGATTCTGTGAGATATGCCTGAAGGCAGATGTAGTCGCCTGGTTTAACTTTGCCGAAGAAGTTTTCAAAATTAGCTTCCAAAGTATTGCCTGAGCCACCAAAAATCTCAATTGAATCGTCTTTGCAGTTCGCCGTTTCTGGCGGCAACGAGCCCTTATCTTCCAGCATCTGAACATATCGTTTAGTGATGTCTTTGCTCTCTTGAACATTTGGCTGATCAAATGGATTAATTCCAATTACAGCACCCGCGATTGCAGTTGCGATTTCCCACTTCATGAATTCGCCACCGATATCATAGCGATCGTTGAGGATGCAATCAATCACCGGCTGACCCGCATCTCGCAACGCTGAGATTTGAGTGTCCAATAAGTGGTTTTTGTCATGCCCTTCACGGATGTAGGCAAAAACTCGGTCGTGTCCATAATGGCTCGCTGGGGCGATCTCTTCGCCCGCAACCGGCAAAATTCCTTTGCCTTCTTTACCCGTGCTTTCCGCAACGAGTTGCTCCATCCAAAGACCAACCGATTTCAATGATTCCGGCAAAATGAAAGTAAGTTTGTTCCTGCCTGCAAGGCAGTGTTCCCCTAGTTCAATTCCTAGTTCAAAAGCAGGACATTGATCAGTTTTGCGCCCTGGTCCATTAGCATCCATGATTTGAACGGCTGGCTCCAAAAGTTTGTTAAGATCAATTCCCATGAGCGCAGCTGGCACCAATCCGAAATAACTTAAAGCTGAGTATCGACCCCCGATGTCTGGAAAATTAAGGAAAATCTTTTGAAATTCGAGTTCGCTTGCTCGCGATTCAAAGGGACTGCCTGGATCAGTAATCGCTACAAAATTTCCACCGGTTGAAGCGCCTTTAACTTTATCGATTTTCGCGAGAAGATAATCGCAAAAAGCGTTTGGTTCAGCTGTGCTACCCGATTTTGTGGAAATGATAACCAATGCTTTGCCGATTGGACCGTCCTTTTCGATCCGCAAAATGGTCGCTGGATCAGTTGAATCCAAGACCAATAAAGGAAGACCTTCCTTGCTTGAAAGACATTGATCCAGCACATAAGTGGCCAGCGATGATCCGCCCATTCCAGCTAAAATCACCCTATCAAAGCCCTCTTTTCTGACTCTTTCGACGAAATCGTTGATTTCGTTCACACGTCCCTGCATCGTTAGGGCAACGTCAATCCACCCCATGTAATCAGTGACTTCTTTGCCGTACCTGCCATGCGACCAAAGATTTCCATCCTTGCTCCAAAACATTTCGTTTGCATTATCAGGAAGAGTCGCCACTAAAGACCCGCCACCGATGCCGCAAGGGCTTGCGCAACTGCTTTTTCGTCTTTTGAATCTGATTCAACTGCTGCTTTGCGCTTTGTTTCAAGCAACGCTTCTAGCTTGTGATAAGGATCAACAAATTTTTTCAGACCATCTTCTTCGAGGCGATTGGCTATATCAGTAAGATCAATTCCTACTTTGGCAAGATCGCCGGTAACTTCTTTTACTTGGTCAAGGTCGTTATGAATCCGGATTTCTGGTTTGCCGTGATCTAAATAAGCCGTGATTGTTTCTTGCGGGAGGGTATTTACCGTTTCCGGCGCGATCAAAGCGTCGACGTAAAGAACGTCCGAATAAGCCTTGTTCTTGGTGCTTGTACTGGCCCAAAGAAGGCGTTGGGGATGAGCCCCTTTGCTTTTAAGAGCTTGCCAACGAGGCGACGCGCATTTTTGCTCGAACAGTTCATAGGCTAATTTTGCGCAGGCGATGGCAGTTTTTCCGCGCAACTTCAACGCTTCGGGAGTGCCGATTTTCTCCAGGTCTTCATCCACCATCGTGTCGATTCGGCTCAGGAAAAAGCTGGCAACGCTTCTGATTTTGGTGATGTCGCCTCCTTTTTCGGCAAGCATTTCAAGCCCTTTCATATAGGAGTCAAAGATCGCTTCGTATCGCTTAACTGAGAAAAGAAGGGTGACATTTACATTGGTCCCATTTGAAATTGTCTCGCTTACGGCTGGAACTCCTTCTACTGTTGCGGGAATCTTGATCATGACATTCGGTCTTGCCAGGCGTCCCCAATAGCTTTTGGCCTCGGCGATCGTGCCCTGGGTATTTCTCGCTAAAGTTGGCGAGACCTCAAGGCTGACGTATCCGTCAAGCCCGTGGGTGGAATTGTAAACTGGGCGCAATAAATCAGAGGCGGATTGAACGTCTTCCACTACTAATTCCTCGTAAATATCGTTTTTGGATTTCCCCTCCAAGGCAAGTTGTCCGATTTCCTTGTCGTAATCGGGTCCGCTCATTGCCTTTTCAAAAATGGCGGGGTTACTAGTCATTCCCACCACCCCTTCGTCGATATATTTTTGAAGCGTTCCGTCTTGAATAGTTTTTCGGCTAATAAAATCAAGCCAAATTGATTGTCCCATGCTGTCGATTTTTTGAAGTGAATTCATGATCTCTCTATATCTTTACCACGCCTTTTCGACCGGCGTGGTTTTGCGCAGGCATCGAAAAGTGCGATTCTTTATTAAGTATGTACCGGTCGAGGAACTTTAGTAATAAGTTCCCGACACCGAATTAGCCCTTTCGAAATCCTTGACTTCGGAGGAGGGAAATCGGTTGGCAACAAGTCCGGTTAATTAGATTTCCCCTAGTTTTCCATTTATATTTATTTTTTTCAAAATATAACTTTGAAATACTCAGACTAAAAAGACTCTTCTTTGGGGTCTATTCGCTAAAAGTGGAAGTTTTTCTCAAAAAACTCTACGTTTGCAATACTTTTTTGAGAGAAGTGCAGTATGATAAATTTGATCACGCAGATGTGACATGAAAAACCGAATAAGCAACGCAACGCAGATCTTATGTGCGCTTATCGTGGTTTCCATTTTGCTGCACAACCGCGTTAAATTGCGGTCGCTAAGCTGACCTCCTGACGTTGATGCCGGAGTTCATCGAACTCCGGCAGGAAGTTACGCAAATGAAACTTAAATATCTTATATCCATTGTCCTTTCGATCCCACTTAGACTTTTTGCAGGCACTCTGGTTTTAATCCGAATTTGGCTTCATGAACTCAGCTTCGATTTCGAAAATTTTATTCAGCCTGCGAACGTGACGCGATTCGCCTGAAAACTGCGCATTTAGAAAGGCAGCAACAATCTCCTTCACCACTTCAATTCCCGTAATCCTTGAACCCACAACGACGATATTCACATCGTCATGCTCGACCCCTTGATGCCCAGAATAAGGCTCGCCGCAGACTCCCGCCCGTACTCCTGGAACCTTATTTGCAGCGATGCTTGCCCCAATTCCACTTCCGCAAATCAGCACGCCACGATCCACTTTTTCATCCCGAACCGCCTCGGCAACGCGCAGTGCAAAGTCAGGATAATCATCGTCGGAATCGTATTCGTAAGCCCCAAGGTCGGTCACCTCATGACCCAGAGATTCGATAAACGGCACCAGCGATTCCTTAAGTTCAAAACCAGCATGATCGGCACCAATTCCAATGTTCATGCCTCAAAGTCTACTTTGACGAGCCTAAAACGAGTAGTTAATTGCTTATTTCGGCAAAAGTTTGAACATCACAATGGTTTCCCGGATCCGACCATAAACTTCCATATCTTTGAGGGCTCCGTCAAGCTGAAATCCCAACTTTTCAAGGACTCGTATTGAGGCATGATTTCTTTCCAGTGCGCGCGCTTCGATTGCCGAGCAATTTGCCGATTCAAACCCAAATTTGACCACGAGCCTAGCTGCTTCGCTCGCGTAACCACGCCGCCAATAGGGCACGCCAATCCAAAATCCAATCTCGCCGCGGCTATCGTTGTACACATCTAGGCTCACGCACCCAACCACTTCCTTGAGGCCGTGAGGTTCAATTGCCCAGCGGAAGCTTACCTGATGTTCTGGTGCTAGAATTTCATTTTCAATAGCCGCGCAAATCTGATTTGCTGATAGATTCCTCGGCATGAACGGGTTGGTATCGCGGATTTCCCTGGCTTGCAATAGTGCCGTGAGCCGGGGCGCATCTTCAGCTGTCCAAATCCGCAATTTCACGAGATCGCCGATGAGATGATTCCCGCTATTTTCGCTATTGGGGTTTGGCTTCGAATCGCCTGGCAAATTCATTGAGGATGGCTCAAGGTTGTTAACGCTGGTTTCAGCTGGGTTTGCTTAAATCTGTAAGAATTTTAATCGTTTTCTGGCGTAGATTCTCCATTCGTTAACTTGACTTGTTAGCACTACCTAAAAGGCATTTTACATGCCATTTGATCTCGACAATCACGGGAATGAATGAGCCCTGTTCTATTTCAAATTTGAATCCAAAATCGACCGCCGGAATGAAGGGACGTTCTGCTTTCCAACTTTGCCATTAACTTCGGCCAGTAATACTATAACTGATGAGCCTATCTTTTCATCTTTGAATCTAAATTCGAGCGCCAATCTTGATAGGTAATGGAATGAATGAGCGCGTCTTTTATGCCCGCCGACGTATCATAGTAATTTCTAAGCCTGCCCTCTTGGCTCATGCCCGCTTTGGCCATGACCCTTGCCGAATTCGGATTATCCAGGAAGCTGGTCGCCTCGATTCTGATTAGATGGTGCGTGGTAAATCCGTAGGCGATCATGGCTTCAACCGCTTCTTTCATTAGCCCCTGACCCCAGTAGCTTTTGCCTATCCAATAGCCGAGAACAGCTCGCCGGTGGTGAGTGATATGCATGCTGCAGCCACCAATAAATTGACCCGCGCTGGTGGTAATCGCCCAATTTAATAGGCCTTCCTTTACCGCTTGCGCATGGGTTGAAACGAACTCTTCGGCCGCGCCATCGGGGTATGGATGGGGCACCACCAGGAGATTTTTTGATACGTCATAGTCTCCGATCAACTCTTGAATGTGGGGGGCATCGGCGGGTGAATAGGGTCGAAGAATGAGTCGCGCGGTGTTGAGGGTTGGAATTTCGATCACAACTGGTTGATTTTATCTCACGGGGGGCTTGCAGGCTCAAGCCTTCCGGAATTCCCCAGTTGAGGGGTTGTCAGCTCAAGCCTTCCGGAATTCCCCACTTGAGGGGTGGCAGGCAAAGCCTGACGGGGTGTTTCCCGATCCGGGTCTTTAACATTCTTCTCGTCGGAAAAGTCTGCGCGGGCATAAGTTACCCTACGACAGAATGCTTGCGGACCTAAGCCTTCCGGAATTCCCCACTTGAAGAGGTGGCAGGCAAAGCCTGACGGGGTGTTTCCCGATCCGGGTCTTTAACATTCTTCTCGTCGGAAAAGTCTGCGCGGGCATAAGTTACCCTACGACAGAATGCTTGCGGACCTAAGCCTTCCGGAATTCCCCACTTGAGGGGTAGCAGACGTAGTCTGACGGGGTGTTTCCGATCCGGGACTCTAACGTTTTGTTGGAAAAGCGTTCTCAGGCATAGGTTCCCCCTCGACGGAGTGGTTTTTACAGTCCAGACACATAGTGGACACCCTTGAGTGTGCGGGCGAGTTAGGTGACCAAATTTTGATACACGAACCACCGTGAGTTGCCAAGCTTCATAAAAGGTGCTAATTCGGTATCCTTTAATTCTGACCTTGAGAGCCTTTAGGTCAGCGCGGCGGGATGTGGCTCAGCTTGGTAGAGCGCTGCGTTCGGAACGCAGAGGTCGCTGGTTCAAATCCAGTCATCCCGACTCCTCCTTATCCCCAGAGCCTGAATCAGGCATTTTGAACCTAATTCGGCGCACTGAGCCGCACCGGGCCGCGAGGAATCTCGCTGGAAATATCAATTGGGGCTTACTTCGCGGAGAGCTTCGTATGTCGTGTTATGCACGATCGGAACGAGCTGGTCACGCGCTAGGAGCACCGAAAGCTCCTTGTCTGGTAAAGCTTAACCCCAACGTATGGTTCTGGTGGCTTCGGCTCGGCGGGCGTCGTCGTTTTGGTCGCTTGGGGCTCTGGAGCATTGGCCATGGTTCAACCTATCATGTTTTAGGGTTAGTCCTCGAATCCTTGAGTTTCAAATTTCAAGTCTCGGCTGTTCTGCGTGACGATCCTAACAACGTCGTCGGAGGCTCCGTTCGGAACGACCGCTTCAATCTCGAGCGTGACTTGAACGTCGGCACCTAGAATGCCCGAAAGATGAGAGATGACTTCTTCAGCTACGCGGGAAGCATCTCGACCGACGCGAGTCGGGTCTAACTTGATGCTGCCGTGATAGCGCGTCGGGTGCGTTTCCGTCGGCGTAGATGCGCCGTCTAAACGGGCTGGGGGGGTGGGTCCTCCGGCTGGGGTTGGAACTCCTTCCTGTCCGCTCGCTGTGGTTGGCTTAGGCGTCTCGGCACTGACCTGGGCAAGGGCTACGTCTGCTCGAACAAGCAACCCATCTGGAATTCCCGTCCCTAGACTAATGATGCTTCCGCAAACTAGGCTGCGGTAGCGTTTGGAGTTTTCGTCAAAAGAATCGGCGTAGGCAAAGGAATCTTGTGCCCATGTAAGGAGCTTCACCCCGTCCTGAATGGCGTTCAACAGTATTCCAGGGACGCGCAAGCGTGGAAGGAATAGGAATTGGGCGAAGTCTTCGACGATCTGCTTTACAGCCACGTGCGCGTTGCCATTCTCGCGCCAAAGTGGTATCCGGTCGAGTTCCATCTTAAGCCGACTCGGCGCGAATGAGGTCAACAGCAATTCGTCATTCTTAAGCTTCTTGCTTGCACGAACCGCGAGCGGGTCTTGCCCAGTCAGCCGGAAGGCTTTCCATTCGATTGCAGAGCTTAGCACGTTTTGCGCAGGGACCAAAAGCCATTGGTAAGCCTCTGGGATTCGTGCGACAACAATGCCTTCAGCATTGGTTTTCTGGGTTTCGGCCTGCCGCGCCTGGTGAGGATCAAGATTGAGCATTTCTTTGTCACCCACAACGGATTCCCAAGCAAGGTATTTGCAGATTGCCCCTTCGAGGTCCGGCAGTTTCGTTTTATCAACCGCAAGGAATACGAGAGTGTTTTGATACAGTCTCGGTGCGCTACCGCGGGAACGCAGAATGTCCTTGGCAAAGGACTCGGCAGCGTTGCCATCTTCCTTAATGTAAGGGTGTTCGACTCCCAGGACAACGAGACGGGCATCAAGGTCGTCTTGAACGTCGCCTCCGCTTTGGGGGAAGTCATGGATCCGTGAGAATTCGCCTTTCTCGCGAATGTTCTGGCGGACCCGCTTCTCAATCTCGTGAGTGACTTTGTCTTGATCCCGCCTCAAGTCCTCGGCTCGATCTTCCGCCAGTTTAGTGACGGTAGGCTGAGTTGAATACCAATAGCGCTGGCCCTCCTGGTAGAGATAGGTTGCGGATCCCGCTAGTCTTCGGAGAGCATCGCCGAAGATAGCCGGCGATTCCCCTGGCATCACGCATCCCAGCTTCACCCGTCTGTCTTCAAGTCCCCGATTTGCGGCGGTCGTCGTCGGTGCCGATCCCAAGTAGATCGCCCGCGCCACACGGCGGCAGGCGTGGTACCGGCCCAAGTTCGAAACTTCGCCATCAATACGAAGCGGCAATGCGTTGTGCCCATCAACGTCCTTCTCGATAACCGGGACCCAGTTGTCGGGTAGGTATCGAGTGAGTTCAAACTGGACACGCGGATCGTCGATAGGGATGTTGCACGGTAGGATCAGCGGGTTACGGTCGTCTTTCACCCATAGGCTGTGAATGACGGCCGCCATTAGCCGGAGTACACCCCGCGTTCGTTGAAATTTGGCAAGTGTGGACCAGTCGGAATAGAGCCGGTCGAACACTTCGGGATGGATGGGGTAAGCGGCGCGGAGCCGTTCTTCATACTCAGCGTCGCGGCACTCAGGTGGAAACTCCTGATGTTGCATTCGGTAGAGGTCGTAAAAGGATTGGGAGACAACGTCTCGGAACTTGTAGCACTCTTCATCGACCATGGGTTCGAAAAGGCGCCTTCGCACGATTTCAAATCCTTCTTCGGCACTTGCCGGGCGCCAAGAAGCTTCTACTCGCCCGATAACATTGCGCAGGCGCTCTAAAGCTTCCCGACCGCGTTGACCCCCTACCTCGATATCGTCGCCCTGGGCATGGGGGGAAGATGCGGTATCGCTGGCAGGAAGGCTAATGACGAGCAAGCAGTTTTTGGCAAGCTTGGCGGATTCGGTCAAAGCCTGAGCGAAGGAGAATTGGGTCTCAAAGCTACCCCCTGGCAGGTCGTTTTCCGAATGAAGCTGGCGGGCGTAGGCGACCCATTCGTCGATCAAAATGAGGGCGGGACCGTATTCGTTGAAAAGTTCGCGGAGTCTATCGCCGGGGCTAGTCGCCTTCTCGTCATCGGCACGAATCTTCTCGTAGGCGGCTTTACCTCCTAACTGATAGGCAAGCTCTCCCCATAGTGTATGCACGACGGTTCCATCCGCCTTCACGCTGGGATTGCCAGGTGAGATTTTATTGCCGACAAGGACGACCCGCTTGATACTTGGAAGGGCGGTAACTTCGGCGTCTTTCATCACTTGCTCGACGCCAAGTAGTTCGCTCGCAATCTTGCCGGAAACCAGATGGTACAAAGCAAGCATGGAGTGGATCTTGCCCCCTCCAAAGTTTGTTTGAAGTTGGACGACGGGGTCGCCACCTGCTCCTGAGAATCTCCGAGCGGCTTCAACCAAGAGCCGAGTAAGGCTATCTGTCATAAAAGTGCGACGGAAAAACTCGACCGGATCTTTGTACTCGGGCGTCCCTTCTCCGATGTGAACTTGCCACAAGTCGGCGGCAAATTCAGCTTGTTGATATCGACCGCTCGCCACGTCTGGATGAGGATTCACAACCTCGCGCCATGGCTTCAAAGAGCCGGTGACGGTGGATTCAATCGTCGCCTTCGCTTCCTTCTTCTTCTCGTTGCGGACTTGCTCGTCAATAACCAGGCGGTTCAATTCGTGGTACATTCGGTCGGTCGCTTCCGCTTGTTCTGAGCCAATCGAAGCGAGGAGCCGAGCGGCGGAATCGAGGAACCTTAGAGCGTCGCGGGAACTGAACGATTCTTGGTGGGCCCACTTATTTCCTGCGTCTCGTAACTCGCTCACGATGCTTCTCTCGCTGAATCCCAGGGTCCGCTTGAACACGTCGTTCCACTGATTCCAAAGGATCGTAAGCAGTGAGCGCGCGTCGTACTTGGGGTTTGATTCCTCCCCGAGGTTTGCCGCCTGCGTCTCGCTAACCGCGTCGCGCATGGCCAGGAACCATTCCTGACCATGAACCGACTTCATCTCTCGCTCTACAAACGGAACGAGACCATCTCGGAGTTGTTCGAGAGCCTTGCCGATTCGTTCATGATTAGTGATCGCCATAGTGGTTTACGCTTTAAGGTGCAAAAGCTCTAGTCCCGGAAACTTTCCGAAGTCCCGGTCGAAGGTCACGAGTCTAAAATTTCCCGCCACCGCAAACGCTGCCAAGTACAAATCCGTCCAATTTCGCGCGGTGGCTAGACCTGCCTTACACCACTCGGCGATCACTTCCTCTATGCCGGGCGGATCGGCGAAAAGTTCGATCTCACTCCTAGCCCGCCACCGGCGATAGTTCTCCCAAGCTTCAGCTGGAGTCATTGGATCACCGCCAAAGGTGTGGCGTTGGGAAGTGACGCGAACCAGCCCTAAAGCGGTGGTTCTACAAAACAATAACGTTTGATGAGCTTCGAGGCGCCAGTAGGTTTCTGCTCGACCATGAAGGGGGTGGTCCACCGCTGAAAGCGCCACCCATACGTTAACATCAGGGAAGTCGACCATGAGTTTCGTCATCCTCCTGATCCAGGATTTCGAAAATCTGAGCATTCGTCAAAACAGGAATTTTGCGTCCGGTGGCGGGGATCGTTACCGGGATCGGGGCGTGCATTCCCGTTTGAGCGTCGTCCTGGTTTGTCTGTGGGCTGAGACCGGAGCGAACGAAGTCCGCGATCAGATCTTTCATCTTCATTCCGCGCAACGCGGCGGTAGCTTTGGCGCGGCGGAGCAACTCCTCCGGTAGATCGATAGTCGTTCTCATATTATCATTTTATCATCAAACGCATCAAGATTCTTCCTGCATTTCAAGGTTGAACTGGGTGTTTCCCGCCGTACTAGCAGACCGTGCCGCCATCTCAAGAATTTCTGGCCAGCTTTGCACGAGGCCATTGTATCGTAGTGCGTCTTGGTTACGCTTTTTGCGGTCGCAGATGCTGTAAAGGCGATAAGCGAGTTCGCGTGCGGTCTCGGCTTTGCTTCCCAGCTTAGAAAGCAATTCGGCAGCCTTCGTCTCGCCTGCGTCGAGAGCGCGAATGAGATGGTGAACGGTTTCCCAGACCGTGAGCCGTTTGTCTTCTTCGGGATTCCACTCTTCCGAGAGTTCTTCCGGTCGCAGTAGGCGGACCTTGCCTTTTCCTGAGTCGGCAATGCCTGCATCGACAATGCCCTGAACGCTGGAATTCCGAGCCGTGGCAAGCGTCTCGGCGACGCCGTATTCGCCTTCGGCAAATCCAAACTGATCGAACCAAGTTAAAGCCCAGCGGGTATCGCTATCAAAGTCGCCCTCTTGATGGGCTAGCACTTCGTCAAGCACTTGATTGATCATGATGAGGGCGTCGCGGACGGAGAGCGACTTTCCTTCTGCATCAAGCACCTGTGTGTAGCGGGTGAAAATCGCCATCCCTGGGCCGATTGCGGCTTGTTGCAGGTCAACCGGGGCAATGTTGCCTCGCTGAAGGTCGGCAATTGACCTGGGTAGCTCCCTCTGGAGCGCAGTTAGAAAGTCTCGGCGAGTCGAGACGGAAGCTGATTCTTCACGTTTTCGGCAAACCAGCACAATGCTAGAGGCGAGGGCGTTCGTTCCCGAACCGATCATGCGATTGCTGAGTTCCGTTCTCATTGGCCACGTGCCGGTAAGCGCAAATCCAGCACGGATTACGGCATCGAGAAATGTCTCCCAGCCAGTGCTCGATTCTCCGCTTGTCACCAGTGGATTCAGACTGCTTGAAGGCATAATAGATGGTGACCGGAAATGCCGGGTGACTTTGTTCAGATATTCGGCCCATCGCCCGGGTCATGCCTTCAAGGAAGAATTTTTCTGCAGCAACCTTGCCGCCATGACGATAAGGGGTTGCGACGAGTTCCTCCGCTTTTGGAACCGCCATCGTGGCGAAGAGGTCGGGATAAACGTCTCTCAACGAGCGGCGCAACCAAACGTAAAAGAAGTCCGACAGGTCGGCGTAACCGATGTTGTCGTAGTAAGGCGGATCAGTCGAAACTACCCTGCCTTCAGTGAGGCACTGAGTCCGCGCATCTGTTCGGGTGCTCGTTCCGAATGAGCAACTTGCTATTCCAAGAGGCGCAACGCTATCCGCAGAATACCTCACTGCGTTCTTCCAGCAGATTGCGGTAGTACCGAGGACGTTAGACTCTGGAAAGTCCCAGGTCATCGGAAGGGCTTGCCGCTTGAATGCTTGCATGACCTGTTCGCCGGATGGTTTCCACGTGGCGACCGCGCAGTTATAGTCGGCTAACCTGCTGATTCCGAACCCAAGATATACGGAAATCGAATTGGCATAGGCGAAGTACGTGCCTCCTCCTTCGTCGATCCCTTTGCCTCCGCCTTCAGCCGGGCAAGCGGCGATGGCGTCCGCCTTCACTCTTTCCCGCGCTTCCTTTACCAGATCGGAAAACGTGGTTAGGGCGACGAGCTGGCGGCTAGTGAAAAGGTCCGCCCAAGCGAAGAAACCGTAGCCTCTGCCGCTAACAAGGTTGCTCGTCTCCCGATTCATTTTTTCGTCGGGCACCCAATTCGGAACGGCTGAAAGAGCGGTATTAGCCTGCATCTCGCTCGGAGAAAGGTACACCCTTCCTGCCTTACCCTCAGCCACGATTGCCATTAGTTTCGAGCCCATGCGCCCGGCCATGCTTTCTTGTTTGATGAAAGGGTCGCCGACCACGGCGCCAGACATTAAGCATTTAAAGTTTGCACCTCGGGCAAGTTTAGTTCCGTTTTTCGCTCCTTCCTTATCGACCGGCTCGCCAGCCCTCACCTTGAACTCATAGCCTCCACTCTCTATCACAGGTTCGACATAGGTCTCCTTGCCTGGCTTTGTCGAAAGCATAAACGTAGATGCGAGCGGAACATCAATATCTCGGAAAGCCGGGCTCGGGCTTTTAACGGTTCGCGCCCAAATCCAAGCGATCACCGTGAGCTTCTTGCCAAGGTACGGTTTGAGATCGGGACGCTCGGCCACTATTTCTGCGGTTATTTCAACCTTGGGGTAAAGATGACCAATTCGCTTCTCCGCTTCGTCTCGCATCCATTTTCCGTAATAACGAATATCCTCTGCAAGGCCTTCGGCGCCTTTCCACTCATGCATGGCTTTCTCATTTTCTGATTTGGCCTGCCATTCCGGGTTCACCGGCGGCATTCCCGCAAACTTCGGCGGAATCTCGATCATCGCCTTGTTGATGAGAACCGCGACCGGGTTGAGGTCGCTGGCGTAGGCTTCGAGACCAAGTCGCTGTGCTTCCAGAGGAAGGGCTCCCCCTCCCGCGAATGGGTCGTGGAACGCGGGCAATTTTTCCCGATCGAAAAGCTCCTTGGCCCGTGGGTGGTCTACGTTCTCCGCGCAATTCCGCCGCCAACTGCGCCAGATTTCATCCCGCGCCTTCCGGAGAACCACTTCGTTCGTGGTGTTCTCCCACTTTACAAGCTCTTCGATGATCTTGAACAGGCGTTGCCGCTCGATATCCACCGCGACGTCGTCGAGGGTCGGCTTGACTGCCGATTCTTCTTCGCCCGGCCTATCGATCCAAGCGGCAAGCCGTTTTTTGAGCTCGCGCTCAGCGGCTTTGCGACTTTCGGTTCCGGGGCTCGTCAATTCTTGAACGTAGGCCGAGGGATCATCCACCATTTGGGCAAAAATCACCGCCCTTGCGGCGGCAAGGGGACGCCTCGCCCACCAAAGATGCAAGCCCCGGGGGTGGGCCCCGATGCCGGGCATCTTCTCATGAGCACAAGCCACATTAATTGCTTCAAGGGGAAGCGCAACTTCAATCAGTTTCTTCCGCTGTTGATGGTTCATTTCGGCTCCTCAGAGCGAGCGAGAAGCTCTGCAAGGTTATAGTTAACGCTGGTGACGCCAAAATCCGGTTCGGTTCCGAACGGCGTCCGGATGTAGTGGACGCTGTGGTCGTCTCCGCCAAAGGCTACGACGGCGAGGATGTAATCCTCTGGCTTATTGAGCGAGTAAAGGATTTCGTTGCGGGTGACGGTCACGGTGTCGGCTCCGGCGACCCGTCCCTTGACTTCGATGAATCGAAGTTTGCCGGTCCCTGGAATCCGGCTTTCGATATCGTAGCCTAGACGGTCGAATTCAACGTCCTTGGGTTCAAATCCGAGGTCTCGCTCGATTTGCATTATGATGTTCCGGGCCTTCGCGGCTGCTTCCTGGGTGTCGCGTGAGGCACTGACTGATGCAGTCTTGCCGCGAACCTGATCGATGAGCCCTATCGGGATCACAAGCAGGCCACCGATGACGACGGGCGGAAGGGGCGCGATTTGCCGCTCCTTCTGCAACTCGTCCATGCGTCTTTCAAGCCTGCCTTGGAGTTCGTCGGCACGCTTACGTGCTTCGTTCGAATTCAGGCGGGCGTTAGGCTTTCCAGACTGTTCCTGAAGCTTCAAGTCTTCAGATCGGTGATCCCAATAATTGATTTCCTTTGTTAATCGGTCTTTCACAGCCGCTTCCGTCTTTTCGATTAACTCCACCCTCTGTTTGCTGATTTCGCAAAGATGTTCGGGAACTACCGTCTCGATCACATGGGCTACGGCGACCTGCTCAAGGTCCTTCGAAATCCATTGCATGTCCGGTATTGCTAGAAACTCTTCCACTCCTGGCTCTCCCTCGCCGAGGGGTCTGTAATCGAGATAGGGAGCGTAGTTGATATGTCGAATGTTGCTTTGGTGGTCAATTTCAACATAGAGAATCCGCTTTGAGATTACTCGGCGGTCCCCATTACTAGTGATGCTTCCGTCCCGGATGGCATGTTCCAAGTAGAACAGGATTCGCGGGGTGGTTCCGAAGTCGGATTCATCCACGAGAACCGCTCCTCGCTTTAACAAATCGCGATGACGCTCGAGTTCCAGATCAAGCGTTGCATCGAGTAACGGGTGACCCGGGCACACGAACTCCGCAAGTATTTGTCCGGGCGGGCTAATAAGCTTCTTCTCGAAAACGATTCGTTCGTACCGAGAGAGAACTGACTCACCAGTTCCGATCAACCTGTCGCGATTGCGAATTGCCGCAGGCACTTTAGTGATTTCATAGCGGCGATTTTCGCGTTGGCGGTATGTGCCGCCAAGCTGCTTGAACGCCTCAAGGAAGAAGGATTCGATGTAGTGAGGCTGTAACTTTCTCGCGTCGGCGCGTTCCATGGTCTCGCGGATTTTGTAGACGCGGCTTGCGTCCATCGTGTTGGGCGCAATCGCCTTCTCTTCGATGAGTTCTTGGAGCTTTTCACGATCGAATGCGTTTTCGATAATTTTTGTCAACTTGGCTTGAGTTTCTGGCAGCTCTCCGTATCGAATTGCGTCGACGAGTAATTCGCGGAGAGACTTGCCATCGAATACCACTTTGCCCAGCACATCGAAGACTTGACCACCTAACGCGCCGCGAGCTTCCTCGAGTTTTTCGAGTAAGGTTCGATAGACCTCGCCTTCGCGAGTTTCTGCGGCGATTAGATTCCAAAGGTGGCAAACTTCGGTTTGCCCTATCCTGTGGATTCGACCGAATCGCTGCTCCAACCGGTTAGGGTTCCACGGTAGGTCGTAATTGACCATCAAATGGGCACGTTGGAGGTTGATTCCCTCGCCAGCGGCATCCGTTGCAACCAGCACCCGGACCTCAGGATCGTTCCGGAAGGCTTCTTGTGCATTGAGTCGCTCTTTTCGTCCCATCCCTCCGTGAATGTAAACAATTGCCTCCGGTCTGCCGATGAGCGTTCGGATTCTGTCTACAAGATAAGTGAGAGTGTCCCGATGCTCGGTGAAAATTACCAGCTTTTGGCGAGGAGAGCTTTGCGGAGGGGTACTGCCATATTGCGCTCGAGTTTCGGCAACGACGTTCACCAGTGCGGCGGGAGTGAAAATTTCACCGAGGAGCTGGGCGAGCGAGTTCCACTTCTTGTCTAGCCCCGATCTACGTAACGATTGTGCCATTGCCTCGAGCCTCGCCAGCGTCGCGATTTCGGTCTTGAGTTCGAAAATGGACATTGCAGCGGTGGCCCGGTCGAGAATCTGCTCTTCGACCTGCTCAACTTCGACGTCGGGCGCATCTTCTAAATCTTCTTCGTCCTCCAGCGTGAATGCGGGGATATCAGTTGCAAGAGTTCCCGCCGCTTCTCCTCCGCGCTGCAAAAGTTCGAACTCGCGCATACGCTGTTCCAAGCGCTCTTTGCGTCTTCGAAGGGACTGATAAATTGCCTCCGGAGAAGAAGCAAGTCTGCGCTGAAGGATCGTAAGGGCAAAGCCAATAGTTCCTGCTCGCCTGTCGTTTTGAAGTGCTTCGGCGCGGTTGAACTCCTCGCGCACGTATTCGGTGACCTGCGCATAAAGTTCAGCTTCGGCATCGGAGAGCTTGTAAGGCACAGTATAAGCGTGTCGCTCTGGAAACAGCGGAGTTGCATCGAACGTAAGCAGGTTCTCCTTTACCATGCGACGCATGAGGTCGGAAACGTCCGCAGTGTGCACCCCATCTCGAAACCGTCCCTCGAACCGATCCCCGTCAATCAACGCCATAAAGAGTTGAAAATCATCTTCCTTTCCATTGTGAGGCGTTGCCGTCATCAACAGGAAGTGTCTCGTTATACGAGAGAGAAGTTGACCAAGCTGGTAACGCTTCGTGTACTTGATCTCCCCACCAAAGTGGCTCGCTGACATTTTGTGAGCCTCATCGCAAACAATGAGATCCCACCATGCGTCGGGGTCTTGGAGCTTCATTTGAATGTCTTCGTTTCTGCTCAGCTTGTCAAGGCGAGCAATGACGAGGTTGTTTTCTGCAAACCAATTTCCAGTACGTGCTGCCTCGAGATTGTCTTTAGTGAGAATATCGAAGTCGAGATGGAATCGCCGATAAAGTTCATCTTGCCATTGCTCGGCCAAGCTACCGGGGCAAACAACAAGGCATCTTTTGAGGTCGCCTCTGGCTATCAATTCCTTTATAAGCAACCCAGCCATGATCGTTTTCCCTGCGCCCGGGTCGTCGGCCAGAAGAAATCGGAGAGGCTGGCGAGGAAGCATTTCCTCGTAGACAGCGGTAATTTGATGCGGAAGTGGTTCGACGATGGAGGTGTGGACAGCTAGGACAGGGTCAAACAGATGGGCCAGGTGGATGCGGTTCGCTTCCGAGACGAGTCTGAACTGCGTACCATCGGCATCGAAACACCAGGGGCGCCCCTCCTCTTCTGTCGAAAGATCTGATTCGTTAGTCCGGTAGAGCAGGCCGCTTGCCAGTTTGTTCTCGCCGTCTTTAAATGTGAGTTCAATTGCGTTAGTGCCGAACCATTTTACGCTGACAACCGTAACTGGTCCATCGGGCAGAACGCCCCTCACAGTGGCGTTTGGCTTTAGATCTTCTAGTTTAGTCAAACGCGGTTCCTACTTTTCATCATGCTCCCCAAGCACTCTGACTTTCTTAGTATAGCGCGCATGCCGACCGTTGGGAAAATCGGGCGAGCATTCATTTGCCTCTAGCGCCGGGACTACAACTTATGACCCAGTTTTTACGCCAGACCGAGGGCCGAAGGTCCATTGATAAGCGAAATAGGCGCTGCCGTGATCGGCGCCTTGCAGTCCGGTACCAATCGACATCATGATGTGATGACCTTCATCGAAATCGTAGATTCCCCCAATATTAAAGCCCGTAACCGCTCCAAATCCTTCGACCTGGCTTGTGGTGTGAAATATCTCGGCTCCGAGCATTAGCTTTTTGGTGGTTTGGCACTGAAGCGTGATGCCCGAAAACCAATAATCATGTGCACCGACCGCTGGGTTGTGCCAAAATCCGCCGCCTCCATAAGCAACCCACGACCCCATGCTCTTTTGGATCCAAACCGGCAGAAAAAACGCGGTTCCACCATTGCCTAGCCCCCGATTCGCATCCCCGGAAGGAGCTTCGATCAACGGAAACACCCCTACCATTGGCTGATTCTTCGTTTCCTGCAAAAAGCGGAATTTCACCCCAAACTCGCTATCCCCATAGCCATAACTGAACGGCTGATGGCTCGCGGTAAAGTACGCCATCGGGGCAATCACATGTATCTGCAGATTAGGTGCGGCTCCATAATTGACTTCCAAATGAGGCAAGGTGCCACTTGATTGGCCGAATTGCCGAAACAATTGGGAGGCGATATAAACCTCGTAGTGCATGAATTCGACTGGCTCGGGGTCGTCGGTATCAAATGGAGGTCCGGGGGCTGGTTTTGCGGATGCCAAGCTCACAATTAGGATCATCCCCAGAGTCGTTACGAAATCAAGACTTGCGCTTTGAAAGTTAGAAAATTTAATAAGTCTGGTCAATGAACTGTTATCCTAATCGAACCACGTAGAAAAATCGATATTACCCCTAATTTGGCAACCGTCAAAACAATCGGCAGCAAGTTTTATTGAGGCGTCTCGCGGCAGCCATTTCGAAGCACCTCTAGCCCGCTTACGGCTAGCCGAGACACAACCGCAGTTATGCGCATATAGGCAGTCAACAGAGTATTTGCGTCTGGGACGAACTCGTTGTCGCCTTCTCGGCAACTCACAATCAGCACTCCAGATGGGAGCCCAAGCTCCCGAACCTTTCTGCCATCAAAATGCGAATTAGGTTCAACTTCAAGCTCAACCACGATTGTTTCAGGTCCGTTTGTAGTGGAATCATCGCGGCTGACCAAATCTCTTTCAAGCAACTCCTCATAAATCGGAAGGTTGCGAGTGGCTTCGGCCGCTCCGTAGGCACAAAAACAAGCAAGTAGAAGGGGCAGACTGAGTGCGTAGCTTGATGTCATCTCAACTATAAGCACAATGCCGGTGAGAGGGGCACGAACGATCGCGGCGAAATATGCGGCCATGCCGACGACGGCAAACTCGCCCGGCACGATCCCGCCGTGAGGAAACATCATTGCGGCAAGATAACCAACGGCTAGACCAATGATCGCACCCAGGGCGAGAAGGGGCGAAAAAATTCCACCCGGCGCGCCCGATCCGTAGCTACCAATAGTCAAAAAGAATCGCACCACGAAAATCAGGGGCAGAGCGGCGAGGGTCAATCCGGCTCGGAGGGCGACTTCGGCAAGGCTGTGACCGCTTCCTACTAGGCTTGGTGCGAAGTATGCAATGAGTCCAACGATTGCTCCTACCGCTAAAGCAGTCACCAATTTATGTCGCGCGGGGATCTTGCCAAAAGAATTTAGAGAAGCGACTAACCCGACGTTGAAAGCCACGCCGAGTAGCCCCGTTACAACTCCAAGCACTGCAAAAAATGGCAAGAGAGCTAGTCCTGGAGCAGGATAGGCGGGTGCGGCGAACACCGACATTTGACCCCCAAAATATCTTGAAACGACGTCCGCCGATGCGGCTGCGATGAAAGCTGCGCCAAACACGGTTGGCTGGAAGTCTCGCTGAAGTTCTTCGACAACAAATATTAGTCCCGCCAAAGGGGCATTGAAGGCAGCAGCGAGACCGGCTCCGGCTCCAGCCGCGACTAAGGTCAGGCGTTCTTGCGTACCAACCTTGAGCAATCTTGCAATCCCAGCACCCACCGCACCGCCCATTTGAACTGTCGGACCTTCTCTTCCAAGAGCTAATCCAGATCCAATCGCGAGTACGCCGCCGATGAATTTCGTGATCAGCACCGGCTTCCATCGGAAGATTCGATGCCGCCTGAGCACGGCTTCCACGTGGGGGATTCCGCTGCCAGCGGCTTCAGGAGCCCACTTTCGAATGAGAATAATCGCAAGCATTGAGCCTATTGCGGAAAATATCACGGGCGCGAGCCAACCTGGGCCTGGGAGTCCGTGCGCCCAATGGACAATTTGGTTTCTTGCGTGGTTGGCAAATCCGAGGGTGTATTGGAAGACGACTGCGATAAGTCCGGCAAGGACTCCGACCAAGGCGGCTTTAGGGAAGACTTTGTGGCGATCTTCGCGCCTATGCAGATACTCGCGCAGTTCGCCTTGGGCTTCTACAACGCCCAGATCAGGCGCACTAATGCTTGAAGTGCCGTCATTATTCATTGGTTCTTCGCGGTTTTTGCATTAAGAGTAATTGGGGGCCTCATAACGATTCGAGGCTCTCATTCAAATTAATTATGAATCCCGCCAAATTTTGGATTGGGTCAAATCGAGGGTTCGGCGAGAAGGGAATCGATGTCGAGATGGTGGGAATACATCGCGATGCCGCCCTTGTTGTCACGCGGCCACGCCGAGGATGGGCGATCCCAATAAAGTTCAACCCCGTTTCCGTCGGGATCGTGCAGGTAAAGGGCTTCGCTCACGCCGTGATCGGCAGCACCGTCCAGGCTTATTCCGGCTGCATTAAGGCGTCTTAAGGCATCGGCTAAATCAGCCCGTGTCGGATAAAGAATCGCAACATGGTAAAGGCCGGTTGTGCCAGGTGCAGGCGGCGATCCGCCTTCGCTTTCCCAAGTATTGAGACCAATATGGTGGTGATATCCTCCAGCCGATAGGAACGCAGCTTGGTTCCCCATTCGCTGGGTGAGTTCTAGTCCAAGCACTCCGGAGTAAAAGGCTAGCGACCGGTCAAGATCGGCAACTTTTAAGTGAACGTGTCCAATACGTACATCGGGGTGGACTTTTTTCGCCATATCTGATTTTACTGTTTTCATTGGTTTAGTTGAAATTATGAAAATCCTGCGAGGGCAATGTGCTCCAATACCGACGGATCAAAGCGTAAAATAACTTAAAATGTGCGCGGTAGACAAAATTCAAACGGCTGGAGATCAGGCATTTATGGCGGGATTCAAGTTAGATGGGCCGCCGATTGGTCCGATCAGGCAATGGAATTACCCGATGCGCCAGCGACCCGTAATCCGGCTCTATGATTCGAGCAAGCGCGAGATGAGCGATATGAATTGGGGACTCGTGCCGTTTTGGGCGAAGGATATTAAAATTGGTCGAAATGCATTCAATTGTCGGTTCGAATCGCTGATTGAAGGCAAGCCGATGTTCAGGGCCGCGTTCAAGAATCGCCGGTGTCTGATTCCCGCTACAAGCTACATTGAGCATCGCGGAGAGAACGGAAAGAAGGTGGCTTATGAGTTTTCGATTGACGGCGGTCAGGCCTACGCTTACGCCGGGGTTTGGGAAAGTTGGAAGGTCCGAGAGGCAAAAATTATCGCTGAGGACGCCTTGCTTGGGGAAATCGCCATTAGCGAGCCTGAAGTTGCGGGTGTATTTCTTTCAACGAGCATGATCACCACCGTTCCAAACGAGATCGCCGAGCAGTATCACACGAGAATGCCCGCGATTTTGAATCCAGAGAATTATGAAAAATGGCTGGATCCGGCTTCAAAACCTAACGATTTACTGGAGCTTCTGATTCCGCTTGAGGCCTCACGCATGTCGGTGAAGCATGCCATGCTTCCAGGTCGCGGTAGCGCGGCCCCGTCGGAAGGATGAAGGCTTGGTTCCTAACTGCTGAAAGCATCCGCAGGCTTAAATTCGCCTCTACGGAAGGAATTTTTTAGCATGGCTTCAACAAAGATCATAAATTTCGCTTGACGAAGGTCTGCGCCAGCATAAGTTACCCTCTTCGTGTCCGACGCCATAACATCGTATTCAGTACCGCCATAGCATGGTATCCACTTTCGCTCGATGAAATTCGAGAATATCCACCCAATAAGAGCTTAACTAACCACCAAATCGAGGGAGAAAGTTAAGACCTGCAAGCCAAGCCTTCAAAGCATGTGGCCACTGACTAAGGGCCGGGTCACTCCCTCCGAGAGCGAATCCATGCTCGCCATGGGCGTAAAGATGAAACTCAACTGGCACGTGATTCTTCCAGCAAGCCCGAACAAAATCAAGACTATTTTCGATCGGCACCGTATGGTCGTCAAAGCTTGCGACTACGAAACAAGGCGGAGTTTGGGGCGTTACTTGTTCTTCAATTGACATTGATTTAACCAGCCCAGCCGAAGGATTTTTACCAAGCAAGGCTTCCCGTGAACCGATATGGGTAAACGATTTGCGCATCGTAATTACGGGGTAAACAAGCACGGCCGCATCGGGCCTGGAACTCACGCGATCAATCGGATCGGGAGCGTTTGGATTGACCGAATCAAAAAGAGTAGCCGCAGTTCCGGCTAAATGACCGCCTGCGGAAAAACCCATGATGCCAATTTTATTAGGATCAATTCCCCATTCTTTGGCATGAAATCGAACTTGCCGAATCGCACGCATCACGTCTTCTTTCATCACCGGATTGTGATATTTGGGACCCAATCGGTATTGCAAAACAAACGCAGTTATTCCAACCGACGAAAGCAGCTTTGCGGGCAGCTCGCCCTCATCCCTGGACAGAAAGACGTAACCGCCTCCAGGGCAAATCACGAACGCAGCACCGGTCGATACTCCGCGAGGCAAATAAGTTGTTAGATTCGGGATGTCCTCGCTAGCCGTGCCCAAAGCTCCAGGTGCTGCGCCATCCCAAAGCGGAAATCGGGCTGGAATTGAAACGGATCCGGTGTTTTGAAACAGAGCCAAACGCGTCGTTTGTGATAAATGACCAGTGGATAAAAATAGCAGCGAAGCAAGGGCTAAACAAACCATGAATCTATTTTACGACAGTTTAGCCCTGCAAGAAAGTGAATCGACAAATACTGGAAGTGCTGAAATGCCAGAAACTTACTTAGCTTGATGTCGTTCCTTTCTTATGTCCGACCAATACTTAATCCGAGCAGGAATCTCGCCCAGAACAACCAGAACCTTTCCAAAAGCTGGCTCGATCTTGTTCAAACTTTCAGCAAAAGATCGACCCTCAAGCATTCCGCATCGGCGGTAATTAGCGGCGCATCGAAAATAATACATCGGATCCCATTTGAATCCGCGAAGTTGATTATTTATGAACATTCTTTCCCTGACCTCACCCGCAAACGCTTGTTTAGACGCAATTGCCTGCCGCGTTATCGATGCCTCTTCGAGATGAACCCGGAGCAAAATTTCGTTAAAATAGACCTCCTTATAATGTTTGCTCATTTCAAACCACACCACATCTTCATATAACGAACCCTTTTGCTCAAAAGTTGGAAATGGGAATTGCCGCCAGATTTCAAGTTTGATTGAACTCATTTTGTCGCCTTTCACCTTGTACTTTAATCGCACTTCGAGTGAATCGGAAACAAGCGGGCTTTGGGGAAATACAGTGCCGATTAGCTCGCCATTTTGATCTTGACAATTTCCGACCACGCTGCTCACAAGTGCCATGCTTTCAGGAGGCACTTGAGCCCACATTTTAGCAAATTTTTCTAACGTATCTGATAATAGTTCATCATCAGAATCCAATATCACTGAATAAGTTCCTTTTGCCATTTGAACGGCGCGATTTAATGCGCTATGCTTGCCCGCATTCTCCTGATATACATAGTGAATCGGGAAATCGGCTTCACCGCGCCATTTTTCAACTTGGCTTTTGGTTCCATCGGATGAGCCATCATCAATGACAAGCCACTCAAAATTCCGACTTGTCAGACTAACCACGCTCTGATAAGCCCGTTCCAATCTAACTTCACGATTGTAGGTCGCGGTTATGATTGAGTAAATCGGGTTATCCATAAACGGTACTGTTGGGAAATTATGAACTAAACCAACCTATTCAACAAGATAAACTTCGCATCAGATTTCCTCCGCACTAGGGTAATCGCAAAAAGAGAGCCCCGCCCAATTTCTTGGAACGGGGCCTAATGGAGAGGAGTTAAACGGAAAGACTTAAGCTCGTTTGCGCCGAATCGCAACACCGATGACGCCCAAACCTAACATTAAGTAAGACGATGGGGCCGGTACTGGCTGATAGCCCAATTGAGATTGACCGCCGCAATCAGAAGTGGTTTTGAAGTAGGTGGAACTACCATGGGTTCCAAGTGAGTCTGAAAAATCTTGCTCAGCATAAGCTTTTCCAGCGCTGGAATATCCAGTTGCTTTGAAGTTGCCGGATAAATTCAATGATCCGCCGCCGTTGTAAATTGCACTCCAGACTGCAAGTTGAAGACCTTCTTGCTCGTCTGCAGTTACTGCACCCACGTAGTTTTCAGCAACAATTTTTCCAGCTAGATCAATGGCTGAGGTACCGAACCCATTCGTGTTTGATTTCGAATAGTCGTGCGAACTGCCGTCGAGCGTGGAAGTCATATCGGCGCAAATCGTGGCGACATCCGAGTGGGTAGTAAGATCGTTGAAAAGAATCTTGCCCGCATAAACGTGCTCTTTATCGTTATTGCCTAATTGAACATATAATGTGTCCGCGTTGTGTAATTGCATGCTGACGTACTGAAGATCGTCTGCATGGGCGGTGCTCACAACGATGCCGCAAGCTGCGGCGATGATGAAAAGTGATGAAATCGATTTAACATTCATGATCGAGCTATTTCTTGCAAGATCAATGCCAAATGGATTTTTTCCGACCTTGTACTTATGCCGGTTTTTCCAAAACACATTTGACACGTCATAGCAAAATCTCAAAACTTCAAAAGTTAGGAATAATTAAAGAGCATGGACGCGCCTGCATCTTCCCCACTTCTATTTGCAACTCAAAAGGCAACAGATTCGGCTGAGCTAGCCGAACCGCCTTGTCTTTTGATGTTTCATGGGTTCGGGGCAAATGAATACGATTTGCTTGGACTCTCAAGTTCGATTGCGCCTCAATATAATGTATTTAGCTTTCGCGCTCCCATAAATCTTGGCTCAAATCAATTTGCCTGGTTTAATTTGGAAGCGGGAGCTGGAGGCATCGAATATGACCTTGAGGAGTTAGACGAATCAATTGAACTCGTAAACGAGGCCGTGGATTTTGTCCCTACGATCCTTTCTTATTCCCCGCCAGAAACCTCCGTGCTGGGATTTAGCCAGGGAGGGGGAATGGCACTTGCCACCGGAATTTCCCGTGATTCTGAAATTCGCAAAATCGTTGTAGCGAGCTGCCTTTGGCCAGATGGGTTAGAAGATATCGTTGACGCTGAGCAGATTCAAAAAGTCAAGATCTTGCTGATTCACGGCATAAACGATGCGATGATCCCAATTTTCGAAGCCCGAAAAAATCAACAGAAGCTTGAGCAACTTGGCGCGCGCGTGGATTTCTACCAGTTCAATATGTCTCATGAAATTGGGATTGAAGCAACAGGCGTCATTAGATCGTTCCTCGCGTCTGCGCCAATTTGAACGCATTTTCAAAAGAAAATCTTAATCTTTTTTCTTTTTTGTTAAACTTTAAGATAAATTCGTCGTCAAGCCGACTATCTAACTAAGTGCGCGATTAGTAATGAAGGCAATTTAGAGCGCGAACCACTTGATACGTTATGAAAGACGAAGCTTGTAAATCCATCGGTTTGGCTGGGACCGAATTATCTCGAAGGCAAACTCTGCAGATTGCTGGAACCGGGGCTGCAGGGCTAATAGCCCCAGGAATCGGCACAAAGAAAGCGAAAACCAAAAAGCGAGGTTCTACTATGCCAGCGGCAGGAACCTTAATAACTTCTGCGCCCGATTTAATCGTGACTCCCAATACGCCCGATGAGGTTGTGCTTGCCTTGCACCGAATTGCATTTGGACCGAGACCGGGAGATGTCGACCGCGTAAGATCAATCGGTCTTGAAGCTTATCTTCATGAGCAATTGCATCCAGTCGATTCGGATGACGACGAGTGCGATCAGCATCTTGCCGACTTTACTATGCGCATCGCCTATCCAGCCACAAAGCAAGGTAAAGATTTGATGCCCGCGATCGATGAGGATCGCCCGTTTACATGCTTAAACCAATCCTCAGATGATCTATATAAATTGGTGGAAGGACAAAACAGAGGCGTTAACTACCAAGAAGTTCAAAGACCGATCGAAGAAGTTAAAGCGGCAAAGATCATCCGAGCAACATACAGCAAGTGGCAACTCCGCGAAGTAATGACAGACTTTTGGCACAATCACTTCAGCATTGACGCCTACATTGATGATCCGATAAACAAGGTGATGTTCCCGATTTACGATCGAGACGTCATCCGCAAAAACAGCCTAGGAAATTTCCGCGAATTCATTGGATTAGTCGCCAAAAGCCAGCCAATGCTTGTGTATCTCAACAATTACTCAAGCAAGGCAAGCCCCGCAAATGAAAATTATGCGAGAGAGCTTTTTGAACTTCACACACTAGGAGCCGAGCATTATTATAACGATCTTTACCAAGAATGGAGCAAAGTTCCCGGCTCTGCAATTGGCAAACCAGAAGGTTATATCGATCAAGACGTCTACGAAGCAGCGAGGGCCTTTACCGGCTGGACAATTGCAAATGGAGCCTATGGTCGAGGCGAACGACTTCCTTCAAATGGTGAATTTTATTATTACGACGCGTGGCATGATCCCTATCAAAAACGAGTTTTAGCCACTGATTTCGATCCGTATCAACCTCCAATGGCAGACGGCGAGCGGGTTTTAGACTTGGTTGCTTTTCATCCAGGAACAGCTCAATTTATTTGCAAAAAAATCTGCAAACGCCTGGTGTCTCCAAATCCGCCAGAGTCATTGGTCCAAAAGGCGGTTCATACGTGGACCACATATCAAAAAGATCCAGTTCAGATATCAAGGGTAATCCACACCATCGTCACATCCGATGAGTTCAAGACAACGTACGGAAAAGGAATGAAATTGCCGTTCGAGGCAACTATTGCTTTCTTCCGAGCAACCGAATCTGAAGTTCACCCCGACGGAGGGCTGTTTGGAATGCTTGCTCAAATGGGAGAAAGCATGTTTAACTGGCCAACTCCAAATGGGCGACCCTATGATGCCAGCTTCTGGTCTGGAACCATGGGCATGGTCTCAAGATGGAATTCGATGCAAATGTTAACCTACGGTCGCCCAGGGGTATTTGAAATGCGCGATCCGTTACCGATGCCAGTTGGTGCGGGTTCTTTTGACGAGGTTTGTAGGTATTGGGAAGATCGCATGTTGGGAAGGCATCTTGATTCTGCTTCCCATGCCACTTTGGTAGCCCATATTTCAAGTCCATTTCCGACTGGGGTGCCTGATTCTGGAAGCGCACCATATATTGATCGCACTAAGGAATTGATTTCACTTATTGCCATGACCCCAGATTTCCACATTAGATAACGAAACAAAATGAGTACAAGACGTGAATTTTTAGTTGGTTGTAGCACCGCGATCGCAGCGATGGCTGGTGCTCGATTCGGAACGCTTGCATTTGCAGATTCAAATTCCTCTGCAAATGAAGAAATCCTTGTGTTCTTGTTTCTGAGAGGAGGAATGGATGGTTTGAATTTAGTTGCGCCAGTTGACGACGTGAACTATATCACCGCGAGAACTCCTGAAACGATGATTTCCGGTAGCGGGGCTACGGCTGGATTGCCTCTTGGAAATGCTTATCCTGGCGGCGATTTTCGACTTCATCACAGCGCAGGCGGTTTGAAGGAACTTTACGACAACAAGAACCTTGCTCTCATTCACGCCAGCGGACTAACAAACGGAACTCGAAGCCATTTTGAGGCGCAGGATCTGGTTGATCTTGGCGTTGCCGATATGGACTATCTCCATTACAACACGGGCTGGCTTGACCGCCTGATTTCGGCAAGCAATCACGGTAGCGGAATTATTCCGGTGGTAAGCGTGGGCGGTTCAGTTCCGAAGTCCTTGTTTGGTGACCCTGGCGCGGTTGCAATGTCCAACCCAGCAACGTTTGCGTTTTACGGCACAGCCGATCAGAAACAAGCCCTTGAATCGATTTATTCAGGCAAAGGTTTGCTGCCTAAAGCAGGTGCTCAGACAATTCAAAACTTAGACCTCATTCAATCCAAAATTGTCAAGGATAAGAACGGTCGCCCGCTTCCATACTCGCCAACTCCTAGTGTAAATTATCCTAAAAATAGCTTAGGCAACATGATGCAATCTCTGGCCGAGCTAATCAAAATGGAAGTTGGTCTTCAATTTGCAACGGTCGATTTTGGAGGCTGGGACACTCATCAGATTCAGGGACCTCAGTTTAATAATCAGGCTCAGGAACTTAGCGATTCATTAGCGAGCTTCTGGAATGACATCCAGCAATATCAAAAGAAAGTGACTTTGGTGTGCGTCAGTGAATTTGGTCGGCGAGTGAAAGCTAATCAAAGCAACGGCACAGATCATGGTCATGGCAACGTGATGTTGGTTCTTGGCGGCGACGTTAACGGCGGCAAGATGCATGGAACCTGGCCAGGGCTAGCCACTCAGCAATTGGATCAAGGGGCTGACTTAGCCGTGACTACGGATTACCGAAATGTACTCGCCGAGATTGCTCAGAAAAAATATGGAATTGCAAATCCGGCGTCGCTTTTCCCGGGTCTGAAAAGCGTCAAAGAAGTCGGCGTCTTGTCTTAATTTCGGTTACTCGAGTATTGATTAAAGGCGGGCGATTACGTTCAGAAGTCAAAGCCGAGTTGGTCGGGATCAATGTCTTGCGGAGGCTCGGGCATGTCATTTACATTTTCAAATGCGGTGCCGATATCCCCAGCGCGGTCGTAACCTAAATCAAGCAGCAGTGTGCGAAAATCTTGATCCGAAATGATAGATTCGGAGTCGTCCGTCCCGTCGTCGTCATCTGATTCCTCATCGTCATCCGCAAACGATTCATCATCTATATCTAACTCGCTTTTCAAGGCATCGCTAGGAGAAGCTTCGGCAAAGGCGACCAAAGAGTGAGCTGGCACAAATTCATCTGAAGCAGTCAGGGAAAAACCAATCATGTCTTGAATCAGTTGGTCTTTAACCGGCCCAGCAAGCATGGTCGCATACTCAAAAATAACTTTGCCGGTCTTAATCTGATAGTCAAATCGACCAAATGGCAAAGTCCAATTCCGCCTAAGAACTAACTCGGCAATCTGCCTGCGGACTTTTCGCGGAGCAATGATCATTGGATAAACGGAAACATGCAATCGGCTTTCATCCCCACGCACTTCCAGCTTCATGTAGCAATTTTTGCCGGTAAATTCGCTGCGGACGCAACTGTCGTCTTCGTCTAGGGAATATTTAAACGAATGATGGTCGAAATGTTCTTTGATGGCCTTAAGGGTTTGCTGCATATCGGATTCTGAACCTCCTATCAACGAAAAACAAACTTGATAACACTACTTATATATACGAAAAAGACTTGAATTATTAGGAAACAGTTTGCGACCCAGATTGATCTGATACTGGAGCCGAATGTAGGACATGCTCGTTAGCTGATCGCCGAGCATGATGGCTGGTATCGACTCTTTTCCTTAATAAGAAATGACGTAAATCTACGCCATTCAGTTCCTTCAAAATACGGAAAGTTGCTTGTACTACCTAGCCTTATTCTGAGCCTTCACGATACGGATGATAAGTCTTCGGATCGGGGAGCAACTCGATCACCAGTTGCCCTTGCTTCTTGGCAGTTCTAGTTATTGTGCAAGTCACGGTGGCGCCGTCCATTTGGGCTTGCGCTGGGACTTGAGCTTCATAAACATCAGGATTTGTGGGGCTTGGCACCATTCGAATCAATTGACCTTGAATATTCAAGGCAACATCTGAAGCTTTTAATGGACTTGCGCCGTCGTTCCAGCATCCGATCCGAAGTAACTGACCAGGACGAACGAAATCACCGATCCCGATTTTCAAGCTTTTAGAAGTATTGGTATCGTCCAATGTTGACCAGCCTCCTAAGATTAATTTCTGAGGCTCGGGAACTCGGTAATTAACTCCAAGTGCATCCAGCCTCGGCAAATGAGCGGTAAGACGGCTCAAAAAATCACGATAATCTTTGCCCTCTTTTGGCGACCAAACGACTTCACTAAAAGCGCAAAGACGGGGGTAAGCCATGTATTCCACATGTTCAGAATCAGGAATATATTCCGTCCAAATCTGGGCCTGCGCGCCTAGAACATGCTTGGCGTCTTCCGCCGACATCTGCCTCGGAATGGGTTCATAATCGTAAATTTGATGCAAGGTTAGAAGTCCGCCGATTGCGTGCGGCTCCAAATCGCGATCCCGCGATTGATAATGGTCGAGATATGTATATTGGCTGGGCGCCATAACTACGTCGTGGCCCGCTTTTGCGGCCGCGATTCCTCCCGCTTCTCCTCGCCAGGACATTACAGTAGCCCCAGGAGCCAGGTCTCCGCCTTCCAAAATTTCATCCCAGCCGATTAGTCGCCGATGATGTTCGGTAAGGAATTGATCCATTTGATGGGTAAACCAGCTTTGTAAGCCCCGGGGATTGGTGATGCCAAGTTGCTTCATACGAGCTTGCGCATCGGGGCTGCTTGCCCACTGAGTAGTCGGGGCTTCATCGCCTCCAAGATGGATAAACTTGGACGGAAAGAGCTTTAACACTTCGGTCAAAACGTTCTTACAGAATGAAACTGTACTGTCATTCATGTTCATAGTGTTTTCACTTACGCCCCATTCATCCCGTACTTGAACCTGCTTTTCCGTGTTTCCCAGTTCAGGGTAGGACGCCACGGCTGCTTCGGCGTGACCCGGCATTTCGATTTCGGGAACCACGTTTATGAATCTGGCTTTGGCAAAAGCCACCACTTCCTTCACGTCTTCGATTGTATAAAAGCCGCCATGCCGACGATTATCGTAAGTCGGAGGGTCATAGGTGAGCATGGATTTATCTCTCCAAGCACCGATTTCGGTGAGCTTTGGATACTGAGGAATCTGGAGTCTCCAACCCTGATCTTCGGTTAAATGCCAATGAAAGCTATTGAGCTTGTGCAATGCCATTAAATCTAAGAATTTTAAGATAAATTCCTTGGGCATGAAATGGCGACCGACGTCAAGATGCGCTCCCCGCCATCCAAATCGGGGGTAATCGGTGATGCTTAAACACGGTATTTGATAGCGATCAAGGGCATCAACGGAGTGATACAAAAATGTACTGGCGGGCAAAAGTTGGCGCAACGACTGTAACCCATAAAATACGCCTGCTGCGCTTCCGCCAATGATGACCACGTTCTGCGGCGTCACCGTCATTTGATAACCCTCTGATCCAGTTGTGAGCGAAGGGTTAATTTGAAGCTCGATGATATCGGTTTTGGCAGATTTGGAATCGGTTAAAGGGAATCCCGTTCCCGGGCATAGATATCCACGGAGGCGGTTTGCAACATCTTCACATCCTGCTCCCACAAAAATCCGAGTTGATTTGTCTAAATTAAATTGCCCCTTATCTAAGGAGATCTGCACTGGACGGGGAATGATTGCCACGGCAGGAGCGGTTTGAACGGATGAAGTTGACATTGCGACGATTAACGGAAAAATCATAATATTTTAAGGTTGAGCATGTTGGTTAAGATCCTGAGCTTCTTGAACTGAAATCCGGAACTGCTTGGTTGCGAAGAAGTCCTGAGACGAAGTTCCTAAGTAAAGGGTGTAAATTCCGGGCGTTACAGTCCAATTATGGCGATGAACGTCCCAAAATCCAAGATCGCTGAAATCGATTTCGACGCCAAACTTGCGAGTTTGATGCGTCGGAACTTGAACCCGCGCAAAGCCTTTTAGCTCATGAATCGGCCGCTCAACCGGGCCATGGGGATATCCGATATAGGCTTGAATCACCTCAGCGCCGGCCTTAGCTCCAATATTTTTCACTGATCCGTTTGCAATCAAGCGATCTTTGCTCAACAAGGGCGGCGAAGCAGTGGCGACAAATTTAATAAAGCTAAGACCGTAGCCGAATGGAAACATCGCCTTGATCCCTTGCTTATCTAATCCTCTTTGGCCGATAAAAACCCCTTCCTTATAATAAACTTGATGATTCTTCGCGGGATAAGTGCCGGTTGAAAGTAGGTCGGCTAGGTGGGTAGGCATCGTGAAAGGTAAATGCCCAGATGGATTAATTTGACCAAATAAAATTTTGGCCAGAGCAAGATCACCATTTTCGCCGGGATAGTAAGCATCAATAATCGCGCTAACTTTATTTTTCCAAGGATTAAGATCAACTGCGCCGCCAGCATTGACGACTAAAATAACGTTTTTATTGTATTTACAGGCTCGATTTAATAAAATTTGTTGCTGACTGGGAAGTTGCCACGAGCGGTCGATACCCTCCGACTCGGTATCCGGATTAAAACCAACATAAGCAATGATTGTCTTTGCTTTTTGGATTCGGGAAATGGGAAGGGCCTTATCGAGGAACTGGTTGAGCGGCTGGATATTGAAATTGACTGACGCATCGCCTGCATCTTGGTAATACTCGATGCGTAACTCATAAGATTTTCCGGCGGTCAAGTTTACGGTTGCCTTCGCGCTGGTTTTGGCTTGATCATTCCACATGCCGATGACTTTTTTGTCGTTGACCCAAACCCTCATGCCGTCGTCACTTTGACCATAAACTTGGAAAGAACCGGTGGACTGCGGTGTGTAAGTACCCGTCCAGCGAACGGAATAATGGTCATGACCTACTGAATCATTCGGTGAATTTTTAGTCCAATCATGCTGAAGGCGGGGGTCAAGTTGCACCACAACCGGCGTTCCCTGCAAATGTTGATTGTTAAAAATCTCTTCTTTGAAGCCGTTTCCCTGGTCCGACTTAATCATGTTGGTTAAGTCGTACTCACTGGTCTGAGTAGTGTTGAGCTGGACAATATGCTCAGAAGGAGCAACTTTGTGCATCGCGTCCGCAAGTCCGATGCTTGCATGAGGTTGCACATAAGAAGAACCCCCTCCGCCAGTCACGGGCGGCTGGGCGTTGGGTCCGATTACAAGGATTTCGCCTCTAGAATTTGGATTTAATGGCAAAGCATCATTTTGATTTCTCAAAAGAGTAATTCCTTCTTCCGCGATTTTCAAGGCGGTTTCATCCGAATGGGGATTAATATACGGCAAACTTATATCTTTTTGAGGACGATCAAGCCAGTGAAAGGTCTCGGCAACCCGCAATATCCTAGTCACTTTGTCATCAAGAGGCTTTGTGCTTAGTTTGCCGCTCTCAATCAATGGCTTGAGGATAGCCGGACTCATCTCGTATCCTCCTGGCATTTCAAGATCTAGACCAGCGTTATAAACGTTAACGCTATGGGTAGAACCCCAGTCCGACATCAATACGCCTGGAAACTTCCAATCTTGTTTCAGAACCTTGATCAACCGTGCGTTTTCAGACATATAGGTGCCGTTTACAAGGTTGTAACTATTCATAATTGCCATGGCGTGACCCATTTTGACGGCGTATTCGAAAGGTCTCATGGTTACTTCGTGGAGGGTGCGTTCATCGACATCCGAGCTGTCCCGACCACGTTCAACTTCGTTATCGTTAGCGGTGAAATGTTTAACCGTTGGGCAAACCTCTTTCGATTGCGCTCCTGAAACGATTTCTGCAGCGAGTGTTCCACTTAGAATCGGATCTTCACCTAGATATTCAAAATTTCTTCCATTTTGAGGAATTCTGTCTAAATTAACACCTGGTCCAAGCCAAAAATTTACCCCTCTTGCGCGGGCGTCATCTCCGATGCTTTTGCCATATCGAAGTGCCAAAGCCGAATCAAAACTCGCAGCCAGCATGACTCCAGCCGGATACGCGGTTGCAGGTCCTGCATTTCTAAGACCAACCGGCCCATCCGACATGACCAATTCGGGGATTCCGAGCCTCGGAATCGGTTCCACGTCGAAGCCATATCCGCCAATGTAAGATAGCTTTTCATCCAGCGTCATCTGCGACACTAACTTGGCTACCTTTGCGTCAATGTCAGACGCTTGAAGATGAGATTTAACAGTTGAAAGAAAAATAAATGGAACAATCATTTTTTAAGTTATATGGAAGTAAATTTGGTCAATCTCTTCTAGCACGGTGGCTAGCGATTGCGTGGAAGATTGGGGCGTCACGGTCTCAAGCGGCAAGCCTGCAAGAGTGCGATCTACAAAATATTTAAGTTCATGGAAATATCCACCGAGATCAGAGATATTGCCTCCCCCTTCTGAACTCATTTTCTTAAATTCAGGTTGAAAAGGCTCTTTCCCTTCTTCATAAATTGTCAAGGGGCAAGCGTCCCAGATCACTGCGCCGCGTTCAAAAATAGCTCGAAATGACATTTTAAAGGGTGCTCCTGAGGGAAGGTTCCATCCGCCTTCTAAATGAGCGATGGTATTACCAAATTTCAAGGTTGTGAAAACATGACTTGGTCCGCGTGCATCCACGTTGCCATAAGAAGCCATTTCATCTGGCTTGCCTAAGATAAACAAGGCAAAATCGGTGTCATGGATGTGCATGTCGAGCACCCCACCCCCTGCCAATTTGCGATCGGCTGCCCACCCATCCGATGCCCATTTTGGAAATGCCCCATACCTGGTTAGATTAATTGAAAGAAGATTCCCCAGCCTGTTGTCGTCAATAATCTGCTTCAAATATACGTATTCTGGCCAGAACCGAATGCAGTGTCCAATGAATAAATTCACTCCGTTCGCGGCGCAAGCTTGGGTCATCGCTTCCGCTTCTGGAACAGAAAGAGCCATCGGCTTTTCGCAAATCACATGTTTGCCCAATTTAGCCGCGCTGATCGTTTCTTCGCAGTGCAAATATGTGGGAAGGCAAATATCCACGACGTCGATATCATGTTTGGCGATAGCTTCTTCCAGTCGAGAATAGGTTGGAATATTGAAGTCTTTGCCAAACTTTTCCGCGCTCTCATCGGATTTGTCGATGGCGGCAACGAGGCGAGCATTTTCAAGATTGCGATAAACTCCGCCGTGCATCCGGGCCATAAACCCACATCCGACTATAGCGATTTTTAACGGAGGTTCGGGGACGGAGGTTGATGCAGGCATGTTCTTTAAGAATGCCCAATTTTATGGCATTCTTGCTAGATCAAAATCTGGCAACCTGTGCAGAGTTATGTCTCACGTTAAAAGTTCGGGATAAAACTTGCGCGTGCTACGATATAACTGAAGGTAAATTCCCTCCCTCCATAGAACTATGAGCAGCATATCAAAATTCCAGCTTTCGTGTAAATTCTTGCTTCCGATTTTGGTGGTTATTCCCATGGCGATCAGTTGCGCCCCGGGAGGGGGTTCAACCAACTCGACCTCGGCATCGGAACTTTCCGGTACAGAACCAGCGAAAGGCAAAATCGAAGTCGTTGCTTTCAAGGGCGGGTACGGAATTGACTTTTACCAACAAGCGGCAAAGGATTTTCAAGCAAAGAATAGCGGGGTTTCGGTCACGGTTACGGGTGATCCCCATGTTTGGGAGCAGCTTCGCCCGCGCATGGTTGCAGGTGATCCGCCTGATTTGATGTATCCCGGATGGGGCCTTGATCACTGGAAACTAGCCGATGAAGGTCAGATCTATACCCTTGATAAGGCCCTTGATTCACCCGCATACGATGGTCAAGGCACTTGGGGAAGCACGTTTGAGCCTTCGATCTTGAAGCTCGGACAAAAAGACGGTAAGCAATACGTTTTGCCCTACTTTTTCAACCTGCAAGGTATGTGGTTTGATCCGGGTGTATTTGCAAAACATGGTTGGAAAATTCCTGCTACGTTCGATGGGTTGTTAACCCTTTGCAATCAAATCAAAGCGGCTGGAATTGCACCCCTCACTTTTCAAGGCAAATATCCTTATTATTTAATTGAAAATATGATCATCCCTTGGATCCAAGATATCGGAGGAATTGAAGCGGTTAATGACCTTCAAAATCTAACGCCTGGGGCATGGAAATCGCCTGCAGTCTTACAAGCTGTGACCATGATTGACACATTGAACAAGCAAGGCGATTTTCTAAAGGGATCGGTTGGGCTCACCCACACCGAAGCTCAAACTGCATTTCTACAAGGTCGCGCTGCCATGATCCCATGTGGAACTTGGCTGCACTCTGAGATGTCGGCAACAATGCCACCAGGAGCCCAAATGCAATACTTCTTGCCTCCGATGGTTACGGGGGGCAAAGGCGATCCCTCTGCGATTGCAATTTCAATTGAGCCCTGGATGATCCCCACTAAAGCAAAAAATCCTGGTGGTGGGATCGCATTTTTCAAGTATCTTACGTCACTGGACGAAGCAAAGAAATTTGTAATTCAAAAAGCAACTTTGATGTCGATCAAAGGCAGTGATCAAGTCCAACTTCCTCCCACATTGGTAGAGCCAGCCCGACTTTTTCACGCAAGCAAAACGATATACAGCTACATTGCCCGGCAATGGTATCCAGCTCAAGAAACGGAAATTGAAAACGCCTTAACTTCGATGCTTAACCAGGAACTTACGCCTCGGCAATTTTGTGATCGAGCCGAAGCAGCCGCTGATAAAACTCGAAACGATGCGACCATCACAAAGCATCATTTAAGCTGATTATTGCTCATTCAGCCCCATGGATAAAGATTCAATTCGCTTCAGCCCTGCGGAACAAACGGCCTTGAAGCGTGCCGATTCGCATAAGAATCCAAGAAGGAAGTCTAAGCGAAACCCGGGGCGATCAATGTTTATCGCCCTTTACCTTGCGCCTGCTCTAATTCTGTACGCGGTGTTTGTCGTTTGGCCCCTCATCCAAGCATTCCAATTTTCAATGTATCGCTGGAGCGGCCTTTCCAATCAATCTACAATGATTGGACTTGACAACTTCCGCGCATTGGCCCACGACGATCATTTTTGGAATGCACTAAAGCATAATATCTGGCTCGAAATTGTTATTGGCGTCCTTGTCGTGATTCTCAGTTTGGTGGTAGCCCATGCTTTAATCGCCAAAGGCTCAAGCGTGAAATGGCTACGAGGGGTGATTTTGTTCCCTCAAATGATGTCGCTTATCGTGGTAGCGATCCTTTGGATGTTCATTTACAATCCTCAATTTGGATTGCTCAATGCAATTTTTGGAGCACTCCACATGCCTGGAGATCAAAAAACGTGGCTGGGAAAACCAGACACTGCACTTGCCGCAGTTGGAATCGCATTTGCTTGGTATGCGGTCGGATTCTATGCGATGCTTTTTGCAGCGGGATTATCTGGCATTCCAGCCGAAGTAAACGAAGCCGCTGAACTAGATGGGGCCGTGGGCCTGCAAAAGTTTTTCAAAGTGACTTGGGCAAACCTTTGGGCAATGAAGAGGATCGTTGCAGTGCATCTAACAATTACAGTTTTGAACGTATTTGTGTTGGTTTTTATTATGACCTCCGGAGGACCTGACAGGGCAACCGACGTTCTTCTTACCTACCTATACGAACGAGCCTTTACCGATAGCAATTTTGGCTATGCAACCGCAATTGCGGTCGCCAATTTCGCGGTAGCGATGGTTTTAACTCTCATCATTCTTAAAGCGATTGGGAGAGACCCCACCGAAGCACGAGACTTTAAGAGGTTGAAAACTTGAACAAAGCTCTTAGGCAGACTGCTTTTGCACTATTGTACATTTCCATTCTGGGGCCGATGCTGTGGATGTTTATCTCTTCGATAAAGCCTGGCTATGAAATTGTGAGTTCGCCCTGGTCACTTCCCAACCCGGTGCATTTGATCAATTATTCAAAAGCGTGGAATGAAAATGGCCTTGGCCACGCTTTCACAAATTCAATCCTGATTTGTGTTGGGGCTCTCATTATCCTTTTGCCAGCTGGCGCGATGGCCGCCTACGTGCTCGCCAGATACCCATTTAAAGGTTCGCAGATAATCTTTGGCACATTTTTAGGCGGCATGATGTTCCCATTCTTTTTGGTCATGGTGCCTTTGTTCTTCTTAATGACCCAGATCCATTTGTTTGACACTAAAATTGGGCTCATTTTGGTTTATGTTGGCTTTTCCCTCTCGTTCACAGTTTTCGTGTTAACCGGATTTTTTCAAACGCTTCCCAATGAACTTGCCGAAGCGGCGATGCTGGATGGATGCAACGACCACGCCACATTTTGGAAAGTAATGCTTCCGCTTGCCAAACCCGGGATTCTGGTGGTTGGAGTTTTTAACGCGATTGGCCTGTGGAACGAATACGGATTGGCATTGGTATTGATGCCGAGTCCTCAAAATCGGACTCTTCCGCTAGGCATCGCCAATCTTGCCTCAACTCAGCAATATGGGAGTGATTGGGGTGCGCTCTTTGCTGGATTAGTCATTGCCGTGGTTCCGGTTTTGGCGGTTTATTGGCTATTCCGCAACGAGATTCATCGCACAATGATGGCGGGCGCACTTAAAGGTTAGCGTTCGCGCATAAGATAAACTGACAGATTCATGATTTTAAAATCGATCAATTATTGGTCGTTCCCCGGGGGGCTCGAAGGTAAGTTAGACCCGATTGAGGCGATTGAATTAGCCGCAAAATGCGGATTTGAGGCCTTGGAGTTTGGGATTTTTGGCTCGGGCCCATTAGGTCTTGATCAACCTCCATCAAAATGGGCAGAGATTCGGACTAAAGCCGAGAAATCTAAGATTCAATTGGCGAGCACTGCAAGTGGGCTTTATTGGTCGCGTTCGCTGGCTGATCAAAATGAAGCAAATCGAGCAAAAGCGGCTGATGACATACGCAAGATGCTTCAGATATCGGCATGGCTCGGTGCCAAAACGTTGCTTGTGATTCCGGGCGCAGTCGATGTGTTTTTCATGGAGGACAGGCAGGTTCAATCTTACGATGAGGTGCTTTCTCACTCAGTCGCAGGGCTTAAAAGTCTTGCGCCGGAAGCCGAAAGACTTGGAGTTCGGATGGGGATTGAGAATGTCTGGAATCGATTTTTGCTTAGCCCTACCGAGATGGTCGATTTTCTTAGTAAAATCGGCAGCCCGTTTGTGGGAGCTTATTTGGACGTCGCCAATGTTTTGCCTTTTGGGTATCCAGAGCAGTGGATCCGGATTCTAAAGCATCGCTTAGTAGGGGTTCACTTCAAAGATTTCCGCCGCAAAGTGGGCACTGCCGAAGGATTTGTTGACCTTCTTGAAGGCGATGTTAACTGGCCAGAAGTTATGAAGGCTCTTACTGAAGTGAGCTATTCGGGTCCGGTTGCATGTGAGATGATCCCGGCTTACAAACACCATCCAATGGTGAGGGTCTTGAATGCCTCCGCGGCAATGGACGCAATTCTTGGCAGACCAGTGAGTTAATCGGCCCTTCTAGCGGCATCTCGTTCACAGGTATTGCCGTTCCCGACGGGCTTACTTGATTGAGCACGTCACGGCCGAGTCGTCAGCCAAGTAGTGATTGCTTTCCTCGTTCCAGGAGGCACAACGACAGCTGCAGAAGACAAGGCTGTTTCCAACGTTTCCTTAAAAGACTTGGCGACGGCGTTACGGACAAGCGCGTCCAAGGCATCCCGTGACCGACCAGATTGAGTTGACTCTAGGGCATGGATATACTCCATCCTTTAAGACGAGAGCAAGACGGCGATCGGATAGCCATGGCGCAGAAGCAAAAAATTGAGCAAGAGTCGACCAACTCGACCATTGCCGTCGTTGAACGGATGGATGGTCACCACGAAGCGCAGGTGGGCTTCGGTGGCGAGGTCTATGAGATGAAGATCGGACGGTGAGCTCAGCCATACGATAAAATCTGCCATCATTTCAGGAACCTTTAGATGCGACGCGTAAGCGTAGTCGGTGCCTGCCGCTTTGACGTTCAGGGTTCAATACTCTCCGCTGCTGCCATTGCCTTGACCTTTCATAACCAGGCTATGAATCTCACGGATCTCCCATTCGCCAACGGCGCAGTTTCGCCCGCAAGATTAATTACGAAGTCTAAAGCCTCTTATGTCCAATGACTTCTAAATGCTCAAAAACGGACTTTCCGCCAATGGTGACGCCCTTTTCAATCACAACTTCGGTTTCGTTTTGAGTGAGGGTATTGCCCTCGAATGGCGGTTGAATTATGGGTGAATGCGACCTCGAATCGACGGCGAAGCTCCTGGTTGACGTCGGGAGGCAAGGGTCGCAAATCTTGGAGCCATTTATGAGCGGCGGTGAGTTCCGCGAGGGTGATCGTCATCGAATTAGCCAGAGACCAATTATCATGAGCAGAATGCCTGGAATGGCGGCGCATCCAATGCTAGTTCGGTTATAAATTCGATTGTATACTGCCTTCCTGGGATTAGTGAACCAACCAAAACCGCGAGGGGCTTTAAGCCCAAGATTTTGCCTTAAGATTCGCTTGAGGGAAGTGCGAGCGTCGAGACGCTTCCTTATCGAAGGTACGCGAAAGATACTCCTACGCCAACGCACAACTGCCTCCTATTAAGAGGTCTTGGGGAAAATATGTTCGGTTAACTTTATCTATATATCCTCCGCGACCGTCCCGGTTTGAGTTAAAGCGCTTTAAAGTATTGCCTCCAATAGCCCAAACCTGCTTAGTGAAATTATAGCGGTAAATCACGTTTTGCGCTCATTCGCGGGCATTATTGGAAGGGAGGAACCGTCTGCTCCGACATTTGTTATCTTAATCTTATGGGTTCAAGTCTCTGATAACCACAGAAATGCTATGAAAGCGTCCTTAGAATTTCGACACCCTTCATCGCGTTTCGGACAGATACATACCTACCCACCCGCTTTGCAATCGGAACGCACAATAGGCGAACCAATCCTTGCGTTCTTTCTGGGCGGAGAGGTCTCCGAGGAATTGCGAAAATCCAATCCGTTTAAGACCTCAAATGGGACGCAGCGTGAGAAAATTTGGTGGGCCCAGCTAGATTCGAACTAGCGACCTCACCCTTATCAGGGGTGCGCTCTAACCAACTGAGCTATGAGCCCGGAATTGTGATTATACCGCGAGCTCAATTCGAGTTGCGCCAAAACAAATCGCAATTGAACCTTCACAAGGTCATAAAAATCACGGTAATCGAGGGCGAACCAGCAGTTTATACAACAGCATCGGAAGGGAATCGCTAAAACCCACCGGGATACGCGGCAATTCTAATTTCGGATCACTTGGCAAAGCGATCCGTTTTTGGGTCGTCACCGAAACCTGGAAGCCAAGATTCCCAAGCACCTCAACCGTCTGAAGGTTATATCTTCCAAACGGAAAACAAAAAATTCTCGATTCCATTTCGTGGGAGGCAAATTCTTTAGCCGCAGACTCAATTTCACAAGTTTGCTCGTCGTTAGAAAGACCCGATAAATCTGCATGTGACCAAGTATGGTTGCCAATTTCATGACCCTTTGAGAAAATCGCCCCTAAAGCGGCCCAATCTGCGAGTTCGAAAGGGCCCTCGCCAACCCAATTTGATTCACTTCCAACCAGCCCAGGAATTACAAAAAAAGTCCCGCGAAAGCCACAACCCTCTAAAATCTGGGTTCCAGCGGTAGCGGCACTGACAAATGAGTCATCAAATGTGAACCATACTGACTTGGATGGCCAAGACTCAATCAAATCTCTTCCTAAAACCGATTTAAAGCCTTGGCGATTAAAAAAGCGCACATGGGTAGCGAAGCGAGCAGGTTCAATATTGAATCGTTTGCCGAATTCGCCACGGCTTCCGATTTTGTGGTAGCAAAGTATGGGAAGGCAGTTCGGAGCGGAAAGCGTTACGATACCACTCCTTTGCACGTCTCAAATTATGTCAGACAACGGATAACTAACCCGCACGTGCCATTATAGAATGGGGGAAAGCGGAGAGATTTTCCTTTATAACCGGTAACCAAATGTCAATCAATCGCATTATCGCTTTAATTTCGGTCGGAGTCATCAGCGTTGGGATCGCATCGGCTCAATTCAAGGGTCCAGCCCCGGTCGCTTGGAGATGGCAACAGCCAACAACTATAGTCCCAGATTCCACCCCGGTTGTTTCCGGGGACGTCGTGTATGTTGCTTCGGGACAACGGGTGTATGCGCTTAATAGAGCTGATGGCAACCAAGTCTGGCGGTTTCCGGTTGGACAGCCGCTCGCGGCGTTTTTTAAGGGTACGCCGGTTGTTAGCGGAGGTACCGTTTACGCCACAGCTGATAATAAAATTCTTTATGCAATAGACGCTCAAACCGGGCAACAAAAGTGGATTTACCGATCAGATTCTAATTTCGTTGGATCGCCAGAAATTTCGGGAAATACAATTTTATTTGCCAACTCAGATGGAAATATCATGGCGGTTGACGCTGGTTCGGGCCAGCCGTTTTATACAGCCCCTCTAGTTGTCCAAGATGGACTTGTTGGCCAGTTCGGAGTGTGGAAGGACGAAATTATTGCTTTCACCGGCGCCAATTCACTTGTCGCTATAAACGTTGCCTCGCGTCATTTGGATTGGAAAGACGACTTTACGGAAGCGAACCCAGACGGTCATCCCGTAATTGTGGGCGATTCGGTTTTCGTCAATACCGCCGTATATTTGGTAAGTCTATCGGCTGCCAATGGTCGTGAGATATTTTCAAAAACTATTGGATCAGATCTGGCTTATTGGCCAGGAGTTTCTGATTCCGGCGTTACTACCGTGACAAAAGACGGGAATGTTTATTGTTACGATTTAACCGGTCAAGCTATCAATAAAGACCCGATCAATCTCGGCAGCTATCCGATCACGGCACCAACCGGATTAAACGGGGGCACATTTGTTTATCCAACTGCAAACGGAGCCATTAACTTAGTCGACCCCAATAAGGGCATCATCTGGACTTATTTGGTGCGTCCAATCGGTGGTCCTCAGGAAGATACAAGTTCGCAGAATACAAATAATGGCCAAAATGGAATTGGACCCAAAGGCGGTGGTCAAGGACTTGGCTCTTCTGGTTCAGGTTTTGGTCAAAAAGGCGGCGGCAACCAAGGTAACAATATTTCCCGTGGTCAAACTGATCCAAACGCCACGAAGGTCGTCACGATCCAAGCTTCTGCTCCAGATGCCCTTGCAGGCACAACGTTACTTCAGATTTGCAGGGATGGCAGCCTCATCGCATTCGATCCGACAAACGGCGTGGATCTCACTCCACCCACAGTTGACATGACATTTCCTCTTCCAGGATCAACCGTCAGCGGTCAACCGCCTTTAGCTCTTGTTTTCAAAATTGACGATCAATCAAGCGGCGTTAACGCAAGCACTCTTAAAATCACAATTAACGGCAAATTATTTACCGTGACCTTGGATAAATCAGGTCTAGCAACTGTTCACTTTTCAACCATCGAAGGGGGCAACGCTCCTCTTAATGACGGTCTTCAAACAATTGACGTAACTGTATCAGATTGGCTTGGGAACGTAGAAACGAAAACCTTTACACTTCACATTGATAACACCCTTCCCCCAGTGCAAGATATTAGTGACCAAAATCAGAACGGGACTGGCAAAGGATCAGGATTCGGCGGAAAAAGTGGAGGCGGCGGAGCGGGCGCGGCTGGCAGCTAATTTCGTTGGAACTTGAGTTTTGGCAAGCATTTCTGTCCGGTGAAATACCAATTGCAAGAAGCAAGGAGATCCTTAAGACCCTAGATTCTTCGCGCCCCATCTCTCCGCAGTTAGCAAACCATCCCCTCCTAAACGCGTCCGAGTCTCAAAAAATATCGCAATGCGATATTGATTGTTTGAGCAAACTGAAAGACTCAAACATCAATGTTATTGAGGCCAATGATTTTCCGTTGCCGCTTCAAAACGCTGCTGGCGGGCCGCCAGCGATTTTCTTCAAAGGTGATCTTGCCGCACTTTCGACTCCTTCGGTGGGAATTGTTGGAACGCGTTCTGCCACCACTTACGGACGCGCAGTGGCCAAAAAATTTGCCTCTCGTCTAGCCGAAGTTGGGGTAACCATAATCAGTGGCGGGGCGATTGGAATTGATGCCGCATCCCATGAGGGAGCCTTAGAAGTTGGGGGTCGGTCGATCGCCGTGATGGCTGGCGGCCTCGATATGCTTTATCCGGCGATGCACCATAATCTATTTCGCAGGCTGGAAGCGCGCGGAGGACTTGTATCGGTTTATCCCTTCGGAAGCCGAGCCAAGTCGCATCGATTTCTCGAGCGCAACTGGATTATCGCGGCGATGAGCTTGGCAACATTAGTAATCGAAGCCCCCACCAAATCAGGAGCCTTGAAAACAGCATCTGATGCGATTGATCTCGGACGTCCAGTTTTGGTCGTGCCCTCGGGAATCGAAAATATCAATTTCAAGGGATCGCATGGACTTATCCGAGACGGAGCCACCTTGGTGGATCATCCGGATCAAGTTTTGGAGGCAATTGATTGGCGGCCGCCGGTGGTAGAAAGTCAACCGGTACTGTTTTCGCCCTCCGGCGCAAAGATTATCTTGGCTTTGGAAACTGCTCCGCTTCGACCCGAGGTGCTCTCGGAACGAACTGGGCTTTCCACCAGCGAACTTTTGTCCGAACTCACTTTGCTTGAAATGGAAGGAAAAGTAATCCGCGGATCAGGCGGGTATGCGTTAGTACCGTGAACGAATCTACTTGGGCGTTTGGAACTTCCGGTTTTGGGGCATATCAAATTACGCCTAGCTCAAATTCATTGGTTCTTGAACCTACAAATATTCGACCAACTTCTATCCTTGCGCCGGGATTTGTAGATATTCATATCCACGGCGGATTCGGCATTGACTTCATGACTTCCGATACCCAAGGTATCGAATCTCTCCTTGAGAAGCTTGGGCAGTGCGGGTATGAGCATTTAATTCCGACGACGGTTACCGCGTCAGCTTCAGCAATCCGCGAAGCTTTGGCTAAGTTGCCCGAGAGCCCAATGATCTTAGGATTCCATCTTGAAGGTCCATTCGTGAACCCAATCATGGCCGGGGCGCAGCCCAAAGATTTTATTATTAATCCACCTGAAAACGCGTCGGAGTGGGATGCGATCTTGGATGAACCTAGGCTACGGGTGGTTACTCTCGCGCCGGAACTGCCAGGGAGCTTGAAACTGATTCAACGTCTAGCAACTCGGGGTGTGCGCGTTGGAATTGGTCATACAAACGCAACTTACCGTGAATGCAGCGAAGCTCAAAAAGCGGGAGCAACCCATACAACACACACTTTCAACGCGATGCGCCAGTTCCACCACAGAGAAGCTGGAACGGTTGGATTTGCCCTCCTTAAAACTGATTTCCCAGCTGAACTGATATACGATCGGCTTCACGTATGCAAAGAAGCGGCATCAGTTTTGATCAAAAATAAATCTGCGGATGCGATACTTGCAGTCAGTGACGGCACCATGGCTTCGGGCATGAAAAGTGGCTCAAGGTTGCAAATGTGGGGGCTAGATTGTATGGTTGGGAATCGGGACGTTCGACTACTCGATGGCACTTTAGCGGGAAGCGCAATCACGCTGCTGGATGCATTTCAAACTTTGATGGAGGATTTCGGTCCGGAAATTGCGATTCGATCAACAAGCTTAAATCCGCGCAAGTTACTGGGCATTCACCAGCCTCCAAAAATCAACATACTATTCGATCTTCAAGGTCAGATCCGCGACATTTTTTCCCTTTCTGCAAGCTGAAAGTATTAGTCCACTTGATGCGAAGCCTTTCGGAGCCGATCCCAGACGGCTTCCCATTCCGCCGAAATCGGTGGCATTTCAATCGCGATTTCCGAAGCCCCGAGTGAGTCTAACTTTATTAAGCTTGAATAGAGCTTATTTCCATATCCAGTTGCGATTTGGGGCATCTGTAACTGATTTGAGTTTTGGGGTTCTGAAAGCGTTAGTCCAGCTTGATTAGGATTAAGCTTTGATACCAATACCACTTTAGCTTTTGGAGCGTAATGTCTCAGATAGGATCCCGGAGAACTATTAGTGACAGAATTTGAGGCGTCAGCAACTTGCAGTGACTGACCCAATATTTGTTCGATTTCGGATCGCTCCGCGCCTCCCAATCGAAGTATTATTGGGGCTTCCCTGGTTAAATCAATTACAGTTGATTCGATTCCGATCTGACAATTTCCTCCGTCCAAGATGTAGGCAACGCCATTCGCGATTTCATCGCTCACATCAGTTGCATTCGTCGGGCTGACCGCCATGAACTTATTTGCGCTCGGTGCAACAAGAGGAACCCGACAAGCTTCGATCAGTGCCAGAGCGACAGGATGATTTGGCATTCGGATTGCGATGGTATCGCCGCCAGCACCGACCAATTTTGAAATTACATCATTTTTTCGCAAAATTAGGCTCAGAGGTCCCGGCCAAAAATGTTTTGCCAATAAGTCTGCCTCGCTGGACCACCTTTCGACAATCGACTTCGCTTGGTCAATGCCGGACAGATGCACAATAAGCGGATTACCATAGGGCCGATCTTTCAGTTCAAAAATAGACCGAATGGCCGATTCATCAAGGGAGTTGCCTCCAAGTCCGTATACGGTTTCGGTGGGGAAAACAACGAGCTTCCCCAATAAAATGGCTTTCGCGGCAAGATGAACGTTCGCCTCGATCGGCTCGACAACCTTGTCGCTCATATTGATTCCAGGCCAATCGCAATTTTCATCACATTCACGGGAGGCTCCGGCACCAGAAGAAATCTGAAAGACCTAACACCTTGAGCTACTAACAAGGTTTTCCCGTCAACTGTGCGCAATTTAGCTCGTTTTGCTTCCTTTATGAAAACAGTTTCGGAATCACCATATGCTAGATCAAATGCAACTGTGCCGGGATTTGATCTTGACCAATCAAGATTTAAGGAATCACCAGTTAGAGAAGCCGACGTGGCATTTACAACAACGTCTACGCTAGATAAATCTGGCTCTGATAGAATTGTCACGGGAACTCGAAGCTCATCGACGAGAGCCTCAAGTTTTGACTTCGTGCGATTATACGCGTTAACTTGGTAACCCGCGTCAGTTAAAGCAACCAACGCCGCTCGCGCCGATCCTCCAGCTCCAAGCACAAGCACCTTTGAATTTAGGGGAACCTGACACTGAGATAGAACATCCAGCAACCCGCCCGCATCGGTGTTGATTCCTTCACGGGTTCTCAAGTTTATCGTGTTTATTGCCCCAATTTTAGATGCCAAGCTATCTACCGATTTCACCCAATTCATCGCGGTTTCCTTGTGCGGCACTGTGATGTTGACTCCAAGATATCTCCAGTCAGCCAGAAGATCTAATGCCTTATCTACCTCGCCAACCGGTACATGAATTGCCACATATTTATAATATAGTCCCACCGCTTTGAACGCGGCATTAAACATTTGAGGAGAGAGTGAATGACCAATTGGGTCGCCGATCACAGCGAAATCAGCCAGCGGCGCACTTCTCCATTCAAATACTTCGGTCATTTTTCTGAGGGTTTGAAAGCGTAAAATCTTTGACCGCCGAAATTCCAAAATGCAACAATTATTGCCGCTACGATTTGGGCAATGATTACGCTTTTAGAACTGTCATTCTTGAGTAAATTGATCGTAAACGATGCAATTACGAAGGTGAAAATCCACCCGATTATGGATACCAAATAAAATTTTATTAAGTGGGCGATTCGGTCTTGTTTCCCGCCCACGTTAAAAGTCCAGCTTCGATTCCAGATAAAGCTGTTAAACATCGCGATGAAATTGGCAATCGCAAACAAAAACGGCCGCGCAACTTGATCTGGAGTTTTAGATGGACTAAATAAGAGCGGTAACGAGTGCTGAAGCCAGGAGCCGAGCACAAAACCAAGAGTTTCTCCTGAGATTTTAATTACATCAATGAATAGAACCGATAACCCAGTTGCGATTACAAATGATATTCCCCCGACAAAAATAAACTTGAGAAATTGATGAGAAATCTTGGATACGGGCTGATTCTTCACAATCGGTTGAGGCGACCGCAGGGCGTCGATGGGTGTCACCAGCGAATTGTATATGGAAACAACTATCCTGGCCTCGATCCACCGGTTAATTTTCGTAAGTGCAAATTCCTTTTTGGCAAGTGGTTTAAGCAAAATGGCATCAATTCCAGCGCGATTTGCCCCCAAAATATCGGTAAGAATTTGGTCGCCTATCATAACCGCTTCATCTGGAGTAGCTTGAAACTGAACCAAAGCTTGCCTATACATCGACCGACTAGGTTTGAATCTTCCCGTGATGACCGGTACCTTCATCAGAGCAGCAAGTCGATTGAGTCTAGCGGGATGCCTAGTGTTACTTAAAACTGCCAGCGAAAAGCCCATTTCCTCCGATTTTCTAATCCAGCCAATTACAGGTTCGTCGATTACCTCGCTTCCCCACTTCGTGAGAGTATTGTCGACATCTAACAAAATAACGCGCTTGCCTGCCTTTTTCAGGGCTTCCAACGATATATCTTGGATTCGTTCCGACGCAAGTAGTGGGCAGAACAACCGGAGCCTGCGATGCACGTGGCCTCGGTTAAATTCTCCGGTTCTAAACTGGCGACTCATATTGGTTATTTTGCTTTGGTTAACTTCCATTTATGGAGTCATGGATTTCCGGGGCGATGTTTCCGAACCTCTAGAGCTGCTTTACGAAGCTTGATATTTTCTTTATGACCTTGAAAAGTTGCTGAAAACAAACTATGCCCATTTGGCAACGCAACATAGTAAAGATAATCGACATTAGAGGGATACATTGCGGCTTCAACCGAATTGAAAGTTGGCGAGCAAATTGGATGAGGCGGCAATCCGCTGTGAGTATACAAATTGTAAGGGCCTGGGATATTTCGCAGATCGCTAAGTTTCAAAGGTCTCCATTTCTGAATCGCATAGTTAAGCGAAGCGTCAATTTGAAGACGCATTTTTTTATGGAGCCGATTCCAAATTACGGCTGACACAAGCGACCTTTCCTCGTTTCTGCCTACCTCCAATTCAATAAGCGAAGCGATGGTGAGCAGTTTTGGAAGATCGGCGGGCTTGTTTAATGGATCATAAACTTTTTTTTGAAAATTACTCAGTTGCATTTCAATTATTTCTTTTGCGGGCATTAAGGGAGCAAGTTGGTAAGTTCCAGGATACAAGTAGCCTTCTAATGAATCGTTAGGTAACGGAAAATCGACCATGCTTTGAAATTGCTTGGGCGACCGCATCAACGCCATATAGTCTGACGCGGGGCAAATGTCATGCTCCTGTAGCAACCTGGAGGTTCTTTCTCCCCAGTTTGTAGATGGAATCCGAAACTGCAAGATAATCGGGAATCTCAGGGATCTCAAAACTTGGACTTCTGATTCACCAGGACCGAACCGGTAGGTTCCGGCTAAAACCGATTTAGGCGCGCGCATAAAAATATTCAATAGTTCGGCAAGCTTCGCGGAACGAATCACGCCTCTCGACTCCAATCGACTTAGAACGTCGGAAAGAGAGCGAGTTTGAGTGAAGCGAACCAGGGTCGGCTTTTGACCTGGACGAACGGGGCGATTGACCCGAAAAATCCAAACGAGCCCAATGATCAATAATACGAGCAGGATTCTAGAAAATAGGATCCGATTTTTTCGAGGCGTGCGTTTAGATTGGGTCAATGGTTTCAATTCACAAGGTTAAATTGCCCGCGAAAAATCTTTCTAGAATGAGTTGAGCGGCAGCACTGTCCTTGATTTTCCTACGCTGAGAGGCTCTCAAACCCATATCACGCAGTTCCGATTCAACTTCAAAGGTTGATCCGCTTTCATCTACAAAATATACAGTTCGTCCCAAATCCTGGATTTTCTCGCCAAGCATTCGGCAAATTTTCTGCATTTTGCCGCCGTCATTAGCATCTTCCATTACTGGAATCCCAACTACGATTGCCTGAGCCTTTTCATTTTCCGCAATTTTAATAATCGCTTGGGCATCCTTGGTTAATGAGCCTGAAGCAAGTAAAAAAGGTCGACGCGATGCAACTTTCTGATCCGATTCCCCGAATGCAATCCCAATCCGTGCCGCTCCGAAATCGATGCCCATAACTATCAATTTAGTATTTTCAGTCCCGATACGCCTCAATCAGTTGCTCATGAATGAGTCCGTTAGAGCTGATTGCTTCATCAAAAATGCCTTCTTTTCCAGCGAAATTCGTGACCTTACCGCCAGCCTCTTTCACGATCAACGACATAGCGGAAATATCCCAGCGATGAAGCGAAGGATCAATCATGCCGTCGATTCGCCCTGTCGCAACTAGAACGTGACCATAAGCATCGCCCCAAGTTCTTGTCAAAAGCACTTTTTTGCTCAGTTCGAGAAAGGGAGTCATCCGATTTTTGGCCATCATAGTGACGTGCCCTCCGCAAGAAATCGAAGCCAGATCAAGCGATTTCTTATTGGAAACATGTATTAATCGTCCGTTTGAAAATGCTCCCCCGCCTTTGACCGCATAAATCATTTCATCGAGGGCAGGCAAATAGCAAATTCCAATTCGAACCTCCTTGTTTACTTCAAAACTTAAAAGAGTAGCGTAAAGTGGAACTCCTGAAATGAAGCTTTTGGTGCCGTCAATGGGATCGATAACCCAGCGGCTTGTGCCTTTTCCGCTTTCGCCTCCTTCTTCTCCGAGAATAGAGTCTTGCGGATATTTTGTTTGGATTGCTTTACGGATGAGTTGCTCGGCTTGTTGGTCGGCAATTGTGACCGGGGTGTGATCTTCTTTTATTTGAACTTTGACCCCGGTTGAAAAATGGGAAAGGGTAGATCGGCCCGCTCGGTAGGCTACGTCTAACGCGAAAGCAAGCCTGGGATCCATTCCAACAATTTTACCGGTTCAGGCAAGGGGCTAGAATTCGAGAGCGGTTCAAATCACACTTGGAACAGACGGTCAGATGCCTTTCTTGCGAATCCGCTGACTTGATTGCTTCGGAGAAAGCTTCGCCGAAGGTCGATCTGGCAGCGAAGCGCTGTTCTTTTCTTCTTTTAGCTTTTCAACACTTGCTTTTATGTCTTTCTTGCTTGGACGCTTCATACCTAATTTTACTCATATTGACGCCGACCTGACGCAAATCGACTAACGAATTTGCCGGGCAGTGCGATTAACCAATACCAAGAAATACCTACTCTTCTACAAATGATTTAAGCCTTGAAAGGGCTTCATCCCATCGGCGTGAAACAATCTCGAGATACTCAGTCATGCTGATAATCGGCTTGGGGTCCAGGTTAAATAAGCTTTCCCGACCTGATTTCACGCAATGCACAATACCTACATTTTCCAAAACCTTCAAATGCTTAGTCATCGCCTGGCGCGAAATGCTTGAGCCTTCAGCTAACTGAGAAATTGAAAAAGCCTGGCCCCGGCTAAGCTTTTCCACTAGACTTAGCCGGGTGACATCCCCCAGTGCGCCGAAAATCAGCGCACTAGAAGATTGGTCCGAAAATCCACTACTAGGGGTTGTCGGAAACATACTTTTGAATGTTAGCCATTTGCGATTCCCAGCCCCCTTCATCCATCTCAAATGCTTCTGCTCTTCGCTCGGCTGGGACATTTTCGAATCCAGATTCAGTTAAATAAAGCATTGTTCCGGTAGTCGTAGGTTCAAGTTTAAACTCAACAAGGGTCGGAATTTCTTTGGAATAATCAATATCCGGTTCTATCGCAAATGGATGCCAGGTGTACGAAAATAAAGTTTGAGGCTCTATTTTCTTGATCAATGCTTCCCATTTTACGTGCTCAAAACCTGGATAAAGCATGTGACCAGTTGAGGCCTCATTGGGTTTGAACGGCCCATCAATATGGACTCTGAACCACTGTCCAAACTCACGGTAGTCCGTCAAAGCACGCCAGACACGCGAAACCGGTGCCTTCAGTTCGATCTTTTTCTCGATACTATTTTTACTTGTCATTATCTGTTTTCCTTTATCATAAATATGATATTTTTCTTCAAACTAAAGTTGCCTCAAGTTAGTTTACCTCGATGCGCAACCTTATAGATGCATAATACCGGAACGAAAATAAAAAAGCAACCCCTAAGTTGCACTTTTTTCAAAAAATGTTTCAAACGAGTCGCAATTGATTAAATCGGAGTAAAAAGTTTGATATGATCGTTGACCGAACCGATCAGACAACTCGGGAGCTAAAATCCAATCGAAAGCATAAAATCTCGTGCGGTCTACTCAGTCTGATGATGATCTCGATGGGTGCGCTTCATATTGCAGTTCCGGCTCCTTTTCAAAAAACAATTTCATCTTTTCTGCCATATTCGCTTGCCCTAGTTTTGCTATCTGGACTTTGTGAAATAGCAGGAGGAATCGGAATCCAAATTCCTAAAACTCGCAAACTTGCCGCTTACGGACTCATTGCCTTATATATCGCTGTTTTTCCGGCAAATGTAAACATGGCGATTCATTCAAGCCAATTTGGATCACCTTGGATTTTATGGCTACGGCTTCCATTTCAAATCCCGCTCATTTGGTGGGCATGGACTTGCCGATTGCCTTAATTTTTCCGATTGCCAGAGACTTCATTGCGAATTTGGATGAGGTCTTTCATGACTTGACCCAAATTCATATTAGATATTCCTCCAAAACAATCATGCAGGTTCAAATAGATCTGGTAAAGCCGTTTGTAAATCGCTGCTTCATTCGGGTTGGGTTCATAAACTTTCCTCGGTTGCGGAGCCATGCTTTTTTGGGCCTCTTGCACCGTCTTAAATATCCCTCCTGCCACCGCCCCAACAATTGCAGCGCCAAGCGCACAGGTCTGCGATGAACCTGCAACCCAAACCGGACGATTAAAAACATCGGCGTATATTTGCATTGCAAGTGGGCTTTTCTCCGCAATTCCGCCGCACGCAACCACCTTATCAACTTTCACTCCATACTCTTCCATGCGATTGATTATGCGAAGCGAACCAAACGCGGTCGCCTCAATATAAGCTCGATACATTTCAAACGGAGTGGTATTTAATGTTTCGCCAACGATCAGTCCGGTGAGAAGCGGGTCCACGAGGACAGTGCGATTTCCATTGTGCCAATCTAATGCGACTAACCCGGATTGACCTGCCGAAATATGTTCCGCTCCCAAAGTCAATTTTTCATGACTTATTCCCACAAATTTTGAAAACCAATTAAAAATATCCCCAACTGCGCTTTGACCAGCTTCAAGTCCGTAGTAGCCAGGCAAAATCGATTCCTTCACGATCCCGCACAGACCGGGGATGTCTGGAAGGGGATCGGATAATGGATGGACCATACAATCGCAAGTGCTTGTGCCCATGATCTTCACCAAAACTCCGGGTGCCACTCCGCTACCAATTGCCCCGAAATGAGCATCAATTCCTCCAATCGCAACCGGAGTTCCTTCGCCTAAGCCGGTTTTTTCGGCGAACTCTTTGGTTAGTGTCCCCGCGATTTTATTGCATGTAAATGCGTCGTCATAAAGGTGCGATCGCAAATCGGCAAGGCGAGGATCGAGTGACTGCAGAAAATCCCTGGATGGCAATCCGCCCCATTCTTCGGCGTACATCGCTTTATGGCCAGCTGCGCAGACTGAGTGTTTCATTTCATCCGGAGCGGCGTTTCCAGTGATCCATGCCGGAATCCAATCACTAATTTCAGCCCACGAATAACTAGCCTCGAATACTTCTGGAGCAGTGTTTGCGCAATGCCAGATCTTTGACCAAAACCATTCCGACGAATAAATTCCACCGCATTTAGCTGTATATGGACGCCGAAGGGACTGAGCTTTTTCAGTAATTGCCAGAGCTTCATCGTGCGAGGTGTGATCTTTCCAAATCCACACATTCGCGGCTAAATTGTCTTTGAATTTTGGATCGAAACAAACGGGCGATCCATCTCTTGAAATCGGCATCGGACTAGAGCCGGTAGCCGCGATCCCGATTCCTTTCACTCTCTTCGGATCCACGCCAATGAGTACCTTTCGAACAGCAGTTACGAAACCTTCAATGTAATCGGCTGGATTTTGGCGGGCCAGAAGGAGCTCCTTTTCGCTTAGGAGAATGCCATTCTGACCGGTTGGGTAGTTGAAAACAGATGTCGCGACCTCCCCACCGGACTGCGCGTCGACCAAAAGTGCGCGGACACTATTTGTGCCGAAATCAAGGCCAATGGTAAGGGCGTTAGTGCTTTGCGTCAAACCTGCCTTAAAATCCTTATTTCCTGGTTGATGAGTAGCCATTAGACTGAAATCATTTTAGCAGAGGGTCAACGAGTGAATTTTGTTGAAGCGCGGACGCCACGACCCATCGCAGAATCGTATTTTCCGATTGGCGCTTTTACAAAAACCGATAATGTTCTAAAATCCTCAAGTACTCAGGTCCGACGTCTTGCACCGGTCCTCATCCTAGAAATCCAGTGATATTTCCCGTTATGCCATTCATTTCTCATTCGCACTTGTCAAATTCGATTGCTCCAAACCAAGTTGCAACCGTGGGCGTAAATGCGTCTGGCAAAGTTACGGTGCGCTATGCCGGTTCGATTGTATTTCAAGGCAAAATTTCGATTTACCCACACGTAAAGGGCCGTTCAATAAATTTCTCCCAGGAAACTGTGCTGGGACCAAATCAGTCCAAAACACAAATTTTGTCGTTTATGGCACCTCGTCGAGGTGACATCCTGAAGCTAGAAGGAACAGTTTTTGCCTCTGATGAATCATTTGCGAATCAATCACAAAGGAGCGCAAGCAACTTTCAATTTATCCGAAATGAAATCGGACCGTCCCATAATTTGCTGAACAATGGAGTCTATGACCGGTTTCGTGATTGGAATTTTAACGGATCACTGCATCGCACCCATATCTATCCGATATCAGCCGGTGGAACTCAATGGAAATGGAAGTTTTCGACCGCAAATTATGGAAGCCTGAAGCTTGAATTTCAACCGGCTGTTTATAGGCGCCACAAGAACATTCGCTATTTTCATCCCTGGACTTATAAAGCTTGGCCCCAATCAGTAACTGGCTGGTGTTCTTGGTGGGCCTATCGCGACTCGATCACAGAAGCCGATGTACAAGCAATTGATAAGGTTTTTGCGGCTAAGCTCAGCGATTACGGTTACAACATTATCCAAATTGACGATGGTTACGAGGCGGGGCTCAGTGGATCACTGGCTGATTGGCTCAAAACCAACGAAAAGTTTCCTTCCGGTTTAGCTGGCTTAGAGCATGAAATTAAATCGGCAGGGCTAGTTCCAGGATTATGGATCAACATTCATTTTAATGACCCAGCGACTTTAAAAGAGCATCCCGATTGGTTTATTCAAGATGCGCAGGGGCAGCCGCACAAAGGTCCCTGGATTGAATATGCCTTGAATCCTGACTCAGCTCTGGCAAGAAAAAGCATAATTATTCCACATCTCTCGGCTCTTCGCGATCAAGGATGGAGATACGTTAAAATCGATACTCTGCGCCATTTCCTTTACGACTCGATGTATCCCTCGCGCGAATTTCTTAAATCTGAGGGACAAACTCCGGAGCATTTGCTGCGAGAATATATGAGGACTGCGCGTGAAATCCTGGGGCAAAAAACATATATTTTGGCATGCTGGGGGGTATTGCCGGAGGTGGTCGACTACGCGGACGGATGTCGACTTGGAACTGATGGATTTGGACCCAGCACCCTTCAACAATATTCATCTTGGAATAACGTCGTTTGGAAAAACGATCCTGACCACTGCGATTTGGAACCTTACAATTCTAAGACTAAGCAGTACGAAACCGGTCAGGAACGAATACGCGCAACCTTGGTGGCAATGGCGGGAGCCCAGCTTTTGCTCAGTGACCATCCTGATGTCTATGAAAAGCCAGCGGCTCTGGATGCGGCAAGGCGCGTCTCTCCAATCCCATTCACCTTACCGGGTCAACTTTTTGATTTCGATCCCACAAAGAGCGACAGCCTCATCAAGAATCTTCGAAACCAAAACGGTGGTAGTAATCCAGGGCCAATTGATGCCGATCAATTCGGGAAAACCTGTCCGTATTGGGCTCTTGATATTAACAAGCCTTATGAGAGTTGGATGGTTCTGGCTCATATTAATTGGAGTTCAAAGCCAGCAAACCCAGATATCATTAAATTTTCCGATTTGGGTCTTGATCCTGATGCAAATTATTTAATTAGCGAAGGATGGACTCAAAAATTCTTGGGCAATTTCCATGGCAGCTTCCAAACGTTGCCACTTGAGCCAAACGGAGTCGCTTGTTATGCGATACGAAAGCTCGTCGATCACCCTCAAATTATTACGACTAATCGGCACATAACTCAGGGTGCTGAAGAGTTACAACACGTAGTGTGGGATTCGCCTGCTAACCAATTGAAAGGCACAGTAAAGTTAGTCAAAGGTTTCCCCTATCAAATGCTGATTCATGTTCCTAAAGGGTATTCGCTTGAGTATGCAAAGTTTGGCGATTTGGAAGTCGCCACGGTGGAATTAGGTTCAATAGACATGGTCAGCCTTGAGTCCCAAAAAAATACAACCGTTGATTGGAATCTCAAGTTTTTGAAGTCGCATAGTCAGCGTTGAATGTTATAGTTATATTGTGATCGGATTATCACTTGCGCTTTTAATTTCCAGCGGTAGAATTGCTCGTCAGCAGAATCTAGCTTGGAGCGGACCGCGGCAATGGATTGGCGGAGACGTTTCCGAAATTCCCGAAGAAGAAGCAGACGGAGCTAAATATTTCAATTTGAAAGGAGTCGCCACCGATCCTTTTAAACTTATGAAGCAGGCGGGGTGGACGGCAGTGCGTTTTCGAGTTTGGGTGAACCCGCCAGATGGCTATTGCGATGAAGTTCACACTTTAGCGGTTGCCAAGCGAGCTGCCGCCGCAGGCTTAAAAGTACTCGTCGATTTTCATTATTCGGACGGTTGGGCAGATCCAAATCGTCAAATCACCCCGGCAAAATGGGCAAATTTAACCTTTCCCGCTCTGGTGAAAAAAGTTCATGATTATACATTTCACGTTGTTTCTGATCTTGTAAATCAAGGAACTCCGCCTGCTGGAGTACAAATTGGAAATGAAATTACAGTGGGATTTTGCTGGCCGAAAGGCCGCCTCGTGTACGGTGATCCGAGTTCCTGGACGCGATTAGGAAAATTAGTAAAGGCCGGGATTTCAGCTGTGCATGAGGTCAAGTCCCCAACTTCGATAGCAACTATTATTCATATTGATCGCGGTGGGGATAACATCGGCGCTCGGGACTTTGTTGATCACCTAACTGCTGAAGGAGTGCGTTTCGATGTACTCGGCCTGAGTTATTATCCTTGGTGGCATGGCCACATTGATGCGCTAAAACAAAACCTAGATGACCTTTCAAAGCGATATTCGTTTAAAATCCTTATCGCAGAAACTGCATATCCGTGGGAAATCACTCCAAATGTCAGCGGTTCAGAGCTATTCAATGATCCGACTAAACTTGAGATTGGATATCCCGCTAGTCCGGAGGGTCAAAAACAGTTCTTAAATACAATTGAGGCAATAACTCGATCTGTACCGAACACAGTTGGCATACTGTATTGGGCTCCGTGCTGGATAAAGACGCCAGGACATCCGCACGGATATGATAATCTTTGCTTATTTGATCGAAATGGTTCTCCGCTTCCAGGCTTTTTTAAGATAGGAAAATAAACTTTTCGTCGATACCCAATTTAATATAAAGGACTTGCAATTTTAGCAATACTTATGCTCAGATATGAACGAACGTATCTAAGGCGAGTTCCCTGACTTTGGCGGCGATCTGGGCAAGACCAGATTCAAAAAGATTAGGAACGGCTAATGCGGAAACCAAGGTACTCAGCCCAACGATAATTATTAATTACGGTTATGCAAGGCTACCCATGGGATCCCAAGGTTCGAGTTCAATTGCTGGTTTGCTCAAAGCAGCAAGCAATTCTTCCGAGAGCAACGATTTCTCAACCACTGCTTCGTACATGTACTGATCAAACCAGGCGTCCGTCATTTGAAAATAACCTTTATCTCCAGGCTCCGCGCTCCAAGAATTCTCAACTCGCCATTTAACCGGCTTGTTCGAGCGATCTAAATCGACCCCAGTAAAGACCATCGCATGAGTCATTTGACTATGCCCATACATCAGCCTTTCGGCCTTATTCATCATCATGGTCGTGCCATAAATGCTTTGGTAGTCGTAGATGTCCAAATCCATGACTCCTAGATCTCTTTCAAGATTTTTGCCGACATCGCAGCCAAACCATACTGGCTGCTTAAGCTCTAACTGACCAATTGCCGCTTTTTTGATCGTCTCCAGATCAGTATTCAAATAATGGGTAGGCTGTCCGCCGACCATATTCCCAAGAAACTTGACTGTATAAACAGAATTGATCGGGTGCCGAGGTCTTGGGTCGTGGATGAGACACACCATGTCTTCAAATACCACGCCGATATATTTTTTGAAAAAATCAGTCGGAGTTATTGTTCCAACTCGGTGAAATTTCTGATCTTTGTCCCGCCACTGCCATTGAAATGTCTTCGGAGGCTCTCCTAAATGAACCACCAAAATTCGATAAACCTCGTTCATGAATTCAGATTTATGAGATCGAAGGATTTCCATGGAAGTGCCTTCTTCAGCCGAAAGCCTCAGGCGCGAAGCATATTCCCGGAGTTTGGCCGTGAGAAAACTGTTCAGAGGACCGGTTGCCGAGCTACTTTCGGTTTCAGGCATCACCGATTTCGGAACCACTCCGTATTTCTTGATCAGATTTACAAACATGTCCCACTGACCGCCGTCTTGAACCGGCGACTGCAACAACCAATCTAATAATCTTGAACCTACTGGCTCATCAAGCGTGATAAGGATATTTTCTAGAAAATAATTTGCCTTTTCCAACTTATCCCAAAACATCGTGTAATTTTGAGATAGCTCAAATCCCTTTTCCAGGTTCATTTTCTCCTGAGCTCTGGATCGGAACGTATTAAGAGCGGCAAACATCCAGCAACGACCGCTGCTTTTCTGCGAAGTAGCCGGATTTTCTGGCAACTGAATACTATATGAATGGTCAATTTTAGAGGCAACTTTGCGATTTAACGCCACTTTATTTACTTTGGTGGACGTTACCGCGTTCATCGCTTGGCGAAATAACGGCTGAGAATCGAATTGGCGTTGGAAATCCTCAATTTGCGCTAGGGAAAGTTCACCCCCAGTATTGATATAAGTGGCAGTTGCGGACATAAACCTATTTTAGCCTAAATCCTGGAATTTGTCAAAAATCAGGTGACTCTAACAGCCGCTTACGGTGGTGCTCATCGGGTCGATTATCAATTCTTGAAATAGCCTCCTCTGGAAGTGGAACTATTTTCCGTCCCGTTTGGAGTGCGCCTAGCCTGACGCGGGCTACTTTTGCGCTCATATAGGTTGCTGACAAGGCTTCATTAAGAGTTGCTCCTAAAGTAATTAACCCGTGATTTTGAAGCCAAATCACCTTGGGCATCATTCCATGTTTATCCTTATAAATATTCACAGATTTGGCGATTTCCCTTGCCAAAATCAGACCCGGATCCACGTACTTGACGGTGCAAGCGACTGGGCCGCAACATACAATTTCATCTGGGAAAAGCGGCTTATCAGCCCATTGAAATGGATCTTCGGTGCAAAGCAGGCTCAAAAGAACTTCCGGATGAGTGTGAGCAATCCAATTAACTCCATCTTGTTCGAGGAGCCAAGCGTGCATAAAACTCTCCACGCTTGGGATCAGGTCCGATTTTCTAGCCTGAGAAGAATCAACCAAGATACGTTTTATTTCATCGTCACAAGGCAGCGACGAACTTTCAATCAGTTTCAGCAAAGGTTCGCGCTTTGCCTTGCAGAAGCTGTTGCTATCGGCAAATCGTAAACTTTTACCACTTGCCTTAACCCAAAAATAGCCTTCGTCTTCCACGTCCTTGCATGATGTATTTCCTTCTGCCAAGATCGCTAAATCCGCATTCGGGTCGCCAAGAGCTTGGCTGAACGTAATCAATGGTTCGGGCGGATTCATACTATCATTGTTCACGATTTTAAGGCGATCCAATAGCATGACCAGCCAAACAATGACCCCGAACGATTCATTTATGAAACAAAATAGCGCGAAAACTCGTTATTAGATAATAGTAGACATGAATCTACATGAGCATGATTTTAGACTGAGAACCCTTTTCCTTGACTTTAACTCGTTTTTTGCAAGCGTCGAGCAGCAGGAAAATCCCGATTTAAGAGGAAAACCAATGATTGTGGCTTCGGTTGATGCTGACACCACGGTTGCGATTGCGGTAAGTCAGGAAGCTAAGCGATGTGGAATAAAAACGCTTACTTCTGTGCGTGAAGCAAGGCAGAAATGCCCACAAATTCAGGTTGTGATCGCGCGCCCGAAAGTATACAAAGCCTATCACGAAGCGATCCGAATGGTGGCGGAGAACGTGTTGCCAGAGGAAAAAGTTCACAGCATCGACGAGATGAGCTATCGCCTCATTGGAACTGAGCGAGAACCAGCAAACGCCAGAGAAATCGCATTGCGAGTGAAGTCAGAGGTTTGCAGGCACATTGGTCCTTGCCTTACCTGTTCAATCGGAATAGCTCCTAATACTTTCCTTGCCAAAATTGCCACTGAGGTTGAAAAACCAAATGGGCTAGTGATCTTAGAAGCTCATGATTTGCCCGGTCGGCTCTTAAATCTAAAGCTCACCGATCTAACTGGAATCAATGTTCAGATGGCAAAAAGGCTCAATGCAGCGATGATATTCACAACTGCAGAACTTTACAACGCAACTCGCCGAGAACTTGGTCTAGCGTTTGGCTCGATAACCGGAGAGCGATGGTGGTATTTGCTTCGCGGATATGACTTAAAGGAAATAGAAACTGAGCGAAAGTCTATTGGTCATTCCCACGTCCTGCCGCCGAGCCTAAGAACGGAAAAAGGTTGTCGCGAAGTCATCTTGAGACTAATTCAAAAGGCAAGTATGAGACTGCGACAAGAAAATTTATATGCCTCGAAATTCCGGGTTTACGTCAAGGGTATCGAAAAGAGTTGGGAACAAGTGATTTCCATCAATCCAACTCAGGACACTTTACTTTTCAACCAGGAATTTAAGCGGATGTGGGAGTGTCGCGATTTTATTTCACCTCTGCAAGTTGGGATCACTCTTTCAGAATTGCGCGAGCAAGGCGCCGTAACTCCTTCCTTATTTGATATTTCCGCAGATCATTCTGAATTCAACTCGGCTATGGATGCGATGAATCAGAGATTTGGCAAGAATACAATTTACGTGGCAAGCATGGATCAAGCAAAAGATGCCGCGCGAGAATCGATCGCTTTTAACAAGACTTGGCTATTCAGCGAGGGCAAGAACGACCAGACAGTTGAAACGAAACTTAATTTTGAATCGTCTGATCTCGAAAATTCCTAATTTATTAATTGAGAGTTCCAACCAAACCGGCCGCGTAAACTCCTTCCATATAAGGTCTGGGAATCTCAAATAAGGCTTCGTCTAGCTCTTCCCACTGCCAAACTGCGATTGAATTTAACAATAAATCGAGCACTTCGGGTCCCTCAATCACCATGGATGCCAACTTGAAGTCTAAGCGATCAAATCTCTTCGTATCGCCCCCCACCGGAATCGCCACAACCCCAATCCGATCCCCTTTTTCCGCTTGACCACTTAGGGGAAGGTTAACCTTACTGACTACAATAACCGGCTGAGGTTCTAGAGTTGCCTTGGCCAGATCGCCATAAATCGCAATCATTTGCGGTTCTAAGCAAATAATTTTTGCAGCATGAGCCTCGCCCGCCATAAAGAACTTGGCTACTTTTCGGAACTTTATGTACATCGGGATCAGTATCAGAACCCCGGCAATAACCATGGGAAGTTGAAGAAATACTATGCCCGCAACAACAAGCAAGCCTCGCAACCCAAGATCCAGCGTAAATTCGCGATTTTGACGTAAAAACGACAGCAGATTCACGCTTATCCCTGCTGGTGAGGGTGCAAGGGCAGGTAACGCTTTGGACCGCTTCGACGAGATCATTTTAGTGTCGCTTTCTTAGATTCTATCCTACGATTTTCATCCATAACAAATGCCGGTCCAGCGCAAAAAATTCGAGCAACAAAATGAGACGCCTTCATGGCTTTTTCCATCTCGGATTACTCTTCAAAACTCCTTGATGATGAGCCATTAATGCGTCCAAAACTAATCGATTAGCTTTCCACTTGGAGTCAATGTGGTAAGCCGACCCAGTCGGGGCAATTGGAGATTCCAGAATCAGATGGGTGATGAAATACTCCCACATTTTCTTTTCGCTCATTTGAGAATGACCTTGATCTGGCCCAACTAACAGCGTATATCTTTTGCCAAGATCGTCTAGCTTTTGAATTAATCGCAAGGTATTCACGTTATGCACATTGTTATCCGAACTCCCATAATAAATCTGCAAATAGCCTTTCAGATTGTTAGCAAGTTCTATACACGACCCAGCTTCGTAGCCCGACAAATTATCATCGGCAGTCGGCAAGCCCATATACCGCTCGGTGTAGATTGAATCGTATAATCTGAAATCGGTTACCGGTGAACTTGAACACGCGGCACGATAAACATCGGGATATCGGATTAAGGAAAGAGCCGAGAAATAGCCTCCGTACGAAGTTCCTTGGATTCCTACCCGAGCTGCATTTAGATACGAATATTTGGCGCAAAGCTCTTTAACCGTGGCGGCGCAATCATCAATTTCGTACTGACCAAGTTTGCGATAAACCGAGCACATGAAGGCTCGCCCGCGTCCGGATGATCCCCGTCCATCCACCGTCATCGAGACAAACCCAAATTCGCAAACTGCCGGGGAGGGATCGTAACTTTCGGTAGCACCGCCGGATTCCGGACCGCCATACATGTTTACAATCATGGGATATTTCTTGTTGGGATCGAAATCGCTTGGAAATCCGAGTTTGCCGTAAAGAACTGTTTTGCCGTCGGCTGCCAAAACCGTAAATCCAACTTGAGGTTTGACCCCAATTTTAACCATTGCATCAACATCCGCTTTACTTAGCTGAGAAATAACCTTTCCGTCCTCGGCACATAGATTTGTAACCGGCGGAGTCGAGAGGCTCTGCGAAAAGTCAACAAAATCTCCTCCGGCTGGAGCAACGCTGCAGGCGTGGCTCAATGAAGGATCAGTAAGAAGCTGCTCGCCGGTTCCATCCAGATGAACTCGATTGAGCTGCATCTGATACGGATTGTCACCGTTTCTAGCATTGAAATAAACCCAATTGCTGGTCTCATCAACCTGGGCAATCGATTCAACGTCATTGTCCAAATGGGTCAGGGGAACCAACGGGCTTCCATCCAGATTCCCGAGGTACAGGTTTCTAAATCCTGAAGAATCGCTGATCCATAAAAAATGGGTTTTATCTTTTAAAAATCGATAATGAAGGTTTGAATACCGGTTGGTATCCACCCAGCCGTCGATGCGCGATTCCTTAAGCACAACTCGGCACGCGCCCGATTCCGGGTTTGCAGCGCAAAGCTCTACCGTATTTTGAAGGCGATTAGACCTATAAAAAAGCAATTCTTTGCCTTGGGGCGACCAATGAACCTCAAAAACATATTCCCCAAGAGTTGGATCGACAAAATTTGAATCTACCTTGATCGTTTTCTTGGATTTCAAATCATAGATTAAAAGCGTTGCAAGGGGGTTACCAGCCCCCGGAATCGGATATGCCTCGGTGTTTAAGGTGTCTTGATCTTTTAGCTGATTGTAGCCAATGTAATAATCCTTAACTGGTCGTTCATCAAACTGATAAAACCCAAGGAATTTGGAATCAGGCGAAAACCACATCGCTTCTTTAACGCCAAGTTCCTCACCATACACCCAGCTTGCAGTTCCGTATTTGATCCGCGTTGCCTGTCCGCCATCCGTAGTTAATGGAATTTCAGCATCTGTTTTCGCATCGATAAGCACAACATTCCCGGCTCTCGATTGAGCTTTGAATTTGCCGTTTTCCGAATAAACAATTGAGTATTGCTCGCCTCTACCAGGAGCCTGGCGATTAAATCGGGTTTTTGTGCTCTCGCCAAAGCTTTTTGTCGCCGTTTTCGAGGTTTTTGAGGCGACATCATACTGCATCAACTTTCTATTCTCATCGAAGTAAGTAAAAGCAGTTCCAGTATCGTTCCAATCAACTCGCGTGATACCGCGATTTATCAATGAGTAAAAGGAGTTGGTTAGTTTTTGGTAACGATCAAATCTGGGCATAGTGGAAAGAGTGGCATCGGCTGGGTTCACAGTCGAGGATCCGTGCAATTGAGCTTGGCCAATTGAACTCGATCCCAAGGCAAATATTATAAGAGCGAGGGCGAAACAAGTATGACGCACTGATCCAGTTTAGCGAAGGTTGAGGTTGGCTCGCTAAGGGCTCTGATAAGGTGTTAAAAAAAGCTAAATGTTGGTATCTTCCAGGGTGGTTATCGGCCTGCCAAATCGACTTGATAGTTTCAGGCTTAGCGCAACGAAACAGGGAGCAAGGATCAGCGCGGGCAAGTAATTAGTTGTCTTGAGGTCAATTATTCCGACTAGGCCCAGACCGGTTGATATCAGCAGAACGCCGCCAACTCCATTGATTTCTGCCATGACCGATTCGTTTTTGGTGATGGATTTCAGCGGCACAGCGGCTAACGTAATGGTCCCTTGGAATAAGAAAAGGAGAATCGCGGTGACGAGCACACCTGCACCGGTTGCAGCGGCGATGAAAAAAGCGGCGATGCCATCCATGGTGGATTTCAATGCAAGAATCTCAATTTTGTTTTCCAGGGCATCTTGAAAGCATCCCAGTATGGTCATTGATCCAACGCAAAAAAGCACAAATGAAGTAATTAGCCCTTCCGAAAATCCAGCTTGACCACCAAACTTGACCTGTGACCAATGTGCAAGTCCATCAACTAAATGTTGCAGTCCTAAACCGAATCCGATAATCCCGCCAACTACAATTGCGGAAGCGGCAATAATTGGATTGCGGCTCGAAAGGAACATTTTTATCCCAATGCCAACAACGACCAGTCCAAGCCCATGTAGTGCGACGTCTTGGTACTGATGGTTTAGATACTTGCCTGCTACCAGTCCGAGCCCGCCGCTAGCCGCAACCACAGCAGCATTGAGAATTGTTCCTCTTGCAATTAGTCCTTTGCGAATTGTTGCGGGCACGGGCTACTATACCGCTTGCATTCCCTTAACATATTCTCATAATGGCTCGGATTCAACGTTAGGGTCCTGATTTCTGAACGATTTAATCCCATTTTCGTTGTTCCGATTATGCCGCTCGAAGATTAATGAAATTAGAAAGCCGCATTAGTTAGGAGATCAAATCTTCAATAAAGGAAAAACAATGAAAAATCGACTCGTTATCTCATCAATCGCAGGACTTGCAATTCTCGGCAGCGGAGCTGTGGTAGCAACCAATGCCTACGCTCAAGCCAGACCAGTGCGCTCTACTCACCAAACCATAGAGCGCCATCCTGATCTGCAAAGAGCTCTTTCGGCTCTTCATCGCGCTTATACCAATCTAAATGATGGCGCGCGGGACTTTGGCGGACATCGAGCCGCCGCTGAAAGACTCACCAATCAAGCCATCGAGCAAGTCCAACAGGCCCTAAGGGACGACAAGCACTAATCCGTCCTTCCGAAATTCCCCGCCCAGGGGAATTTCGGCCCGCCTTCAGACTTTATTCCAATTTAAGTGTTATATTGAGCCGATGCAACGAGTTGCAATTTACCCCGGCTCATTCGACCCTTTGACCCTCGGACACTTAGACGTGATTGAACGCGCTTCAAAGCTGTTTGATCGAATTATCGTAGCAGTTGGTCGAAATTCTGCAAAATCGCCCTTGCTCACGGTTGAATCTCGGATGAAATCCATCGAAGAAGCAATTGAGTCGCTTGGAAATGTTGAAGTGGACAGTTTCGGTGGACTACTTATTGAATTTGTAGCCAAAAAAGGGGCGACAATTATCATCCGCGGGCTCCGTGCTACGGCGGATTTTGAGTATGAATTCCAAATGGCTACCGTAAACCGTCGCCTCAGTGCCGAATTAGAAACCGTGTTTCTGATGACGAAATGGGAGCATTCCTACCTCAGCAGCACAATCGTTAAGGAAGTGGCTAGATTGGGAGGCGACTACGCTGAAATGGTGCCTCCAGCATCGGCAAAAAAGATTGCGGAAGCCCTTAATCGTAAGTGATCACCTAAAGAACCCGGACCAAGCAAAACATTCAAGCGAAAACTGCAAATCGCCATCTTGATTTCAACCGTGTTACAATAATTAAGCGTTAATAATTTGAGATATCGGAAAAGTTATGCCCTTGCATCACGTCTTAAGTGATTAGCGATTCAAATTTTCCATGGATATTTTGCGGATTCTCGAAGAACTCAACGAGCAAGCAGTGCTCAAACCAAAATCGTTTGGCCCGTTTACTTACGGCTTAAACAAAGACGAAATTGGAATGTTAATCGTGAAAGTTCGGGCGAGTCTTCCAACCGAACTTAAAGTGGCTGCTCAAACCGTTAGGGAATCAGGTCGGATTGTTGAAACGGCTAAAGAAGACGCTCAATCGGCAATTGACTCAGGGAAAAAGGAAGCTCAAATCGTTCTTGACCAGGCCAGGATTGAAGCAGACCGGATTATAGCTCAAGCTAAATTAGAGCAAGATAAAATGCTGAGTGAATCTGAAATAATCAAAATCAGCAAAGCCCAAAGTGAAGAAATTCGACTATCGGCAGAACGAGAAGCAACTCAGTTGCGGCGAGGTTCGGAGGAATATTCCTACCAGGTTCTTTCCCAATTAGGAACAGTTGTCGAAAAGGCAATGACCACAATTGAACACGGCAAACAGGCTCTTGATATGGCACCAAAAGAAGTTGCGGTTGTTCGCGAGCGCGCAAGAGTTGGCTGAATCATCGTTAGAGATTTTTAGATACTGTAGATGACTTTATTCAGTGTCCTAGCGAACGTTCATCCGATGAGTAATGCCAATTTTAATTTCTCACACGCCTCACAAAACAAACCGAGCCCGCAGGAATGGCAGGTTGATAAATTTTTATCAGGACCATTTACTTGGGGATTTTTGGCCCTTGGAGAAGGGCTTCCCTTTCTAGAGCGAGATCGAAATCCAACCCAGGAAGGACTTAGATCGGGTGATTCGGAACTATTTGCAGTTGGTATTGCGGAAGGCTTAAAGCGACTCACAAGAGTGCCCCGTCCGGACACAGGCGAACCCGATTCATTCCCCAGCGGTCATGCAACCGCTTCGTTTGCAATGGCAGCAGCCCAAGCTCAATTTCACCCGGGGCAAGCTCTTTATTGGTATTTTGGAGCTTCGCTGATAAGTATTTCAAGAATTCGATTGAATCGACACCACGTCACCGATGTACTTGCGGGCGCGACGCTTGGGATTATCGCAACCCGAATTGAACTATCTCAGCCCAGAGGTTTGATACTAAACCCTTTCATTCTCGAACCAACTCGGGAGTTACAATTAAAATCAAGCTTAAACAGCCGTTCGCCTTGGACCTATGTGGCTGATCCGCTTTTGCATAGGTATGGAATCGCGTACGCTACGCGGTTCTAAACGGGTTGAAATTAAAGTAGTTAAAGGCGAGATTATAAGTTAGCGGATTTAGATATTCAAGATCAACTTGCATACCAGCCTGGTTGCCTAAGTTGAAATTCCAGGTAGGTGTAAATAGCTCTTTTTTGGCTCCGTAACAAAAGGCTGAAAATCCTCCAAACGAAGGCACCAATCCCACATAAGCCTCCGAATGATGAAAGATTTTTGCCAATCGCTGACCTATTTTCTCGAGCGAATATGGGCAGAAAACAGGATTGTCAGCTTGGGTCACCAAAACGCCGGATTCAGTTAAAGCTTCACGGCAATCTGCATAGAATTGGTCCGAAAATAATTCGACGCTTAAAGAATCTGGCTGGTCTTCATACACATCGGTTGAATCCATAATGATCAGATCGTAAGTGCCGTTCTCATTGTGAACATAGTCGATCGCGTCTTGGATGTAAATACGAACGCGCGGATCATCAAAGCTATTTGAGCCCACCGACGGTAGGAACTTCTTTGAACCATAGATAACTTCCTCATCGATTTCGACTAAATCAATTTGTTCTAGACTAGGATGCTTGCATAGTTCTCGAATGGCTCCTCCGTCCCCTCCACCAATTACCAGTGCTTTTTTAGCTGAAGGTAGGTTCAATAATGGAATTTGGACCAGACATTCGTGATACGCGCGCTCGTCAAAAGTGGTTAATTGAACGTGCCCATCCAGTAACATCACCTTGCCAAACACTTCAGTTTCATAAATATCAATGGTTTGATATTTGGTTCGTTTATGGCAAAGGTGGTCGGTGGCTTCAACCGATAGTTGAAACTTTTCGCCCCTGATCGGAAAGGTCAATTTTTCCATGGTTTGTTAGATTACTTTGTGGATTTGTTCGACACCTCACTTAAAGAAAAAGGTGTGAAGTGACCATGTGGGCGGGTGTGTAATCGATCTCATTATTTTGGTTTTCGTGGAATTTTTGAAAAACCTTTGCTTTTCCGTATCAGAGATTTTCTGCGTACTTGCTAACAAACAGCGATAAACATCTTCCCTTCAACCATTTTTTGAGCAATTACTACTGGTAGTTCTTACATCTTTTTATACGTTAATGAAACAATGTGAATACGTATTCTCAGATTTTAGGTTCATAATTATTCTCATGAATATTCTCGCCAATTTTGGTTCAAAAAAGTGAAAAACCTCGTATATTTACCAGTAAGATTTTGAAAATCGTCCCGTATACTAGAAAGGTAACAGGGCGTAGGGATTTTTCTACCCGGTCCCAATTAGTTGCAATAAAGGAAGAAACAAAAATGTCCACACAAAAGTTAACCCTGAGTGCGCTCGCGCTCGCCCTCTGCTCTATGGCCCTCGCCAGCAATCCTCCAACAGTCGACGGGACCCTCGATTCCTCTTATGGATCATCGCTAGCAAATCAACAGAATGTGACCAGTTTTGGTCAGAGCACTACCGGAAGTGCCTACAATTCTTCAGCAGGATCGCAGTTAGATGCGGCTTATGGCTTAATCAGCGGAGGCACCCTCTACATAATGCTCACCGGCAACCTTCAGACCAATGGCAATCACCTTGATATTTGGCTCGATACCGGTGCCGCAGGTCAAAACACGCTTTCTGGAACAACCGGGGCGGCAAACAGTCACTGGGAAGGCGCAACCCTTTCAAACGGTTTCAATGCAAGTCAATTCTTTACCGTTAACGGTAATGGCACAAGCTTCTATGTAAACCAAGACACTCTTAGCGGCAGCGCATGGGTCGATTCTTATCTCGGCTCCAACGGATATGGCGGAACGGGCGGCGGTACCTTGAGCGGTGGCGCGAACCCGGGCAACATACTTGCTGCAATCGATGATTCAAATAGCGGAGCAAGCATCAATTTGGCCGATACGACCGGAATGGAAATGGCGATTCCTCTTGCTGATCTTGGTAATCCAACCGGACCTATCAAGATTATTGCCGATATTAATGGTGGTCAAGATGACTACCTTTCGAACCAATTCTTGGGTTCGCTCACATCAGGTATGGGTAGCTTGGGTGATGATGGCGCGGGCAATTATACTAATGGCTCGCTTGCTGCAATCAACCTATCGAATTACGGAAATCCGATGTTCATTGTGAATCCACAAGCAGTACCAGCACCAATGCCAATCGCAGTTCTTGGTCTTGGAGTTCTTGCTTTGATCGTTCGCAAGCGATCAGCTTAATCGAGTTTTCGATTCAGCTTCAATTGGGCTACTTTTCAAGTAGCCCAATTTTTTTCTTAGCTCTGAGTTAGGTGTTTTGCTAATGGCTCCCCAAATCGGCAAGTTTCGCGGGGATCCAGCAACTAAATCTCAATGACTGACCTGATAATATTTCCCGTTTCCATTTCATGGAAAGCCGATTCAACGTCGCTCAACTTAATGCGTTTAGTTATCATTTCATCAAGTTTAAGCGCGCCATTTAGATAAAGGTCGGCCAAAAGTGGAAAATCATGGGACGGTAATGCATCTCCGCAGTGACAAACCCGAAGACTGGCTTTGTTCCAATAAACGCCGGTTGCCATATCCCCAAGATTAAGATTCACCGAATCAGAAGACGCGGGAAACCCAATTGTCGTTGCGGTTCCAGCATACGCAAGCATTTTGACCGCTTGCTCCGTGCAAGCCGGGATTCCCGTAGCTTCATAGGCAAATTCGACCCCTCCATCCCAACCATCCTCAGTTATGCGCCGCACTTCTGCCACCGGATCACATTCTTTAGCGTTGACCGTGTGAGTTGCTCCAAAATCTTTTGCCCAATTTAGTTTGGTTGGATTCACATCAATTGCAATGATCTGTTTGGCATGCTGAATTTTTGCGCCCTGGATTACGCAAAGCCCAACTCCTCCGCAACCAATCACAGCAACCCGCGATCCAGCACAAACTGGCGAGGTATTCGTTGCTGCACCGACCCCGGTCACAACGCCGCAGGCTAACAAGCAGGCTCTATCTAATGGCATTTCTTTTGGCATTTTGATCGCGGCTCGACTGTGAACAATCGTAAATTCGGCAAAAGTTCCGCACCGAAGCACCTGAGAGCAAGCGGCTCCATCAGATTTGCGATGGATTCTGGGTCCAGCACGCAACGCCGAATAGCAATGCCGAAGATCTCCCCTCAGGCACGCGGGACAAATCAAACATGGCGCGCGATAAGCAATTACAACTGGATCGCCCACGCTTAGGTGAGTAACGCCTTCCCCGGTTTTCTCGATATATCCAGCTCCTTCATGTCCAAGAACAATCGGAAATGGCATCCCATTTCCTTTTAGGTTCTTAACCGTGAGGTCTGTATGGCACACTCCACTGGCAATGATTCGAACCAAAACTTCATTTGGACCAGGATCATCTACCACGATTTCGCGGATAATTGCGGGTTCGCCGGGCGCCTCAAGTAGCACCGCTTTGCATTCTAAACTCATCAATTTATCCTACTCTTTGGCAAGAATTTTTAGAAGTTCAGAGGTCAGTATTGCAAGTTGATTCATGGAATTTTTGTGAATAATTTCAAATCCATGGGTATTTTCCATCGGAATACCAAGGGTTATGGGTCTGGCGCAAAGACCCCTGCTTGCAGCGCATGAAGCATCACTTCCGCCCCTCGACAAGGACTGAAATTGGATTTTCATTTCCAAACTTTCGGCTATTTTGGAGATTAATTTCCCATCATTCGAAGTCATTGCGGCGTAGCTATCGGTGGTCCACACAGTCGGCAAATCGGAAAGTTCGACCGGCGCATCGTTAACAAATGGACCCAATTCTAATGCTATGCAAACGTCTGGGCGAATCGTTTGCAATGCATACGAAGCACCTTCCCCGCCAACTTCTTCGCCAACACTAGCAAGGAATAGCACATCTAATTTAGAATCTTTAAGCATTTCCAAAGCAAGTAGCCATGCGACTAAGTCGGCCCGATCATCAAGGAAATAACTAGCGATAAAATCGCCAAACCCAAACAATTGGCGTCTCTGAGGGTGAACCACCACGCGAGTTCCTGGCCTGACTCCAGCTTCCACCAGCTTTTCTGGTGTGATGCCGGTAAAAACTCGCCCCATCTCCCAAGATATTGGTTCGCTAACCCCTCGCCTTGCCGATGCAGCCGCGTCCAAAGTGTGAATTGAACCGAACGATAAAACTCCACTTAATCGAATTTCATCGCCCAAAATCTGGACCGGTCCCTCGCCTATTTTCCAAGGAAATAAACCCCCTAAGCTGGTTACGGAAAGTCTTCCATCGCTTTCAATTCGTCGAACAATCATGGCGATTTCATCGAGATGAGCGGTCACCACGACTTTTGGTTTGTCAGAAGACCCAAGCTTTACAAGCAAGTTTCCTTTCGCGTCCGTTTCGGGGGTCAGGCCCAGATAAGAAACCTTGGCTGACAAGGCTTCACGAATTTGCCGTTCCTCGCCGGGAGGTCCAATGGCACCGACGAACTCTTCAAGAAGCTTAAGCGGTTCCATTTAGCCTAATGCTAAAGCCGTCATTGCGGTAATTCCGATTGGAATGGCTTCGTCGTTGAAGTCAAATTCTGGAGCGTGCAGGTTAGGATACGAGCTTTGACCTTTGGGATTAAGACCGAGCCAATAAAAGCACGCCGAAACCTGTCTGCCATAAAAGCTGAAGTCCTCGGCTCCCATTACCGGCAGTACGTTTTCATCAATTAGCCCGTCACCCATTATTGGCTTGAGCACGTTGCGCAGTGCTTTGGTTGCTTCGGGCTCGTTGATTGTCACGGGGTATCCGAATTCCCAAACAATTGCCGATTTTGCCCCGAATGCAGTTGCAATTCCGGTTGCAATTTCGGGAATCTTCCGCATCGCCATCTCGCGGGTTTCGTCGTTGAGAGTTCTTAAGGTTCCGATAAGCTCTGCCGTATCGGGAATAATATTGCTGGCTGAACCAGCTTGAACTTTGCCGATTGTCACCACCACAGAATCAAGCGGAGAAACATTTCTAGATGCTATCGTCTGCAGTCCTAAGATAATATGGCTAGCCACCATGATTGGATCAATTCCATTGTGGGGCATTGCTGCATGACCGCCGCGACCGGTTATAGTGAGGTGAAATGCATCAGCGCTTGCCATCAGTGCGCCAGAGTTGGTCCCGATTTGCCCTACTTCCAAACTATTTGAGCCGTGCAATCCGAATATCCGATCAGCGGGGTTGCCGAGTACTTTGCCCATCAAAACTCCTTCTTTACACATCTCGTTTCCACCTGCGCCGCCTTCTTCGGCAGGCTGAAAAATTAGAAGTACGTTATTGAGTCTGCGTGGGGTCGATTGCAGGGTTCTTGCGGTTCCCAGAAGTATTGTTGTGTGTCCGTCATGACCGCAGGCGTGCATTTTTCCAGGATTTTTTGAAGCATAAGAAAGACCGGTATTTTCAAAAATTGGGAGCGCGTCCATATCCGCTCTTAAAGCAATCGTTTTTGCTCCTTTCGGGTTCTCGGTTGCGGGCAGATATCCAAGGATTCCGGTTCCTTTTGCAAGTCCAGCTTTGAATTCTATGCCAACTCTTTTAAGTTCTCGTTGCACAAGTTCACTCGTGCGCTCTTCTTCAAATCCGAGTTCGGGGTTAGCATGGAGGTCGTGGCGGATTTCGGTAAGGTAGCTCAGCTCTTGCTGAGGGTTCATCAGCGTTGCGCTCATAGTAATAGGCTACCAGTTTGGTCCCTGGTATCTGTCTCTTTGTTAGGCTTTGTACAGGTCAGCTAGTTTTTCAGCCAGGGCGTCAAATACTTTTTCATCACCGTTGATTACTTCACAAAGCTTAAAATTTAAACCAAGATCTTTACATTTTTCACGTGCTTCAACGCCCAAATCATACAGGACTTCTAAGTGATCAGAGATAAAACCAACTGTGCAACTCACAATGTTTTTATATTTGCCTTTGTTCGATTCGATAGCATCCAGCACATCTGGACCGAGCCATGGTTCGCCGGTAGTGCTGGCACTTTGAAACGCGAATGTCCAGTGAGGAATCGCGGTAGCCTTAGCCACTAACTCGCTTGTAGCAAGTAATTCTGATTTATATGGATCACCTGTTTCCAAAATCTTAGCGGGCAATGAATGCGCCGAGAAAATAACAAGCGTTTCGTCTAGGACTAATCCACTTAGTGCGGTTTGCAATCGCGTACCTAAGGCGTCAATAAATTCTGGTAAATCTCCCCATCGTTCGAGCATTTTAAATTTCATGTCAGCATTTAATTTGTCCAGGGCTTCGAGGGCGTATTTTTGATAAGAAGCAACACTGTAGGTTGAGAAATGGGGAGCGAGGACAATTCCAACTGCGTTTTGGATACCATCGGAAACCATAATTTCAATCGCTTCTGCGATAAATGGATGGGTGTGTTTGGCACCTACGTAAAGCCGCGCAGATATCCCCCGGTTATGAAGCCCAGCCTGAATAAGTTCGGCTTGCCGTTGAGAAATTTCGGTAAGTGGCGACGGTCCGCCAATTGATTTATAGCGTGACACCAGATCGTCTAACAAATCCTTAGTAGGCGGTCTACCACCTCTTATGTGAGTGTAATAAGGCAGCACATCATTTAGAGATGCTGGTGTGCCGTAGTGCATAACAAGTAGCCCGGTAGTTGATTCAGGTTGTTTCATAAACTAGGTACCATTTTTCTGGCAACCTCTCTACCTTGTCGGACACAATCTGGTATGCCAACTCCCCGATAACTCGTTCCCGCTAAGAAAATGTTGGGATGTTCCATCAATGCTTCATCGAGCTCATCTAACAACCTTAGATGACCAAGATTATATTGAGGCAAAGCGTCTTCCCAGCGGTCAACACATTCAAGTCTCGGCAAGCAACCGAATTTTAAAAGTTTACATGTAAATTCCAATGCTTTTTTAATGCTCAAATCGAGGTTATGTCGCTCTTGTGGGCAAACTGGAGAAAGAAAAAGTCGTATCAAAGCTAATTCCTCTGGAGCCCGATCATCCCACTTTTCACTGCTAAAAGTTGCCCCGGATATTGGAAAGTTAAAATCAATGACATCTTGTGGAGGAATCAGGAACCCAGATAATCCGAAGTAATCATACATTACTGGATGAGGTACGGACATGGTGATAACCGTGCTGGTCACATGAGGGATTTTCGCCAGAATTGCGGCAACCCTTGGCGCCGTCTGATTAAGGATAATACAAGCGCGATTGGCGGGCACCGCGAGCAGGATTTTATCAAACTCTGCCCCGGGCAAATTTATAATATCCGATTCTACTTGAACGGTCGTTTTACACAGCTTATCGGTAAAAGCAGTTATGAGTGTGGCCATTCCATTCCTAAATGAATTAAAAGATGCTTGCTGAACACCTTTTTTTGACCCTTCGCCTGGCGTCGCTTCGCGGCTTCCATCTGATTTCATTACGTCTGGATAAAGTGCGTTCATGCTGAGTTGGTCGGGTAATCCGCCATGAGTTCCAGCGAGTAACGGCTCGACAACCTTGCGGCAGTATTCGGAACCAAAACGACGAGTAAAGAATGACCGAATCGACTCGTGACCATTATCCGAAATGTTGGGGCAGGTCGCTTCCAAGATTCTTTTTTTTGCCTTCTGGGATAGAAAAGGACAAGCTTCAATTGCTTCAGGATTTGGACTTCTAAAGTTACTGGTTCCGGCACTTACGCGGTGCAATTTCATATTGATAGAGAGCGCGAATTGCTTGGTTTTCGGTTCAATGACCTCAGATTCTAAGTCAAGTTCCCGGATAGTTTCCTCCATACCTGGTTTTCCCGTAAAGTAACAATCCGGACCCCATTCAATCGTGAAACCATCCCGAAACCTCGTCTGGAGCTTTCCACCAACTTGGTCGGTTGCCTCGAAAAGATGTATCTCACAGTCTGAAATTTTTTCTAACTCAAAGGCAGCAGAAAGTCCAGTGACGCCCCCGCCAATGATCGCAACCTTTTCAGGCTTCAATCGGCTCCTCAGCAACCGCGCACTCATGCACTGCATCAACAAGCGACTGAACATTCTCAATCGGAGTTGATGGCAAAATCCCATGCCCTAGGTTAAAAATATGGCCAGGAGCTTTCCGGCCTTCTTCAACGATTCTCCTTGCATGTCTTTTGATCACGTCCGGATTTGTAAGCAGAATCGTGGGATCCAGGTTTCCTTGAAGCACTTTCCCGGGCGCACATTCGGATGCGTAAGTCAGGCTACATCTAGAATCAACGCCAATAACGTCACCACCGGCAGATGCCATATTTGTCAAAAGTAAAGGATTGCCGGTGCCAAAGTGGATAACTGGCTTACTATATTTCTCAAGATAAGTAAATATTCTAAACATATAAGGCATTAGAAACTCATCATAAGAAGGAGGTGAAAGATGTCCCACCCAGGAATCAAAGATTTGAACCGCATCTGCGCCAGAATCAAGCTGCGCACCCAAATATTCGCAAACTACGTCTGAAAGTAATTCCATAAGGGAATGCCAGAACGTTGGGTCACTATACATTAGTGATTTGGTGCGTGCAAGATCGCGGGACGGCCCTCCTTCAATCAAGTAGCTCGCTAGAGTAAACGGCGCCCCAGTAAAGCCGATTAACGGCACCTTAAGCTCTTTCTTAAGGATTTTAATTGCTTCTAAAGTGAAGCCAAGCTCTTGCTCGCTTGAAAATCGATGTAATTTTGATATATCCTCACTTGTGCGGACAGGATTTTCGATGACTGGCCCTACGCCTTCGCGAATATCAAAGGGTGCTCCCATCGCGCCAAAAGTAATCGTGAGGTCAGAAAACAAGATGGCGGCGTCAAAATTAAATCGCCTAATAGGCTGCAACGTCGCTTCAACTGCAATTTCCGGGGTACTAACTGCTTGAAGCATCGTCATTTGGTTGCGTAGTTCGCGGTATTCGGGCAAATATCTGCCAGCTTGACGCATCAGCCAAATTGGCGGACGCTCAACTTTTTCGCCTCGGCAAGCCCGCAAAAATAAAGAATCTTTCATTGCGATAATGCTTTTAGAGAATCGGAAAGTGCCTGTACGGTTCGATCAATATCAGATTCACTATGAGATAAAGAAATAAACCATGATTCTAATGCACTTGGAGGTAAATAAATTCCTCGCGAAAGTAATTCATTAAATAGTCGACCAAAAAACATCCGATCAGTAGTTTGAGCAGTTTCGAAGTCTAACACTTGAGCAGAAGTAAAGAAAACAGAGATCATTGACCCAACTCTTTGCACCTGAGCGTTGATATAATAGTTTTCAAATACTTCTTTTAAACCGGATTGTAACAAGCTACCAATTTTTTCCAATTCATCGTAGGACTTGCTTTCCAACGCAGAGAGTGCGGCAAATCCCCCTGCCATTGCAAGTGGGTTACCAGACAAAGTGCCCGCTTGATATACCGGCCCCACAGGAGCCACCATTTCCATGAGTTTTCTATTTGCTCCATAAGCTCCCACCGGCAATCCGCCCCCGATAACCTTCCCCATGACAGTAATATCGCCATGAACGCCGAAAAGAGTCGAAGCACCGCCCATCCCAACTCTGAATCCAGTCATCACTTCATCCAAGATCAACAAGCTGCCGTGGTCGTCACATAATTTTCTAAGTTTTTCCAAAAATCCAGGTTCGGGAGGTACTAATCCCATATTTCCCGCAACCGGCTCGACCAACATCGCGGCAACTCCACCAGGATGCGCTTGAAAGATTCTCTCGACCCCGTCGGCATCATTATAATTAACTAAATAGGTTTCTCTAGTGACGGATGCAGGAACGCCTGCACTGTCGGGCAATCCAAAAGTCGCAACCCCAGAACCCGATTTTGCCAGCAAAGAATCGATTGCTCCGTGATAGTTTCCGGCGAATTTGATAAGCTTCGACCTTCCAGTTGCAGCTCTGGCTAGGCGAATCGCTCCCATATTGGCTTCGCTACCTGAATTTACAAACCGCACCATTTCGATGCTTGGTATCCGATCAATAACTAGCTCCGCCAGGTCAATTTCAGCTTCGCAAGGAGCCCCAAAGCTTGTTCCCCTACTCGCCGCTTCCGAAACCGCTTCGGTTACTCTGGCATCGGCATGACCAAGTAAAATGGCACCCCACGAGCACACGTAATCGATGTACTCATTGCCATCTACGTCCCAAAGTTTTGATCCTTTACCCTTTGAAAAGTAAATCGGAGTTCCACCGACTGCGCGAAAGGCGCGAACTGGGCTATTAACCCCGCCAGGCATGAGATCACACGCTGATTTATAAAGCTTTTCCGACGCGGCGATCGAGCGAGTTGCCATCATCTAACAAAGCTTTCGACCGTTTGATAAATGCCAGCGATAATCGGCGTATCAAGCGAAGTTGCTCGGCGCGCTTCAGTTGAACGCAAAGCGTAAACCAAGTCTGAGAATTGAGCAATATCCCCTGTTTCGTAAGAAACAACAAATTCCTGATCTTGGAGACCAAATGAGTAAATCAATAATTGCTTAATTTCAGGATATTGCTTGCCCAGCTTGATATGTTCATTCATTTGGCCCTGACGGGCATCCATGCTCATGAGATACCACTCCTTGGATTTACTAAATGGATATAACACGAAATAAGGAGTTCGCTTTCCATCGAACGGGTCAACATCTTGTTCGCTTTTGCCTCTTGCGTAGGTGGAGACTTTGGTAATTCCCCATAGGCTTTGAACTGGACTTATAAATTTTCGCCAGCTGTCAGAAATCACCACAAACTGAGACATCACTTTTGCAACTGTGTTTGTATCTTCCAATTGCCACGCTGACCAGATCATGAAATCAGTATCTGATCTTGTTGGATAAACCGTGTAAAGATACGATACATCCGCAAGCTCTCGCGATCCTTCTGCAATATGACTTCTTACCGCTTTTCGATCTTCATCGCTCAGGTTCCAATATGCTTCAGTGTAAGAAAAAGTTGAGTATAAGTTTAGTTGTCTTTCAGCCATTTTGCCGCCTCCAATGCGTGATACGTTATAATTAAATCTGCTCCGGCTCGCTTAAATGCGATTAAGGTTTCCAGGACCACCTTTCGTTCATCGAGCCAGCCTCGCTCGCTTGCCGCCTTGAGCATCGAATATTCGCCGCTCACATTGTAGGCAACAATTGGAAGATTACTAATCGATCGCGCTTCATGCACCACGTCCAAATACGCAATTCCGGGCTTAACCATTAGCAAATCAGCTCCTTCAGCTTCGTCGGCTAGAATTTCACGGCGGGCATGGCGCAAGTTTCCAAAGTCATGCTGATAGCTCGCTCTGTCTCCAAATGAGGGCGAAGAATCGGATGCATCGCGAAAAGGTCCGTAAAAAGCCGACGCGAACTTGGCTGAATAGGCCATGATCGCAGTCTGGTCAAATCCGGACTGATCCAAACCTTGTCTCACCGCTCGAACTTGAAAATCCATCACTGAGCTTGGCCCGACTACATCTGCTCCGGCTCTGGCATGGGAAATCGCGGTTTGAGCGAGAATATCTAAAGTGCGGTCGTTGTCGATTTCCGATCCCTTCAAAACTCCGCAATGGCCATGATCCATATAAGCGCAAAGGCACACGTCGGTAGCAATTACGAGATCAGGACATGCTGATTTTGCTTCGCGGACCGCATTCTGAACGATTCCATTTGAATCATAGGCGCCGGACCCGGTGTCGTCTTTATGAGCTGGAACTCCAAAAATAAGCAGCCCTCCAATGTCGAGAGTTTCTACTTGCTTTGCGATTTTTCCCACGTGAGACAGGGGCAATCTAAATTGACCGGGCATCGATGCAATCGCCTCGGGAGCAGTAGCCGTTTCGCTCACAAAAATCGGGAAGATTAGGTCTCCAGCACTAACCGAAGTTTCGCGCACGAGATTTCTCAGTGCTGATGTGCGTCTCAGCCTCCTCAGCCGGCCGGCGTTGTTACTGAAATTATCTATTTCGATTTACCTCCGCTAACCTTTCTGATGTGGCCGAATCAAATACGCTGATGGTTGCTTCAACTAGCGATCTAATGGTAGCATTCTTGGCGATTGCAGCCGGTTGAAATCCAAGTTCACGAACTGTGTCTGCAGTTACAGGACCAATGCAAATAAGCTTTGATTCGGTCATCCAATCGGTATGATTTAATTTTGTGCAAATGTCCGCAACCGATCTAGCCGCTTCCGAACTCATAAACACGATTGCATCTGGCATTTTTGAAGGAAAACCACTTAAGTCTGTGGGGCGAGTGCTTCGATAAGTAGTGACATCGCTCACCAAAGCTCCTAACGATTTCAAGTCATCGGCGAGCTCTTTTCTGGCAAGTAGGGCTCTTAAAAGCAATATCTTTTGCCCTCTGATATCACCTAGAATCTGAGCAATCTCGCTTGATTTGAATGAATGAGGAATCGCGTCCACTATGTGAAAAAGAAGCGAAGCTATCTTGCCAGTCCCGGTACCAACTGCCGCGATTTTAACTGAGTCAAAATTATGCAAGGGTAAATCAAGTTGCATCATTCTTTCAGCCGCAGCCGCAGCTCCGCTTGAACTTGTGAAAACGACCCAATCAAACTCGGAAATTTGCTGTAGCGCGGCATCAAGCTCAGTAAAATCTTCTAATGGTGCTATTTCAAGTGCAGCGAAATAGGCAACTTGTGCGCCCCATTTTTTTAGAGCACTGCCAAGCGGGTCAGGATTGACTTGCGGCAGCTTGCTCAATGGGCGAGTCGATAGAATGGTTTTCTTGTTTAAGCATGAATAGTTCAAACTTGGACCGCCTTTTTGGCAAGAACTGCTTTTACAATTTCAAATCCGCCGCGATCACCCAGGTTTTGAGCAATCTTCGATCCAAGTGCGGATGCATCTTTGGGATTACCAGTTTGCAAACCGTAAAGCCTTGTTTTCCCATCTTCGGAAAGGACGATCCCCTGTAAATCAATCAAGCCGGTTCGGATCTGGGCATAAGCTCCGACTGGCACGGAGCACCCACCTCCGAAAGTTGCCAAAAATGCCCGCTCCGCATAAGCGCAATATCGGGTATTTAGATGATCCAGCTTCGAGCAAGCTAAAAATGCGCCGTCATTATCATCACGGATTTCAAGGACAAGGATGCCTTGACCGGTTGCAGGAACCATCGTCTCAGGCTGAAATAAATCAATCGAAAGCCCGCGATATGGAGAATTCGACCAATTATCAAGCAACCCCAAACGTTTAATGCCTGCAATTGCAAGCACGATCGCTTGATATTCACCGTCAAAAAGCTTTTGAAGGCGAGTATCGATATTGCCTTCCAATTTCTTGAAGACCAAATCCGACCTCATGGTGCGCAGTTGGGAAGTGCGTCTCAAACTGCCAGTTCCGACCACTGAATTTGGTGGAAGATTTTCAATTGTTCCGTTTTTGCTGATCCAAGCGTCCCTCGCATCTTCTCGCTCTAAAAATGCTGCAATTACTAGCTTGGGAACGGGATCAGTGGGGATATCCTTGAGGCAATGCAAGGCAATATCGATCTCACCAGCAATTAAGGCAAGTTGTATCTCATGAACGAACGCGCCTAACTGCTCTCGATTTCCTTTGTCGCCGCTGGTTCGGATTTTAACCACATCAACTTGGAGACCCGTATTTGCGGCCTCCAGCTTATTTTTAACTGATTCCGCTTGAGCTAATGCTAGTTGGCTACCACGAGTTCCAAGCCTCAGACCCATTTTGAATTGACTCCTTCAAACATCGGGAGTTTCATCGGATTCGGACTTAAGTTGGTCCAACGCAAATAAATGTTTAACTACTTCGCGATGCTGGGGGGTTGCGAGCCGATTTTTGAGACCATCAATTGGAGCTTGCAAAAGACCAATCACCATTTTTTGAGCAAGTTGCTCGACAACTTGCCATTCTTTTTCACTCAGATTTTCAAGCCTTGATTGCGCCCATTCCAGGTTCCTTTGGCGAACTCTTTCTCCTAGCTCGGCCAACGCTTTGATCGTTGGTGCGGCCCCGCGTTCTTCAAGAGCGGAAGCGAATCTGGCAACTTCGTTTTGCAAGATCGGTTCCGCTTGCTCGATTGCTGCCCGCTTTTGGTTTTGGTGATTAGAACTTGATTCGGTAAGGCGGTCGATATCGCAATGCAATAAGTTATTGATCGGAGCCGACGAAGCATCGGTAACGGCTACATTTGGTGGCAATCCGAGGTCGATAAGAACAAGTTTTCTACCAGATCGAGCCGCCATTATTGAACTTAATGATTCAAATGTGAGTACCGGGTTTTCAACCGCAAGAGCGGTGAATACGCAATCGGCTACATGAAGTCGGCTGTGTAATTCATCCCATGCGGCCGTTTGCACATCAAAATCAGTGGCCAAAGCTTCGGAGTTTTTAATCGTGCGATTCACGACGCAAATGGAGTTAGCTTGAGAGCCTTTAAGTTCTTTTAAGAGCCTGCGCGCAATCATGCCAGCCCCGAGAATCACGATATTCTTATTTTTCAGCCCAGCCAAGTGCGATGCCGCTTCTTTAACTGCAAGCGAGGCAATCGAAGTTGCGCCTTTGCAAAGATCCGTTTCGGTTCGAACCCGTTTGCTTGCCTCTAAGCTGCGCTGAAAAGCTAGGTCAAGAATCGGATTTGAGTTGTTCAACTTTTTGGATAATTGCCAGGCGTCTTTGACTTGAGCCACGATCTCGGTTTCACCGATTACGGCGCTGTCGAGTCCGGCTGTGACTCTAAAAAGATGGTCTGCAGCTTGAACGCATGAATAGCGATAACTATGTTCGATCAGTTCGGAAAGCGGAACTTCTGTAAGTTTCGCGAGCAACTCGATGATAGGCTCGGGTTGGCATTTTGCGTAGTAAATCTCGATCCGATTGCAAGTGGAAAGGACTATACAACCATCGGCACCCGCTTCTTTGCTTGAAACGCCGAACGACCGAACCGAATCATCGGCTAAAGCAAGACGAGATCGAAGGCTGACCGAAGCGGTTTGATGGTTTATTCCAACCATCGCAAAAGGGGCTGAGAGCGTTTCTAGTGGCTCCTGATTGTCTTCCTTAATTCGTAAGGGTGATTGCAAGAAACTCGTTTCTGGTAGTAATTCGGCCGTGGTGTCAATTCTTGTGCTTTCGCACGGGAGCAAATTCATCATTTCGATCAGCGCGCTCCATCTTCAATGATGTCAATTTACCTTTTAAATCGCGCTTACTGTTATTATGAACGGAATTTCGATTGCGAGTTCAGATTTTGAATTCTGAGCCTGAATTTGCTAGGAGAAAACCCGTAATTCAGAGGGAAATTCTGGCTATTGCGTGGCTTGTAAGGGAATTTTAGGAAATTCAGCTTCTGTTCGCGACTTGTAATAAACAGTTAGACCTTTCGCATATTGGGGATCAGTCTGGATCAGGAAGGAGCTGGTTCGCGTACATTCGTTATCCTTGTTACCCAATAGGCTAATTTCATATAGCGGGAGGTCGTGACTGTTTGGATCAGATACTTTTAAAGTTGGTTTGCCGTCAAAGTCAGCAGAGAGACGGCCGTATTCTTTTAAGTTAGTCGCAGTGCTGTAAATGGAATTTTGGGTCTTGATCCTGGTACAAATGACCTCCGTAATTGATTTCGAAGGTTCTTGGTTTTCCGATTAATCGCTGCAATTTTCGATCTTGTTGAGATTTGAAGTAGTTCATGCAAGCGATGCATCAGGGTTTAGGCTGCAAAGCGATGTTATGAAACTTCACGCGGACCAGCTTCACATAGGCAATTTTTATGTATTCAATTCGCTTAGGATCAACATTGATCGTGAAATGGCCAGTTTTAGATGATGCATCATCATAGGACTCAAATGGGGGCGAAGAATTTATAAACAAAAAGGGTTTATTGGGTCGAAGTGGTTCGAGCTTTCCTTTTGAAATAGTAAAAAAATTCGACACAGGTTCAGCACCAATTTCACGTGATACCATTTGACCATTTCTAATGTCAGGAAAATCCGTCCGCTTATAATTTACTTGCCACTGTTTTTCCGCTGGTCCTTGCCCTGTGCTCGAACCCGTGCCAAAAACTGAGACGTCATGTTCAACAATTCCAGTAATCGTAACTGATTGCCCATTGATGCTTGTATTCGAACCTACAGCAGGCTTGGTGATAGGTGGAAATGCCAAAGTGGCGTAAACGCTTTCTGAAAGATCGTCGACTTTTTGAGGTGAGTCCGGAAACATCCAGTAATAGTGTGTTCCAGGTTCTCCCGAAGTGTCCCAGTTTTGATTCACAACAGCTTCTTTAAATCCTTGACCCTTTTCGGCTGACCAATAGCCAACCATGCCGTTAGAAAGAGATCCTCCAGTTTGAGCGGTGACCAGCAAAAGTGGTTTCTGCCTAAACACCAAATCAATTGTTCCGGAGTTACTTTTTTGAAAATAATTTTCAGCTTGCCTGGCTAACTGCAAGTTTTGAGTCCCGTCTGGGTTCCAACAACTGAATTCCTTAAGGTCAGTTGTGCAAACCCCTTGGATTCTTATATGACCTACAAGATTTGAAGAGTAATCATATCCATCGGCAGTAAATGATGGAATCCCTTCCTGAAGCGCGGCTCCAAGACCACCAATGGTTGCTCCGCAATATAGTAGCGGAAGTCCATAGTATTTGAAGAATTTAAATCGCAACTTCATCGTGGATTCTCCGGGTACTTACACTCCCCAGTCCTAAAATTTGCTCCCTAGGATGTCGGCTGCAACGCAATATTAGGAAAAACAATCTTGGTTGAAGTTCCGTAAGAAATGATTAAATCCTTCACATATTTTGGATCAGTTTGGATTGAGAATGAACCTGTTTTTGTGGATGGATCGTCTTTAGTCTGCGGTAAGTACCGTTGGTAATTCATATTAAGATATTGTCCTTGACCGACAGGTTTGCCATTAATATCTGTTGAGCCCACTTGGGTGCCATCTAATTGAAGTGCCTCGGAAAATATCGAATCGGCGTTCATATCGGGGAAATCGCTTCGCTTGTAATCAATACGCCATGTCTTCATTTGTACTTTTTTTGTGTCGGTATTCTGTCCTGTAAATTGAGGGTACCGAGATGGGGGGACCGTAATTGTTTCTTCGGTTATGCCCGTGATCGTGAGCGATTTTCCGTCCTTCTCGGTTGTAGCTCCCACTTTAAGGGGTAGTCGGTCGGGAAAATTGAAACTACTATTTAGAGTTAAATATAAATCGTCTGACTTTTGATCGGCTTCAGGATAAAGCCAATAATAAGCAAGTTGCGGAACTGTCCAATTTGAATATCCAGCTTGACCCGCAGTAGTTAACTTCAAACCAGCTGTGTCCGACCAATTTGAATCGGAAATATAATTCGGAAATTGCTGACCCTCCGCCTCAGTGACCATGACTATAGAGGGTGCTTTGAATCGAAGCTGTAAAAATGCACTTGAAGTAACCAAAAAATAAGCATTTGCTCTTGTGGCGAGCGCGGGATTTGGCGCACCTGTAGGATCCCAGCAAGTAAAGTTTTGCATGTCGGTTGAGCAAAGCCCAAGTATCTTAAGGCTGCCTTTGCCCGGGACCGAATATTTGAAATTATCGACGCGAATGACGTTGTCCCCACTTTGATGAATTGCAGCTAGGACTGTAAATGCACCTGCGACCAGTAGCAACGAAGTGAAATATAACCGTGCAGATAAACTTCTTAACATCTTGACGGTTAGACGTATCGGACGCACATTAGTTACCCGCGATTCCCATTTCGGGCTAAGCGGTTTCCGCCGCTATCAAAAAAGTTAGCCGGGCAGACGGACTTCTTAATAGCATTGATTTACAGACGAATGAATTGCTAACTGATTTCGGGCTTTTATTGATTAAGAATTCTTGAGGTGCCTTTTATCATTTTTCTCGAACCAGCACTGGTCGGTCCCTACTTGGAACGACCTAAGGTGTTGATTGCATTGCGATTCTAGAAAATAGAACTTGAAACGATGCGTCCTAACTAATAGACAAGCTCTTCACATATTCAGCAAGTTTTGCGTGTCAGTTGAACAAAGCCCGAGTATCTTAAGCTTGTCTTTTCCTGCTACTTGAAATTGCCTTTTTAGATAATGTTTTCTGGAGTTTGATGAACGGCGGCGAGGAGTGTGAATGCTCCCGAGGCAAGAAGCATTAGAGTAGAGTATGATCTAAAAAATTTTCTTAGCAACATTTATTGATAGAGAATTTAACCTAAAAACTTGATTCCTAGTGCCCCGGCTGAAGGGCGACATTGAGAAATTCGAACTTATTAGTTGTTCCGTAAGAAATTAACAAACTTTTCACAAATTTTGGGTCGGTTTGGATGGAAAATGAGCCTGTTCTCGTGCTCTTTGTGTCCTCGCTTCTAGGTACATAACTCCGATTTTGGCCGGGATAGGGGAACTGGCTTGACCCGCGAACTATAGGTTTGCCGTTGTTATCGACTACAATATTCTTTGACCCGTCCAAATCAGTTACCATTGCATAAATTGAATTCGCAATCATATCTGGGAAATCACTTCGCCGATAGTCGATCCGCCAGGTTTTCATTTGAGTTGTATTATGACTTTTGCTTTGAAGTTGTGAATTCTGAGGTAGTGGTATGGTGATCGTAATTGGCGTTATCCCCGTTATTGTAATAGATTTGCCGTTGCTTTCTGTTGAAGATCCAAGCCTTAGCGGTAGCTCGTCGGGGAAAGTGAAAGACCCACCAAGATTTAAGTATAAATTGTCCGCTTTTTGATCTCGTTCAGGATATAGCCAGTAGTAGCTAAATTGGGGAAAATTACTTTGGGTAAAATTCATTGGACTTGGGGAATAACCCGTCCTACCGGCAGGGGTCAGCGGCAACCCCCTTTCGTCCGTCCAAGTTGGATAATGACTATTTCCGTCGGATGGAGAACCCGTCGTCTCTGTGACAACTAATAGCGAAGGCTCATTGAACCTAAGTTGTAACATAGCATTTGGATCGGATAAAAAATAGGCATTTGCTCTCTCGGAAAGGGTGGAATCAGATGCGCCGCTAGGATCCCAGCAACTAAAACTTTTTACGTCCGTTGAACAAAATCCAACGAGTTTCCAAGTGGCTTGTCCCGGCACTTTATAGGTGTAATTATCGGCTTGGTTGCCGTTTTTTGCGCCTTGCTGGCATGCGATAAAAGTAAAAGCAAATGCGACAAGTAGCAGTGGAGCAAAATATTTTCTAAAAAAATTTATTAGCACCATTTATTGATAGACGACCAAGTCATCTTTTTATTTCCTGCGATTTCAGTTTTCAGTTAAACAATATCTGTTAAACTGATATTGTTTGATTTGAAAAGAAAATGAATAGACCTGGAATGAACTTTCTGAGAATTTTAGAAATCATAGGCGGAGTCCTTGTGGTCCTCTGGATTTTAGGGTTGGTTTTACGCATTATAAGTCCACTGATCCACCTACTTCTTTTGGCTGCGATCGTCGTCTTCATAGTTCGATTCATTCAGCGAGAAACTGGGCCTAGGCAATCCTAAAGTCGGTAGATTTCTATCCGAAAGCTGGTTGCATTTCTCGTACTTGAACGTCGAATTTGTTCTGGTCGCCCGAAAGTATGGCAAAAAACTGCTCTAAATTTTCACATAGTTTGACCTGATGAAAGAATGGAAAATCGCCATAAAGATGAGCCAGCTTTGACCATTGCTTTAGCCTCATCAAGGAATGTTTGTCGCACTTGCCGTTTACTGCTTCGATCTCTTTAATCAGTTCTCGAAAAAGGGTTTCCCAACGTAAATCGGGTGCTTCTGCTTTATTGATTCCAAGTTCGCGGGCAATTTGATGCGATAATGCGGGATTTGCAAGTGCTCCACGACCAATCATAAAATGCTCGCATTCTGTTTCATCGCGACATCTTAGAAAATCCTCGAAAGTCCAAATGTCTCCATTTGCGATTACGGGGATATTGAGCGACTTTCGGACTGCTTGAATTGCTTTCCAATTTACCGGAGGCGAATATCCTTGAAGTTTCGTGCGGGCATGAATTGTGATCCAAGCTGCCCCGCCTTCTGCCGCCATTTCCGCGTTTTCGTAAATCGAGTTGATGTCATCCCAACCAAGCCGCAGCTTTGCGGAAACCGGGAAATTGGAGGGCATTGCGCCGCGTACTGCTCGTACGACTTCTTTTATTCTCAATGGAAATTGAAGTAAAGTCGCACCGCCATCATTGCGATTAACGGTTGGAGCGGGGCATCCAAAGTTAATGTCAATTGAAGTTGCCCCGGCTCGCATTGCATTCATCGCGGTTTGAGCCATGAGGTGAGGTTTTCCTCCCAAAATTTGAATTTGAACCGGCAAACCGGTCGAAGTTTTACTGCCTGACGTCAGTTCCGGTACTTCCCTCCGAAACACTTTAGACGGCAACGCATCGTTGCTGACCCTTATGAACTCGCTTACGGCATAAGTAAATGCTCCGATTTCACCTTGAAGCTCGCGCATTGAGGCATCCGTGATTCCATCCATCGGTGCCAAAACTAGGGCGGGACATTCGGCACTTACCATAGACTCAATTATTTAAAAAGAAGGCTGCAACGCGATTTTTGGAAATTCAACTCGCTCTATTGTCTGATAGTAAATATCCATTCTCTTTACGTATTTTGGACTGGCACAATTCGTGTAAGTTCACAGCGGGTCGTTTAAATTTTGCCCTCGGTATTGCGCTAGAGACGATAAAAGCGGATACCAACTTTAAAAGCCAGTGTTGAATAATTTCTAATCGAAGAACTTTTTAATAGCATTAGTTTGGCACGGTAAAACCATTGATTTTCAAAACGTTTCTTACTGAATAACCCCAATTACAATCTGTTTTGGCCGGTAAATAATGTGTTTGCATATCCGCGCTGGGCTTCATTGCAACATTTAAGAATTTAGCATAATATGTTGCATTTGCGTAAACCTGATATGATTTTATGTATTTTGGATCAACATAGGATATATAAGTTTTATCATTTTCAAATTGACCTTCTCCGGCACTCGAAATTGCTCCCATCGAGAACTGCGACGGCTTTCCATCCTGATCAAATGAATTTATAACCTTTCCATTTGAATCAACTGGGCAGATCCTAATTGGAAAAGACTTCTCGCTATTTTTTACATTTCGATCGAAATTTATTATCCAAAATTTAATAGCGGAAGGATAGTATTTTCTAATTTGGGTCTTACTAATCGCGGTTAACTTAACCATTCCTCCGTCAACGGAAATGGAAGCACCCACTTTACATGGGAGCAGTACCTTTGAAGCAACTTGAGACAGTACTTTCAAGGATAAATCATCAAAAGCATCATTTGAAAGTGTGTAAATCCAAAAATAGCTGTGGTTATCACCAAAACTAAGTCGTTCCTCAATATCCAAGTTGCAACTAGAAGTTTTCCAAGTCATACCAAAATAAGTGGATGTTTTGTCTGATTGAAAACTAGTGGACGGACTAGCTACTAACAGCAAAGATCGTCGCCTAAATTTGAGTTGAAGCCTGAAAAGAGGGGCGAAACTTATAGCCACTTGGGTTGCCGAAGTCAAACTGGGCGATGGAGTGCCATTTGGTTCCCAACAATTAACCGACTTTGGCGATACCTCGCATAAACCTTCAATTGAAACGTGGAAATCATCGCCATTTTTTTTGCCAGGGCTATTAAATGTATAGTTTGTAGCAACTGTTTCATTTTGTATGTTATCTGACTGGAATGGTCGCTCAGTTATAAATGATTTTGCTGCCAGCACCACTCCGCAAAGACAGCCTAAAACCGCCAATTTTAAGCTTATATCACGAATTCGCATATTTACCTAAACTCCAAACCCAGTATCTTCCAAATTAATTTAACAAACATACTGCTTGAATTATATTTATAGGACGAGCAGCGTTCGAGGTAGTTATTTAATATATTTTTGACCCATATTGCCATTAAGCTTGGTTCAATAACTAAATCGGACTACGGCAGTCAGCTAAACAATTTTATTGAGCGCGATGTATTTGCTGAAGGGTATTGACAATCTGCGACATGGCGAAATTTAATTACAAATCAGAATTTGGCTGCAAAGCGATTTTTGGAAATTCCAGTTGCGTCTGAGTTTGGTAATTAAAGGTAATTGACCTTACATATTTAGGATCCACAAAAATTATTACTGAACCTGTGTCATTGGAGGGATCATCCTGATTAACCGGAACATCATCATACATCTGGAGGTTATTAGAATAGCCTTGCCCATTTTGGCTATCAAGTGGCTTTCCATTTTGATCTGAGCGGTATATGGTTTGCCCGTCTAGCCCCAGGAGATTAGAACTAAGCGAATTTTCCACGAAATTGGGAATATTACTTCGTTTATAATCAACGCGCCAAAATTTCTGATTTAGCGTTTTCGGAATTTTATTATTACTGGGACCTCCATTATAAAATTGTTGATTTCTACTCTTTAAGACGACGGTTTCTTCGGTGATTCCGGTTATAGTCATCGAGTTACTAGTATTGTCAAATGTCGTCCCTACCTTAAGATTGTTAAAGGGGAAGGAATATTGGTCATTCTTTGTTAAATACAAATCGTCTGATTTTTGACCTGGATCGGGATACATCCAATAATAATTATATTGGGGGAATGCTCCATTATTTGAATATCCTAATTGACTGGCGGCAGTTATTGACCTCCCGGTCGCTGTCTTCCAACTATTGTCGTTTACGTACGAAGAGGACATCTGACCGTTGGTCATTGTTATTAACAGAAGAGACGGAGATTTGAATTTCAACTTTAATAAAGCTCCAGGCACAGCTAGGAAATAAGCATTTGCCTGTTCGCTAAGATTCTTATCCGGTATGCCCGTGGGGGACCAACAATTAAAGTTTTGCGGATCAGCAGAACATACTCCTGCAATCTTCAAACTATCTTGACCGGAATCGGTGTAAGTATAGTTGTTGACAATTACCGTATTAATTTTTGCTTGATATTTGGCTGCAACGCAAGCGAGCAATGCGACTCCGCTGAAGATAGAAATTAAAATAACCTTGGAATGTGACTTAAATAGCTGCATAGTTCTTTGACGCTTTAGAGTTGCCTAAGCTTCAACTATAAAAAATTTACATAAAGTTAAATAATAATTTACAACCCGGCTGATAAAAGATTGTAAAATAAATCGCGTCTTATTTTACGAAGTTGGTCTTAAAGCTATATCGGCAAATTCAACCTTAAACGACTTTACTGACTTGAGAAAAATACTCTTAACGTACTTTGGATTTACGTCTATCGTGAAATATCCAGTCATTGACTTGTCGTCATCTTCGCTTCCGCGGGGCGGAATTCGTTCTCCAATCCCTCTAGCAAAAAACTCTTGCTTTTTTGTAGGCTTACCATTCAAATCGACGTATTTGATCGCTGAACCATCCTTAGCAACTTCTGATGCGAAAAATCCGCCAGTTTTGAAAGTTAGAAAATCGGACCGTTTATAACTTACGATCCAAGTTTTTTGAATTGCGTTGTGTTCACGCGGACTAGGATTTTCGATAATCGTGCCAACTATTCCTGCGGTTTGACCAAAAACATTTTCATTGCGCTCAGAGATTCCAGTAATCGTAACTGATTTCCCGCCACTACTAGAAGTAGATCCAACTACCAGCTTTATGCCTTCGGGAAATAAAAATGTATCACTCGCATATAGATAAAAGTCCTCACTTCTTTGATTTATCTCTGGATATATCCAGTCGAAATCAAGACTTTCACCATTCTGATTACTTGGCGCGTTTGGATCCCGCCTAACCTGAGTAAGTTGATTTTGTAAATCGGTAGCCCACTCGATTGGACCCTCGTAAAAGTTACTTACTTTACCTTTATATTGCGTGACAAGAAGAAGAGAAGGATTCCTGAATCTTAATTGCAAAATTGTGGATGGCTGTTGGTTAAAATAGGCATTAACCTGGTTGCTTAGGTCACTATTTGGAGTGCCAGAAGGATCCCAACAATTAAAAGTCTCGAGGTTCGTAGCGCAGGTACCAAGGATTTTTATACTAAATTTGCCCGGCTGGGTATAGGTGTTATTGGTTGCGAGTAGTACATCTTGTTGGGCTATTACTGCCCCAATTAATCTGCCCATTGCAGCTCCACAAATCACAATCGGAAGTACAGATAATCTGACAAATTTTCGGGCTAACTTCACATTCATTTGACGACCGAGCCCCGGAATAATTTTGAATTGACTCAACATCATTTTAATGGGAGACATAAATGATTTTATTAATCAATCTCCTTAAATTGCCTATCATCAAATATTACTGACGTTGGGAAATTTTTTTAACTACATGGGCAAATGCTTTAGTAGCCATTTTTTTTGCATCTTGCTTGAGCTTCCATTTTGCAAATTTTGTTTCGAAATTTGACCCTAAATTGTTCTGCATTTCACTAAAGGCTATCACCACACCTAAGCCCCATCCACAAATCGGAAAAGCGGGCCAGAAAAATCCCCTGCCCGTCATTGCCCAGATTAAAATGAGAAATGCATTGACGCAAAGAAAGGTCACGATTCCGGTTGTGAATTCATGGACAATTAAGCGTCGATATTGGATTTTTTGCGCTTCGACTTGCTTCACTTCCCGATAATTATTTTCCGCTTCCGCTAAATCCAGTTCAGAAATACCCAGCTCGCTTGCCATTGCGGATAACTCCTGGCGAGACACTTCACTAGATGGGGAGCGGCTTGCCATTTGTAGAATTTCTTCCGCTTCCTGATTGCTATAAAATTCTTGTGGCATCCCTTATTAAGTTTAGCTTAGAAAGTTAATTAAATTGACAATTGCCGCTCTATTTCGAGTTTTTTTCAAGAAATGCCCAATGCTAATTCGCCTCTTCCATCTAGCCAGAGCGACACAAAAATGTCAAAAAATTGGGTACGAAGACTCCATTTACCTAACGGTTTCTTTTTTGATCGCGTCAACCAACTCTTTCTTCAGATCCCGGGGGACTTCATCAGACATCAGAAAGCTCTGGCGCAGTTTTTTGAGTAATTGAGGCGTCGAAGGTTCGCAATTTACAGCCAAGCCCGTGGCAAAGGCTTTTGTTAAAGGTGCAACTGGAGCCTTGGTGGACTGCGCGAACCAGATGTAGCTCGCATGTTTAACTTGGGGATGGTCAATTGGGTTCAGGACAACCATTTCGTCACAAGGTGTTGATGTCATGTTCACGAGAATCACATGCTCCGGGTGGCCGTACGGATCAGTCAAGACGAAATGCAAATGATCTTCTTGCACCCCAAGATTCGAGCGAATCTTAAACGAATCGCCAGACCGCATTGATTAGGTTTGTACTGTCTGCTCCAGAATAGTTTGCTGAAACAGGTCCCTCTCTCGCCTAGATGCTTCTTGCGCATTAAAAGATATGTAGAAGATGTCTCGAGTATTGATATCGAACACGCTGCCGTGTGGATCGCGCCATTCAGGCACGTTTTCGGGGTTGTGGGTCCATGAGACCAACTCCCGCTCATCCATGCCACCAAGTTGATTATAAACTTCATTGAGGCGTCTCTCGTCAGCTTCTGAAAGTGCTCCATTTCCCGGATCGGTCTTCAACACAGCCTCATATCTCTTTGTGGCGATGTGTTCGCACCAAAATCCTTGGGCTCCTTGAGTCTTGCCTTCTTTGAGGAGATCGTATGCTCGGCTGAGCAGCGGCCCGTTGTCCATCGCAACCAGGCGGTCGCCCGAGATCTGTTTGTTAGCTTCGATGAGGGATTTGCGATCTGCGATATATAACAACTTTAGAAGCTTCATGTAGTTCATTTTGCCCCCTTCTCGGCGCAAGAGAACTGCAGCAGCCTGGGTGAGTGCCTTCTCGTTAAATCTTATGCTCATAAAAATCTACCATCCATATAACATTATGACGCCTCCTTACAAAATCCCCGATGCAAATTAGTTCTGAGCGGTTCTATAGTGGGGCCTCGATACCCGTGAATGGAATTACCAACCAGCTTTAATTAAACTGAGAAAGATTTTAACCGCCAATCAGGGTTTTCTGTGCGAAGACAAATGTCCGGCAATATCATTTTTACAAGCACAAAATTTGAATTCAATGCGTGAATCGTAGTAGCAATAACGTGGATTGTGCGATTAAAAACCTGTAAATAACTGCGTCATTTAATCTCCCAAGTTTCGCGTTTTGGTCTCGTTGGAGGCGTAGGATAGACCATAGTCAAATTTATCAGTAATCCAAACTCGCGAAATCCCCTTCGCCAAATCGCGCTCCTCGGAACTTTCCCTCCCAGAGAGTGCGGGATCGCTACGTTCTCATCCGACCTAGCGGACTGCCTATCTGCCGCTAACACTGGATTGAACGTAGACCGTGTGGCGATGAGCGATCGAAGCGATTACTCTTATCCGGATCAAGTCTGCTACGAAATTCCCGAAAAAGATTTCGCCACATATCGCCAAGCAGCCCAGTACATCAATCGTTATGGCTACGACGTGCTCTCAATCCAACACGAATATGGAATTTTTGGCGGCGACTCAGGCAGCTACTTACTAAGCCTTGCAAAAGAGGTGAGAATGCCGATCGTGACGACTCTTCACACCGTTCTCAAGGATCCATCCCCCGATCAAAAAAGCGTGATGGATGAATTGTTGCAGATTTCCGAACGCATAGTTGTGATGAGCAAAAAAGCTCTTGAATTTTTAGTTGATGTGCACAACGTTGACTTAAATCGAGTTGATGTCATTCCCCATGGGATCCCCAAGTTTTCAAATTCTAAGGGCACCCAGTTCAGAGAAAAACTCAATATAAAGGGCCCAATGATTCTCACATTTGGGCTTCTTTCGCCAACCAAAGGAATTGAAGTGGCAATAGCGGCGATGCCTAAAATTGTTGAAAAACATCCGGGCGCAACTTATGTCATCGTTGGTGCCACACATCCTAATCTTAGGGCATCGGTTGGGGAAGCCTATCGCGAAAGTCTTGTTGAACTTGCAGAAGAGCTTGGCGTGAGGGACAACGTCCGGTTCGTGGATCGATTTGTTACCCTTGATGAGCTTGTTGATTATTTGGAGGCGATGGATATGTACATTACTCCCTACCTAAATCCGAAACAAATTACGTCGGGCACCTTGGCTTATTCCCTTGGCACCGGTAAGCCAGTTATCTCGACCCCTTACTGGTACGCCCAAGAACTTCTGAGCGAAGGCAGAGGTATCCTCGTCCCATTCCACGATTCTAAAGCGATCTCGGATGCAGTGCTCAAACTTCAAGACGAACCAGAAGTTCGACGTGAAATGGGTAGACGCGCTTGTGAATACAGTCAAAAAATGAAATGGTCTGAAGTAGCAAAAAGTTACATAAAGACCTTTGCCAGGGCCAGGCAAGATAGCGCCGAGCACCTGCGAATTTTGGTTGAAAAGCCATTTCATTTAAGTCAAAAAAGGGCTGCACTTCCAGACTTTAAGCTTTCACATCTCTATTGCATGAGTGACGATACGGGCATATTGCAACACGCGAAATTTGACATCCCCAACCGTAAAGAAGGGTATTGCATAGACGATAATGCGCGGGCCCTTATATTTACCGTTCTTCTTGAAAGTAATCAGCCTATTTCATCTGAACTTAGCATTTTACAAAGCAGATATCTAAGTTTTGTTCTCAGTGCATTCAATTCTGAGAATGGTCGATTCCGTAACTTTATGAGCTTTGATCGGCAATGGCTGGAGAAAAAGGGGTCGGAGGATTCACAGGGGCGCACCTTGTGGTCGCTGGCAATGATTCTGAATCGAAGTAAAGATAAAAACCGCCAAGAACTGTGCAAAGAACTTTTCGAAAAAGCGGTGTCGAAACTTTTTTCAACTACCAGCCCCAGAACTTGGGCTTATGGAATATTGGCAGCTGACGAGTATTTGCAAGCGAATCCGAACGACTATTCGATTCAATCACTTGTGGACACTTTGTCTCGCCGACTTTGGAAGCAATTTGAAGCGGAAAGATCGACCGAGTGGAATTGGTTTGAGCAAATCGTTAGTTATGCGAATGGTCGTCTGCCTCAGGCCCTACTTTTAGCAGGAAACACCCTTGACAATGAAGAAATGATTGAAGGTGGTTTAGAATCTCTCAGGTGGTTGATGAGGGTTCAAACAGGACCTGCCGGTGAGTTTTCGCCGATTGGCTCAAATGGATTCTACGTGCGCGGTAAAGAGCGCAGTTTTTATGACCAACAGCCGATTGAAGCTTGGACTTCGCTTTCGGCCTGCCTTACCGCAAGCAGAGTTTCTGGCGATGAATACTGGCTCACGTTAGCTCTATCAACTTTTGATTGGTTTCTAGGCAAAAATTCGGTTGGACTTTCACTATACGACAAAACTACTGGGGGATGCCGGGATGGTCTTGGACCGAGTAAATTGAACCACAATCAAGGAGCCGAATCGACCTTGTCATTTCTGTGCTCATTGGCAGAACTCAAGGAATCATTAGCCCAAAAGGCTTTTGCGGCATCGGTAGCTCTCGTATCGCCTAACCCATTACGGGTAAATTCCTTAGTGAATGAAATCAAATAAATACGAGGTTCTGCTTCACCGCAGTCCCAAAAATCCGATACTGACGGCAGATGATTGGACTTATCCGATTCATACCGTCTTTAATCCGGGCGCAACTAAGCTTAAAGACGGCACCACTTTGCTTCTTTGCCGAGTGGAAGATCGCAGGGGAATATCACATTTATGCGCAGCGCGGTCTGCCAATGGGATTGACAAATGGGTGATTGACAAAAATCCAACTTTTTTCCCTGATCCGATGAATTATCCGGAAGAACTTTGGGGAGTTGAAGATCCGCGCATCACCTACATTGCTGAAAATGACGCCTATTTTATGACGTTTACGGCATTCAGCAAAACCGGGCCTGGCGTTGCGATTGCATCCACCACTGATTTCAAGAATTTTGAGCGTTTTGGTCTGGTGATGCAACCCGACGATAAAGACGCCGCAATTTTTCCAAGACGGTTTAACGGAGAATACGCTCTGATCCATCGACCAGCCTCCGATCTCGGCTCGCACATGTGGCTCTCATTTTCGCCCGATCTGCGAAACTGGGGCGGTCATGCTTTATTTCTTCCAGCCCGCCGCGGCGGCTGGTGGGACGCCAACAAAATTGGACTTTCAACACCTCCGATAGAAACAGAACGAGGATGGCTTGTTATGTATCATGGAGTTCGTCAGCATGCTTCGGGATCGCTATATAGAATTGGTCTAGCCTTGTTTGATAAGGAAAATCCAGGGCTATGCTTGACAAGGGGTCAAGCATGGATGTTTGGTCCTGAGGAATCTTACGAGAGGATTGGCGATGTGAGTTACGTTGTATTTCCCACCGGATGCACCGTGGGCGACGATGGCGATTCGCTGAATGTTTACTACGGAGCTGCTGATACCAGCGTATGTCTGGCCACTGGTAGCATCAAGCAAATGCTAGGTTGGCTAGAAGAAAATGGCACGGAGTATATCGGGGTTGCGGGTCAAGCGGCTGAACGCACGGCCCTAAGCATGCCTTTGTAAGGCTGTCCGCTTTTTTCGCTGTCCAATTATTTTCTGGCGTCCATCGGGCGGATTCGAATCGATGCGAGTCGGTTTTAGTCCGTTTTGGTCGGTTTTGTTCGCAAATACCTGCGATGCGGAGAAGGCAAAAGTTACCCTTGATGGGGGTTAAGCGGGCATAGGTTACGCTCCGCTGGAGGGTCGAGCGCGGGGTGGTTTTCTGTCTTAAGCCCCGATATTCCCTAAAAATCCTCTAGTTGGTAAGTATCCGCAGACATAAGTACCCTTAGCCGACGGGCAAACTCGTCCATAGGTTCACGCGTGGTCTTTAAATCTATCAGTGCGGAGAATAGCCACTCTAATCTCGGCAAAATCTGCGGCGAATACTGCAATATGGTGCGGAAACGCTTAAGAGCACGTGAAACCGTTTGGTACTCCTGGGAATCGACAGAACTTTGAAATTTGGTGGAGGCAAGGGGGCTCGAACCCCTGACCCTCTGCTTGCAAAGCAGATGCTCTCCCAACTGAGCTATGCCCCCAAAGTGCGACCGTAAGAGAATACCTTTTTAGTGTCGGCTCAATTCGCTTTCGAACAGCAATTCTGGTTCGAATTTTTGTGCATATCCGATTGGGCAAAAGCTGACCCGTCGCTTTAATTAAGTTGGAAGGAATCGGAAACGAGTGTAGTCTATGCGCCTGTTGCGGATAAAATGCCTCAGCGACTGCAGAGTCCACTTGGAGCCTATGAGCTTTAACCCATCTGTCCGGATCAAATTGTTCTTAGCGTGTTCAGGATGAACCGCGAAATTCTGGTGGGCGGTGAGGGGTTTGAACCCACGACCCCTTCGGTGTGAACGAAGTGCTCTACCGCTGAGCTAACCGCCCGGTTGGTACCCTTGATCGTACCTGGAAATTACCTATGAGGTTCCCCACAGCACGCCAAATCGCGACAGATGTTATACGGCAATTTGCCGTATTTGTTGCTGAAGCGAGCAACTTCTTTGTTTAATTTGCTTCCGATGCTAGTCGCTCTCTTTCTAAAGCTGGCTTACTAAATCCATGCCGGATTTTTTTTGTCTAAACGTCGCTATGAGGGAGCGTTTTCTGGGTCTTTACTTCATGTACTGCATTTGCGACTGCGGTGTCCATTTGTTGTTCCGACTTGAGGGCAGAATCTAGTTCAACCAATTTTGAATCACGTTCAGCAGTAGCAGTTGATTCATCTTCTATTTTCTCTACTGCAGCCGCAACCGCAACGCGCATCTGATCTGCCGGAGTTTCAGCCACCTCCGACGGGGATCCTATAACCGGACCGGCCGCAGATTGGGCTTCAATATCTTGAACTGCAGCCGCAACCGCAATCTCCATTTTCTCGGTCGGAGTGCTCTCTACCTGCTCCTCTTCCCCTTCCGACCCCGCAACTTTTTCCCCTGAATGTTGATGATCTATTTTTTCTTTCGCAGTCAATACCGCGCTTTCAATCTTTTCGGTTGGCCCATTTCCGTCGGAAATACTTGGCTCGTCCGATTCAGTGCCAGGATGAGCAGTTTCTTGAGGCTCTCCCGGCGATATTTCAATTGGAATCGCAAGCTTTGGGAGCACGGCAAGAACCGCAATTTGAATACATGCTGCAACTGGTACGGCTAAAATCATGCCTACTATTCCAAGAAGCAAATTTCCGCAAAGCAAGGCAATGATGCTCAGGATCGGATGCAGACCAACATGCCCGCCCAATATCCTTGGCGAAATAATCTGATCGAAAATAATTTGATGCAGGACTACGCTCGCTCCAATAACGATCAACATTAGATGCGGACCACCCGCAAAAAACGCAACTGCAGCTGTGATCAACACCGTAAGCACGGCTCCAATATAGGGAACCGTGTAGAGAATTCCAGCAATGATGCCAAGCAGAATCGCGCTTGGCACCCGAAGAACTTCAAGCAAAATGCCTGTGGCGATGCCATTGAGAACAGAAACGATGCCAAGGGCTCTAAGATAATTCCCGAAAATCGCAGTGATTTCTTTGACCGCTGTTTGCATTGCTGGTCTATGCCTAGCAGGCACCACGAGAAGTGCTTTGGCTAAAATGAGATGGAAATCCCTCAGCATATAGAAGGCGACAATCGGGATAATGACAACCCAAACGACATTGGAAGCGAACTGCATGGCGTAATCAGTTAAGGATGATCCCGACTTTTGAATGCCGCCTTGGAGGGTTCCAATTGCTTGAGACCCAACCTGCGCCAGACCTGGAGATGCATTCATGTGCAGCAGAGCTTTATAAAGCCCGGGTTGAGACCGGTCGGGAAAATGGGTGACAAATTCCTTTTGCATCTGACCCGCTTGACTCGTAAGATACGGCGCGGCAAGAATAATCAGACCAACAGCGATAATTATGAAGCTGCCGAATATAAATGCGGTTGCCCAGGTGCGGCTCCATTTTTTAGCTTCCATCCGGTCGACAACTGGGTCGAGAACTAGAGCAAGGATGAGGGCTAGACCAAGCGGAACCCAAATTTCTCGCACGATATACGCCGCGTAAACGACGAGTAGTAGCAAAACTGCTTTGAAAAGCCAATTTCGCACAGTACTCTTGCTTGGAATCGGAATCAGCACTGACTTCATCTTATTACTCTACGTTTTAGGGGAAGGGTGCATAGTTGGACATTCGTACTTGTTCAACTTTCGCTTAACTCGACTGCTCCCGGTAATTCTCAAGTTATTTACGATTTACTTCCATCTTTCCCTCCCTGATTCTCCATCCAAGACGGCTATGGAATACGGCAACTTCGGCACTAATATTGATTATATCAGGGGAGTTAATCCTTCGAATCCACCAGTTCATCAACGCTTGTGACCCTTTTGTCGCATCGGTGGCACCGCCCCGTGTTCAGCAGTTAGGCAGAAACTTGAGAAGCGGCTGGAGACTCGCAGGCGGTGGGGCGGGCTTCGGCCCCAGAACCTGTTCAGGAGCGTCGGACCAAAGATAAAGGCCTGATTCAAGGTCAGGATTAGCGGGCGGGATTATCGAGGTATTCCAAAGTCCTAAAGACCTGTGTCGATCTAGGAATCGAACCGTAACTTAAGCGAGTATAGGGGCTGTACTTTGGGGCTGGCGAGACGTCAAGCGTAAAATATGCTCCTCTCGCCAGGTCTTCCATAATATAACCATATAGTGTTTCGTATGTGCTCGCCATTTTTTTGTCTTGTCCCGCTTAACTTCTACCCGTTCACCTTTAACCTATAACAAGCTAACTCAACATCCCATCCCTGTTGCAATACGGAAATATAGTAATCGCCAGCTGACTGCAGGAACCTTGGGTACAGCGAGTAGTAAAGAGATAAGCTGGTTCCATCTAAACCTGGCACGGATTTAGTAGCTACTCGGCCGGTGCGACCGTCCAGTAGCGACCAGCCCTTAGGACCGAGAGCTAACACATATTTAGATAGCCAATGACCTTCCGTATAATTTTTATTCTTCCAGTACACGTGACCGGTGAACGCGTTACCGCATTCAAGTCCCGGGTGTGGAGTATAGTCAAGAAAATTCGCGTCTGAGCGAGACATCCCGTGCGGGAATGTTTCTCCCAAAGTCTTAGTTGGCCTCGATATATCGTAAACAATGTTTAAGTTTAAAGGTGTAGGCTTCAGTCGCCCTACGAATAGAATTTCGAATTCCGAGTTATCGGTCGCTGTTTCCGGTCCATTACATCCGGCAAGGAGCAACCCTTGATCTGGGTCGCCCGAATAGGTTGAATATGTGGGAGAAAAACCTAAGGCAGCCAAATTAACTTGACCTAGCTCCGAATTAGCCTTGCCATCGTATTCTGTCAGGATAGAACTTCCGGAGGGGAAGCCCATCCGGATGGTCGGACTACTCCAAATGAGATTTACGCTAGTTCGTCCTATGGTGACTCTTTCAGAATTTATTGGAACCCAGTAGTTTAGAGCTAATTTGTAGCTAGAATTGACGATCATTTGACCGTTCGCAACGAGAATTGCTTGAACGCCAGTGGATCCTTCAACAAGAATCGCCTTTCCGTCAGGGCTGATGCACTTGAATGTTCCCTGCCAGTTTGTGACCCAAACTTTTTTAACGGTTACTTTTCCGGGCGCAGGACTGATCGTAACCGACCCTTTCGACCCGGTAAGGACTAATAACGAAATTAACGCTGATACAAACATGTGACCCAACTCTCTCCTTGATCTCTAGACGTGCATCCATCCCCACAAATTACTTATCCAAAGTTGGAAATAATTTCGCCGAGATCGTACTAGCTTATTTCTTGGCCAATCGGATTTAGGCGAATGTCCCAACTGTGAGCTTTCGATCCAATTTCAGGATTGGCGGGCGGGTTATCGAGGCATTCCAAGGTCCTAAAGACTTTGTGTCGACCCAGGAATTGAGCCATAAGGTGGATAAGTAGGTGCCAACCAATTTCGCTGCACTTCAACTATAAATTCCCCCTTCTTCAACGAAGACCGAGGAACTCTGCTGAGCCGCATCCGTGAGCAATTGGAAATCCTTGGTACCCGGGATTCGCTTAATCCGATGCGACTTTTGTATCTCGCGCGGTCAAATGTCCAAAAAAACGCTGTGAGATAGCACTTTTACACTGCACAGGGGGAATTCTATCCACCGAAAACAGGAGGAAGGCGAACTCGCCTTCCTCCTGCGATGCGATTACACGCTTGCGGGGCGAACTACCCGATTTCCGTGATATTTTTCGATGAGAGTGTTGGCGTCTAAGTCCGACAATCGATTCACATCGATATTAACGTTGAGAACCGCATCGCCAGCATTGAGTCGCTCGGTCACAAAAGTGGTGGTATCGCTATCTGCACCTTGATCATGGAGATATCCAGTGACCGCTCCGGCAATGCCGCCCGCAACCGTCGTTCCAACTGCTCCAGCGATTGCAGTTGCAAGTGCTCCGCCTCCAATTATGAGCCCAAACCCGGGAACCGCAAGGGCTGCAATTCCGGCTAGAACTCCAATTCCGAGACCCCAGCCAACGCCTTTACTTGCACCAATCGCGGCGTCGCTACCGGTGGTAACGGTTAGACCGTGGGATGCGTGCGACTTGGGTTCGCTTTCAACCTTGTCTTCTTTTTTGATCTCTCGCGCGCGCTCATGTTCCATTTCCTCTTTGTGTTCCATTTGCATTTTTTCCCGTTCATCGCGGCGATCAATCTCGATTTTTTGTATACGAGTGCTGTCGGCATTGTCCATGCGCTCCCGTTCAAGCTTCTCTTCGTAATGTCTTTCCATTTTCGCCATTTTAGCTTGATAGTCCCTTTCCAACTCCTCCATTTTGTCGGTGTTGCGATATCCGATGCCGTACGCTTCCGTGCTGACTACGGCAGTTCCTGGCATAGCGTTGGGCGTCGAAGTCCAAGTTTCTGTTTGATATTCGACTGGAACTCGCTCAGTAATTAAGTGAATATTGTCTTTGGGAACCCCATGATCCATGAAAGCAGCCATTGCTTTTGCTGCATCATTGTAGTCTGCGAATGAAGCCCAAATATGACGATCTATTGTTTGTTTGTTGTCCATTTTTCTCCTAGGGTGTAGCCTTGAAAACAACGTTGGATCAATTCACCCAACCCCCTAACTTTTGTTTTCCGACCCAGGCTTTCGCATTGAGCGATTGACACCTTGGCATAGCTTCATACGCCAAATTTATCAATTTTGCTCGCACCTAATCCCGGTGAACATAACAGGCAAGTCAAGCTATTAGAATCAATTGCAGTCGGCTTGTGCCTAATGCAAAATGATTCGTGATAAAATTAAATTAATGAAAATGTTAGGTCTTTCGTCCCTTCTTAGCTGCGCAGTTGCCGCTTCTGCGGGTGCGGGGCAGGCGCCTTCAAATAAAGCTCTTAAGGCCGCAGGACTGAATAGCTCTGTGGTCGCAACGGCCGTACCGAGTGCAAACGATGCCCGGTCTCAAGCGGAGATGACTGCTCGGGCGGACCATAAAGCTGTATTTTTGGTTTTTCATGCTTCATGGTGCATTTGGTGCAAACGACTCGACGCAATGATGGATGATCCAACGGTCAAACCGGTTTGGGATAAGTATTTCGTGACCGTGCATATCGATGGTCTTGAAAACGCGGCTCAAAAGAACCAGGAAAATTCCGGCTGGGAAACGATGCTTGATTTTTATAAAGGCAAAGGATCTGGCATTCCGTATTTTGTGTTTCTAGGTCCAAGTGGCGGCGTGCTGGCAGATTCGCGTGATCCTGCTAACATGGGATATCCTGCGGGTGCTAAAGATGAATCGGCCTTTTTGGGCGACGTCATTCGAGCCACCCCTGCTATCACTTCGGCTGAGGTGAAGGTGCTAAAAGATTATCTAGAGAAGAATAACTACGGTCAGCCTTAATTCGGGCGCGCGAACTCTCAAAAGAGCTGCCTCATCGCCGGGAAACCGTCCCTAGGCGGGTTTAGGATTTGATTTCGGTGCAGCTTTCTTTGACCTATGTACTTTCTGATCCATGGGGACGACAGAAACTTCCCCATCCGTTTCCACGACCGCATACTTTACACCTCCGATGTTATCGGCGCCGCGTTCTTGTATTGCTTCCGCTAGTTCGTCTTTGTCCATGCCGCTCCTTCTCAGGTTTTCTTCAATGACTTTTCCGTCTTGAATTACTACAAGTGGCGATCCGTTACATAAAAATTGCCATTTTGGAGAAAGGCTCGCGAGTAAGGCAAGAAGCCGATTAATCGCAAGTAAAGTTATCGCGCACGCGAGACCGGCTTGTAATGTGAGTTGACCATCCACCATCGCGGTTTCAACTGCACTGCCGAGAAGAATCACCACTACGAGGTCAATCACAGTAAGCTCACCAAAAACTCGGCGGGCGAAAACTCGAATTGAAAAAATTAAAAACAGATAGACCACGACCGTATGCCATATCACCGGCACCAGCGTCAGAAATTCTGCTTTCATTGCTACAATATATACCTAAATCACCGACCCAAACCACATGATGCACGACTGGCTAGCTCACGTATTCGATTATCCAACCCTCCACGGGGGTCTTGCGATTATTGGCAAAACCACCATTATCTACTTTTTCCTGGTTATGGGTTTGCGTTTGCTTGGCAAAAGGCAACTTGGTCAGATGAATATCTATGACCTGGTGCTTATTATTGTGCTTGCCAACGCGGTCCAAAACGCCATGGTTGGAAGCGATAACTCGTTGGTTGGAGGTCTCCTTGCAGCCGTAACCCTTCTTGTTTTAAGTCGGATATTTGCTTTAGTCATCCACAGCAATTCGAAGATTGAGCAGGTCATGGTCGGAGGGCCGCTGATTATAGTTCAAAACGGCGAGATGCTCACAAATAGTATGCGCAGGGAATCTGTTACCCAGGATCAACTAATGGCGGCTATGCGAGAGCATGGTGTAACCGAAATGAAAGAAGTTCGGCTCGCGGTTCTGGAGGTAGACGGAGCCATCAGCATTGTGCCAAACGATGCCACCATGCACCGGTCTCATAGGCATTTCAGGGGGCTCAGGCTGCCATGAATCCGGCACTCGCTCACTCCTTAGACCTAGCAGTTCAAATAGCGGCGCGAACCGCAATCGTTCTGCTTTTCCTTGTAATTGGGCTTCGATTGTCAGGCAAGCGTCAAATGGGTTCGATGACAATTTACGATCTTGCAATGATCATGTTAGTTGCAAATGCGGTTCAAAATGCGATGACAAGCGGCAAAGGAAACGTTTCGGTGGGGATCGCATCATCGGGCACGTTGCTAATTGTCGGCACGGCTTTAACTTACTTTATCGTTCGCAAACCTGTTTTTGCCCGATTTGCTACTGGAACTCCGACCGTGCTCGTGCATAACGGGACAGTAGAGCAACGCAATTTGCGCAGAGAAGGCGTGACCATGGAAGAAGTAATGGTGGCAGTTCGTGAACACGAGCTTTCCGATATTAGCCAGGTCAAGCTGGCGATCCTTGAAGTTGATGGAGATATTTCCATAGTCGAGAAATGATCAAAAGACGTTATGAGTAAGATTTGGGAGCATTCAAATAGTCGCCCGGTGTTATGGCTTACGGGGCTTTCCGGAGCAGGAAAATCAACGATCGCGGATGAGCTCCATCGCCAGCTCGCTGAACTCAAAATTAGATCGGTTCGGCTCGACGGCGATGCCTTGCGATCTGGTCTTAATTCAGATTTAGGATTTAGCAAGCAAGACCGGTCTGAAAACCTTCGCCGTTCGGCTCATGTTGCGCGGCTGATTAATCGATTAGACTTTCCCGTAATTTGCTCATTTATAACTCCGCTCAACGAAGATCGCCAAAAAGTAAGGGAAATTATTGGCGAATCTTTTGTTGAAGTTTTTGTGTCTGCAAGCCTTGAAGTGTGCGAAAAGCGTGATCCCAAAGGTCTCTATGAACGGGCTCGCGCCGGAAGTCTCAAGGAGTTTACGGGGGTCTCGTCAAGCTTTGAAACGCCAGTAAATCCCGAAATTGTGCTTGATACTGAAAAAAACTCGGTTGAGGAATCGCTGAAATTGCTTTGGCCAATTTTCTTAAAAGACTAGTCAAACGGACGCCCGGTCATAAATTGCATCACAATCTGCCTCCGATTTGGCAAACATTTGGGCCGCGATCGCGTCCTAGCATAGATTGACTTCTGACAACAGATAACATAAGTTAACATGAAAAATTCTAAAAGATGGGCGGTTGGAGCTATATTCCTCGGCGTACTTGCTCTGGTTGGATGCGCCCAAACACCACCGAGAAATAGAGCCAATCAGGTGCCAACTTACGACGCTCAGCAATCGCCCTGGACAACTATTGCCGGGCTCGAAACGGGCTGGACAACCCCAATAGATGCGGATAAACTCCTCGGTCCGCCCGCGACCTTGTTTCCTGGCAAACCATACGGCATAAGGATGTGGGGGGTAAGTGGAACGCCTCTCATCCTTACTGCTGAAGGCATCGAAAAGTCATCGGCACCGAGAGGCTTCGTCATCACTAAGCTGGAAATGAGCAGCTCGTCATCGTTCATGCAGGGTCGAGCTCAAGGTCATGAAATTCAAGTCAGCCAATTCGGATCTTCCTTTTTCACCCCTGATCTGTTCTCGAAAAACAAGGACGACATCCAAAAAATGTTAGAGCAAGCCGGATTAAAAGTGCGGGTTCAGCCAAACTCGCTGATCTGCACTTTCAGAATCCACTGCCGAGACGACGCCGACGGAGCTTACGAGCTAGGTGTTCTTCATCTAATCTTTAACGTCTACATGCTTGAAACGATAGACCTTTCGGTAAGTAAGACTCCGCTGGCAAGGGCTAATATTATCCTGCGAAAGAAAAACTAGTCCGAGTTTGTTTGATTGTTTCCGTTATGCCCTCCCGAACTATGAGTTAGGTGTTCCAAATCCTGGCGGATAGAGTCAAGACTCGAAAAGGGCTTAAGTACGTGGACTAATAGCGAGACCACCAAAGCTACCCCGATCAGACTAGCGAGGCCAGCAAGTAGTCCATTTCGAATTGGGTATTTCCAGTTTTTTTGAAAGGCTATCATTGTTTCCAACAACTTCGTGGTGTGAGCCAACTGGTTACTTAAGTCTTGCATCGTTACTTCTTCGGTAGGATCAATTTCTGGCATGTTGAAAATAATGACTCCAGTTTCTCGCCAAAAATTGAAGATATTGTATTTTTGGTGGACTCCCCTTCACAAATGGAACCGCCGTCGGTTAATTCGTAGACCATAGTACACTATATTTAGATTCAAAAATGGCTAAAATAACGACCGAACGTTTTGATTATATAGTGATCGGTAGCGGATTGGCAGGACTAAGTTTTGCTCTCGAGATCGCCAAATTTGGCAGGGTTTGTGTTTTAACTAAGCAAGCAATTTCCGATTCCAACACAAGCTGGGCTCAGGGCGGAATCGCAGCTGCAGTTGGAGAAGCGGATTCCTGGGAGATGCATGAGCAAGACACGTTAGTCGCCGGAGCCGGAATTTGCGACATCGACGCGGTTAGGTTCTTGGTTCAAAACGCGCCGAGTGGAATCGAATGGCTGCAATCGTTGGGAGCCAGATTTGATGAGCGAAGTAATGGTGACTTGGCCTTGGGTCGTGAAGGCGGTCATGGATTAAATCGGATTGTCCATCATCAAGATAGAACCGGATGGGAAGTGGAGCGAACCATCACCGAAGCGGTTCAATCCCACGATAACATCAGCGTTTATGAGCATGCATTTGTAGCGTCCCTTCTCATGGATAAAGGCAGATGCGTTGGCACCCAGGTGATGATTGAATCACTAGGAGAAAGACAAATCCTAGGACGAGCCGTTTTGCTTGCGACAGGAGGATGCGGGAAGCTGTTTACCCATACAACCAACCCACCGGTAGCCACCGGAGATGGCGTAGCCTTGGCCGCAGCAGTTGGCGCAGAGATCAAAAACATGGAATTCATGCAGTTTCATCCGACAACTCTTTACCATCCTCAGATGCGGTCTTTTTTGATCTCAGAAGCGGTGCGTGGAGCGGGTGGAACTTTGAGAAATCATCTCGGCAGACGGTTCATGTACGATTACGATCCTCGTCTGGAACTTGCCCCACGTGATGTAGTTGCCCGGGCGATTGAAGCAGAGATGAAAAAGCATGACAGCTGGTGCGTTTATTTGGATATTACTCATCTCAGCAGAATTGAAATAATGGAAGAATTTCCGACAATTTACGAGAAATTAGCTTCGATTGGGCTTGAAATTGATAAGGATTGGATTCCGGTTGCGCCCGCTCAACATTACAGTTGCGGAGGAGTCACTACCGATCTTCACGGTCATACTTCGATTCCTGGACTTTATGCGGGCGGCGAAGTTGCCTGCACCGGCGTTCATGGAGCCAATCGTTTGGCAAGCAATAGCTTGTTGGAAGCGATGGTGTTTTCAAGAGAAGCGGCCAGCGCGGCTTTAAATGAGCCTGAACTTCCAAAAAACATAAATCCAGTTGCGATGATTGAGACTTCAGCCATTTCAGAGTCAGATTCAATTCGAATCCGGAGGGCACTGCAACGACTGATGACTCGACAACTAGGCATCGTCCGCACCACCCAGGGTATTTCAGACGCAGAAACAAAAGTTAAAAAACTAATCGCGGAGTATAAATCGCTGCCGAAAGCGCCGTTTTCACTTCATTCTTGCGAGACTTACAATCTACTCCAAGCCTCTTTATTCGTTATCCAGGGGGCTAAGGAAAGAAAGGAAAACGTTGGGCTGCATTTTAATGTGGATTTTGAACGGTCACCTTCGCAGGCGTTGGTTTCCAACGGAACTCCTGATAGGGCGGAAGCGAATCGGGAGCGAACAAAACTTGGTGCGGCGGAGTTTTGATCCGTATGTAGCATGGTCCTTGGCGCACTATCTGAAAATCAAGCTCGAATAGTTTCGCAAGCGGATTAATTCTACAAAATCCGAGGTTTGAAGTATCGAGAATTTTTGAAACCTCAGGGAAACTCGTGATCAGTTTTTGAAGCCCGCCTTGTTGCTGTATCCAGTGAATATTTAAGCCATTCGTTGACGACGTTCCCCAAGATCGCTGGCCACTCAGGATTTTGGAAGTTGCAAACAAACTTGGCAATTGGGAAATCTGGCCGCCACCGATTTTTTCATTGAAAATAGCGGAGCGGTATTGGGCTAGAGGTTCTAATAAACCAGGGGAACTTGCACTTTGATTGGTTTTCTGAGCGGCTATTCCGGCCTCAAACATGGCTGCATGTAAACGATTTTCGAGACTGGTTGAAAATGCGCCGGTTACAGCCGCAATACCAGCCGAACGAATTGTTGAATCCGGACTGGGGGGAACCGAACTTGGCAACCAATTAAACCAATCCATGCTCCAAGCGAGACTAGCAAATAATTGATTATGGGCTTGCGCATCGGTAGCTAGACATTCTGAAAGGAATGCTTGGGCGCTAGCCAGTCCCATTCCTGCGCCAGACAAGCTGTAGGGCACTGAGTCACCAGTCCAGTTTTCTTTTGACCAATGCTGATTAAGAAGATAGTTTTGATTCTCATCTTCCGCTTGACCCTGCGCGGTGTTGCTTACGCTAGAACATAGCAACTTCAATCCGGCTGTGACCGTGTAAGCAATTTGGTCTTGATTATTTTGGCTGGCATTAAAATCCTTGATTAGTCCGGATGCTAGAAATCGGCCCGCGGGAATTTTCTGGATCGGAAACTTCGCTTTGATTTCTGGGCTGTTTGAAAATGCGAGGGGCTCCGATCCTATTTTTGTGGTGAGGAATTTGAACTTGGTAAGCAGGGTTAAAGCGTATCCTCCACTGGGAGCGAGAATCAAGGGCGGAGGAAGCATCGGGATGCTTGAGAAAGTCCAGTCCACGGTTACGCCGTTATCGTCGCCGGTGATGACTTGTTTCAGCATTCTTGGGATTGGGGCAAGCCAATAGCTGGAGGCTTGTTCAAATCGATTTACAAGCTCTCCAAGGCTAGCCGCCGTCTTAGTCCGAATCGGCTGATCACCTTGAGGATATGCGATTCTCAGCCAAGATTGAAAAGGTTGCTCCACAACGATTCGCCACTTACCCTCAGATCCCACAATTTTGAAGCTTCGAGTCACTCCATGCGGAAGCAGGATTAATATCGGAGGGTCGTCCGTATCAAAGCTCACGAGAACCCAATTGAGAAGTGGAGTTGGAACCCTACTGGTGACGCTGCCATCTTTCCAAGTAAGAAATGGGGACGTTGTATGGTTCATCGTTAGTGAAAAACCATGGGAAAATTCAACTGAAATTGAAGGATGAAATAGATTTGCAACGATTCTAGTTGGACATTGACCCGGGCCATTAAGAAGCACGGTCTGACCATAAGTGCTGGTGAGTTTTCCTTGCCACGACTTGCTGGGCTGGTCATATTGAAGCGAGGTCGAACCTGGAAACGAGGAGGTAATTCCACTTTTTGTAACTTCCATGCTTGGAAGTTTCCAGTAATCACGGAATCCAAATCTTCCAAACGACTGAGCCCAAGAAATCTGTGAAAATAAAACCCAGATTAAAATGACTCCCGCTTTCACGAAGGTGCGATTTTTATTGATAGGAATCTTATTCAATTGCGGCTGGTTAGTTAAATGAGGCTCCAAGAACCACAAGACCGAGCCGATGAGTTTGTTCCGTCCAGGTTAAACCAATTTCCCTAATTCCTATTCGGTAAAACAAGGTTAATCCGTAATCAAGAAACGAGGTGGAAAGGATTCGATCATAGGAGTAAAGTGAATCTAATCGCCATGTTTTGGCAAATCGGTAGCCCATTTCGGCACTCGTGTTTATGTTCTGAGTGCCGATGCTCGTCGCTGTACTAAATTGGGCGTAGCCACTCCCGTTCTGAAAAAACGCAGTGCCGGTTACGCGCTGACTGCCAAATCGGCTGGCTTGGAAAGGATCTTGAGTGTAGTTATATCCGAGGCTAAGTGACGTGCTACTGTTCACACGCTTTGATAACAGTGAACTAAAGTTTGCTCCGATACCCTTGGAAACGTTAATTCCCTGAAGCTCACTTAAACCTAAAGAAGCGTTCAGGGTAGTGCCCTTGTCGAGCCTTCTGGGTTCCATCATAAAATTGGTGGTCAATCCGTATCCGCTTTGTGATTTTATCGGAACAGGTGCGCTAGTCGACTGAAAATTAGACGTCAGACCGTAAAAGATTCTCAGCGGTAAACCAGGGATTTTCATCGGATCCCGTTGAAAAGACAAATTAGTGGACTGATCGGTCAGGGAAAGGCCCGTAAAAGTTTGACTGATGTTTGAGTTTGCATTGAAGCTATAGACGCCCATCTGGTGCGTTGCGTTAAGTGATCCAAAGATACTTTTAAATCTTGGCATTTGAACCTGCGCAGAAATTGAGGTTTTCGAATCCATCTGCAAATATTGGTGGGCCCCAATGCCCCAATTTGATTGACCTAGACCATTGATTAAAAACCCACCTTGCGAGTGGTCGCCGTGATTCCAGTCTATTTCGTAGTCAAATTGTGGGCCGTTTCCAGTTCCGAAGCCGCTTGCGCCTTCATCGCCCATATGAAATCGCAGAAAGCTTGTTTGGCTTGGGCCCAATGAAAGATAATAAGGATAAGAAACAGCGATCTGATTGTTGTTCACGCTCACAATCTGATCCATCGGCAACGTCGTGACACCCTGCTGGAGAGAAAGTTGATAAAGTGGAATCGACAAAATATGAGCATCGCCAACATAAAGGGACGCCTTTTCAAATTGCACCTGGCGATGAGGCAAAATCACGGTTTTCACCGAATCAACTATGGCGGGAGCGAGCGTGAGATCTTCGTACTCAAAACTCTTTGCTATATAAGGTGTTTTAGCTCGGCTAACAACCATTCCATGAACGGCAACGTGCCCAAACTCTTCTATGGGAGTTTCACGAAAAGTAAAAAATTGACCATCAGGGGCAACGCTAACCCGTTTCTCTGTAAAATTTGCGAATCCTTCTCCGGTTAATGAATCCAGATTGTATTTAAGCTGGGCAAATTCCTGTTGGCTGTCCCCGATTTTTAAGATCGCATTGGTGGCGATCACGTCCATATTTTTGAGATCAAGTTGGGCTTGATCTGCGCGAATAACCACGTCGCGGTAGGTGAGCACTACCTTGTGATGGTCGCTGTCGGCTGCAACTATTTGATCTTGAGAATCATATTGAGTCCCGGTTGGACATATAAATTCGGCGACTTGATTGGCATTGGACAAAAGTGATCGACTGCTCACGAATTCAGCGGTGGCGGTAACTGGCGCGATGTCCTGACCAACAACCTTGACCGTAATGGATGCTATTCCTGGGATGAGGCCGGCAACTAGAATTGCCTGAGCTCTTCCATTTTGGACGGTAATCAGATTTTGGCGAAAGGTGCCAATGTTGGTTTCAAAATCTACCTGAGTTCCATCGGCGAGTGGGTTACCACGGGAATCGACCACGGTCGCGGTCACGTTGAGTTGGCTGTGACCATCGGCAACTGCGGCGGCGGGGAATGTGGAAACTTGGACGTATCCGCTAGAAGCTAGAGCAATCGCACTACACAAGGCTAAGAAAGCGATAGTGAGAGTTCTTGACCAGCGCATGGGTTGAATAAGCAGGAGGTGTTTGTTCATCAAAACACCTCCTACTGAGTTTTACTTATCTCGTAACGTTCAAGCTAACGATCTTGCGCACTCGGTCACCGTTTGCCGTTTCTGCAACAATTTCGACTCGGTAGACGCCAGGGGCTACGCTCCGATTCGCATTGTCACGCAGGTTCCAGCTTACGATATTCTGACCGGCTTGATCTGCTCTGCCAGATGTGATCGTAGCGACTTCATTTCCAGATGCCGACAAAATTCGAATTGAAGTTGTCGCGCTTCCGGAAAGGGTGTACGTAATCGCAAATGGCGAATTCGGACTTCGTGTTGGTCTTGAGACCACTACATTACCTATGGTAGCGGTTGATTGTGTTCCAGATTGAAGTTGAACTTTAAACTGGCGAGTAGTTCCGCCATTGGCATTGAACGTATATCCCGACGATTGGTTAATGGATCTGGTGATTCCAGTTGCGGTATCGACCAATCTCGCTTGCACATCTTTGGGAAGTGTATTGAGATTTGGCCACGTCAATGTAACCGGTCCTGAGTTCTTTGAGTAAACATCCACAATGTACTGAGTGCTTGTTGCGGAAGTGCTTAGCGCAGTTGCCATTCTAGTTGGTTTGCCCGCGAACGTTCCTTCTACTGAAAGTTGAACCGCGTCTTTTGAAGGCGACATCGGCGGCTTCATCGACACAAGTGTTTTCTCAAGCGCAGGGCTTTGAACAAATCCGATATAGTTATTGCTATCCACACTCGAATTAGTCCTAGCAGCTAGCTGTAGACGCCACTGACTATCAGTTTGGGGCCAGACCGCAGCCGTTGCTCTCGAGGAGTTCGGAAGGAATTCCTGGAAGATCGGCGGGTACTTGAGAGTAATCACGTCGTTGGTAGCGTTGAATATCCAATAACCTTGGTCGGGTTGGATTAGATCACTGAGATTCTGAACATAGGTATACGAGCTAGTTTGAGTGCTATACAATGCTAACGCAGGATTGACATATCCAAGGTTGACCAATTGCTGGAACGTATAACTGGTGTTTGGACTTGCGTTACTCACCCCGATGATCTGACCCAGAGGGAAGGCATAATCGTAAGGATCAGCAATCAAATTCCAGCCTGGCTGAATGTTGATGCTTGGAGCACCGCCGCTATTGTCGGAATTTGACACCAAATCAGTTGGTTCCTTTGGATCACCTTGCAAAGTTCGAACGCCAAGTTCGGTATTCGAAACAATCCAAGAAGCTTTTCCTCGAGCGACGCTTAATGCGGGTACGTATCCATTTTGAGTCGGATCATAGTTAAAGGCTTGGAAATCGGTTGGAGTTGAAAGTCCAAGCACTGATTCCCAAGACGAGTCGGCAAATATGAACGGGGTGGATACCAGATTCGCTCCTTGATGCAAGGCTAACTTAGGCGTTGTTGGCACGTTGAAAACAGCAGAAACGGTCTTGGTTGGGCCCGGATTAGGCTCAACCGTGACGCTGTAAGGAAGTTGTCCAAAATTGACTCCATCGGGTTGCACGTGGAAATCTACAAAAGAAATATTCGGCGATCCAGGCAAGATTTTTGCGATAATTTTCGTGCTGGTATCGCCTGCGGTGAGGTTTATTCCCGGAGGCAATGTTAAAGTAACTTTAACGTCGTCGAGTTCAATCGACTGATCAATTGTTGAAAAGCCGCGGGTGTTATCAATCCAAACGCGAACGTCATATCCACCTGGCGGTTGCTGCAATCCCGTTGGATTGCTGGAATCGGTCGGCATGAGTTGAGGACCATCAACGAGAACAGAATAAGGTCGATAGTAATTAGACACTCCGGTGGTGTCTCTGTAGTAAGAAACGATTACCCGAGATGTGGAAGCAGGCACCGATACGTTATCAAAATATTTCTGAATGTAGGCTGGGGAATCGTCTATTCGAACGTCGCCTGGAGATCTTTCCCCGAAAGCATTAACCGGTCCAAATTCAAAGTCTGGAAAAGTAGTGTCGCCTCCGGTTAGGGGGTTGCCGATTAGAAAAAAGTCAGATCCGATTGCCATCTCATCCACGGGAGTAGCGTCTGAGTTTAATCCTTGGCTATCTTCAGTCGCTGGGGTTGGCCCATTGATTACTTGCAAACCATAAGCGTTGGTTTGACCAAGTTCGAAATTTACATAACTCGGAAAATTCGTTGAGTCAGTATCCCTGCGGTATCTTTGCTCGGTGATAATCGGCTTTTGACCCGGAGTTATGATGTACTCGAGCGGTTTATCAGCATTCGCGGTATAGGGAATCGGCAGAGGACCACCCACTTCGAGCCCGGTTCCGTCGATCATTGCAACCCACTGACCGAACCAAAGACCCAGATTATGAGAGGCGGTGTCGTTGTTGGTTAAGGTCCATTGCAAACGAGCGGCATCCGCAAGGATATCCACCCGAAGCACGACATCAATTTTATTATTAGTTGTTTCAGCGTAGATATATCGGTCGCTAGCACCTACGAAGAATAAGTTTAATGCATTCGCTCCGAAAACTGTCTTTGTTTTATCCTCAACCACGTTGGCATAAGACCAGTCCGCGCCTGGGTAGGGAAAGCCGAATGTCAAGGGCATGCCGTCATCAACGGTTGATTGAACCGAACCGTCGCTACCCATCGAAAAACCCACCCGTCCCACAACTTTTGCGGTAACAGCAGTAGGCACGAAACATCGAGCAGTTGCATCGCTTCCACCATACGTTACGGTCCCTACTGCTCCAACCGACGCGACGAACAAATTATCGCCATGTTCGTCATACAGAAACGGGTTACTGAATGGATTTTTGTTCATCGGATCGATGCAACCACTCCAGTCACCTTGGGCGAAAACGGCAACAGCGGAGATTGAAAGTGTTGCAATAGATAAGGACTTAAGAATAAAAGATTTCATATAATTTTTCTTGCCCAACGGCTCTGAAAGTATTGACCATTCCAGAGCCATTGTTTGTTCATTTTTAGATATTCAAGTTCACTTAGACGAGAGCCTAGGGAGGACCCGGAGGATTGTTCGCCTTAGTAATTTGTCTCGGCACACTAAACACGTATCGCTGACCAGAGGCATCTGGGACTGGGCCTGGGTTATCGGCGACATTTCTCACTCCGATCCTGAAGTACAAGACAGTAGCCTTGGTAATGAAGGATGGAAGGTTCGTTGCCGATAGATTTTCCGTCGGAGTACTCAAACTACCAGCTTGCCCGCTCACAAAGGACGGGAAAGTATAGGTGTCAGCTCTTTGGAAGGTTGGATCATTCGCAGATACTTCAAGCACGTATTGCAACGTAATTTGATTCGTAACAATCGATGAAGTGAACGAGAATGGAACCGGGCCTGTAAGCGATGCTCCATCGGCTGGTGAGATCAACGTCGGCGGTGTGAGCGGAGTCGCGAGACCCGATTGAGTCTCAGCTGATACGAAGTAGCAAAGCGAACCACTTCCTGAAGTGCTCGTTGTGCCTGTCGTTCCAGCAGTAGTACCTGTGGTACTCGCGGTTGTACCAGTGGCCCCGCCTGTCCCGGTGAGACCGCCGGTAGACCCTGTTGTTCCAGTTAATCCTCCGGTGCCACCACCAGTTGCGGTTGAACCAGTAGTTCCGCTTAATCCGCCGGAAGCAGTCGTGCCGCTTAGTCCGCCAGAAGCAGTGGTTCCGCTCAATCCGCCCGAAGCGGTTAGACCGCCGGAGCCGCCGCTGCTTGAAGTACTAGTAGGTAGATCCCCTTGGGTTAAAGCATAAACCAGATTCACGCCATAGGTATATGGCGTTCCAGGACTAAGACCAGTGCCAGCAATCGTGCCGCCCGAAGTTAATCCGGAGCAAATTCCTGAGCCTTGAGGGGTCGAAATCCCGGTGTAGAAGGTTTGGCCGCCATAGATATTCTTTGCAGAGTCAAGTACTGAACGTTGGTCGCCAGCAACGATTGCCACCGGCGTAGTGCTGATATCGCTCCGAAATACTTGCCAGAACTGCTGTTGCGCGTGTCCACCCGCAAAAGCGTTCGGTTTCCACGACACAAGCACGCTGGGATTGGTCGGGCTCGCAGGCGCATCTGAAGCGTTGGAATCGGCTTGCGCAACGACGTTGCTGATCGAGCTGGTTCCTCCTCCGCCTGATCCTCCCAAAAGAACTGCAATTAGTCCAACCACGAGTAGCACACTAATCAATGCCGCATTATTTCCATGAGAACGTGGTTTGATGACGTGAATGCCGCCATTTGATTGAAATTCCGGCGATACGTTTGGAACCGTAAAAATAACTTGAACCCGGTCGCCAGGCTCAACACCTTTGATCGTGTTGGATACATTCACATTTGATTCGTCCGGTTCAACGCTTGCCACTTTTCCAGAAGCAACTTGCTCGTTGCCCCGAAGGACAATGACATTCTGCCCCGGTTTGAACCCTGAACGAGTTCCCTGATTAACCAATACTGTGTTGTTGTAGGTATTGAGTACAGTTCCGGTCGGCAAAGTTTGATTGAGTACCTGAGACACCGCATTTGAAGCGCCCTGGGTTAGAGCGTCTGAAATCAGATCGGCGTCCGCTGTTTTAGCACTCTTGACGCCCGATTTAGCTTCTAGTACGGTACCGTTGATTGCGATTCCAGAAGCTACGTTAACAGCTTCCACTCTCACAATAACGTCAGCTTGCTTCTCGTTCCCCGAGGTTACCACCCGACTATTTACGACGCTACCGGTAATGAGTACAGTAGCTCGAAGTTCTTGACCAACTCGCAATAAGCTGGTTTGATCAGTCACTGGAGAGCTCAATCCCAATTGGGTTAGAGTTCGATTTACAGTTTCTTCCGAAACAACGTCAATAGCTGGACGGAAATCGTCAGCTCTTTTTGAAAGTTCCGTTTGAAACGCGCTTGCTGCAATGGATCCTAACTGTCCGCCTTGGTCGTCCACGAACGGCATAACCGCCCATAAATCACGCGTCACAAGTTGCGTGCTTGCACGCGCAACAAAACACATGGATAGCGTTGGCAATGCCACCGCCAGAGCCACAAAATGGCATAAAAGCCTTCCATACACTGTTTCTAATTTTCGCCTCACGATTTTCCGGTACTCCTTCTCAATTCCTGTACTGCAGTTTTGATGAACGGCAGCGTCCTTTCTGTTACATCACAATTACTTGTCATTGAACGTGTCTCTACTTCGGCCCGATTGCTTGCCAATTTCCCTCTGGCATAATTTCATTCGTTTTTGCCGAATGCGTGGGAGTATATCACTACCTCGCGATCGATGCAACTGCCGTGGCACGATTAAGTACCATTTCTCGGACGGTTTCAATGGATTGATCAGTTCGCAGTACCCAATCAGCAAGGGCTACTTTTGCTAAAATTGGCATCTGTGTAGCTTGGATTAGACTAAAATCCCTTTCCGAACCGTACCGATTTTCAAATCTTTCGCGCTGAGTTTGTTCTTCGCAAAAAATAGTCCAAATTTCGTAAAAAAAATGTTGTAGACCTACTTCAAATAACAAAGGGATCTCAAAAAATTGGGCGGAAGAGCTTTTCATCTCGTCCCAAATCAAAGGATGCAACAAGCCGTCGATCTCATTTCGTTGTTTATCCGACTTTGCAATTAACCTCCAAAGATCATTTTGCGAAAAGTTCTTTGAGAGACCCGTTATTTCACAAAGTCTGACCCGAACTTGCTCCTCTGCTAGTAGATGTCGGGCCATTTCGTCAGCGGAGGCAGTTGAATATCCAACCTCGCTTAGAATATTGAGAACGGTGGATTTGCCCGTGGCAATTCCGCCCGTAATTGCGACTTTTTTCACAATTTCACATTTAAAATTGCCGCAGTTTCACGTTTGGACTATTTGCTTACGGCAAAATTATTCTTCAGTTTTTTCAGAGCCTCGATCTTTAATAGATTCTGATTCTGACGGGGCTTCGGAACCAGGCTCTTCGGCTGGATCTTCTTCTTCGACCCTTCTGAAAAAGCCTCTTAAGGCGCCCAACCTTTCGCCGATGGTCGCGCCGCCGGAAGAAAAGTTATTATTCCTACGGCCGTTTGAATCGTCAAATTCTTCGGGACTTTCTCTTCCTCCACGCATAGGTTTTCGAGTTTTCTTGCCAGTCTTGGCTCCGCCTCTTGAACCTCCGCGATCGTCATTTGGCTGTGAAGTTTGAGGTCTATAGACATCCCGATCGGTTGTTGCTTGATCTCGCAAGCTCAAAACCATTCTGCGCTGATCCGCTTTTAAATCAATGATACGGGCCTCAACTTCGGCTCCTTCTTCAACCGCTTCCTGAGGAGTTCGGATGCGCCGGTTTGACATTTCTGACATCGGCATAAACGCCTCCGCACCTTCGGGCAATTTTATGAACGCGCCGGTTGACGCCAATCTAGAGATCGTAACCGTAATCTTTTGGTTAATTGCGTAATTGTCCTTGATTAACTTCCAAGGATCAGGTAGCACCTGACGGTGACCAAGGGAAATTTTGCCGGTCTCTTTATCAAGTTTCAAAACTTGAACCTTGATTTTTTGACCCTCCTTGAACATTTCTTTTGGATGGGTGATACGTGACCAAGACATTTCGGAAATGTGGAGCAATCCATCGACTCCACCGAGATCCACGAAAGCTCCGTAATCGGTCAGACGACGGATTGAACCCTCGAGGACATCATCCACCTTGGTACCTTCGAACAAATCGTCCTTCGCCGAAGCCTTGCGCATATTTTCAGCTTCTCGATTAGACAAAACAACCTTTTTGCGGTCTCGATCTACATCAATAACCTTGAGTTGCATTTCTTGCCCAAGAAATTTTTCAATATTCCGTAGTTTTCCGCTTCCCACGTGAGTTGCAGGAACAAACCCTCTTACGCCAACATCCACTACGAGACCGCCTTTCACTCTTTCAATCACAGTTGCAGTTATCATTGCGCCGGAGTTCAGTGCTTCTTCGATGCGGTCCCAATTCTCTTCAAATTCAGCTCGTTTTTTGGAGGCAATCGCATTGCCTTCGGACGATTCCGTTCGGATCACAACGACATGAATTTGGTCGCCAACTTTGAAGTGATCTTTGGCTGATTCCATCGCTTCGTGAGACAGTTCGCTAAGAGGGACAACTCCCTCGCTTTTTGTACCTAGGTCAACAAAAACCCTGTCGTTTTCAACCTGTACAATTCGGGCATAAATCCGCTCTCCACGTGAAAGTTTTTTATATGAGCCATCACCTTCGGATGCTTCTTTGTCCATCGCACTCATGTAGTCGTCAAAAAGTGCAGTGTCATCTTCAACTGTCACAGTTGCCGTTCGAATTGGAGGCGACGCTTCAGGTTTGGCTGCAACTGGGGACTTATCGACCTTCGGTTCGCTTTTCGCTTCTGGCAGGTTTGGCTCGTGGGTTTCGGTTGCGGGCGTTTCGACTGATCCTTGAGCATCTTGATGCGAAATAGTTCCAGCGAGACCTTCTAGTGCTTGAGTTTCAACAGATTGTTCGCTTACGTCAGCTTTCGGTCCGGGTGAATCCAGCCCTTTGCTTTCTACTGGCTCCGGTGGATTAATAGGTACCGCATGGGAAGCAGAATTAACCTCTCGGTTTTCACCCTTGTTTTCAGGTTCCACTACTGTTTCGGGATGCGATTCGGTTTTTAGTGGTTCAGGTTCACTTTCTTGCTCTATGCCGGGCTGATTTTCGGAAGTTTTTTCGTCCGAAGTGTCGTGAGATTTGTCTGCGTCTTGCAGGGTATCTGAAGATGTTTGTTGCTCGGAATGAGCGTTTGGGGTTGAGTCGGGCGCCTTTTCTCCGGCAGAAGTTAGATTTTGATCAGCTTCTGTTTCAAGCGTCTGTATATCGTCGATGGTCATGAATTAACTTGCTAATTTCCGCAAAATTGCGCTGCGGAAAGACTCTCTATGCTACCCCATAACTCTTTAATAACAGATCAATTAAAGATTGCGCATTATACGCCTAACTGTGCACCCAGGGAATCAACGCTTGATATAGGTCTTGATACCGTTTGAAAACTTTATCGTAATCCGCGCCGCTTCCTTCAACTGTTTTTTTGATTTTTACCATCGAACTTACTTGCTCTAAACTTATTTTCTCAACGTGACTAGCGGCGATGAGAGCTGCTCCGAACGCCGGACCTTCATCAACTTGCAACAACTCGCATGGAACTTGAAATAAATCGGCAATCATTTGCACCCAGAAATCGCTTTTTGCGCCCCCAGATGTGATTCGAATTATGCTACATGTTGCGCCCTGGCTTTTAAGGCTATTAAATCCGTCGAAGAGTCCGCATGAAACTCCTTCCAATAAAGACCGAAAAAGTTCTGGGCGGCCATGGCTCAAGTCTAATCCCGCCCAAACTCCCCTTGCGAAAGGATCGTTAATTGGGGATCGTTCCCCCGAAAGATAGGGTAAGAAGGTCAAATTGTTAGATCCAGGTGGCGCGGATGATGCAATGCCATCTATTTCCTCGAACGATAATTCTGGGAACAGCATGGATTTAAGCCAATTAATTGCGCCTCCGCAATTAAGCATCACGGTCATCGCGTGCCAGCCTCCGTTGGCATGACAAAAAGTGTGGGTTTCTCCGGAATATAAGTAATTAGGCTTGTCTAAACAGCTAAAGACAACTCCACTAGTCCCTAAACTCATGCCGATAAGTCCTGGCTTAACTACCGCAATGCCAACTGCTCCTGCGGCTTGGTCGCCAGCACCGACGACTACAGGTATTCCCGGCTTTAAATTAATTTTTTCTTCGGGGAGGAAGGCTCGCGTTTTCCCGGTTTGAAGCGAACTTTCAAAACAATCTGGAAACCAGTTGATTCGTAAATCAAGTGCTTCGATTATTTCGTTTGACCAACGCCGGTTAGGCACATCGAAGACACCGGTCCCGCTGGCATCGGACGTATCGGTCGCTTTTTCGCCGGTAAGAACGAATCGTACATAGTCTTTTGGTAGCAAAATGGAGTGGATTTGATCGAAGATTCTTGGTTCATTTTCGCGTATCCAAAGGATTTTAGGGATTTGGAATCCGGTTAAGGCTGGATTGCAAGTAATTGATCGGTACCGTTTCTCGCCAATGGAATTTTCGATAAATTTGCATTGCTCAATTGTCCTTTGATCATTCCAAAGGATTGCGGGTCGGAGCACTTTATCGCTTTTGTCCAAGCACACCGCTCCGTGCATTTGCCCGGTGAGCCCGATTGCATCCGGTGCAGGTTCATTAATTTGATTTAAACAATCTTTGAGACCGTCTATCCAAATCTGGGGGTTTTGCTCGGTCCAAAAGGGTTGAGGAATGGCGAAACCGTATCCGGATGTTGCCACCTTGATCAGATGCCCAAACTCGTTTATAAGTACCGCTTTGCAACCGGATGTTCCGATATCGATTCCAAGGTATTTCCGAGGCAAGATGCCCCAAGTGTACGTTAATTTGCGATACTATTTGAGCGTTTGCGGAATTGGCGATTTATGAGAAAAGCTTGCATTGATGTTGGTTCGAATTCGATTTTGCTGACCGTTGAGGAGAAATCAGGCGGGATTTGGTCGCCGGTTTCAGAGGAATCAAGTGTTACTGCTCTGGGCGAGGGAGTAAATTTGACCGGGAATTTGAAAGAAACCAAAATGGTTGAGACTTTGCAGACGATTAAAGAATTTGATGCAAAAGCAAAATCGCTAGGGTGCGAGAAGCTGCTTATCGGCGCAACCATGGCGGTTCGAATCGCGCGAAATCAGCAGGAATTTTTAGAGCGCGCAAAGAATCAGGGAACTCCCATAGAGGTCATATCGGGCGATCGAGAAGCCCAACTTGGCTTTGATGCGGTTGCCTACGACAAGGAATTTCAGAAATATGACTGGCTTTCGATAATTGATCCGGGAGGTCAAAGTACTGAGCTTACTATTGCGCAATTAATTGGTAACAAATGGCACTTTCATTTTAGAACGAGCTTTCCAATTGGCACCCTTGCATTGCGGGCCGGAATTTTGTCGGCACAGAGCCCTTCCCCTGAAAATATTCTGATGGCTTCAGCCCAGTTAGATGAATTAATTTACCAGTACTTTACACCTCAAAATGGTGGAATGCCCGTAGTCTTAGGTGCCACCGGAACTAACCTTGTTTCAATGCGGGAGAAATTGACCATTTGGGACCCGGTTAAGGTGCATGGTAGCACTTTAAGTTTGTCAGAAGTTACTGAGCAGGTAATCAAGCTTAGTCAGATGACGGATGAAGGTCGAGCTAGTTTGGTTGGCATCGAACCTGGTCGGGAAAAGACTATCCATTTAGGAGCATTGGTGCTTGAAAGGTTTCTAACGGCGTTAGATGCGCCAGCTTGTAAGGTTAGTGTTAGGGGATGGCGACATGCCCTATTAGAGGGCAGAGGATTAGAGTAGTAATTGAAAAGACCAGACGGCAGCAACGTACTCGGGATAGCAGTTATTCTTGGTGTGTTTGTATATCTCATAGCTTCTAAGGTAATGCAAAAGGCTGAGCCAATAGGTACGGCTGAGCTGCATAGCATTCCTGCGGCAACGAATCAAAAGAGTGTTGCGCAGCCGCCGGTTCCGAACACTTCCAGCGGGCCACCAGCATCTCAACCAAATCCTGATTCGCTGACGCCGCCTTCAAGTGGTATCGAACCTGTTCCTGCCACACCGAACCTTCAGACTCCGCCCGCTAGTGGTACAGAACCTGCTCCCAGCGCTCCAAGCCTCCAGACGCCCCCAGAAAGTCCCCCTCTTCAAAAGCATTCCACTAAAAAGTCACTGCCTGATTTAGGCGCAATTGATGTAAATAGCGCGGGGTTGGATCAACTTGGGGAACTGCCAGGTATCGGACCTACACTTGCCCAAAGAATCATTGACTATCGCACTACGTATGGTAAGTTTACGGCCCTTTCCGATATAGCTAAAGTGAAGGGCATTGGGCCAGAAAAAGTAAAAGCAATTTCGCAATATATAAAATTTTAGCTGGTTGCTTTATCTTCCACCGAGGCCGCTCAACTGTACTCCTTCGATAAAGTAACGTTGGGCAAAGAAGAACAGGGCAAGCACTGGGATCATCGATAAAGTGGTAAAGGCCATCAGCATTCCCGGTTGGCCTCCATGATCACTGTTATAAAGCTGTAACGCGTAAGAAATTGGCATCTTCTCTGGAGATGTGATATAGATTAATGGGCCCATGAAGTCGTTCCATGCCCCCATAAAAGTCCAGATTCCAATGACGGCTAAAGCTGGCTTAATTTGGGGCAACATGATCGCCCAGAAGGTCTTCAAGTAGCTACATCCATCAATTTTTGCGGCGTCCTCAAGTTCCATTGGTACCTGAGACAAGAATTGCCGCAACAAAAAGATGTTAAATGCACTCGCCAAAAATGAAGGCACCCATAAAGGCTTAAGCGTGTTAATCCAGCCCAAACTTTTGAATATAAGAAACTGAGGTAATAGAGTAACTGCGCCCGGAAGCATCATAGTGCTCAGAACTACTATGAATAAAAAATTCTTGCCCGGAAACCTCATTCTGGAAAATGCATAAGCAACAATTGAACTGCTTAATATCGTCCCAAAGACATTTAAAATAACTAAAATAAGGGTGTTCTCTAAATAAGTTAGCCCATAGTGGGTCCTTACCGGTAGAAAGTCGAGTGCATCCGGATAGTTCTGATATCGCAAACCAACATGCCTAAGGGGAGTAGTATCTTTCGCTAAAACAATGGCCTCGACGTCCTTGAATTTACTTGGACTTAAAATCTTGATGTAATCAGTACCGTTGGTATTGGCATCCAGAATAGCGGCGGTTACGATTGTACTGGCGACTGAAACGGTTACAATCTTGGCAGGTATGGGCACTTGCTTTAAATGGTCGATCCGCATTATGAAAGTTTCGCCAGCGATCGATTGAGGATGGATCACGTTAATCGTTACCGTTCCATCTGGATTTTTAGATTGAATATCTCCAACGAAATCAACCCCATCTTGATTACCTTCATAGTTTGGGTCAGGTGGGGGTATCGGGGAAAGACTAGACTCTTTGACAATAAAAGTACCAGAGCCGCGACCAGGCATCTCGCGTGGTTGGACAAGCACCATTCCGTTGCCAAGTTTCTTTACAATTTGACCCACAAAAGGCTCTTTGTTTTCAACTCCAAAAAATCGAGGAGGGCTAGTTAATGGTGCCAAATAAGAAATGGTGTCTTGCACTTTTGGGATCCAAACGATGCCATTAGGAGACGACATATCAATGTCTTCCTTGAAGCTGGTGATCACCAGCCATGCAAATGGAATCCCAAAGACAACTGAACCTACTAACAACGCGATATGAGTCGCTACTATTTTCGCGTAGCCGCGAGTTCGAAATGATTTTTCAGTTAACGACATCGCCACTACCGAAACTATTGCCAATGCGATAAACAGAATTGCTAGCGTCCAACTAATCGGAACGTATCCGCTGAAGACCTTAACTGATCGCGACGAATCGGTTAGGAAGTAATAAGTACAAATACCGCCAAATAAAACCCAAAGTAAAATTGCTAGTGCTCTGTTCTTACGAGCCGCGGAAGTCTGTTCGACCGCCAATCTTAACATCCCAATAACTATAAAGATAATGGAAGCAATAATGCACCATAGGGTAAAGGGCATCACAAACCAGATGAGAGGCAAATTAACCGCTCCAGTAGTTGGATTAGGCGGTCTCAACCCCTGGATGGAGCTAGTAAGCAACGGGAAGCTAAATATTAATGAGACTATTGCAGCTACTCCGTTAACCGTAGTGCTCTTCATTAGGTTATTTCTTTGAATGTAACCTGGAGGCAGCGTGAATCCAAGCGTGGCTTGGTACAACACCCGCAAGATGAGGAACAACCCGGCATACCTTAAGACGGTTCCAACTAAATATACAAGACCCCCTGAGATCATTCTTTAGTCTCCTCATGCACCCAAAACGGGGCAAGTTTGAACTGGAATCCAGTGAGAATCAAGATCACGGCAAAGATGAGCCAGGCAAGAGCACTCGCATAGCCCATTCTAAAAAATGCAAATGCATTATCAAACAAGTGGTAAACAGGAACCCTAAGGCTATCACTCGGACCAACGGGACCATCGTTTGTCTTTAAAATATATTCCCTTGTGAATTCTTGAAACGCGCCGATAACGCCGATTACTAAATTAAAAAATATTATGGAACTGAGCATTGGCATGGTCACGTTCCAAAATTGCTGCTTTGGACCAGCCCCATCCAGAGATGCGGCTTCATACAGCGTATTTGGCACACCTTTCAGTCCAGCTAGCCATAAGATCATCCCACTACCTGCGCCCCAAAGGCCCATCACAATTAACGCAGGTTTAGCCCATTGTTCCACGCTAAGCCATCCCGGATTTGGAATGTTTAACCAGCTATGAACAGTGACCTGAAGAAAACCATTAAGCAAACCCTTATCAGGATCTGCGGTTAATATCCAGTTCCAAAGAACTACGGCGGCTACTCCCGGGACTATCGCAGGTAAATAAAAAAGGGTTCTGTAGTATCTCATTCCCCTCACAGCTGTGTTTAACAAAATCGCTACCGCTAGACCAGTGATGATTCCTAATGGAACCCCAAAAATACCGAGATAAGCAGCATTATAAAAACACTTGCTAACAACCGGCCAGTCACTACCAAACATCTCGAAGTAATTTTGCAAACCTACCCATCTAGCCGGGTTCAATATATCCCACTGAGTAAATGACAGGAGCAACGACGCAAGCATTGGGCCTAAAGTAAATACTATAAACCCAAATACCCACGGAGAAATAAAAAGATATGCCCACTTGGCTTCGTTGCGATCCAGCTTCCCTATCTTTAATCTTTTGAACCAAATAATAAAAATAATTGCAGCCACAATAACGACTATCACTGAAGCGTAAACTGCGATGCCTAAATCAATAATTGGATGCGAGTATTGTTGCCAATATTCATCCAAGACAACTTGGACATTGCGCTGACCCTGGAGCAAAGCCTGGTGGATAGACATTTTGCCGCCTAATGCGTTTCCGATGGCGATTACATGCTCTTCCCAAAGTTTATTGCTGACCATCGTTACCGGTCGAATTCGCCCGAATTTCATCATGTCTTCATGATTTTTTAAACTTTGAATATATCGCGGATCTTTCGGCGCGAATATTTTAAGTTGAGCTTCGTTTGCTACTCGATTAGCGAGCTGGCGAGGAATGTAGGTTAAGCCTTTAATCGCTTCCCAATGCTGCATGGCTCGGTCTGAAACCAACCAACCTTTTACGCTACAAGCAAATTTAATAAAAGCCCAAGCATCTTCAGGATTTTTGGCACCACGGGGTATCGCATAAGAGAATCCACCTACCCAGGTTATAAATGTGTCCTTTTCGTTTGCGAATTTACCTCGGTGGTAATAGCGATCATCTGGAACTGGCGCGGGCGCAGTCGCAAAATCCAGCGAAGGAGCGTATTGGGCCATGTTTGCCTGGATCCAATCGCCATCGACCTTCATCGCAATTTTGCCGATATAGAACGGATCATTGGCATCGCCCTGGAAACCGCTTTCGAATTTTTGTTCATTTTCATAGCCGCCAAGTACGTCGTATCCTTTCTGCATGAATCTAAGGGCGTCTTCTGAAGCAGGCGTATCCAAAGTGCAAGTTTTGCCATCTGGGCTCAAAAAAGATGCATTTTCCTGAAAAGCGTAAAGATAAAGCCAACTATTCCCGAAATTTGGGGCGAATCCGGCTCTTTCCAGGGTGCCATCTTTCTTGAATTCAGTTAGAACTTTGCTATAGGCCAGCACTTCGCTCCAAGTTCTAGGCGGCCGATTTGGATCTAATCCGGCTGCTCTCAGTTTTGCCGCATCTTTACGAAAAATCGCTTTGTTGTAATAAAGAACGCGGTCATCGGCACCAGTCGGAATGCCATAGATTTTGCCGTCGAAGTGAGCTTCTGCCCATGGCGCTGGGTAATAATCCGACGCTTTTGGATCGTCGGGGTCTTTAATGTCTCTGGCAATGTATTTGTCGAGAGGAATATATGCATGTCTGGACGCAAAGTCGGAAAGCTCAAAGCGATCCTGATTAATGAGGTCTGGCCCTGCATTTCCGACAATGCTGGTGAGAATTTTTTGGTTATTCATTCCCCCGGCTCCCATACTTAGGATTTGAACATCGATGTCGGGATGCAGTTTTTCAAAGGCGTCTTTCACGCCTTCCACATCTTTGCTATCAGGTCCAGCGGTCAACCCCCAGATGACGAGTGTTCTCTTTTTTGGGGTTGAAGAGGTGCCATTTGAAGCGGAGACAGCAGAAGAGACGGCAAAGAAGGCAATAAGCAAAACTAGAAGTGCCCCGATTCCGATTCCGATTTTCACGCTACTTCGCATGGATTTTTAATTGTGCCAAGGTGAGCTATGAATACGTATTCTCGCTCGGCGTCTGTGTATCACTTGAGTATAGTTCACTCGAACTAAGTTAGGCTAAGTAGATGATGACTGCTCGACGTACGCCAAAGTCTCCAAGCTATCTTACACCAAACCACGATGGCTCCGATAATTAAATGTTGCCAGGTGGCCCTTTCATGATTAGGAATTGATAGACTCGCAACCGCATAACTGATTAGTTCGTCCTTACAAAGAAGGTAAGTTCATAAGACTAGTGCAAGAGACCCAATTTCCGCGGCCAGACGATATTATTACAGAGCCGATTTCAAACCCGGAGCAGGCTCCTCAACCTCAGATCGTAAGCCATTCGGATCGAGACTGGTTAGGGGTTCTGATCGGTCTCGTGATATTTTTTGTCGGCGTAGGCTTACTGGTAGAGACTTTTGAAATTGCACGGAATTTATTTTTGACTCCGCCCCAATCAAGCTTAGGCATCCAGATGGGGCAGACCATTGATATAACCAAAGCGAGTAGCTCTGCAATCACGCTTCTTTTTAGAATTATTTTGTTAGTCGTTATGGCACTGATCGGCTCAATGATTTCAAATCGAGGGATTTCCCTTTACAGCGGCGCGCGTCATCGAAAATGACTTCTAGTTTTTGGCTCAAAATATGTTTGAGTTTTCTCGTTTGGATCGCGATTCCGATCCTTTTTGAATCGAGGCGACGTAATTCGGGGTCAATACCGACAGAGACTGCGCCAGTAAATAATTCAATTGCGAAGGTTATTGGATTACTGATGGTTAGTCTTGCCATTTTGATCTCGTGTCTGATCTTCTTAATCAAATTCGACGGACTAACCGGCCAAGGAATCAAGAATTGGGCTTGGTTGATGGTTACGTTAGCTGGGAGCCTATTTGTAGCTTCTCAGTACTTTGCATTGCAATATGCGGTGCAATTTGTCCCGCGAAACGTCCAACAATTGAATTTGCCCGCAAGCTCAAAAGATGGAAACGACTCTTTGGAAAATCGGGCAAGCCTTTAATTGGGCAAACTAATAGAATCTGACCATGAAAAATCTAAATTTATTCGCAATTTCGCGTTCTAAAATAAGCCTTCTTGTGCTCGTTGCCGGTTTGAGCTTTTGCGTAGCGCTCGCTCAGCCTGCTCAGGTTCAAGGATTTACAACACCTGCCCAAAGCGCAAAAAGTAGCGAAATTCTTGGCAAGGTCCATCAATTGCAACTATTGCATAGCATATTGCCATTAAACTTCACGAAAAAAGAGCTCGACGGAATTTTGGGCGAAATCGATAAAGCTCGCGACCAAGTTAAAAAGACGGAAGTTAATGAATACAATCTGATCATCCTCGATGAAGATGCAGTCAATGCCGCAATTGATGCTGGTCTGAACAAAGATGTAGTTCCTGATCAAAAGTTGATGGCATCATTAGCATCCAAGTACGAGACGATGAACATTACTCGTCAAATCATGGTAAGGGCTAATATAGATTTGGTTTACGAAGAAGTTAAGAAAGATTGCGACGATGGCCAGCTGAGCTATATGGCGAATAACGGCGGAGCCCCCACTGATCCCAAGGCAGACAAAGAAGCAAAAATTCGCGAATTTGTTTCAGATGTTTTGCTGGATCCGCTTGCCTATCCGATCTTGATAAAACTGGATTCAAAGCCAAGTTAGCAACTATTTCTGATGGAGTTCTAGATTCATTTCGCCAACCTTGCTTTCAAGCTTTTTGGCATAATCCACCAGCTTCTTGGCAAGCGACTCATCTGCAAGGCTGAGAATTCTAACTGCCAAAAGAGCGGCGTTTGTTCCAGCATTGATTCCCACAGTTGCCACGGGTATTCCTGGCGGCATCTGCACAATACTGTAGAGCGAATCGATTCCCTTTAGGCTTTCGGTTGGAGCTGGAACTCCTATCACTGGCAAAGTTGTGAGGCTTGCTACCATCCCCGGCAAATGGGCCGCTCCGCCTGCACAGGCAATGATTACTTTTATGCCTCGGCCCCGGGCGTTTGACGCGTATTCAACCATTTTCTTAGGGGTTCGATGAGCACTGACAACTTGAATGTCATAAGCAACTTCAAACTCCTTAAAAATTAGCTCTGCCGCAACTAAAACAGGATGATCGCTTAACGATCCCATGATGATTCCAATTAGCGGCACGTTGGACATATTTCCTTTATCTTACTTGCCTACCTTCGGCTTTGCTAGTTTTGACGCTTTCGAATCAGCAGTGTAGACATCCACTTCTTCTGAGATTGCATTGATGTACTTTTCCACAGCTCCGCAATTTAGCTGGACTAAGTTCAATCCAATTTCACCCATTCTTTTGCGTTCAGTTTCATGTTCAATTAACTCGGCAATTTCGTGAGCTAATTCATGTGGGGAAGTTGCAATGCGGGAGCATCCCGCTTCCTTGGCGGCACTTGCTACATCGGCAAAGTTGTTCATGTACGGTCCATGAATAATTGGCCTTCCCCAAGCGAGCGGCTGAATAAGATTTTGTCCGCCTAATTTACTGAAACCTCCGCCGATAACAACGCAATCTGCCGCTCCATAAGCCTCGGCAAGATCTCCGTAAGTATCTAGGACCAGGTAATCTGCAGTTTCCTTTTTTGACCAATACCCAACCCGAAACCCAGCCGATTCCGCCCATCTTGCAACTTCTTTGGCGCGCTCAATATGCCGAGGTGCATGGATTATTTGAAGTTTTGATTTCAGATCAGGCGGTAAAAGATTTAACGCTTCTCCTACAAATTTTTCTTCATCCTCACCCCGGGTTGAGCCAATCACGAGAACGGGCCGATTTTCAGCTAGACCAAATTTCGCCTTTATGGTTTCGGTAGCTGGCCGGTCAGCCAGCTGAGCCTGGTCGAACTTGATATTGCCGAGCATTTCGGGATGAGAAAATCCCAAGGTCTCGATGCGATTTGCATCTTTCTCAGTTTGCATTAGAGCGCGATCAACATCTTTCAGCAACGCTTTGTAGAAAAATTTAATTAACTTGGAGCGGGGATAGCTTCGATCAGATATCCGCCCATTTGCAATGACCACTCTTGCATCAAAAACTTTTGCCGCCCAAAGAAAATTCATCCAAAGTTCGGTTTCAAGTAGAACAATGACTTCTGGCTGGACCTTTTGCATTGCTCCGAGGGTGAGGCGGGCAAGATCAATTGGGAAATAAAACAGATGGTCGTAAAGTGGAGTTTCAGGAGCTTTTTCAAATTCCTTTTTAGCGGTTTCGTGGCCACTGCTTGTGGTGCAGGTTAAAATAATTTCGTGGCTGGGAAACCGAGATCGCGTTGCCTTGAGAAGTGGGATCGAGGCAAGGATTTCGCCAACGCTTACCGCATGAACCCAGATTCGCCGTCTTCCCTTTGCGGGGGGCAGTTGATAGTCTCCTAAGCGTTCTCGCCAATTTGGCGGTGGCTTGCGACTTAGGCTCCGGACGTACATCCAGGGAATCCAAATCGGGCTAAAAATAACAATAAGGAGGTTGTATGCCCAAAAGGTCATTGGGAGCCAAGCTCATGAAATGGGAATCCGGTGAGCCTTTCAAATGCTTCTAGATACCGCGCTCGGGTTCCATTCACCACGTCTTCCGGCAGTTTTGGACCTGGTGGCTGCTTGTTCCAATTCAGCGTTTCTAAATAATTTCGCACGAATTGCTTGTCGAAACTCGGCTGAACTTTCCCTGGACCCCAATCGCTTGCTTCCCAAAATCGGGAGCTATCTGGGGTCAGCACTTCATCAATTAAAACAAGACCATTTTCGGTTTCGCCAAATTCGAATTTGGTATCAGCGAGGATAATTCCGGCGTTTTTTGCTCGCCTTGATGCCAAATTGAAAAGTTCAATTGTCCAATTCCTAATTTGAGTTGCATTTTGCTTACCAACTCTGCTTTCAACTTCACCGAAAGAAATATTGGCATCGTGTCCACTTTCGGCTTTTGTGGCGGGACTGAAAATGGGAGTTTCAAGCTTTGAACCATCTTCAAGGTCATTTGGTAAATCCAACCCGTGAAGGCTACCTCCGTTTAGTCGATATTCTTTGTAAAGTGATCCTGTAAGGTATCCACGGGCAACACATTCAACCGAGAGAGGCTTGGCTTTTTTGGCAAGAGTTGATCTCAAAGCAAGGTTTGGCTGCCTTGAACCTAAGCGGCTCTCAATGAGGGATAAATCGGTGGTAATGAAATGATTTGGGACCAATGGTTTTAGCAACTCAAACCAAAAACGACTCATTTGGGTGAGAATTGCGCCCTTATCGGGAATGCCATTTTCCATTACCACGTCAAACGCGGAAATGCGATCAGTGGCGACGATTAAAACCTCGTCGCCGAGATCATAAACATCCCGGACTTTGCCAATCTTTGGGCTTGAAAGGCCCGGGATTGACGTGCGCAAAAGTTCTGTCACTTAACTTGAAATTATGACAGACCTAGTATTTCGCAAAAAATCCTAACTAAGAGCTTTGAACCGACTCGGGTTCAGGCGGAGTTTCTGGATCAGTGCCAACCATTACTGCAGGCGGCTCAGAAACGGAGTCGCCGCGCAAGTGGAACACAAACCTGGCGTTGCCCAATGCGAAATCGGTTCCATCTTGAAGTGGAGCTTCTTGGACTTCATCAAATTGAGAGCCATCAGGCTCTAAAATCCAAGTGTGGTTACTTGAGCCAAGATCTTTGAGCGTCCAGCCAGTATCCGACCACGTGACGCTGGCATGATGCCTGCTCACAAACGCGCCTTCAGGCAAATCTTTTAGATCAATATCAACTGGCCCAACCGAAGGATCATAGCGGCCAATAATTGCCGAATAGTTCACTGGAAAAACATATTCAGTTTCGGCTCCGTCTCGTTTTAGTACAATCATGGCTTGGCATGGTACGTCTACGTTGTGCACGGAAGCGGGTTCTGGTTCGGTTGCATTAATGGGTTCAGTTATCAAGTCATCTGTCATTTCTACTTTTTGTCCTTTATATTCTGAGATTTGAAACTATTTGTCAAGATTTACCTCAAATTGACGATATTAGGTGTGCTTTAGGTTTGATCTGAAGCAATTTTAGGTCCCACCGGACTGGACCGGGCTATGCCAAAAGTAACAATTCCAGATGCAACCACGGCCGGTACCAACGTGCCCAGGCTAAATGATTGACCTAAAAACGTAACGTTCAATTCAGGATTATTGGTGTTCATCCCGTAGATCATCCAAGAGAGCGATGTCACAAATCCGGCGACCATTCCTGAAATAATCGAGGTGGAAGTTAAGTTCAAACGATCCGTATGAAAATATGAAAAGCTAACCGGAATGAGCAAGTTGCCAATAAGAACGCCGCTCCAGGTGTACCAAATCGTGAGTACGCTGTGAACCCACAATGCAATCCCAACCGCAAGCAAACTGGTGATTAAAAGCCCCCATCGTGTCAAAATGGTTGACGCCTTGTCCGAATTTTTATTTCCGATTCTGCCGCCTATTTCCTTGCCAAGCGTAGCCCCGCCAACCAACGTATAACCCACCAAAGAGGATACGGTAACTCCGATTAATCCCACAAAGAAAATCGCCTTAAGACCATTCGGCAAAACTTGATCGGCAAAAATTGGAAAAATCGCAACGTGATTTTCGGGCAGCGGCCGCAATTTGTCGATCGCAAAAATTCCCGCCGTAATTGTGAGGATGTCGGACAGGAAGAAAAATCCAGTGGCGACTAACACGCCTTTTTTTGCGATATTTGGGTTTGCCGAGCTTGTCACCCTTTGATGAAAGCCAGGATCGACCAAGGTCCATGCGCCCAACACAAAAAAGCTAAGAACGGCAAGAATTCCCTGACCACCATCCCATTTTTTTAAATTAGAGCTTGGCAAGGCTTGGATCGCAGAAGAAAGCGATTGATGACTTAAACAAACCGCGTCAATCACAAAAAATCCAATATAAACCGCAAGAAATGCAATGATTCCAACTCGCACATCGGCTACAAGCCCGGCTCGAACCAAGAACAACGCTCCCAGCAGGCCCGAAAGGAGCACCGCCAATGTGGTCGGAATACCAGTAAGCAGGTGGACCAAAACGCCCATCATGTACACATTAGCGGCCGGAGTTGCGAGCAAAAAAATCAAGATCGCGCCGGTAAGGGCCACGTTTCGATTCCATCTGGATTCAAGCCTTTGAGGAATGCTTAAGGCGTCGCGCTCTCTCACTTTGCCTGCGTAAAAAATCGAATAAATCGTGGCAAAAACGTAATACGGTACGCCCAAAAGAATCCAGGTTCCGACGCCGTAGTACGAAACTGATTCGCCAACTCCTAAAACTCCGCCATACCAGGTGCTGACCAAAGTTGCAACCATTGCGGGCATGGTTAGGGATCGACCAGCTACCAGATATTCAACAAACGTGCTTTTTTTGAGCTTGGTTAAGCTGCCAATTGCGGCAATTAGGACGCAAAATAAAATGAGAACAGTTGCGTCAAGAGAAGAAAAATGAATCATTCTTCCCAATTAGGATCGCCACTCGTTTCGATAAAAAGCAATGCCGCACCGGATTTTACTTGGGCATAAACGAAATGATCTTTCGAGGTCACCCGATTTGAAATGCTGGTAGCTCCCAACGGATCCAGAGTTACACAATCTAAAGGCCATTGGACGCCGGAAAAGGTCGTTTCAAGGCATACAGCGATAGGAAGCAACGAAACCCGGTCAATGGCCAATTTCCGGCGAGGAAACAAGGGTTTTACGATCCATCCTGACCCCTGCTGAAAAATGCACCGAACGTCTAAATCGGACTTAGCGATACTTTGAAGAGCGGCTATAAAATGGTCAGTGAGACCGCCTTCTAAATTGATTAGGGTCAGTTTTGAAACCCCGCTTGAACGCGCACAGCTGAGCAATTTATCGCAATCTGTGGTCATCGGGTCGTCATCGGCGATAACCTCTGTGAATTGGTCGCGCGGCGTTTTCAGGGAGTCTAAATCGCCGATCACCACGTCTGGGCTTAGTTGATTTTCAACTAGATAATCGGCCGCTGAATCAGCCGCGACAATCCAGCTTGCCGATTGAATCCATGGAATCCACTGTTTGGGATCAACAGGAGTTCCGGCAAGGACTCCGAGTGCTCGCGAGAAATCAGGTTGATGAGAATTTCCGCGATTATCCACGTCTTCTATTTTGGCTCTTGTTTATTTTTGGTAACTCGCCGCTACAAAGCCGCCTGGGTTTCCTCACTTTACGCGAGTTCCTGATAGATGTATATTGGGAACCCGCTGAATAGTCAATCCAACGGATCAGAATGCTTAAAAATAGAGACGTGAATTAATTTTTAAGGTAATTATTTCGGTAGACAAACGTGCGAATTTGAGCTTATAACCGAGCTTTTGCAAAGTTCCAGCAGTAAAATCGCGAAAAATCATCGCCATCGGCTCTAATTCAGCCTCCTTGGGATTATTTAACGATTCACAGGACAAAAAATTGAAATCGGGCGGTCACGTGGAGGTGTAATATATCAGTATAATTTTATGCCAAGCCACCGACGAACAGCCCTCAAATGAAAAGCCAATTTGCCCTTGACGACACTGCCGATGCGATCCGAGTGAAACTCGCGTGGGACAATGTTCTTCAAAGGTTAGGGTCCGAAATTTCTCCTGCATGGTTTGATCGATTCATTCGTCCGCTAAGTCCAAAAACCCTGGTTGGAAACGAATTGACAATGGAAGCTCCCGGCCAATTTATCCAAGAATGGGTTCGAAGCCGATTTTTACACCAGCTTGAGCATCTATTTTCCGACGAACTTGGATGTCCCTGCACGATCAAATTAATTGCCACATCTCGCACTCGCCAAGAAGTGCCAGTGCAAACAGCGGTGGTGACAACCTCGGCACCGCTTTTCAGCCAAACCCGTTTCAAACCTTCGCTTAAATATGTTTTCGAAAATTTTGTGGTGGGCCAAAGTAATCGGATGGCGTTTGCGGGGGCAAAATCAGTTGCGGACGATCCTGGAGCCAAATTTAATCCGCTCTTTATTTACGGACAAAGTGGAGTCGGTAAAACCCATTTGCTGCACGCCATAGCCCACACCGTTCTCGCCCGTGATCCTCAATTTAATATCGTGTACGTAACCGCTCAGCAATTTGCAGAAGAACTCATTGGCTCGCTCCAAACGAGCCGAATGGAGCAATTCCGAAGGTCTCAAAAAAATGTCGGGATGTGGCTGGTGGACGATATTCAATTTATCGCAGGCAAAGACAAGACCAGCGAAGAAGTTTTCCATACCTTCAACAATCTACAGTCTTTGGGCAAGCAAATCGTACTGTGCTCGGATCGACCGCCAAGAGAACTTTACTTGATGCATGAACGGCTGCGATCACGATTTGAAGCAGGACTAGTCGCCGATATTCAAGCCCCTGACACGGAAACCAGAAGCGCAATTGTGCTCAGCAAGGCAAAACAAGAAAATATTGATCTTGCGGTTGAAGTTGCCGTGTTTCTATCAGAAAATGTGCCCAGCGGCAACGTGCGAGTTCTTGAAGGCGCGCTTACCAAGTTGATGGTTGAAGCAAGTATGACGAACTCTGTTCCAACTGTGGAAATGGCGAGAAGAATGGTAGATCTTTATTACCAATCTGGCACCTATGCTAAGCCATCCGTGAAGCAAATCGTGGATGCGGTTGGCAAGCATTTCCGAGTTCCGTCCGCCGAAATTAATGGACTTTCTCGAAAGGCACCAATTGTCCATGCGAGACATATTGCGGTTTATATCACCCGCGAAATCACGGGCGATTCATGGAAACATATCGGCTCGTTCTTTGGGGACCGAGATCATACTTCCATGATGCACGGGTACCAAAAAATAAGCGAACTGATGAACGAAAATCGCGACCTTAAAAACACGGTCAAAATGTTGATTCGAAATCTCTATCCGGACGCAGGTTAAGTATTATCAGGTTTTAAGGGATTTGCCTAAAACCTAAGAACAGTATAAGTTGCTTTGAGTTCAAGACCATCGAAACTAAAACCATTAGTCGAGCCGAAAAAGTCATAGTCTGCAGAAATTCGAAAGTTCTTATCAATCAACAATCCGACCCCAATTCTTGCCGTGGGCAAAGCAGTCTTGGAAGAGTAGTGGGTTGAGTTGTAATTAAATTGATAATCTGCATAGGCTAAGCCAGCACCGACTTCAAAATAAGGCAAAACTGAACCTTGGCTAGAGCGGGTAAAAAACTGTTCATATTGGGCCAAGAGCTGAAATGCATAAAAATCACCACCATTTTTTTGAGCGTCCACAAGACCAACATTCACTCCAAAGCGTCCGTTTGAAACTCCTGTGTCCGCTCCACCAAAGTGAAGTCCGGCACTGAAGATGGAGCTTCCGAAGATCGATCGAATTTTGCCATCAGAGGGAAAATAAATGCCAGCGTCGGGGCCAATGCTAAAGTGCTTTGTTTGTCCATCCGCAAAAGCGATAGGCGGGATAATTGAAGCCCCTACTATCAGCGACGATATTAAAAATTTGCTCATTTTCCTAAGAATCTACGTTACCTAAAACTATAAAGTTAATGTTTGTGAACTTGTTAGACAGATTCCACACCAACTAGGCATTGAATTCGTCGAGGTACGCGATACAAGTCACATTTTGAATTTTGCTCGAATCAATCAACGTGCGCAAAAACTTTATCAATTCTGTAGAAAGTTTCTAAAATCGCGATATTTTCGGTAATAATATTGTATAATAATTTAGCTGGCAACAGCTTTGCACTATAGGAATAGCAAGAATGAAGAATAAGATAAGTCTCAGTCAACTTCAAAGTTCACTCTTCGACATTAGTCGCTTCACCCCCCCCGTTAGGACGAGTACCTACGTATATAAAGGCTAGTGCCGCCTTCCTTGCGTACCCGGCAGCGATTTTGATTGCCGGTGCCTCTATTCCACCTATACGAGTTTCGCACCAAATGTTTAGCCTGAGCAATGGTTATGAGGGTGGATTTCAAAGGCGCGACGGAGGCAACCCGGAGCCAAATTGTGTTCACGCCTCCTGCGTCGGACAGCAACCCTTTACGACCGAATTCACTTCAGGTGGTCTCAACTTTTGTTTTTTTAATGATAGTGGAGAAAATGACCTTTGGCAGACCACATGCACGCTATTCATTTGCTCGAACGGATACTATTATGTACAGGGTCCATCCCAATGGATAGGTTGCGATCCGAATACTATTGGCAATCATTCGCATCCATGTCCGAACGGAACGTGCCAGCCATGAAAAATGAATCTGCGAATCATTCGGACCGTTGCCGCGGGAAAGGTTTCACGTTGGTGGAGTTGTTGGTGGTCATGGGGGTTATAGGCGTCCTTGCCGCACTGTTGTTTCCAACGGTTGCCGCGTCCCTCAGATCAGGCTACCGGGCTCAAGATATAAGCAACATGAGGCAACTTGGAATCGCGCAAGCAATTTATACCCAAGATTATGGCGAAATGGCGTTGGATGCCTCAAGGCTCGCAAAAGTAGGTCTGGTTGACCCAAAAATACTTCTTTCAAGATTTGATCCCTACCCGGGAGGTCTTGCCACCGATATCGCGAATCAAGAAGTTTTACAAGGTCTTCCCGAAAACGAGATCATGCCCTTGTATCCTTTAAGCTATATTGACATAGGGGTACTGAATTGGGGTCAAGTTAGGTACGCAAAAGACATCGCAAATCAACCGGAACCTGGTTGGTTAATTGATCCTTTTTTTGAGGGCAACCAACCGGATGTGCTGATTTGTTTCCAATTATTGCGGCTGGAAAATGATGGATCGGTCAGGTTCAAACACCCGCCGACAATAGGCAACTGCACTACGGTGCCAATCGAATGCGGATTTCCGCTCATTGCGTATTTTGCAGACGGCGATGCGAAGTGGGCAAGCCATAATATTCCACCATTCATTTCTCGGTGACCATGTATAGTAAAAACCGTGGATTTGAACTGACAGTTGCAGTTGTAATTTTCGGAGTCATAACTGCAATTTGGCAATTAGTATTGAATTCAATTGCGCCGGAATATGGGGGACCTGGAGCTATCGCGGTTTGGACGAGGGAGGTGCTGATTGTAGGTGCTGCTGGTCTTAGCTTGGCAAATTTCTTAGGACACTCTAGGAAAGCCCGGATTGCCTTAAGTTTTGTTATGCCTGGCATTATGGCTCTGGTACTTTCGGATGCAATTTTGCTGACTCACCGCTCGAACTTTATAATGGTTGGGCTCTTGGTTCTCGGCGTTTTCTCCTTTCTCATTTGGGGTATTTTCGGATTGATATCAGCTCTGCTTGAACCTCCAATAACTAATTTCCTGCAAAGAAAAATGAATGTCTAGCCGGTCGTAGTGCTCAAAATCCGAGCCAAATCGATTGTAAGTGATGGATGCAACAGTCGTCGCGCGGTATTGCACGGCTTGAACCATGTGCAATTTTATCTAAAGGGTAAGACCGCCGTCAACGGTCAGAGTCTGACCAGTTATGTAACTTGCTTGGGGCGATGCCAGAAATAGTACGGCGGCGGCAACGTCATCGCCGGATCCTAACCGACCAGCAGGAGCCGATTTGATGACTTTTTCCTTCATTTCAGGAGCCATCTGAGCCGTCATATCCGTTTCAATGAAGCCAGGAGCCACCGAATTGCAGGTGATGCCTCTCGAACCATATTCTTTTGCAATTGACCTCGTGAGACCTTCAATTCCCGCTTTTGAAGCTGAATAATTTGCCTGACCAGCAGCGCCAGTCTTGGCGATTACACTGGAAAAATTAATGATCCTTCCATATCTGGCCTTCATCATGAATTTTAGAAAAGATCGGATCATCAAAAAAGTGCCTTTCAAGTTGGTTGAGATGACCGCATCCCAATCGTCGTCACTCATTCTTAAAAGCAAAGTGTCTTTGGTGATGCCCGCATTATTAATTAAAATTACTGGACTTCCAAGCTCAGATTCAATATCATCAGCTAGTTTTTTAACTTGATCGGATTGTGAAATATCGCATTTGAACGCTCCATGTCTCGCACCTCCAACCACGGGAAGAAGTTCTTTTGACTTTTGAGAACCTTCCAAAGTAGTTGAAATACATGCAACCGAAGCCCCTTCGCGAGCAAGAGCCACCGAAACCGCGCGTCCGATGCCCCTACTAGAACCAGTAACTACCGCAATTTGTCCTTCAAAAATAGTTGGCATCACTTAACCTTACCAAGTGTTTTGATAATTAAGGTCAAGGGCGTATTTCGGCAACGGCTAATTCTAGCGAATCCAAATCTTGAACCTTCAAACATCTCGCGCTTTTGTCGATCCGCCGAATTAAACCGGACAATACATCGCCGACCCCACATTCGATGAAAATATCGATTCGATCTCGCATCATATTTTGAATTATCTCGGTCCATCGAACCGGTTTGACTAATTGCTCCGATAAAAGTTGAGGGAAAAGTTTTTCCCTGCCGACTGCTTCGCTGGTTACGTTGGAATAAACTGGTCCGGTTGAACCGCCAGGCTCGAACGAGACCGAATCTAGACTTTTTGATAAATTTGAAGCAGCCTCTGCCATTAATGGGCTATGAAATGCGCCGCTGACATTGAGTGGAATCAATCGCTTTGCACCTGCTTCGGATAAGGCTTTTGATGCTTCAGGGATTGCTTCGATTGCGCCGGAAATCACTACTTGGCCAGGACAATTATCGTTTGCAACAACCACCTGATCCGTGCCTATTTTATCAAGGCAGGCCTGAATTGCTTTTACTTCAAGTCCAAGCACGGCAACCATGGTTCCGGGGAGTTTCTTGCCAGCTTCTGCCATCAAGAGTCCACGTTTTTGGACCAATTTACTTGCAAGATCAATTGAGAGGTGTCCGGCGCATGCAATTGCGGCATATTCACCCACGCTGTGTCCGGCAAGGGCATCGATGCGAACATTTATTTGTAAATGGGATTGGAGGCACTGAAAGGCGGCTACCGAAACTGTGAATAGGGCAAGCTGGGCATTTTGAGTTTGGCGAAGCTCGGCTTCGTCCAGTTCAAAACACAGGTGGGTCGTATCGACTCCGGTAGCAGTGGCGACTACTTCAAATACTTTCCTTGCCTCGGCGCGGGTGTCGTATAGTTGTTTACCCATTCCTGGCTTTTGCGATCCTTGTCCGGGGAATACAACTGCAAGCGACATAGCCGATAATCTACCAGGAATTTAAGATTTAGCGGATTCTCCGGTGGCCGACTAGTTATCTCTAAACAATCAGCCCGTTTCAGAACTTTATTTGAAGGTAAACCGTAAATAATCGTGAAAGCAATGACAAAGTACTACGCCCTGATCCTAAATAAATCCTCCATTACAGTTGCGATGATAATAGTCGGATTTGCGGCATTAATGGCTGGCGGATGTGGAAATGATCAGTCGGTCGCTTCAAATGATACTTCCACCACGGCTGCGATTAGTCCAAGCCAACCCGCACCCTTAGGCGCACCTGACGATAGCAACGGAGGTGGTGGCAATGTGGCGATGGATGGGTCGTCGTTCGTAGCTGGTCCGGCCCCCGACATAACCCTGAAAAGTCTTGACGGCAAATCTTACAACCTTTCAAAACTCAAAGGTCATCCGGTAATGGTTGATATGTGGGCGACTTGGTGCGGGCCCTGCAAATTGGGCTTACCATTCACCCAAAGAGCTTATCAAGAGCTTAAAAAACGCGGTCTCATCGTGCTCACCGCGACAAGCGACCCAAAATCGGCAGTTGAGAGTTTTATGAAAACCAACAAATACACTTTCCCGGTCATGATGGACAGCGACAATGCCCTTGCCGCAAGTTTTCAAGTGAGCGGAATTCCAACTACGATTTTTATAGACTCAAAAGGAATGGTTGTGGATAAAGAAGTTGGCCTTTTCCCCCAAACCAATACGATCAATTCGCTCAAAAAAACGGGGCTTGATACTTCTGGTTTTGAACCTAAGAACGATCCAACCCTTCAGTAATTAATCGATAGATTTGACCTTTATGCCGCGCCGAATAAGTTCGCTGACGAACTTTTGACCGGACATGGCGGTTTCGTATCGATGACATCCTGGAGCGATATTGCCAGTAGCAACTCCAGCCGCATAAATTGCAGTTGAAGCACCCGTAAGTTGCTCCATTGCGGTAAAACCGGTCACGTCGTCTTGCTTTTGCAAAATCTCGACGCTTTTTGTGGATTCAATTCCATCTTTCTTCCCAATCGCGACCGCTCTAACGATGACTAAGTCTTTGGACGAAGGATCTTTCAGTCTGGGATTCATCAGTGCGCAAAATACTTCCCGAGGAATTGCGGTCCCAGATCTCACCGCGATTTCATCGTTGCTCCAGAATCCAAAGTCTTTGAAAATCTTCATTTTCTCGCAGTGACCAGGATATCGAATGGTCTTATATTCGTAATTACTGACCCTTCCGAGGTAAGTTTCAGGAGCGGTGCTGGCTCCGCCAGAAGTGACAAATGCTTCCATTGTGCCCAACCCATCAACCTGGATTGTTTCAAGTTCTTCCAAAGTATCCACCAGGATTAGATTGCCATCTCGCAGTACGTCGGCGCGGTCCATGTATTCCGTGATCAAACCTTCCACGTTAAATACTAGTTTGTAATTGAACGGAGGTTTTGGGATTTGGGGCAACCCGCCGCAGTAAAGTTTTATGGAAGTCGTGCAATCAAACTGCTCCATCATGTAGCTGCCGAGATTATTAACCAGACCAGGCGCGAGACCCGTATCGGGGATAACTATGACTCCCTGATCCACTGCTTTTTTATTAAGTTCCAAGGTTTTCCTGGCAACTCGGGTATCGCCTCCCATATCAACCATGTTAACCTTTGATGCAATTGCCGTGACCGCAATTTGAGGATGCATCCAGTACGGCACGCAACTTAAGAGTACATCGGCTCGTTCCACAAATTCCTTCACGCTTTGAGGGTTCAATGCATTTACTTGAACTGGCGTGGCGATTTTTGATCCGATTAGTTTATTGATTCTGTCTGAGCTTTTAGTCGCCTGTTCAAGATTTTCATCGCCCATAAATAACGCGTCGGGAGATGAATATTTGGCGATATCATGCGCGGCGGCGGTGCCTTGCATACCCGCACCCAAAATAGCGAATTTGCTCATAATTTGTGAAAAGAAGTTGCACTTGGCAACCTCAGGACTATCAGTTTACCCTCAAGGCCGACCCTCCGATTTTAAAAATTATTTACCTCATGTAAAATGCGTAAACTTATCTTGAAAGTTATCAGGAAAAAATAAAATAACATTAAAATCTTTATTGGAACTCTTAGAATGCGATGTCCTTGAGGCGGCCCAAGCGATTCTTGGATTTGACATTGTGTGGGGAAATTTGAGAGCACGAATTGTGGAGACTGAGGCTTACCGCACTCCTGACGATCCAGGATGCCATGCGTTTCGAGGCAAGACCAAGCGCAATGAGGTTTTGTTTGGTCCGCCCGGCCACGCTTACGTTTATTTCACTTATGGAAACCACTGGATGCTCAATATCAGTGCTCATGAGGAGGGAAATGCAGCCGCTATCCTCATACGGGCTGCGATGCCGATTTCCGGGCAAGACGAAATGTTTGAAAGGCGAATTAAGGCAAGAACCGAGCGAGACCTATTGAGCGGCCCGGGGAAAATCTGCCAGGCTTTTAGGATAAATCGCTCTCAAAATGGGATTAGCTTGTTTGAAACTGGTCCTGGATTGCATATCGAAGCTGGCGATACAGCCAGAAACATCGGAATTGGTCCAAGAATTGGGATTGCGGTTGGTAAAGGCGATGAACTCCCCTGGCGATTTGTGGATCAAAATCGCACTGAGTTTGCTTCAAAACCCTGGATTAATCCTTCTCGAGGGCATTCCTGAAGTCGGGGAGCCAGATTTTAATATCAGGGGCATCATCTCTTCAAAATTATTGCAAACCAACGACGGTTCCAGCGCATATGTGCCTGTAACTATTAGTTAGTGAAACAAAGGATTTGCACAGGCACCTGAAAATGGCAAGCTAGAAGTTTCAGCAGTTTGACAGTGGGCTTTCCACTCAGCGAAAAAAGTGATATAGTTTGTTTTGACAATGAAATTCTTTCTGATCTGTATTGTAATTCTCATTTCACCTTGTGGTTTTTCGCAAGCAGACATTGGTGGCACTGGGGGCGGAAATGGACTTCCAAACTTAATCAATGTGCAGACACCAGTAAGTGGGATTATTTATAGCCCCACTCTTGGATCGCAGTATGCGCCGTTTCAAGCGGACCTTCAGTTTCTAGACCAAGACAATGATAACGACATAACAAATATTGTTCCCCAGTGGACTGGAAGCAACGGCATAACAATCGATGAAGTTGGAACGGACCTTAGCACTGGCGAACCTGACGTTCAATTTCACGTATTAGGCCCTGGCATGTATACTATAAGTTGCCTCGTAACCTACGATGAAGATGGCAGCCAACAAAGCCAAAACCTGACCGCGAATTGCGTTGCCATTGGCGGAGTTATAAATTTCCGCACAACTGGGATAGGAAAAGAGTATAAGTCAACCTTCTCCAACGATAGCGGAAAAGCTTGGTATCCATGGTATATCGAATATTTTGGATTCACTATCAAAAGCGGCGACCCTGCTAATAACCAGAATCCCCAGGACCTGACTTGCGCAAGTGCGACCGGGCAGCCGACAGGAACAACCTATAGCTGGGCGATACCGAGCTATACCAACAGCGCAGATCTAAAAGGAAATCCCAAAGAGGCAACTATTTCAGACTTGAAGGCTACCGGTCCAGGAATAAATCAAGCTGTAGTTTGCACCTATGAATGGTCGGGCACTCTTAACGGCGCAGCGATCACGGATTGGGCAGTGCAGGACGATACTACGGTAACGCCCATAACCGGGAGCAATCCAGTAAGTACATGCCAGACAAAGTAAGTGCCCACGAGCCGGGAGCAGTTACTGTTAACACCTTTAATTATACTAGCCAAGCCGAAGATGACCCCATCTCAAACTACACAATGCAGCTATTTGATACATCCGGTCAACAAATGCCCAACGTCTTCGTAAACGAGCACTTTACCTGTTTCACTCCGCCAGGCTTTACCATTAACGGAGATGGAGACTATTGGACTACGGGCGACCTGGGCGTGTTCAAGGATTTCGATCGGTTTTCTTGGGCCTTCGGAACCCTTGCATATCCTTATAATCTCTTTCAAGATTATAACTTTTTCCACACCTACTGCGGAGGCACTCAATCAGCCAATGGACCATGGAACAACCCACCTAACCCGCTTTACGGATTCAATGGTGGAAGCTATGAAATTGAATTCCTGTATGACTCGCCGGCAGGCTACTCTACTGCCAAGCAACAATAATCAACCAAAAAAATGAAACAAATAACTATCCTAACTAACTTCGCTGCAACGCTCGTGCTTGCTTGTGCCTTAGTGCCCGAACTTGGCTTTTCACAGCAGGCAACTATAGGTTTTAAAAGCTCTCCGACTCACTTTCGATTCCGCAATGGGATGGATTGGGGCGGGATGAATGCGTTTGGAACTTCACGTCAAGATTTTCAGGTGGCAGTTGTATCGGTAGGCTCGCCAACCGGACCGCTTCCAAGTTCATACGACTTTTACGCGCCCTGCGACCCCAGATATTTGGGCAATGAGGCGGACGAGCCAAAGTCCCCAACTGTGAATTTATTGGTGCTAAGCTCATCAAGTCCGATTCCAAACTCGTTTACGGTACCACTCAGCACGCTCATGCGCATCAGCGACGAAGCACCGTTGACGCAGGGAATTCGGCTCTTGCTGCTTTATAAGCCAAGCACTGGCGGATCCTCTAATCAAATCATTTGTTGGGATGCCTTCAAGACCACCCAATCTTCTTTGCCCAGTGGAGCAGACCACTTTGAAGCGTTGCATCTTGCATTGGCACAAGCACTTGAAAATGCAGACATAATGGAAGGCTGCAGAATTCTGGATTTACTCTATCGCGACCTAACCCCTAAAGAGGTTTCAGCATCCCGGGGCCAAATAAACTCGGTAGAAGCGGCGATGATCCAGGCTGCAAAGACTGCGCCCGCGTATTTAAGTTATGGAATTTATTATAACCTCCAAGATTACGAAATTCCAAGAACTTACGAGCCAATGGTACGAGCCTATTTAGCCCTTACAAAAGATCCCGACGCGGGGCAAAATCATGGACCCGACAGCATGAGTTATGGAAAGATAAATATGTATCTCGAATTTCATGAAATTTGGCCAATGGGGTATTCAGGGCATCCCATTTTACCAAATCCCGATTTATGGGAATCGGCTGTTGTAGGGGGGACCAATATAATTGCAACCAGAGAGGTTTTGAAGCAGTTTTGTGATTTCGCCATGTTAGGTTCGAAGCAAAATGAGTTCAAGATGCTTGGTCTGCTCGATTCGCCTGATTTTTCGACTCGATTTTATGCAGCGGTTCATTTTGCGTATATATATGGAACAGATGAGGAAGGTAGAGCATTGGCTAAGCTTTCACTTGACTCGACCCCGGATTCCTATATCATTGCTGTCAAAGCCTTGCCTGCCATAATCGGTACCTTGGAACCGAGGGCACGTGAGATGATTGCGAGCGAAACTATTCCGCTTAAAACCCAACGTAATCGGCGGTTATGCCAATATTTTAATTAGATCCTAGAGGTTGTAGGCGATTCTCTTCAGAAGCTGATCTGCTAGATTGATTTGCTGGTCTTAGGTTATCGACGGGCAGCGTAGGGGCTTAACAGCGATAGGTTTAATTCTTCAAACCTCATGCGTACAATATAACCTGCGGGTTGAGCTAAAAACAAAAATGAAACACCTGTTGATCCCTCAGTTTCCATTCATAATTTTTAATGATAGGCTTGTTCTGCTTCGAGAATGCAAACTTAAGAAATTATGTTTGGCGTCGGTGCTGGCTCTACCTATTTTCTTGGGGAGCACTTTGCCAGACGCTATAGCCCAAGCACAGCCAGATATGTGTCTAGCCTTGGTTGACAAAAACCTTGCCAAGGGGCCAAATAATTTTTTCGTTTATGTACGATTCTCAAGTAAATCGGTGAAGATTAGTGACGGCGACGTACTTAGTTACGATTTGTTTCTAGACCCGGCAAATCCGGAACCAAAAGGCGGAATTGATGTTAACTTCGAGGATGGCGCACCGTTGCGCGAATCGCATATTTCTGATCAAGATGGAGTTGATTCCCATGGTGACGGGGTGGTTACACAGGCATCCGGAAAATGGGATACGCGTCAAATTCCTCTGAGCAATTTCGCGGGCAGAACCACCAGTTATTGGACGCTTGATTTTGAAGGTGACTCGTTTGGACGCTACGCCCAGTTTGTGGATAACATCAAGATCATCCACTCCGATGGCACGTCAACTCCTATTTATCCTTCGTCTGCGCCACTTGAAGATTCGGTGGATACCGCAAATGGCTATTCTGAAAATCCATCGCTGGCTCTTATTCCTCGCAGCGAAATTGAAGCTGGAAAAAAGCTTGATCCAGAAATTGCTCAGGTTGAAGCCTCAGCAGGACGATTGCGAGAAATTGCCTCATTGCAGGCCGGAATTAATCTCGCATTGCGCGACCCCCAGCTAACCGATCAAGAGCGGGTTAGCCTCGCGCCTGCTCAGCAAGCAATTCAAGGGCTAAACGCCAAAGTTGCCGATTCAAAAGCAGATTTCGATGTTGCGGTTCAGAAGGCAATCGCCAAATCGAGTTCAGCTCAGAAGGTACTTAAATCGATGACGGCTGATCTCATCGGCCACGCTCACATCGATGTTCAATGGCTTTGGCAATCGCCGGAATCTCTTCAAGCTGCACATAACACTTGGACTCAAGCGGTTAAATTTATGGCTGAATATCCTGGATTTACCTTCACCCAAAGTTCGTCGGGATATTACAGCGAAGTTCAAAAAACCTGGCCAGCCCTATTTGCGAATATCCAGCATTACGTTAAAACCGGTCAATGGGAGATCGTGGGGGGCAGGGTATGCGAAGCTGATGAAAATTTAATTTCGCCGGAAGCTCATGCCCGTGATTTTCTCTATGCGCAAGGATATTTTCGGAAAGAATTTGGCAAGACAACCAATGTTGGTTGGGAACCCGATACTTTCGGGCATACCGCGCAAATGCCTCAAATCCTTCAGCTTGGAGGTTGCAAATATTATTATTTTTGTCGAGGAGGAAAAGACAAGCCGTTATTTACTTGGGAAGGACTTGATGGCAGCAAAGTACTTGCTTACGACCAAGCGGCGGCTGGGTCTTGGTACGACATCGCTCTTGATAACAATACCTTCCAACAGCTTCCCGGTTACATTAAAAAGACGGGAACTCGGGAGATGATGTGGGCTTATGGCGTCGGGAATCATGGAGGTGGACCAACTAAAGAATATATTGATCAGGCGGAAACATGGATGAAGTCTCCACTTGCTCCGAAAGTTCAGTTTTCCACCGCGCTGGCTTTTTTCGACCGAATGTCGGCACAAAGCGTGGTTAAACTTCCAACAGTAGACTCGGAATTAGAAGGCGTCTTTCGAGGATGCTACACCACCAACTCGTTTGAAAAAAAGAACAATGATTATTCTGAAGCGGATACGGTGCAAGCCGAGTCGATCAGCGTAGTCGCAAATGCGTTGGGCGGCTGGCCTTATCCAACTGATCAATTTGCTCATAATTGGAAAAAGATTTTATTTAATCAGCACCATGACACGATTTGCGGCTCAAGTTTTCACTGGGCTTATCAGCAAACGATCCCTGACCTTCAAGCAGTGATGAAGACTGATCAGGACATTTCACGAGATGCGATGGAGAACCTTTGCGTGCAAGTTACTCCGAGCAAAAACAATCCAAATTTCCTTGTTTTTAACTCATTGGGATGGAAACGAAGTGGGTGGGTATCGGCTTACGTCTCTCCCGACTCCGGATCAGCTGGTTCAAATGGAGCCAATGTTGATGGAGTCGCAATTGCTCCGGATGGGTCTACTGCACCGCTTGAAGTAGTTAGCCCGGTTACCGGAGCAGTAAGATTTTGGGCCAAAGATTTGCCTGCTTTTGGTTATCGGGTTTATGCCCTCAAAAAAACTCCTGGCGGTGCAGGTTCGGTCGTCACACCAAACGAAACCGCTGCTGAGGTGAATCTCAATTCAGCAACAGTCGACACGTTGTCTGGCGATGGACTCACGGCAAAATTTGACTTAGATAACGGGACTATTAGCTCACTCAAAATAGGCGATCAAGAATTTGCCGGGCCAGACGGCCTTGGTGAGATGGTTAACACCGCTGAACAGCCGCAAATTGAAGCTTGGGATATTAATCCGATAGTTTCAACTGTATCCCTTAAGCCAATCAGTCATCGGCTTGTAAATGATGGCTCTCATCAAGCAATTGAATTTGAATACGAGATCGCGCCATCTGGGCCAAAAATGCAGCCGACTCGAATTTGGCAATCCTTTTCGATAAAGCACGATTCCCCCGTAATTGAAGTGAAGTTCCGATGTGATTGGCAGGTTGTAAGCAATGCTCACGATCCGAGTCCATTTTTGCGCGCCAGATTTGACACTGGACTAAGCGATTCAACTGCAACTTATCAAGTTCCTTTTGGAGCCGTCACCAGACCAAATGACGGCGAAGAGGGTCCGGTGCAATCCTGGGCAGACCTTTCGGGCTCTAATGGAAGCGGACTTTCAATAGTTGTGGATTGCAAGCATGGATTTTCCAGCAAAGATGGCATCTTGCAAATGAGCATGGTTCGAGGCAATATGTCCCCTGATCCGCTGCCAAATCCGGGGATGCAATCTGCGGATTATGAAATTGTGCCCCATGTGAAAGGCTGGCAAACAATGGATTTGGCTCAAAAGGGAGCCGAATTGCAAACTTCGCTTTTAAGCATTCCTGTGCCTCCTGATGCAGAAGGAAAAGCTCCGCTTGAATATTCATTTGGGCATTTTGATAATCCGAGCGCGATTGCAACTGGATTGAAGCTGAGCGAGGACAATCGCGGCTACGTTGTTCGGTTCTTTGATTCTCTTGGAGCTGGTTCTATGGGATCGTTTCACACTTACCTGGCACCGAAATCTGCTTCCTGGGTTAATTTCTTAGAAGATCGATTGGCTCCAGCCCAGATTGCAGGTGATTCAATCAAGGTTCCTTTGCGCCCCTGGCAAATCGGCACAATTGAGTTTAGAATCTAGCCGGTAGGTTTGATTAAGAGGGTGAATCGGGTCGGAAACCAGCCTGGCGGGGTCCTCTTCTTTCTAAAAACAATCTCGTCACTATTTTGATAAAAAAATTCATCTTTCAAGATTTTAATGGGAATGCATCGCTTTTTTCCAAAGCTACGTTATAATAAGTCATGGGGCTTTTATTGAAGATGTGTTTGCAATTAACTAAAGTTTGCGGTTTGGGGATGTTCAGGGCTTGCCTTCTAACGGCTGGACTGTTTTCTTTTTTCCAGGCAACTGCTCAGCCGGTGGTGAAAGTTGCCGCCGCAGACCACGTACTGAAATTAGATTACAACGCTGGCGTCATGGCTCCGGGAAATTCTAATCCCGGCACTGATTGCGCTGCCGTGGCTGCTTCTGCAACTATTCAAAATCAGGGCAATCTTCAAATTGTAAGCTATCAATGGCTCCAGGGGGCGCTTCCTATCCTAATGCTGGTGTTCCGCCCGGATCAGTTTGGTTTAATCAAGGCTATGCGACTGCTTCTGCCAGCGGCTACGGCTTTTCAACTGGATCAAGCTATGCAATTATTACCTGCGGCGTAACTTTTTATGATCCAGCCACGAAAACAACTTTCGGAGTTGAAGGCAGCGATTGGGTGATCATAATTGGAGGGAAACTCACCCTTGCTCAGCAGGAGCCTAAAGGCGGCCCGGGTCAAAATAGCCCTTATTATCTTAAGCCTGAATATGGCCAGGACCCTGCGATTAATCCCAAAATTGGTCCGCTGCTAACGCCAATATACATTGAGTACTTCGGAGCTAATAATGTGCCTGATTGCTCTACCGATAATCCCGTGCTCCCAACTTATGCACAATGGCCGGCCATCGGAAACGTAACTTGTAATTCTCAGCCGGACGTGGCAGATGAAAACCATTCTGGAGTGACGATAAAATTCACTAGTTCTGGTACAGTTGCCCTATACCAGCGAGGGGTCGGCCCCGTAGCAACATGCTTCTTTGTTCCAACAGGGGCATCTTCTGCAAATGGAGATATTGTTCCAAGCGCGGCATATTCCTTAGACATGAAAGACCCGTTTACTGGAGCGGAGGTAAAAGATTCATGCAACGACTGCGACAAAGATGAGCCAAATCCAAAAACTCTTACCTTCACCGCCCATTCTCCAAAAACTGTGGTTTTAGCGACTAAGGGCGCAACACAATGGTATAGCCTGAACGGCGTTTACACCGTGAGTCGGGACGACGCAATGCAAGTGGTCGATCCGCTAGGATTTAACGGTGGGAACTCAGGCATGCCCGACGTGCTCGTTAATGAGCAGTGGACCGGAATCTTTGGCGGCATAAAAACCAACGCTGCTGGTGCTGGATGGAAGACCGAGGCGGGAGGATACACGCTAAACGACGGACAATTTTCCGATGGCTTTTCATATACCACCACGGTTTATGATCCATATAATGGTGGACTTAATCCGCCGGTAGCGGGTGGCAACCAATTCTACTGGGCCGGAACATATGCTATCGATGGCTCGAGCGGTCTTTCAATGAGCACCTGGATTAATCAATACTGGATCGATAATATCCTTAGAAATGGCAAATAGCCTCAATGATATAAGAAAATTACGCTTAAGAATAATTAGGAACAAACAATGATAACAACAATCTTACTGGGCATTGCTGCCCTCAGCTCTCTCAGCCAATCTTCAATTCAGTCGCAAGAAAGGGCTTACGCTCCCATGGTTTCCATGCCTAGTCGCCTTGTCGACTTGCGGAAGGTCGCTTTTGCCGTGATAGATGGAAAAGGACCGATTCTTAACTATAGGGGGCGAACCTATAAGTTCTCTCAATATGTGCGTCCTGAACTGGGTTACGGAAGCTCTCCGGTATCCGCAAAATCTCTCGAAATTTCGAAAATATTGGGAGATGATCCCTACAAGGATTCTGAGTATGAGCCGATGCCAACTGTGCCAGGAAATTATATAGCTTGTATCGTTCCCTCTGATTGGAACACCCTTCATGAATCAGGCGGACCGATTCTCACGACCGAGTGGGTGCCGGTTTTTTCTGACGCCAAGAATGAGCCCATATGTGTGATGATGTGGTTCAAGGCTGCGCAGTTACCGAAAGTTACTCCCGCAGCGGGAGATGCGTCAATTGATGAAGTGTTCAAAGACATAGATTGGTCTGACAAATACTCAGTTGCTCGCCTAGCTTGCTCGGTTCAGGGTGAAGAATATCCCTCTGACCATATCCCTGGGCTCGCTTCGGTTAGGGCGGCTGGTCATACCGACTGGGCATCTATCTTTAACCAAAAAGCAGTCGGCGCGTCTGACGCGATCCAGGCACTTTGCGCTCTTGGAGAAAGTGGTTTGGGAATTGATAATGCCTACTTAACCAGCCTTTTGCCAATGGCAAGAGACGCCGTAATTCATCCTGATTTTTGGCTGCAGCCGTCTCTTTTAAGATTTGGTCAAGGCACTCTAAAAGACTATCCCAATGCATTTAAAACTTATGCGTGGCAGTCTTGGAGTTTATCGTTAATTGATCTTGCTCCGCAGATCAAGTCATTTGTTCTCAGCAACAACATATTGTACTATTCTTCTTATACTGAGGCTTATTGCACCAAGTCACAAGCGATGAGATTGCTTGACTACCATTCGAGCGATAACGACCCGTTTCAGTTCTTACGTTTTATGGATTACCTAAACCTTGCTTTTCCCAAGATTGAGGCTCCTGGCATTTACGGCGTCGATACCCTTCCATTTGCCGGTGATGGCGACCCCAGATTTGACTCGCCTCTTCCCGAGCCTCTGAAATTTTTTCAAACGTCAGAACAGAGGCACAATTGCATTCAAGCTTGGAAAACCGCACTCGCTCGGAATCCTTAAAGTAATCTGGCAAGCGCCCCAGAAGTTTAGAAATGTGGTTATTGCGATTAAGGGTTACGATTGCCCGTCTTTAGCAATAATCTCGGATGAATTTTTTGGTGGCGAGAAATAATATCTTCGGTTGCTTGCCGAGCGATTCGCGTGGCGATCAGGCCGTCTTCACCTGACGGCATATTTCCCATTTCGCCAGATTCAAGTACTCGTGCCCACTCCGCGTACATGCCTTCAAAATTTTTCTCGTGAGACCAAGGCAAGTGTTCGGTATGATCTTTCCTACGCACTTCAAAAACTCCAGCTTCCCTGTCGTAGCGAATCAGCCCTTCAGTTCCAATGAGTTGATAAGTAAAGTGACTAATCGGATCCCGAGCGGTGTGAGTATAGGTATAGCTAGTTTCGATGGTTGAAAGGGCTCCGTTTTCATGGCGCAAATGAAGATAAATATGATCAGGAGCTTCGAAATCTTCAACCCAGGCTCCTTCAGCGTGGGTCTCGATGATCTCACTTTGAAGCCACCAGCGTGCTAGGTCAATTTGATGAACGCCGCAATCAACCATTGGTCCGCCCTCATTCATACGTTCGGCTCTTCTCGGCGAATAAAACGGGCTACCGTCTTCGGACCATTCATAAATTCCGTGCAGATTCCAGATATAAATTAGGCGTAACGCTCGCACCGCTCCAATTGCACCTTCTTCCACGAGTTGCTTGATCTTAAGAGCCACAGGGCTGAAACGGTAGCAAAAGCCAACCCCTAGATTAAGATTTTGGGAATCCATGGCTTGGATCATTTCCTCGGCTTGCTCATCAGTCATTGCTAACGGCTTTTCGCAAAGAACGGGCAAACCATGGCTGGCGCACTCCAAAACGATGTCGCGATGAGTAGGAGCGGGCGAGGTTATTGAAACGGCGTCAATGCCGCTGCGGAAGAATTTTTCGGGATCGCAAAATGCATGCTCAGCTCCAAATTCGGTTTGATATTCGATTGCCTTTTCAAGGTTTGGATCGAGTACGGAGTAAAGTTGGAGGCTTGGCTCAGCCGAAATCGCGGGGCCGTGGCCAAAATTGGCAACTGCTCCGCAACCTATTAATCCGATCCTTTTCATTTCTTTATATATCGGAAGTCAGACTACTTCCCTCTATGCTTTCCAAAATCGCTACAGCGGCGGCGTAGCCCCGTTCGTGAGTTACAGAAATGTGAATTTGGCAGTTATCGAGCAGAAAAACCTCGGGGTTCACGTTTACCACCGGTGCCCCGTCAGATGCCGAAGAAATTTCAACATCATGCCATTTGAGTTTGCAACTGAGAGCTTTTGCTACTGCTTCCTTCGCTGCCCACCTTCCCGCTACCCTCCACGGAACCTTCGCGACTTGCCGCTCGTTCGCGGTCAAAATTCGTTCGACGAACCTTGGCGAGCGCATTGCTTTAGCGATTCGACCTACCTCAACCACGTCTATTCCTAAGCCTAAAATCACGATAGATTTGCCTCTTGAAGCAACTCAGCTAAATCGAGAAGCTTCACTTGATCTTGCTTTTCGGCGGGAATCCCGGTTTCAAGCATTATCTTGCAAAATGGGCAACCAAGACCAATTGTGGACGCTCCTGTATCCAATAGCTCCTTCATTCTACGATTCGCGGGACGTTGACTGGGGGATTCATCCATCCACATGCGGCCTCCGCCAGCTCCGCAACATAAGGTCTTTTTCCCATGATGTTCGGGTTCAAGAAGATTGGTCCCTATGACGTTTCTAGGCGCATCCACAACTTCGTTGATTCTTCCCAGGTAGCAAGGATCGTGAAAAGCAATCGGCGATTCCGAATCAATTGGCTTTAACTTGCCATCATCAACAAGTCGGCTGAGCATTTGGGTGTGGTGCTCAACCTCGAGTTCGGCTCCAAAATCCCCATATTCATTTTTAAGCGTGTTGAAGCAATGGGGGCATGGCGTGACCACCTTTTTCACTCCGTATTTTTTAAAGTTTTCAATATTTGATTGAGCTTTTTCTTGGAATGTGAACTCATCACCCACTCGCCTTGCGGGGTCTCCGGTGCAGGTTTCTTCGTTACCCAAGCATGCGTATTTAACTCCGGCTTGGCTTAGTAAATTGGCGAGGGCTCTGGTCGTTTTAATCGCGCCAGGATCGGTTGAACCGGCACATCCGACCCATAAAAGCACTTCAAAGTCGGTTTCATCTCGGCAAAGCGGAACGGATTGATCCTTCATCCAATCTTCCCTTGAACCTGAAGGAGTGCCCCACGCATTTCCGGTTGAAGCCGTTTGCCTCAGCATTGATGCTGCGCTGCCGCTCAACTTCCCTTCAGCTACGAGGCTTCGACGGCTATCAACTATCAAATCTACATGGCGAATTAATACGGGGCAAGCTTCCACGCATGCATTGCAGGTGGTGCAAGCCCAAAGAGCTTCCTCCGATACTTTTTCCACTATCGAAGTGCCTTCAGTCAATGCGCTACGAATACCTTGGACTACTTGCTTAGGGTTAAGCACTTTCCCAACGCCCCAAGCAGGGCAAACCTCAGTACATCGGCCGCATTCCATACACGCATCTAATGACATTAGGTGCCACCGGTCTAAGTCAGTAGCCATTTCAGCTCCGATTTTCCCGGTTAACTCAACTTCTTCCATTGTAATTGGTGTTAATCGTCCGGTTGGGGTGGTAGGATTACCGGCTGAAGTTGCAATTGCCATTACAATATGCTTAAGCTTCATCTGGGGTAAAGCCATGAAAAATATCCAAACCCAAATCATGTGGAACCACCAGATAAACCTATAAGTTTCCGGTTGAATCCTTCCTTGTAGATGGGCAAAGAATAATCCAACTGGGCTCACCCAATCAAAAGGCATCGGATGAGCAGAAATGCGGGACGCCTCTAGCCAGATGCCGGTGGTTGCTATGACAAATAGTAACGCCAAAGTCCAATAATCGCTGGCCGCATGACTAATGGTTCTACGCCCGGCTCGATGATTCTCAATAATCCGCCGAATCAGTGCCCACCCAATGCCAACTATGAACACAAGGGTCATTACATCAATTGTCAGCTCGTAGACTTCGTAAAATCCGCCAAAGTAAAACTTTACGGGGCCGTAAGTATTAATCGCAAGAATTGTGGTCGCTAGAAAGAAAGCCAGAAACCCATAAAAGATTAATAAATGCATCGGCGCACCGCTTTTCTTGCGCGAACTCCTCACCTTCTTTTGAGCAATTATAAAGGTCCAAACATTGGGAATATAGCGTTTAACAGCTCCATAAGTCGGTATAAAATTCCAGATTCCTTGGCGGTGTTGCAACGGAGTGGGTCTGCCCTTCATCCAAAATCGAGCCCTTCCAACAAACTGATAAGCCATGATCGCTAAAGCGATATAAGTCAGTACATAAAACAGATGCTTTCCGTTATCGGAAAAGAATAAAAATTCGGACCTGGTAGGGAGGGTACTCATCTGCGATTAACCTGCGGCTTTTTCGTGTTCGAGAACTTCATCAGTGTAGGCACCTTCGTGGGTTCCGTTCTTATTTACGATGATCCAGTCGACTATTTGATCTTGAGGGAAAGCAACTTCTGAACCTTTTTTTAAATTAGTAATCAATTTGGGGCTATCAGACAAACTCCCTTTCCAGTTAGTTCCTTTGACGCTAAGATGATCTACCCACATCATTTCTGCCTGATGAAGGGCGTCGGTAAATCTTACTTTAACTGCAAATCTTCTGTCCCTTGGAGTACTCAGTTTTTTCTCAAAAGTTTTTAAGCTAGTCTGAGCCGTTTGGATCGCAGTGTCTAGCTCAGGATCATCGGTTGTAACTACTTGTAATTGATTAGGTGATTTATCCCTAATTACCCGTTCCAATAAAAATGATCCAACAAGACTAAATAGGAAAAGACCAACCATTACCGCCCAGACTCTTCCGTTTCTCAAATTACTTCTTAAGTGCAGAAGAGTAAAAGGCTTCTACATCTTTTCTGAGTTGGGAAAGTTCGTCGGCTTTAACGTACATCATGTGCCCTGCTTCGTAATACTTGCATGTTATGTTGCCTCGGACAGATTCATCTAACCCCATGTGGGCTAAGGTATATTGAGTTGCATAATAAGGCGTAGCAAGATCATAGTAACCAGAAGCTACAAAGATTTTCATAAACGGGTTCTTAGACATGGTTGAACGCAGTGATTCAGCCGTATCGGGATGCCCTACTTTGTCACCCCAATCCCAAATTTTATAAAGCTCACCTGGTGCAAAGATATTATAATATAAGGTTGGCTTATATCCCAGGCTCTCCCGAACATAATCGTTCATTGTGCTTGCGAATACAGGGCCGATGGCGCTGTTACTTGGATCATGTTCAGGTGTTTCAGCTACTTGGCTACCGTCGATACCTTTGTACCTTGAGTCTAATCTACCTACCGTGCGCCGTTCATCGCGTAGTAATTCCTTGCAAAATCGATGAATTTCAATTCTAATATCACTTAACTCAACGTAATTCGGATCGAGCCCGCAATACTGACCAAGCTTCTTCGCGATCGCTTTTCTTTTGGTTTCTGGAACTTTATTTCCAGCCTGTAATGATGGTATGTATTCATCTTCCACAAACTTTTCAACCTCGGCAAGAAACGTTGCTAATGATTTCTTCTGCAAGTCGGCAGGTACTTTCTTATGAAACCATGCGGTTGCAGCGTAGGTCGGCAAGAACAGTGAAAATGGTAAATCGTTACCCTTTGTAAACCTAGCCGTTTGGAAATTAAGGATAGAAGAAACTAAGACGATGCCATTAATCGCCACGCCATAAGTGTAAAGATAATCACTTAACGCGGCCGCACGAGTGGTCCCGTAACTCTCGCCTGCGATAAATACAGGTGACAACCACTGACCATAAAGCGACAAATAATTGAGGACGAATTTGCCTACCGATTCTACATCGCCTTTCAGCCCCCAAAACTTCTTTTCATCTTCCTTCTTAACCGGCCTGCTGAATCCGGTACCGATGGGATCGATGAACACCAGGTCGGAAAATTGAAGCCACGTTTCTTCGTTATCCACGAGCTTATGGGGCGGAGGAGGAGCCATTCCTTGGTCTCCAAGAGCCACTCTTTTCGGGCCGACCGCGCCAAGATGAAGCCAAACCGATGCCGATCCTGGACCGCCGTTGAAAGTGAATGTAACTGGTCGGCGAGTATCGCTTTTGACGGTATATGCGGTGTAACCCATACCCGCTTCCACTTCTCCTAAGTCGTTTCGCATCGGCATCATCCCAACCGTCGCGGTGTAAGAGAGTTTCTTGCCCTTGATCGTGATGTGATGCTCAGTGGTTATTGGGGGAGCTTCAGGTTCAATTTGATATTTATCTTCTTTCGGCTCTTTGACATCTTTATTTTCTTTGACGTCTTTTGGCGATTCATCCGGCATGTTATAACTTTACACTGAAACTGCGGATTGGAACAATTGTTCGCGCCAAGCCGCAAGTTTTGAATTAATATAAGATTAGATATGAGTTTAGCTGTTACTTTATTAGGCTTAATTTGCTTACCCATTATTTTCTCGGTCTCAGCGGGCGACAAAAACGATTCAAAAATCGACGTCGATGAGCATCGAATGCTAAGCACAATAACCTACCTATCTTCTTTTACAACCAGGAACACAAGCACTTCCGAATTTCAAACCGCAGCCGAGTGGGTCGCAAATCAATATCGCTCAATTCCGGGGATGAAAGTAGAACTTTTTGAATACACATTACCTAAGGGCCCCCGGGTGCCGGAAGACAAACAGGTGGTTGAAGTAATCGCCACTTTGCCGGGTGCGGACGATGAAAGAGTGATCGTTGGTGGTCATCTTGATTCGATTAACATGAAAGGCGACGTGTTCACCGGCCACGCTCCTGGCGCGGATGATGATTTAAGCGGGATGACATTGGCCCTTGAATGCGCGCATATTATGAGCACGCAAAAATGGCAACATACCCTTCAATTTGTGGCATTTTCTGGCGAGGAACAGGGACTGTACGGTTCCCGCGCCCTAGCCACCTTTGCTAAAGATCATGACTGGAAAATCAAAGGCGTCTTTAGCAGTGATATGGTTGGCAGTATCCAAAACAGAGCGGGCGAAAAAGATTCCTCTCAAGTGAGAGTTTTCAGTTCTGACGAAGACGAAACAAATAGTCGGGAATTAGCTCGGTACGTGGCGTGGCTGGCGGAGACGACTAAGCCGCAAGACTCTATCTTTTTCGATAACAAAGAAGATCGAGTACTTCAACGTCATAGGGATTTCGATGTAAAGTTAGTGCTAAGGCAAGATAGATTCGGACGAGGGGGCGATCACATGTCATTTAATCGGGGTGGTTATCCTGCAATTAGATTCGTGGAAGTTTGCGAGGATTATACTCGTCAGCACACTCCTGACGACACGGTTGATCAAATTAATACTCAGTATCTGAGGCATATCACGAGGCTAAATATCCTCGGATTAAGTGGATTAGCTAATTCACCTGATGCGCCAATTGACGTGAGAATTCGTCGAGATCAGAGCCGCGATACTACTTTAACTTGGGAAGGTAACGCTGATCAAGACTACATCATTTACTGGAGGGATTCTGCAAGCACTTACTGGCAGGGATCAACGAGGGTTCACGGATTGAAGACAACGATCATGCATATCAACAAAGACGACAACTTCTTTGCGGTTGGCGTGCCCGGTGGAACGCCAGTTGAAGCGAAGTAATAGCTTAAACGTTCAAGGGATCAGATGATGGATAACTGCCTAAAATGGTAGTTTCGTAAGTGCAAGTCTTGATTTCCTCAAGAGCTAAAGTTAAGTTTTCATCCGATCGATGTCCGGCGCAATCGCAATAAAAAATATATTCAAACGTAGCCCTTTGGGCCGGACGAGATTCAATCATCATTAAATCAACTTGCTGTTTTTCAAATGCGCTTAAAGCTCGTACTAATTCGCCCGGTCTATTTCTTAAATTGAACATCAAACTGGTTTTGTCTCTGCCCGTTTTGGCCGGTTCGTTGTAACCAATCACTAAAAAACGCGTCCGATTTCGAGGATTGTCTTCGATGTGATCCACTAAAATCGGAATTCCAACCGTTTCCGCCCCCTGTGAATTTGCAATCGCCGCAGAGCCTGGTTCGCTCAAGGCTCTCTCAGCTGCTTTAGCTGTTGGAACTACTTCCATTATCGTTGCGTTTGGCAAATTGGCTCGGAGCCAACGCCTGCACTGGTTGGTCGGTTGGGGCCCTGCAAATACAGTTTTGATCTCCGCAAGCGATTTTGACGTTGAAACCAGGTGATGATGAATGGCGACAAAGGTTTCAGCGCAAATCTTAACGTTGGTTTGCGGAAACATATCGAGAGTCTCCGGAACAATTCCCGCAACTGAATTTTCGACTGGCACAACTCCATAATCGGATTGCCCATGTTCGACCGCTTGAAACACGTCTTGAATTGAATCTTGAGGAAGGTGATCGGTGCTCGCACCAAAAGTACGTAGCGATGCAAGATGAGTAAACGTGCCCGGTGGACCCCAATAAGAGCAAGTGATGGGCTTTTCAGCCGCTCTTGCCGCTGAAATAACTTCCCTAAATATATTTGTGAGTTGGCGACCGGACAGTGGTCCCGGATTCGATTTGCTCAAAGATTCAAAAACTGACCGTTCCCGTTCGGGGGTGAAGTAGGGTCGCCCGTCTTCTTTTTTAACTAGACCCACTTCGATAGCGCATTGGGCGCGGCGACTGAGCAATCGCACCAATTCGGCATCAAGAATGTCGATTTCAGACCTAATCTGGTTCAACGGACGTGGCGATCCGGTCCTCGGATCCAGGGGATGAGATTGATCGCTCATGTTACGTCTTTAATTATGAACCTGAATTTAGAAATGGTAGTCAAAATCATATCCGCATGGGTAAGTAATGCTATAGCATTGAACGCCACTACCTGGTTAAACTATAGGATAGAAATCCGCATTGCAAGAGGTAATTCGACAGCTTAACTCCCTGCTTCACTTTAGTAGATCTACTGTGACGAACTGGGTTGACATTCTCCTTGTTACCTACCTGATTTATCGCGTTTTCTTGCTGATACGCGGTACTCGCGCATGGCGCCTGGCGTTTGGAGTGGCTGCTTTTGTAATATTACTTGCCCTTAGCAAAGTTCTTAAATTTGACACGCTTAATTACATTCTTGATAAAGCCGCTCTTCTGGGGCCGGTTGCGCTTGTAATTTTATTTTTGCCGGAACTTAGACAAACCCTGGAAGGATTTGGGAAACTACTTCCTCAGCGAATCGGTACCGCTCATAGCCAGCTAGAGGCACCTGCAATCGAAGAAATCGTTGCCTCATCAAGCGAAATGTCAGAAATGAAAGTTGGGGCACTTATGGTCGTTCAGCGCGAAGCTTTACTTGAAACGGTGATCGCAAATGGCACAAAAGTTGACGCCCAGCTTAGTGCGCCTCTGCTTGGGGCGATATTCTATGAAGGCAATCCCTTGCATGACGGAGCCGCTATTATCAGGGGAGATAGGATCGTTGCAGCCGCTTGCCGGTTGCCCCTGAGCGAATCATTGCGACTTGATCCGCACGTCCACATGCGCCACCGCGCTGCGGTCGGAATCACAGAAACAACTGATTGCCTTGCAATTGTTATTAGCGAGGAGCGGGGCAAAATATCGATAGCCCATGAAGGTAAATTAGTTCCCCTTTCGGGTAGCGATGAACTACGAATTTATTTGAATCAGATTCTCCGGGGTGAAGAGCCAACTCGGTTGCAAAGGCGGAAATCGCGCTCCGCAAAAAATGGTCAAACAGGAAAATCCAAGGACAACTCCGACACTGGTTTAGAAAATGATTCCTATGAAGCCGAGTCATCGGTCCAAAACGAGGAAGCTCGGCGATGATAGGCCGTGCTTATGGAACCAAAGTGCCTCTTCTCGGGCTTTCGTTTGTAATTTCAATGTCTCTTTTTCTTTTTGTTCAGCTTCAAACCGTTCCGGCTCAAAGTCCTATTCCGATTAGGATTAAAGTTCAAAAACTAAATGTGCCGCCCAATCTCTCGGCGGAACTTGTTACTACGAGTGTGCTTGTATATGTAGATGGTCCGCAATCTGAAGTAAATAGTCTTTCTGAAGATCCCTCCCTGGCTATTGCCGACGTTGACCTTTCGCACGCTAGCACAAAGGTCCATTCATATGATGTGACTATAGGCAAGCCCAGCAATTTGCCTGATTTGAGGCTTAAATTACTTACTCCGTCAGTGAGGGTCAATTTGTCCAGGATAATAAATAAGGTTGTTTCTGTGAAGGCGGAAGCCACGCGACAATTTCAGGAAAAGGGAATTATATTGGACTCAATCGTATTTAGACCAGACCGGGTCACGCTGACCGGCCCAGAGAATTTAATCGAAGGCACCCTAGCAGTTGCGCCCCTTGATTTATCCAAGATTAATCCTGATAAAGAAATTGAGACGAAGATCGTAATCAAAGACGAAAATGGCGCGATATTGCCGGAAGTCACATCGAACCCTGAAGACGTTGTTGCTACGTTTAGCACCCACCCCGCTCCCGAGCAGAAACAAGTCGTGCTTTATCTGACTTGGAAAGGAACTTTGCCTCCTGGCATCCGAATTGTCGATGTGAAAATAGTTCCTCAAGCGGTAACGATCACGGGGCCTAGTGAAATACTTGCAATGATTGCAACTGCTCCGGTGGAAGTCAATTTAACCGGTCTTAGCGCTTCGAAAAACTTTGCTTTGCGACCTAAGCTGCCTGTTGGAGTAAGGCTCAAAGGAAACCAATCCACGAGAGTTTTTGTAACTGTAGCCCCCGTCGCCCTACCGAGTTCGTTGCCGCCCCAATCTTCCGTAAATTCTAAACCTTCGACAACAGGATCGCCATGATTGAAATCCGGCGGATCGAGCCGAGGGAGACCAACGACTATCTTAGTCTTTTATGCGAGATCTTTGCGCTAGATAGGGAGCGCGCTCGAAGCGTCTTTTATCAAGAACCAATGTATGATATTCGCAGAAAATGGGCTCTTTTTGAAAACAAGGAGATAGTTTCGATTTTATCGACCACTCCATTAACTTTCGGATGGGGCCAAGCAATCGGGATAGCGGGGGTTGCAACCCGACCTAATTTTAGGAAGAAAGGTTACGCATCTGAGCTCTTGGGCGAGGTGCTCGCGCAATCAAAGCGTGAAGATGAAGGGGCTGCTTACCTTTTCGCAACCCGACCAGAAGTTTATCAAAAAAATGGATTCTTGGTTTTGGATAAAACTATGTCTGGGCAAATCAACACTCCTTTAATAGGCAAACTGCTGCCAAGTGTTCCACTTTCTTACATAAAAGCGGCTTATTCAAAGTGGAGTGGCGCACATCCGAACCGATTGAAGCGAGATGAAAGGAGATGGAGGCTTTGGCAATGGAATTTAAAATTCAGCTCAGAATTTCAAGGCGGTTACTTTTGCATGGAGGGCTCCACGATTCGCGAAGCGGTGATCACTAGCCCCCTATCCACCGCTTGGCCGGTTCCCTCTGCAACTGAATGGATGGGCTTGCAATCATTGACGGAGCAAATTGGAGTGCCGATATCCGGGTCGAAAACCGACCTGTTTTTGATGGGCAAAGGAACTGAGGAGGTTCCGCAAATGTTCCTAACCGACCAGTTCTAGTTCCTACTTTGTTGAAATCCGGGCGACTTGGCGATTCATGTCTCATTCATAAATTACGACTAATGGTCATCATTTTGAGTTCAGACCCTGTAAAAATGACGGGGGATGCCAATAAATAATTTACAAGAACGCGGTCGCGCATCTCGATTTAGATTTTCTCAACTTAACCTTATGATAATTACCGGAAAGCGAATTGGTAAGACAGTGCAAGCTGTAAGCATCGGCACTGCTAGCCAAATCACTGGAGTTGAAGTGCACACCTTGCGCTATTGGGAACGCGAATTCGATGCTTATCTAAACCCGCTAAGAACTGAAGGCGGCCAGAGGCGGTATCGAACCGAGGATATCCAAACTTTGTTTGTGATAAAACGACTTTTACGCGATGAAATGTTTTCAATTGCAGGGGCACGGCGGCATCTTAAACAGCGTCGCCTTGAGGCCGCATGATCAATGATTGTTAGGCAAAAAAGAAAATCGGTAGATAAAACCAGTTCTAAAAAGTTAACTGCAGCAATTGTCAAATCGCCTGAAATTGCGAACAAAATCCAGCCTCAGAATGCGTTAATTGGGATTCCGAGGCAAGCTAAATCAATTGTCGATGAAGCTTATGACCTTTGCTTTCATCAGCTAGAATTGAAAGCGGCAGATCTAGTTAAAGACTTAGCCTTCGATTCTGAAGCGCGCCAAGTGCACGACCTTCTCGCTAGATTTTTTGCTAATCGAGAAGAAATTGCCTCGCGAACCGACATTAAAGACCCTCATGGGGCTCGTTGGGCTGAATTTTATCGTGACCATCCTAAGTTCCTGGCCGGCATTTCGCTATCGGCTGTTCTCATCGTTAAGGATGAAGAAGCTCATATCGAAAGGTGCCTAAAAAGCATTTCAGCCGCGGTCGATGAAATTGTAATAACGGATACTGGTAGCACTGATCGAACTCTGGAGATTATCGCTTCTCTGAAGTTGCCTAACTTGAAACTTGGAAAGTTTAAGTGGAGCGACGACTTCTCTGCGGCCCGGAATGCAGCCTTAGAACTAGCCACTGGCGATTGGTGCTTGTGGATTGATGCCGATGAGGAACTCACGAAGGAAAGCATCCCCATGCTTCGGGAGGGTTTGATGCGGCGCCATTTTGGCGGCTATCTTATACTCATTAAAAATTTTACTGAATCAGAAGGCGATGAAAGTCTTTTTCTACACCAACACGTGCGATTATTCCAGCGATTGCCAGAAGCAACTTTCAAAAATCGAATCCATGAACAAGTTTGGTCCTCGTTAAAAAAACTGGATTATCAAAAAGCCACGCTGGATAAAGTAGTGCTTCTTCACCACGGTTACCGTCCCAGCGAAATCACTAAGAAAAATAAATATGCAAAATACTGCGAAATGTTGGAAAAGGAAGTCCGCGAGCATCCTGAAGATGGATTCCAATGGTTTAATTTAGCCAACATTTACAGCACGGATGGTCAATATACCAAGCAGGAGTTTGCAGGTAAAAACGCACTACGTCTCTTGCCTAAAGATCTTGATGTGCTGGGGATGGCTTATCAACTAGTTGCAAGCGCGCAGACTTCTCTTAACCGCCCAAGCGATGCGATCAAGACCCTAGAATCAGCTGTCAAAAATGGAATTTCTAATATCCTTACCCAATTTGAACTGACCGCAGCTCATGTTCGAGCTGGCGATTACGACAGGGCACTTGAGAGCTCAAATCGCTGTTTAGAATTGACTTGGGTGCCTGGATTAATCGGGGATTACTCGGTTGCGAGCTACAAGCGATTCACCCAAAGAGCCCAAGTATTAAATTGTTTGAATCGATTCGGAGACGCAGAAAGTGCGGCTCGGGATGCGCTAAAAGGCAATTCACATTATGTTTTTAGCCATTTTCAGCTTGCGATCGCCCTTGAGATGCAGCACAAATACGTCGCCGCGCTGCAATCGTATGAAATTGCGCTCCATGAGCCTAGCTTGGAGCAATTGGGTTTGACCGGAGCGGGCAGGTGCCTTGTGGCTCTTGATCAGCATTCTGATGGAGCAAGAAAATTTGAAGAAGCCTGGAAACTAGCACCCGAGAATTACAATGCGTGGAATGCATGGGTAGACGCCTGCGAAAAATCCGGCGATTTGGAAGTTGTTGTAGGAGCTTACGAAGCCTTTTCGAAAAAAGTAAACCCAACCTCCGAAATGCTTGTAAATTGGGGACGAGCATTAGACCGCGCCGGAAAACCTCAACGCGCTTTGGAATGTTTTGTTGGGGCCCTAAAATCGGCCCCGGAAGATTCCAATGCTTACTTTAACTGCGGCGATTTGCTTTACCGGCTCGATCAATTTCAAGATGCGGCCCATATTTATCATCTTGGTCTGAGGCTTGATAAAGATTCGGTTGAAGGGTGGTTTGTCCTGGGCAATAGCCTGGCAATGCTCGGGATGGTTGATGGAGCCAGATCGGCTTATTCCCAGGTCTTAATTCGCAATACGAATCATGAAGGTGCGCGTCATAACCTCGGCGTTCTCTCGAATTCCTCCGCTGCCTAGGCCTTTTCGGATCTGCTGTGTCGCAAAAAATTGGTTTCCGTGGTTATAAGCGATTGCCTGCAGAATGCATCGGCAGTTGCATAAGTTTTATTCCAAAGGCAAATTGTCTTCATTTTTCGGTCGATTAATTCGGACTTGGATCTTTCTAGAGAGCCCAAACCCCATTAGTCCACCGGCGACGAAGCCAACTACCTCGAACAAAAAGAGCGTAGGCAACAACTCCATATTAGGGTAGTAGGAGTCTGGGCAGTTTTGCCAGAGCAATCCCACCACGCATGGAACAGAACTACCAATCGCCAGTGCCATGGCCACGCTCCCGATTGCGCATCCCACCAGCGTGCAGAATATCTTCGTTAGGACTTCGCCCAGAATCGTCCAAGCAAGAGGGCTTTTTGGTTCGGATGGTGATTTACTTTTCACGATTCCCTTATTTCCGTGGTGCATGCGTAAATTTCTCGGAAGCATCAGTGGGTTCGATGTCTGGCAATTGTAATGATTGCAAGTTCTTGAGATGTAAAAGTACCGCATTTTGCTCGCTTATCAGGCGGAACTCACGTTTATTTCGAGCGGTTTTTTCGACATGAAATTGTTCTGATGTTTACAGCAACGACACGACCGTAGTCTCATGTCGATTTTAAGGCACTTTTTCGACACGAGGAGCTTCTCGTGTTTACGGCATCGACATGACGATGTTCTCATGTCGATTTTAAAGCACCATTTCGGCACGATGTTGAACTCATCGAAATGCGGTAACTTGGGACGACGTGAAGCAAACACCAATCCCCGACTTAATTCAGGAATACAGCGCCGACCAAGGCAGCCTTGATCGGCTTTTTGGTATGGAAGAAAGCGCGGAAAGGTTTGATCGATTCCGACGGCACTATGAGAATTGGTCGCAAAGGTTAAGCCGGATAGACGACGCGAAGCTCAATCATGCAGACCGAATCGATTTGCTTTTGCTTGAAAATTTGGCCACAAAGGACTTAGTTCGTCTGAAACGAAAGCGCAAACGTTTCGAGACGATTGAACTTAATATTCCGTTTTGGAGTGAAGCCACTAACCTAATTCAAGACTTGCGCCAGCATAAATCAGTTGACCCAAAAGCGGCGTCTTTGGCTCTTTCAAATATCGCAAAATTGGCAGGAACGGCAAGCAAATCAGACCACGAGTTTTGGAAAGGCAAAGCCAATGGCGAGCGAGCCTTCCAAGAAGTTATAAAACTCGGCTCGCTGCTCGAGCAGTGGCACGATTTTTATTGCGAATTCGATCCGGAGTTTCGGTGGTGGGTTGAAAAACCTTACAGGCAAGCTACGGATGCGCTGGAAAAATTTCAAAAATCGCTTAAACCGGAAGAACCGGAAGATGGATTGCCTATTTTGGGAACCCCGATTGGAAGAAAGGCGTTGATCGAAGAGCTTGAGCTTGAGATGATTGCTTATACACCCGAAGAACTCATTGCAAAGGGCGAAAAGGAATTTTCCTGGTGCGAGAAGCAACTGAGTAAGGTGGCAAAGGAAATTGGATTCTCGGACTACCGTCAAGCAATTGAGAAGATAAAAGAAGACCACGTAAAGCCGGGTGAGCAGCCGAATCTGGTGAGAGATTTGGCACTAGAATCAATCGATTACCTGAAAGTTAATGATTTAATTACAATTCCACCCCTTGCCGAAGAAACTTGGCGAATGGGAATGTTGGATGCGGTTGCCCAAAAAATAAGTCCATTTTTTCTAGGAGGAGAGCGAATTTTGATCTCGTTTCCTACTGATTCCATGACCCACGAGGAAAAATTGATGAGTTTGAGAGGGAATAATCGACATTTTGCAAAAACGACCGTGCAGCATGAGTTAATCCCCGGTCATCACATTCAGCAGTTTATGAACGCGCGACATAAAACTTACCGGAAGGCGTTTAGAACACCATTTTGGATCGAAGGCTGGACGCTTTATTGGGAACTGCTTTTATGGGATTTAGGGTTTACCGAAAGCCACGAAGACAAAATCGGAATGCTTTTTTGGCGTCTTCATCGGGCGGCGAGGGTCATCTTTTCATTGAAATATCATTTGAGCGAGATTTCTGCGGACGAATGCATCCGGATTTTAGTTGAAGACGTTTGCCATGAGCCTGAAAATGCAAAAAGCGAAGTTAGACGTTCCCTTTCAGGGGCTTATTCAGAGCTTTATCAAGCGGCGTATTTAATCGGAGGACTGCAGGTGCGAGCCTTAGCCAAGGAACTGACTTCGGAAGGCGGGTTGTCGAAAAAACAATTCCATGACCAAATGATCCGCGAGAATCAGATGCCTATAGAGTGCTTGCGATCTTTGCTTGGAAATCACAAACTAGCGCGTCCGCTGATGCCGACCTGGAAATTCTAGCCCATTTCCCCAGTATTTTTACCAGTTTTTCTGCGAATTACGTCATTTTCACAAGATTATTACTATTTCCTTCTACTAACTTAACGAAGATGGAATATAATATCAATACTTCCGCAAAAGAGAGATATGACAAAGGTTTCCCCAAACCACCGATTACGCAGTTCCAGGTCTTGGAAGTATGGCCCTTGCGATTCGTCGCAGAAATAATTAGTTATTTGCTACTGCGTCCTTCTCCGCCATCATTACGGTGGCGGAGATTCTTTTTTTTATTGGCTCCAATCAATCTGTAGTTGCGCTAGTTTGAATCTATCTGGTATGATCATTGAGCAAGGCGATGCCGGATCGTCTAATGGTAGGACATCGGTTTTTGGTGCCGCTTATCTAGGTTCGAATCCTGGTCTGGCAGCCAAACTTCCATACCTTCGCGGGAAGTAAGCCTCTTCTCTTTAATAATTAAATCAGGGCAATTTAGCGGCGAGAAGGTCAACTTTCTCAATCTTTGGCGATTCTTCAAGCATCGCAGCTGCGTTTTTCATCAGGGTTTCGGCTATTTCTCCTTTTAAGTGAGCTTGCCCGCCGTCTTCGGTTGCAAAAGTGTCAAAAATTCCAAAAGTTGAGTCGTCGAACTTTAAAGCAAACCAAGTGGACGTGCTTGGTTCATCTTTGGCCAGATGTACTGCGTCTGTTAGAAAGGTTTGAAGGTCTTGGGCCATGCCATTCTTGGCTTTCAGACGGATCAATAAAGCTACTTTCGGGGTTTCCATACATTTCACAACGCTTTTTTCCCCTTTCTTATGCCTCGGCAGAGAATGTGAATTTGTGACTAGCTTGTTTTGTTGGGGCACCTGAGGAAATCTAAGCGGGCTCGAACCATTTGTCTGTAGAGAAAACACCCCGTCAGCCTTTAGCCTTCCGGCCCTCTAAAAGAGGGCATTTCAGGACTCGATTAATCTACAGCGGCTCCTTCGGAGCGGCTGCCTTTTGTATGGTTCGGGAACGGAGGTGGCTGAGGTATTGAAAATGGATGGGCTTTGAGGTCATCCATAATAATCTTGATTGCCGCATCAAGCTGAGGATCTTTGCCTTCCATCAACATCATTGGGTCTTGATCCACAGGAACGTCTGGAACGGCACCACTGCCTTCGATAACCCATTTGCCATCGACTGCCCAAGCACCATAATTGGGGACGTAAATCGTTCCGCCATCAACCAGCGGATAGCCAGCTCCGGAACCTATTTCGCCCCCACCAGTGCGATGTCCGACAAGCGGTCCGATCTTCAGCCGCTTGAAATCTTCGCTAAACATTTCTCCATCGGAAAATGCCCATTCATTGGTCAGCCCAACAACATGCCCTAGCGGAGCCCAACCCTCCCTTCGCCAATTTACGCCGTACCGAGGTTTGAAAAATCCCAAAGTCTTGGTGGAGAGTGGGAGCAAAGTGTTATAAGAAATTGCTCCTCCGCCATTAAAGCGAACGTCCATAATAATCCCCGGCTTTTCAACTTCCGCGTAATACATCTGGGCGAATTCACTCGCTCCGTTACCTTCCATATCACTCATGTGAACGTAGGCGATCTGCCCCCCCGAGGCCTTTGCCACGTACTCTTTGCGACTTTCAACCCAGTCCAAATAGCGCAACCCTGCTTCGGACGGAAGCGGAACCACCCTTATTATCCTTGATCCATTTCCAGTTGGATCAGTGCTAATCGTGAGGGCGATGACTTTTCCAGCAGCACCCACCAGATTTTTTTCAAAATCGTAGTCGCCTGTAACTGGTTCACCGTCAACCGCTAAGATGTAATCGCCCACTTTGACGTCTAATCCAAGACCCACTAAGGGCGATTCTTCCTGGATATTCCAGGCACTTGTCTTTAAGATTCGTTTGATTTGAAATGCTTTAGCAACTGGGTTGTATTCGATATTCGCGCCAAGAAATCCCATGTTTTCAGGCGCTTTCCCATAAGGATTCGGACCACCGACGTAACAGTGTCCGGTACTCAACTCGGCAAGCATGTCACCTAAAACATGGTCCAAGTCCGTGCGATCTCCAACGCGCGGCAGCATCGCTTCATATTTAGTTTTTACCGCTGCCCAATTCACGCCGCCCATATTCGGGTCGATGTAAAAGTCTCTAGCGATGCGCCATCCTTCTTCAAAGATTTCTTTCCATTCTTTTACGGGATCAATATTCAAAATTAAGCCCGATACCGGCAGCATTCCTTTTCCAGGCGCGTTCGGGGTTTCAGTCTCAAGGATTTGATACCCGGTGCCAACGTGAACTAAAACATGGTCGCCGTCTGATGAGGTTTGAATCACTTGAGGGTCATCGGCGTTGCCAAGCGGCTGAAGTCCGCCTGCAATCGGGGTCAAAGCCTTGGTTTTGATGTCGAAAGTTTCAACGCTTGTATCGCCGGGGACCGATAATGTCGAATCTGTTGAATCGGTAACAACTAGCTTTCCGTTTATCGCTATAACTTGACCATAATTGCTTGCGGGCAATTTCATGTCAAAGACGCGATTTTGGATACCATCTAAGTCGATTTTTGTCTCCGCGTTCTTAGGAACCTTCGCTGAATCTTCGGATTTGTCGGAAGTGGTCCTTTGATTTTGGCCAGCTTGATCATCGCTCGACGCGGAACTGGGTTTAGGAGGATTCGGAGTCGGAACCGGCTTTTTAGGAGGCGTTGGAGTTGGATTTTCCGGCGAAATCGGAGCCGGAATTGGGGCTCCTTCTTCTTCGTCTTTTGGGGCAAACGGCGACACCGTATTCTTGGCTAGAGCAACTGCTGTGATTGTGTTTGGCTTTTCAAATGCCAACATGCTATTGTATGGGCTCATTTCAGCCGAAGTAGACCTTTGCTGAACCATGTAAAGGAATTTGTCATCCGGATCAAAAGAAGGGGACGACGAATTAATTTCAGGGTCCGAAATCTCAGTTTTTGTACCGCTAGTGATATTGTAAAGCCAAACCGAATTAATCCATCCAGGGCCTTCCTTTGAATAGGCGACCCATTTGTCGTCCGGAGAAAATGTGTAATCTTGGTTTGAAGAATCGTACGAACCACCTCGATCCGCTCGATCGATCAAAGTTACTTCACCGTTTTTGACATTTACCAGTTGAATATTCATTCCTCGATCGCCGATTACCAGATATTTGCCATTGGCAGACCAAATCGGTCGGAAATGTTCGCCGATGAGTTCAGTCGTGAGCTGCTTTGGCTTTGATCCAGGCATTGTGCCAACTAAATAAAGTTGCTCCTCACCCGATTTATCGCTTACAAAAGCGATTGTTTTGCCATCCGCGCTCCAAGCTGCATTTCTTGACCTTTGGGCCGAATCGTGCTCAAGTACGTGCATTTCGCCATCTTTTGCCGGGATTGTGACAAGCTGACCACGACTGATGATTGCCACTCTCTTACCCGTTGGCCCGATTGCACCGCTTTCGATTGTTGGAGCAATTGGGACGTCGTACGAGCGGGCGTGGAGGCGGTCTGAATGAAGCTGCAGGTTCAAGACTTCAGCTTTGGAATTTTGTGGATCATATATTCCCAACGAATCGCCAATTTGATAAATTACTCGATGACCGTCGGTTGAAGGGTATCGAACCGGCACGGTAGTTGAAAATGTTAGTTGTTTAACCGCTTTAGTGTCTGGGTTTAACTCCCAAAGATTTCTAATTCCGGTGCGCTCAGACACAAAATAAATTTTGTCGCCGACCCAAACCGGCTGAGTGTCGACCCATTTAGTGTCAGTTAGTTTCTCAAAAGTAGGATGTTTGAGAGTTGTGAGCCAAATCGAATCAGCCTCACCCGCTTGATATCGGAACCAGTTCATCCATTCGTTGCTGTCGGGCACATAAGCCAGTCTGCTTCCATCCGGGCTATAACTTGCGAAAAAGGCTTGAGGAACATATAGTTTGGTGGCGGGACCGCCGGTAGCTGGCACGGTAAAAAGTTCAGGCAACCGGTTTGTCACCAACCTACCAGAGACAAATAAGATGCTCTTTCCGTTTGGGGTCCAGCATTGAACGGTCGGAGTGCCAGGATCATAAGTGACTCGCTTTGGAATACCGCCTTCGGTTGGCATCACGAAGACGTCGATTTTGCCCGCATAAGCGGCGTCGAATGCAATTTGGGTTCCATCTGGGGAAAATTTAGCATTTGTTTCAAGACCGGGATCGGAAGTTAGCCGCCGGACTTCATTTGTTTTAAGGTTGCATAGCCAGAGATCGCCTTCCGCTGTAAACACGATTTCATTCCCATGGATATCGGGGCGATAAAAAAACGAATGAGCCGATTCGGATGCCTGGGCAAAAAGTAAATAAGAAAAAGTAAGAGCCACAAGGCTACACAACAACTTTCGCATAGTTTTTATGTTATCTCATTCGCAAGGTCCAGAGGGTTCGTAAGGGTGGCAGACGGTAGACTTTGGGCACTTAAAAGCGTAAATCTGACTGGCTTTTAATTAAAAAATGGTCAGTTCGCAGGGAAGATCGAAATGCACAAGCTTGGACTGATCGGATACGGGAAAATGGGTAAGTTAGTGGATTCACTTGCCCCTGAATTTGGGTTTGAAACTGTCTTCAAATGCTCACTTGAGAATCCAGAAGTGGAAAACTTTAGCGAAGCTGAGGTGATTATAGATTTCACTTCCCCTGAAACTGCGATTAAAACAATCGAGAAATGCGCCAACCTGAAAATAAATCTTGTGATGGGCACTACGGGCTGGCAAGCTGATTTTGGAAAGGCCAAGATCTTAGTCGAAAAGTCTGGAATCGGATTTGTTTGGAGTCCGAATTTTTCAATTGGAATCCAAGTATTTCTGAAAATAATTGCGGAAGCGGCTGCCGTGCTGAAGTATGAAATGAGCTATGAGGCTTGGGGTTACGAGATACACCACAGTGCGAAAAAAGATGCTCCCAGCGGCACTTTATTGAAAATAATCGAAACGATGCGTGATTCTGGCTACGTGAGGAGTATCGACGTAGCTTCAAACCGAGCTGGGTCAATACCTGGCATCCATGAAATTGGCTTTGATTCCAGCGCCGATTCGATCACGATTCGGCACACCGCTAGGAACCGAGAAGGATTTGGCAGAGGGGCTCTAAAAGCGGCTCAATTTATCCTTGGAAAGCAGGGATTTTATGAATTCAAGGATATTTAGATTGCGCTGGCTACACACTATTTGGATAATGACGTAAAGTAAGTAACCAATATGTTTACTGGTTGCGGCACAGCCCTTATCACTCCTTTTCGAGCCGATTTATCTCTTGATGAGGAAACTTTCCGTTCGTTGGTACGAAAACAAATTGAGGCTGGGATTAATTTCCTAGTCCCATGTGGGACCACCGGCGAGAGCCCAACTCTTAGTCGCAGTGAATATCTGCGAGTAGTGGAAATAACAATCGAAGAAGCAAAAGGCAAAGTTCCCGTACTCGCGGGTGCGGGCGGCTACAATACTGAGGAAGTTATTGAGCTTGGCAATCTCATAAAAAAGGCAGGAGTTGATGGGATTTTGTCGGTAACGCCTTATTACAACAAGCCAACCCAGGAGGGGCTCTATCAGCATTACAAGCATATCGCCGAAAACGTGAACTTGCCCGTGATGCTTTACAATATCCAGGGACGCACGGCGGTGAATATTGAGCCCGATACGGTGGTTCGGCTTTCAGCAATTCCAAATATCATCGGAGTAAAAGAAGCTTCCGCAAATATCGGTCAGATGGCAACACTTGCTAATAAAGTTCCGAAAGATTTCATCATTGTTTCGGGAGACGATTCGACCGCATTGCCACTAATTGCATTAGGCGGCCAGGGTCTTATTTCAGTTGCAGCTAATTTGATCCCAGGTCCGATGGCAGAGTTAGTTAACCTTGCATTAAATAACGACTTTGAAGGGGCCCGGGCGATTCAAAAGCAATACTTGCCATTTATGGACGTGAATTTCATCGAAACCAGTCCGGGACCGTTAAAAGCGGCGATGGGATTGGTGGGACTTATTGATCCGGTTTTGAGGTTGCCGATGGTTCCTCCTCGACCAGAAAATTTGGAAAAAATCAAAACGGTGCTTAGCAATTGTGGATTAATGCCTAAATCTCGGTCAAATGCAGTGGTTGAAGGTCGGGATTTAATCGGTGCAAAGTGAGATTGAAAAGCTTTTCGAAAGCAAGTCCGATCTCAATGACGTTCTACACGGACCGCTACTAAAAGATTTTGTTGAGGCATTAAACCGAGGTGAAATCCGGTCTGCGGAGCCATCAAGTGAAAATAAAAGTGGATGGAAAGTAAATCCTTGGGTTAAAAAAGGCATTCTTCTTCTGTTCCGATTTGGCAAGATTACGGAACTTGACTCTTCAAAGCAGGGGCAGCAATTTTTTGATAAGGACAGCCTTCCGCTCATTAACCTGAATAGCGACCAAGGCATTCGAATCGTGCCGGGGGGATCAAGCATCCGCAGTGGTGTATACATCGGGAAAAATGTAATTTGCATGCCTCCCATGTTCATCAATATAGGAGCTTATGTGGGGGCCAACTCAATGATTGATTCTCATTCGCTGGTGGGTAGTTGCGCTCAAATTGGGAGTAACGTGCACCTTAGTGCGGCAAGCCAGGTTGGCGGCGTATTAGAGCCGATTGGATCAATACCGGTGATTATTGAAGATGACGTACTGGTTGGCGGAAATTGCGGCATTTACGAGGGTGTCATGTTGAAGAAAGGATGCGTTTTGGGCTCGGGCACCATTCTCAACCGATCGACTCCGGTTTACGATTTGGTTACGGGCGAGATTCATCGCGCAAGTGACGACGAGCCATTAGTTGTTCCTGCAGGTGCGGTTATCGTGCCAGGATCGCGCCCGGCGTCGGGTGAGCATGGCGTAAAATGGGGCATTTCGATGAGCACTCCCGTAATTGTGAAATATCGGGATGGCAAAACCGACGCCCGGGTGAGCCTCGAAGATTATCTTAGATAGTTCGCGGAATTGACTGCGGGTATTACCGAGCGTCCGAATCCTCTATTTGAAGGTTTAAGACCAACATTCTGCTTTGTTTCCGAGGTGCCACCCAATGCCTCTATCCTGAGACCTGCAATATGTGTGTCCTCTTGTGGCTAGCAAGTAATTCGTCTCGGCTAATATGCCCTGACAGCACACTGTCCGATTTTCTGAGTTTTGACTTTGAAAATGCTCGTACGCTCTTTTCTTAGTATCTTTATCAACTTGTATGAACTCTATTCATCCTGAAGGCTGACTTAGGCGCATAGATTTGTTTTTGTACTATCCTGAAGATGGTAAATGAATTTTGTCGCTAAACTGGTAATCGGAATATTGCTTCTTGCACTATTTTCGCTGGCTCCAAAAATTGGCATTTCACAAACGATTTGCATCGATCCCGGTCACATATCAGAAACAAGTGCGGGATGCAAGGGCAAACACATCACCGAGGTTCATGCCAATTGGGTGATTGGCTGCGAATTAAGGAGTTCCCTGCTGAAATATGGCTACAACGTGCTGCTATCAAAAAGCAACGAGGGCGAAGTTGTAACCAATAAAATGCGAGCTGAAATTGCTAATGATTCTCATGCATCGCTTTTAATCCGGTTGCATTGCGATTCTGGTACTGGCACTGGATATGCGTTTTATGTTCCCACCTTCAAGGGTAAGTTGCCTAACGGAATAATGGGACCATCCAGTCAAGTAATTACCGCCTCTGCTGTTTTGGCAAAGAATTTTCACCGTGGATTCAGCCTTGCAATTGGGGGACTTTTGCTGGATAATGGATTAAAAAGTGACGATAAAACTTATATTGGTTCAAAGCAAGGAGCCCTAACTGGTTCAATTTATTCAAAGGTTCCGGTGGTTTTAATCGAAATGCTTGTTCTAACGAACCCACACGATGAGCGAATTATGCTAAATCCGGAGGGTCGTAAACGCATAGTAGACGCGTTGGTCTATGGAGTGTTGCTTGCAGTTCCCCGTACTAGCTAAAATATAGTAAACCTGATTTGGTTGCGATTTAGGTCAATTTGTTAACCCATCTGATATAATTTGATCCAAGCTCTTACTAAAAAATTAAGAGGTTTAACACCAAGGTTACTATGGGACTGGGCTATCTAGGACGTTACGAGTTGATCCGAGTTGTGGGTCAATCGAATGATATTGTTTACGAAGCGTGGGACCCGGACCTAAACCGGCGAGTTGCGGTCAAAGAATTGCAGGTCACGAAATCCTCCGTTGCGGTTGATGAAATCGAACGACGAGAGAGATTTATTAGGGAGGGTGTCCTAGAATCGAGAATACACGACCATTCAATTGTTGCTACTTATGACGTTGGCACAGATTCAGGAAAAGAATTCCTTGTTTTAGAGTTTGTCGAAGCTCCGACTTTATCAGAGATTCTTAGGATCGAAGGAGCACTAGATAGTTCAAGAGCCTCGAAAATTTTGATTGGGATTCTGGATGGACTATCAGTAGCCCACGGCGAAGGAATTATTCACCGGGATATTAAGCCTGCCAATATATTTGTTCTTGAAAATGATCAGATCAAAATTGGTGATTTTGGCATCGCGAAATTAGAATCCGATTCCGGTTTGACTCGGACTGGGACCATCCTCGGCTCGGTTCAATACATGTCTCCCGAACAGGTCGATGGAGGTCCCTTAGATGGCCGGACCGATCTTTGGTCTGCTGGTGTTGTGTTTTACGAAATGTTGACTGGTTTGAGACCGTTTGAAGCACCGACCATAACCGCAAGCTTGATCAAAATTAGCAGGGCAGATTTCGACCTTTCAATAATTGATGACGAAAATAAATTTTTCATTCAATCTCTCTTGCAGATCAATCCAAATAATCGTCCAGCAACTGCCAGAAAAGCGATGGAATTGCTAAACGATGGTCCGCTATCACCCGCAGTCCCACCCCCTTTGCTTCAGATTCCAAGTATAGCGCTTGCGTCGGCTCCGCCAGTTGTCAACAACATAAATTCTCCTCCATTTACAAATACATCTAATTCCGTGCCTCAACCGGTCTTAGGACAGAATCACTATAATGCTTTGTCACCTCGTCGTAAAACTCGCTCACGGCTAGGCTGGACAATTTTTGGACTGATTATTTTGATTAGAATTGGAGTTGCAGCATACGATGTGAGTCAAATGGATCGCAAATTGCCCAATTACACTTCCTCATCAAATCAAAACGATTATTATGGTCCACCTCAAGGAGAGCCCGCAGATTCGAACCCCTACATAAATACAACCAACGGTTATCACAACTTAACTCCTAATTCAACTACGGGATCGGCCGACTCTGGTCAGGGCCAAAATGAATCGCCTCCGGATGCTTCAACCATCTCGGGTACAGCTGGCAATCCCGAAAGCCCAGGTCCCGATCATCCGGTAGACCAAGTTCCAAAAACCGAAGATTACAATACCGATGCAGGTGACACAGGTCAGGTCCCGAACGCATCTAGCTCAATAGAAGTCACAACTTCACCTGAATCAATGGCAGACCCTAATCCCTGGCCGGGCGAATTGTATCCATTGACTAGGCAACGGAAAATGACCCAACAAGATTTAATTCATATGGGATACAACCAGTTCCGATATGCTATCAATGAGATTTACGCTCGCCATGGCTACGTCTTTCGTACTGGTTATATTCAGCACGTTTTCAATCAGAAGAGTTGGTACGTGCCGGATGCGGCGAAAACAATACCTCAAATTGAACGAGAATTTAGCGAAATAGAAAGATCCAATAATGTATTGCTGGCAAATGCGAAAGTAAATCCTAAATGAATTTAGTTTGAATTGTTCGAACACTTCGGTCATTGTCAAGTATCCGGACGCCAGAACTGGCGTCTGCCTTAGTATCGCGTAGAACGGGCGACCTCGCCCGTGAATGAAGTTTCCAGGTTGGGTCGGGATATCGTATGCAATTGCAGGCCAAGGCATCGTTCACGGGCGCGTTACCCGCGCTACAACGTCCGTTGCTCCTAGCCAACATGCCGTCCAACAGCGACCCCGCAGGCGAGCCGCCAGTGCTACAACGTCCGTTGCTCTTAGCCAGCAAGCGGGCCTACAGGCACCCCCATGAAACGGATAACCAACGTTAATTCGGGCTAGTAACCGTGCAAAGACCCACGTCGACTCCCTGACCTCCAGTTGTTTGATGACAATGAACTGCGATGGTGATCTTGGCTCCTGGCTTTAAAAGTTTCTTAGCTTCTGGTTTGATGTCAAATGTTAGATATTGATTTTGATAACTAGGAACTGAAAGAGCTAGAACCCCATTAAAATAAACTTCAACGTCTTCATCATGATAAACATAAAGTTTAAGCTGTGATAAATCCGTTTTTGGCATCGTGAATTTACGTCGAAGCCAAATATCATCAGAATCCCAGTTAGTGCCGATTACTGCGTTTGGGGTTCCTTGGGTGCCAAATCCGCCTGGACCTTGAGCCCAAAGAACGTCATTAAACGAGGGTTGAACCCAATCGGAATCGGGCTGATCGATCGTGTATTGCCATATTTGGGGCGCATGAAGTGAGGTTGGGACCACCTCCGTGATCACGGGAGGCTTTGGAATCGGTGCCCAATTGCCAACCTTAGCCGTGTCGCGGCTCGCCCATTTGTGCCAGATCGCTGGGTCGCTAAGCATTTTGATAAACAAACCGCCGACCACGGGTCGAGCATGCATCCCGCTGCTGTTGATGTCGTTCGTGATGTATGAATCCGCTATTGGATCACGAGAAGTGGTTTCATTCAGGTAACGAAAAATCGGATTAATAAAATTTTTAAAATCAACTTTTGAGGAACTCATCGTCGCGCTCCAAGTAGACCAATCAGTTTTTGTTAGCTTGGTTCTGGAATCAAGAGGTAATCCATATGGCTGAAGTTGGCTCTTATAAAAGGCAATTTCTTTTTCACGAACTTCAGGCGGGAAAATATTCAAATTCAAGATTTGATCCCAAACTAGGTTATATTTTTGGCTCCAAGAATTTGGTTTATCAAATGCAAGCAAGCTATGATCGCCAGCATCGGCAACTTGCATCCAGTGATTGGCATCGGCTACCGCTAATTTGTGATATTTATCTGCTCCGGCTAAGTCGCCCCTCATTTTGCATAAATCGCCATAGGCTCCGAGGGCTAAAATGGCCTTTACAGAAAGGTTGGCGTTATGAGCCAGGTGACCCATAAAGTCATCGGTGCAAAGCTGATCTTCGGGATCAAGACCGTATTGAACCAGGTATTGCGCCCATTTGGTGAGTTCTGGCCACCATCGATTTGCGTAGTGTGGCGATCCCTCGGCGTGAGCGATTCCATCCACAATCAATATCATATTGCCACTTTCTTCCACAGGCATCCCTTCCCCGCCATCATCGCGTCCAAAAACGTCCGGATACGTGCCGAGGTCATGTGGCGCATTCGGAAATTTCCAATGAGGTGAAGCGGCATAAGCAAATTCAGCTTCCAAAGAGGCTTTGGCAAGGCTCGGACTGAGGAGAAGGAATATCGGATCCATTGGAAAAATGACATCAACAGTTGCGATGTCGCCATTGCTCGTATTTTCCTTGGTGAATAGCAATGGCTGGTTGTTGGAATCCACTGCAATGCCATTGGCGGCCAGACATTCGCGATAAGCAAGAGCGATAATTTGAGCGTATTGTTCGCCACCTAGTTTTGTGGCGTCGTTGGTTAATTCCTTATCAAATAACTTGCATTTTGAAATGAGCGATCCATAATCCTTTTCAGCCGATTCAAAAAGCATCGCAGGAGTCGTTCCGTTTTGACGCCAATAGGGAGGCAATTTATGGCCGTAATAATTGATTGAATCAATCTCGTCGTATCCGATCGTAAGGTGCCGCGATATCGGATTTGAACCAACGGAGCCGAGATCGAAACTAAAGGCTAATACGGTGTTGCTTTGGCTCACCGGTCTTGGCATATCGGGATCAATTTCATCCTGAAGATTCCCGGAACCCGCAAATTCTTGGTTGAGAACGTCGTTGTTGCCAATTGCAGATGTAGCGACGTCGCTAGGTGCAACTGCGTAGGCGTATCCCCAATCAATTCGGGTGTCGTCGCCTTCCGGCACGAAAGTTGTTTGAGCTTGAGTTCCCGCTTTTAAAGCGGTAAGAGTTCCAAATTTTGTGCGATCCCAAATTACCGGCTGAGAAACCTCGTTAACGGCTAACTCGGAGCTCGTGGAATCAAAAATCTGAACCTGGTGCGATTGACCATCAGCCGATTGAACTTTCCAGGTGAGATAAGTTACCGGTCGAGTAAGCACGTTTAAATCGTCGGGCAGCAAAGGGGTCATAAAAGTTAATGTGACCTTTGCCTTCGAACTGGCGAATTGGTAAATCGATCTAGTTGGAGTGATCGTTAGGCTAGTTTGATCCATTGCGGGCATGGTACTGGGATCGTTGCCCATGAGGCGGTAGGTGGTGCCGTCTATTCGGATAAGACTCACGAGGGCGTTTGGATGATGAGTCCAGTGGCGGGTGACATCATCGGTGAGCTTGTCGGCTTCTGACCAAATGCTCAGATAAGGATCGCTTGTGACAAGCGGTACTGCTGGAGGTCGAAATTGCGTGTCGGGTTGAGCCGGGCATAGTTTGACGCCGAAAAATATTACAGCGATTATTGGGAAAAACTTAGTCGTCATGGACGTTTGGCTGAAGTTTATCTCTATCAAGATGATGACGGCATGTTTGCCGTTTCTTCACCCAATAGGGAATCTGCGATTAAGGAACAGATAAAATACTAACAAGTATGCGAAAAATTTGGGGCGGGGTGTTTCACGGTTCCTCCGACACTTTAGTTAACCGATTTGGTCAATCCATTTCCAGCGATTTGAACTTTTGGCAAGAAGACGTGATTGGAAGCGTTGCTCACGTGAGGATGCTGGGAGCTACCGGAATTATCCTTCCTGCAGAAGCACTTGAACTAGAACGTGGGCTTGAAATCATCCATGAGCAAGGGCCCGATTGCCTGCCAAGAGATGTTGAAGATATCCACACTGCAGTTGAAACTCGGCTAGAAGAAATCGTGGGAGAAGTTGCACGAAAGATGCATACGGCAAGGAGTCGAAACGATCAAGTTGCTACCGATACGCGGCTATATCTTCACAACGCCATCATCGAGCTTTGCGATTCAATTAAGCGGCTTCAAAGGACAATTCACTCTGAGGCGATTAAATACAAAGATGCGATTATGCCCGGCTATACTCACGGTCAGCGAGCCCAACCGATTGCTCTTGGTTTTTATCTTATGGCTCATTTTTGGGCACTCCAAAGGCAAGGATATCGCGCCGAGAAAATTTCGGAAACGGCAAATTATTGCCCGCTAGGTTCGGCCGCCCTCGCTGGAACCGGATTTCCAATTGATCGGTTTGCGACTAGCAGTGAGCTCGGATTCATTGCTCCGATCCCCAACGCTCTGGACGCGACTAGCGATCGAAGCTACATCCTGGAAGCCTTAAATTTAGTGGCGATGCTGATGATTGACCTCAGCCGAATTAGTCAAGATTTGATTTTGTTTAGTAGCAAGGAATTTGGATTTTTGAACCTAGGAGATGCGGTTACAACCGGTAGCAGCATCATGCCCCAAAAACGCAACCCTGATATGGCAGAGCTGATTCGCGGGCGCACGGGCAGGGCAATTGGCAACTGGGTATCGCTGGCAACTGCGATGAAGGGCCTTAGCCTCGGATACAATCGCGACACCCAGGATGACAAACCGCCTCTTTTTGATTCTTTAAATCTAGCAAGCGATTCGCTTGAGCTCGTTGAATTGATGCTTAAGCACGCGACTTGGAACTTAGATCAGATGAAAAATTCGGTACGAGGCGACTTTTCAACCGCAACTGATTTAGCCGATTTTCTTGCAAGAAATGGGATGCCATTTCGACAAGCCCATGAAGTTGTTGGTCGCGTGGTTCAAGCCTGCATCAAAGACGGGATAACTTTGGAAGATCTGACCCCCGAGAATCTGAAAGCAATCGCTCCTGATATTCCGGTTTCAGCTTTGGAATGCTTATCGCCGGAAAAATCGGTGAAAAGCCGGGACTCGTTCGGAGGACCAGGTCCAAACGCGTTCAAAGTTCAACTTGATAGTGGGTTGCAGCTCTTGGAAAAGCTTGGATTCCCCTTACCAGTTTGAAGATTAACTCTTAGGTAGGATTTTAAGGATCAATGAATCAAAGTTCCGGTCCGATCACAGTTCGTGAGCTTCGAGAAACCTATATTAGGTTTTTTGAGAGCAAGGGTCACTTAGCGGTTCCATCAGGTTCGCTCATCCCGTTTGACGTGACCGGCAAATTGGATGAATCACTTCTCTTTAATGGGGCCGGAATGATTCAATTTAAGCCTTATTTTCGGGGCATGGCAAAACCTCAGAACTTGCGCTTGACGACTGCTCAAAAATGTTTAAGAACCGGGGATATCGACGATGTGGGCGATGATTCTCATCTTACTTTTTTTGAAATGATGGGTAATTTTTCCTTTGGAGACTATTTCAAAAAAGAGGCGATCAATTATTCTTGGGAGTTTCTTACCGATCCCCGGTGGCTAAATCTCGACAAAAATCGGCTTGCATTTACGGTTTTTGAAGAAGATTCGGATAGTGAAACATTTTGGTCGGAGCTCTTGAAGGAATCCGGGATTGATCCCGAAGGCCGTATTTTCCGGCTTGGAGAAGAAACGAATTACTGGCCCGCAGGTTCGTTCAGTAATGGACCACCTGGTCCGTGCGGTCCAAATTCTGAAATTTTTTATTGGACTCCGCCAGATGAATCACCGCCAGCGGCAAGTACTTATTCTTCGGACGATTTTGGTGCTGATGAACTGATGGGCAGGTGGGTTGAAATATGGAATGACGTGTTCATCGCTTATGATTGGCAAGGAGTTGAAAAGGAACCTGGCCGACCTTCGGTTGGGTGGGAAAAGACGGGTTTGCTTAATCTGCCGTTTCGATCAATCGACACGGGCATGGGGCTTGAGCGAACTGCGGCGGTTCTGGAGGGCAAGGAATCGCCTTATGAAACGGATGCATTCTTGCCGATTATCCTGGTTCTTTCTGGGCTCACCTCAAAAACTTACGAATCGGAAAAACGGGCGTATCGGATCATTTGCGATCACATCCGCAGCGCGTGTTTTTGCGTCGCAGATGGAATTTTGTTATCAAACACGGGCAGGGGATACGTGTTGCGCAGGCTCATTCGGAGAGCAATTTTGCAAGGAGCGCGATCCCTTGAAATTCAAGAACCATTCTTATACAAGCTGGTTGCGCCCGTAGTGGCGATAATGGGAAGCCATTACACAGAACTCGTTAGTTCAAGACTCGCGACTGAAGAGATGCTTCGTAATGAGGAAATCCTGTTTCGACGGACTTTGGAACTTGGCATGGAGCGGCTTCAAAAGATCCTCTCGGAGGGTGCCGCTGGTTCAAATTTAGTTTCTGGAGAAGACGCATTTAAGCTGCATGATACTTATGGTTTTCCGCTAGAGATTACGTTGGAAATCGCGGCTGAAAACGGCTGGAAGGTGGATGAAGCAACTTACGAGACTCTTATGGAAGATGCTCAGGATAGATCACGCGCAGGGCAATCCAGAGATTTAGTTTATGGTTCTGAAGTAGGTGGAATTCAGCAGGATTTGCCCCCAACAGTTTTCCTGGGATACGAAGTCTTAGAAGCCGAGACGAATGTGCTTTCGATTCAGGAAGTTGACGAAAAGACTTTGTCCATTGTGCTTGCGGAAACTCCATTTTATGCCGCGTCAGGAGGCCAAGTTACTGACCACGGAGAACTTAGGATCGGAGCAGAATCCTTTCCCGTTTTATCTGTCAGCAAGAAAAACGGGGTCATTTTTCATCAAGTGGGCTGGAGTGCCCAACTGGTTGGTGAAGTGCAAGCCACTGGGGTAGTGGACAAGACATTCCGGGCTCCTGTCCGAAGAAATCACACTGCAACCCACATACTTCATGCGGCTTTGCATACATTTATTGGTCCCCATGCCTCTCAGGCGGGATCTTACGTTGGGGCAGATGGGCTGAGGTTTGATTTTAGTCACAGCAAGGCTCTCACATCCGAGGAAATCAAGAAAATCGAAGATTATGTAAACGACAAAATCCTTGAAAACAGCATCGTGAAGACTTACGTCGATCTGCCTCTTGCCGAAGCTAAAGCGATGGGTGCGATGGCATTGTTTGGAGAAAAATACGGCGAAAAAGTTCGACTTGTTGAAATCGACAGCTTTAGCCGCGAGCTTTGCGGAGGAACTCACGTAAGCTCAACCGGAGAAATCGGATTTTTCAAAATTTTATCAGAGCATAGTGCCAGCAGCGGTGTCAGGCGTATCGAGGCAATCACAGGCGAGGAAGCGATCAAATGGATTTATAGCCAAGAAAAAATAGTGATTGATTCCGCCAAAATCCTAAAGGCTAACCCTTCGGAATTACCTGCCGCGATTGAGAAACTCCAGGCTACGGGGCGAGATCAAAAAAATCAGATTGAGAAATTGCGAACTCAAACAAGCGGTGTTCAAGTCCAAAGTAAGGAGATTGGTTCGATTGTTTTTGGAAGCACGACGTTGAAAGACGCCACTAAAGAAGACGCATCATTACTGGCGGACCAATGGGTGTCTGAAAACCCGAAGAGAGCCATTTTGGTCGCAACTTCATCGAGTTCGGATGCGAATTTCATATTCGTGGTCAAAGCTGGCGATCAAGCAGTTGGACTCGGGGTCCACGCGGGCAACCTAGTTAAAGAAATCGCCAAAATCACAGGTGGTGGTGGAGGCGGGGGAGCTTCCTTTGCCAGCGGCAAAGGGCAAGACCTCTCAAAGCTTCCGGTTGCAATAAACGCAGTCGAGAACTTTGTGAACAGAGAAGGTTCGAAAAGCTAAAATGATCGGGCAGTTCTTTGCATTAACGGTTGCTCTGACCTTGTTAACTCTTTCAAATTTTAGCTCCGCCACCGGAAAACCATTTCAAAATCCAGCATCAAAACAGACCCAAACAATGACAAACCAATCACATAATGCACTTGAAACTCAATGGACCAATCAAGTTTCTATAACGTACCCTTGGCAAGAATATCCGCGACCTCAAATGACCAGGCGGCAATGGCAAAACCTCAACGGTCAATGGCAATTTCAATCAGCCGGGAAGGACGAATCGCCACCATTTGGACAAGATCTGGATCAATCAATTCTGGTTCCTTTTCCAATGGAATCCTCCCTTTCCGGGGTGAATCAATATAGCGAAAGAGCATGGTATCGAAGAGAATTTCAAGTACCTAAACAATGGCGCAAGAGCCAAATTTTGCTTCATTTTGGTGCTGTGGATTGGCAATCGGTGACTTATATTAATGGCAAAAAAGTGGGAGGCCACACTGGCAGCTACGATTCATTTTCTTTCGATATCACATCGTTTTTGAAGCCGGGAGAAGTAAATCAAGAGATTATTGTTGGAGTTTACGACCCTGTGAGTAATGCAAATATTGTGCGGGGCAAACAATCGCTTGAATCAAAGGGAATTATGTACACGTCCAGTTCCGGAATTTGGCAAACCGTATGGATTGAACCCGTTCCGCAAGCCCACATCGAACGGATTGCGGCAATCCCAGACCTGAAAACCAGCACACTTTCGGTTCAAGCAGATTGCGTGGGTGGAACTGATTTAGTGACCAGAGCAGAAGCATTTCGAGGATCTGAAAAAGTAGCTGAAGCGGAAGGTAATTCAGCAAAGCCTGTACAACTATCAATTCCGCGGCCCCATTTATGGACGCCTGATGACCCGTTTCTCTATCATCTCACTATTCAATTACTTGAGCACGGAAAGAGACTAGACACGGTGGTCAGCTATTTTGGGATGCGATCGCTTGCATTAGGTCATAACGACAAGGGCTTACCGGATATGCTCTTAAATGGTAGGACTGTGTTTCAATTGGGAGTACTCGACCAAGGTTATTGGCCAGACGGTATCTATTTAGCTCCCACTGACGATGCATTAAAATCGGACATTGAAGAGGTCAAGAGCCTGGGGATGAATTTAATAAGAAAGCACGCTAAAGTCGAGCCAGATCGCTGGTATTATTGGGCGGATAAATTAGGGATTTTGGTTTGGCAAGATATGCCACAAGCGTGGGAAGATAAGCCCACAGATGAAGAGAAGCTTCAATTCAAAACCGAACTTACAAATTTAATTAATCAGCATATTTCGCATCCTTGTATCGTGGTTTGGGTTCCCTTCAATGAAGGATGGGGACAGCATGATACTTCCGAGATCACTGATTTAGTGAAGCATTTGGACGCAAGCAGGTTAGTGGATAGTGCCAGCGGTTGGACCGATTTTGGAACCGGAGACATTTCCGATATCCACGTTTATCCTGGCCCGAAAAGTCCAAAGCAAGAGCAGACCAGAGTCTCCGTTCTGGGAGAATTTGGTGGTCTCGGACTGCCGATTCCGGGTCATATTTGGTCTGAGGGTTGGGGATATAAGGAATTTAAAACCAAAGAAGAACTCACGGCTGAATATGTGAAGCTACTTTCCCGAGTTAAAGATTTACAACAAAATGAAGGACTTTGCGCCGCGATTTACACCCAAATCACCGATGTTGAGCAAGAACTTAATGGGTTTTATACTTATGATCGTCTCATATTCAAAATGGACAGGAAAGCAGTAATAGCGGCCAACAAGCTCCTTGTCAGACCATAAATCGCTTATTCAAAAATTAATTTTTTTAATCCCTACGCGCCGAAATAGCAATAAATCTTTCATGCTGGGGATGGTTGAGAAATGAGCACAGAATATTCAATATTAATTTTTTTAAGTTTCTGATAGTAGTTTTTCAAATAAATTCTCACAAATTAAAAAGCAACGGGAACTGTCTAAAAATTTCCGAGTATAAAGAGTAGTCATGCAAGATCCTGTATCATTTGTCGGAAAGAAATTAGTACACCGCGCAGTTGGTGATCGATTGAATCTTCAAACCGGCTGGAAGATGATGCGAGATCGTGGCGTATCAGCTCGATATAAATTGATTGCCGTTGGAATAGGATGCGTAGCACTAGCGGCGTTGCTTGCGGTTGAATTTCCAGTTGAAATCGTGGTTGGTGGTCTAGTACCGATACTGGGTTTCGTGGGCAATTTCGCGGTTGACGGACTTGAGATCGTGATTGCTCCGCTTTTAATTGCGATTGCGGTTTTGCCCCTGCTAGTGCCTCGCCAAAAAGTGCCAGTTAAAATGAATCGCGCCTTGCCGCGCAACTCGTAAAACTTGCGGGATAAGGTCAAAATCCCGTTCGGGTAGTCTCGGGCTATGGTTGGCGCAATCGTCGCAAGTTTAATTTCTCTAACTTCCCATGTTGGGAGCAAAACGCCAGTTTGGGTTCCTCGAACTGGTTCTACACCGAAGCTCGTGCGGATCCTTGACGCCCGTAAGATAACAAATTTTCAAGAATGTTGTCTTTTGGCGAGCGCAGAAGGGCTCTATAATTCCGAGCCGAACAATAACACAAAAGCATATATTCTCTGGAGCGATGCGGAAACTAATCTAATCAATTGGACAATCGAACACGGATATGTGATGAGAGGTTCGGCGATAGCCAGTGCCCAGTCCCTTATCGAGATGACCGGAACCAAATCCGCGATAGTTTGGAATGAGGAGCCGTTCCATTTAGGCGATATCGCGTCTACTGTTGCCGGCTGTGAAAGAGCCCTGCTTGTAGGAAATCCTGAATTGCTCAGTGAGTATCATCTCAAAACAAAGCTGGATCTTAGGAATAGATTTACATCCAACATGGAGGCGTATCAGTGGTTGTTTCGTAACTATTCTTCTAAAATTAATCGATTAGCCGTGTCGATTACGGTTCCCTATCAGACTGCATCCCACAATCCATATCAGCTCCGCGATTATTTTGTCGCCAATAAAATCTTTGATTTCTGGATTTCAGGCTCAAAAGAATCGCAAATGGCAGGCGCAGATTCTAAGGGAGAAATGGCGTTACTCTCCAATATCTTAACCGCTAAGTTTAAGCCTAACCTCATGTGCTTAGGCTACCCCTGGTCTGGAGACGGCTATGGTCCCGGCGAATATGATGGAGTTACGTTTTTAAGCCAAGCGGCTAAATGGTTAGTGGCAACCGACAATTTTACGAACCTCAGCTTTTGGACTTGCTTTAAGCCCTCCGATAAAAAGCTTCCAATTTCTGCGGCAGCGCCCGCTTGCTCGAGTAATCAAAAATATGGCTCACTGGTGATGTCTGATGGAGACAACGCCGACACTTTCCAGCAATTTTTCCCGGAATATTGGAAGAAATTAGGTGCGTCACCTCCAGTTGGGTGGACGATGTCGCCTACTTTATTTCAGCTCGCTCCGCCAATTTATGACTACAATGTTTCACTTATTCCAGCTGGATCAACGGTGGGAAGCGGTGTTTCTGGAATCGGTTATATGTCGATGGAAGAGTGGGGCAAAAGCTACGGCACCCAACGAGATGACGTCATTAGCGGATTTTTGGATCAAACCTCATCGGCTTGCAATCAGGTAGGGGAAAAATGGCTTTGGATCATGCGGTATGGCGACCCAAATGGGTGGGAAACTAAGGACTATGCCACTAAAGTTATGGGAATCCGATCAGTTATGGGCGGATACAGCAAGGTTACTGATGATCCTAGCTTAGCGGTTGAAAGAATCGGAAATGTTGAAGTATTTAACTGCCTCTTGGACGGTGGAAATTTGGCCCAAGTGGAGCAAAGTTTGAGTCATTGGCTGGCGCAGCCCAATGCGCCGCAGTTCTACAATATATTTATGCTGAACTGGAATTTTCCGCCGGACGATATTAAATCGCTTGCCGCTTTTGCCGAAAGTCACGGGGTTAAATTGGTGACTCCAGAGCAGCTTGGTGAACTCGCAAATGAGACTATTCGATAGTCCATTAAGGCTCTGGCATGGGAGATTTTTGTCTCCCGCGCTGAAAGAAACACCCGTCTTCGCTACGCGAATCCACCCCTCTGACAGAGGGAATTTATTATCGCTTGGGAGTCCACACATGCGCAGAGGGGAATTTATTATCGCTATGCGAACCTGCACGTGCGCGCATGGGAATTTACTTTCGGAGCAAATCCATTAACTTGGATGCCACGCTCATAGGGTTGTGGCGCACGAAATCCGAATCGCTGATAAAATTTCCTTTTAATATTCGAAAGCCCATGGCGGCGATACGGTCGTAATCAGGTTCAACGAAGTGCTGACCACTTTCTCGATATTTTTCAAGCGCGGCTTCATTGGGCACCACCGTGTTTAACAGCACATAATCGAAAACCCGGCGGTGAACGTTGATTTGAACGGCAGTGACATGTTCCGAAGCAGTAAATTTGTCACTTTCTCCCGGCTGAGTCATTACGTTGCAAACGTAGACTTTCTTTGCGGGAGAATTTCGTAACGCATCGGCGATACCTGGCACCAGAAGATTCGGAATGATGCTCGTGTATACAGAACCGGGTCCGATTACGATCAAATCAGCATCATGGATGGCTTCTAGTGCGACCGGGTTTGGCTGAACTCCGGGGGGGTCGAGTGTGATTGATCGAATCGCCTTGTTGGCAGCCACGATATTTGTCTCACCAGATATTTCTTGACCAGTTTCTAAGGTCGCATGAAGTCCTACCCGCTCCAGGGTCGAAGGCATCACCCTACCTCGAATCGTGAGAACTTTGGAAGCAGCGTCTACCGCCTTTTCAAAATCTCCTTGGGCTTGATCCACCAATGCGGCGATGAGCAAATTTCCCATCGAATGGCCGCTTAAAGATCCACTTTTTCCCCGAAATCGATACTGGAAAAGATCGGTCATGGCTTGTTCGGCATCAGCAAGAGCAACGAGGCAGTTACGAATATCTCCGGGAGGAATCATTCCAATTTCCTGGCTCAGTCTGCCCGAGCTACCTCCGTCATCGGTTACGGTGACAATTGCGGTGATATTAGAAGAGTGCATTTTAAGACCTCTGAGCAATGTGCTGAGACCGGTTCCGCCGCCTAACGCAACAATCTTTGGTCCATAAGCAAGTCTTTGCTTATTGCGGTATCGATCACTGAGCTTGCCTTCTATCGGTCTGGGACTAACCGTTTCCAGCAAATGCAGCACACCCCGCCTTATCGCAAGATAAACGCAAAAGACTCCCGCGAGTAGGAGGAGACCTCCCAGCATATGGGTAGCGATCTCAATCTTTGCTTGGGGAAAGATTCGTTCAAAAAGCCGATCGGAGAGATTGCTCAATCCCTGCAAAATGGGGGCGACAAGATCCTTATAACTTATGGCCGAGCCGACGATAGTGAGCAATATGCCCAGCAACAAGAAAACTGCGACGGTTTGCAAGCCGCGGGTCTGTGCCAATATCTTGCGCACACGAAAAGGTCTCATTATTGGATTGGATTACAAATAACCGACTTCAAGACGTTAGGCTTCGTCCGACTTATCAGAAAGGAAAACTCCGAGAACTCCATTTATAAAGGATATTAGCAAACTGCCTACGAATGCAGCAATAAATCCTTTCAAACCGCCATCGGTTATTGTGAATCCTAAGTCAAAAGACGCCGCGATCCATAGAACTAACGCGTTAATAACAAGCGAAAATAGACCGAGAGTTATGCAACTTAATGGGAGGGTGAGAAACTTGATGATCTTGCCAATTGTTGCATTCAGAAGGCTGAGCAGGGCGACGCCAATCAGCAATATCAAGAATTGACCAAGGTTATGAGACAGATCTCCATTGCCCAGAGTTGTCTTAAATCCTAAGCCAAGAGCCTGGCTGATCAGCGCCGCGCACGCCACCGATATTGCCAGCAAAACCCAACGAAGAAAGAATTTACCCATAGTCCTTCTTGAGTGTGACCAATTTATGAAATTTTTGGCTTACGAATCGGTCTTGGCATGGTTAATAAAGAGTTAAGCGAAAGGTAATCTTTTCAGAAAGAATAACTTTGTACGTTCCAAACTACATCCCCCAGCCGATTGAAATCGCAGGCAACGTTGCCGAAGCGAAATGGAGTGACAAGCTTTTATATCTTCGGAGGTTCACGCTATGGACGCTTTGGAGTTTGCTCCTAGCTGTAATTTTCAGCCAGTGGATTAACTTTCACGTTCCTCTTTTAGCGGCAACTGCAATGCTCGTCGGGTCGGTGACATTTTTGGCTATCGCTCGTAATTTCACTCGAAACTCAACTTGGGAAGGCTGGATTTCGATTCCGCTCTTTGTGATTACACTGGCCTTTCTCGGAATTTTTTCGATTCAAATGACGGCAGTCGGTTGGCCAATTGGCTCGGCGATTGTGGGGATATCTTGCGCATCACTTTACGCTTACTTTTGCGGCAGAGATTTTAGTTTTATCGGGCAGTGGGTTCTAAGCCTTATCGTGAGTAACGTGGCACTCGCCAGTTATTGCCTCGTCCATCACATTTCAACTTTCCAGTCGGCTCATAGCCTTGTGATCAATTCGGTTATTCTCACCTATTTTTGCTATGATTCGGCATCAATTATGAGTAGGCGCAGGATCGGAGAGGAATCGCTTGCTTCGATTGATCTTTACCGCGATGTTCTAAACTTTTTCGGATATTCGGTGCGTTGCTGGCAGCATTGGAAAAGGCATCAAATTTGGACCTTCCGCAAATCGTAGTTGACTTCAAATGGTAAAAGTCGTAGCGTATATTCGTCCTCACCGGCTGGAAGCGGTTAAATCGGCGGTTTCGATTCTTGGCATAAGCGGACTCACGGTGGCGGACGCCAGGGGTCGAGGAAACTCGGAAGAAAGATCCCGCTGGCAGCAAGGCGATACTCAGCTGTCGGCTCTGCCGATTCGATCTCGGCTTGAGGTTATCGTCCAAGACGACTTGCTCGATTCAATTTTGGAAGCGATTGTAGAAAACGCACGGAGCGAGGAACCTGGCGATGGAAAAATCTTTGTTTCAGAAGTAGAAGAAGCGGTGCGGATCCGAACCGGAGAGCGTGGGTCAAAGGGCCTGTAAGTTAACCATCTGCGAATTATTTAGGTCAATTAAACGTCAAAACTTCGTCTTACGCGCTTAGACTGATATACTCTAAATTCTAAGGATTTATTAATGATTTTATCCCTGCTCATTGCTCTTCCCGTTTTCAACTTACCAATTTCCAATATCACAATCCTCGCTCCCCCTGCAATTCATTACAGTAGTCCGATCACTATTAAAGTTGATGCTAATAATGGAGACTCGATATCGGGAGTACGTTCGTTCAAAGTTTTAGTCAGTACCCAAGACATCGTAAATAAAGTCGAATGGTATGTAAACGGAACTGTCCAAGGAGACTCGGAAAGCACGCCTTACGTTTTTAAGCTTGATACGGTTGCGCTTGACGATGGACCAATTACGTTGAAATTCATTGCCTACACCGATCAAGGCAAGCAAGCAACGAAATCGCTGAAATTGGTGGTGGACAATGGTATGGCCAAGGGGGCTCAGTTTCATATTGACGCGGGCAACACGGCTAATCAAAATGGCAATTACGACGAGGCGATCCAACAGGCTCGAGTTGCGCTAAAAGCCGATAATAAAAACATTGGAGCAAAGTTGGTGCTGGCGCGAGCTTATCTGCTAAAAGCAGATTATCCAAAGGCTCAAAATGAAACTGAAGACATCCTTGCCACCGATGCTAAAAATCTCGACGCCTTAAATCTTGCAGGATCGATCGGCGTGCAAGAAGCTTTTAACATTTACGACAATGGCTCTAAGGATTCCGATGCACTTTCCGTAATTAAACAAGCATTTGTTTTTGCAGTTGATTCCCGGAAATCTTTACAGGATGCTAGATATGACGCCCTTGCAACTAAGGGAGCTCCAGACGCAACCCATGTGTTTGATTATGCTTACGCCGCTTGCGCCGCTAACCATTTTTCCGATGCGATTCAGGTTCTCAATCCAGCAGCAAACAAAGATCGTACGAATTCAAAAATTGGCGACCTGCTCGCCTACGCTCAGCTGCGCAGCAATAAAATGTCCGATGCGCTCACAACGCTAAATTTAATGAAAGAAGCCAGCACCAACTCAATCGATGCTTACGGTGACGCGCTTTACGGTTTGATTTATGCTGAGCAAGGCAATTCAGCCGCTTCAGATTCAGCCATGAGCGACGCGATTCTAAGCAATATGAGTGATTTGGGTGTTCGCACGGCTCAGGCATCTATTGCATTGAAAGAGAACAAGAACAGCGCGCTTACATCGATGTTGAATTCACTTGCAAGTGACTCAGGTCAATTGACAGAAGTTGACTATCTGGCGAGTAGTCTTTGTAATCGAATTCAAAAATACGATCAAGCCCGGAAATTTATGCTTGCTTCGCTTACGGCTGATCCGGCAAATTATTTGATGTATGTGGAATCGGGAAACCAAATAATTGGCTCGGTGTTAAGTACCAAAGGTGATGCTGCTTCAAATGATGCTCAGTATAAAACCGCTCAAATGTTCTTCCAAATTGCACTTGAAGCCAAGGGGGATTCTTACGAGGCATTAACTGGCCTTTCGATTGTTTCTGCGCTTTTGAAAGACCCCGCAAGCGCGATGAGCTTTGCTAAAGCAGCAGTTGCAGCACAACCAAACTACGCGGCGGGAGAATATGCTCTTTCGATGGCGTTTGGTCTGCTCGCCGATGATGCGTCTGCTAATTCGGCAGCTGCCGCAGCTACTCAGGCGGGCAAGCTTGATCCGCCAAATTTAGATGGAGCAGCAGTTCCTAATCCAGGTCAGACCTGGCTGTATTTCAACTCCGGTGGCCGGTCTCCTGTAATAACTGCACCGTCGAATTCTCCAAGTTAACTATTATTAATCGGCTTAACTTGAAGTGCTGGGTTCTCGTTGCTCGTAGGATGCTTGTGAAGGTTCCCTTCTCCGGGATGGCAAACGCATGTGATCCTCGATTGGCCTCTTTTCAAAGGGTTGAAGGCTCACGCCTAATGGGGTGTTTTCTTGAAATCTGATTCCCTGCTACTTAGGATTAAGCTTCTTAGCCTTTCGCTGGACTGATTGGCTTTCAAAATCTTCAAGTTTGCACTTTTCTTCTTCCAACTTCCCCTTCCCAGAATCATCATTCAGATCGACTATCGGTTTCCCCTTCTTCAACGAAGACGGGGAAGCTATGCTGAACCGCGTCCATGCGGCAATTGGGGAACCGGATCCGCCTCTGGCACTTGGGAATTTCAGATATAGCGATGCCTCGGCGGCAATCGATAAATTCATATAGTCAGTGCCCCTATTTTTACCGATAATAAGCATGACCCCGCGTCATCCCCATGATTAGCCAGCGCAAACGCCTTGGAGACCTTTTACTATCCCTTCGTCTGGTTACTCAGGAGCAGCTGCAAGAAGCATTAACTACTCAAAAATCAACGGCTGAAAATCTGGGAAAGATTTTGATTGACATGGGCGTTCTGACTGAGGACCACATGCTGAACGCGTTAGCGTCGCAAGCAGGCGTTGCTCCATGGCGACTTGATCTTCAGCCTCCTGAAGGCAATGCCGTGCTTCTAGTCCCGGTTGCGGTTTGCAAAGAACATCAAATCGTGCCCATTAGAATCATGGGAGATTTACTTGTTTTGGGAATGCGTGACCCCCAAGATATGGACGCGGTCGACCTTGTGCGAAACCTCACAAATTTGCGGCTCCAACCGGTGATGGTAGATTCAAATCAGCTTTATACGGTGCTCGAATGGATCGAATCCGGATCGTTTGGGGGAGCGAAAATTAGCGATTTCGTCCACAAAGCGGTGAGCGAGGGATCGGCGAATGCGGTTCAAAAGGAAACAACCGATTTAGCCGAAGAAGAAACCCGTCCGGTAGTGGGGCTGGTTAATCAAATCATCAGCGATGCAATACGACTGGGGGCGAGTGACGTCCATATTGAACCACGCAATGGGCGAATTGACGTTCGATATCGAATCGACGGGCTGATGAGACTTGTTCGTGAGCTTCCTTTTGGTCTTTTGCACATGCTTGTAGCAAGGCTGAAAATCATGGCTGAAATGGATTTGATGGAAACCCGGGTTCCGCTTGATGGCCGTTCAACTGTTGTCATTGATAATCGCGAAGTTGATCTGAGAGTTTCGAGCTTGCCGAGTCGCCAAGGTCAACGGATGGTTCTCAGGATTTTGGATAAAACGAGATCGTTAAAACCATTGCACAGGCTTGGTTTTTTACCGGATCACCTTGCTCTGTTTCTTGATCTCATTAAAAGACCTTATGGAATATTTTTGGTTACTGGTCCAACTGGGAGCGGAAAGACAACTACCCTTTATGCCGCATTGCAAGAACTCAGAGACACGACCAGAAACGTGATGACCTGCGAAGACCCGATTGAATATGAAATTGAGGGGGTCAACCAGAGCCAAGTTAACGAAAAAGTGGGATTAACTTTTGGTGCGCAGCTTCGAGCTATTTTAAGACAAGACCCGGATGTAATCCTCATCGGAGAGATTCGAGATGCAGAAACAGCGGAGACGGCGATTCGCGCCGCTCTTACTGGTCACCTTGTGCTTAGCACACTTCACTGCAATGACGCGCCAAGCGCGATTCCTCGGTTGCTGGATATTGGAGTTGATCCTTATCTTTTGAGTGCCTGTCTGCTGGGAGTGATGTCGCAAAGGCTGGTTCGCACTATATGTAAAGAGTGCGCTGGAGTAGGATGTCCTCACTGCGCACAATCTGGTTTTCGGGGTCGATGTGCGGTGCATGAAATTTTGGAAGTTACTCCGCAGGTTGCGGCTGCAATTGGGCGGCAAACTTCGATGGAAGAGCTTTTGGAGCTTGCATTTGCCGCAGGTTATCGGCCGATGTCGGCGGCGGCGGATCGCATAATTGCGATGAAGGTCACGACTCGAGTTGAAGCAGAAAAACAGATTTACTTTGGGAAATCAATTGCTGACACAAAAATAAAGTTAGTCGCTTGAACTGAATTTTCTGCTGCCGTACTAAGAGGAAACCGGAAGCCACCCGGTGAGGATACGGATAGCGCCCAATTATTAGAACCAGGGCGCTTGACCCCAGCCGGTAAACTGATATTTAGTGCTTGAAAAATTACAAGAAATTGAAAAGCGATTTGATGAAATTAACGCTGGGTACAACGACCCCGCGATTCTCACTGATCATGAGGAAATTCATCGTCTCGGCAAGCAGCGGGCTTCGCTTGAACCGATCGTAGATTTAATTCGAAGCTATCAAGCCGCTCTCGACAATCTGGCGGACATGGAAGCTTCAATGGACGATCCCGAGCTTAAAGAAATTGCGCTCGAGGAAATTGGACCCTCCCGATTAAGAATCAGCGAAATAGAAGATCAACTCAAGTTGTATCTTGTTCCGAAAGATCCGTTCGATGACAAGCCGGTAGTGATGGAGATTCGGCCCGCGGCGGGAGGCGAAGAAGCGGCTCTATTTGCAGGCGAATTGTTTAGAATGTATCTGCGATATGCCGAGCGCAGGCATTGGAAGGTTGACGTTGTAGAACACGAAGAAAGCGGAATTGGCGGCCTCAGCAGAGTTACGTTTAATGTAGATGCCATCGGAGCATTTTCGCAACTCAAGCACGAGAGCGGAGTTCACCGAGTTCAACGAGTTCCTGCAACCGAAAGCCAGGGTCGGGTCCACACCTCAACTGTAACCGTTTCAGTATTGCCGGAAGCGGAAGAAGTTGAACTAGACATCAAAGCAGAAGACCTTGAAATATCCACATTTTGTAGTAGTTCGGCGGGTGGTCAGCACATGCAAAAAAATGAAACCGCGATTCGAATAATTCATAGAGCAAGTGGGATCGTAGTCACATGCCAAGACGAACGCAGCCAAGCTCAAAATAAATTGAAGGCGATGACGGTCATGCGGGCTAAACTGTTTCATCGTGAACAGGAACGCCTACATCAAGAAAGATCGGGTTTAAGAAAGGGGCAGATCGGCAGTGGAGATCGAAGTGAAAAAATCAGGACCTATAATTTTCCTCAAAGCCGGATAACCGATCACCGCATTGGCTTTCAGGTGAACAATATGGTGGCGTTCATGGATGGAGATCTTCAAACTCTAGTCGACGCATTAATCCAAGATGAGCAGGCGCGAAAACTAGCAGAAGGCGAAAGCGGTCCTTAAGAAGCGCATCGATTCAACTACTTATTTCCCGTCAAAACTATCGCGCTCAAGGTGGCGTTTTGACGGTTCTCATAACTGAAATAAAACGCATGCGAAAATGCCACTTTTATAGCTAGCAATAGTACTAGGTTTTTTGCAAAACTGCCGGTTTTTCGTAAATATTCCTCTAGCTCATAGTATAATTCAATCGACTCTGTGAAAGGGTCTAGGAAATAAATATTATGAAGAGAATCGCATTAATATCAATCGCCGCAGTTATGAGTGCTATCACTTATGGTCAGACAACTCTGCACTTTGAAGGTACCAACTTAAGTCACCCTGATACGGTCAAAATTGATCTCAACGGAAACCAAAACAACGTCGACGCAGGCAAGCTTGATTTCCAATTTAGTAATGGAACAAACTTAGTTACAGTTTGCGCCGATTTGAATAGAATTTTGAACGGCGGCGCTTTGCAATATAATGTCTCGTCAACCGACCCGAACGGAAACACAGGGATTGACGAAGCAGGCAAAATTGTAGCCAAATACTTCACTGGAGCAGTCACGGCAGACGAGCAAGCTGGCTTGCAACTTGCGGTGTGGTCTGCAATTTACAACGGAGGCAATTCATTCAATGCCAATGGATCTCACTTGAAGATTTCGGACGCGAATAACGCAACGTTGGCCTACGCTGAGCAGTATTACTCCGCGATTAGTCTGCATAACGGATCTGCAGCTTATTATGATGGTCAGGGCAATCATGCTCAAAGTCAGCTAGGTTATCAGCCTGTGCCGGAGCCCGCTTCTTTCGCGCTTTTAGCGATTGGACTAGTGGGCTTACTTTACAAACGATCAAAGTAAATCTAGTTTAATTAGGCATAAGCATTTGGTGCAACAACTCGCGCCAAATGCTTTTTTTGTTATACGGCGTTCAAGCGAGGCGGGATTCACCAATTAGGTATTAATCAGAAATTGACCCAAACAACCTATGAGTATCGATACTAGGTTTGATTATTAGCATGCGATTGCCCAGGTAAATAGTCAGCGAAAATCTAACTGTCGCAATCGGTTACTAGGAACAGACGAAATGGCGTGACCGTCACGCAATAAAAAACCCCAAGACGAAGTCCTGGGGTTTTTTGCGTTTAACTAAGACTGGCGTCTCTTAGCCAAAAGCGCGATTGCAAATATTGCAAACGGGATAACCGCGCTGGGAAGTGGAACTGCTTGTTGATTCAAGGTTCCAGCAAACGTTGTAATTGTGTAATTTCCTAGAGCTGGATTAAAAGTAGCAGCGAATGTGCCGTTTCCGGTTAGATTGGCGTAAGTGCCAGTGCCGCTTACATAAGACCAATCTCCATTGACTGCAATTGTGCCGCCGTTATTTGATCCGCCTGTCGTGTCAAGCGTAAACCCGAAGTCATTGGTATTAGTGGCATCAATGAATCCCCCCGAACCGGTGAATCCTTGATCAATTGTACCGCCGGTTAAGGTTGCCGCAAATCCGCCGCTAGTGAGTGTGCTCAGTCCTAGCGTTCCAGCTGTTTGGAAAGCGACAACGGTCAGGTTAGGAGCGTTGAGAGCAGAGCCATTTAAAGTATAGGGTCCGTAGGCCCCAAACGATAAGGTTGACTGTGCCATCGCTGAACCAGCAAGGGCGAGCGCAACTGAAATTGTTGCTAATGTTGTGATTTTTTTCATATATCTCCAGAATCTAAAAGTACACGTTTTAAGGTGAACTGTGGTTATTATACTACGTACAATGCAAAATGCGTGCTTAAAACTGAAGTTTGGTAGAAAACTGCAAAAATCCAGTATTTCTACCAGGTTTCTGATGCTAAAACGAAGCTAACACTTACGAAAAAGGAACTAGTTGTATATATTAATTTAACAGCCGCACATAAAATAACCTCTCGAGGAAGCCCTGAGAGGTTATTTTGAGATTGAATTAGACCTGTCGGCGCTTGATTAACAACGCAATTGCAGTGATTCCAAAAGGTATCAATGCACTTGGAATCGGGACAGCTTGCTGACTTAAGGTTCCCGCAAAAGTTGTGATTGTGTAATCATTAAGACCCGGATTAAAGGTCATTCCAAAAGTCCCGCCTCCTACCAGATTTGCATAAGTTCCACTACCACTAAGGTATGACCAATTTCCGCTTACTGCGTAGGTCGCGCCGTTAAACGTGCCACTTGTGGTATCAAAAGTAATTCCGAGGTCATTGGTGTTGGTGGCGTCAACAAATGCGGCAGCTCCTGTGAACCCTAAATCAAGAGTTGCGCCGTTCAAGGTTGCGGAAAAGCCCCCACCGGTAAGGGTGCTGAGATTAAGGGTTCCGTTCGTGTCGAATGCGACTACGGTCAAATCAGGAGCATTCAGAGCCGTGCCAGCTAATGTGTATGGCCCAAAAGCTCCGAAAGAAAGGGATGACTGCGCCATTGCTGGACCAGCGACAGCAAAGACAGCCGATATTGCTGCGAGGTTAATAAGTTTTTTCATGTTTTCTCCAAGTCAAAAATGATCGCCACTATGCGGCGAACAAGTATTAGTATAACACGGTTTTTTTCAGAATCTACGTAAAAGAGGCTGTTTTTGTAAAATTGCAACAAAAACTGGTATGTTTACCAGGTATTGCATTGGGTTGGAATCGTTCAGCTTAGAGTGACCTGATATGTATACTGAGCAATATGCGCGTAGCTCTTTGGGTCATTGCTGCGCTTGCTATTTTGGGAACCTTGTTTTTTGGACTCGTATTTCTTTCATTCTTAAGGATCCAAAAAAGGTTCGAGCGGGGCAGCGCGGAGGCTAGTCAAAAGGCTAACAAATATTTTGAAGAAATAACCTCAAATTGGGACTTCAATATGCTGAATTCTGAGGCTGATTCCGCTTATGAAGCTCGCCTGCGCAGTCTTGGAGAAAGCAATTTATTATCTTCTTGGCGCAGTAAGATTGGGGTAGTTGCCTCAGCAGAAATACCGGTCTTGGTTGCCGAACAGATACATAACGGTGAATCGCTTTACAAATTCCATATTCGGGTTAGTTCTGCTCGGGGGATTTTTGAGGTAGTTGAAATTGTGAGCAATGTTAACTCACATTGGGGGCTGAGGGATTTTACAATTAACCCTCCGCTGGAGCATTACCTGCGATAACTAGGGTCGCCGAGAAGCATCCGCAATTGGAGAACGCAGCAATTGATTACTCTTTTTAGAGGGCACCCAAAGGGCGGGGTGTTTCGCTTTCTGCAATCTTGGTCGCCAGGCAGTTCAACGAAAACTGCTGACTTGATCTACAAAGTTTTGAACCATGGTCAACCCATTTTCGGTAAGAATTGATTCGGGATGAAACTGAACTCCTTCGATTGGAAGGCATTTATGCCGAACGCCCATGATTTCGTCATCGCCTTCAGAAGTTGAAGTGACGATAAAATCCGTTAAAGAAATGCTTTTGTCGATGACCAAGGAATGATAACGAATGGCTGAAAACGGGTTTGGCATATTTTTATAAAGGCCCAATCCATCGTGGTTGATTTTTGAAGATTTTCCGTGCATTATTTTTTTTGCTTGAACCACTTTCCCGCCAGCAACTTCGGCAATTGCCTCGTGTCCAAGGCACACCGCAAAAATTGGGATCTGACCAAGCTCTCCACTCAAAGCCGATTTCAAAATATCGAGGCAAACCCCGCTTTCCTTTGGGGTGCAGGGCCCAGGGGATAATAAGATTCCAGGTGGATTCAGATCCATAACTTCCGGCAATGTAATTTTGTCGTTGCGATAAACATCGACATCGGCTTTGCATTGGCCCAGGTATTGGACTAAGTTGAATGTAAATGAATCGTAATTATCAATTACCAGAACGCTTCCGCTTGTCTTCATCCGCGCTAGACAAGGACTTCGTTGCGACGCTCGGAAACACGGCGTTCAGAATGATCCAGGACTTTTTTCCTAAATCGAAGTTGTTTTGGAGTCACTTCCAAAAGTTCATCGTCTCGCAACCAGCTCAGGGCTTGCTCTAAGGAAAACTCACGATGGGAATCGAGGGTTGCAGTTTGCTCAGCGGTTGCACTTCTAATGTTATTGGCGGCTTTTTGTTTAGTTGCGTTAACCACCATGTCTTCATCGCGAGAGCAAGCCCCAATAATCATGCCGGAATAAACTTCAGTGCCGACCTCATAAAACAAGTCGCCTCGCTCCATTACGTCTTCATAGGCGTATCGGGTGATCTTGCCCGAATCCTTCGAGATGAGTGATCCTTGGGAGCGAGATGCAATTTCTCCCTTGTAAGGCAAATAACCATCGAATAACGATCCTATCAAACCGAGCCCGCGCGTAAGGGTGAGATAATTTGACCGAAAACCAATGAGACCTCTGGTCGGAATCGAGTATTGAAGAGTTGTCATTCCATGCTCGTTTTTGCGCATGTCCAATAATTCGCCTTTACGGCGGCTCATTTCCTCCATTGTTTGACCGACCGATTCTTCTGGTAATTCCAATGTCGCAAGTTCAAATGGTTCTAGAATCTTTCCATTCTCATCTTTTTTAAGAATGACTTTGGGGCGTGAAATTTGAATCTCATACCCTTCACGGCGCATGGTCTCAACCAGTACCGCAAGCTGCAATTCGCCTCTAGCTTGAACTTTAACCGTGTCCGATTCTGATTCAGGATCAATCTTTACTGATACACTTACCGCTTCTTCTCTTTGGACTCGCTCTCGAATTTTGTGAATCGTGAGGAATTTGCCACCATCTTTGCCTGCAAGCGGGCTGTTGTTGGCAAAGAAATTCATCGTAAGAGTGGAGGGTTCTACTTTAATCGCAGGCAATGGACCGCCCGATTCCAAAACGCCAATAGTATCGGAAATGAGCACATTATCAACTCCAGAAAGCATCACGATCTCACCAGCCGATGCAGATCCCACTTCTTTCAACTGAATCCCTTCGTAAATCCAAAGTTTTGTGACGTTGAATCCGTTGGATAGTTTGGTGCCATCTCGAGTCTGGATAAGTCGATCACCCAACTTGATCGTGCCACCCAGGATTTTGCCGCCGAACATCCTTCCCAGATAATCCGAATAATCAAGGTTATTCACTTGAAGCTGAAAGGGCCGATTTTCATCTTGCGCGGGCGGCGGGACTGAGTTGAGAATCATTTCAAAAAGCTCCCTCATATCTTGCTCGCCCCCGTCAGGAGACACTCTCGCGTAGCCTCCATGACCAGAAGTATAAAGATGAGGGAAAAAAATGTCATCCTCACTCGCGCCGAGATCAATAAATAAATCTATTGTCTTGTCGTAGGCTTGCATCGGCTGGGCATGTTCCCTATCGATTTTATTAATGCAAACAATTGGTTTGAGCCCATTTTCAAATGCTTTTTTGAGCACAAATCGGGTTTGAGGCATCGGACCTTCCTGTGCGTCCACAATCAAAAGCACCCCATCCACCATGCTCAAAACTCGTTCAACTTCCCCTCCAAAATCAGCATGACCGGGAGTGTCTACGATGTTGATTTTTGTGCCTTTATAGCGCACACTGGCAATTTTTGAGAGGATGGTTATGCCTTTTTCTCGTTCTAAGTCGTTTGAATCCATCACCCGCTCTTGGATGTGTTGGTTCTCACGAAAGATGCCCGCTTGTTTGAATATTGCGTCAACTAAGGTTGTCTTGCCATGATCGACATGCGCAATGATGCCTATGTTACGGGTAGGTTGTGCCATGTCGTTAGGTTCATTTTACCCTTTTGTGGGCCTTCTTTGCCTGACTATTCTCAAATAACTTACACATTTAGACAACTGGGCTAGTTGATCTGCTCTGATAATATTTAACTAAATCAACAGTAAGTGCCACAATTAGTTGGTATGGCAGGACATTCCAAGTGGAAAAACATCCGAATTCGCAAAGGAAAACAAGATGCAATTCGTGGGAAACTATTCACTAAACTGAGCCGGGAAATAATTGTTGCGGCAAAAGCAGGCGGAGGCGATCCAGGCATGAATCCACGTCTCAGAGTGGCAATGGAAAAGGCGCGAATCGCCAGCGTTCCAGTTGAAAATATCAAACGCTCCATTGCACGAGGGACGGGTGAAATCGCCGGTGCCGATTACGAGGAAATTGTCTATGAAGGCTACGGTCCGGGCGGATCGGCAATTATTCTTGAATGTTATTCTGAAAATCGAAATCGGACTGTAAGCGAAGTCCGTCATGCTTTTAGCAAAGCGGGAGGAAATCTGGCTGAAAACGGGTCGGTAAGTTGGCAATTTAAGCACGTTGGCCAGATCATTGTAAATCAAGGCGAGCTCAATGAAGACGAGTTCACTTTGAAGGCCCTTGAATCTGGTGCCGAAGATGTGATCGTTGAAGATGAGTTTTTTATTGCGATCACGGCAATTGAAGACCTGCATCGAATCAACTCCGCATTTGAATCTGATGGCTTAAAAGCTGAAGAGGTTAATCTTACTTATGTTGCAACCAACAAAGTGGACCTTTCCGATGAAGATAGCCTCAAATTGCTCAAGCTACTCGATGCACTAGAAGACCTGGACGACGTTCAGGAAACCTATGTCAATGTAGATATTTCGGAAGGTCTTCTCGAAGAAGCTTGAAAAGAACCCTTCGAATTCCGATTGTATCGATTCTCTTGGTTGCGGCAAATCTTGCCGCGGCTTACGCGTTGGCGTGGGACCCTTTTTTAGCTAACAACTTTGGATTTTCGCCTGAGCATCCTTCGTTTCTAACTATTTTCACCTGTCTTTTTCTTCATGAGAATCTGTTTCATTTGCTCGGCAATATGGTATTTCTTGCGGCTGTGGGAGGATCACTTGAGCTTGCAACAGGTTCGCTCAGGTTTGCTTTCGTCTATTTTGTGTCTGGTTTAGTCGGAGTTCTGTTTCATTATCTTGCCTTTAGGCATTCATTGAATTCGCCCCCGCTGGTTGGAGCCAGCGCAGCCGTGGCCGGATGCGCCGGATATTACGTGATGCGTTACACCACCTTAAGGATTCCGGTTGCGCCTAAGATCAGTCTTTCGGTTTTGTGGGTTACCTTAATATGGCTTTTGCTTCAAATAGTTGGCACGATTGTCCGCTTTGGAGATCCAAATGCTTCGATTGCATATTGGGCGCATATTGGCGGATTTCTTGCCGGTGTGGTTTTAAGTTTCATTTTTCGGGCTCCCGACGTCGGGCAAGATTTAATGGATAAGGAAGTTTTAGACAAAGCGAGATGGCAAGGGCCAAGCGCTCAGCTGATGACTTCTAAACATTTGAATCAAACGAATCCAAACGACATTAATATCCTGCATCAATGGATTGAGGCGGCGACTAAGTTGGAAGAACCAGACGAGGAATCGCAAGCACTCATAAAGCTGATAGAAGTTTGCGGTGAAGACGAACGGATTGATTGCTATGCGCGACTATGCCAAATCCGCAGGGCATCAGCTTTACCCGCTTTGAGGAGGCTTACATTTGCAAAAGAATGTCGATCAGAAAGTCCGGCTACCGCAATTTTGCTTTGCCAATCAATTGCAATTGAACCCGAGAACCCTTCTACCCCGGAAGCTTTATTTTTGCTTGCTGATATTTACTATGAAATGGACCCTCGCAAGGCCAAGAGCTATTTGAACGAACTTGAAGCTTATCAGGACCATCCGGCGACAACCCGAGCGCGGGCCAGAGGCTGGATTACTTGAAGGGTTGGACTACTTGAAAGCTTGGTGGCGGGAAACTCGTCCAGAATTAATCAGCGGAATTTTGTACTGGACGATGACTGCTCTTTCCGCGACAATCTCGTTGAAAGTCGAGGGTGAAAACGACTTCGAATCGCTAGAAGGTGGAAAAATCATTTTAACTTGGCATGGGCGCACGGCGACGGCTGGTCCGAAATTCAGGAATCGCGGCTGGGGAGTCATGATTTCGAACTCGCGGGATGGCGATATGCAAAAACATATCTATGAGCATCTCGGATATAAAGTGATCAGAGGCAGCTCCGGGCGAGGTGGGGAAAGAGCTCTCATCGAATCGATTCGTTTTTTGCGAGGCGGCGGGACAATGGCAATTACTCCGGACGGGCCGCGTGGTCCGGCCGGGAAAGTTCAAGAAGGAGTGCTGATGATGGCAAGGAAATCGGGAGCCAGTTTGGTGCCCTGGGGAGTTTCAGCAACCCCTAGGTGGTTATTTGGCTCTTGGGATCGGTTCATGGTTCCGTGGCCATTTGCCAAAGCTGTGATCCTGATGGGAGTGCCGATAAAGGTTCCGGCGAACGCGAGTCCAGAAGAAATCGAAAAAATTCGGCAAAATGTTGAGTTTCAAATGCATGAAATTCAGAGCCTGGCAGAAAAGAAAGCGGGCGAAAAACCATACGCAATTCCGGAAGCCACCGGCAGTTCTGAGAATAAGTAAGCAAATTTATGGGAAATCTGAGTCACTTAGACAAAAAAGGTAGAGCCAGGATGGTCGACATTGGTGGAAAAGAGATTACGGTGCGCTCAGCGACGGCTACCGGTTTTGTATTGCTTCAGCCCGAGCACCTCGAAGCGTTAGCCAACAATCCAAAAGGCGATCCTATGCAGGTTGCTCAAGTTGCAGGAATACAAGCGGCTAAGAAATGCGCTGACCTCATTCCTCTATGCCACAACATTCCTTTGTCGAAAGTTGACATTGATATTAATCTATACCGGTTCAAGATCGAGATCGTTGCCACAGTTGAATCTACTGGCGCGACCGGAGTAGAAATGGAAGCCTATTGCGCTTTAGTTGGTGCCGGGCTTACAGTCATTGATATGCTGAAAGGGGCGAGCCCAAACTTGGTGCTGTCCGAAGTGCGATTAATAAAAAAGTCTGGTGGAAAGCAAGATTACAAATATGTAGAGGAAATCAACAAATGACGTTTTCAAAGCTAAAAATAGGAATCATCACAATTTCTAATACGCGCACGATCGAAAGTGATCGAAGTGGACCTGCGGTAGTTCATGAATTGAAGATTCTGGGTTTTACAAATTTCGAAACTGCTTTGGTTAAAGATGATGTTCCAATGATCCAGTCCGAACTACTTCGCATGAGCGAAATCTGTGCAGCGATTTTCACAAGCGGAGGAACAGGATTTTCGCCCCCAGACGTAACGCCTGAGGCAACTTTGCAGGTAATTGAGCGCCAAGCGAACTCAATTAGCGAGTTTATGCGTAGCGAGGGCCTAAAACATTCATCCTATAGTCACCTTTCAAGAGGCATTTGCGGAATACGAGGCAAATGTCTGATTGTCAATCTGCCGGGATCGCCAAAAGCATCGACAGAGAGTTTGGTTTCAATCGCTCATTTGCTGGAGCCAATCATATCTCAGTTGCAAGGAGAACCTTGCAGTGCTCATTGATACCCATTGCCATTTCAATTTGACGGACCGGTTTCCTGACCCCGCTTCAGCAATAAATCGGGCTGAAGATGCGGGGGTTGAACGATTCGTCGTGGTGGGAATTGATCTCGAAACGTCAAGAATTGCAGTTGAACTAGCTGACAGGTTCCCTTCGGTCTTTGCAGCAATTGGTTACCACCCCACAAATACCAAGGGCTTTGATTTAGATTGGCTCAAGAATTTGGAAGACCTGATTAAGCATCCCAAAGTGGTTGCGGTCGGAGAAATAGGTTTGGATTATTTTTGGGATGATTCACCCAAGGAAGATCAAATGAAAAGCCTTCTCGCCCAAATCAAATTGGCGGAAGAGCATAATCTGCCTGTGATTTTCCACTGCCGAGAAGCTTATCCTGATTTGCTAAACTTTCTGGAAAAGAGGAGTTCAAAAGTGCGATTTGATTTGCATTGCTTTGCGGGAGATTTAGACCAAGCAAAACGAGCGATGAAATTTGATTGTTTTTTTGGGATCGACGGGCCCGTGACATATAAGAAAGCGGACGAACTGCGCGCCGTTATTCCTAAGCTCCCATCGAATCGGATTTTGTTAGAAACGGATAGCCCCTTTTTACCACCTGAACCATATCGAGGCAAACCCAATGAACCTGCATATCTGGTCCATGTCGCAAAAGGAGTGGCAGAGATCTTTGATATGTCGGCAGAGCAAGTCGCAGACGTTACTACACGAAATGCCATACAATTCTTTGGCGCTTCGTTGATTGGTCCTTGAATTCCAAGGTTTCGACTCGGATCAGGTGGTGAGTGCCGGTTCATTCGGTAAAGTATGTAAGTGAGATTTGCAACCAAAGCAATTAGGGTGGGTCAAGACCCAGACCCGGTTTTCGGAGCCGTAACCAACCCAATTTACCAAAATTCAACTTTTGTCTGGGAAAGTTTGGATAAAATCCCTCCCTTTGATTACACCCGTTGCGGAACGCCCAACTCGAAGGCTTTGGAAGAGGTTCTTGCAAGCCTTGAAAACGGCAAATATTGCCAAATTTTTGGCAGCGGAATGGCAGCGGTAGCGGGATCTCTTTCAAGTCTTAAGCCAGGGGACCACCTTTTGATGGCATCGGACATTTACGGAGGCACTCATCGACTTGCTTATGTCTATCTGGCTCAGAACGGCATCGAAACCACGGAATTCAACGCCTCTTGCCCTGATTCAATTCGGGATGCAATCAAGCCCAACACTAAAATAGCGATCTTTGAGTCGCCTTCCAATCCGACAATGCGGGTCATGGATATTGCGAGGATTACCGAAATTTTCAGGAATGCGGGAGTAACTACCGTTTTTGACAATACGTTCGCTTCGCCATACCTTCAAAATCCGCTGGATTTGGGAGCCGACGTTGTAATTCATAGCACCACCAAGTATCTGGGTGGTCATAGCGATTTGGTAGGAGGGGCACTGATCACAAATTCGAAGGAGACTTATGAGCAGGTAAAGGAGTATGTTAAAGCCACCGGTGCCATCGCTTCGCCTCAGGATGCTTGGCTCTTATTGAGGGGAATCAAAACTTTGGCAGTCAGGATGCCTCGGCACTGCGGAAATGCGCTTGGCATCGCCAAGTTTTTGGAGTCCCATCCGAGAGTCAGTGCAGTGCATTATCCTGGGCTGCCCAATCATCCAGATCATGTGCTTACGACTCAGCAGATGCGGGGTTTTGGGGGAATGCTGGCGTTTGAGGTTGATGGCGGAGCCGAAAAGGCAAAGAAAGTTGGTGAATCAACTCAGGTAATACTACTTGCAGAATCATTAGGCGGGGTTGAATCGTTGATTGCTTATCCGCCCATGATGAGCCATGCCACAATGACTGAAAAAGAGCGGCTTTCAAAAGGTATTGTGCCTAACTTATTACGCCTGAGCGTAGGAATAGAGGACTTACAAGACTTGATTGACGACTTAGATCAGGCTCTTTCTGTTTCCTTTAAATAATCACAGTGAGAAAAGATGGCGGTAATTCGTCAAAATATATGAATTGATACCAGTACTTGCTCTAATATGGATGACATCTAGCACGACGTCATCTTTAAACATCAATAACAATCAGCAGATCGCGGTTCAAAACGCAACCTCCTCCAGCCAAGATCCTGATTTGGTCATATCCCCGGCTCACGAAAAGGATATCCAGCATGATGAGGACGAAGGCAAAAAATACGCCCAGGACGTTCTAAAAGAATATAAAGTTGATACCGATCCTGCAATAAATGCCCGGGTTCAAAAGATCGCAGTCCAACTCGTTGAAATTGCCAATTCCCACCATTTAATCGCCTTGTGGGGCGACAAACGGTTCAGTAAATTTCCATTCAAGTTCACGGTACTCCAAGGAGACGACGTTAATGCATTTTCCTTGCCAGGTGGCTACGTTTATATTTTTGATGGGTTGCTGAAGTACGTTGAAAGCGACGACGAGCTTGCGGGAGTGCTTGGTCATGAAATGTCTCACATTGAATTTCGGCATGTGGCCACCCTAGAGCGAGACCAGAGCAAACTCAGCATCTTCACATTCCCTTTAATTCTTTTTGGCTTGCTTACTTCGGGCGGCTCGGGTCTAACTGCAGTTAGCTTGGGACAACTTTTGGATCAATCAACCGGTAGTGGCTGGAGCCAAAACGCGGAACTTGCAGCTGACTATGGAGGATTTCAGATTTTGACGTTCAGCAAATACAACCCGGTTGCGATGCTGACATTGATGGAGCATTACGCAAGGGATGAAAGAGTGAGTCCGAATATCAATCTGGGAATCTACAGGACTCACCCACCAAGCCAAGCTCGCGCTCGTGCATTGGAGGGCTATTTGGAAGCGGATCATTTGCCTCTTGACCGGAGCGCGGTTTCTACCTCGTTTAGCATAAGCGTCAAACCGGAAGATGGAGGGGTTGTCGCAGTTTATTTTAACAAAGATAAAATTTTTGGGTTTGCAGGAGCGGACGCAGTTACTAGAGCCGAAGCTGCATCTAAAACATTGAATAAGTTCTTAGATTCTCAGCCGGAAGTTTTTCAGGTGCAAATCGGACCTGATGGAAATCCGACGGCTGAAGGAAATACTTTGTTCGACATCACCCCAGATGACCTGATCGCATCGAAGCTTAAATCAAGCGATTTAAGTGCTCAAACTGTAAACGCGATCAAGGGCGCAATTTACGCCTACAGCACCCGGGTTTGGATGAGCGAAACTAGCTCCTAGTGGCGCTTTGTTTGAATCAAGACTTCAACTTGCTTCTGTGGCTAAAATCTTCTGAGTAAGTTCCTTTAAGGTTTCGTCAGGAACCGGATGGTTTCCGTCTCTATCCAAAACGCGGACAACCGGCAAGGTCTTTCCAAATCCACCAGTTGCGCTGTCTAAATCGGCAGCGATATTCAGCATTTGTAATCCATCATTTAATACGTCTTCGAAGCCCCTCGTATCAAAACCGCCTTTCATTCGAGTCAGATATTCAAAAACGCCGCGAATTCTTTCCGATCCTGAACCTGCGCATGCATAAGCACCATTTTGGAATTTTGCTCCTGCCCCATCGAAAAAGTAGACTTCAAAAGTATCCTTTTTGCGGTCATATGCGGCAACAATCGGCAAAAATAGACCAATACCATTCATTGCCATGGGAGCATTGCCGGCCAAAGCCCTGGATATTTCCATCATCTTGCCTTCTAAGGACATTGGCAACAAAGTCGTGCGGCGATAATACTTGAAATTATGCTTTAGCATTCGACAAACTTCCACAGATCGGGCAAAAGCACCGGAAATTGCAACCACTGTCTCGTCGTCAAGTGCCATGATTTTCTCGGCATGATCAAACATAATCAAATTTCCAGCAGTCGCGCGCCGGTCAGCAAGTAAAATAACTCCCGCTTCAAATCGCAGGGCAAGCACGGTGGTTCCGTGCACTTCAAAAGCCTCGTTCTTGTCTTGATCTACCGCATAAGGCTGCGGCGAAAAGTTCTTTACTAGGGATGAAAAATCAAGCGGATCAGAATTAAATTCTCGACTCATTGACCAGACCGTTGGCGGTATTTTTTAGCTTGATTTGGATCAACCTTTTTCATTCTTTTTAAGAGTTCGTTGCCCGAATCAGGCTTTCGCACGTCAGGGCGGCTAGGTCCGGAATCTTGTACTTTTCGATCCAGATCAGGAGCGGAGGGCCGAGTAAGGCGATCATCGTCAAATTGAATCATTGATTTACCCATTGGATATAATTTTCTACGTTCGAGGCATCTTCAAGTTGCAAAGGATATTCCCGGTCTGGAGCCAGTTCGATTTGAACAACTTCTTCTTGCGAATTTCGGATTGAAATCGTTCGCCAGCAAACATTTTCAATTTTATCAGGAAATTTTGAAAGGGCGATGCTCCGTGCCCACGCGCGATTACGCTCGTGGGGTTGAATCAGTCTGTCGAGGCATTGGTCTTGGGGAGGGTAATTTTCAATTTCCCCCATTTGAGCAAGCGCAAAATGAAGCCCGGCGTCGGGATCTATATTATGATATTCGAGGTCAAAGGCTTGAAGCGAAGGATCGTTCCAATCCGTTCCTGAATCCTCCATATAAGTCTCCAGCATTTTCCTTTTTGCGAGCCAATCAATATGCTTGGCTGCATTTGGGCTTCCTCCGGATAGGTCTTTGAGCAGGGTCCTGGACTCTGAAACGAGCTGACAAAGTTCCCCTCCAGCGGGTGAGTCGTGGAGATCGTCGCATTGGTCGAATTCAGCGAAATAAGATTCGAGCAGTTCGTAAGCGTTCGTCCAATTCTGAGAAGAAAGATTGATCCGGTATTTATTGGATTCGTCTCGGCTGATATCTTGGAAGGCCTGGACGGGATTTTCGATTTTCCATTTTGGGCAACGTCCGAGCATAAGCAAATGGAGAGCCAGTTTTACTAGACCAACTTTGCGAGAAGTGCAGCTGGGGATCATGTTAGCATCACCGGAAATTACATGGAGGCGAATCCATTTTTGAGGGTCGGCGTGACATTCATCGCGGGTATTAAAGATCGGTCTTCTAAATAAGGTTTCGGCGTTAGCCGCTTCCACAAAGAAATCAGATCGAGCTGAAATTTGATAGATCGCTCCCGGTCCTTTTTCACTTCCGACTTTGCCTGCTCCGGTTAAAACCTGGCGAGCAATTAGGACGGGCAAGACCGCGTCATAGATTTGCTGAAACCCAAAATTACGGGGCACCAAATAATTTTCATGAGTGCCATAACTTGCGCCATGGAAATCGGTGTTATTTTTGTAAACCGTAACCGGTTTTTCGATTTGAGTTTCAAGTTCAAATGCAGCTCTACGAAGCACAATCTCGCCTGCTTTATCGTGCAAAGCGAGTTCGGCAAGTTGCCAGCATTCTGGAGTTGCATATTCGGGATGACCGTGATCATTGTAAAACCTGGCTCCGTTGGGAAGGACTTTATCAGATCGGATGTCATGGACTTGACCATGGTTTTTTCCTGCATCGAACTCGGCATCAACCGGGTCGGTGGCAAGCGTGTCTAACTTGAAACCGCGTAAATCCGCGCGGGGGGATTCGTAGGCATAATTCCATCCGGAAAAATGAGGCTGAGCATACGAACGCACGAATTGGATTGCGTCGTCAATTTGATCTTCCGCTCCACGGCCTTCAATAGAAAACCCATACTCGGTTTCAATTCCGCAAAGGATTGGGGATAGCCCGAGTATGGGCGTTTCGGATTTCGATTCTTCTGACGGATTATCATCAGAAGAAATCTGAGATGTCATATTCTAAATACGATAAATCTCCCGGTGGAAGTGAATCCTGTTGGCAGCGTGCCTTTAAGGGTGTAAGTACCCTGCCTTACAGATTGAGGGATAGTTACGGTCGTGCTAGTGTTGTCCTCAAGCGCACTTAAAGTTCCATCTATTTCACCAGTAGTAGCACCAGATGCTAGGTCGGTCAAAGGAAACAGGCTAATGGTATCGGCAGTGAGATCGGCAACTCCGTAGTACAAGGACGTAACGTGACCAGTGCTGTCTTCCGTGAAGGCAACTGCGTCTTGCTGGTTCGAATCTGACGTGTGAGGCAGTAAGATGACTTCAAACGGTCCCAGAGATGAAATAACTTGACCTACTGGTCTCCAGGTTCCGGCGAGCGAGGTGATGAGGGCGGTGCCGCTTAAATCCAATGGATTCGGTGCTTTTAACGTGTAAGTTCCTGGGAACTTGAGACCGCCAGAGCCCGGAGGGCCGGTTGTAACTCCACTCGCTGGTCCAGACTCACTATAGTTTCCGATGATGTTTTCAACCGGATCAAATACTTCAAATTCGCCTTGGCTTGTAGAAGTAATGAATCCGGGACTCACCGGAGCGTTTGTGCTAATCGCGATCCTATCGCCGCTGAAGTAAATTCGATTGGCGGTAGATCCGTCGTTGAGGGTGACCTTGGTTGGATCGTTGCTGATGTCAAACATCACGTAATCGCTTAAAAATCCGGTGACATTTGGATTACCAGAGGTTGTATTATTTTGCAAGAATAAGTTTCGGTTAAAGGTGGGCACGCCGTTAACTAAAGTAATGGTTGCATCATCCAAATACACTTGTAGCGAGGTAGTCCTTCCCGGAAATGCGGTTACAGAAGAATCAAAAAGCTCGTCTACTGCGAAACCAGTCGGTCCGGTAATTGGGCTAGTGAAACTGCCGTCTGGATTTTCCTGCTCTAAGTAATCGACTTGAAGGTGGAATTGATTGAAGGTTTCACTATTTTGGCTAGCCGAGATCGGGGTATCCAGGGTGATGTGATTCGCGGTGTAGCCATTTAAAAGCACATTGATGCCGTCGGCGAGCCGAGTTTCCGCATTCCCATTTGGTCCTAGATATTCGACCCTTGATATATGGGCCAAAATATCGCCTGCCGCTCTTCCCTGACCGCTTAAAAAGGCAGTATCTAAGGTTGCTCCAGTGTTCGGCATTGAAACAACTGCCACAGATTGCCCAGTTCGATTACCGCCTGTCGTTGTCGCCGCAGGAGGAGTTGATGAAGTCCCGCCACCGCCGCAACCAATTACAACTGCGACTGCCGCTACTGCTAATGATCCACTAACACACTTTAATTTACGATTCACTTTGTTTTTCATCCGACTGCCCCGTGCGTCGATTTACGCTAATAAACAGTATAACCAGTGTTGGCTAATGCGTTTTAGACGCAAGTTCAATGTCCAATGGTTCTATTTGAATGTCCAGTGGTTCTATCTGTTTGAATAGGCATTGAATGTATAACTTTGTTTGACCGAGCCGTCTGATTCGGTACACTTTGGAATCCAACCATGAAACGAGAAGGTCTTCTCGATCTTAATGACGTACTTCAGCATCCGGGGAGAAAGCTATCGATGGATATTTCCACCGAGTTTCCTGCGGATAATGACCTTGAGCTAGTAGGTTCTGTGGATGGATTTATTGACGCAATTAGTACCGGAAATTTATTGCTCATTTCAGGTGATTTTACAGCGATTTGCGTCCTGGATTGTGCGCGCTGCGGCGGTCCTCTTGAGGTGCCGATCGAATTTTCATTGGACGAGCAATTTCCAGTTCAAGGAATACCAAGCAGTTATAGCGCAACCGATTTTGCACGAGTCGCTGCGGATGAGCCATATGAGTTATTCGAAGAAAACTCCTTGATGGTTGAAGTGCTCTTAAGGCAAAATCTGCTGATTTCGTTTCCGGTTCAACCGTTATGTAGCCATGGATGGGAAGGAGATTGCCCTATTGCAAGGGCTCGCGGAGTTGTTTTGAACGTGGAACCGGGCGGGGATGCCTTGACTAAGTTAAAGGTCATGCTAGAATCTCAGGCAGCAGTGAAATCGTCTAAAAAGAAGTCCACCAAAAACCATGAGTAGCAATCGTTCGATTGAGGTGAGATTTTGACCATTGTTTTGGATGCGATGGGAGGAGACAATGCGCCTAGCGAAATTGTTTTAGGAGCGATTGATGCGGCTCCGCTGGTAAAAAGTCGGATTACTTTGGTCGGTAAAGTCGCCGCAATCGAAAAATTGCTTCCGAGTCCATGTCCGCCGAATATCGATATAGTGCCGGCCAGCGAAGTGGTTGAAATGAACGAAAAGCCAACTGCCGCTTATCGCACAAAAAAAGATTCTTCATTGATGGTCGCCACCAGGCTGATCAAGGAAGGCAGGGGACAGGCGTTGATTTCGGCTGGTAATACGGGAGCGGTAGCCACATTTGCGTATCTAAACTGGGGTCAAATGAAAGGCATTCACAAACCAGCGATAGCCGCGAAAATGCCGAGTAAGCATGACGGATTTTTTCTAGTAGATGCAGGAGCAAGTCCCGATGCTGATCCAGCTCATTTGGTTGAGTTTGCGATCATGGGAAGAGCGTATGCGGAACGAGTTATGGGACGTCGAAATCCGCGGGTTCACCTGCTTAATATAGGTGAGGAAGAGGGCAAGGGCAACGCTGTTACAAAGCGGGCTTATGAACTTCTCAAGCGCAATAAATGGTTCGCAGGAAATATTGAAGGCAAAGACATTTTTTTCCAGCATTGCGATGTTGTAATTTGCGATGCATTTGTTGGAAATATTGTCTTAAAAGCAGGGGAAGGAATAGCCGAACTCATTGTCGATGAGCTAAAAGAAGCGGTGCCCAAAAATCCAATTTTACAGTTGCCATACGCACCACTGCGGTCTATTATGGGGCCGTTGCGGAAGCGGATGGATTATGCCGAATATGGTGGATCGCCGCTTCTAGGATTAAATGGAATTTGCGTCATTTGTCATGGAAGAAGTTCGGCCAAGGCGATCAAAAATGCGGTGCTGCTTGCTCAGAAAATGATTGATAGCAATATCGGAGCGGCTATTCAAGACGCGTTGAAGGGTCGAACTCCGCCTGAAGTTGAACTCGCAAATTTAGATTTAGCCGTTGATCCACTAGTTTAATATGCGACCAGCTACGGGAAATCTTGCCAGCCATTTGTGGGGCACCTTTTAAGATAGCTGTCGATAAAAATGAGTAGCATTATAGACATGATACGAGCCGAATTTAGGGTGGAAAGCCGAATTTGACGAGAGCCGTAATTCATTCCATTGCCCACGCTGTGCCGGATAAGATTTTGAGTAATCATGATCTGGAATTGATGGTGGATACATCGGATGACTGGATCACCCAGCGCACCGGGATAAAGGAGCGAAGGATCTGCTCTGAGAATGAGACCACGTTTACGCTGAGCGCGCAAGCGGGCAAGAAAGCTCTTGCCCAGAATAATTTTGATCCTAAAGACCTTGACATGATTTTGGTTGGAAGTGTTACAGGGGATTATATGTTTCCTAGTGTAAGTTGCCAGGTGCAGAACGCGATTGGAGCCGTGAATGCGGGAGCAATGGACATCGGAGCGGCTTGCGCCGGATTCATTTACTCAATTTGTGTGGCGAGTTCGATGATCGAGACTGGTCAAATCCGGAACGCCCTCGTGATCGGGGCCGATGCGCTTACAAAGTTTGTTGATTGGACGGATCGGTCCACTTGCATTTTATTTGGAGACGGCGCAGCCGCGGTACTTCTCGAGGCAGAGGAGAATTCAAATCGCGGAGTCCTGAAAACGGTACTTATGTCGGATGGAGGCGGTGCGAAACATATTGATGTGCAAGTTGGGGGAAATCGGTATCCAGCCGGCTCGCCTCAAGCCGAAGGTAAGCGAACTAAGATTTTCATGGCAGGAGCCGAAGTTTATCGATTTGCGGTTCTGGCGATGGGCGATGCTTGTTGCCGCGTGCTGGAGATGGCGGGCATGACGGTTGATGACATCGATTTATTTGTCCCTCATCAGGCAAATCTTAGGATTATTGAATCAGCCGCGACGAGGTTGCAGCTTCCTCCAGGCAAAGTTTTTATAAATGTGGATCGTTATGGAAATACGAGTGCGGCTTCGATTCCAATTGCTTTGTCGGAAGCGGTTGAAACCGGTCGGCTATTGCCAGGAATGACGGTTCTTACGGTTGGGTTTGGGGCTGGTCTTGTTTGGGGTGCCAACATCATCCGCTGGTAAGTTTATCGTCGGCTTACTGTTTTTGGTTGTATCGGCTCGGTCGGGCTGGGCCGTCGGCTTGTGCAACTAGGGCGATTGCTCGGCGTGGAACTGGCGTGCTTTAGAACTAATCTTAAAGCTGGCAAGTCGCAGATCGATTCGCAGAGCTTGCCTTAGATTGTCGTTCGGGTAGCCTGTTCGCAGAACTTTGCCTTAAGTTGTTGCGGGTCAACCTGCTGGTATCATCCATCGGTTTATTTCCCTGTGGGAAGTTTGAATCCGGGACTTCGGAAACGCATGAGCCTAATGCGTCTCTCAAAATAGAGAATTAAAGCCCGGTCTGGAGGTTTTCCAATGAAAATAAACGTGTTTCCATTTTGGGAAAAAAAGGAAACGACCCCGTCCCGACAAATCGGAACACCCCTCTAACGGATGGGAACTTTAGGCTCGCGGCGCCTCCCCGTCGAGCGCAGCTCGTGCACGGCAACACCAGGCAGATGTGAATTTGCACCGCTGGGAGGCTAAAGCGAGTAAATTAATTACATGAAGAAAAGACCAATCGCTGTCGAAGATCTGGAGAGAATAATTTTTGTCGGCGACCCTCAAATTAGTCCAAACGGAGAGCACGTTCTGTTTTCCCATAAGACGATAACTAAAAAAAAGAAGTATCTTACTCACCTATTTAGTATTGAAATCAAGACAAAATCCGTAAAACAATGGACCCAAAGTGATAAATCTGCCTCAAATGGACGGTGGTCGCCGGATGGATCTCATGTTTCGTTTGTAACCTCACGGGAAAAGCCAAGCTCTCAGTTCTATCTCATTCCCACTTCTGGAGGAGAAGCTCATAAGCTTTCAAATTTACCGGAAGGGAGCGTGGGGGATTATTCCTGGTCTCCTGATGGCAAATGGTTAGCGTTTACTTTCAGAGAAACGGGAGAAAAATTCACGGAAAAAGCAACTGAAAAGCGCAAAGAAGAAGGATTTTCAAAGGCTCCGGTCGAAATCGACTCTATGTGGTACCGAATGGATGGAGATGGATATTTTGGAAACGAGAGATTCAAGCTTTATTTGTTAAACGTGAAAACAGGCAAGCACAAGTTGCTTTATTCGGGATGCGAGTTAGGAGCTTATGACTTTTCCTGGGCACCAGATTCAAAAAGTCTGGCTGTGGTGCATCCCAGACCGCCGAGACCACTTGCCAAACCTTCCAATGATCAGCTTTTTATTGCTAATTTGAAAGGTGAAGTTAATGAGATTGAAGGTCAGCCAAAAGGATCGAAATCCTGCCCAAGATTTTCACCGGATGCCTCTAAAATTGCTTATTTTGCAAATATCGATGACGACGATTCGTGGGGGACAAGAAACACTAGAATTCTGGTCGTAGACGCGAAAGGCGGAAAACCCAAGACACTCAACCTTGACGATGAAATTGATTTTGGCAATGCAACTTTAGGCGACACAAAAGAAGGTGCGCCAACGCTGCTCAACTGGGCTCCAGATGGATCAGGATTGTACGCAACTCGGGTGTTTCATGGTGAAGAGCAACTTGCTTTTGTACCACTGAAAGGTCAAGTCGAGACTTTGACCCAAGGGCAACATGTGCTTTTGCTTGGCAATTTGAGTTCCGATGGAACTTGCATCCCGGCAATTCGATGTATTCCAACCGCTCCTGGTGAAGTTGTGCTCGTCAAAACAACCAAATCGACAACTTTTGAAATTCTGACCCAATTCAATAAACAACTCATGGAAGAAATTGAAGTTGCGGTGCCGAAAGATCACTGGATTCAAAGCACGGATTCAACCAAGGTGCATACATGGGTGATCATGCCAAAATCGGCTAAAAAGGATCAAAAAGTGCCAGTTTTGCTCAATATCCATGGCGGACCTCACGCCCAATACGGCTGGACTTTTTTCTTTGAATTTCAACTTTATGCGGCTAAAGGATACGCGGTGGTTTATTGCAATCCGAGAGGCTCCAAGGGATACGGCGAGAAGTTTTGCATGGCTATTTTGCACAACTGGGGCGAAAAAGATTGGCAAGATATTGAAGCGGTTAAGAATTGGATGCAGGCTCAAGCGCAATTTGATTCGGCGCGTATGGGAGTTTGCGGAGGAAGCTATGGCGGCTACATGACTAACTGGGTGATTGGCCATACCAGGGATTTCAAAGCAGCCGTAACAGACCGCTGCGTTAGTAATTTGGTGAGCATGAGTGGCAATTCGGACTTCCCTCTTAATCCAAATGGCTATTTCGGAGGCACTGCTTATGGGGATTTGGAAGATATCAGATTGCTTTGGAAGCAAAGTCCGATAGCCTATTTCACGGGAGTTAATACGCCAACTTTGGTGATCCATTCTGAAGGTGATTTGCGATGCAACATCGAGCAAAGCGAGCAAGTTTTTTATGCATTGCAGATGCAGGCAGTGCCGTCCAGATTTGTGCGATATCCAGTTGAAACAAGCCACGGACTTTCGCGAACTGGTCCGATTGACCTTCGCATTCATCGGCTAAATGAATATCTGAGTTGGTGGAGCAAATGGATTTAAGACTGGCGCGGTAAATCGGGGCAAGTTGTGCCAATGGGGCTGGTCGGTACACTAATGAACTTATCCGTATGCCTAAGCAGTACGTTATCACAACTCCGATTTACTATCCCAACTCAGTGCCTCATATCGGCACCGCGCTCACCACTATTGCCGCTGACGTTATTGCTCGATACCACAGGATGCTTGGCGAGCAGGTTTTTTTCCTTACGGGAACTGATGAAAATGGCTTGAAGCTTAAAGAAGCGGCTGAAAAAAACGGTCGTAATCCGAAGGAATTTGTGGATGAGATATCCGAGAAATTCCGCCAGGTCTGGGAAGCTTTAAATATTCGCCCAGATGATTTTATCCGCACTACAGAGCCTCGGCACATCGAAGTTGTGCAAGAATTTTTTACCTTATTGCAGAAAAACGGCTACGTTTACAGCGGGACTTATGAAGGCTGGTATGACGTTTCCACCGAAACATTCTTTAAAGAATCCGATCTGATTGATGGCAAGAGTCCGGAAGGGAATCCGGTTCGAAAAGTAAAGGAAGACAACTATTTTTTCAAACTCAGCGCGTTTGGCGAGCGCCTGCTGGAATATATTGAGGCGAACCCGACATTTTTGATTCCCGCGTCTCGCAAAAACGAAGTCGCGAGCTACATAAATCAGGGATTGAGAGACGTGTGCATTTCCAGGTTGAATCCGGGTTGGGGGATTCCGGTTCCGGGCGATCCAACTCGGGTGGTTTATGTTTGGTTTGATGCGGTAATTAATTATCTCTCTGCAACTGGTTGGCCGGATTCTGGAAATTGGCAAGACAAGTGGCCGGCCGACGTCCACTTAATGGCAAAGGATATATTTACGCGGTTTCACGCGACTCTTTGGCCAGCTATGCTCATGGCGGCTGGAATGCCGTTGCCAAAGCACGTTGTTGGTCATGCTTATTTGGTGTCGGGCGGAGAGAAGATATCGAAATCAAAGCCAAACCAAATTTTCCCAGTTGAACTGGCAGAAAAAATCGCGGCGAAAAGTGGTGCTTCAAAAAAGCTTTCGATCGATGCGGTCCGGTACGTGCTTGCAGCCGTGACTCCATTTGAGGCTGATACGAGTTTCTCCGAGGACGAATTTTATCGCCGGTATAACTCGGACTTGGCCAATGACCTTGGTAATGCTTTGAACCGCTCGCTGTCAATGGCTCATAGATTTGTGGGAGGAACGATTCCTAGCGGCTCGTGCGAGCCTCAAATAATTGCTGCCGTCGCTGATGCCAAAGCAACCTTTGAAACAGCAATGGAGGGATTTCGAGTTGATCTTGCTTGCTCAGCCGCGATTGATCTCATCCGGTTTCTTAATAAATATATCGATACCCGTGCGCCTTGGGCGTTGGCGAAAAAAAATGATCCCGAATTGGGAGCAGTTTTGCGGTCAATGCTGCTTGCTTTGCGAAGCGCAGAAGGTCTTTTCCGGTCGATCATTCCGGACACGGCGGATGCGATTGCGGTTCAGCTTGGATTGCCGCCGCTGTGCAGCTTCGCCGAAATCGGGAGTGAAAATTCGCTGCCAGCAGACGTTCAACTCGGTTCACCATCGCCGATGTTCCCCCGAATCGATCTTGCGGCGGCTAAGCTTTTAGATTCTGATGTAGAATCTCCAGATCGCGTAGAAAAGAAAATGTCTCAAACTCCAAACTCAGTTAATCATTCGGTACCGCCGCAAGATGCGAAGTCTGAGGCCAAGTCGGAAATCACAATTGAAGATTTTATGAAGGTTCAGCTTCGGGTTGCCCGGATTTTGGATGCGGAGTTTCTAGAAGGATCGGACAAATTGATGAAGCTGCAAGTTGTAATTGGCGATGAAAAGCGTCAGATTGTGGCTGGAATCCGCAAGAGCTACACGCCAGAGGAATTGGTTGGACGTCAGATCGTGGTGGTGGCGAATCTAAAACCGACGATGCTTCGGGGAGCCCAAAGTCAAGGAATGTTACTGGCGGCAACTGATGAAGATGGCTCGGCAATTTTGCTTTCTCCTGATCGCGAGGCACCCGAGGGTTCAAGCGTAAAATAATTAGTTAGCTTCGTATATATCCGATTCGTCGAAGTCTTCCCTTTCGGCGTTTGGCGCAATAATGTTTGCTTCTATTGGAAGCCGAGAAATGCCTAAATCGGTAATTGCTACCATTTCCAGGCGAAAGTCTCTACCGATTTGATCGGTCGCTTTCAGATAGTCCTCAATCGCTTTTCGAATTCGGATTAATTTAACGCGGCCTGTTGCGTCAGCCGGATTTGAAGAATTGCCGGATCGCTGCTTGACTTCAAAAAAAATAAGCTGGTTACCATCTAGTCCGATCAAATCAATTTCACCTCGGCGGGAGCTGAAATTCCGAGTGATGATCGTGATGCCTTGATCAATCAGGAATTCTGCGGCTTGATTTTCTGCCACGGTGCCTTTGGCTCGATTGCCAGTTTTTGAAGGCCGGTCGAATTTCAAGACAGTACGAGTTCGCTGGTCTCGAGGACAGATTTGGGTTCAATCAGGGCTGCGACCGGGGCAAAGCTGCGCCGATGGATCGGGCATGGACCGTATTTTGTGAGGTTCACCAAATGTTCAGGAGTGGCGTAGCCGAAATGACGGTCGAAGCCATATTCAGGATAATGAGTTGCGAGCTCGGTCATGTGCGCATCCCTGGCGACCTTTGCAACGATTGAAGCAGCGGCGATGCAGGCGAACTTCCCGTCTCCTCCGATGATCGCTTCGGCGCGATTAACCAACTTCTTTGGGATCCGATCGCCATCAATATAAATTGCACTGAATAGGCATTTAAGCCGGCTTATAGCAATTTCCATTGCAAGCATTGAGGCCCACAGGATGTTTAAGGTTTCGATTTCATCGATATCAACAAAAGCAACGGAAAATTCGCAAGTAGCCTCGATCTCCCTCGCCAAAGTTTCCCTTCGTTCTTTCGAAACTTTTTTGGAATCATCAAGACCTTCGAGCACAAAAACTTCGGGAAGCAAAACCGCGCACGCTACAACTGGACCGGCAAGCGGGCCGCGACCGGCTTCATCAACGCCAACTGTGCCCGGAATATGAGTTAATGTTGTTGCCATGGCTCCTCGGTTAGGACGATTTTGAAGGTCGATTCGAAGCCCTTCACCACTGCGGCAATCGCGTCGGAGATCAAAATTTGTTTGCCGGCTGCCTCTGATAGCGAAGTCATTTGATATCCATGAAGACCACAAGGGAGAATCGTTTCAAAAGGGCTAAGATCGTTGTTGCAATTAAGTGCAACCCCGTGCATGGTCACCCATTTGCGAATTTTAATCCCTATTGAAGCGATAATTTTACCACCTGCCCAAATGCCGGTATGGACAGATGACATATTCGCAGTCACGCCAAATTCAGATATCCCTTTTATGAACGAATCTTCCAGATTTCGCAGGTACTTATGAACGTCTTTTCCAAGAGCGTTTAGATCAAAAATAGGATAAGTAACTAGCTGGCCGGGTCCGTGATAAGTAACGTCGCCTCCGCGGTCGGTAGTTTGTATTTCAATTCCCAAGTCTTGGTAATTCTTTCTTGGCAGAAGTAAATTGGAGTCATGGAAATCGGCACCTAAAGTGAGAATTTTTGGATGCTCGGTAAACAAAATTGCGGATAATTTCGCCCCTTCGATGACCTGGGTTTGGTAAGTTTTTTGGATTTCAAGGGCTTCTGAATAGCTAAGCTGGCCAAGATTAAAGTAAGTAAATTGCACGGTTGACTAGTTCAAGAGTCCAAATCGACAGCGGTGTAAACCGCGAAACCGTCCATGGTTTCAGGCAGTAAGGCAAATCTTTCGCTTGGCAAGACGGCGGCGATTAGTTGGCGAGTCGGTTCGGTGACGGCGATACCCCCAACAGGCGATAAACCTTCAACATGAGCCGATATATCGATAGTTGCGGTAAATACTATTTGATCGACATCACCACTTACAGACCCCGTATGCAAGCCGATTCTCACCCGGAAGTTGGATCTTAGGCGGTTTTCTTCCTGGTTAAATCTTGCCAAATCAGATTGCATATATTTTGCCGATTCATAAGCCTTTTCGGCGAGATCGAATACGATGATGGCGCCGTCGCCAGCGGTTGCATGAATTCTTCCACCAAACTGGCTTATCGATTTTTCAATCCATTCTTGGTAAATCCTAAATGCAAATTCGGCTTCAATCGGATCTTCAAGTTCCTTCATTTTTGAAGATTTAACTGCGTCGATGACCAAGATTGTAACTTGCCGCGGGACGATGTGCAGCCGCCCGCGTAGACGAGCAAATTCGACTACAAGTGAATCTCGATCTCCTTTTATCAATTTACGCTTGAAATCAGATCGTGTCGTTAGCGAATTTGCCATGATTGCGATAAAGGCAACAAAATAAATGGACAGAATTCCGAAGGGCAAATTTCCTCCGGTCACGATCTGAAGGGCAAATTTGTGAATGTTGATTGGGAGCGGGACGAGAAATAAAATATTTGAGCCAATCAGCAAAAGAGTCGCGTTAATCAGGGCCTTAGCAGTTGTTTTTGAAATATAGGGGATAGCAAAAACAAGGCAGACTCCCAAGAGAGCGAGGGAATTGGCTAAAAAGCTAACATGTGATCCTCCTGCGGTGATGGTTGCCCTAGGCTTTGTGAAATGGACAAGCAGAGCGGAAGCAATGCCGTAAATTATTCCAATAAGGAGCGAGACCAGGTTGCCGTGTAGGTCGAATTCGTCGGAGATTTTTTGAAACGCGTTCTTAGGAGCTACAATCGCTGGCTGCTTAAGTCGTTCTCGGATTTCGAAATATCTTTGCAAAATCTCTATTCGAGACAGTTTTTCCTCTTTTATATCTTCTTTGCGGGCAATTGAATACGCGCCTAAAACGGCTAATAGACAGCCGGAAACAGCATGAATTGCAGAGATGATCAGTGCTGCAAAAACAAGGATAAAAGCAAGCTGAATCGTAGTTAGACTGCCGTTTTTAAGCTCCGACGGACTTGTTTGAAAAATAACCGATTCAAACCCAAAAACTTCAAACACAAACCAACATAGAGCGGCAAAAACAGCGGTTCTGCATGTGCCGCTTCGATATATCGCCAAAGCTTGAAATGTAAGGACAAAAATAGTTGTTAAGATGACAATAGCGACTTCGGCGTCGGTTAGTCGCGGCAAAAGTAAGTGGATCAAGAACCCAGCCAGGGCTATGATTGCTATTCCGACGGTACTAATGAAAATGAAGAGGGATGTGCGCCGGGTAAGAGCATTTATCGATTGATTAACGGAGGCCAAGCCTCGCTTAAACTGTGGCCAAGCTCGTTGTTTAGTCGCGGTACTTCTTTGAACTTGAAACGACTGGATCAAATTTTTAACGACGCTTATCGGCAGATTGAATTTGGCGGCTAATTCTTGGGGCGTCTCAAGGCGAATCTTGGGATTTGCCTGGATGGCCAGGACTAGCTCATCAATGGCTGCAAGCTGCACTTCGGCTGAACCTTGCTCGCTTTCGTGTGTACTCGCTATCGCATCCTGTTCGATTGCCACGGTTAGCTAAAGGATACGTGAAATTCGGCGAAATCGGGGTCTTCTGCGCCCGGTGCTGTACCCGGGCCCATGGGGAAAATGCCCGGGCAGGTTGGAAAATCATTCATCCAAGTGGAAGAGACTAATGTATTGATTGAACTCGCAGTAAACTAATGGTTAAGAGTTGGTCGGGTGGTGGCCCTATTTACATTTGTAATTGGGGAGGAAAGTCCGGACTTCGAGGGAGCGCGGTGCCCAGTGAGGATGCAAGCTGGGGCGAGGTGACTTGACGGAAAGTGCCACAGAAACAAACCGCCTAGCTATTTGCTGAAAGGCTGATGGCTTGGGTAAGGGTGAAATGGTGAGGTAAGAGCTCACCGGCAGTTACGGCAACGTGCTGGCCGGGCAAACCCCGCCGGAAGCAAGACCAAATAGGGAGGGGTTGACAGGCTCCCAAGACCCTCCGGGTTGGTCGCGTTAGATAAATCGCCACACAAAAACAGAATCCGGCTTACAGACCAACTCTTACTTGATCTAGGCCCTGCAAGCCCCATTGAATTCATATCATACTGATATAAGTATGAAAGTTGGGATTATTGGCGGAGGGGGCAGAGTTGGTGCAGACGCTGCTTATGCACTCCAATTTGGCGGAATAGTGCGAGAAATCGCACTTCTTGATATGAACGCGGACATGGCCGCTGGTGAAGCCCTTGATTTGCGTCATGGAGCATCGCTTACGGCAAATCAAACGTTCACCAGTAGCAAAGATTATGGAGTTCTGAATGGTTGCGATTGTGTGGTTATCACAGCCGGTCTCAGGCGTAAACCAGATGAGAGCAGACTTGAACTCATCAACCGCAATGTGGGACTCTTCAAAGGAATTCTCAGTTGCCTCGGAGATATCAAGCTGGCAGATCAAGCGACCATTTTAGTAGTAAGCAATCCGGTAGATATTCTAACTCACCTGGCTTCGAAAAGCGGTTTGGTGAATGAAGGCCACGTTCTAGGACTTGGCAATGTGCTTGATACTTGTCGGTTTCGATCACTCATTGCCGATGCTTATCAAATTAATGCGCGGGATATCCACGCGCTTATTTTGGGTGAGCATGGCGATTCGATGGTTCCCATCCTTAGCTCGGCAACAGTCGGGGGAGTTTCAATTTTGAGTGCCCCGGGAATTACCGACGAAGGCTTGCAGGTGATTGTTGATCAGACGCGAAAGGCAGGAGCAGAAGTGATCAGGCTCAAGGGCGGAGCAGGCCGAGCAGTTGGCGTTTCAATTAAAACAGTAGTCGAGGCGATCGCCTTGGATTCGGGAGCGGTTCTGCCGGTGAGTTCACCTCAAGACGGGAAGCTTGGTATTTCGGAGATCTCCCTTTCGCTTCCAACCAAAGTCGGTAGATTTGGGGTCATCGGCGTTTTGGAGCCAGTTGTTGATATGAACGAACGTGAGGCAATTCACGCGAGCGCAAGGTCGCTAAAAGAAGTTTATTCAAAGATTTCAGCTTAAGGTGTTGCAAATCTTAGCTGGGTCGGGTGGAAATTGATGCGTAAATCGGGATTGGCACTAAGGCCCATTGCCGAATGCGTTTTTCTCGTGGCTCGAAACCCCGCTGGGCAAGGGCAATATCTGGATTTTCTCGATATTGAAATCTGAACTCAGAATCTGAATGTAAAAGGTGGACGACCATTTCGTCTTGAAAATCCTGCGCGGCTTGATAAAGCTGAAGTAACGAACTATCTGGGCGACGTGTAAGATCAATTGCCCTGCGATAACTACGAATTGCTTCCCCGATTCGGCCGTCTACGGTTAAAGCGGATGCAAGCATCGAAAAATAAGACGGCTCGTAAGGGTGGATCGCGATAAGATGTTTCAGCACCTGCTCCAGATCACCCATCAGACCAAGTTTCCAGTAGCACCTGGCGATCATCTCTAAGAGGCTAAGATCGTCGGGGTCTTTGTGCAAGATTTGTTGCGTGATTTTTAAGGACTTTCGGGCATCGCCAGCACTCAGAGCAATCTCCGCCAACTGGAGGTTGCGACGAATCAATTTACGTTGAGCAAGTAAAGACATCTTATTCATCCCGCCTTATAACTATGCATATTCCCGACGTTTCAATTTGCACATAAGTACTGTTTAACTGGCTAAAGCGTCGAAAAACTGGTGCTTTTGCGAGGTTATTTTAAGGGCTTTTACATTCATATCGAAACTTTCGATGGCGAAGGGAGTTAAGACAAGTCCCCATCTCTCGGCCGCGACTTCATCAAAGCCGGGCAGGAAAACGATGAGGGTCCCTGATTCTCGGCGGCTAATGAGCCCTCCATCAGGCAATCGAGACATCGCAGAAGCGAGGAATTGACGGCGGGCTTTGCGGAGTTGATCGGCTTGCGATCCCGATTGATCTTCGCCCAAATTGATTTCAACAAAGCTTCCGGGTCCACGGGAATTTTGCCAGAAAGTTTCTGGATCCACTAGTCCTGGTTTAACGGTTGCAAATCCGCCAAAAATCCGGCGCACTGCATTGGGCAGGATTGATCTGAGAACGCCAAGAGACGAAGCGGTAATTCCGTGAGGCTGCAGCGCATGAGTGACTAGAGCCCCCACAACACTGCCTGAGCTTCTTAGGGGCATCACGACCGCCATGCCAACTGACTGTCTGACAGAAGGCTTCCGGCCGAACCGGCCATCGGACCTCAGATCGGAAATAATGAGTTCATTTGCGCCTGCCTTGACCCACCCAGCAAGCCCGTTGCCGTCGGAAAATTCCAGGCCTGCAATCGGATTTTCTCCTACCGAAGCAAGGGCTCTTGGTTCAGGATCAGAAAAATCCCAAATTGAGCAACCATCCAGCTTCAAGGCATCCAATAGGTCGCTAACTATAGTGGCGGCGGCATCTGCTCCAGAAGTATTGCTGGTACTTTGGGTAAGTTCGGCAAGCATTTCGGCTTGGAGGGCGCGCGATCGCAAAGTGTGTTCTTCGTGGGAATCGCAAATCAGCCGAGCAACAAAAGGCGCAATTGAATCTAGTAGACCCTTTGATTCTTCAAGACGTTCGTCATTTTTATCGTAAATGACGGCGAGCCCAAGGACTCTGCCTTTATCGATAAGCAAAGTATTTGCTACGTGCCGGTTGGAAGGATCAGCGATGGCTCTTAATGCCTTTTCGGCACGTTCCTTCATGAGAATCGGAGCCACCTGCAACGGAATATCGAGAGGGGACGTCGCTTGGGGGGCATCGCCTGAACTGCCGGCCAAGACCATTCCGATGCGAGAATCTGGAACAGTATAAATGGAAACTGCTTCAACACCTAACGCTTCTTGGATTTTGTTGGTTAAGTCTCTAATGTTTCTTTCATCGGCTAGGCGCCATTCGATGAGTTGACATTTTACATGGTCGATTTTCGAACGCTTGACGAGCTGATTATAAGTTGTGCGGAGTTGTCGGTAGCTTTCCCTGAGTTCAATGAGGCGTTGGAGATCATCTGATGCTTGGGTAGGTTCGGAATTGTTTGCAATAAAATTTGTAGGCATAAGAATTGGTTTTGTGATTTGATTTGCATTGCGGTAGTAGTTTGCGATTGTGAGGGTGATAACGACTCCCGAAGCTTGGTAAAAGCAAGCGGAGTTAGGATAAACACCAGAACTTTCCGCCCAGCCAGCCAGGAGAACAAACGATCCCGCAGTCATTCCGATTCGATCGCCATGAACTCGGATCGTGTTCCATCTTAAGGCTATTGGTAACAGGGCAAGGAATCCGAATGTTTCTGCTATTCCGAGCGAGCTTAGGACTATGCAAGCAGCAAGTACATCAAGCCCAATTGCAAGTTCAACGAGGTCATCTTTAGAAGGGTTTTTTTGCCAGGCGTAGTCGAGAACATTTGCGGCAAGGCACAGAGCGCACGAGGCTATGGCAGAAATCCACCCTAAGTAACCTGAAATTGCGAGGCCAAGAAATGCAAGGGGGAAAGTAAGACGCAATACTCGTAAAATCATCTGGTTTTAAGAATAATCGGAGTATTTTAGGGAAAAGTAAAGGTTTGAATGTTGGTTGGTAGTAGTGAAGCAACGGTTTGTTATTCATCCAAGTTGTTTGAGTCGTCATAGCTACTTCCAGAGGGTGACAGTAAATCGCTCTCCTTCCTCAACTAGACCGGGCTCAGTGCCGTTATGGTCAAGGATGCCCTTGACAATCTTCAATCGGACGCCCATTCCAAGATGCTCCAAATATCCGTAGTCTCTCATCACGTCTTTCAGAAGCTGGTTCCGCGCAGCTCGAGTGCCGGTTCTCATCCGTTCTGGCGTAATGCCGTTCGGAAGGCGACCAGGGCTTATGATTTCGAGTCTATCGGAATATAGCGAAAGCTCGATGTCGGTTCCAGATAGAAGGTAGTCACGATGAATTAGAGCATTAACGCAAGCTTCACGGACAGCTTGCTCCGGGTAATCGAAGTGTTCGATTCTCCTTGCGCCGCCCTTCAGCTCTGCGGTCACGCCGATGTTCCGGCGAATAAACTGCACGGCCTGTTCGACTAGACCGTTCTCAACAACTTCGTTGGTCGCGTTCAATAGTGGTGTGAGGGGACCGCGAAGCGCGATGCGTTCCCGAGCTGCATAGTCCTTTTCATTACCCGGAAAGGCAGTGGCATCGATGCCAGCCTGTGGAAGATATCGGTTAAGGTTCTTCCCAAATAGAAGCAGACCAGCCATAGTCACCCCTTGTTCGACCATGATTTCCGTGTTCACGAGGAGACGAGTCCAACCTACTTCGTCGCCGAGATCCGGAACCTCTTGGTGGCGGACGCGGCTGAAGTAATCCGATAGTCTGCGCAGGTCGAAGTCTTTCAGTGTGGCCCCACTCACTGGCCTTAGCTCCGCTCTAAATTCGCCGCGCTGTTGGAAAAGACGCGCGAGTTCTTCTCGGGTCGCATCCATGCTCGTGGTACCGACTCGGATGTAGTAGAAATCGCGTTCGTTGCGCCAAACACTTTGGACGTCGTATCCCTGGCTAACCCGAACAATTGCTACGTCTTTGCCGGGCTCTACTCCTCGGACGACTTCGTAGAATGGAATGACCGGCGGTCGAACAATGTCGCGGCATACGTTCATGACCCACTCTTCCAAATTCGGTCGGGTTATGCCGGTGATGGTCTGATCGTCTTCAACGCCGAGAATTACAAGTCCCCCCTCGAAGTTTAGGAAAGCCACGAGTTCTTTCGCAAGATCGTAGGTCTGTAAGTCATCCCGCTTGAACTCGACACCTGAGTTTTCGCCATTTCGAATGATGTCGAGTAGTTCGAGTCTTGTCATAGAAACCTCACAAGTCGTACTTGAGTCGCCTCATTTAGAACCCCTTTTCTCTGCACGTCCCGTCGAGTTCCGATCTTTTTGATTCCCTTAATCGCGGGTTGGATAGGTGGTTCGAGCCGCGAGGCGCTTTGGCATTTATCACCTTGCAGTATTGTGATGCATTTTGCAGAGCGTCTGCCCGTCCGAGCAGGAAAATCACGCCTGGTCCGCAACAAAGAAATTCGTTTTCTTTCATAGATTTAAAGATCCATGCGAACTGTTGTTGCACTCCACTGAATTAATTCTTCAGCAGTAGATATACTAATTCACGTTGATGTTCGTCTGTATTTTTGCTTACTCACTCCCTAGATTCTAGGCAAAAACTAGGGTTAAACTGTTGTGACCGGAATAAATAAATGATTGGATCACTGCGCGGAATTATTACCGAAATCGAGGGCGGCACGGTGACGCTTGAAGTTAGTGGAGTTGGATATGAAGTTCAAGTTCCCAAGACCACGCTTGCTCAGTTGCCCGGGATTAATATTGAAGTGACACTGTTGGTCCGTCAGATTTTTAGAGAAGACGGCGTGAGCCTCTATGGATTTTTTGATCGGTTTCAGCGCAGGATGTTCGATTATCTGCTTGAAGTAAAAGGTTGCGGGCCAAAAGTTGGTCTTTCGATTCTTAGCACGATTGACGCTGAGGCCATTGCATCGGCAATTGTAGATGGCGATCCGGCGGTTTTAGCTCTTGCTCCGGGAGTTGGTCCGCGGCTAGCCGAGCGCATCGTGTTAGAGCTGAAAACGAAAGCCCAAGAAGAGGTATCAGCCTTGAAAATCCAATCTCATACAGTGGCGGCTAGTTCATTTAAGGTTAAAAATGATGAACTTGTGGACGCATTAGTTGGGCTTGGTTACAAACGTTTTGAGGCTGAAACTGCGGCAAACGAGGTCAGGGATAGGACGGATTTAGTGGAAGATCAACTTCGGCTGGCGTTGCAGAAATTAAGGAAATTATGAGAACCTCCGATCTGGAACCGGAACCATTTGCCGATGAAAAGCTGATCGAACTGAGCCTTAGGCCGCGATTGCTCGCTGAATTTATAGGTCAGGAGGCTCTTTGCGGGAATCTTGACATATTCCTCAAAGCGGCAAAAGGTCGAAATGAACCGCTGGATCACCTGCTGCTTTATGGCCCACCAGGCTTAGGAAAAACCACCCTTGCGAATATCGTTGCCAATGAAATGAATGCGCCGATTCACATTACTTCGGGTCCGGCTATCGAGAGACCCGGCGATTTGGTCGGAATCCTCACAAATTTGGAATATGGATCGGTGCTGTTTGTGGATGAGATACACCGATTAAATCGCGCGGTTGAGGAGATCCTTTACCCGGCGATGGAAGATTGGAAGGTGGACGTGCTCATTGGTAAGGGTCCGGCAGCGCGTTCAATTCGGCTTGATCTGCCCAATTTTACGATTATCGGGGCTACGACAAGGCAAGGGTTGCTAACGGGTCCATTGCGTGACCGATTTGGAATAATCGGGCACTTCCACTTTTACTCTGAAGACGCCCTTTTTGAAATCGTAAAGCGCAGTGCGTCGATTTTTGGTTTTTCAATAACTGCGGATGGAGCGGCTGAAATATCGCGACGTGCTCGAGGCACTCCTCGGATTGCGAATAGGTTGCTTCGGCGCGTTCGCGATTTTGCTCAGGTTGAAGGGCAGGGCACAATTGATGGGACTATGGCGATCCATTCTTGCCACCGGTTAGGGGTGGATGATTCCGGGCTTGATCAGCTAGATCGAAACGTGTTGCGGGCGATGATTGAGAAGTATCAAGGCGGTCCGGTGGGGCTTGAGACTTTGGCGGCAACAACCGGAGAGGATTCGGGAACGATTGAGGAAGTGGTCGAGCCATATCTGATGCAACTTGGCCTTTTGATGCGCACACCTCGGGGTAGAGTTGTTACTCCTTCGGCTTATAAAGCATTGAATCTGCCGGTCCCAGATAAACTGAGTTCGTCGGAAAATGACTTGTTTAGCTAGGCGACTCATACAGTCGGGGTCCAGAATTTACCCCGACGTGGCCTGGATAGCTTCCAATGCCTCGAGAAGTTCGTTTGGTGCGCCGGTCGCGTGCTCCGGATGGATCCGCAAAAATTCATAAATGCATGCGGCGATCACGGCACCCATTGGTGGAACGAGTAGGTATAGCCAAAAGTTTGAGAGTACGGTCCAGCCAGCAAAGAGAGCTGGACCAAACGACCTCGCCGGATTCATGGAACCGCCTGTAATTGGTCCTCCTAGAAACACGCACAATACAATGGTCAAGCCAATTGCTATCCCAGGTACGGTCGAACTCACGCGCCGGTCAGTTGCAACGGCAATGATTACGAACATTAGGAGCATCGAGAGGAGCAACTCTGTTCCAACGTTGCGAAGGATGTTTTCAGAAACGGGTACATGAGCACCGAAGCCTGGTCCGAAGAGCAACGCGGCGACCGCCGCAGCCACCACGGCGCCCGCAAACTGGCTTATGCAATAGGGCAATACGAAACGCCAAGGAAATCGCCTGGCGACGGCAAAACCCAAGGTTACGGCTGGGTTAAAATGAGCGGCCGAAATCGGACCTAACGAGTAGACCATCGCTAGCACAGCCAGGCCAGATACCCACGCAGAAACCGGCAAAGCGGCTCCGGTGGCGGATGCGACCACTGGAGCCAGGACTATCGCAAACGTGCCGACAGCCTCCGCGCAGTAACGCTTCATCATCATAAAGCGGTGATCTCTTCAATCATTTTGTTCACACGGACCTGAATTTGATCGCGGATTTCTCGCACTCGCTCGATCGGTTGGTCCGCTGGGTCTTCTAGTCCCCAGTCCTCAACTAGAATTAACTTAGCAGGGCATGCTTTGGCATCAACCCCGCAGCCCATTGAAATAATAAGGTCGGCTTGATCTGCCATTTCCTGGGTCATGAGCTTGGGAGTCTGACCCGACATCGAAATGCCGAGTTCACTCATAGCCTGAACTGCGTTCGTATTGAGTGACTTCCCCTCCACGGTGCCAGCCGAGTACGCTCGAAGAGAGAGATTTTGTGCAGTTGCTTCGTAATTTACGAACGCCTCCGCCATTTGAGATCTGCCAGAGTTGTGGACGCAGACAAAGAGTACGGTCAAGGGTTTCATGTTAATGTTCAGGTTCTCATTCATTAGAATCGTTGAGTTTCCAGTTAAGGTACTAACAGCAGCAGTCTTCCCGACCGCCTTTGGCAACCGAGCGCAGGTAATCGGCCAGTTCTTCCAATCGATTGGGTTGCAGTGTGCATATCATGCTCTTGCCGCGCCGCTCAATCAGAACTAACTCTGCGGCTTCAAGCTCGTGCAAATGCTGTGAAACAGTAGAACTAATCTTTTCTGCGCCTGTGATATGGCAGCAGACTTCGCCTGCGGTTGGCCCTTCGACGCCTCCCGCTTCATTCACAGAGGCTCGATTACAGCACATCTTTGAAAGAAACTCGACAATATGCAATCTGGTTGGGTCGCCCAATGCTCTGAATGTTTTTCGATTTATTTCGGTACACACAAAATGAGCATACCATACGTTTCGGTAAATTACGAAATGTTATTATCGCTCATTTGGTGGAGTCGGAAATCGAAGATCAGGGGGTTCGGATCAATCTCCACAAATCGGGAGGCATCCCGAGGCTCTTCACTAATCATTCCAGCAAGGCTCTTAGGTCTGTGGACCAATGTTGGTCGGATGGGGCGGTAGTGGTTACTCCGGTAAGGACTAGATGAGTATTCGCGCCAGCGGCTATACCGCTTTCGATATCGGTATCCATTCGATCTCCAACTACCAGGGTTTCCTCGGGTTTAACCCCCGCTGACTGCATCGCAAGAACGGTTAGAAATGGACTTGGCTTACCGATTACATAAGGATCTTTACCTGTGCACGTTTTTATTGCCGAGACTAGCACACCTGCCCCGGGGGTTATCATTCTATTTTCAACCGGGAATGTAGGGTCACAATTTGTAGCGATGAACTTTGCACCTTTCAATACATTCTGCATCGCTTTATTTATATGATCATAAGTGAAATTTCTAAATAGTCCTACTACTACTGAGTCTAGTGCTGGCCAATTATCGTTGGGCATGTAAGCGGTTAGTTCTTCCTTTCTAAGGGTGTCTACTAGACCTTGTTCTCCCACGACTCCAATCTTAGTTATGTTGTTTTGCTTGCAGTAAGTCGCAGTTCCAGTGGCAGACGTTACCACTTCTTCAGGTGATGCGATGATGATTAATCGGTTGAGTTTTTCGGCCACAAATTCTCTGGTTTTAGTGGAATTATTGGTTACGAATCGAATTTTCGCGCCGAGGTCTCGCAGTTGGTTGACGGTATCGGCGGCATAAGGAATTGGCGCGTCGCCTCGGTTGAGGGTGCCGTCTAAGTCGAAAATATAAAGGGGGTAGAGGTGCAACTCAAGGGTTAGCATACAGAAATAGTCGCTTGTGGTGTTGCGACTATTTTCAGTTCTGCTTGTCCGTTTGTCTGTTTTTTTACATTTATCTTTGTCCGCGATTGGTGAAGGCCGCAAAAGTTCCCTTTGCCAGCGGAGTCGCAGGCTCCAGCCTAACTGGATGTTTTCTTGAAATATCTTACCAACTTGATAGGGTTATGATATTCCGATTAGTTTTTGTAGATCTGTCAATCTTGTACTTTTCTTCTTCCATCTTCCTCTTCCCAGGGTCATCATCCAGGTCGACCATCAGCTTGGGTTAGGTGGTTTTCGGTGATTTCAAGGATTTCTTGCTAACTAAAGCTTTTCCGGGGAACTGTTTTTCTCTTTCATTTACTATCCCCTTACTCCCAGGGCCACCACCCGGGTCGGCCATCATGAAATGCGGTGATTTTTGTGGACACCGTCATCGCGTTTCTCCTTTTAGACGCGACTCGAATTGTTGTGGGCTAATGTAGCCAAGCGCCGAGTGGATTCTTTCTCCGTTGTAAATCTCATCGATATA